>Ga0208764_10000003_pt1 | contig 706006 bp, 666 predicted proteins | sample ETNtaG_18_FD_185762 | JGI IMG/M metagenome (GOLD analysis project Ga0208764, IMG submission 185762) | Marine microbial and viral communities from oxygen minimum zone, Eastern Pacific Ocean - ETNP201302SV91 (SPAdes) (version 2) | ecosystem: Environmental > Aquatic > Marine > Oceanic ... | reverse complement strand
CAACCGCTTTTTGAAGAATTTTAAAACTCAATTTCTTCAACAATTTCAAACGGTTGCCTTTCGATTTCTGGCCCGCCTCAGTGGCGTTCCCCTCGAAAGAGATGCGCATTCTACAGACCTGCTCAGAGGTGTCAACGGTTCATTTTAACTTTTTTCAAAAACCGTTTTTCGCCCTTTCAAATACGCCTTGGGGCAACCTCTTATTATAGTCAAGGGAACGGCTTGTCGCCCTACAATATTTCCACCTTTACAGCAGCTGCGACTGACCGAGCCGTTGCTCTGGCCTGCTCAACAGTTTCACCCTTCGCAAGGGCAACGCCCATACGCCGGCGGCCGGTGAGCTCCGGCTTTCCGAAAAGACGAAGTTGGGTGTCAGGCTCAGTCAGTGCCCGCTCCAATCTGGAGTAACTGACATTGGCCGACTCCCCTTCCGGCAGAATAACGGCAGACGCCGAGGGGCCGTTCTGTCGAATGGCCGGAATCGGAAGGCCGAGGATAGCGCGGGCATGCAGGGCAAACTCGGACAGATCCTGAGACACCAGAGTCACCAGACCTGTATCGTGAGGACGCGGCGACACTTCGGAAAACCAGACCTCATGGCCTTTAACGAATAACTCAACACCGTAAAGCCCATATCCGCCCAGATTCTCCACCACTGCACGGGCAATCTCTTTCGAACGCTCCAAGGCCGTTGGTGCCATCGCTTGAGGCTGCCAGGATTCCCGATAGTCACCGTCTTCCTGACGATGACCAATGGGTTCACAGAAAGAGACACCATCCCGATGCTTTACCGTGAGCAGGGTAATCTCGTAATCAAAATCCACAAACCCCTCAACGATCACCCGGCCCTTCCCTGCTCGACCACCAGACTGGGCATACTCCCAGGCGGCATCAATCGACGCGTCACTCTTTACCGTACTCTGTCCTTTGCCCGATGAGCTCATCACCGGTTTTACCACCAGCGGCAAACCGACGGCTTCAACAGCGGCCAGATAATCCTCCCGCGTCTCGGCGAACCGGTACGGCGACGTTGGCAAGCCCAACTCTTCCGCTGCGAGCCTTCGGATTCCCTCACGATTCATGGTGAGGTTGACTGCTCGCGCCGTTGGAATCACCCGAAAACCTTCGTCTTCAAGTTTGACCAACTCTGGGGTGGCGATGGCTTCGATCTCCGGAACGATCAACTGTGGCTGCTCCATTTCAATCACGCGACGCAGACTTTGAGGGTCCAGCATATCGATCACGTGGCTTCGGTGGGCGACCTGCATGGCCGGAGCGTCGGCGTAACGATCCACAGCAATCACTTCCACACCAAAACGCTGAAGCTCAATCACAACTTCCTTGCCAAGCTCCCCGGCACCACAAAACAGCACTCGAAAGGCGCTCTCTTTTAATGGTGTGCCAATGCGAACGGTACTGGTGCTTTCAGTCATATCTTCATCTGCCTGTCAGAGTGGAAAACGGAGGGTGGCGCCCCGGCTACCTTAAAGAGCGACCTTTTCTTCCCGAATGGCCACGTTGCGCAATACGTCGCGCCGTTCGTCATTGGTCATCTGTGTCCATCGGAGAATTTCGTCACTGGTGCGCTGGCATCCGATGCACACGTCGTTCTCGTCGAGCGCGCACACCTGGACGCAGGGTGAACGGACTTTGTCGGCGACACTCATCGGCTCGGCTCGCACTGCTTCAATTCCGACTGGTAGCGGGCGGCATTCTGAACGTAGTGCTGGGCACTCATTTCCAGCATCTTTTTCTGGTTGTCGTTCAACTCTCGCTTTATTTTGCCGGGGGAGCCGACCACCATAGAGCCGTCCGGAATCTCCATACCCTCCGGAATCAGGGTATTGGCACCAATCAGGCAATGCTTTCCGATTTTCGCGCCGTTCAAAATGACCGCATTGATGCCAATGAGGCTGTAATCGCCGATATCGCAACCGTGCAACATAGCCTTGTGGCCAACAGTCACGCCACGGCCCAAGGTCAGCGGAATGCCCGGATCTGTGTGAAGTACAGAGCCATCCTGCACGTTGGACTCAGGGCCAATAGTGATCAGATCGTTGTCGCCTCGGATCACCACGTTGAACCAAACGCTTGATTGTTCCATCAGTCGCACACTCCCGATCACGGTGGCGTTGGCCGCCACGAACTGACCTTCGCCGTCCAGTTGGGGTGTGCGTGAATCCAATTCGTAAAACATGTCTTCCTCCTATACCTACGCCTAAACCTGACCTACACCTAAACCCGAGTCTTCAAAGCCTAAAGCGTTTTCCCTTGATGTGAATGCCTCAATTTCGCGGCTCCAGCAAATCGATACCGGCATCGTACACAGCGTTCATAAAATCGACCAGAACCACCGCTGACAGCCCCCAGATCTGGTAGCGATCCCAGCGATAGCAGGGCACGTAAAACGTGTGGTTGAGGAAATTGAGCGCATCGGTTCGTTCTCGGCGGTCCTCGAGCAAAAAGGATAAAGGCACCCGGAATACGCTCTCAATCTCGTGGGGGTTTGGTTCCAGGGGATGATCGACAGGAATGACGCCCACATAGGGCGTGACCAAGATACCGTAACGCGACATGACCTGACTCAGGGGTGCTATGATCTGAACCTGATCCGGCGGCAAGCCAATTTCCTCGTGGGTTTCGCGCAGTGCGGTGGCCGCCAGCGAGGCATCTTCCGGATCCCGCTTACCCCCGGGGTAGGCGACCTGACCACGGTGAGTGTTCAAATTGGACGATCTCAACGTAAACACCATTTCCGGGTTACGATGATCGTCGGTAATGGGAACCAGGATGCCCGCTTCGGGGTAGTCCAACGCCAGTTGCCTGGGGGCGTAGCCAGCCAGACGTTCGGCAAGAAGATTGCGCAAAGTAACACTCCAGGAAGCGTCAACGGGTTGGATGAGACAGCGGTAGCCGCGATCGTTACACTGGCTACCAAACCAATCATCAGTATACGGGGAAACACATGAAGTACTGCAGCACATGCGGCCATCCGGTTGAACAACGCATCCCCGAGGGCGACAACCGCCACCGCTATGTCTGTATCAGCTGCGAGACCATACATTACCAGAACCCGCGCATCGTCGCTGGCACGGTACCGGTATGGGAGGGAAAAATACTGCTGTGTCGCCGGGCCATCGAGCCGCGCTACGGCTATTGGACCCTCCCTGCGGGCTTCATGGAAAACGCAGAGACCACCATCGAGGCGGCCGCCCGGGAAACCCGGGAAGAGGCCCTGGCCGAGGTGGACATCGAGGGGCTTTACTCCATCATCGATGTTCCCCACATCAATCAGGTGCACATGTTCTATCGCGCCACGCTGAAAGACGGCAAGTTTGGCGTCGGCGAGGAATCCCTTGAGAGCCAGCTGTTCGAACTGGAGAACATTCCCTGGGACGAGCTGTCCTTCCCCACCGTACGCAAAACCCTGGAACTGTTTCTAACGGACTTTAGAAAGGAATCTTTTGATGTCCACGTGCAGGACATCCGGCACCCGATGGCAGCCTCCTCCAAGCGGGACTGATCAGAGTATCTCCATCCGATAGACTTCGTAGGCAGGCTCCTCATACGGGTGGGCCTGCTTAAGCGCCGCCAGCGTATCGCGGATGACCGCGTCCTCGCAAACAAGCTCCACCTTGTACTCCTCAACTACCTCAAGTTCGCCCTGATTGCCCAGGAACGGATCGCTGCCCGCCAGGGGGCGAAACTGTCCCTGGCCGCGACACTGCCAGGCACAACTGTCGTAATCGCCGATCCGACCCGCACCGACATCGAACAACGCGTTTTTGGTTTTTTCAAGGTGACTCTCGGGGACGAAATAGCACAATTTATACATCACTCAGCCTCCGAATTCTGGATATTTTTTGACCGAATTAATGGCTTAGAAACTTACCCACAGATTCTGTGGATAACTCTGGGGAAAGTTTTTGGGAACACGCCCTCATCCCCCGTGATTACTGCACTCATGTTAAATTGGCGACAAAATCACCCAATTGTTTTTGTTTTTATTTTTCAATTACTTATATCTTTCTAACAAAAACTGAACCGAGTTCTCAATCTTTGCGCACAGAACCGGTGACCAGGCACCAGGAATGTGCATAAAACAACTGCGTCAAGGGATATTTTGCCAATTTTTCGGCTTTCTGGCCTTGATATTTGCGCCATTAATGGGCAGACGGCCCATAAAAAAAGCCGGCCCTGAAAATCCACCTACTCAAGGTATTTTCAGGGCCGGCTTTTTAAGACCGCTAGATCAGGCGAACCAGCGTCTTGCGTTCCGGAACATCCGAATCCAGGGACCGTCTTCCTGCCAGCCTTCAGGGCGCCAGGAGTGCTGAACCGCCCGGAATACCCGTTCCGGGTGCGGCATCATGATGGTTACCCGGCCATCGCGAGTCGTAAGGCCGGTAATACCGCCCTCTGACCCATTCGGGTTGAACGGATAGCGCTCAGTGGCCTGGCCCCGGTTATCCACGTACCGAAGCGCTACCAGCTCCTGCTCACTGAGTGACGCTGCCGAGCCGACACCGTTGAACTCAATCCGGCCTTCGCCATGAGCCACGGCGATCGGCATCCTTGATCCGGCCATGCCGTCCAAGAAGGCTGAGGGCGATTGCATGACTTCAGCCATCACCAGGCGGGCCTCAAACTGCTCCGACTGATTGCGTACGAAGCGTGGCCATCCCTCACTGCCCGGTATCAGCTCATGCAAATTGGACAGCATCTGACAGCCGTTGCAAACGCCGAGGGCCAGGGTGTCCTGACGATTAAAGAAACCAGCGAATTGGTCGCGGACTCGATCACTGAACAGGATCGACTTGGCCCAGCCCTCACCGGCACCCAGTACGTCCCCGTAGGAGAAGCCGCCGCACGCCACAAGGCTGTTGAACTTTTCCAACGTGATGCGACCGGACAACAGATCGCTCATATGAACGTCCACCGACTCGAAGCCGGCGCGGTCGAAGGCGGCGGCCATTTCGGTCTGGCCATTCACGCCCTGCTCCCGCAACACCGCCACTTTCGGGCGAGCGCCGGTGTTGATGTACGGCGCCGCAACATCTTCGTTCACATCAAAGGTGAGCTCGGCACTCAGACCAGGATCATCAACGTCCAGCAGGTTGTCGAACTCTTCCTGGGCGCAATCGGCGTTGTCACGCAGTGATTGAACCCGATAGCTGGTCTCCGACCAGAGTCGCTGCAGATCAACGCGCGGCTCATCAACAACCGATTCCCCGTCGAAACTCAACCGCAGCCGATCATCGGCATTGAGCGTACCGATCACGCTGGTGTGATCGCCAAGGCCGGCACCGGAAAATTGCTGCAGGACAAAGTCGGTGTCCTCACGGCGCACCTGAATCACGGCACCCAGCTCTTCGTTAAACAGTTCGCGGGCAAACTGCGACTGATCTTCCGCCAGGCCATCGAGTTTGATATCGACACCGGTGTGGCCGGCAAAACACATTTCCGCCAGCGTGACGAACAGACCACCGTCAGAGCGGTCGTGGTACGCCAGCAGTTTCGAATCACTGATCAGGCCTTGGATGACGGCGAAGAACGCCTTGATGTCCTCCGGGTCATCAAGATCCGGCGCCACAGCGCCAACCTGGCGATACACCTGGGCAAGCGCGGAGCCGCCCAGGCGGTTCTGACCGGCGGCCAGGTCGATCAGAATCAGATCGGTGTCACCGGCGGTGGTGTTCAGCTGCGGGGTCAGGGTTCCGGCCACGTCGGTCACCGGCGCAAAGCCGCTCACCACCAGCGACAGCGGGGCCGTCACACTCTTCTGTTCGCCGGATTCTTCCTCTTCCCACATGGTCTTCATGGACATGGAGTCCTTGCCTACGGGAATGGTGATACCCAGCGCAGGGCACAGTTCCATGCCAACCGCGCGAACCGTGTCGTACAGGTTTTCGTCCTCGCCCGGATGCCCGGCAGCGGCCATCCAGTTGGCCGACAGACGAATATCAGACAGCTGCTTGATAGGCGCCGCGGCCAGGTTGGTGATCACCTCACCCACCGCCATACGGCCCGAGGCCGGTGCGTCGATCACCGCAACCGGGGTGCGCTCACCCATGGCCATGGCTTCACCGGCACGCACATCAAAGGAACTGGCGGTCACCGCCACATCACTGACCGGCACCTGCCAGGGCCCTACCATCTGGTCACGAGCCACCAGGCCGGTAATGGTCCGGTCACCAATGGTGATCAGGAAACTTTTGGAGCCAACGGACGGCAGACGCAGTACCCGACGGATCGCATCGTGCAGATCGATCTTGGTGGAATCGAAAATCGGCTTGGTAAACGACGCACGGCTGACGCTGCGATGCATGCGAGGCGGCTTGCCAAACAGCACGTCCATCGGCAGGTCGACCGGTTTGTCGTCGAAATAGGAATCGCCAAGCTCCAGGTGATGGCTTTCGGTCGCCTCACCGATCACGGCGTAGGGGCAACGCTCCCGGCGGCAAAGGGCGTCGAACCGGTCCAGATTTTCCGGCGCTACCGCCATAACGTAGCGTTCCTGGGATTCATTGCACCAGATTTCCAGTGGCGACATGCCGGGCTCATCGCTGGGGATGTCCCGCAGCTCAAATTTGCCGCCGCGGCCGCCATCTTTCACCAGCTCGGGCATGGCGTTGGACAGGCCACCGGCGCCCACGTCGTGGATGAAGCAAATCGGGTTGTCGTCACCCATCTGCCAGCAGCGGTCGATCACTTCCTGGCAGCGACGTTCCATTTCCGGGTTGTCACGCTGAACCGAGGCAAAGTCGAGGTTCTCGTTGCTGGAACCGGAATCCATTGAAGACGCCGCACCGCCACCGAGACCGATCAGCATGGAGGGACCACCGAGGACGACGAGCTTGGCGCCCACCGGGATGTTGCCCTTCTCGACATGATCCTCGCGGATATTGCCCAGACCACCGGCAATCATGATCGGCTTGTGGTAGCCACGCACCTCATCGCCTGCAGCACCGGGCACCTTTTCTTCGAAGGTCCGGAAGTAGCCCGCCAGATTCGGACGGCCGAACTCGTTGTTAAAGGACGCCCCACCGATGGGGCCTTCAATCATGATGTCCAGGGCCGAGGCAATACGCTCCGGCTTGCCGTAGCCAATTTCCCAGGGCTGGGTGTCGCCGGGCAGGTTCAGGTTGGAAACGGTAAAACCAGTGAGACCCGCTTTTGGTTTGGATCCGCGGCCTGTGGCGCCTTCGTCGCGAATTTCACCCCCGGACCCCGTGGCCGAACCGGCCGCAGGCGCAATCGCGGTGGGGTGGTTGTGAGTCTCCACCTTCATCAGGATGTGGATGTCTTCTTCGTTGTACCCGTAGACGCCGGTATCGGGATCCGGGAAGAAGCGGCCACCACGGCTGCCCCGGATAACAGAGGCATTATCCTTATAGGCAGACAGTACCCCTTCACTGTTCATCTCATAGGTGTTGCGAATCATCGCAAACAGGGACTTTTCTTGTCCCTCACCGTCGATGTCCCAGGAGGCGTTAAAAATCTTGTGCCGACAATGCTCAGAGTTGGCCTGGGCAAACATCATCAGTTCAACGTCGGTCGGGTCGCGTTGAAGGTCGGTAAACGACTTAGCCAGGTAATCGATTTCGTCTTCGGCGAGCGCCAGCCCCAGACGGCTGTTGGCTTCAACCAGGGCTGAACGACCACCGGCCAGCACCGGCACCCGACCAAGCGGACGGGGCTCTTCATGACTGAACAGCAGTTCTGCACCGCCCATCTCATGAAACACCTTCTGGGTCATGCGGTCGTGCAGCAACGCAGCGATCTTTTCGCGCTGGGCCAGGCCCAGTTTCTTTTTGGCGCGAACGTAAAACGCGGTGCCGCGCTCGATACGGTGGATCTGGCGCAGGCCGCAGTTGCGGGCGATGTCGGTCGCCTTGCTGGACCAGGGCGACAGCGTGCCCGGCCGGGGCACGACCAGGAACAGGACGCCGTCCGGCTCTTCCACCGGCACGCTGGGGCCGTAGGTCAGCAACCGGTCGAGAATGGCCTGCTCCGAGGCGGACAGGCTGTCATCCAGATCCACAAAGTGCATGAACTCGGCGTACACATGCTCAACTTCAGGAACCGCGTCCTGAATTCGGGTGTGCAATTTACGAGAGCGGAAGGGCGAAAGCGCGGGAGCGCCGCGAAGTTCAAGCATGATATCAACCTGTATCGCGCGAGACGGGACGTCTGGGTGCAATTTTGAAAGGCCGACATGATACTCGAAAGCGAGGTCAGGATACAGCGCCGCTATCGGGAATTGTCCCGGGTACAATTGACATTGTTTTGCATGTAATTTGATCAGCTTTGTTGACCAGGTCAGTGGCAGCGACGATCATATAAGTGTGGCAAGGAAAGCTACACCGATCGAGACACCGGATACGTCCACTCACCACTCACTGACGTATCCCGACGATCCAGCGGTAAGGGAGCCCAGGGACTTGTTCAGATTCTTGACTGCATTCGCAGTCGCGGAGATCCGGTTAACACTGTTGATCATTGCGACTGTGGCCTTAGTTGGCTGTTCGCGCCCAAGCACCCTGCAGGAAGTTCTTGCAGAGGACGTGCTGCACGTGATCACCCGCGAGGCGCCCTCCATATACTACGAAGGGCGTGACGGGGCGACCGGCTACGATTACGAACTCGCCAAACGGTTCGCCGAGGAACTCGGTGTTGAACTGAGGGTTCGCGTCGCCGATGACAACACCGAAATCCTGTCGGTTTTGTCGAGAAACTACGCTCACATCGGCCTCGCCGGCCTATCGGGTCAACCCGGTATCGCCGATGAATACCAGGTTTTGCCCACCGGCATCACGGCGCAATCCGTAGTGGTTTATCACCGCGATGAGGTGCGACCCGGCTCCATCGGCGACTTGACCAACCAAACCCTTCATCTGGTTGCCGAAAGCAATCATCAGCACCTGCTTGAGCAAGCCGATGGCAACGTTGACTGGCAGGTACACCCCGGCATCGACGCCGCTGGCGTTCTGGCCCGGGTCGAAAGCGGCGAATTCGCCTACGCCGTAGTGTCCTCCAACGAGCTGGAGCTGAACCACGTCTTCTTCCCGCACGTGAAAAAAGCCTTCGCACTGGGCGAGCCGGAGGAATTGGCCTGGCTGTTTCCCAAAGATCAGGATGACACCCTGGTTAATGCCGCCCGGCAATTCCTGCAAAAACTCCATGCCGACGGCACCCTGGCCCAACTGTCAGAGCGGTTTTACGGCCATCTTGACCGGCTGAACTATGTCGGCGCGCGAACGTTTATGCACCACGTCGACAATCGACTGCCCAAATACGAGGGCCTGTTCCAGGATTACGCCAGCGAATTCGGCATTGACTGGCGCCTGCTCGCCGCCATCGGCTACCAGGAATCCCACTGGCGCCCCAACGCCGTGTCACCCACGGGCGTGCGCGGCCTGATGATGCTTACCCGCAACACCGCCAGCTACATTGGCATCAACAATCGCCTGGACGCCGAGGAGAGCATCCAGGGCGGCGCCAAGTACTTCCGCATGGTTCACCGCAAGATCCCGGAGCGGATACCGGAGCCAGACCGCACTTGGTTTGCACTGGCTTCTTACAATGTCGGATTCGGTCACCTGGAAGACGCCCGCCGTCTGACCGAGGGCGCTGGCAGAAATCCGGACCGGTGGATGGACGTGAAGGAGTTTCTGCCGTTGCTGGCGCAGAAAGAGTGGTACACCAAAACCCGGTTTGGTTTCGCCCGGGGTCATGAACCGGTGCTTTACGTGCAGAATATCCGCCGTTATTACGACGTGCTGGCCAAGCTGACTGAACAGGTTGAACCTGACAGAGCGGACTCAGGAGAGCTGGTCCGGTTGGAGCCCGCCAATAGCGCTTCGCCGGAAGGTGAAGAAATGCAGGCTCAGGCCGATATGCGCGCGAGCCTGCCACCAGAGCTGGGCCTTATCCCACCCACACTCTGACGCCAACCCTGGCGCCACCCGGTCGGCGAAGCCTTCTAGTCCAGACTTCGAGCCTCCAGCGCCCGATCAACCTGACCGGCGGAATAGCCCCGGCGATTCAAAAACCGGGCCTGGCGAACCTTTTCGTCCCAGTCGTCTTCGAGATCCGTCAGCCCGAATCGCCGCTCTCGCAGAGCAATCGCCTGTCGACACCAGTCCTCTTCGGTCATGGCATCCAGACACTCCGGGGAGCTATGCACGCCCCGTTGCTGAAGTTCGCCAAGTATGCGAAGCGGGCCATAACCAATGTCCATCCGTTGACGGGCGTAAACGTCCGCAAACCGGTCGTCGTCGAGCCAACCCTCGGCTTCGTAGTCGTCCAAAACCCGGTCGATAATGTCCGACTCGATCTTGCGCTGACGCAGCTTGAGGGACAATTCCAGTCGGCTGTGCTCACGCCGGGCCAGCAGTCGCAGGGCTGCCGCACGGGCCTTGTATTCCCGATCGTCCTGATTTTCCGGTTTTACCATTCAGACCCTTCCCGCGTGCGTTATCAAAACGCTAGACTAGCTCCCGAATTCATCCCTGCCGAAACACGTCGGCAGTCAGTGCCCGGCCCCCGTCCCGCGCAACAGCAACGGACGGTCGGCCGATGATCGGTGGCGACTAACTTTGCCCGACACCGTGGACTGGTTTCAATCCCAAAAGGATACCTTCATGGCCGCATTCATCCAGAAACTGTTTAAATCCCGCAAAACCCGGGAAGAGACGCCGACGACAGCCAGCGAACCTCGAACGAACGAGGCGGAAAAGGAAGAGGCGCGAGCCAGTCGTCGGGCAACCCAACTGGAGGCTTTGAAGGGCACCCCCTCTCAGGCCGAACTGGCAGAGCTGGCCATCAGTGGCATCACCGCCGATGTTCGCCTGCAGGCCGCGGAGCAATTGACCGACGGAGACTGTCTGAGTCAGGTCCAAAAACAGGCGAAAGGCCGGGACAAGGGCGTCTACCAATCCGTTAAGCAGTCTCTGCAAAAGCTCAAGCAGGAACAGGTGCGGCGCGAGGCAACGACCGAGGCCATTTCAGCGCTGATCAGCGCCGCGGACGAGCAGGCCCGCAGCGAAGACACCAAGCTGTACGAAGCGCGCCTCGACACCCTGCTCCAGAAATGGGGCGAGCTGAAGTCCCACGCCACCGAACAGCAAACCCAGGATTTTCTCGCCGCCAGCCATCGCTGCAAAGAGCGAGTGGAGCAACTTAAGGCGGCCCGCGAGGAAAGCGCGCGCCACGAAGAGCAGATTCGACAGCGAGAGGAAACCCTCGCCCTGCTGTCTGCTACGCTCGAAGACCTGCGCGCCCAACCACCGGAAACCCTGCCGTCCCTGGCGTCACTGGATGCCCTGCAAAAGACCCAGGAGAACCGCTGGCTGGAGGCCACCCGGGACACCTCGGTGAACAAGCGCGAACAGAAGACCTACGAAAGCACCATGCTGGCGCTGCGCACCTACATCACCGCCGTTCGTCAGATTGGCCAGGTTCGGGAACAGCTGAATGAGTTGACTGAGGCCGATGCCAATCAAGCCATTTCGGACGAGCAGCGTCAGTTGGCCAAAACCCTGAACCAGGACATTCAGTGGCCCGAGGGCTTTCCCATGCCCACCCTGCTCGCTCCGGTGCACCGGATTGCCGGCCAGGACAAACCCGCTCCGGCGGCCAAACCGGAGGATCAGGCCAAGCAGAAAGCGTTGGCGGCAGAGCTGGAGCAGACTCTGGCCGATCTGGATGCCGCCCTGGACGCCAAACAACTGAAGGAATCCCGCCAGCTGTTCAAAACGGCGCAACAGCAGTTGAAGTCCCTCGATCATCGCCATGGCAAACCGTTCCAGGCCCGCATGCAATTGCTGACCGGCCAGCTTCGGGAGCTCAGTGACTGGCTTGGGTTCGCCACCGAGCCCAAACAAATTGCCTTGTGTGAGCAGATGGAACACCTGGCGGAGCAACCCATCGAGCCGGAGATTAAGGCCGAGCGCATCAAGGACCTGCAAAACGAATGGCGAGCCCTGGGCGGGTCTTCCGACCGCTCCCTGTGGACGCGTTTCAAGGCAGCTTCGGACAAGGCCTACGAACCCTGCAAGGACTACTTTGAGGCAAAATCCGGCCTGAAGCAGGCAAATCTGGAGAAACGCCAGGCCATCTGCTCCGAACTGGAAACCTTCCTGAACACTGCCGACTGGGCCACCATTGACTGGAAAGCCGCCGAGAAGATCCACCTCACCGCCCGGCAGGAATGGAAAGCCGCCTGGCCCGTGGAATTCCGGGCCAACCGGCAAGTCCAGAAACAGTTCGACAGCCTGCTCAAGCGCCTGGAGGCGCCGCTGGACGAGGAGCGCCAGAAAAACGAAGCCCTGAAACAGGCGATTGTGGAACAGGCTGAGGCGCTGATCCATCACGAGCCATTGCAGGACGCGATGAATCAGGCCAAGGGCCTGCAATCGGACTGGAAGGCCGTGGGCATCACCCGGCACCGGGAAGATCGCAAACTCTGGCAGGCTTTCCGCCAGGCCTGCGACCAGATTTTTGCCCGGCGTGATGCCCAGCGCAATGAGCAGCAGCGCGCCACTCAAGCCGCCGATGAAGCCGCCGAGGCCTTGTTGCGTCAAACCCAGAGCGTCGAGGCTGACCAGGACACCGAAGCCCTGGAACAGGCCCTGTCCAAGCTGTCTGGGCTGTCGTCCCCTGGCCTGTCAGCGGCCATGAAAGACCGGGTGCAGAGTGAATCCCGTCGCCTGCACAAGGCGCTGAACAGTCGTCAGTTACAGGCTGACATCAACGCCTGGCAGGCGCTGGTGCTGGCTCGCATCAACGGCCAGCCTGAGCCTGAACAGGTGCCGGCTCACTGGCCTGAACTGGCAGCGGATCAACCGGACTGGGATCACGACGAGCTGGTGATTCGGGCCGAGATACTGGGCGGCATCGATTCGCCCATGTCGGACAAACAGCGTCGCATGGAGATTCAGGTTCAGCGGCTGGCCGAGGGCATGGGATCATCTGAAAAATCCGGTAATCAGATCCGGGAACTGGAGAAACTGGTGGCCAACTGGTGCCTGAAGGTTACTGGCCAGACCCCGGACCAGGGCCTGGCCAAACGGCTGAACAACGCCCTGGCGGCGGTCGCCACTGGCTGAGCCCTGCCCTCACTCCCTCTGATGTTGTTTCACGAAATCCCTGGCGGCCTTGACCTCCGCCAGGGATTTTTCTTTCATGCTCTTGAGTTCCTCATCGGCGAGGTAGAACATCATATCGATGGAGTGCCGGTAATACCGGGTGGGCAGCCGGTTGAGCGCAACGCACATCACATCGGTCAGGTAATCCGCAGTGTCAGCCTCCTGCCGAGTGGCTTCGATAGCATCCAGTACGAGCCGTTCGTAAAAATTGTCGATGGCGTCTCTCAGGGACATGTTACTGCGCCTCATAGGGTTTCAAAGACTGTTCAATAACCATAGAAGCCCGCAATCGCCTTGTCATATCGGCTGAGCAATTTCGCCAATGCGATTGGCAGCCTCCGTCATTACCCCACCCCGCGCGACCGGCTATGGTGTCGCCATCAGCAGTTCCAACAGAAACAACAACGATCAGAGGACATACCATGACCACCGAGGCGTATATTTTCGACGCGGTCCGCACCCCGCGGGGACGTGGCAAAAAAGACGGTGCACTGCACAGCGTCAAGCCAATCACCCTGCTCACGACCGTGCTGGACGCTCTGCAGCAACGCAACCAGTTGGACACGGCTCAGGTGGACGACATCGTGATGGGCTGCGTTACCGCCGTTGGTGATCAGGGCGCGGACATCGCCAAAACCGCCGCCCTGGCCGCTGATTGGGACGAACAAGTGGCCGGCGTGACCCTCAACCGGTTTTGCGCCTCCGGTCTGGAAGCAGTCAACCTGGCGGCCATGAAGGTTCGCTCAGGCTGGGAGGATCTGGTGGTGGCAGGCGGTGTCGAGGCCATGTCCCGGGTGCCCATGGGGTCGGACGGTGGCGCCTGGGCCGCCGACCCGGCCACCAACCTGCACACAGGCTTCATGCCCCAGGGCATCGGCGCCGACCTGATTGCCACTCTGGAAGGCTTCAGCCGGGAAGATGTCGACGGTTTCGCGGTCAAATCCCAGCAGAAAGCGGCCAACGCCTGGGCCAACGGCTACTTTGCCAAGTCCATCGTGCCGGTCCGGGATCAAAATGGCGTCACCATTCTTGATCGGGACGAACAGGTGCGCGCCGACACTTCCCTCGAATCCTTGGCTGGCCTCAAGCCGTCCTTCCAGATGATGGGTGAAATGGGCTTCGACGGCGTGGCCCGGGAGAAATACCACTACGTGGAAACCATCAACCACGTACACCACGCCGGCAACTCGTCCGGCATTGTCGACGGTGCCACCGCCATGCTGATTGGCAGTGAGGCCAAAGGCAAAGCCATGGGCCTTACCCCGCGAGCCCGCATCGTTGCCACTGCCGTTACCAGCACCGACCCGACCATCATGCTGACCGGCCCGGCGCCCGCCGCCCGCAAGGCACTGGAGAAAGCCGGCATGACCGTCGACCAGATCGACCTGTTCGAGGTCAACGAGGCGTTTGCCTCCGTGGTCATGCGCTTCCAGCGGGAACTGGCTGTACCGGACAACAAAGTGAATGTGAATGGCGGTGCCATCGCCATGGGGCACCCACTCGGCGCTACCGGCGCCATGATTCTTGGCACACTTCTGGACGAACTGGAACGCCGGGAGTTGCGTTTCGGCCTGGCCACCCTCTGCGTGGGCGGCGGCATGGGCATTGCCACCATCATCGAGCGCGTCTGAACCGGACCCAATCCTTGACAGGAGAAACCATCATGAGTGCTATCCGTTACGACCTGGGTTCAGACCAGATCCTGACCCTCACTATCGACATGCCGGGCCAGAGCGCCAACACGATGAATGCGGTGTTCCGAGAGGCATTGTCTGAGACCGTTGCCCGTGTCCAGGGCGACCTCGCCAACCTCCGTGGCATCATCATCACCTCCGCCAAGAAGACCTTCTTCGCCGGCGGCGATCTGAACGAACTCCACAAAGTCACCCGCGCTGATGCTCAGGCGTTTGAAGACATGGTCAATGGCCTGAAAGCCGACATGCGCGCTCTGGAGACCTGTGGCAAACCGGTGGTGGCCGCTATCAACGGCAGCGCGCTCGGCGGCGGTCTGGAAATTGCCCTCGCCTGCCACCATCGGGTGGCCTTGAACGACGACAAATTGCAGCTGGGCCTGCCGGAAGTGACTCTCGGCCTGCTGCCCGGCGGTGGTGGCACCCAGCGCCTGCCGCGAATGATCGGCCTTGAAGCCGCCTTCCCGTACCTTATGGAGGGCAAGAAGGTAAATCCGGCGTCGGCCCTGAAAGCCGGCATTGTGGATGAAGTGGTAGACACGCCGGACGAGTTGATCACCCGGGCCCGGGCGTTTATCGAGGCCAACCCCTCGTGCCAGCAACCCTGGGACCAGAAAGGCTTCAAGCTGCCGGGTGGCGGTCCGCAGCACCCGGCCATGGCCCAGAAACTGGCGATCGCCCCGGCGATGCTGAAGCAGAAGACCAAAGGCTGTTACCCGGCCCCGGAGCGTATTCTGTCGGCCGCCGTGGAAGGCGCCCAGGTGCACTTTGACGCCGGCAGTCAGATCGAAACCCGCTATTTCGCCGAACTGGTGATTGGCCAGGTGGCCAAGAACATGACTGGTACCTTCTGGTTCCAGCTCAACGCCATCAAGGCCGGCGGTAGCCGCCCCGAGGGCGTGGCCAATGAAACCTTCAGCAAAGTGGGTGTGCTGGGTGCCGGTATGATGGGCGCCGGTATCGCCTACGCCACCGCCAGCCGCGGCATCGACGTCGTCCTGAAAGATGTCTCGGTGGACAATGCCGAAAAGGGCAAGAGCTATTCGGAAAAGCTGCTGGCCAAGAAGGTCAGTCGCGGCCGGATGACCGAAGCCCAGAAAGACGAGATCCTCGGGCGCATTATCGCCACTGATCAGGCCGACGACCTGGACGGCTGTGACCTGGTCATTGAGGCAGTGTTCGAGGACAGCGACCTGAAAGCCAGGGTAACGCAGGAAGCCGAACCCAAACTGCGGGAAAACGGCATCTTCGCCTCCAACACCTCCACCATTCCGATCACCCAGCTGGCCGAGGCCTCGAGTGCCCCCGACCATTTCATTGGCCTGCATTTCTTCTCCCCGGTCGACAAGATGCAGCTGGTGGAGATTATCGTCGGCAAGGCCACCTCGGACGACACCCTGGCCCGGGCGTTCGACTACGTGCAGCAGATCGGCAAGACCCCAATTGTGGTGAACGACAGCCGTGGGTTCTTCACCTCCCGGGTGTTCGGTACCTTTGTGAACGAGGGTATTTCCATGCTTGGCGAGGGCATTCATCCGGCCAGCATCGAGAATGCCGGCGTGCTTTCCGGCATGCCGGTAGGCCCCCTGGCCATCTCCGATGAAGTCAGCCTGACCCTGATGCGGCACATCCGTGACCAGAGCAAAAAAGACACCGAAGCCGCCGGTAACACCTGGCAGCCCCACCCCGCCGAGGCGGTGATTGATCAGATGCTGGATCAGCACGAACGCAAGGGTAAGGCGGCCGGTGCCGGCTTCTACGAGTACCCGGCCAACGGCAAGAAACACCTCTGGCCGGGACTGGAGAGCCAGTTTGTAGATGCGGGCAAGGCCAGATCGGTTGCCCTGCAAGAGCTGAAGGACCGGATTCTGTTCGTTCAGGCCATCGAGACCGTGCGCTGTCTTGAGGAAGGGGTCCTTAAAACCATCGAGGACGCCAACATCGGCAGCATCTTTGGTATCGGCTACGCACCCTGGACAGGGGGTGCCATCCAGTTTATCAACCAGTACGGCGTGCGCGCGTTCACAGAACGGGCCCAGGAGTTGGCCCAGAAGCACGGTGACCGCTTCGCGCCGCCCAAGCTGCTGCTGGAGCACGCCGAAGCCAACGCACCGTTTGTCTGAAGGCCTGCCAATCAAGGCCGGAACCGGCAATCGGACGCCGACCCACACCGGAGGGGCCCTGCCCCTTCGGCTTTACCATTGGTCACACATGACAATTTCATGGACAGATTGTCACGAACCGAAACCGGCTGCCTATGGCAACGGTGATAGCGCTTGCCTACAATAAATTGATTCGACCACGGGTGATTGTGGCCCCAGTTGGGGCCGGCGCCCAGCACCGTCAGGTAAGCATTTATGACCATCGCGGAAAGAGTTGTTGCCCAGCCCACCTCAGTCAGACGCCCCCGAATTGGACTTTGCAAAACGCTCGCCATGGCGTTGCTGGTGGCGACACCGCTGGGACTTCAGGCCAAGGTCGATGAGTCGCTGACCTACGAACCGGTAGCACCGACCATTGATCAGGCCCGGGCCAATATCCTCATCGCCCGGCAACTTCAATTCACCCATTTCCGAGATCTGGGCATCAGCGACCAGCTATCCGGTGATGTCTTCGACGCCTACCTGGAATACCTGGATGGCCAACGCATCTACCTGACCCAGCAAGACCTCACCAAGATCAAACGGGTGAAGAGCCAGCTGGGCGCGGCGCTGAAGACCGGCCAACTGCAGCCGGGCTTCGATATCTACAACCTGGTGCAGCAACGCGTCATAGAGCGTCTGCAGTTTGCCCTCGGCCTGATTGACGATGGTATCGAGAATCTCGACTTTACCGGGGACGACAGCATTCTCCTGGATCGCTCCGAGACCCAGTGGGAAGCCAACCAGCAGGCACTGGATGAATTGTGGGTCAAGCGCATCAAGAACGCGGTGCTGGCACAACGGCTCAACGGTACTGACGATGACACCATCGAGGACAACCTGCGCCGCCGCTATGAAGGCCAGCTCAAGCGCGCCTATCAGGCCCGCAGCGAGGACGCCTTCCAGGCGTACATGAACGCGTTCACCGGCATGTGGGACCCGCATACTTCCTATTTTTCGCCGCGCACCTCAGAGAACTTCAACATCAACATGAGCCTGTCCCTTGAGGGCATCGGGGCGGTGCTGCAGTCCGACAACGAATACACCAAGGTGGTGCGCCTGGTACCCGGTGGCCCGGCCTCCAAACAGGGACAGCTGCAGCCGGCGGATCGCATAGTCTCCGTCGCCCAGGACGATGAAAAGCCGGTCAATGTCATTGGCTGGCGCCTGGATGAGGTGGTGGATCTCATTCGTGGGCCGAGAAATTCCGTGGTTACCCTGGAAGTGATTCCTGCTAACGCCAGCGATGAGACCATCACCAAGGCGATCGCCATCAAGCGGGACGAGGTTAAACTCGAAGAGCAAAGCGCCAGCAAAGACGTGATCGAGCTCAAGCGGGGCAATTCGAATTACACCGTCGGCGTTATCACCATTCCGACTTTCTACGCTGACTTCCAGGCCATGCAGGCCGGCGACCCGAACTACAAGAGCACCACCCGGGATGTGCGCAAGCTGATCACCGAGCTGGAAGCAGACGGTGTCGACGGCCTGGTGATCGACCTGCGCAACAACGGCGGCGGTGCGCTGCATGAGGCCAACGATCTGGTCGGCCTATTCATCGACAAAGGACCAACGGTTCAGATCCGCAACGCCAATAACGACGTTCAGGTACTGAACGACGAAGACCCGTCGGTGGCCTATGACGGTCCGTTGGTCGTGCTCACCAACCGCATGAGCGCGTCTGCCTCAGAAATCTTTGCGGGCGCTATCCAGGACTACGGCCGAGGCCTGGTGGTCGGCTCACAAACCTTCGGCAAGGGTACGGTTCAGGCGGTGCGGCCACTGAACCATGGCCAGCTGAAAATCACCCAGTCCAAGTTCTACCGGGTGTCCGGCGGTTCCACTCAGCATAAGGGGGTGATCCCGGACATTGAGATACCGTCCCGAATCGACAACAACCGGATTGGGGAGAATGCCCTCGACCATGCCCTGCCCTGGGACCAGATCGAGGCGGTGCCCCACAATCGCTATTTTGATTTCAGCGGCATCATCGATGAACTCAGAGAGCGACATGAAGCACGTTTCTCCGAGAGCCCGGAATTTAACCTGCTGCAACAGGAAATCGATTTTCTGAAAGACCAGCGCGATATGGACACCGTGAGCCTGAATTTCGACGCTCGCAAGAGCCAGCACGAGCAGATCGAACAAACCCGGCTGACCATCGCCAACGCACGTCGCGAGCTGCGCGGTGACGAACCGTTCGCCACCCTGGAAGAACTGGAAGACTGGCAGGATCAGCAGGCCGCGGAGCTGGACAACACCGACGACGAGCTGGATTTTGTCATCCGCGAGGGTGGCCACATCATGGCCGACATGCTGGAACTGGATCGGCACACGGCCTCAATCACCACGCCGCGCCAATTCGCGGCCCAGGCACCCGCCCAGTAATCAACCCGGGACCGACTATGCCAGAGCAGGACAAGGATCAGTCGTCCCGGCTTTCCCGTCGCGCCTTGCAGGACACTTTGCTCGACGCGCTGCATGCCATGCGCTCAATGGAAGAAATCCAGGCGCTCGCTCCGGCGGACCAACAAGAGGTGCGGGAATCGGAGGGGCTGATCGATCGCCTGACCAGCCTCACCGGCTCGGCCATTCGGTTTGGCGTTCGAGCCACCGACACCTCCATGCGAGTCGGCCGCGCCCTGATCAATTCCCAGGACCAGCTGCGCGCCATGCTCAGCGCTGGACAATCCCTGAAAGACATTCGTGAGGTAGCAGGGCTGACGCTGTCGGAAATGAGTGAGGCTCTGGACCTTCGAGACAAGTCGGTGCTTGAGGCGATTGAGGATGGCACCAGCACCCTGTCCTTCGAACTGATCCTGCGCTTGGCGGCACTGATCGCCCGTAATGATCCCATCCCGTTCATCATGCGCACTACGCGCAACTACAACCCGGAAGTGTGGCAGATCCTGAACGATTGGGGCGTCGGGCGCTTGCCTCTGCAGTTCGAGCGGGAACGGGAATTCATCAACATCTTCAGGCGCCACGACGACGCCCGCAACCTCTCCGACGAGGGCTTCCAAAAGGTCCTGGAGTTCACTCGACAGAGTTTCGAGATGTCCCTGCACTTTGTCGAAGAACAGGAAAAACAGGTTGCCGACCTGAAAGCCAGCTATGCCGAATCAGCAGCAGCGCAGGCCCAAGTCGAAAGTAAGGCAGCGACCAGAAAGCCCTCTGGCCGCAAAAAATCCTCAGGCAAATAATTCCTGCATACCCACAATGTTGGGATTATGCACCACGCCTTTTTCAGTGACGATTACGTCGATCAGACTTGCCGGCGTCACGTCAAACACCGGATTGAACACGGTCACGCCCTCGGGCGCCAGGGCAACACCGCGAAATTCCCGTACCTCGGTCCCTTCACGCTCCTCAATGGGGATGTCCTCACCCGATGCCAGCGACATATCAACGGTGCTTGATGGTGCCACCACCATGAACTTGACCCGGTGATGCCGGGCCAGGACCGCAAGGCTGTAGGTTCCGATCTTGTTGGCTACGTCACCGTTGGCAGTGATGCGGTCGGCACCCACCACAACCCAGCGGACGCTCTGTCGTGCCAGGATGGCGGCGGCGGCGCCGTCGGCGTTCAGAGTCACCGGGATACCGTCCCGGTTAAGCTCCCAGGCCGTCAACCGGCTGCCCTGCAGCCAGGGCCGGGTTTCGTCGGCGTAGACGGTGGTCAGCAGATTCTTCTCGTGCAGCCGGCGAATGACACCGAGCGCAGTGCCATAGCCACCGGTGGCCAGGGCTCCGGTGTTGCAATGCGTCAGAACCGACACTGGCGCCTCTGGCTGCATAGCCGACACGGCATGCTCCGCCATGGTCAGATTGGCCGCGAGATCTTCCTCATGAATGGCAACGGCCTCGGCGGCCAGACGCTTGACGGCCTCGTCGAGGGAATGACACTCATGGAATACCCGCTCCATGCGCTGTAGGGCCCAGAACAGATTCACGGCGGTGGGGCGTGAAGCCGACAGTTCCCGGATCGCCTGCTTGATTTCGGCTTTCCAATCTCCGCCACCGGCGTGCCGGGCCGCCAGTGCAACGCCGTAGGCGGCGCTGATGCCAATGGCCGGGGCACCGCGGACCACCATGTCGCGAATGGACTGCGCCACCCCGGACGCCCCCTCCAGCGTAATCCAGTGTTCCTGTGCTGGTAGCAGACGCTGGTCCAGGAGCTCCAGGGCGTGTCCGTGCCAGCGAATGGCGACGGTGCCAATCGCTCGGGATGAACTCTGTTCGGGGGCAGACGATGCGGGGGTCGACATAACAACAGCTCCGGTTTTGAAACGCTGAAAAGCGCCAGTATAACGTTTATACTTCCGGGCTACATTTTCACGACGTGGCGATTTACATTGCACGCCACGCACGGCTCTGAAGGCAGGTACATGACGGCAGACACCATCACCGCAGCCGATATCCGGATCAACGCCCGTTGGGTGATTCCCATCGAACCCGAAGCCACGGTTATGGAAAATCAGGCCGTCATCATCCAGGGCAACCGAATTGCCGCGGTGGTGCCCCGGGACGAGGCGGACCAGCGCTTCCGCACCCGGGAAACGGTAGATCTAGATAATCATGTGGTGTTACCCGGCCTGATCAACCTCCACGGCCATGCAGCCATGTCACTGTTTCGGGGCATGGCCGACGACCTGCCTCTGATGACCTGGCTCAATGACCACATCTGGCCGGCGGAGGGCGAATTCGTCAACGAGGAATTCATTGCCGACGGCACTCAGCTGGCCATGGCGGAAATGCTCCGCACCGGCACCACGACGTTCTCGGACATGTACTTCTTCCCGGAGATTGCTGCGCAGGCAGCCCACGACGTCGGGATGCGCGCGCAGATCTCCTTCCCACTGCTGGATTTCCCGACCGCCTGGGGCTCGGGCCCAGATGAGTACCTGAGCAAGGGCGAGGCGTTCATCAACAGCTGGCAGAAAGACGATTACATTACCCCGGCGATTGGCCCCCATGCCCCCTACACCGTGTCCGATGGGCCGCTGCGGGGTGCCATTGCCTTGTCAGCCAGTACTGGCGCACCGATTCAGATCCACTTGCATGAAACCGAGTTCGAAGTGGCTGACGCCACCGAAAAACTTGGCCAGCGGCCGTTGGCTCGACTGGCTGATCTTGGCTTGCTCGGGCCCAACACTCAGTGCGTCCACATGACCCAGGTGGATGCCGCGGATAAAGCCACGGTGGCCCAGACCGGCGCCCACGTGGTGCATTGCCCCGAATCAAACCTCAAGCTGGCCAGCGGGCTGTGCCCGGTTCAGGAGCTGATGGATGCGGGCATTAACGTCACCATTGGCACTGACGGTGCCGCCAGCAACAACGATCTGGACCTGTTCGGTGAACTGCGCACCGCCGCCATGATTGCCAAAGTGGTCGCCGGCGACGCATCGGCCCTGTCCGCGCACAAGGCCCTGGCCATGGCAACCCTTAACGGCGCCAAAGCCCTCGGCCGGGACCATGAGCTGGGTTCTTTGGTGGTCGGTAAACTGGCCGACCTGATCGCCGTGGATCTCAGCGACCCGTTCCTGCAGCCGGTCTACGACCCCGCGTCGCACCTGGTCTACAGCAACCATGGCCGGGCAGTAAGCCATAGCTGGATCAACGGCGTACCTCAATTACAGGATGGCCGGCTGACCCGCATTGATGTGGCAGATCTGATGCTGCGAGTGCAATCCTGGCAGGACCGCATCAAGGCCCAGCAGGCCAAATAACCCTACTCCGAAGACTTTTTCAGGCAGCAGACCATGACAGACCAGAACGTAGACCGGAACGAAATTGCCAAGTTTGAAGCGCTGGCCAGCCGCTGGTGGGACCCAACCAGCGAGTTCCGGCCTCTGCATGACATCAACCCGCTGCGGCTAAACTACATCGACGAACGGGTGTCCCTGGCAGGTAAACGGGTTTTGGATGTCGGCTGCGGCGGCGGTCTGCTGTCCGAGGGCATGGCCCAGCGCGGTGCCCATGTGACCGGCATCGACATGGGCGAAGCTCCGCTGTCGGTCGCCAAACTGCACGGCCTGGAAACCGGCATCAAAGTGGATTATCGCCAAACCACCGTTGAGGAACTGACCCAAGAGTCTGACCACGCCGGGCAATACGACGTGGTCACCTGCCTCGAAATGCTGGAGCATGTGCCCAACCCGGCCTCCGTGATTCAGGCCTGCTATGCCATGTTGAAACCCGGCGGGCACCTGTTCGTATCCACCATCAACCGCAACCCCAAATCCTTCCTGTTTGCGATTGTCGGTGCGGAATACGTCTTGAATCTTTTGCCACGGGGCACCCACGAGTGGAAGAAGTTTATCCGGCCATCGGAAATGTCAGACCACCTGCGGCACGCCGGGCTGGAAGTGCTGGAACTAACCGGCATGACCTACAACCCCCTGACCAAAGTGTACAAGCTGGGGCGGGATGTTGACGTCAATTACCTGATGCACGCGCGAGATGCCCGCGATGCCTGAGTTCCAGCCATCGGCGGTGCTGTTCGACCTGGATGGCACCCTGATCGACACAGCACCCGACTTCATTCGCTGTCTCAATCAGTTGCGTCAGCAGCATGGCCTGGAGCCGCTGCCCGCAGCTCACATCCGGCGCTCGGTATCCAACGGCGCCCGCGCTATGGTACGTGTCGGATTTGGCCTTGAACCCGAGCATCCAGATTACCTGGCCAAACACACCGCCTTTCTGGACCTCTATGAGCAAGGGGTCGCCGTGGAAACCCGTCTGTTCGAGGGCATGGATCCGATCCTGCTGGATCTGGAGCAGCGGGGAATCCCCTGGGGAATTGTCACCAACAAACCGGTACGCTTCGCCGCACCCCTGGTCCAGGCGTTGGGACTACAAAAGCGGTGTGCCGCGGTGATCTGCCCCGATCACGTAGTCGAGCGCAAACCCCATCCGGAGGCTCTGTTTCTCGCCTGCGACCGGATTGGCGCAGCCCCCGGGCAGGCCATCTACGTGGGCGACCACGAACGGGACATCGAAGCCGGACGCAACGCCGGCATGAAAACCATCGCCGTGCGTTATGGCTACATTGAGGAACCGGACTCCGTCGACGATTGGCAGGCCGACATCATTGCCGACACGGTCAGCGATCTGGCAAAGCTGTTACAATAGGCACCAGATTTCATTCCGGTTCTCGAACCGGCAACTGCCTGACACGGAGACAGGTTATGCAAGATTACCAAGCCCCCGCCGATCTTCTGCAAGACCGCATCATCATGGTGACCGGCGCCGGCAGTGGTATTGGTCGGGTAGCCGCTCTGACCTACGCGGCCCACGGCGCAACCGTCATTCTGGTTGGCCGGACCGTATCCAAGCTGGAAGCGGTGTACGACGAGATTGAAGCCGCCGGCCACCCCAAGCCGGCCATTGTGCCGATGAATTTTGAGGGTGCCGCGGTCAAGGATTACGAAGAACTGGCCATGACCATTGAGGACAACTTCGACCGTCTGGACGGTATCCTGCACAACGCCGCCATTCTTGGCGATCGCAGCCCGGTGGAACTGTACGACCCTGAGATGTGGAACAAGGTGATGCACGTCAACGCCACCGCCCCCTATCTGCTCAGCCGCGCCATGATTCCATTACTGCGCAAGTCGGCGGACGCCTCGGTGATTTTCACCTCCTCCGGGGTCGGGCGCAAAGCCAAGGCCTACTGGGGCGCCTACGCGGTGTCCAAGTTTGCCATCGAGGGCCTGAGCCAGCTGATGGCCGACGAACTGGACGATGAGCGCCACAACGTGCGGGTGAACAGTCTGAACCCGGGCGCCACCCGTACCAATATGAGAGCCCACGCCTATCCGGCCGAGAACCCGCAGCAAAATCCGGCACCGGAAGAGCTGATGCCGATTTATCTGTATCTCATGGGCAAAGACAGCCAGGGCATGAATGGCCAGCAGCTGGACGCGCAGCCGAAATAATGGAGCTGCTGTTCTACACCACCACCCAGTGTCATCTGTGTGAGTTGGCAGAGGCATTGCTGTTGAATACGCCCATGCCCAAGCCCGTTCCGGTCGATGTCGTGGATATCGCGCAGTCCGAGGAGCTGGTAGAGCGTTACGGGACACGCATTCCGGTGCTGCGCCGTAACGACACCGGTGCCGAGCTGGACTGGCCATTCACCAGGGATCAGTTACTCACGTTTCTTCAATGAGGTTTGCCTGACATGCTAATGGTCATTTCTCCCGCCAAGACTCTCGATTACGAGAGCCCGCTGGCGACGGAAACCCATACCCAACCAGAGTTTCTGGATCACGCCTGCGAGTTGATCGATCAGCTCAAGGACCTGGAACCTCATCAAGTCAGCAATCTGATGAGCATCAGCGAGAAGCTGGGCCAGCTCAATGCAGAGCGTTTCCAGAGCTGGCACACGCCGTTCAGCCTGGACAACGCCCGCCAGGCGGCCCTCGCCTTCAAAGGCGACGTGTACACCGGCCTGGCCGCCGATACCTTTAGTGAGGACGACTTTGCTTTCGCCCAGGACCACCTGCGCATGCTGTCCGGCCTTTATGGCCTGCTGCGCCCTCTGGACCTGATGCAACCCTATCGTCTCGAGATGGGTACCAAGTTCCAAAACACCCGCGGCAAGGACCTTTACGCGTTCTGGGGCAGCATTCTCACTCAGGAACTGAACCGCTTGCTCGCTGCCGACGACGGCGTGCTGGTCAACCTGGCGTCCAACGAATACTTCAAGAGCATCAAGAAGAAAGAATTGGATGCCCGGCTGGTCACACCCCAGTTCAAGGACTGGAAAAACGGCCAGTACAAGATGATCAGCTTTTACGCCAAGAAAGCCCGCGGACTGATGTGCCGCTTTGCCATCGAAAACCGCATCACCCAGGCGGACGACCTGAAAGGCTTCAACCTGGAAGGCTATTACTTCAGCGAGGAACAGTCTGAAGGCGACAACTGGGTATTTCTGCGCGACGAGCAGTAGAGTCGCTGACTTGGCTGTAGCTAACTTAGGATCTGTGTCTTTATGAGCGAAGCTGTTTTCTCACAAATTGCCCTGCTGGTGCTGTTGACCGGTCTGATCGTCTGGATGGGCTTTATTGTCTGGGATCTGGCCAAGAAGTCCAAGGCGGGCAAATTTGGCACCCTGGCGCTGTTCATCGTGCTGGGTGCCGGCGTGGTCGGTTTTCTGGTGAAAACCGTGATGGTAGAAATCATGAACCTCTGACTGCCGCCTCGGTTGTCACTTTACGGCCACTGACCGGTGGCCGTATCATCCTTTCCCCTTTTTTATTTTCTGTTTTCGAGTCGCTTGCTCGACTTGTTTTCATCGATGTAAACAAATCAAGGATCCAGCCAGATGTGGTTTCGTAACGCCCGCGTTTTCCGATTTACCAAACCCTTTGATATCTCAGCAGAAGAGCTGGAAGAAAAGCTCCAGGCCGATGCCTTTAAGCCCTGCGGCCCGCAGGAAACCAGCCGCCAGGGCTGGGTACCTCCGCTCGGCAAACACGGCGAACAGCTGGTACACAGTGCTGGCGGGTATCACCTGATCGCCCTGCGCAAGGAAGAGAAGATTCTGCCCGGTGCGGTGGTAAAAGAAGCCGTTGAGGAGCGGGCTGAGGCGATCGAAGTGGATCAGGGCCGCAAGGTTCGTCGCAAGGAAAAAGACGAGATCAAAGAACAGGTGATGCTGGAGATGCTGCCTCAGGCATTCTCAAAGAATCGCCGCAGCTTTGCCTATCTGGCGCCGAAAGACGGTGTGCTGGTCGTGGATGCCGGCTCGGCCAAACAGGCCGAAGATCTTGCCTCCACCCTGCGCAAGAGCCTCGGATCTCTGCCCGTGCGGCCGCCCGCTGTGGAGCAGGCGCCGGCATTTACTTTCACTGGCTGGTTGAATGAAACCATCGACATTCCCGGCCAGGTAGCGCTTGGCAATGAATGCGAACTGAAAGACCCATCCGAAGACGGCGGCGTGGTGCGTTGCAAAGGCCTGGACCTGAAGGCGGACGAAATCCGCAATCACCTGGATGCCGGCATGCAGGTGACCAAGCTTGCCGTTACTTGGGACGACAACGTGTCGTTTCTGCTGGATGAGGAAATCGGCATCAAGCGGCTCAAATTCGGCGAGACCCTGCAGGAGCAGTTGGACGATGTCGACGCGGACGACGCGGTCGCCAAGTTCGATGCCGCCTTCACCCTGATGACCCTGGAACTGTCACGACTCATCCCGGGCTTGCTGGAAGCCCTGGGGGGCGAAGACCGCTCCGCCATCGTCGAGGAATAACCGCCCCGGCCAGGCGCCTCCTTAGCGGAGGCCCTTGCCCAGGCGCTCTCGCTGCCAGTCCTTCTCCGGTTCGTTCAGCACGAGCCGGAGGTCCATAACTTCCTCCTCCAGGTTGTACTTGATCTCAAAGCCCAAATGCTCCGCCAGCTGCAGCATTGGCCGGTTATCAGGCAGCACATCCCCGACCATTTCCACGGTGCCTCTGGCCCGGCAGTAGTCGATCATTTTTTGCATGAGCGCAATGCCGAGCCCCTCCCCCTTCATTTTGTCGTGCACCATCACGGCGAATTCGCACTGCAGGTTGTCGGCATCGGTCCAGGTGCGCACGGTGCCCAGAGTTTCCTCACCTTCGGCATCTTCCCGGGGGGCATTGGCGATAAACACCATTTCCCGGTCGTAGTCGATTTGAACCATCTGGGCCACATCTTCGCGGGAGAAATGCTTGCGGTACTGGAAAAAGCGGTAGCGGATGGATTCCGGCGATTGCAGTTCGTGAAAGGCCCGGTGCGCCGGCTCGTCTTGGGCCAGCACTGGCCGGATGATGACCCGGCGACCCGATTTCGGCAGCACAATCCATTCCTCCAACTCCCGCGGATACGGCTGGATGATCGGCTGTCCGGGCTGATCCGACACATTGATGGCGACATTCACTGCCACCGCGCCCCGTTCGTTGAACAACAGGGGTGAAATCTCCATGCCCTGAATCTCGGGAATGTCGATCACGATCTGGGACAAGGTCACCAGGGTTTCGGACACTGCCCGGACATCTTCATCCGGCTGCAGGCTGTGTTCTTTCAGCAGCTTGTACATGTAGGTTCGACGCAGCAGCTCCCGCGCCAGCACCATGTTCAGGGGCGGCAAGGCAATCTGGCGGTCCGTGGTGACATTGATCTGGGCGCCGGACGCGCCGCACACCACCAGCGGGCCGAACACCGGGTCGCGGGTGATGCCGACGCTGAATTCCACACCGCCCACGTGCTGGTACGAATGCTGAACAGCGAACCCAAGAAAGCCGCTGTCCGGGAAATGATGACGGTATTCCTCCATCAGGGCCCGACAGGCGTCTATGATTGCCGGTTCGCCGTTGAGCTTGCGCATGATGCCCTTGTACCGGCGCTGCCCCGGGCTGAGATTGAGAAAGGGATGACAACACTGCTCGTGAATGACTGTGATATCTACCGGCCGGCGCTGGACCGCAAAGACTTCCAGCACCTCCTCAACATCGTCACAGTACATGGTCTCGATGGTACTGATGCCGTAATCCGAGGTGAGCTCCCGCGCCTCCCGGTTGGACAAGTGGGTCCTTCCGGCGCGCAATGCCTTCAGCACTACCCGACGGGTGTGGCTGCGATCGGCGAAATGATCAGTAAAGGATTCGGGAGTCTCGGTCAGCAGACGTTGCACCCGCTGATGACGAACGTGCTGCATGAACGCCATCACCGCTTTCTCGGGACTGAAAAACGAAGGCACCCCAGCCCGGTAAAATTCGTCCCTGGCGTCCATCACGGTGCTTTGCCCAAGCCAGCAGGTGAAGACATTGAGTCGCGTTCCTTTCGCTGCCTGCACCACGGCATCGGCAATCTGCAGACTGTCCTCGGTCAAACTTGGGGCGTACATCACCAGCACATTGGCCACTTCCGGGTCTTTGGCCAGCACCTTGATGGCGTTGGCGTACAAATCTGGCGAGGCGTCGTAATTCAAATCGATAGGGTTCCGCCGGGTCCAGTATGGCGGCAACATCTCCGCCAGGGCATCAATGCTTTTCTCCGACAGCTGGGCCAGTTCGCCCCCCAGGTTCGCCAGTCGATCGACCGCAAGCACGCCCGGGCCAACGCCGTTGGCCATGATGGCGAGGGACTCACGGCGCAATGGACGCATTCGGGTCAGCGTCTCCAGGGCATCGAACATCTGCCCTAAACCATCCACCCGCAGTACGCCGGCTCGCTGCAGCATGGAATCGTATATGGGATCACTGCGATACAGGCCGGCAGGAAGCTCGTGGGGGAACCACTCCGACTCCGGCACCCGACCTGATTTGACCGCGATCACCGGTTTGGTGCGCGAGGCCACGCGGACCGCCGACATGAACCGGCGGGGATTGGGAATATTCTCGATGTGCAGCAGGATTGCCCGGGTGTGGGTGTCCTGGGCCAGATAATCGATCAGGTCATCATGGTCGATGTCCATGCCGTCACCCAGGGTAAGAAAGTAGGAGAACCCAACACCCCGGGCAAATGCCCAGTCAATAACCGAGCTGGCAATGGTGCCGGACTGGCCGACGAAAGCCACCTTGCCGGGAATCGCGCCCATGTGGGCGTAGGTGGCGTTCAGGTTTCGCGCCGGCACCATCAGGCCAATGGTGTTGGGCCCCAGCACACGAATGCCGGTTTCCCGCGCCGCCTCGCGAACCGAGTACATCAGTGGCTGCCCCGTTTTGCTGTGGGTTCGGGACATGCCGCCGGTCATGACAATCGCGGTGCGCACACCGGCCTCGCCCAGCCGCTTGATGGTTTTGGCCACGGTATCCGGGGGCGTGCAGATGATCGCCAACTCCGGTGAAAAATCCATCTTGGCGACTTTGCGAACACAGGGGACGCCATGCACGTTGTCGTAATCGTTCTGGTTGACCACCAGCAGGCGTCCGGAAAAGCCACCGCCCATCAGGTTCCGCAGCACCATGCCACCGAGGCTGTTTGACCGCTCGGACGCACCGATCACAACGATAGAGGCGGGGTTAAACAGACTTTCCAGGTATCGAGTGCTCAACAGGCTCTCCTTAAATGCCGATTCATGGCGTAACAGCGCCAGCGGTAACTATCAGAAAACAGGTCGGTTATGGACGTTCACCTTATCTTAGGCGGAGATCGATCGATGTGAAACGGCTGTCACCAGGTTTACGACCAAAGAAACACGGCAGGCCGCTTTGTTCCCTGATAACATTGGTGAAAATAAAAGCAGATCCAAGGCGTTGAAATTCGTATGACCACGGCATTTTTTTCCCACGATGACTGCATGAAGCACAACATGGGCCCGGAACATCCGGAATGCCCGGAGCGTATTTCAGCCATCCTCAGTTACCTGGCAGAAACCGGCCTTGATCAGAATCTGGATTGGGTCCGCCCGGAAGAGATCACCCACGATCAGCTGTTAACCGTGCACCCTGAACAATATCTGCACCAGCTGGACCTGATGCAGCCGACCCGCGGTCGGGTGTTCACCGATCCCGACACCGCCATGATGCCGGACACCCTCCGGGCGGCACGCCTCTCGGCCGGCGCCAACGTGCAGGCGGTGGACATGGTGATGAGTGGTCAGGTGACCAACGCCTTCATCTGTGCCCGACCGCCCGGGCATCACGCCGAGCGTGCCAAATCCATGGGTTTCTGCTTTTACAACAACGTCGCGCTTGCAGCGATGCGGGCCCTGACATTCCACCAGCTGGAGCGGGTCGCCATCATTGATTTTGATGTGCACCAAGGTAACGGCACAGTCGACATTGTTAGCGGCGACGAGCGCATCTTAATGTGCTCCAGCTTCCAGCACCCGTTCTACCCGCACTCCCACGTGCATCGGCAGGAACCCAACATCATCAATGCGCCGATTTCCGCCGGTTGCACCGCGATCGAGTACCGCAAAGCCGTGGAAACTGCCTGGCTGAAAAAGCTCCAGGACTTCAAGCCCCAACTGATCCTGATTTCCGCCGGCTTTGACGGCCATCGGCTGGACCCGCTCGCCGAGTTGAATCTGGAAGTGGAGGATTATCGCTGGCTGACCGAAATGATCGTCAACGTGGCCAAGGACTATGCCAACGACCGGGTGGTTTCAACTCTGGAAGGGGGCTATCACCTGAAGGCGCTCGCCGAGAGTGTGGCGGCCCATGTGCAGGTACTGGACTCGGTCTATTAACCTGGACCGTCCGGTCCGGAGTCTCCGCCGTATCCGTTAGCCTGCTGCAGCTCCGGGCGCTCGCCCTCACGCTGCAGCCGAATGTTGGTCCGGCGATTGTCCGCCGGCCGGCGCGACACCGGGTACTGGTCACCATGAGCCCGCACCGTAATCAGGTCTTCCGACACGCCCCGGGCTTTCAGGTAATCGGCCACCACATTGGCGCGCTTCTCAGACAGTGCCCGGTTATCAATACGGCTACCCAAACGGTCGCTGTGACCGTCAACAAAAATGCGCTCCACCGTGGGGTCAGCCAGGACAAAAGTCACCACGTTATCCAGCAGGGCGCGATCCCGATTAGACAAGCTCGAACTGCCGCTGGCGAACGGCACGCGGGAACGGCGAATCTGATCGTAATTTACCGGCAGAAGGTTGGCCGTACAGCCGCGATAATTCTGGAACTGCCCAGCGAAATTGACGTTAGACACTTGAACCCGTACCGGACGGCCATCGAACCAGGATTCCCGACTTACGGTGGGCCGCATGCCCTCAAGCAGGCCCTGCACCAGCACCATGGCCTGGCGGGTATCCAACAGCACCGGTCGGTTACTGTCGGAGACCGTGACCTTTCCGACCGGCCTCGGCGCAACCCCGGGCCGCCACACCGGCGCCTCAACAATCAGATCGCCACGGCCCGGCCGCATCATTGGCGAGGACGATTCGAGAAAGAACGTCAGGTCTTCACCGGCCCGGTGCCGAAACACCGCTTTGCCGTACCCCGGTACCTCATGCACCAATGAACACTCGAACACGGATTCCGCCAGATACCACTGGCTGTTGGAAATGCCGGCACCGTAACTTGCGGCCTCGACAGACACCGACACCCCCAGCGCCACGGCGCCGAGCAGATTCGACAGGGGTTTGGAAAAGCTGGATGCCATAACGGGTTACCGACGCTCTAGGGTGTTTCAGCACTTAACCTGTTTAACGGCGCCGGTGCGCCTGACTTTAGCCCCGGATACAAAAACAAACACTCGCTCCTTCTGGTATAATCCGCAAAATTTTTTCAGGGCCGTCCCCTAGCTCAGAGCCAAGGCGCACCGGATTAAAAAAGCGAAACAGACAATGACCGATCAAATCACGCTCACCCGCCCCGACGACTGGCACCTGCACGTTCGGGACGGCGACATCCTTGCCGATGTGGTTCCTGCCACGGCTGCCTGCTTCGGGCGCGCCATCATCATGCCTAATTTGGTGCCACCGGTGGTGAACGCGACCGACGCCCTGGCCTATCGGGACCGGATTCTGGCCGCCGCTGACGGCACCGGCTTTGAGCCGCTGATGACCCTCTATCTGACCGAAAGCACCACGCCAGCCATTATCCGCGAAGCCAAGGCAGCGGGCGTCGTGGCGGCCAAACTGTACCCGGCCGGCGCCACTACCAATTCAGCCTCGGGCGTGAAGGACATCCGAAACATCTACCCGGTGTTGGAGGCCATGGCCGACTGCGGCATGCTGCTGCTGGTGCACGGCGAGGTGACCGACAGCGACATCGACATATTCGACCGGGAGAAAGTGTTTCTCGAGCGGGTCCTGGCACCCACCATGGAAGCCTTTCCGAACCTGAGAGTGGTGCTGGAGCACATCACCACCGCCGATTCGGCGAAATTCGTGCAGCAGCACCGCGGCGATAACCTGGCGGCCACCCTGACACCCCAGCACTTGATGTACAACCGCAATCACATGCTAGTAGGTGGCATTCGCCCTCACCTGTATTGCCTGCCCATCCTGAAGCGAAACCGGCACCAGCAGGCCCTGCGGGATGCCGTCGCCAGCGGCGACAAGCGCTTCTTCCTGGGCACCGATTCGGCGCCTCACGCCAAGGACAAAAAGGAAGCCGCCTGTGGCTGTGCCGGTTGCTACTCCGCGTACGGAGCTATCGGGTTGTACGCAGACGTGTTCGAAGAACTCGGCATTCTGGACAAACTGGAGGCGTTCGCCAGCTTCAACGGTGCCGATTTCTACGGTTTGCCACGCAACACCGACACCATCACCCTGGCGCGCGAGCCCTGGACCATGCCGGACCAACTGCCTTTGTCCGACGGCCACATCGTGCCACTGAAGGCCGGTGAAACCGTTCACTGGCGCCTGGCGTAAACACCCTGACTTTCCATTACCTGGCACGACCGGAGTTTGAGTGACTGACGAAAACACAGAACCGCATCCGATGTCCCGCCGCTTTCGCGGCTTTCTACCCGTGGTGGTTGATGTAGAAACCGCGGGTTTTAACCCGGAACGGGATGCCCTTCTTGAAGTAGCGGCCGTGCTGCTCACCATGAACGACGACGGTTACCTGGAGCGCGGCGAAACGCACGTGCAACAGATCGATCCGTTCGAGGGTGCCAACCTGGAGCAATCAGCACTGGATTTCACCGGCATCGACCCCTGGAACCCGGAGCGCGAAGCCGTGCCCGAGCGCGAGGGGCTGAGCGAAATATTCACGCCCATTCGCAAAGCCGTGAAGGCCTTCGACTGCAAACGCGCCGTGCTGGTCGGCCACAACGCCACCTTCGATCACAACTTTGTGTTTGCGGCGGCCATGCGCGCCGACATCAAGCGCAATCCGTTTCACCCGTTTTCGACCTTCGACACCGCCACCCTGGCCGGACTCGCCTACGGTCACACGGTGCTGGCCCAGGCCTGCAAGCTGGCCGGCATTCCCTTCAGCAACAAGGAGGCGCACTCCGCCGCCTACGACGCCGAGAAAACCGCTGACCTGTTCTGCGGGATCGTTAATCGCTGGAAGGATCTGGGCGGGTTCCCGCCACCGTTGATTGAAGACATCGAATAACCACCAACAAAAAACCCCGCCGAAGCGGGGTTTTTTATTGCAGCGTTCCGCTTACCAGTAGATACCGCGCATGATCGCCGCGAAAGCGACCTGCTCGGAGGATACCTTCGGCTTCTGACCGGACTTGCTGCCCGCCGCCGCCGGAGAATCTGGGAACATGCGGTAGCCGGTGTTCATCACAATTTCGCCCATCTTCGGCGCCAGGGCATGCAGCACCTGCGCGAAGATACCCAGACGGGTAGCAATACGCTTCGGCCGGTACACGATGGCCTCGGCAACCATGTCGGCCGCCTCGTCCGGCGTCAGGGTCGGTACCGAATCGTAGATCTTGGTCGGCGCGATCATCGGCGTCTTCACCAACGGCATGTTGATGGTGGTGAAGGTGACGTTGCGGTCCGACCACTCAGCGGCGGCACAGCGGCTGAAGGCGTCCAAAGCGGACTTGGACGCTACGTACGCAGAGAAACGCGGCGCGTTGGTCAGTACACCGATAGAGGAGATGTTGATCACGTGTCCACGACGACGCTCCAGCATTTTGGGCGCGAAGCCCATGATCAGGCGAACCGAGCCGAAGTAGTTCAACTGCATGGTGCGCTCGAAATCGTGGAAACGGTCGAACGACAGGTCCAGGGAACGACGAATTGACCGGCCGGCGTTGTTGACCAGAACATCGACATGGCCGTGGTTGTCCAGCACCGTTTGCACGAATCGATCAGCATCTTCCATCTCAGAGAAATCACACTGGTAGGCATGCACGCTGGCGCCACGGGCTTCAAGCTCCGCCGCCACTTCGTTCAGGCGCTCCAGCTTACGGGCACCGATCACCAGGATGGCACCTGCGTCCGCCAGCTTCTGCGCTGTGGCCAGGCCGATACCGGAAGTTGCGCCAGTTACCACGCACACACGACCTTCGACGGTACCCCGCAGGGTGCGGTCCTTGAACAGGTCGGGATCCAGGTTGCGCTCCCAGTAATCCCAGATGACTGCGGAGTACTGATCCAACCGCGGCACTTCAATGCCGGTGTCCTTCAGGACCCGCTCCGTTTCACGGGCATCAAACCGCGTTGGGTAATTGATAAAGGACATGACAGAGGGCGGAATGCCCATGTCATCCAGCACGGCGCTGGTCAGTCGCTTCACCGGCGGCAGGTTCTTCAAACTCTGACGGATAAACGGCGGGATGAATCCGAACATGCGCGAATCGATGCGCATACCCATCTTCGGGGCGTGGCCGGCTTCGGAGAAGATGTTCAGGATCTCGCCAACCTTGTACGGGTCAGAGTCCACCAGGTGGAAGCAATTGCCGTCTTCACCGTCGAGGTGCGCAATGTGATCCATGGCATTGACCACGAAATCCACCGGCACGATGTTCAGGCGACCGCCTTCGATACCGATGGTGGGAACCCACTGTGGCAGCGCGTGACGGATCTTCTGGATCATCTTGAAGAAATAATAGGGGCCGTCGACCTTGTCCATCTCACCGGTCTTGGAGTGGCCGATGACCATGCCAGGACGGTAAATGCGGAACGGAACCTTGCACTCCTCGCGAACCACTTTCTCCGATTCGTGCTTGGTCAGCAGGTACGGATGATCCAGTTTTTCCGCTTCCTCGAACATATCCTCGCGGAAGATGCCTTTGAACAGACCCGCCGCTGCAATGGAGGAGACGTGATGAAAGTGCTTGGCACCCATCGTTTCCGCCGCGTTGACCGCAGCGCGGGTGCCTTCGATGTTGGTGGCCTGCTGAGCTTCCTCATCGGCACCCATGTCGTACACGGCAGCAAGGTGGAAGAAATGATCAATTTTGCCTTCCAAGGCTTTCATCGCCTTGTCATCAATGCCCAGGTTTTTGCTGGTCAGGTCGCCAATGACGGCCTTCACCTGAGACTCGTCGGCACCCCAGCGCTCTCTCAACTGCTCCAGTTTGCCCAGAGACTGCTCGCGCACCAGCACGTGCACGGTGCCACCACGTGCCAGCAATTTTTCCACCAAAAAACGGCCAATGAATCCGGTTCCACCCGTCAGGAAATAGTTCATCAATTCTCCACCCTGCTTGTTGCTCATTTGTTGTCTATCCATGCCGGCGCAATCTTAGACTTTAGTCGTAGACGTGCCCGGGAGTGACGGCATTGTACTCAACTGCACCCGTGTTGTATCGAACTATATTAGAGCTTTTACTCTGTAACTCGTTGTTTTTAATAGAGCTATTACTCTAACTTTAAACAACCCCTTTGGGAGTCGCGCCTGTCCGCCTTATCGACACAATGGCCTTGAGACTAGCACAACACACGCTCATTGCATGCTCTTGGTTCCATAACCGGAAAGCAATGAAACAGCCGTCCAGCAATGCCATAATCGGGAACTTTCGTCGCCCCAGGGCGTCACCACCATTCACTGTCATAAAGCACCTGCGGAATTCATCATGCACAAAGACGATCCGAACGCCGAGAGATACATCACCATCGCCCGAGCCTGCCTCAAGGCAATCAACGATACCGCCGAACACGCCGGCAGCCGGGAGGAGAAAATTCAGGCGGTGTACCAGGCCATCGATACCGCATTCCAGGCAGAGTTTGCCGAATACCGACAATCCGTCGCGATCATGGCCACCGTGCTCGAGCGTATCGCCTCGGGCCAACTGGATGCTGGGGCGGCTGCAGATCTCGCCCGCAAGACGATTGACCAACAGCCCGAGAGCACCCGCAACGCGCTGATGCACTGAACAGGCTCGAACCCGCTCACGATAAACGAGGTCCTATGAACACAGGCATTGTCCGTACCACAGACCGCCCGATTTTTCTTGCCGTCCTGGCACTGATGCTTCTGCTAATCAGCAGTATTGATGCGCTGGCAGCCGGAACGCCAACCAAGAGCCCGAATGACGACAACGACTACCGCATCGTCGAGCTGGCTAACGGTTTGCAGGCGGTGCTGGTGTCGGACGCGGATGCCGACAAGGCGGCCGCGTCTCTGAACGTGGCCGTCGGCAGCGGTGACGACCCGGCGGACCGTGCCGGCCTTGCCCATTTCCTGGAGCACATGCTGTTTCTGGGCACTGAAAAGTACCCGGAACCGGGTGAGTATCAGCAGTTCATCAAGAGCCATGGCGGCAGTCACAACGCCTTCACGGCTTTTCAGGACACCAACTATTTCTTTGATGTGGAAGCCCGGTTCCTGGAACACGCGCTGGACCGGTTCGCCGAGCAATTCTCCGCACCGCTGTTTACCGCCGATCTGGTCGACCGAGAGCGCAACGCCGTGCACTCAGAATTCAGTTCCAAGCTGAAAGAGGACGGTCGCCGGTTCTACTCGGTCAAAAAGGCGGCCAGCAACCCAGACCACGCGTTCAGCCAGTTTGCCGTCGGCAACCTGACCACCCTGGAGAACACCGAGGAAAATCCGCTCAGACCCGACCTGATCGAATTCTGGAAAAACCACTACTCCGCCAACCTGATGACCCTCGCGGTTTACGGTCCGCAATCCCTGGACGAGCTGGAGCAAATGGTACGCCCCCGATTCAGCGCCATTGAAAACCGTCAGCTGACCGCCAAAAAACATTCGCCCGATTTCTATCGCACGAATGATCTGCCGTCCAAGGTCATCGCCGACGCGATCAAAGATGTCCGCAGCCTCACGCTGTCCTTCCCGATCCCATCTCAAGAAGCCAATTACCGTACTAAGCCGGCCAGCTACGTGGCCAACCTGCTCGGTCACGAGGGGCCGGGCAGCTTGTTTGACGTGCTCAAGCGCGCCGGCCTGGTGGAGAGTCTCTCCGCGGGCCTGGGTATGGACACGGGCGAAAGTGCGACACTGGAAATCAGCATGTCGCTCACACCTGAGGGTCTGAGCCGACAGGACGACATCCTGCCGCTGGTATTTGACTACATCGACCGCATTCGGGCGGAAGGCATCAGCCAGCAACGCTTTGAGGAAATGCAGCAGCTGGCACGCATCGACTTCCGGTTCCGCGAGCAAAGTGACCCGATTCATGAGGTCATGTCGCTGTCACGGCAACTCCGGCATTACCCGGCCGAGGACGTGCTCAGCGCCCCCTGGCTGCTTGAGCGCTACGCCCCGGAGCAGTATTCCGCCATTCTTGACCGCCTGACTCCAAACAACCTCATGACCTTCGTGTTGGCCCCGGACCCAGCTCTGGAAAACCCGGCAAAAACGCCGTGGTACGACGTCGAATGGCAACGTCAGCCCCTGAATTCCGAGTCGCTCACTACCACCACTCTCCCGAAGCTCGCAGAGCAGCTTCGCCTGCCCCAGGCCAATCCCTTTGTTCCAGAAGATCTGGCCATGGTGGCCGGCGAAAGCATGACGAAGCCAACTCGACTGGCCAGTCGTGAAGGGCTGGAAATCTGGTTCGCCCGGGATACCCGATTCGACTCGCCCAAGGCCAATGTGTATCTCAGCCTGCGCACGCCCGCCGCCCGGGTTTCGGCCCGCAGCACAGTGCTGACCCAGTTGCTGGTGGATGCGGTGAACACCAACCTGAACGCCTGGGCGTACTCGGCGCGCCTCGCCGGACTGGACTACAGCGTGTATCCACACCTGCGGGGCGTGACCGTTCGAGTGAGTGGTTACAGCGACAAACTGCACACGTTAATGAATCGCATTCTCCGGCAGATCGCGGATCCGCAACTGACCCGCCAGCGCTTCGACATTGCCCGCCAGAACCTGGTGGACAGCCTGCAGAACAAGGCCAAGAATCGCCCGGTGGAACAGACCTCCGAGTTTGTGCAGACTGCGTTGATTGAGGGTGCCTGGAGCACCGACGCCAAACTGGCGGCGGCCCAACAGGTGACCCTGGATGAGTTGGAGTCTTTCGCCGAGGCACTGCTGTCCGAAGTCGACCCGGTGTTGCTGGCCCACGGCAACCTGACCCATGCCTACGCGCTGAATCTGGCCCAGCAAGTCCGCGCTGTGGTGCTGGCCGACAGCACCATCGCCACCGTGGACCGCAGCCGGATCAGGCAACTGCCGGCGGATGAAACCCTGGTCAGCCTGGACGTCGAGCACCCGGATACCGGCTACACCTTGTATGTGCAGGGCGCTAACACTGGTTTTGCCGAGCGCGCCAGATACCGTTTGTTGGCACAGATCATCAGCAGCCCGTTCTATGAGGAAATCCGAACCAACCGGCAACTGGGCTATCTGGTGTATGCGACGCCGTTCGAAATCCTGGAAACCCCGGCCATCGGTTTTGTGGTTCAGTCACCAACAGCCAGCCAGGCGGACATTGATCAGGCAGTTCGGGAATTCGCCAAGGCGTTCGAGAGCCAACTGGCAGGCATGGACAGCGCGAGTCTGAATCGTGAAAAGCAGGCGGTGATCAGCAAATTGCTCGAGCGTGACCGTCAGCTCGGCGACGTATCCAGCCGCTATTGGCGGGAAATCGACCGTAACGCTAACGGCTTTGATTCCCGGGAAAAGCTAGCCCAGGCGATTCAGTCAGTGACCCGAAAGGAACTGATTCAGACTTTCCGGCAGGCAATTCTGGAACGCGAGCAAGCCTTGCGGGTGGTGACGGGTCAGGACGAAGCCAATGCCGACGGCAGCCTGAGCCGGCTGATGGCCCGACCGCCGGTGCCGGCCGGCTGAAATCAGGCGTCGATCAGACGCTGAAAACGGGCCCAATCCTCGGGCTCGTCTACATCCCAGCGGGGCTCTAGCAAACTCACCCGGAGCCCCAGCTGTTCGAGGCGCGACCGGGTTTGCGCCAGCACTCGCTCACTGCCCCACTCGATATTGTCCAGCATCCCCGGAACCACCCGACTCGCACCGATCAACACGTAACCTCCATCATCGGAAGGCCCCAAGACCACGTCATTGGTTTCGAGACGATCCAGGGCCTGTCGCACGTATTGCGGATCCACCGATGGGCAATCGCTACCAATCACCACCGCCCGGGCGTGCTGTTCCAAAGAAGATGTCATCGCCGCCAGCATCCGATCGCCCAGTGTCGTGCCGTTTTGGATTTTCTGCTCCAGTCCCGAGCGCTCCAGATTGTGCACGATGACGTCGGCTTCCTCCGGCACCCGGTCCAGCGCCCGGTCCCACCAGAATTGAACCGGATAACCGGTGGCGCAGAGGTTGTCTAGCACCGCAAGGGTGAGGGTCACATGGGCACGAAGCGCGCCGCCGGCGCCGAGGGCGGGCATGAGGCGGGTCTTCACCCGGCCTTCCTCCGGCCACTTGGCAAATTGCATGAGTACAGCGCTCGACGATGGGGTATCAGGCATTGCGGACATCCGAACGGTAGGCCTGGGCCAGGGATTCCGGCGATTCGCCACGCCAATAGCGCCAACGCAATCGCCACATGAGGAAAATCGTACGCCAGGGACCCAGTTTTTCCCAGCGCCGACTGTCGGTGATCACCGGTGAGCGCACACAGAAAGGTCGGGACACCAGGCAAAGCCGGCGAGAGAACTCAACGTCTTCCATCAGCGGCAGAGGCTGAAACCCACCCAGGGCTTCAAACACATCCCGCCGAACAAACAGGGCCTGATCGCCGGTACAGATGCCCGTCAGCCGAGACCGCCGGTTCATAAACCAGGCAATCACCCGGAACAACCGGCGCTGACCGCTCAGGCGCACATCAAAGCGCCCCCAGGCACAGCGGCGTGCCATGAAGTCATTCAGCTGGGCGAGCACGTCCGACGGCAGGCGGGTATCGGCATGAAGGAACAGCAGCAGGTCTCCGCTAGCAACCGCGGCACCCGCGTTCATTTGCGCTGCCCGGCCTTGCTCGGCATCCACCACCCGATCACACAGGGGCCGGGCCAATGCCGCGGTGCCGTCGTCACTGCCGGCATCCGCGACTATCACCTCATGGCCCGCCTGGCGAAGCGGTGTCAGAGCCTCAAGGGTACTTTCAATTCCGGCGGCTTCTCGCCAGACCGGCACGACTACGCTTAGAGAATACTGATCTGGCAACATTCACTCCGGCATACCTGGGAATCGGGGCCACACCTTGAGCCACCCGCTTCAGCCCGCTATCATACCGCCCTTCCTGAGAAATTGCCCCCGTAGCTCATCTGGATAGAGCGTCCCCCTCCTAAGGGGAAGGTAGCAGGTTCGAGTCCTGCCGGGGGTACCAGTTACCCTTCCGCATTGATCCACAAAACCACTTATCCACCTGTTTTACAAGCCTTTATCTGATTATCCGCGTCCTTATCGATCTACAATATTCCGCCTTAATCTACACATTTTGGGGGCACATCTGGGGTGCAAACTGAAATACACCCCGCTATAGTGGATTTTGTACCCCCAAGAAGAGCACAACCCTCGCATGCCAAAGCCTATCACCCCCCTAAATGACAAAAAGATCCAATCGGCAAAGTTCGAAAAATTCGGTAAACGCACCAAGCTCTCCGACGGAGCCGGACTATATCTGGACATCCAACAATCCGGAAGGTATTGGAGGATGAAGTACCGATTTGATGGCAAGGAGAAAACGCTTGCACTTGGCGTGTACCCCGAGGTGTCGCTGAAACTAGCCCGAGAACGTCGCACCAAGGCCAGGGAGCAGATTGCCGATGGCATAGACCCAAACCAGGTCAAAAAGGAGCAAAAGGCGGCCTCTAAAGAGCAGGCTGATACTTTCAAGGCCGTCGCCGAGGACTGGCTCAAGCTGAAAAAAGGAGAACTTGCCGACAGCACGCTGGAAGTCGCGAAAAGAAGGCTCGAAACCTGGGCTTTCCCTAAACTGGGCCACTTGCCGATCAAAGAAATCAAGCCGTCGACTGTCATGGAAGCCCTAAGCCCCATAGAAGAACAGGGCAAACACGAGACAGCTCATCGAATCCGGCAACGCATCGGCGAGATCTTTCGTTTTGCGGTAGCGGCAGATCGTGCAGAGATAGACCCCACAGCCACACTGAGAGGCCAACTCAAAACCACCCCAACTCGACATAGGTCTGCAATTACCAACCCGGATGAGTTAGGCAAGCTACTGAAGGCAATTGATGCCTACGGAGGCCATGCGTCCACCATAGCCGCCTTAAAACTGGCACCGATGCTGTTCCTTCGGCCGGGAGAACTGCGAAACGCGGAATGGGACGAGATTGATCTGGACAAAGCTACCTGGGTCATTCCAGGAAAGCGGATGAAAGGCACTCAGAAAGCCAAAAGAGCGGGTCAGGTGCCAGACCACATCGTGCCCCTTTCGACACAGGCCGTCGAGATACTGAAAGAGCTCAAGGTCGTCACTGGACATCAGAGCCTAGTATTCGAATCTGTCAAACGGAAACGGCCACTGTCAGAAAACACTATTAACGTCGCATTAAAATCCATGGGATACGACGGGGCCACAATGGTTGGCCACGGATTCCGTGCAACAGCATCCACCCTACTCCACGAAAAGAACTGGCAGCCAGAGGTAATTGAGCTTCAACTGGCTCACAAACAGCGCAACCAGGTAGCTGCTGCCTACAATCGCTCAGCGAGGCTCGATGAGAGACGCGAAATGATGCAGGCCTGGTCAGATTACCTCTACAAGCTAGCCGACAAGTCGTGATAGGGCCTTAAAAAGTGGGCGGCCTTTGATTGCCCCTGATAGCTCATAGGAACCAGAGGCAGCGAGGCTCTTCGCCCAATTACCCATTGATTAAGCGCGTGCGCGTGAATCGCATCCGTGTAGTCAGCTAATAGCTTTAATATCAGATCTTTCATGTCGTCCAACGCCACTGCTTGCTCCAAACATTCATCCTCAAGCAACTGAACGCCTGTAACCTTATCTTCCAGCTCCGACAACCGACTCTGGACATCCGCCTCTTTCAAGTCCAATTCCTGGCGACTGCTTTCCAAATCCTTCAACTTCTCGTCCACCTCCTCCATTCGGTTTTTAAGCCGATTTTTGCTCATATCGAGCCATGCAAGGGACTTCACCTCTTCGTGATGATCAAAAATGATCGACTCCAAGGCTCGATACATTGGCTCACCGCGCTTCTTCGCCAGATAGCGCAACCGGGGGCCAAATGCTTTGCTCATCATGAACGAATAGGACGTCGATTGCCCCTTCTGGTCGCGCTTCTTTTTTTGGCTCCATGCACGCTTTATTTGGCGCAAATCTTCTTGCTCCTTGTGCGTACCTGGCGCATTACGAATATGAGTTACCAAATAATCATAGGCCGACTCATCAAAGCGCCTACCACGGGCAAACCAACCTTTTTTACCAAGATATGTAATTGCCCAATTCTGCTGATCCGCGTTGTTCTTTCCCAGCCAACTGATGGCCCTTTTTCTCCAGCCTTCTTCCATAACCGTCCCGATAAAAATTTAGTTGCTTTTACATTCATTTTTCTTGCTTATTACTGGTAGTTGCATGTTTTTATGAATATGACTTAGTGGCGTGACTTAGTTGTATCACTAAGTCACGCCACTAAGAAATGGTGTCAGATATATAACTAAATATACAGTGGTAATTTTGCGCTTTTATTCATCGACAGTGACAGTGAGGTGTACTACTTTGTCTGAATGTCACTTACTACGCTGTTGTCTCACCTCTCTGGACTATCACCCCAGGCGCGATATGCGTTGATGAAGCTGTGGTTGGAAAACGGGGACTCGTTTCCTTTGCAACTTAGCGTTCAAGATTGCGCTCTTGACCTGGCTATGCCTCCGGCCAGAGCCGGTAAAGTGATTAACGAGCTGATCGATACGGGCCATATTGAACCCGATTACCGTTTCGGTCAGAGGGGGCGCCCGAAACGATTTATCGACATCTCGGCGGCGACCACGGAGATGTTGCGCAACCTGACACCTACGCATCCCGGGCGCGTTCTTCATCTGGAATCCGTTCACAGGCTCCTAGCCTGTCGAACATCCGATGCCGACGCAGATTCCCAATCGCTCTCGCCTGCCAACATTGTTTTTCTGATAGCCCTTTTGAGTTTCGCCAATGAATGCGGTGCAGTCCGCGGCCTCGGCGTGAAAAAGCTCAGCACTTACACTGGGATGACGGCCCAGAGGATAAACCTCCAAATCAGTAAACTACGAAGACTGAAAGTTTTGCTCTCGGCAATACCCGGCACAACCAGTGGGCGGATTTTAGGAAGGACCACTACTGTTTATTGGCTCAACCTGAACCACCGATTTCTCAAATCGTCAGAACACCAAACGATTTCAGAATCGATGGTGGTGACGCTTGCGTCTGGCGAAATTGTCAACGGAGTTTTTGAGCTCATCAACGAACTCAAAGTCGAAAGAAAAAAGTACATTAGAAGAGCTAGCAGGCCATTGAACCAGCGACAAGCCACGCGACTGGTCCTCAAGAATCTGAACCCTCCTCCAATCAAACAATTATCGAAACTGGATTTTGCACTAGTGGAGGGGTTCTTCGAAGAGGCACAGAATCGAGATCTGCGATTCGCACTTCAATCAGTGGTGGATCAAATTGCTTGTGACAATGCTTTTTCGCGGATACATGCCAAAGTGACCAAGGGCAAAGTCTCGATGACTACCACAAAGCTCCGAAGTTTCTACAAAGACTTGCTACCGCTACACTGGCAACAGAATGAAACAGGCACCTTCCCAACTAGGCAGAACCAGCAAATGCTGGTGAGGTTAGTCCTGAGTATGGCAAGCACTCTGGCAGACGAACTCATTTCTCTTGTAACGCAACTCGGAATCGACGTTACCCGATTAACTTCGCTTGAATTGGCGCAGATTACCCGGAAGCCTTCAATAGATCGGTACCTGATCGTCGCGCAAAACCCTAGCGAACGGGATAACGAGACAAAAATCGAAAAGCTGGAAGGAGATAGCTATACCTGAGCTGAATTCCAGTCGCCAAAGGCAGCAAGGAATCCACACCAGCCTGACACCGTCTATTAAGTTCTACAGGGTTCTACGAATGGTTTGAACGTAACCATCCGGAGAACCATCCATGCAAATTTTACGGCTCAGGGACGTCATTCACACAACAGGCCTCGGCCGCTCATCCCTGTATAAGTTTTCACGCCTCGGCAAGTTCCCGTCCGCCATCACCCTTGGTGGCATGTCAGTGGGCTGGAGCGCTACCGCGATAAATCGGTGGATCGCCCAACGCATCCGCAACCGCGATCAAGTGCCCTCACGCTCAAACCACGTTACCCCCTGGGCAGTCACGATCACCGAAGAGGACACAAGCGAAATGGACCTTAGGGTTCTACGAATCAGGCATGTCATGGCGCTGACAGGGTTAGCCAGGGCCACCGTGTACAAGTACATCAATGAGAGAGATTTTCCGCGTCCCGTTCCCCTGACTGGATCGGCCGTAGGCTGGATAGAAGCAGAGGTGAAACAGTGGTTAACGAAGTGCTGTGCTTCCGCTGCTACTGAGCAAGTGCCTGAAAGACCTAACACCCTGCCAGAAGCTGCATAACCCCTTCTTATTATTTAAGTAATAGACAACTTCTCTAGATCACAAACCACTCCCTCAATACCTCCTGAACTTCAAGAATCCGGGGCAACCCTCGGCAAATTGGTCCGATACCGGGCCGAATTCTGCGTGCTCAGTAGATAAATCTGAAAACGCCAAAACCCTGAAAATGGAGACTAGCGACATGAATAACGAACACCACGAAGGCACAACTCTGGAATACCTTGGCCAATTAAAGCTATCAGCCCAAAAAGTCGCAGGGCACTTTCTGGCAGACGGGAACACTCTTGGTTATGGCATGCAAATCCTGGAGTGTGCGAACCGTCTTAAAACATATCCTGACGAAGCCTATGGCACATTTTTTGACACTTGGTACTGCAAGCATCGTAGCTGCCCAATTTGCCAATGGCGGAAATCCTTGAGGTACTGCAGTAGGGTCCACCGAACCTTGGACCAGAATCCCTCTCTCTTGCAGGATAAATGGGTATACCTGACATTAACCGTTCGCAACTGCGACGTGAACGACCTGAGGACAACCATCGAACACATGAATCAGGCTTTCCGGCGTTTGATGAACCGGGACTTCTGGAAACGGCATGTTCATGGTGGCATTCGGTTTGTGGAGGTAACCGAAAGCTTCCTAGGTGATGGCGGCCGCAACTACAGGTCAACACACCCCCATTTCCACTGCCTTCTACGCGTCAGCCCATCGATGCATGCCGGAGTCAACTACGTCTCTGAGCTGCAATGGGCAGAAGAATGGCAGCAAGCCCTGCAGGCTCACTACCTACCAATCGTCAACTCTCGACGACTGGCTGGCGAGGATCAGGATCTTAGAAATAAGATTATCAGCGCTACCCGATATTCAATGAAACCGAAAGTGAATACGTCTGCAAGGTCCTGGTTCCTGGAAGCCGCAAGGCAAATGCGAGGGTTGAGGCTGGTTGAATCCTTTGGCGACATGCGGGCAATGTTCATGGGTCTGGACGCCGAACCCTCACCTAGCTCAACTGAAGGAAATGATGAGATCCGCCAGGACCATAATACACTGGTCCACTTCTGGGATGACTCAAGCGGAAGTTACAGGTCAGAGTAGCGCGCCAGCACTTCAACGTATCACTCATGAACGCCTCGGACTTATATGGGCGCCAACAGATGTAAATACGGCGGCCGGGTTAACAACTACGCGGTCGTCTCGCCCCCAGTTTGCCAACGACACCGGATTCACCGACTAATGGAGACATCCTATGAATATCTGAAGGAGTGCATACATGAGAGTACTTAGGCTGGCGGAAGTGCAAGATAAAACCGGACTTGCCAGGTCCACACTGTACAAATATGTTGATGCGGGCACGTTTCCACGGCCTATCTACCTTGGCGGCAGAGCCGTCGGCTGGATTGATGCCGAGGTGCACGAATGGCTGCTGGAAAAGCAAGTTGAACGTGATATGACCCATGGAGCAACGAGAGGCTGGAGCCTCTAAGTATTTCGGTAGGCCCAGTGGACGGCAGTAGCAGCCAGTGGATGCCGGACAGGGCCTAACCCGCATACAACATTGAAATTTTTGTGGCATCATGAATGTTCAATCCAACGAATATCAAGGGCCGAACGCGTGAACCACAATAGCCAATCGGAATCTGCAACAGCCTCTCTCAAAATGATCGTCGACCGCGTGGACGCCATTGCCAGAAATCCGGTCAGTGAAAGTGCGAGAGACGCCACCGCGTCGCTGAGGAATTTCCTGGAACAACTTAGCTTCCCTGAAGTGAAAGCGATCTACGTTATTATTCAGGCTGGCAGAAACCCTTCCTGGCTAGAGGAGACCCATGCCATAGAACCCCTGTACGTAAACCTCAGTGGGATTCGTCCGGCAAACGAAGGCAAACAAAGCTGCATTGACTTCCTTTTGCCCAAGACCGACCAACTACAATCCTATATCGCTCGCTACATTGAAACCTGTAACCAGCTCCGGCTTGCCCCATTCAACGAACTAGCACTCCTGATTCGAGACGAAACAGCACAGGAGCATTGATCCAATCAATTGGTTAACAATTTCGAGGGGCTTGTGCTCGTTCTTGTCACAAGCCCACTTCACCTGCAGGTTTGAATTCATAAGGAGAGGACTTGACGACAACTGAAATAATAACCGCTCTCATTTCTCTCCTCGCGGTATCGGTTTCACTCGTTGCCCTACGCCGGTCAAGGCAGAATCACGCTCAACTGCTGGAGCTTGAGAAAGTGCATGCCGATCTGAGCCGCAGGCAGATTAATGAAATTGACGAGCGCAAACGCGAGGCCCTTAAAGCGAAACTGATAGTGCGTCTTGAAAAGGCTGACACGGACTATCGGTTCATCATCACCAACCAGGGTCAATCAACCGCGTCGAACATTTACTTCGGAATAGAGCAAGGTAACGAGCACAACCCACTCGTGGGAGGAGATTTCGAGCAAAAAACACCTTTCCCGGCGCTGGCTCCGAATGCAAGCTATCACCTGCTGGCTCACATTCCGATCGATATTCGCCAGCTTACCTATGAGGTCTCGGTGCGATGGAACAACCCAGATGGCACCCAAGACCGGGAGGTCCAGAGCGTAACTAGGTAACAGCGCCAGAATTGGTCAAAAGCAGCTATCAACCGGGTTTTCATCATTTGCTTTAAAATCCGGACGGAAAACTCTAATCAGCGGTGCAACTGAAACAGGGATGTTTACAGACTTACGAGAGCTTTACCATTTCAAAAATCGCGGCCCAGAAGCTTACCCTGAGGGCCATCGTCGGTAAGGGTCAACCGCGTGTGATTAGTGAGGTTTAGGTCACCAAGCAAGTCTTGATCAGGTAGGTCGTTGCTGTTAAACGAACAAATATACTGAAAACCATGTTGTTCGGCTTGCTGAGCAGCGAGACGGATCGCTGCCGCCTTCTGTCGATCATCGACACCATCGAATATATGGCTGTCATGAACGACGAAGCCCGGCGTAGTCTCCCGACTAGCCCAAAGTTGAGCCAGCATCAGGTCGAAGCAGAAGAGTTTCATCTTCTCAATGCCTTGGCTACCTTCACCCTGGATGTCCACGTTAAAAGAAAAGCTGCCGCGATTTGTGAAGGCTATCTCTAGTGTTCCATGGCTACCCTCACCGTAGAGCGCCCGGCTGTTACTGTTAAAAAGTTCAATGGCTCGAGCACGTATAGCCTCTCGCTCTTCATGAGCACGTCGACCGTGACTAATTACATGCTGCCGCTCAGTTGCAATCTCGTCATCGGTGTTATCAATCTCTCGGCGCTGACGTAGAGCCTCAACGATGATATTTCGCTCGTGCCGAAGATCAGCCAATCGTTCATGTAGTTGATTGTATTCATCAAGGGCGCGAAAGCTGTCAATTATACCGAGGGCCTTTGATCTCTCTTCACCAACTCGTGCTTCCTCAGCTTCATTTTCTGCGATCTGGACCTGAAGATTATCGCACTCCTCACGAAGGAACTCGGTCCGATTGTGGATAACAGATTGATGAAACGCTTCTACTTGCTCGATGGTCTGCCTGATCTCACCTGGGAGTTCTGCCTGAGCTGCCTCGAAAAGGCCTACAACCGAACCTTCAGCGGGAGCTACTTCCGATGCGAGGCTATCCTCATAATGGCGCAACGTAGTGCGAAGCCTAAAACCATTGTTTCGCAACTTGCGTAGCTCAGAAGTCAGGGCAGAGGCCTCCTCTTCGATTTCTCGGTAATCCGGGTGCACTTTGAAGTCCTGCAGCTGACGTTCGAGCTCTCCAATCTCTTGGTCAAGCCGTACCCTCTGCGATTCCATCGCTGCAGGGTTACCCTGCGGCCCTCTGAGAATACCTTCCTTGATACTCTTCTTTACCTTGCCAAGCACATCCTTCCTTTCCTTGAGAATCTGGAGGTCAGTGAATGGCTGCCACTCCAGACCGAGAAGATAAGCATTATGAACGTCGCGATCCCAGGCGGGCTGGCTGGCGATGAACTTGTACGGTTCGACCTCAAACTCACGCCGGGCAAAATAACTAATGAGGTTACGAAACGTGGGACAGTATTTGTTGGGTTTCTCGATGGGGAGACCAAAGAGCTGCTGGCCCAACCATGCGTTGAGCGATGTAATGCTCAGCATTTGTACGCCATCGCCTAAATGTTCGGGCTCTAAGTACTGAGGCAACATTACACCACTGACTTTAGCCACCCGGTCATTTGCGATGCCGCGAGTGATAGAGACTGGTCCCAACGGCATTTGCAAGTTAAGGGTAAACTCCCAACCTTCCTCTCGTAGCATCGACTTACGAAGGTGGTCACTGAGGTTGGCCCCCAGACAATGGTGGACAATTTGAAGAAGCGTGGTCTTTCCTACGGCGTTACGGGAGTCTTGCTCAGTTGAGTGCTCAGTCCGATCCGCAAGAATGAGGTTGAACCCAGGTTGGAATGTGACGGGCCTGAAAGCATCCTTATTAGCAGTGATAGATAAGATCACGCTGAACGTTCCCGCATGATGAGCATTCCCTCTTCCAGGTCGATATATCCGATCATGTATAGGGTATTCAGGGCCAAGATAAACCGGTCATAGGTGCCAACCTCTTTGCGATTATGAACGCCCTCCCAAAGCTTGGACACAGTTGTGCCACCCGGCCCGATCTTGGTCAACAATAGGCCGCCAATGCCGATGAGACTATCGCGACTGAGAAGATGTTTATTCGGAAGAATCATGGCGCGTCGAAGACTTCACAGGTTGTAAAAAGATAACCCAAGATCGCGATCCCCGGAGCCATGGCTTTAGGGTCACGAGTATCAGGCCCTGCAGCAAAGTAGTAAAGGTGCCAGAACAAGTCATCCCCTTCCAAATCGTTGGCGACTCCTTGGTGAAATTGAGCCATGAATGTTGATCTGAGCTTTCTACCAAACTTGGGGTTGTCTGGTTCCGTGTAGTTTATATATAGCTGCGCCTCTCTCGCACCTGCCACTGCCATTACAAGGAAAGCTTTAGTTGCAGCCGTAAGGTCATTTGCCTTCATTTTGTCCGAGATATCGACATCGACCAGAGGCGTCGACTCTATCGGTTCCGCCTCGGCCAGACGTTCCGCCACCGCCTGAAGATCTTCAAACTGGAGTCTAGGAATCGCCTGCGTCAGAGTATCTCTTACCCAAATTTCATGGTCATCTTTCCACTGATGGAGAAGTTCCTCTGTGTAGGTATTGGGTTGTCCATCTACTGGACCCCGATGATGGTTCGGGCAGAGCAGGATGATGTTGTCGTACGTATCCCGCTCGCTTTCTGCAACTTTGCTAATCCGTCTTGGTCCACCATTGCCATGAGGAGCAATGTGCGCTTGTTCGCCCATGACCACGGCTTCATCGAACTCGGTAGGATCTACCAACAGCACCTCGCGGCAATCCGGTTTATTACAGCGACCAGCAGAGAGAGCCCACAATCGCTTAAGCTCAGGATCTCTCAACCTTACCCTTGGTTGTTTTGCTTGGTTCATATTTTCGAATGACCTTTAGAGCCGATGAAGCACCAATTTAAAGCCTCATTCCCACAATTTGGCTATTTTACCTATGTCGCTGCCATCAAAAGCTAGCTAGGTAGCCGATAACTTACCTTGGAACCATTGGTAACAACGATTTTCTGGCGCACGAGTTCATCCATGATCTTCGCCAACTCATCCTCTTCCAGGCGCTTCATGAATAAGGAGTTCACTGAATTAGAGAGTGTTTTCACTGCTCTTGGCTTAGCCGACCCTCGTGCTTTAAGAAACTCAACGATAGCGTCGATTCGCTCAGCCATGGATTTGGAATTTGCGATCTTCAGGAGCGGAATTTCAGAGATATCTTTTTCACGTTGCGCGTAGATTTTCTTGCTCTTCAGATGCTTGATCAACGGGTCAAAGCCGGTGTCCTTTGAAATGACATGGAAGTAGCAATCGGGATCTTTTGCCGCGATGTTTCCAATGTAGAACGCGATATGGAAGTCCAGAGCGTTCGGTCCATTTCCCTCAATCTTTACGTAATAAGCATCAGGGCCGAGAGACTGCATTGCACAAGCCAGATCAAACGATATCTTCACTTGCTTAGAGCCCACGAAAACAAGGACTTTAAAGCCATGGCCCTTTAGCAGTTCGAGGTTTTTCGGCTGCACATTTTCGAAATCGATCAGCACGTAGTTGGTTTTCAAGACTACTTCCCCGCTTCCTTGCTGATAACTTGAACAGCGGTTGGGTGGAACTTCACAGCGCTGCAACTCTCTTCAATTAATCAGCAGGTTAGACCAAACCATAGTTTGTTACCATCTGATCTCGTCAGGTTCCTACCTTTCATTCCAGAGTCACTCCCCCGAAACCAAAAAAATAAACACACAGCGTTCCAGCCGAGTGGCCCATGTGGGACCACTCGTTAAATTTTATCTGGAAGCCGAGGTCTCAGGTTCAAGGTCCCTTTGTAGCTTTGACACGACAGAGGAGCTGTCCACCGGACTCTTATCTGCATCTTTCGTCGGTGGATAAAACTCCTCAATCACCTGACTCACCTCATCCTCACCATACTCAAACAACGCATTGCCAAATCCCTTTGCAGCCGCAGCATCCAACGCAACCTGGTCAACGCCCTCCTCTTTCACCTGCCTAGCCTTTTCCCTCGCCTCAGCCACAGCCTCCCGCAGTGACAGTCCCTCCTTGATCACAAGATCCACATAGTAGATCGGCGTTCGATGGCTCTGCGTCGTGCTTTTGCCTCGCAGCTTTAATTCCAACGGCATATACGCCAGCAGACCACCAGAGACTGCCTGGTAGTAACTCAGCCTGGCCGCGAGGGTCCGGATGCTGTTGTAACCAGTTGTGCGGAAGATGAACGTGCCAAGATCATCGTCGTCACCGACCTTCACGTTCAGGCGGCCATAGGGCTTGCACAGACCGCCTTTGCCGAACTCACACAACGTTGGGCCCGGGCATGGCAAAGACTGCACTCCTGATTGCGTTAGGCGCTTACAGGTGTCGCCATTGCCTACGCACATAGGGCGCCCGCTTTTACGGTCAAACATGGTGTACTCAGCCCTCAGGTTGAGGTCCGCGTCATTGAAGAGCATGCGTACCGGGATAGTTCGAAGCTTGCCGTTTTGCGCATCCTTTCTCAGCTCCTCATCTATGGGATGAAGTACCCAACCATCCTTTTCCTGGATCTGAGAGGTGATGGTGAATTGATCGTCTTTCTTGGGTAGCCGGATGCCATTCTTTTCGACAACCCGGCCAATGCTGATGCGCCCCAACACGGGAGGCGTAATGGCTAAACCTTTAATCATGGTGACTCTCCTGAGGAAAAAGGGCCACGGGGCACTCGTCACGCCCGCGTGGCCAATGGGGTATTCATGCTTGAATGAGAAACCGCCGACTTCCCGGCTTGGTGAGGGGATACTGATCCAGTAGTTCTGGCTGATCCTTCAGCAGCTGTTTCACGTTGAGACCAACGGAATCCTTGCTCCGCTTCCAGCTCACGCTGCCACTCGGGAAGGTTGCCCTAGAGGCCTCGCCCATCTGGCTCTCGATTCGCTGCTTCAGGTAGGATTCGGTGGAGCTGAGGGCTTCCATTTCCTTACGGATGGCCAGCAGTTCGTCGAATGCATCGGACAGCTCCTTGCTTTGGCTGAAGTCCAGGGTCTCCCCTCTGTCTACTGGATACAGATGACGCAAGGCACGTTCAGCAGAATCGGTTCCATCGACTGGTGGTGGGGTATCCGTTTCCACGAAATCCCAGAACTGACGCTCCAGCACGTAAAGTGCCTCGATTAGCTCCTCGTTCCTTTCAAGGCGGTAGATTTTTAACTCCTGGCCACACAGCAGAACGCACACGTCCGCTGCCTGTTTGCCGGTGACAGCCAACTGGTGCTGCACCTGGCACTGTATGTAGTCCGGCACACCCTCTTTCCAGAGGCGTGACCCGAACTCCCCTGCCGTTTTGCATTCCAGGATCTGCACGTCGTCATCAGCCACCACGGAGTAATCTAGATTGGCCAACATCCAGTGCTTTTCCGAATCTGGATGCTGCAATACCGCATTCACCCGGCGCACTTTCCGGCCCGTCTGCTGGCTGTACTGCTCGGCCACAATCGGTTCCAGGATATGGCCCCAGTAAACCGGTGAAGTCGGATCGTCCGAATCCGGCTTTGGTAAGCCAGCATCTCTGCCGGTTTTGACCATCCAGAGTTCCAACTGGGATTGATAAGGGTTCATGCCAACGGCCGCAGCGGCATCGCTACTGCCAATGCCCTGCTTACGTACCTTTAGCCATTCATCCCGGCTGAGGCCCTTGGTGGAGACCAGACGCAACGCTGGCCGTTGTTTCTGAATTAACTTTTCACTCATGCCCATGGCGTTTTTCTCCAGACATAAAAAAGCCCACCAGAGCATTAGGCTCCGGTGGGCATTATGGCGGTTTTGAGATTGTTGCGATTGGCTCAGGCCACAAGTGACATGGCCTGCTCTAATGCACGGTTCTTCAAGGCTGCACCGGTGCCAAACCAGGCTGAATCCAGCCGGTGGTCCACGGTTTTGGCACGGCGCTGGTGATCGATGAATTCCGTCACTGCATTCAGAAGCCCGTAAGCTGTGCCGTCCGATGAAGCCAACGTGGCACCCATGCCTTCGCCTTCATACAGCGACAGCGCTTTGGCCATGGATCGCTCATTCGTTTTGCCGACACCACTTCCGGAATCATCGGTGAATACCTTCAGGAAGTAGTTCCTGGCCTCTGTGGTCTTCACCTTTCGCTCACTCAGGGTCCTCAGCCGGTACATGAAGTCGTCCCATGCACTGACCGAAATACCAAGCTGCTTCTTCACCAGGGCGGCATCGAACGCAGTGTTGTGCTTCACTTTAACGGCATTGGCCGTGGAGCCTTTCAGCGCAACCGCGAGGGTGTTGTTGCACACCACTCGGATGCTGGTGAACTGAGCGGTCGTCGCCATCGTTCCATCGCAAGCAGTGGCCAGCAGGACGTAGGCATTGGTTTGATCGTTGCCTTTGAGCATGCCCGATTGGCCGGTGCGGGCCAGAGCCCACATCTTGCGGCCACCTTTAAGGACACCGGCTGTTTCCAGCTCAAAACCAGACACTTCGGTCAGATCCCGATAGAACTCCAGGATCTCCTCGGGCTGGACCACTTTGAAGCGATTACCGACGACCGACAGCGGAGCCTTGGTATCCGACCGGTAAAGCACTTTGGAATCCGGGTAAGAGAGGATTTCACCCAGACTGCCACTGGAATTGGTGACGAAGCGGACAGGGCTTTCCTGAATCTGCCAATCCAAGCCCGCTTGTTTTGCCCAGACCTCTAGCGGCTGATTGGAAGTCAGTTCGTTCCCCAGGCCATGCCAGGGGGTTTGGCCAACGTAGGCCATTTGCTCGATGAGATGAGCCATGGATGTTCTCCTATGGAATTTGCGAAGAGGATCAGCGGATATCGTCGCGGGAGTCGGGATCGGTACTGAAGGAATAGCCGCAATCAAGGCAGCGCAGGTTGTCCAGCACACGATCATCAAGGACATCGCCCAGAATCACCCCAGCGGAAGCGCCTGTAGCACCACCGAGTAACGCACCAATGACGGCACCGCCGATACCGCCCACGGTCGCCCCCACGGGACCAGCAACGATTCCCAAGGCGGCACCTGCTTGGGCACCAGCTGTGGCAGCGGCATAGCCACCGTAGATACCGGCAGACGCACCGACCACACCAGCGGTTTTCTTTCCGTAGTTATTCTTGCCAATCCTCCGGGACAGGCAGTTGGGGCATTGTTCAGACATTGGAAATTACCTCTGTGAATTGGGAGGGAAGGCACTGTCAGTGCCCTGGTTCACAGGGGTGATATAGGTTTCAAATTCGATGGAATCATGAAACGGATAAAGACGTAGATCCCGTTGTATCTTGAAGCCGACTGTTCGCACAAAAGCCAACGATAATTCTGTGTCACCCAGAGCTGACTAACCAAAACGAGGACCGAGCTGTGGCGAAAGGCTCCTCTTCAATAACGGTCTACCGGACGGGCTACTCGGCTAAAAGAGCACGCTCCGGTCGCAAAGCGAACATTCAAAATGGCCGACGAAGGCAATGAAAAAGGGCTCCGTTTGAGGCCCGGAAGTGTCATGCTTGGCGAGGGGGGCAAATAAAAAACTGAGCACGCTCAAACCACGCTTCAATGCGAATGCTCACCCATCAGATAGTGAACCAGCGCGTTCAAGCTTTCCTCCGAAATTTTCCATCGTGGCATCGTAGCGTGCAATGGCTCACCATCGGGGCCAATACCGTTCACGATGGCCTTTTTTAGCGATGACTCGTCATAAGAGGCATGGTTGTGGCCGTCATCGTGTTCGCTCTGCAGCGCCGCGTCGGTTAAAGCCGGAGCCATCACCCAGAAACGCGGCCACATGATGGCGCCGCCTTCCTTTTCAGAACCATGGCAGGTGGCACAACCGCCCCCGTGCATCTGCATATGATGGTTTCCGCCAACCGGGCGGATCCTCTCACCGGAGCTGGAAACGCCAGTGAAATAGAGGCGTTCCCCTTCGCTGCTGAAACTGGCTGGCCAGTTGTCGACGCTGTAGCGACTGTTGTGACCATCCATGCATCCGGATAACATCAACGCGCTCAAGGCCAGTGCTGAATATTTTCTGGTTCCATTGCCTTTAGCCATCTCACTTGCTTCCTGCGCGTTATGTGATGCTTGATTGCTTCCAATCTGCCCTGATTGTTCAAATCAGTAAACAGTCATAGGCAGAGTGATCATGACCGATATCCGAAAACCGGGATAGATTTTTTCTCTGTAGTTTCCCGCGTAATTCCGTGTAATGCTATCGGGCGTTTATGGTATCGGGGCTTGCCAGGCCTTTAATTATGATTCAGAAAAGGATTTTCCGCTCGCTAGCCTGGCTCGCAAAGCGAACGTTCAAATTATGGACAATGCTAGCGTTGACCAGAGCCGGAGCGATTAACCGGCACAGCAGGACAACTGTTTTACGTCCTTGGTGAACGTTTGCGCACAGAGCTTGAATCCTTCAACCATGGTCAGATAAGGGAACAAGTCATCGCCGATTTCCTGAACGGTCAAACCTGCTCGTAACGCCATCACTGCCGTTTGGATAATTTCACCGCCTTCCGCTGCGACAATCTGCACCCCAAGCAAACGGCCTGAGTTGCGCTCTGCCACCATCTTAATAAATCCTTGGGTGTCAAAGTTTACTAGCGCACGCGGCACGTTTTCCAAGTCGAGCAGCCTGGTGTCCACGCTATAACCCCGAGCAACTGCTTCGGCTTCAGAGAGGCCAACGGTGGCGACTTGAGGATCGGTAAACATGACCCCAGGCATGGCACTGAAGTCGAGTTTGGCCTCGCCTTCCGTCATGTTGATGGCGGCCCGACTGCCTCCGGCAGCGGCGACATAGACAAACTGCGGTTGATTGGTGCAGTCTCCGGCAGCGTATATTCCGGGGACCGTGGTTTGCAGATGCTCATCCACCTGAATTGCGTCGCGTGAGGTTTCCACGCCAATGCTCGCCAGGTTCAGGGCCTCGGTATTGGGAGTTCGACCGGTCGCCACCAGCAGCTGATCGGCTCGTAAGGTGCCGGCAGGCGTCTCGACGATGAACTCGTTGTCGCTATAGTCCACGTTGCTGGGCAGGGTCTGGCTAAGCACCTCAATACCTTCCCGATTAAACGCTCCCGCTATGGCCTCTCCGATCGCGGGATCTTCACTGGACAACACACGGCTCCGGGCCAAAACGGTAACCTTGCTACCGAGTCTGGCGAACGCCTGAGCCAATTCCAAGGCAACGAAACCGGCACCAATTACGATCAGCCGTTTGGGGCCGGTATCCAGCGTCAAGGCACTGGTTGATGTCAGGTAAGGAGTGTCTGCCAGCCCCGTTATTGGCGGTTCTGCCGGTCTGGCTCCGGTTCCAATAAAGGCGCGATCAAAATGAACCGGTTTTTCACCACCCTCAGCCAACGTGACTAACAGGCTATTGGTGTCGAGAAACCGGGCCTCACCGTTCAGGACTGTGATGTCCTTGTGTTCTCGAAGTATCTTTTCGTACTTGGTGTCACGCAGCTCCTCCACTCGTGCAAGCTGTTGCTGAAGCAGTTTCGCTCGGTCTACCTCAGGAGCCGCAGCACTGATGCCCGCGTCAAAAGGGCTTTCTTTTCGAAGATGCGCGATATGTGCTGCACGAATCATAATCTTCGAGGGCACGCAGCCAACATTTACGCAGGTGCCGCCGACGGTCCCACGTTCAATCAGGGTGACGCGGGCACCGCGCTCTGTTGCCTTCAAGGCAGCCGCCATGGCGGCTCCGCCACTGCCGATTACAGCAATATGCAGTTTTTGGTCATTTTTCACTCGGGAAACTCCTTGGAGCTTTGGAATTGCTCTCGTAGCTGGCGTCATAGTGTTTTTTCCGCCAGAACGCATAGACCGTAAGGCCGATGAATACCGCCAGTGCCGGAAGAAGCACATAGTCGAGATAGCCCGTCAGGGCGGCCAGTCCCACGGTGGACATAAGAATGACCAGAATCGGTGTGAAGCAGCATAGTGCAACCAGAATAGTGCCTACTATGCCAACTCTGAGCAGGTTCTTCGGATTCTTCATTGCCCCTCCGGGGTCGCCTCTGAGGCCGTGGGAGTGGAGGGGTAACCAGCGTCGCTCGTGGCCTCGGTGAGCGCCTCTATGGAAGTGAGCGCATCGTCAAAGGTGACGACGGCTTCTCGATCAGGGTAGCTCACGGAAACTTGCGACACCCCTTCCACCTTACTTAAGGCCAGCTTGACGGTGATCGGACAGGCGGAACAGGTCATGTCAGGCACCGAGAGCGTCACTGTTTGAGACGCAGCCCAGGTGGACATGCTGAGCAAAGTGAGGAACATGGCAAGTACAAGCTGTTTACGCATGAGGAAAATCTCCGTTTAGTAGAATAGGGGCAAAATGTAAGGGAACACTAAAGCGACCAGTACCAGAGCCGTAACTACCCAAAAGATCATCTTATAGGTCTTTCGGACTTGAGGGATCGCACACGTTTCACCGGGTGAGCATTGCTCTACAGGGCGATAGATTCGTCGCCAGGCGAGGTACATGGCGACGATGGCCGCGCCAATGAACAGCGGTCGATAGGGCTCCAAAGCTGTCAGATTGCCGATCCAGGCACCGGAAACGCCCAGAGTGATAAGTACCAATGGCCCGAGACAGCAAGCCGAGGCGAGAATTCCAGCCATCCCCCCGACAGCGAGAGAAGCACCTCCGGATTTAGATTTGAATTTCGACATGACGTTTACACCTGTTGCCCATGGACTTGATGAGATAAGGTTACTTCCGTAGTCAAGTACGGAGTCAAGCATCATGTTGGATAAAGCTAATTCACTGACTATTGGCGGCTTGGCCAGGGCGGCCAACGTAAATGTAGAGACGATCCGCTATTACCAGCGACGTGGTCTGTTATCGGAACCCAAGCGGCCTCCGGGTGGCATTCGACGCTACGGTTTCGCCGATATTGATCGGTTGACCTTTGTGAAAACGGCGCAGCACCTGGGTTTCAGTCTCGATGAGATAAGCGACCTCCTACGGCTGGAAGATGGCACCCACTGTGAGGAAGCCAGTGCGCTCGCCGAGCACAAGCTGAAGGATGTGCGTGAAAAGATCGAAAGGCTGGTCAAAATTGAGATGGCTCTGAGCGATATGGTCAGTCAATGCCACGCACAGCCGGACAGCATCGCGTGCCCGCTCATTGCTTCGTTACATGAGGGAGGTATTGGGACAAGAGGCCAAAAGGGTTAGCTTCAGAACCAATCAACCTCTTGTGGACTTATCCCGATACACATAAACAGACCATCTATGCGAGAGTCATTTGTGAAGGTACCCTTTGTTTTATGGACCCCGTTCGCTTGTATACCAGTCGCGTGAGTACTTACGCTAGGTTTGTGAATCTTGTGTGCTACCCCCAGGGTATCCGCGCGTACTTCCGTCGCTCGCCACACCTTCGGTCAGGCCTTCGTGTGCTTGATGCCGGGTGCGGTTCTGGAATCGCAACGCTCGCTCTTAGAGACGCGTTGCTTAGCAAGGGCATAGTGCCTGGTTCGCTTCAGGCCTTCGATCTGACGCCGGCGATGCTTGATCGCTTTCGTTCCAAGCTTCAAAAGCGTGCTATCCACAACGTCGACATTGCACAGGCAGATGTGCTCGACTCTCAGGGCTTGCCGGCTGAATGGGGCAATTACGATCTAATCGTTGCGGCATCGATGTTCGAGTACCTTCCAACAGAACGTTTGAGCGAAGGATTTCGAGCGCTTCGTTTACGACTAAAGCCAGATGGAAAATTCGTTCTCTTTATCACCCGCAGGAACTGGCTCACACGTCCGCTTATCGGCCGATGGTGGCAAGCAAACCTTTATAGCAAGCAAGAACTTGAAGAGGCACTTCAAAAAGCAGGGTTCACTTCTGTGACCTTCTCCCAATTCCCAATGCCGTATCGTTTCCTCTCCCTTTGGGGCTACATTATCGAAGCGAAAAACTAGACGGCGTCTTTGCCGCCCACCGAAGGTCTGCTTTTGTTTAGGAAATCGAGGTGGTGGAGGGTCGCGAAGCGAACATTCAGGCGCACTTTATTGCGACCAGGTTCTGAGTCTCGCATGTCGCTCGGTACAAGCTTGAAAGTTACACCGAAAGATGAGCCGGCAAGCACTATTTAGCTGCTCAAAAGGATCCGGCCCCGTGAGTACACGGGACCGGAAGTCGTTACATTTGTCTAATGTTAATCACAACATCTTCTTTAACTGTCCGTAGTCTCCCCCAGTACGTAGTACCAGAGTGATGTCGTTGTCGTTCCGGTTTCTGAAAAACCAGCCGTGATTGCCGGTAAAGGCTGCTTCCAACTCGCCCTCGTCTTCAAGCACGCCCCGGCCTTTTTCGTAGGAAATTGACTGACCACTTCCATCACCATGGGTATCGAAGTTGATCGGGCCACCCTCTGATACCCAGGAGAATCGGGCTGTAGCGCCTTCCTCCATAGTAAGTTTGAACTCTGTGCCTTCTCCCGGTGTGAGAACCACGCGCACTTCATCCTGCCACTGCGGTTCCACAACTTCTGGTGCAGGCGCAGGTTCTGGCTCGGCAGGTGCAACTTCTGCTTCAGGCGAGGGAGCTGGTTCCTTAACGGCTTCAGCCACGACAGGTTCTTTGACTTCCGGGGCCTCTCGCTCAGTTGAGGATTGAACAGCAACCATCTGAGCAGCTTCGTCAGCAGCAGCCTCTTCGGCGAGCTGCTCCTTGATCTCACCCATTTCAGTCAGGCCCAAAAGGCGACCTGCGCCGGTTGGGTCCAGGGCGTATTCGGCGGGCATGACCACGGTTACAAGCAGAACCAACGCCACAATTGCCGCAATGATGGTTGATCGAACCAGCTTGGCAGTGCTGGGCAGTTCTTCACGGTTGGGAATATCGGTGTTGTACATAAAAAATCTCCAGAATCAGGCGACGAAGTAACCGGTGAGCTGATAGCCAAAGAGCAGAAAACCTGCACTCATCATGGCCACGTTGGCGGTGTAGGCATGGCGGAAAAATCCGTCGGTTTTTCGCCAGAAGCTGATGACAATCAGGATCATGGCCAGGGCGATCAATTGTCCGATTTCCACGCCCACATTGAAGGCGAGGAGGTTCGGAATCAGGCCGTCCTGTGAGATGTCGTATTCGATGATCTTGGTGGACAGACCAAAGCCATGGAAGAACCCGAAAATCAACGTGGCGGCTTTGGTGTTGGGCTGGAAACCAAACCACCGCTGATAGGCACCGATGTTGTCCAGTGCCTTGTAGACGATGGACAGACCGATAATCGCATCAATGATGTAACTATTGATGCCCACGTTGAAGTAAACCCCCAGCAGCATCGTGGTGGAATGCCCCAAGGCAAACAGGCTCACGTAGATCGCGATGTGCTTCATCTGGTAGAGGAAGAAAATGACACCCAGCAGGAACAGCAGGTGGTCATATCCGGTGACCATGTGTTTGGCCCCCAGATAGATGAACGAAATAAGGTTTATCCCGGTAATTTCCTGGATGTACCCCTTGTCGCCCTGGGCGACGGCATGAGCGAGTACATCGGTACTCAGACCCAGCAAGCCCAAAGTTAGAAATATCCAGAGTAGACGATTGCCTGTGCCCGTTGAGGACACACCACGGCATCGGCCAGGCAAGTTTGACAACATAAAGACTCCAATCGAATGTGTTTTCTCGGGCCGCCTAAGCGGCAAGAATCAAGAGGAAAGGAGAACTTTTGGAGGGCGTTCAAGCCGATAGCGCAAACTGCGGGGCGAACCTCCGGCAAAGGGTACGGGCTGCCGGAGAACGGTCAGGCTTTGGGAAACAAACGGAACCCTGAGGTGGTCCATGGTCTCGTGGGTATGATTGCCAGCATCATGATGCACTGATGATGTCTCTGGCTCTTCGTCAAAATCGTGGGTGTGTCCATGCGCACCATGACTGTCCGTTTGGCCGTCAGACTGCGATTCCCAATCGCCTGCCAGCTCAGCCACACCGTGAGAGAAAGACTCGCCAATCACCGACATTGATAGGCCCGCCAATGCAAACAGCATGACGAGTGTCGGAAGCAGTTTTCTCTGGTGGATGGCTGAAATCATAAATCTAATGGGAAGAGTCTGTGGTTGGATTTCATTGAGGACAGAGAATACCACCCCTCCCAAGGGTGATAGGCATTAAACATGGTAAATGATCGCGAACATCGAATACATGAGCGCAAAACTTTGCCCAGCTCTCTGATAGCTTGCATCCCAAATGGGCGGTTCAATGACTGATCACTGATGCTGACTTTGGGAGGTTGACCACCACCGAAAAGCCGCGCTCCGGGATCGTGGGAAAACGCAGTGTTCCACCATAACGCTCGACAATTTCCCGAACAATTGCCAGCCCAAGGCCATGGCCCGGCGTCTGCTCGTCTAGCCGCAATCCCCGTTGACCCAGCTTGCTGATTTCAGCGTCTGCGACGCCGGGGCCATCGTCTATGACACCCATTTGCAGTGTTCCGGAGCGTTGAACGAGTGACAGTTCCACACAGTGATCTGACCATTTGCCGGCGTTGTCCAGGAGATTGCCCATAATTTCATTTAGGTCGTGTTCCTCGATCGGCCAGCGGGCGTCCTCCGGCAGAGAACTCGACAGTTCAAAGGACTTTTCCGGGTAGAGCCGCCCCAGCATCCAGAGTAGATCCCGCGCCTGTTTCAGCGGGTAAGCGCTTTTCCCAACCTGTGGTCCTGCAAAGCGACTTCGGCGCATCTCGGCTTCAAGCTGTTTGTCGATGTCATTGAGTCTCGCGGTCATCTGAAGGCGGAGATCGTTGGAAAGCGGACGACTAGTGTCTTCAAGTATCTGCCGGACCGCCGCAATGGGGGTCTTGACGCTGTGAGACAGATTCGCCAGCGCATCCCTTGATCGTTCCAGGCGTTGATCCAGCGAGTCGAGTAATTGGTTGAGCTGTTGAACCAGCGGTCGAAATTCCTCAGGTGCCTGGACGTGAATCCGGGAAACCTTGCCATCCTGAAGTCGCTTAAGCGTGGCCTTCAGCTCGACGACAGGGCGCATGGACAGATTGATACCGAACCAGATCACAACGACCAACAGCAGAATCAGTAAAATAGAGACGATGGCTGTCCACGCGTGCAGCTCTGCCTGGCTGCGTTTCAGTGCGCCAAGATCCTCGGACACGATCACAACAATCGGCGTATCGCCGATCTGGAACGACTTTCGATACGCAAGAATGTTCTTTGGGCCCTCGACTGTATCCGCATCCCGAACACGAACGGTTCCATCCTTTGCTGATTCAATCAACGACGTTAACACCGGTGCCCAGGAATCCGGGGAAATGATCGTTCTGGACGGAGAATGTATGGCGAAGGCGTGGTGAAAGACTTCCTGAAAGTAGTCACCGGTCTGGAGGCTGTCCAATTGACCGCCAGAATCAAGAATCTGGTGTTCCAGAAATGCGACCTCATCTTTCAGACGTGTCTCGACGAATTCCCGGGACATCCGGTCCAGTAAGAGGCCGTGAACCAGCCATGCAAGCCCCATTAACGCAATGCCGGCTGGCAGTAGCAATAAAAGTAAGGTGCCTTTGACGGATTTGGGCTTGCTAAACAGCGTCATTGAAGAGATATCCCTGACCGCGACGAGTTGCAATGGTGTCGTTGCCGACCAGTTTCCGCAATCGGCGAATGTAAGCTTCAATCACGTTTTCGTTAGGGGTATCGTTCAGGTTGTACAACTGCTCCATTAGCTGCTCTTTCGAGAACACATGGCCGGGACGGCTCATCAGGCAGCGCAGTAGGCGAAATTCCGTGCCGGTGAGGCTGTGCTCCGTGCCATCTTCCGATTTCAGGCTTTGACGATTTTCATCTAATTCGAAGCGTCCGGCTTTTACCATTGAATGAATACGGCCTTCGCTTCGACGCACAATGGCGTTGAGCCGGGCGATGAGTTCTTCGGTCTGAAAGGGTTTTGCAAGGTAGTCATCCGCTCCAGCTTTAAGGCCTTCCACCTTGTCGTGCCAGTCGCCTCTGGCGGTCAGAATAAGAACCGGGCAGCCTATCTGATGGGTTCTCCATTTCCTCAAAACGTCTAACCCGTTGCCATCGGGTAGGCCAAGATCAAGAATAACGGCTCGATAGTCCTCCTGCTCGCCCAGAATCGCAGCCTCTTTGGCGGTGTAGGTCGTATCAACGCTGAACCCTGCCTTTTCAAGCTGACCACTTAATCCGTCAGCCAGCAAACGGTCATCTTCAACGAGCAGTAATCGCATCGGACATTCCTTCTCTGAGCCAAGTAATAGCTTTGGAGTGTCGCTGATCAACCTGAATTCAGCCTGAATGGCAAATTAGTTCAATATTTTCAGCAAGAATTCAGGTTAATGCGCGATGGTGTGAATCGTATTCTGGCATCGCTCTTTGTTCAGAGCCAACCGACGCCGGGATTTCCGGCCACTTTATCAATGGAGAAGACAAGATGAATGCATCCAAGTTGATTGTTGCAGCCGCGGCCATGTCGATGTCCGCAGTGACCCTCGCCGCCGGTGCTCATGGCGGTGGTCATGGCGCCAGCAGCGGCGAACCGGGTAAAGCCTCGGAGGCCTCTCGCACTATCACAGTGGAAATGTACGACAACTACTACGAGCCCGAAGAAATCAGTGTAAAGCCTGGCGAAACCGTTCGCTTCGTGGTGGAGAACAAAGGAAACCTCGTGCATGAATTCAATGTGGGCACTCCCGACATGCACGACGCTCACCAAGAGGAAATGATGATGATGGTTGAGCATGGCGTGATCCAGGGCGGCAAGCTGAACCACGACATGATGAATATGGATATGGGCAATGGCCATTCCATGAAGCATGACGACCCGAACAGCGTGTTGCTGGAACCCGGCCAAAGCAAAGAAATAATTTGGAAGTTTTCTGATAAAAGCAATATCGAATTCGCCTGCAACGTGCCAGGCCACTATCAGGCCGGTATGTACGGTGAGGTCAATTTCGAGTAAATCGCTTGGCGGAAGTCCGCGATCAGCGGGGCTGAGACACGTTTCTTGGCCCGGCTTCAATGACGTGTAGTTTGGAGTAAAACAGATGAAAACACGCTTTTTGACAGGGCTTTTGAGCCTGCTGATGCCAGCCTTGGTTATGGCCGGTGAGTACGACCTTACGGTCGACCGGGTAAAAATTGATACCGGCGATTTTGTGAAGGAAGGCATCGGATACAACGGCGCATCCCCGGGGCCGGTTATGCGCTTCAAGGAAGGCGAAAACGTCAAGATCAATGTGACCAATAACCTGGATGAGATGACGTCTATTCACTGGCACGGCCTGATCCTTCCTTTTAACCAGGACGGTGTGCCCGGTATCAGCTTCCCGGGCATCAAGCCGGGTGAAACCTTCACCTATGAATTTCCTATCCAGCAAGCGGGCACTTACTGGTTCCACAGCCACTCTGGATTCCAGGAGCCGGACGGCGCCTATGGTGCCATTGTCATCGAGCCCGAGGGCCGTGAGCCATTCCGCTACGATCGTGAATACGTGGTGCAGTTGACTGATAAGCACCCCCATTCCGGTGACCGCATCATGCGCAACCTGAAAATGATGCCGGATTACTACAACCGCGAGCAGCAAACCGTCGGCGAGTTTTTCTCGGACGTGTCAAAAAATGGCCTGATGAACACCGTCAGTGACCGTATGGCCTGGGGTGGCATGCGGATGATGAAGGCAGACGTTGAAGACGTGCAGGGCTTTACGGGCCTGATCAACGGCAAAGGTCCGGACCAGAACTGGACGGGACTCTTTGAGCCGGGCGAACGCATTCGGCTGCGATTCATCAACTCTTCCGCGATGACCTACTTTGACATCCGGATTCCGGGTTTGGATATGACGGTTGTCCAGGCTGATGGCAACAATGTTCAGCCGGTTAATGTAGACGAATTCCGGATTGGTGTGGCGGAAACCTACGATGTAATCGTGCGTCCGAAAGATGAGCAGGCCTACACCATATTCGCCGAATCCATGGGGCGTTCGGGCTATGCCAGAGCAACACTGGCCCCAGAAGAGGGTATGGAAGCGGCTGTACCGCAACTGCGTGAACCGGCCCGCCTGACTATGGCCGACATGAGCGGTATGCATGGCATGGACCATGGCAGCATGGCCGGTATGGATCATGGCGACATGGATATGAGCAGCTCAGAAGGGATGGGCGGAATGGATCATTCTTCGATGAAAGGAATGGACCACTCAAATATGAAAGGAATGGATCATTCTAACATGGAAGGCATGGATCACGGTTCCATGGCGATGGGTAAAAAAGAAGGTCCAAGTGATCCCTTCTATGCCAAGGGTAGTGGCCTCGTACCCACGGCAGCCAATGGCGGTAAGTTCCTGTCCTACGCTGACCTGAAGGCTCAGGATCCGCTGTATGAAGTTCGCGAGCCGACCCGGGAAATTGAGCTTCGTTTGACCGGCAACATGGAGCGGTATACCTGGAGCATAAATGGCGTTAAGTACGAAGACGCCGATCCGATTCGCCTCAAATACGGTGAGCGGGTCCGTTTCAAGTTTGTTAACGAAACCATGATGACTCACCCCATGCATCTGCACGGTATGTGGTCAATTCTTGATGTTGGCGCAGGCCAGTGGAATCCGATCAAGCACACGGTCAGTGTGCAGCCCGGCACCACCGTTTATATGGAAACCGAAGTCGACGAGCCTGGCCAGTGGGCGTTCCACTGCCACCTTTCTTATCACGCGGCCGCTGGCATGTTCCGCAAGGTGATTGTTGAAGGTGGGCCAGAGTCAACGCAGGCCAAAACAGACGTGGCGGCTGAAGAAGGAGGTGAGGCATGAGTTGTATTCGATCACTTGTTGCGGTCAGTTTCCTTGCCTCTATCGGATTCTCGACGGCGGTGACCGCTCAGGAAATGATCTCCGACACGACCGCTCGTAAACAGCCACTCACAACCTGGGGTGTTCAATTTGAAGAGTTTGAATACCGCTACAGCGACGATGACGAGGAGCTGGGCGTCTGGAATGCGGATGCCTTCTATGGCACCGATGATTTTAAAATCCGGCTGCTCACAACCGGTGAATACGAAATACAGGAGCAGGCCTACGAAACACTGGAAAACCAGTTGGTCGGCCAGATCCCCATCTCCAAGTTCTTCGACGCCAAAGCGGGCGTGCGTTTCGATACTCCGGAGGGGCCGGACCGCACATACGCTGTTCTCGGCGTCGCGGGGCTGGCACCTCAATGGTTCGAGATCGACGCAAATCTGTATGTCAGTAAGGATGGCGATACGTCAGCCGAACTGGACGCTGAGTACGAATTGCTGTTCACCAACTACTGGATTCTGGCGGCAACGCTGGATGCCTCAGTAGCGTTCAGTGAGGATGAAGAGATAGGCGTAGGCAAGGGATTGGTTTCCACCGAAACCGGCCTCCGGCTCAGCTACGACCTGATTGACCGTGCGTTCTCACCCTACGTGGGTGTGGTGCACGAACGTAAGTATGGCGATAGCGCCGACCTGGCCGAGGCGGGCGGCGGTGGCACAGAAGATTGGTTTGCCGTAATCGGCGCTCGAATCGCATTCTGATGCTGAAGGGCCATGGGGAAACCCATGGCCCTTTTTCTTCTATGAATTGATGTAGCTCAAATCCACCTTAAACCTGTATTCGTTTTCAGTAGCAGTTCAGGTTGAAGTGTTTTGATACAGGGAGAAGTCATCAGGAAGAGAGGTGTCACCCCATGACCAAAGCACACAAAGCAACCAATCAGGAGCAGTTTTTGTTGCGCCGGAGAATGGCTGTCGAGGGGCTTGGAGAAGATCAATGGGACGGTCTCATATACGATCTTAATCACCACCCCTGCGTTGATATCGCCGAGCGTAAGCCGAATGGCAAATTACACGTGAATTACGATGGAACCCACTGGTCCGTCGATGAATTATTGGAACTAATCAAGGCTTACGGTGGCCGATTGAAAATGGGGTGGTGGTCCCGGCACAAACTGGCCTGGTACCGGTTTACCGACGACAACGTCCGAGCTAATGCCAAGCATGAGCCATTCTGCTGCTCGAAAATTCCACCCATGAAAAAATGACAGGAGGTTGAATGAGTCGGGAACAAGACCGAACCACTCGTTACCAGGAAGGCAGTCTTACTCTCCCGGGAACCGTTATGCTGGGTACCGGAGTCATGATTGGGGCCGGTATCTTCGCATTGACCGGGCAGATGGCGCAGATGACCGGCGCTCTTTTCCCATTGGCGTTTCTCGCTGCCGCCGTGATCGTCGGTTTCAGCGCTTATTCGTACATCAAAATCTCCAATGCCTATCCCTCAGCCGGGGGTATTGGCATGTACCTTCACAAGGCTTACGGAAATCGTCTGCCAACGGCGTTTAACGCTTTGCTGATGTATTTTTCGATGGTGATCGCCCAGAGCTTTCTTGCGCGCACCTTCGGTTCCTACACCATGCAGTTGTTCGGGGGCGATGACAGTGGCCGTATGGTACCCATTCTTGGCGTCTCACTGATTCTGGTCGCGTTTCTGATTAATCTCTTAGGTAATCGGATGATTCAAGGGGTGGCGTCTTTCATAGGCATTCTGAAGATCGGCGGCATACTAATTTTCGGGCTGGTGGGTGTCTGGATTGCCGACAGCCTGTCAGTGGATTTCTCGAACACTGGTAAGGCTGGAACCGTGGGCAACTTCCTGGGCGCCACGGCCCTTGGCATTCTGGCCTTCAAAGGTTTTACGACCATCACCAATAGCGGCTCAGAAGTCATAGACCCCAAGCGGAATGTGGGGCGAGCTATCATTATTTCTATCGCCGCCTGTGTGGTGATCTACACCCTGGTCGGTTTCGCCGTTGCCAGCAATCTGTCCCTGGCGGAAATCATCAAGACGCAGGACTACTCCCTGGCCGCCGCTGCGCGCCCCGCATTGGGCGAGTATGGCGTCTGGTTTACCGTTGCCATTGCGATGATGGCCACCGCCGGAGGCATTCTGGCCAGTATTTTCGCCGTCTCACGCATGTTGGCCATGCTGACTGAAATGAAGCTGGTCCCCCACAGCCATTTCGGCATGCCGGGCAGCATCCAGAAGCACACGCTGGTTTATACCGTGGTGCTTGGTCTTATCCTCACGGCCTTCTTCGACCTATCCCGAATTGCAGCGCTGGGCATCATTTTTTACTTGATCATGGACATTGCTATCCATTGGGGCGTTCTGCGCTATTTGCGGATGGATGTGAAGGCCAATGTGTGGGTGCCTACGATCGCAATTGTTCTGGATTTGCTCGCTCTTGGTGGCTTCGTTTGGGTCAAACTGAATACTGACCCGTTTGTGATCGGCGTAGCGGTTGTCACCATGGCTGTGATTGCCGTGGCTGAACAGGTTTTTCTTAAAAGGGCCGCCAAAGCTGGGCAACCAGGGCAGGAGGAATCTCATGCTCATCATCACTAATAACCAGAATTCGACAGGGAGAGCACTACCATGATGAACAATGACATGTTTGGAAACACCATGTGGGCCGGGCACTGGTTGTGGATGCTGGTGATCGCCATTGTGGTGGTGATTCCGGCTTGGCGTATCTGCCAGCGAACAGGTTACCCGGGGTGGTTGGGCGTGTTGATATTAATCCCTATCGTCAACCTTGTTCTACTCTATTTCATCGCATTTGCAGACTGGCCCTCCGACAAAACAGGAGATCGCAATGGCTGAGCACCATCACGCCCATGATCACCACACCGATAAAGAACCTGGCGAGCACACCGCCAAGGATCCAGTTTGCGGCATGGCAGTGGATCCGCATACCGCGGAACACCGCAGCCAGCATGGCGGCAAAACCTGGTACTTCTGCTCTTCACGCTGCCAGTCAAGGTTTGACGAGGATCCGGAACACTACCTCAGTGGAGAACAGAAGCCGGAAGAAACCGTGGCTCCGGGCACAATGTACACCTGTCCGATGCATCCGGAAATTCGCCAGCAAGGCCCCGGAGATTGCCCCATTTGCGGCATGGCCCTGGAGCCCGAGCAGGTAAGCCTGGACGACGGGCCTTCGGAAGAACTCAAAGACATGACCCGCCGATTCTGGATCGGCCTGGTGTTGGCTCTGCCGGTGCTGGTGCTGGAAATGGGTGGGCACCTTACCGGGCTTGATCACATCATTGCCCCGCAAATGTCTAATTGGATTCAACTGGTGTTGGCAACGCCTGTGGTGCTCTGGTGCGGTTGGCCCTTCTTCGTCCGGGGTTGGAAATCCGTGGTTAGCCGTAACTTGAACATGTTTACGCTCATTGCCATTGGTACCGGCGTCGCGCTGATCTACAGCCTGGTGGCAACCCTGGCGCCGCAGATCTTCCCAGGCGCCTTCCGGCAGGAAGACGGGTCGGTCGCCGTCTACTTCGAGGCGGCTGCTGTCATCGTGGTGCTGGTGCTGCTGGGGCAGGTGCTGGAATTGCGCGCCCGAGAAAAAACCTCCGGCGCCATCAAAGCTCTGTTGGATCTGGCGCCCGCCACAGCCAGGAAGCTGGATGATGATGGCAGTGAGTCTGATGTGTCGCTGGATCAGGTAAAGGTTGGTGACCGTCTCCGAGTGCGCCCTGGAGACAAGGTGCCGCTGGATGGCGAAGTGCTTGAAGGCAGTTCTAACGTGGATGAGTCCATGGTGACCGGTGAGCCCCTGGCGGTTAGTAAGAAATCCGGCGATGAGGTGATCGGCGGCAGCATCAACCAGCAGGGCAGTTTCATCATGCGCGCCGACAAGGTTGGCCGCGATACCATGCTGTCCCAGATCGTTCAGATGGTGGCCAGCGCCCAGCGTAGCCGAGCACCGATCCAGGGGCTGGCTGACAAGGTAGCAGGCTGGTTTGTGCCTGCAGTTATTGTGATTGCTATTGTCGCCTTTATTGCTTGGTCCTTCTTTGGACCCGCACCGCCTATGGCGTTCGGGCTGATTGCAGCGGTCAGTGTTCTGATCATTGCCTGCCCTTGCGCACTTGGCCTGGCGACGCCCATGTCCATCATGGTGGGTGTCGGACGCGGTGCCCAGAGTGGCGTGCTCATTCGCGATGCGGAAGCTCTGGAACGTATGGAGAAGGTGGACACCGTGGTGGTGGATAAAACCGGCACGCTGACAGAGGGCAAGCCGCAAGTCACCCGGCTTGTCGCGGCCAACGGGTTCGATGACAGTAGTCTCATGCGTTATGCAGGCGGCCTGGAGAAAGGCAGTGAGCACCCACTGGCTCACGCCATACTCGATAGAGCCAAGGGCATGGACCTGAAGCTTCCGGATGCGGAAGACTTTGACTCTCCGAATGGTAAAGGGGTTGCCGGTCGAATAGACGGCAAGCGGGTGCTACTTGGTAACCGCCTTCTCATGGAGTCGGAAAATGTCGACACCACGCGATTTGACGACGACGCCGACCAGCTCCGAAAAGATGGTGCTACCGTGATTTTTGCTGCTGTCGACGGAAACGTCGCAGGGTTGCTGGCGATTGCCGATCCGGTCAAGGAAACCACCGAAGCCGCTATTTCCGCGCTGCAAAAAGACGGCATCCGGGTGGTCATGCTGACCGGCGATAACCGCACTTCAGCTGAAGCAGTTGCCCGAAAACTGCATATCGACGAAGTGGAAGCGGAAGTCCTGCCGGAAGATAAGGGCAAGATCGTCCAGCGCCTGAAAGACGAAGGCCGTGTTGTCGTGATGGCGGGTGACGGCGTAAACGATGCGCCTGCACTGGCAACGGCGGATGTCGGTGTGGCCATGGGCACCGGGACCGATGTCGCCATCGAAAGCGCCGGCATTACGCTGCTACGCGGCGACCTGATGGGCATTGTCGAGGCGCGCCGTTTGTCTCTGGCGACCATGCGCAATATCCGTCAGAACCTGTTTTTCGCCTTCGTTTACAACTCCGCCGGTGTTCCGATAGCGGCAGGGGTTTTGTACCCGTTTTTCGGGATACTGCTGTCGCCCATTTTTGCAGCGGCCGCCATGTCGCTGTCCTCGGTCAGCGTGATCGTGAATGCGCTGCGTTTGAGGGTGGTGAAACTCGGGTCAAAGCAATGAACTTCTGAATCATTGGAGGTAGCTATGTCATACACGATCGATCGAGTTATCAAAGATGTCGATTTCGAGGACGTGGACAGAAGAGCGCGTCAGGCCCTCACTGATCACGGGTTCGGTGTGCTGACAGAAATTGATGTCAAAGCCACCATGAAGAAAAAGCTGGACAAGGATATGTTGGCCTATCGGATTCTGGGGGCCTGCAATCCTGGCATGGCCTGGGAAGCCATTGGTGTGGAGCCTCGCGTGGGTGCCATGCTGCCTTGTAACGTTATTCTTCGAGAGGTTTCGGAGGGTATTGAGGTGAGTGCAGTGGATCCAGTGGCTTCCATGAGCGCCATCGATAATGACGAGCTCAAGCAGGTTGCTGGGAAGGTCAGGGATATGCTCTCTGAGGTTGTCGAATCGATCTGAAGCCAGTAGAGGCGTCGATTTGCTGGAGTGCCTCCGGTTTACAATGGGTAAGCAAACTAGCCAGGCGAGCCCCTAGCCCAGCTGAACACTGGAAATGCAAATAGGACTTCTAATTTGATGACGGGATATCTACTGGATGTCAGTCATACTTTGGAGAAGCAAAAAGGGAAAAGATATGGATATAAAGACCTTTGGACAACTGATCGACTGGACGCGCGATCTGCACTCACATCTGGCGAGCTGCCTGTCCCATTGCGCAACAAAGCACGAAGAAGAACGGGCCCGTGCGCTGTTGGATTATCTGGCAACTCATGAATCGGAAATAGAGCGGATCGTGAACGAGTTTGAGCACCAAGGGGATAAGAAGGCACTGGAAACTAGGGTGTACGACTACCTGTCCCATAATCCGATCAAAACTCATCGAACCTGTGACGAGCCTTACGCGAAGCTTGATTTTGATGGTATCTGCCGGGAGGTGTTCGACTTTCATGATCAGATTATTGATCTCTACAAAACGCTGATTGGAAAAGCCGAAATTCCAGAAGCAAAAGAGCTGTTCGAATCTCTTTTGGCGATGGAGGAAAATGAGTCGATGAGACTGGCTCGTCAGGTTGGCCGAATGCAGGATCTATGAGATCCGAGCACTTTTGCTGACGGCTTAATCCCTTTGAATGTTTCCAATTGAGGCTCACCTTCACACCTCAAAGACGGGCGCAAAGCCACCTCCCGGCGTTCGAAAGTTGGTGGCCTGGCCCTGGTACACACGGGCAGCGGCAAGCAGATGTTGCCCGGCATAGGTGTACAAACGGATATCGACCTTTCTGGTGGTGACCGTGCCATCCACTCTCAGGGTGCGTTCTCCGGCGGGAACGAAGTTCTGCGCGATGTAATCACCCTTCAGGATCTCTTCGAAAACGCGGCGGGTTAGTTTTTCGCCCCGATAGACGCCCTTGCTGCCATGGCCCGCTACCGGTTTGAAAAACAGTTTACGCCGGTTGCTCCACAACTCCGCCTCATCACTTGCTGAAACCAGCCGGGTCTTCGGTACAGCTCTATCCAGAAATCCTGCCTCGGTTTCACTCAGGCCCCAGTCGCGCAGGGTTTGGGCATCAGATAGCAGGATCAGGTTCCGTTTGTCGGCCATCAGCGCATGGGCGCGTGGATTGGGCGTGACGACCGCCGCGCCGTCGAGGTAGGCGCGCCTCAGCGCCCCAAGAGCCGGGGCCTCCAAGCCAAAATCCACCAAGCGGTTGTACACCATGTCGATAGGCTTGCCGTGGGCGCTCAGAGCGCCATCAACATACTCAAGCTCCGATGGGTCGAGGATCAAGGTCTCAATGCCTCTGGCCTGGAATAACTGCTGGGCCAGTTGGAATTCCGGGAACATAAACTGGGATTCAGGGGCATCGTCCACAATGGCCAGGCAACCGGGCGTCGAGTCGCCACCTTGCCGTTGCCACTCCTGCTGGAACATGGCAAACACCGCGTCCTCGAACCCATCCAGTGCACGGTTGGTGCCAGCGGTCTGCTGGGACGGGTCACAGCATCGGTGTTGAGCCCGGGCCAATACCGTGTTCAGAAATGCGCCGCCGGCGTTGGTGTTGATTTCGATCAGCTGAGGCCCGTTCTCGCCCAGGTGAAAGTCGTAGCCCATGAAGGCCCCGATGGGGCCTGGATCAAAACCGGCGATGTCCGGCGCCCAGGATAGAGCCCTTTCGCGGTAGGACGGAAGCTCGGTAGCCGATTCGATCGCCTGGACGATCCGCTCCATCGTTGCGATGTCCGCCTGGGGTACAAAAACCGGCGTGTTTGAAAAAAAGTGGTGGAGCTCGGGAGCCGCCGACAGTTCATGCCCGGCCTCTGAAAACTGCTTTTTGAGGCTGTCGGTGAGCGCTTTTCGGTCAAGAGTGATGCAATAACACTGCCGGTTGAGCCGGTCGGCGCGGGATTTGGGTGTCCGCTGGTTTCCCCGGGGTACGTCTTGCATTGGTCGTCCATGGTCATTGTGAATCGTTCGACCTTGATTCTGGTCAAACGAATGCATGTTACGCAACTGTTTTCAGGCCTGTTTCAGCTTGGTGTGGTGGACTGATCGATAATAACCATATCTGAGTTTTCTCAAAAAGGACCCGCTCATGGATCGACGCTTCAAAATCACCTTGGCAATATTTGCCGTTATCGCACTGGTCTTACTCTGGGGAGAACACAAGGTTCATCTGCTTGGCGCTTTGCCTTGGCTGATACTGCTTGCCTGCCCACTGATCCACATCTTTATGCATGGTGGGCACGGCGGACATGGAGGGCATCGCCATCAAGTAGAGCAATCTGGCAAAAGCGTAGAACGGCGTGATGACTAGTGGCACTTCGGATTATGGCCTTTGGAGCCTGGTGGTTTTGAATTCAGCAATTTTCATCTTCTTCGCCTTCAGTTTCTTCAAACCACAGACCCGCCGGGACTGGCGTTCGTTTGGTGCCTTCAGCGCGTTTCTGGTGGCACTGTTCACCGAGATGTACGGGTTCCCGCTGACGCTCTACTTCCTCTCCGGCTGGCTGCAGAGCCAGTATCCCGACGTTAACTGGTTGGCTCACGACAGTGGCCACTTGCTGGAAATGCTGTTTGGTTGGAAGGGGTCCCCACACTTTGGGCCGTTTCATCTCTTGAGCACAGTGTTTATTGGCCTCGGGTTTTATCTGATTGCGGCTGGCTGGCGTACCCTGTATGCCGCGCAAAAGGCAGGGCAGTTGGCCGCAACCGGCCTGTATGCCCACGTTCGCCACCCCCAGTATTCCGGCTTCGTGCTCATCATGTTCGGTTTTCTCCTGCAGTGGCCAACGCTGCTGACGCTGGCCATGTTCCCGGTGCTGGTGTGGATGTACTCGCGCCTGTCTATTCACGAGGAGCGTGAAACAGAAAAAGCGTTCGGCTCCGATTGGCGAGCCTATGCAGCCAGAACTCCCCGTTTTATTCCGCAATTGAGGAATTTGAGGCGCAAGGAAATCGAGGAACAAGAATGATGCATGTGGTAACTATCTCAGCAGGCGTTCTTGCTGTCGCACTAATCAGCGGCTGCGGTAAACAGACGGTGGATGACCGCTGGTACACACAGGCCCAGGTCGAACGCGGCGCAGTGGTCTTCGACGACAACTGCGCAAGCTGCCATGGCGGAAATGCCCAAGGCGCTTTCAATTGGAAAAAGACCCTGAAGGATGGCTCCTATCCGCCGCCACCGCTCAACGGAACAGGCCATGCCTGGCACCATTCCTTCGACACGCTGATGGGTACAATTAGTCAAGGTGGCGCCCCCATGGGTGGGAAAATGCCGGCCTTCGCAGACGAGCTCTCCAGGGACGATCAAAAAGCCGCTATCGCCTATTTCCAAAGCAAATGGGAAAAGCGGATCTACGAAGCATGGTCTGAAAGGAGTGGGCTCTGATACTCAGTTGTTCAGGCAATAAAATGAAACCGACCCCGATACTTACAGGGTCGGTTCTTATTTCTCTCAACTTATAATCTTCGATTCATGAGTGCTTGTGGCTCATCGTTTCTACATTCTGTTCACTGTGCTGATTGTGTTCGGTATTTATTTTACTTGAATTCTTTTTCGTTCTAGCATGCTCTTTGAAATTTTTTGTAAATCGGATTTCGACCGTTTTGTTCGGATAAGTGCGAGCCTCATTAATACGGTCTGCCAAGCCTGAGTTGGCCGAAGCCATTGTTGAAAAAAAAGCTGCGATTGCTGTGATTACCATTACTTTTTTCATGACCTTTCCCCTTTAACCTTAAAATCAGTTGATTATTTCAGCCTGAGTTCAGGTTCGTATGGTTAGATTGTTAACGTCTCCATGAGTTAACTTGGCCGCAGGGTTATCCTGCGGTATTTTTCTCTGCCTTTTCCAGTGCCTTGTGGTAGGCCCGACCCACTTCAGTCGTAATCATTTCCACGCGAGCCTCCATCCCAGGCTCGGACATGCTGTAACGTGTCATCCGCTTGTGTAGGCGTTTCATTTCGTCATTGTTGAGAATGTTTTCTAAGGAGCCCTTACCTTTAGACTGATCATGCGTGGCTTTCATATTCTCATCTGGTGACACGTTGCCAGCAAATGTATATGTTGAGAGAGCAATTGTTGCGGTAAATAAAAGTATGTTCTTCATAATCGAAACCTCCTATTTGGTTGTCGATTATATTTAACCATTGGTTTCTGAAATGGTCCTGAAAAAGAAAAAATAAATATAACTTTAAATTTACAGGTGGGTGGATTAAAAAAAGATGGACAGAAAAACGTTATAAAGATACGGGTTATGGACTTACCTCGGCACCATGGGCACTATCTTTACGGCGGCGCCTGCAATTTGCTCCGCCAATCACAATGTATGAACTGGCTGTAATTAACTCGGCAGCTCTGGAGGAAAGCTCTGGCTCGAATGTTCGCTTTTGTTTAGCTGAGTTCAGAGGATGCCCTGGTCGCAAAGCGAACATTCGAAGTAGCGCCCGGAGCGCCCGGAGCGCCAATTTTCAGCCGTAAAAGGTTACGGATAGTAGAGACTGAAAGCCAGCTACTGCGCCGTTTTCACAAACGTCAGCCTATCAAACTCGTCAGATACTAAGCGTCTGTTAAACAGAAGTATTTGAAGGCTTCTCGATCACTCTACCTTTAGATTTTGCTGGTATTGCAGCATTTGCTCCATCATCAGCTGCATTTGATCCATGCGCTCCTGCATCATCTGAATTTGTTGATCGGTCGTCAGGCCACCACCATCTTTTGGTTTACCACCATTCATCATGTGCTTGCCTCCCATCATGCCCTGTTGTCCCCGCATCATGCCGGGGCCCATCATACCGTGATGCATAAAATCCATTTGCTCTTGCATCGCCTCCCTGTGTTCTCGCATCAATCGTTGTCGTTCTTGCGGTGAAGCTTCATCAGGAATGCGTTTCATCAGCTGGTTCATGTGGGACCAGTTCTGGTGCATCTGCTGCATTTGCTCCTGATCCATCATCATGCCAGGACCATGCCCTTGCCATGAGCCTTGATCACCATGCGCTAGTACGAATGCTGGAAAACCCAACAGCGCAGCGGTTGCTATCAGTCCTTTAATTGAAATCATAAAATTCTCCCCTGAAAGTGAGATGCTCACTCCATCCCGCTTTTAATTGTAGATCTTTATCCAGATAGGCACCGATTTTTTGCGACGAGAGTAAACCAGCTATTGACCCTGTAGTGACTACAGGGTTTTAAATTACGGAACTTCTGCGAGAACCGGAGCCCCAAAAAAATGAGCACCCCCTGCAATGGACAGTGTGGCAGCGAAGATGCTGTCGTAAGCAATGAGTTTAAGAGCCCCGTCACCGCCAAAATAGGCAGTCAGTTCAGCACCTACACCGTGCCAAAAATGGATTGCCCTTCAGAAGAGCGAATGATTCGAATGGCGCTCACGGGCTTTGACAACATTCAATCACTCTCATTCGACCTATCGAATCGAAAGCTGGAAATTATCCATCAGGGCGAAACCGGACCAATTACCAGCAAACTGGAAACCCTGGGGCTGGGCGCTTCCTTGCAGAAGTCAGAAGAGGCCAGCGCTGAGTCCGTCAGAGCGGCTGAATCGTCTAAAACCAACGAAAGCGAAGAATCCGGCACTTTATGGATACTGCTGGCAATCAACGCTCTGATGTTTCTGGTCGAGATGACGATGGGCCTGATCGCCCAGTCTGCTGGCCTGATTGCAGACTCGCTAGACATGCTTGCCGATGCCGCCGTCTATGGTCTCGCGCTTTACGCCGTTGGGCACGGCATCAAAATGCAGGTCAGAGCTGCGCATGTTGCCGGCATTCTCCAACTGATCCTTGCCGCCGGTGTACTGGTTGAAGTCGGCCGGCGTTTTCTGTTCGGTAGTGACCCTCAGTCGTTAATGATGATGACCGTTGCCTCTGTTGCTCTTATTGCGAATATCAGTTGCCTTCTTCTGATCGCAAAACACCGTGAGGGCGGTGCTCACATGAAAGCCAGCTGGATATTTTCAGCCAACGACGTGGTCATCAACCTGGGAGTAATACTTGCGGGACTGCTCGTTGCCTGGACCGGGTCCAACTACCCAGATCTGATTATTGGAGGAATTGTTGGTGCCATCGTATTGATGGGTGCCAAACGCATACTGGCACTGAAAAGCTGAACCTTTCGGGGTCAGGTGGTCGATACTTGGCCGTCGTTTGCCATTCATGGGGAGTGAACATCAATGCACAGTGAATTGAAGGCGTCCTATCTTACGGAGCTTGAAGCGGCACGCGTTGCGGAATGGGCGGGCGATTTCCAAACAGCCTTCACTCACCTTGAGCGAGCCCATATCCTCAGCCAGAAATTTGCTCTGGCGCACACTGCAACCCATCTGCGAATGCTCAGACTAGGGTGGCGGACAAGAGACGTTCGTGAAGTGCTGGGGCAGTCTATTCGAACCATTGCCGCCCTGGTCTTTTCCCGAATTTGGGTTCCGGTCGGAAACACCGGTCGTGCCAACGTCAGCGCGTTTGCACCCATGCCGGTGCCCGAAGACTTGGCAGAGATACTGGGAAAAAGCGCGGTCAGTATGGTTGCTCACAACGTACCGAAGAATCGGCGGCTCCCTTGACCCTATAGTTGCTACAGGGTTCATAACTAGACCAACATCGTTGTTGATCATTGATAGAGGCAAAAATGCACGATCACAGTCACGGTCACGACCACAGCCATCATTTCGACACCCATAACCGCTCCTTTGCGATTGCTGTGTTCCTCAACATCCTGTTTGTCGTCATCGAAGCGGTGTACGGGGTCATATCCGGCTCGCTGGCGCTGCTTGCCGATGCCGGCCACAACCTCAGCGATGTTATGGGGTTGATCATGGCCTGGGCAGCCAGTTGGCTGGCCAGCAAAGCGGCAACCAACGCAAAGACCTATGGCCTGAAGAAAACCACGATTCTGGCGGCCCTGTTTAACGCTCTGATTCTGATCGCCGCTGTCGGTGGCATTACCTGGGAAGCCCTTCAGCGCCTGACAGATCCTGCCGACGTCGCTGGTCTGACCGTGGTGATCGTGGCTGGCATTGGCGTACTGATCAACGGCGCAACCATGATGCTCTTTCTCAAAGGGCAGAAAGGGGACATCAATATCCGGGGCGCTTTCTTGCATATGGCCGCAGATACCGCAGTGTCGGTCGGCGTCGTGATCTCCGGCACGATACTGATGTTCACCAACCTGACCTGGATTGATCCAATTGTGAGTCTCGTTATTGCCGTTGTGATCTTTGTGGGCACCTGGCAGTTACTGAAGGACTCCGTAAACCTGGCGGTGGATGCTGTTCCCAAGGGGATTGATCCTTCGGCTGTCCATGAGCGTCTTGAACGATTGCCAGGAGTAATATCGGCCCATCACCTACACATCTGGGCCCTGAGTACCACCGAAAACGCGCTAACCGTTCACCTAGTGAAACCCGACCCCGAGAGTGACGACCAGGTGATCAGTGAGGCCGCTGAAATGCTGAATCAGCACTTTGGAATCCAGCATACGACCGTTCAGTGGGAGCGTTGTGAGGGCCAGTGCCCAAATACATTGCTTTGCTGAATATTGGAAAGATGTGGCGCACGCTTAGTGGCAGCCGATATTTCGGCTGCCTGGTTTATAACGCTTAACTAAGCTATTTCCAATTTTCCGTTCTTTAAACCCCGCTGAATTGCTGGCCCCATCGCGGCGCCCGCTTGTGCACCGGCAGTGGCAGCTGCATAACCGTCGTAGATACCGGCAGACGCACCGACCACACCAGCGGTTTTCTTTCCGTAGTTATTCTTGCCAATCCTCCGGGACAGGCAGTTGGGGCATTGTTCAGACATTGGAAATTACCTCTGTGAATTGGGAGGGAAGGCACTTTCAGTGCCCTGGTTCACAGAGGTGATATAGGTTTAAGATTTTTTTGATTGCCCTGATCCAGTGCTTGACGTATGAGCAGCTCAAGGGTTTTATTATGACCTTCGGTATTTAATCCGGGTCGACCAATGCTCTTCCGAAACGTCACCACCGCATTGCTAAGTATTCTGCTTTTGCTCGGCACCGTACCATCGGGTCTAGCTGGGGTAGCAATGGGTGCCACTGACGCGATTGGCAGTGAGACTCATTGCCGCGGAATGGGTCAAGGTTATCCAGCTGATATGGAATCTGGCACCGCCAAGGTACCGACGAACTGCAGTGATCCTGAGAAGATGAACTGTTTGCGGATCGCAGCGCAATGCCCCTTAATACCGTTATATGCGCTGACAGGCACAAGCTCCGTTCCAAGTATTCAGCTCACCACAGGTTTTCGTGCCGCACCGATCAGTGCGGAATACCAGAGCCCTATTGCAGACGTTCTCACGCCCCCACCTGATTCTCGCTCCTGAACCACTGTTCCGCCGAGTCCGTGCTCCAAAGCTCGGCACAAGAATATCCGCTCGAACTCAAAAGCAGTTCTGGCAATGGCTACACGGGTCCGGATCTGCGCGTAAGGAGAATGACGATGAAAACCACTACGTTCAAAATGATCGGTGCAGGTGCTGTTCTTACCGCCGCCATCGCTAGCGTTTCCGCTTTTGCCCACAAACCTGAACAGCAAGGTATGGGCATGATGGGCGAACACATGGAGACCATGGGCGGCATGATGGGAATGATGTCCGGCATGTCCGCCGAGGATCGTTCCAAAATGCAGGCGGCGTGCATGAAGATGATGCAGAGCCACAACAAAGCGTCGCCATCAAGCAATCAGGACGAATCCAGCCAATAACTAATCAAGAGCCCATGGCTGGTGACGCGCTAAAACCTGCGACACCAGCCTCACTCAAATCATTTGACAGGAACACTCTATGAGAACCTCCATCGCTGCCGGCTCAATCGCTCTTGCTTTGAGCACTCTTTCTACGGGATTCCAGCTTCACGCCGCCGAACCCACTCTCGAAAACGGCGTATCGGGTAAAGCCGATCATGCCATTACCGTTTACAAGAGTCCCAATTGTTCATGCTGTGCCGACTGGGCAGAGCATCTTGAGAACAACGGATTCGACGTGACCATTGAGAACACAAGCAACATCAACGAAGTCAAAATCCAGCATCAGATTCCACGGGACATGGCATCCTGCCACACGGGTATCATCGATGGCTTGGTGATCGAGGGTCATGTTCCAGCAGACGACATCAAGGCATACCTTGATTCACCGTCACAACCATTCGGCGACAACGCCGTCGGCCTCGCGGTCCCTGGCATGCCTCATGGCACGCCTGGTATGGAAACAGGCAGGCAGGATAACTATGACGTGATGGCATTTACCGCCGACGGCATGGCTCAAAGCGTCAAACGATACGAGTTCTGATATGCCGGACCTCGCAACCTGGGGCACTCTGGCCGCCTTTCTCGGCGGCCTTGTGTCCTTCTTCTCCCCTTGTACCCTTCCGCTCGTACCGGGTTATCTATCCGTTGTGACCGGCGGCGCGGTAAGCGAAGCCTCAAATAGGTTGAAGGCTTTTTGGTTGAGCCTTTGTTTTGTGATGGGATTCAGCCTGGTTTTTGTCGCGCTCGGTGCGAGCGCCAGCCTCCTGGGCCAATGGCTGATGGCCTACCGTCAGGAAGCCAACCTGGTGGCAGGCACACTAATTGTGCTGATGGGGCTGTTCATGCTGGGTTGGTGGAGCATGCCCGCTCTGCAACGTGACTGGCGCCTCGGGCAGACACTCGAAGGTGGGCGGCCGACGGCGGCCTTTGTACTGGGCGTCGCCTTTGCCGTCGGCTGGACGCCCTGTATCGGCCCCATACTTGGTGCCATTCTGGCTCTGAGCTCTACGCATGCCAACGCCGAAACGGGAATGCTGTATCTGGCAATATACTCGTTGGGACTGGCGTTGCCTTTTCTTGGGACCGCCCTGTTCATTGAGCATTTCCGCAAGCGCGTGCGCGGCTTGAGCCGCTGGAGTAGGTTTCTGAGAGCGCTAGCTGGTTTGGTTTTGATTGTCATGGGCGTGATGGTGTTAACCGGTCAAATGACTCTATTTGCCACCTGGATGCTGTCCACATTTCCAGTGCTGGGAAAGCTCGGCTAATGTTTTTCTAAAAGCGGAGGTCCCGGTGCCCCGCTTCTAGAATCTCAACAACGATCCCACTCAAACCTCTGGGGCTTCACTGATTCCAGTGTGCAATGACGCAATTAGAGGACATTGAACATCCCCTTTTTGAATATGGCATCGGGTGACCATATCGCTCAGAACACCTTCAATCCTCTCCAGCTTTTTGATCTTTCCACGCACGGACTCCAGTTTGTGCTCGGCCAGGACACTGGCTTCCTGGCAGTAGGCACCATCTTCCAGCCGAAGCAAGTCGATAATCTCATCGAGACTGAAGCCCAGGTTCTGCGCCGATTTCACGAACGTCAATCGATCGATATTGGACTTACCCCGATATATTGAGCACTATCTTTACGGCGGCAGCGCCTGCAATTTGCTCCGCCAATCACACTGGATAAACTGGCTGTGATTAAGTCGTCAGCTCTGGAGGAAAGCTCTGGCTCGATGTTCGCTATTGTTTAAAAGCGGAACAACTACGACATCACCCTGCTGCTCCGCGCCGGATGGGATTACGGGCAGCTGAAAAAATGCTGTAATTGAGTTCTGGCGTAAAAGGCTGGCAGCAAGCAAGTCTTTTACCATTTCATAACTGGCACAGATCGCCAGGTATAAATCAACTCGCGATCTACTTGCTTTTTGCATATTGATGCTTGCTACTGATTTTTGAGGGATTGCGCCCGCGTACACAAATCATCTTGGGGGTATAAATGGGGGCACATATCAATAGAAAAATATACCTAATATCTACAAAACAAGTGCTTGTGTGATTTTATGAGTCCTGCCGGGGGTACCACTTGTTACCCTCTACGGCAGAGCGACTCTTTTTCTACGCTCACCCTTTCTAAACTGCCCTTTGCGAATTGTTTAGAAAAATTATTGTTTAAACAGGAACTTCCCTGACGGCCTTCTGTCTTTCGACCGCTCATTCACGAAAGCCAAAAGGAGATCTCAATGCCCAAACAACTTCCTCTAGCTCTGCTGCTGCTCAGACTCGGCGTGTTCACCGTTTTTCTGTTCTGGACTCTGGACAAACTGGTGAATCCTGAGCACTCGGCCAAGGTCTTTTCGGCGTTCTACGGCATGGGCGGGCTTGGTCTAAACATGTTCTACGTTTTAGGCGTCGCGCAGCTCGCGCTGATTCTGGCCTTTGTCGCGGGAATCCTTAAAACATGGACGTATGGCGCCATTCTGGTGTTCCACGCAGTGTCCACACTGTCCGCCTTTGCCAAATACCTGCAGCCATTCGATAACCTGCTATTCTTCGCAGCCTGGCCCATGCTTGCCGCCTGTGCCGCGCTATTTCTGCTCCGGGATTACGATACGCTGACACTGTCCCGGCAACCTTCTCCCGTCGCCGCCTGACAGGTAGCGGATACCACAACGACTTGGTCTGCCCTTTTGCTGTTTGCTCAACCGCGTAGATTGTGGCAAAAAGCGCAGACCATTTCGTCTCTAATCCAGGCCTATGATTTCTCAAGTGACAGCGGCGCCAGCATTTCCTATCTTCGCGACCATTAGCCTGTTACTTGGACAGCTGGCCAACAAAGCCTTTGTCTGGGCCTATGATCGAGGGGCAATTGAAAGCGGCCACTACCTTTTGCTTTTGTCAGGTCAGTTGGGCCATACCAACGTCGCACACCTTGCTCTCAACCTGTCTGCGCTGTGGTTGCTCTGGTTGGGTTTTGGTCACGCCTTGAAAACCCGCTACTGGCTCCTCACCTGCTTTATTTCCATGCTGTCGGTGGGCCTTGGTCTCTACGTCCTGAACCCTGAAGTCGAACGTTATCTTGGGTTCTCAGGTGCATTGCATGGGCTTTTTGTTGCCGGAGCACTAGCCGAGATTCGGAGAAATCCCACTCTTTCCATTGCCATACTGATCGCAATAGCGATCAAACTTATTGCAGAAATGCGTGGCAATGACATGACTGAAACCGCTGCCCTTATTGAAGCCCCGGTTATCCATTTTGCTCATCTGTATGGCGCATTAGCAGGGGTGGCTGCATGGGGAATTCTGGCTGTTGGGTCACTATTTCAAGGACGCGCGCCCCTTTCCTGACGCAGTCTTTAGACGCACGATCCCCCGCCCATCCAGAACCACTCTACACTTCAGTCCAACTCCATCACATTTCCTTACAAATCAAATGCAACCAAAAACAATCTTGGTTCGTTGTACCTGCTATCGTCGCGTTCAATTTGCGCTAGCGCACAACTGACCGACCTTATCTGTTTCGTACAAATTGGCTGGCAGACACCGGAACGTTGCCATCGACTGCTTAGGAGCTCTCTCGTATGCCCACTGAACGCCACTCCCGTACGTTGTTAGGAACAGTGTTCCTGGCATTCGTCCTTATGCTCACCAGTGCCCAGGCATTGGGCGGGGCCACTTATTACACTGACTCCGACAACGAGGACAACGCCGGTACAGGGTCATCAGATAACGACATGGATAACCGGCTATTTAACACTGACCCAGAATATCCCATTGAATTTAATATCGACGTTAACGGCCCAATGCCGACAGAAAGCGCGACTCTGACCATTCGCGGAAACGATGTCGACGAAGAACTAGGCGAGATTGACACGGTTTTTTTCAATGGCAACAGGCTTGGCACCTTGTCTGGGGAGGATGGGCTTGATAGCTCTACACGGTTCAGCGTGGACCCAGCCTACGTGCAACCTGGTAATAATTTAGTCGAGATCACCATCTCTAACGGTTGGGCGCTTACAGTCGATTGGGGCCAACTGCTCATTGATGGCGGCTCCGAAGAAGATGGCGACACCACCGGTTTCAACATCACGAACTACAACATTAACAATTCCGTTGTGACCATGGATGTCGACGCCAATATCGACATCAAGACAACCGGCAATTACCGAACCGAGATTAACCTGATCGATCCAAACGGCAACAACCTCAAGGTGTTGTCCGAGGACTTCACCGCAACAGCCGGAGAAAAACTGACCAAACGCTACAGCCCCGACTACACAATTAACGCACAAAGCGGGGAGTACACAATTGAGGCGCTTCTGTTTTATCAGGACAACAACTTCCCGGTTCAGCAGGATTTCAGCACGGTCACCTTCACCCATGTGCAGAACCAGGGCCCTGAATTTGCGGGCACTGCTGCCAGTTCCGTCGTTTCTGCCAACCCTACTTCGATCGTCGCCGACGGGGCGTCCACAACAACTATTACCTTACAGGCCCGCGATTTCACCGGAGCCGACACTACGTTTAACGGCCAAACCGTTACTTTCGCGACCACCGACGGCTCACTGGGCCCAGTGACAGACAACGGCAACGGTACCTACAGCGCCTCCCTAACCTCTTCCGTTACCGCCGGGCCGGTCACGGTCAGCGCCACCATTGATGGCCAGAGTGTCACCGACGATGCCACGGTCAATTTCACCCCGGGTCCGGCATCTGCCGCTACTTCGACACTATCAGCCGCGCCCAACGCGATAGCCGCAGATGGTGCATCTACGTCGTCTGTTACCATTCGCGCCATTGATGCCAACGGGAATCCGCTCACCACCGGCGGAGATAACGTGGTGCTTTCCACCACTAGCGGGTCCGTGAGTAGCGTTACAGACAATGGCGATGGCACCTACTCCGCCACGCTGACGTCGTCCACGGCTGCGGGGACCGCCACAATTTCGGGCACGCTGAATTCAACGGCGATGAGCGACAATGCCCAAGTGGAATTTCTTCCCGACAACGATAACGACGGCCTGACCAATGACGCCGAGGCGACTGCCGGTACTGACCCCGACAATTCTGACACCGATGGCGACGGCATTCCGGATTCACAAGAGCTTGGCGCCGACCCGGCCAACCCACGCGACAGTGATAATGACGGCATCATTGATGCGCGGGATACCGACAGCGACAACGACGGCCTGACCGACACCCAGGAACTGGGTCCAGATGCCAACAACCCTCGTGATACTGACAACGATGGCAAGCCGGACTACCTGGACACCGACAGTGACAACGACAGCGTGCCCGATGCCGTTGAAACCCTGAACGGCGTGACAGACACCGACGGTGATTCGCTTCCTGACTATCGGGACGCCGACAGCGACAACGACGGCATCCCCGACGCGCTTGAAAATGGCGTTTCCAGTGGCGTGGACACCGACGGCGACGGCATTGATAACGCCTTTGACGTAGACGCGACTGGCGGCACCGACACCAACAACGATGGCGTGGACGACACAACCACTGCACTGTTGGATAGCGACCAGGACGGCGCCCTGGATATGCTCGACATCGACAGCGATAACGACGGCATCCCCGATAGCGTCGAGGCCGATCTGGTCCCACTGAGCGATAGCGACAATGATGGCATTCATGACCGCTTCGACGTCGACAACACCAGCGGCAGCGACATCAACAACGATGGTATCGATGATGCCCGGGCCACTCTGCTGGACACCGACGGAGACACCGTTGCCGACTTCCGGGACCTGGACAGCGACAACGACGGCCTGACCGACGTGAGCGAAGCTGGCGGCACCGACACCGCACCTGAGGACGGCTTGATCGACGACCCGGCTAACAACCAGGGTACGCTGACCACTCCCTCCAACGACGACAGTGACAGTCTCGCCAACTACCGGGATCTTGAGAGCACTAACCCGAACAACGACGGCAATGGTCCGTTCGATATCGCGAGCCGCGGTGACGCCGGAACGCTGGATTCCGACAACGATGGCCGCATCGACGACACAACCGATACCGACCGCGACGGCATTCCCGACGTTACAGACCAAAACCCGTCAGGATTTGGTGCGCAAGTCGTTCCAACCGTTGTGGCGTTGACCACGAACGACACCACACCGGAGCTTGCAGGAACGCTTGAGAGCTTCACCGGATCGAGCTTCAGTGTCACCGTGAATGGCCAGACTTATACAGAGAGCGGAGCCGATTTGGTAGTGAACGGCAGCGACTGGACACTGACTGTACCGACCGCAGAATCACTTGCGGATGGACAGTATGAGGTGACGGCAACCATCACCGATGCGCAAGGCGAATCCACCACGGACGTCACGATCAACGAGCTTATTGTTGATACCGTTGCGCCAACCATTACCCTGACTGCCCCTGGTAGCATTGATGGCAACAATACAAGAAACTACGCCGTCTCAGGCCAGTGCACACGGATCGATGACCTGTTGGGAGTCATGATTACCGATCAGGACGGCCGTTTCGTGTCGAACGACAGCTTGCAATGCAACAATGATGGTGCCGGTAATGGTGTATTCAGCACGACCCTGGACCTATCCAACCTGCAAGATGGCAACCTCGATATTCGTGTCATTGGCGTGGATCTGGCTGGAAACGAAGGTGAAACGCAAGGCATTGCCAACAAAGACGCGTGCCGCCCTGACGACACCAGCAGCCTGTGTGATGTCGACCGCGATGGCGTGCCGGATGGCTTCGAACGCCAGAACGGCACCTCCTCGTCGTCGAATGACAGTGACGGTGACGGCATTCCGGATTCGGAAGAGTTTGGCGCCGACCCGGCGAACCCGCGCGACAGCGATAACGACGGCATCATCGATGCACTGGATACCGACAGCGACAACGATGGCCTGAGTGACACTCAGGAGCTCGGTGGCGATGCTGACAATCCCCGGGATGCTGATAACGACGGTCTGCCGGACTATCGTGATACCGACAGTGACAACGATCGGGTGCCCGATGTCGTTGAAAGCCTGAATGGTGTGACGGACACCGACGGCGACCTTATACCCGACTACCTCGATGCCGACAGCGACAACGATGGCATTCCTGACGCGCTTGAAAATGGCATATCCAGCGGTGTAGACACCGACGGCGACGGCATCGATGACGCCTTTGACGTAACAACCACCGGCGGCACCGACAGCAACAACGATGGCATTGACGACGCTACTGTTGCCCTGCTGGATACTGACCGTGATGGCACACTGGACATGCTCGACATCGACAGCGATAACGACGGCATTCCCGACAGTGTCGAGGCCAATCTGACGCCGCTGGTCGACAGCGACGCGGACGGTATCCATGATCGCTTTGATGTGGACAACACTGGCGGCACTGACAGTAACAACGACGGCATCGACGACGCCCAGGCCAACGTGCTGGACACCGACGGTGACACCGTCGCCGACTTCCGGGACCTGGACAGCGACAACGACGGCCTGACCGACGTGAGCGAAGCTGGCGGCACGGACACCGCACCCGAAGATGGTTTGATCGACGACCCGGCTAATAATCAGGGCTCGCTGACCAACCCAACCAACGACGACGGTGACAGCCTGGCCAACTACCGGGATCTGGAAAGCACTAATCCGAGCAACAACGGTAATGGTCCTTTCGATATTGGCAGCCGCGATGACGCTGCGGCGCTGGATACCAACAATGATGGACTGGTGGACGATACCGCCGACCGCGACGGAGATGGTATCCGTGATGCAGTCGATGAAAACAACTTCGGATTTGGTTCTCTGACCGACGTAGACTTGGATGGCATCGTCAACTCTCGCGATCTGGACGACGACAATGACGGCATTCCGGATATCGCTGAGGGCAGCGGTCTTGTCGATACTGATAATGACGGTATGCCGGACAGCTTCGATCCGGACAGTGATAACGACGGAATCAGCGATGTTATCGAGGGCGCGCGCGGACGGAAGGACTCGGATGCTGACACGCGCCTGGACGAGTTCCTCGATACCAACGCGGACGGCCTGGACGATCGAATCGACCCGCAATTCCAGCCGGTGGATACCGACTCAGACGGCGCACCGGACTATCGCGACTTAGACTCCGATGGCGACAGCGTCTTTGACCTGATCGAAGCCGCCGGTGACACGGTGAATCTTGATGAGGTTGACAGCAACCGTGACGGCATCGTTGATCGACTGGGCCGCGATAGAAACACCTTCCAACGCTGGGTACCGATTGATTTCGACGGCGATGGCTTTGAGGACTTCAGAGATCTGGATTCAGACGGTGATGGCTACGAGGACTCGTTGGAGCTGGCCGATTTTGACGGTGATGGAAAGATCGATCGCGTCGATAACGGCGGCGAGCTGGAAACCGCTGTGAGTGGCGCCGGCAGCTTTAATCCCTGGATGCTGTTTGGTATCGCAGTCATTGGCCTTCTGGCAAGAATGGGGCGCCGGACCGCGTTGCCGATTCTGACGCTGTCACTAATGGTCGGGTTGAGCCCCGACCAGGCCATGGCTAACGATGCCCACTGTGGCTACGAAGCACGAGCCCTGAATAGCACCGTCGACAACACCACTGAAGCGTCGGATCATTTCGAAGGGTGCTTCTATGGCACAGCAGGTCTGGGATTCACTCACATTGATCCAGAGGGTGAAAGCAACGGCTGGCGCACCAACGACGACTCTGATTGGGGCTGGAAAGTTGCGGTGGGGCAGCATTTCAAGCCCCACTGGTTTTGGGAACTGGCCTACAGTGATCTGGGAGAAGCGGGACTGGGCAACCGTAACCCCGCTCTGGAACGAGTCACACCAAATGCCAATATCGACTACAAAGTGCCCTCCCTCATGGCAGGCTACTGGCTGCGGGAGCCCCACCATCGAGTTAATGCTTTCGTAAAGGTCGGTGCGTCCCTCATCCAAAATAGCGCCAGCGATGAGCGTATTGGTTATGACGAACAATCGTCGATGCAGCTGGCCTTTGGGCTGGGAGTTCAATATCGCCCGGCCGAATCTGCCTGGTTTGCCAGAGCGGAGCTCGATAGCTACGACCGCGATGCCCGGTATCTCGGAATTCAGATCGGTCGCTATTTCGGCGGAAGCGAGCGCGAACAGGTTGAGACACCGCTCCCCAATCTTCCTCCCCTGGACTCGGACCTGGACGGCGTTTGGGATGAAGCCGACAGCTGCCCTGGAACCGCTTCAAGAGTTCGCGTAGACAAGAATGGCTGCGAGGTCATTGAATTCGGCGTTCTCGAGGGTGTTACGTTCGACACGGGCTCTGCACAGCTCACGGCAGGGGCTAAGTCCAAATTGGACGAAGCCATCAAAACTCTCGGCAGAGCCATTGGTAGCCAGATAGAAATTCGGGCGTACACCGATAGCGTTGGTCAGGGAGAAGCCAATCTGCGACTGTCAGAGAAACGAGCAGAATCGGTTCGTGACTACTTGATTGAAAACGGCATCCCTGGCGAAACCATCAAGGCGTCCGGATTCGGTGAACAAAACCCCATCGCTACTAATTCAACACCTGAGGGACGCCGCATGAATCGGCGTGTTGAGCTCGAAGTCATTCGATAAACTCAGAGACAATTCGTAAAGTCTGCGCTTGAGCCATTTGCCCAGTCGTACTGCTTATGGCAAAAAGCGCAGACTCTTTCCTTCATCGTCAATCCTATGTCCAATTCGGTAGGCATCCCTCCAGCGTTCCCCAAAGCGGCCATGGCAACACTGCTCGCTCTCTACGTTGCCCAGGGACTGCCATCGGGGCTGTTCGCCCACGCCCTGCCGGTGTTCTGGCGTGAGGCCGGAATCTCTCTCACCTGGATTGGTGCCCTGAAGCTGCTGGCTTTGCCGTGGATTTTGAAGGTGCTGTGGGCACCGCTGATTGACCGAAGCCTTTGGCGTGTGCCGCCGATCAAGTGGGTTTTCTGGCTTCAGCTGTTCGCTGCGCTGCTTCTCGTTGCCCTTGGTCAAGTGGGATTGACTCCGCAGGGCCCTTGGTTGCCGCTGACCCTAGCGGCCATTCTCCTGATCAACTTACTCATGGCGACCCAGGACATCATCACCGATGGCCTCGCCGTGAAACAGATTCCCACTCTGTGGCGCGGACTCGCCAATACCCTCCAGGTGGCCGGCTACAAGATTGGCATGCTGGCTGGAGGCGCCTTTCTGCTGATACTGGCGAGCTACGTCGAAACGCACATCCCCTTGCTGCTGCCGGCAGGTCTTCTGATCCTGCTGCTAGCGTTGATAATTCGCTCCCCCACCCTCGCCGAAACCAGCCCGCCCCCTGTTCCAGACCAGGCGGCGACAACCGGCATCATCGACGCCTTTACCGGCCTGCTCCGGCAGCCCGGCATGCTGTTCTGGTTGCTCATAGTGGCCTGCTACAAAATCGGCGATGCGGTCGGTTCCGGGATGGTTCGCCCCATGCTCACTGATGGCGGCTGGTCCTCTGCTGAGATCGGGAATTTCACCCTCGTCACGACGCTGGTCGGTCTTCTCGGAGCGGCACTGGGTGGCTGGCTCTACACCCGCCTTGGCGGTCGGCGTAGCCTGATTTGGGCCGGGATCGCCCAGGCGATCACGATCGGTGGCTGGAGTGCGGTTGCTGTCTACGGAGCTGAACCGGCCCTGGTCTACGGCATTGGGACTGCCGAGCAACTGGCGGATGGCGCCTCCACCGTGGTGTTGTTCGCCATGATGATGATGCTCTGTCGCAAGCACTGGGCGGGCACTGACTTCACCATTCAGGCTTCCTTGCAGGTGGTTTGCTCCGGGCTGTTTGGCTTGGCCGGCGGTGCGTTTGCCGATGTTGCCGGTTATACCAACACGTTCGCCGTCGCAGGCATTGCCGGACTGTTCCTCATCCTGGCCTTTGCGATGAAAACTTGGCGCCAACGCTCTCTGGCCTGAATCATGCATACCTCCTTGTCAGACGATGATTTTCCGGCACCACACCCGGTGAACGGAGGGAGGACACAACGCCATGTCGCTACTGACATCACTGATTCGCGCCAGCACCCAGTTTCAGCAAGCCCTGGAAAAGCGGCCTGCGCCCGATCAGTCGGGTAAGGACGCTGCAGCTAAGGCTGAGCGAGCTCAGCCGCAACCGGCGGGGAACCCGGGAGACGACCGCTTTACGCCGTCGGGTGAAACCGTGGCGGATCAGGCATTGCAGAAGTCTCGCAAGCTTTCAATGGCGGAGTACAAACAAACCGTGGGGCAAGATCTTGCCTTCGTGCGGGAAACCCTGCGGCACAAGCTTGCCGAGTACAACCTGCAGCCGGCTACCGGGCTCAGTGTCAGTCGCAATGAATCCGGTACTGTGCAGGTGGCAGGGCAGATTCGGGAGCAAACCAGGGCCGCCATCGAGACCGACCTGAATGTGAACCGCAACTTCAAGGATGCTCTGGGCCGGCTGAGCATCAATGAACCGACCCTGGGGTTCATGGACAACGCTCTGAAATTGAATCAGGCGTACGGCGTCAATAACCCGCTGCTGGATACGCTGGTCAGTGAGAACCAACAATTCAACGGCCTGCAGGATCTCGTTCACCGGTACGACAGCCTGCGCCGCTCGGCAAACGCCGAGCAGCTGGAAACCGCAGGCCCCGCCCGCGGCTATGCGTTCAACCTGAACGCACGGGCGTGATAACTATACGTTGAAGGGCTCGGGGTCGCCCTTGCCGACCCGGGTCACTACCGGCGCTTCGCCGGTAAAGTCGACGACGGTGGTCGCCTCCATGCCGCAGAACCCGCCATCGATAATCAGGTCCAGCTCGCGTTCGAGGGTCGCACGAACTTCGTAGGGATCCGTCATCGGCTCGGTTTCGCCCGGCAAGATCAGCGTGCTGCTCATAATCGGCTCACCCAGCTCACCCAGCAGTTCCTGGACAATCGCGTTGTCCGGGACCCGAACACCCACCGAGCGGCGCTTTGGGTGCAGCAGTCGCCGTGGCACTTCGCTGGTGGCATCGAGGATGAAGGTGTAAGGCCCCGGCGTGAAGTTCTTAAGCAACCGGTATTGGGTGTTGTCCACCTTGGCGTAAACCCCGATGTCGGACAGATCCCGGCACACCAGGGTGAAATTGTGCTTGTCGTCCAACTTCCGAATCCGCTTGATCCGATCGGCCGCCTGCTTGTCGCCCAGGTGGCAGCCAATGGCGTAAGCCGAATCGGTGGGGTAAACGATGACGCCACCCCGGCGAAGGATATCCACGGCCTGATTGATCAGGCGCTTTTGCGGGGTCTCCGGATGAATCTGGAAAAACTGGCTCATGCATTGTCTCCCTGACCCGTTGGCGCATTCATTGCCGGATCCTTCTTGGACCCGCCCAGGCAGTTGGGTGAGGCCGGCGCTGTCTGCCCGGTTGCCTCCCACTCCTCCGGGGAATACAGGTGCAGCGCCAGTGCATGCACCTCGCCCGCCAGTTCATCCGCCAGAACCTTGTAGATCGCCTGGTGGCGCTTGACCTTCATCTGCCCCTCGAAATCGGCGGAGACCAGGGTCACCTTGAAATGGGTCTCGGAGTTTGCCGGTACGCTGTGCATGTGGCTTTCGTTTTCAACTTGCAGCAGGCGGGCGTCAAACGCCTGGCTCAGCTTCGATTCGATTGCGCTCTGGATCTTCATGACTCAACGACTCTCCCAATACATTCAATGCCTTCAGTCTACTACACAAACCTCTTGGCACCCGAACCTTGACAGTAAAGAGCCAAACGGCCACATTCCCATCCCGTTCCCATCGCACGCCAAATCACACGTTCGCTCATGCAACTGTACATCGCCGAAAAACCAAGCCTCGGCCGCGCCATCGCCGCCGCATTGCCCGGCCCCTATCAGAAGGGCCAGGGATGGATTCGCTGCGGCAAAGGCGATGACGCCGTCACAGTAAGCTGGTGCATAGGCCATTTGCTGGAGCCCGCCGAGCCCGCCCGCTATAACCCGGCCTGGAAAAAATGGCGCCAGGACGACCTCCCCATGTTCCCCGAGAAGTGGGAGGTTATGCCCAAGGACAGCGTGCGTCAGCAGTTAAAGGTGCTCGAGTCCCTGATCCGGCAGGCGAAATCCATTGTGCATGCCGGGGACCCAGACCGGGAAGGCCAGCTGCTGGTCGATGAAGTCATCCGGTTTGTTGGCACTGAAGCGCCGGTGCAGCGGGTACTGATCAACGACCTGACCCCAAGTGCCGTCGCCAAAGCCGTGAAGTCACCACGGGACAATCGCGAATTTCGCCGCCTGTCGCATTCGGCGCTCGCCCGCCAGCGCGCGGACTGGCTCTACGGCATCAATCTGACCCGCTTCTACACCCTGAGTTATCAGAGCCCGGGGGAAAAAGGCGTGTATTCGGTGGGTCGAGTCCAGACTCCAGTTTTGGGCCTGGTGGTCGAGCGCGACAGCGTCATTGAGAACTTCGAACCGAAACCGTACTTCCGGATTGAGGCCCAGTTTGCCGCCCAGGAAGACGAGGTGGACCAGACGCCGTTCACCGCGCGCTGGTTGCCCGACGAACAGTTTCAGGACCACCTCGATGAAGAAAACCGGCTGCTGGACCGCGCCACCGCCGAGCAGATCGCCGCCGACGTGGACGGTCGACCGGGCACCATTTCAGAATCTCGCTTTCGCGATCGGCCAGAAACGCCGCCGCTGCCGCTGTCCCTGTCCGCACTGCAGATCGAGGCTGGCCGGGTATTCCGCATGGGCGCCAAAGATGTCCTGGACACCGCCCAAAACCTGTACGAGCGCCACCAGCTTATCACCTACCCCCGGTCCGACTGCCGTTACCTGCCCGAAGGGCACTACGCGCACCGTGAACAGGTCATCCGCGCGATTGGCCGAGTCGCGCCGGACCTTGCCAACGCCTGTGACCAGGCCGACACCGAACGACGCACGGCAGCCTGGAACGACAAGAAGGTGGATGCCCACCACGCCATCATTCCCACCAACCGGCCTGCGCCCAATGGGACACTGACCCCGGCTGAACAGAAGATCTATGACCTGATCAGCCGGTACTATTTAATGCAGTTTGCCGCGGATGCCGTGCATCGGGAAGGCAAGCTTACGGTCCGCGTTGGCAACCATCAGTTCCGGGCCACCGAAACCGCGGTGCTGACGCCCGGCTGGAAATCCCTGGAACTCAAACTGCGTAAGGGCGTCGAAGAAAAAAGCGCGCGACCGGAGCCGCAGAGAGCGCCGCTACCACGGCTCGACAAAGGCGAGCCGGTACTGTGCAGCGACACCCGAATTGCAGAACGCAAGACCCAGCCGCCACAGCATTTTACCGACGCCACGCTGTTGTCGGCGATGACCAACATTGCCCGCTTTGTGACCGACGCCGATCTGCGCAAAACCCTGCGAGAAACCGATGGCCTCGGCACCGAGGCCACGCGCGCTGCCATCATCGACACGCTGTTCAAACGGGATTACCTATATCGGGACAGCCGGCACATTCGGGCCTCGGAAAAAGGCAAGACCCTAATCAGCGCTCTGCCCGAGTCGGTCAGCAAGCCAGACCGCACCGCCGTTTGGGAAGCCACGCTGGAGAGCATTCGGCGCGGAGAAGCCGACCCCCGGGAGTTCATAGACACTCTGAAGCGAGAAGTCCGTGGCTTTATCGATCGCCCGACGAGCGCCCGTCGTCAGCCCCAGGTTGGCGAAGCACCCTATTCCACCGGGGAAGACCCGATATACTGCCCAAAATGCCGGGCGCCAATGACGGAACGGGATGGCAAATTTGGCCGTTTCTTCGCCTGCACACGCTACCCACAGTGCCGGGGCACCCGCCCTCTCGAGGATGCCAACCCCGAAGACGGCACCGGGCAGAAACCCATCCCCTGCCCCCACTGTTTTTCGCCGCTGGTTCGGCGCAAGGGCAAAAAAGGCTGGTTCTGGGGCTGCAGCAATTTCCCGGCCTGCCGACAAACATTGAATGATGACAATGGAAAGCCGGCAGTCCATTTACGCAAATCTACATAACGATACTGAACGATCCGTCACTTTTTGTGATAATCGCTTGATATTGACGGGTAAACTGCCCGGAGCCCGGGTTCCGGGCACGAAGACAACAGCAAGACCCATGGAGAGGCCTGATGCGCATTGCCTTGCTTGAAGACGAATACGAACAGGCGCAACACGTCCAATCGATGCTGTCCGAGCGCGGCCACGACTGCGACACCTTTCCATCGGGACAATCGTTCATCAGTGCGGTGCTCCACCGCAGCTACGATTTGCTGATCCTGGACTGGCAGATTCCCGACATGACCGGCATCGATGTGCTCGAAAGCGTCCGAGCCCAGCTTAACTGGGTGGTGCCCGTGGTGTTCCTGACTCAACGGGACAGCGAGGCCGACGTGGTGCGAGCCCTGGATGCGGGTGCCGATGACTACCTTGCCAAGCCCGCCCGGGCAGCCGAACTGGTGGCACGCATCAATGCCTTGGCCCGCCGGAGCAACCCGGACAGTGAAAAGGAAGTACTCAGGTACGGCCCGTTTGAGGTCAACACCCAGCGGCGGACTATCGTGCTGCACGGCAACGAGTTGACGCTGACCGACAAGGATTTTGACCTTACCCTGTTCCTGTTCCAGAACCAGGGCCGATTACTGACCCGGGAAATGCTGCTGGAGCGGGTTTGGGGCCTGGCCCGAGAAATCAACACCCGCACCGTGGACACCCATATGAGCCGCCTGCGTCGTCGTCTTGGGCTGAACCCGGAAAACGGTTTCCGGATCAAAACCATCTACCAGCGTGGCTACCGACTGGAAGCCATGCAGGAGCACGAGCACCAGGATCCCGATATGGGTGACACCGATCGGGCCGCGAATGAATAGAACCGGCGTACGTACCACTCTACTGGCGCTGATTTCGTCCATTATGCTGTGGGCAACGCCGGCAGCCCACGCTGAGCTGTCGATCACCCAGGGCTCGGCCCTGCCCTCACCTGTTTCCCAAGCAACCGGCGTCGCGGAGTGGCTCTATACTCTGCGACCGGGCGAAAGCTTCAACCAGGTTGCCAAGGAACTTCTAGCGAGGGGGTACACCCCGGGCCGACTGCGGCAGTTCAACAACCTCGAGCCGGATACCGTGCTGGCCGAGGGCGACACCATGCGGATTCCTCTGTCCTGGCTCAACCGCCAGCCAGATGCAGCCAGAGTCACCAGCGTGACGGGCGCCGTGCAACTGATTTCCGGCTCCACCGGGCGCAAGCTGCCGCTGACTCCGCAAACCCTGATTCGAGTGGGCGACGAAATTGTCGCCAGCTCCGGCACCGCCACCGTCACTCTCGCCGACGGCTCCGAGGTCCGGCTTTCACCGGATTCGCGCCTGGTCTTCAATCGACTGACCCAATATGGAAAGTCCGGGATGGTCGACACCCGATTGCGACTTAACGAGGGCGAAGTACACACCCGGGTCAGGCCCGTTATCGAAGGCGGAGCCCGCTTCGAAATAGAAACGCCGTCGGCGGTGGCAGCGGTTCGGGGCACGGCCTTCGCCTTGCAAACCTCGGTGGCGGGCACCAGCCTTCAGGTTACCGATGGGGTCGTCGACTTTGGTGCGCCCGGTCGGACCCGGCGGATACCCGCGGGCTACAGCGCCACTGTCTCTACCCAACACAGCGGCCAACTCAGCATACACCGCTTGCCGCCAGCCCCGGACGTTGCACCACTCCCCGCGACGCTTACCGAGCTACCGGTTACGCTGCGCTGGGCAGACAGCCTGGCAGCACGGCACCAACTGGACATCTTCGAGGCCGACACCGGGCGCTGGGTGGAGAGCCGAGAACTGGACGGCAACGATTTCGACGTGGGTCTGTTGGACAACGGAGACTACCAGATTCACTTGGCAGCGCTCAGCAGCCGCGGCACTGCCGGGATGCCCGCCGTCGTGCCGGTAACCATCGACCTGCAGGCCGCAGCGGCCAGCCTGATATCTCCTGAGGCCGGAGCCATTGCCGACGATGACATGCCGGAGTTTCGCTGGCAGCTGAATGGCAAGAATGAAGTTGCCCGAGTCGAAATTGCCGAGGACGACAGCTTCCGAGAACTGGTAACCTCCAGCGAGTGGGCGCCGGAAACCTCGGCCCTGCCGCTGCGCCCGCTGCAGCCGGGCCAATACTACTGGCGTGTAGTGACCGAAGCCGGTGGCACCTCGGTTGCCACCAGCGAGCCACAGACATTCGTGGTCAATGGCAGCCTACCCCCGGTGCGGATCATCAGCATCAACTACGTGGACCGCCAGGTTCGGGTATTCTGGGAAAAGGTACGAACCGCCAAAGAGTACCGCCTCCAGCTGTCGGAAGAACCGGAATTCCAGAACATCATCAAGGAAGCCAGTCTTGCCGATACCACTGCGGCCTTGCGTCTTATTCCCGGAAGACGGTATTTTGTCCGGCTGAAAGCGCTTTCAGACGGGCCCTTGACCAGTCGCTGGGGACCCGGGAGGGAACTCTACCTGGAATAACCCACTGATCTATCGACACAGCAGGACTCATGAACCGGGATTGGCTGCCAATAAAAACGACCCCCTGGACCATGGGTCTGATCCTGTGCGCATTGCTCCTGCTTGTTCAGGCTTCTGCCCTCCCCGAACGTCTCAACCTCTGGCTTTTCGATACCGCCAGCACCACGATGCCAGCGGCGCCCAGTGACGACGTCGCGATTGTCGCCATTGACGAACTGAGCCTGGACCGACTCGGCCGCTGGCCCTGGCAACGCCGCGTACACGCCGAACTGATTCGCACGCTCGATGAGGCTGGCGCTCACACCATTGTCTTCGACATCCTGTTCCCCGAGCCCTCGTCGGACGACGCCGAGCTGGCAAACGCCATGCGCAGCCACGGCCGCGTGGTCCTGCCCGTGCATTTGTCGCCGCCGACCACCAATTATCTGCTCAGCGAGCAATTACCCGTGCCCCGCCTTGCCTCGGCCGCCGCCGGTCTCGGCCATGCCCATGTGGAGCTGGACACCGACGGTGTCGCCCGGGGGCTTTATCTGTTCAATGGCCTGGGCCAGCAATTGTGGCCCGGCTTGTCAGTGGTGGCCTCAAAACAAGCAGCGCCCGAGCTCAGCCCCCATTCAGCGGCGCCCTATGTCAACGTGCGGGATCGCTATCGTTCCGTGCCCCTCGCCGGGGGCGCCGGGACCTTCCCCACCTTTTCCTATTTTGAGGTATTGGACCAGCCCATCCCACCGGAGCGATTCCGCGGCAAGACGGTTTTCGTGGGTGCTACGGCTGCCGGCTTTGGCGACATCCTGCCGACACCGTTTTCTGGCCTCAGCCGGCCGATGTCGGGTGTAGAATTCCACGCCAACACACTGTCCGCCTTGGACCAGGGCTTGCTGATACGGCCAGCCCCCGACTGGGCCGGACCAGCTCTGGCGTTAGCAACCATTGCACTGCTTGCGGTGACACTGCCGCGCATGCGGCCAACGCGAACCCTGCTGGCCTGCCTGCTCACCCTGACCGCCCTGATCGCACTGTTTTTGTTTCAGCTGTTCTCGCTGCGACTCTGGGTCCCGGTGGCGAATGCATTGCTGGTGCCGCTGTTGGCATTCCCGGTGTCCAGTGGCTTTCGCCTGGCTCTGACCAATCAGTTCCTCAATCGACAACTGGATGAGCTTGCTCGCAGCCCTCACGTTTCTCTCCCGGACCCAGCCAGCCGGCACCCGGCACAACTTCTGGAGCACCTCCAGGCGCTGCTCCAGCCCGAAGGCTGGCTGCTGAGCGAAGGCGGCCTGATGCAGAACGCCAAGGGCCTCACTGTGGCCGACATACCATCGGATCTACAGCCTGGTGAATGGCGCCACGACAAGCACTGCAGTTGGGTGCAGCTGCCGCGCGGGGCAACCGTTTACACCCTCGGACTGACACTCCCCAACGACCTCACTCGGGAGGCCATTCAGCGCTATTTACGCCGGCTGCATCTGGAGCACTCACAGCACCCGAAACGGGCGGAAAAACCCCGAGAAAACATCTCTGCCCGTATCGAGCGAGTGCGTGTCGCCACAGAACGGCTCAATCACATGCAACAGTTTATTCGGCGGAGTTTCGAGCGCATGCCCGACGGCATCATCGTGACCGACGAACTTGGCGTGATTCGGTTTGCCAATGGCCATATCGAAGAATGGTTCCAGGAGCCGATGCCAAGCCTGGGCGGATTACCCCTGGCACGCCTATTAGAGGGGCACGACCCGAGAGATACGCCGCCCTGGCACGAAACCGTATCGGAGACCCTGACACTGCAACAAAGCCGGACAGTGGATCTGCGCATTCATAACAAGGATTTTCTGATTCACTTCGCGCCTTTCGCCCTGCCGGACAGCGACCAGCACGGCATCATCGCCAACGTTTCGGACATATCGGAGCTTCGGGAACAACAGCGCCAGCACCGGGAAGCCATCGACTTCATCTCCCACGATGTGCGCTCGCCGCTGGTCTCCCAACTGGCCCTGATTGAACAGCTCAAACGTGACCCCAGCCACATTGACGCCTCGCAGCTCGACCAGCTTGGCCGGTTGGCGCGCCGCAGCTACCACCTTGCGGAGGAGTTCGTCCAGCTTGCCCGCGCCGAACAGCTGACGGAAACCCGGTTCTACGAGTGCGAATTCCTGGCAATCGTGGAGAATGCCCGCGACAGCGTCAGTGAGCAGGCGGCGAGAAAACAGATTCAGTTTCAGTTACAGGGTACCGAAGATCTGTGGCTGCGGGGGAATGCAGAATTGCTTGAGCGAGCGGTCATCAATCTGTTGACCAATGCGGTTCAGTACAGTCCCGCTGGATCGGCCATCGATATTCAGGTGTTTGAGGCAGGCCATCAGGCGTGCCTGACTGTTGGTGACGAGGGCAGCGGGATAGACCCGGAGGAGTTGCCGCACCTGTTCGACCGATACCGGCGGCAAAAGCGCAGCGAGCTCACCGGTGTTCACGGCACCGGGCTGGGCCTGTCGTTCGTGAAAACCGTGGTCGAAAAACACCGGGGGCAAATCTCGGTCATCTCGATCCCGGAACAGGGTTCCACCTTCACCCTCCGCCTGCCAATCGCCAGCCCCCTCGCCTGACACTGCACTGCTCCAGGCGGGCGGAACTTCAGACCGGCGATGCGTAACGGTTACGACTGGACCGACTTACTCACGACGTCGGACGGCTCGCTGATTAGACCGCTAGTGTCCTGCACCTGAATCGTAAAGTACCAAGTGCCATTATCAAGGCCGGTAATTTCATAGGACATCTCTGCCTCGGCCTGGGCGTTGGTTACGACCACTTCTTCCGACAGATTTTCAGTGTCCTGACCGTAGCGGATCACGTACCGATCCAACTCCCCCATCGGAATGCTCTCACCATTAACTCGGGTCAACGGCGCATTCCAGCTCAACACCGCCGTGCGCACATCAGAGGCCCCTCCGCCCACTGAACCACCACCGGTTTCGGTGTTGGACGCCCCTGCGCTGTCAGAACTCGAGGATCCGCCACCGCAACCAGTAAGAAGAGCTCCCATCATAAACGCGGCGATCCATGCCGATGACATTTTGCTGACGCGTTTCATGTGCATATCCACCATTATTTCGTCGATTTTGTTAAATTGTATAAAACGTGGGCAATGGTAAATGTGATTAACGTCGTCTTCCTAATTACAAATTGGTCAATTTTTCGTCAGATTCAGGTAATAAAAAGCCCATGCTTCTGTTTTTCAGGCAATTTTTTGCCCGATATGACAATTTTTTAGAGGGTTTTATTCATTAAGTTGTCGGAAAACAGGCGCAGAAAGACGTCATGTTTAACAAAATTTCAGACCACGAACGCCAGGGGGGCGCATCGGAAGTGTCGATTTTTCGACTTTAAACGGGCCAAAAGTAGCCAAGCAACCGGCTTTTTAGGCGAGACACTGCGACAGGTAACAGTGCTGGGGCGGGAAATGATTGGGGTTCAAGTATGCGCTGCGGAGAGGAGCCCAGACGCAGCGGTTTTCGAAGGTAAAACTGGCAGGCAAAAAAAAGACGGATCAGAAACCTGATCCGTCTTAACTAAGTGGTAGCGGGGGCTGGATTCGAACCAACGACCTTCGGGTTATGAGCCCGACGAGCTACCAGACTGCTCCACCCCGCATCAAAACTGGTTGTTTCCCGGGGAACCCCCGTTCAACGTGCGCGTATAATAGGGACCTAACCGCGCCCTGTCAATCGATATTTTCAAACAAATCGGTTGGGAAGGCCTGCTCGATTTCAGCAGCGGGCTCAGCGCCCTCATCCATACGCTGGGGAGCCACCCAGAGACCCACTTCCTCAATCGCTTCGCGCACCGGACGAAAAGACCTGCGATGCTGTGGCGTAGCTCCAAGCCGGAACAATGCCTCGAGATGCACTGGTGTCGGGTAGCCCTTGTGCTGGGCCAGACCAAAGCCCGGGTACGCCTTATCCAGCTCTGCCATCTCACGATCTCGGGCAACCTTGGCCAGAATCGAAGCGGCACTGATTTCCTGAACTCTGCTATCCCCTTTGACCACCGGCTCTGACGGCCAGCGCCACTTGGGGCAACGATTTCCGTCGACCAGGACGTATTCCGGCTCGATGGCGAGCCCAGCGACGGCCCGCTCCATCGCGACCATGGTTGCCTGATAGATGTTCAGTTCGTCGATCTCATGAGCTTCGCAGCGCCCAATACACCAGGCCGCTGCCTTCTCCATGATCTCGTTGTAGAGCGCGTTCCGTTTCTTCTCGGTGAGCTTTTTCGAATCAGCTAGACCCGCGATCGGTTGTGCCGGATCCAGAACGACCGCAGCGGTGACGACGGCGCCAATCAAAGGGCCACGCCCAACTTCATCGACCCCCGCAAGGCGGGTACCCTGATAAGCACATTCAAACGGAGGCAGCTCAACTCGCGGCACGATTATCCTCGCTTAGCTTCCAGCAACTCCGAGATGGCCAATGCGGCCTTTTCATCGGCATCCTGCTTCAGGGTGTGGTGCAGTTCGGTAAAGGCGTCCACTAGGCGCTGACGCTCGCCCGCGCTCTCCAGCCGCTCCAGCACCGCGGCGCCCAGCGACTCAGCAGTGGCGTCCGCCTGCAGCAGCTCCGGCACCAGAGGCTTTTTGGCCAGCAAGTTCGGCAAGGCAACGTGGGGCACTTTCACCAGACGCGACAGCAAGGCGTAACTGAAGTCGCTCAGGCGATACCCCACGACCATGGGTTTTTTCAGCAGCATGGCTTCCAGCGTGGCCGTTCCCGAGGCCAACAGAACCACATCGGAGGCGGCCATGACCTCCCGGGAGCGGCCTCGAACGATCGTTACCTGCAACCTGACGTCGAGAGCCTCCACGAGCTCCCGCACCTGCCGTTCGCGATCCCGATTAACGCAAGGAATGACCAGTTGAAGATCCGGTCGCCGCTGCTGTATCCAGCGTGCGGCCTGCAGAAACAGTGTTCCCAGACGCTCTACTTCGCCGGCTCGACTGCCCGGCAATACCGCCAGTAATGGTGCCTGGTCATCCAGCCCAAGTTCCTGACGGGCTTTTCCGGTTTCTGGCTCCATCGGAATTCGATCCGCTAAGGGATGCCCAACGAACGACACTGGAACCTGGTGCTCTTCGTAAAAGCGGGCCTCGAACGGGAACAGCGTCAACATCAGGTCGACGGACTTGGCAATCTTGAAAATCCGCTTCTGGCGCCAGGCCCAGACTGAGGGGCTCACGTAGTGCACCGACGGAATGCCAGCTTCCCGACAGCGGCGCTCAATGGCCAGCGTGAAGTCCGGCGAGTCGATACCGATCACCACATCCGGCGGCGTGGCGAAGAAATACTCAAACAGCCGAGCCCGAATACTGAACAGTTCCCGGATTCGGCCCAACACTTCAACCAGGCCCATCACCGACAGCCGCTCCATGGGCACGAGCGAGTGGAAGCCTTCTGCAACCATCTCGTCGCCGCCAATTCCGACGAATCGGGCTTTCGGATAGCGGGCACGAAGGGAGCGGATCAGGCCGGCGCCAAGGATGTCGCCTGAGGCCTCACCGGCAATGATTCCGAAAGTAATCGCGCGGTCGCTTACGACCGCGCTCTGGGCAAGATGGTCCGTCACCGTTTGGCTCCCGCCAGATTAGCGAATGATGCCGCGGTGCGCTCCACGGAGGGATTCGATGAGCGGTTGAATCTCAGGAGTGTCAGAATAGGCCTTGGACAGTTCGTCGACAGCCTGCTCGGTAGTCAAACCCTGACGGTAAATGACCTTGTAGGCGCGGCGTAGGCTCAGTAACACCTCTTTGCTGAACCCCCGGCGTTTGAGGCCCTCAACGTTCATACCGTGAGGCTGTGCGGATTGGCCACTCGCCATCACGTAGGCCGGAATGTCCTTCAGCACAATGCTGCCGCCGGCTGCCATGCTGTGCGGCCCGATGTTGCAGAACTGGTGCACCATGGTGCCACCGCCCAGGATCGCAAAATCGCCAACGTTGACGTGGCCAGCGAGGGTGGCACAGTTGGCCAGGATAGTGTTGTTGCCGACCACACAGTCGTGGGCAACATGGACATAGGCCATCAACAGGTTGCCACTGCCGATACGAGTCTCACCGCGATCCTGAATGGTGCCGCGATGAATCGTGCAGTTTTCCCGGATGACGTTGTCGTCACCGATAGTCAGCGTCGTTGGCTCCCCGGCGTATTTCTTGTCCTGACACTCTTCCCCAATGCTGGAGAACTGGAATATCCGGTTGTTGCGACCAATCACCGTCGGCCCCTTAACAACCACGTGGGACAGAATTTCAGTGCCTTCACCGATCTCGACACCCGGTCCAATGTAGCTCCACGGGCCAACGGTGACGTTGTCCGCGAGTTTGGCTGATGGGTCTACGATCGCTTGAGGATGAACACCCGACCAGTCACTTGTCGCCATCAAACTTCTCTCTCAGCGGTCAGTATCTCTGCCACGCACACGACTTCACCGTCGACCAGTGCCCGACACTCAAATTTGTAGATGCCACGCTTGCCGGAAATCAGTTCCGACTCCATGCACAGCTGGTCTCCCGGCAACACCGGGCGCTTGAAACGCGCCTTGCTGGAACCGGCCAGATATTGTACCACGCCGTCTGCCGGTTTCCGTCCCACAGTCACAAATCCCAGAATACCGGAGAGCTGGGCCATGGCTTCGATAATCAATACCCCCGGCATAATCGGGTTGTTCGGGAAATGGCCCTGAAAGAATGGCTCGTTGAACGAGATATTCTTGTAACCTTTTATCGATTTCCCTTTCTCCACTTCAGTCACCCGATCCACCAGCAGGAACGGGTAACGATGCGGCAGGTATTCCAGAATTTCGTCAATTCCCATCATTTTTTACGGCCTCAGCCCTCTAATTTCTTTTCCAGTTCCCTGATCCGCCGAGCCAGGTCATCCAGCTGACGGAAGCGAACCGCGTTCTTGCGCCACTGCCGATTGGTGTCTGCGCTGGTGCCTGAGGAATAGACCCCCGGCTCACGGATGTCGCCGGTAACCAGTGTCATGCCGGTCAGATGCACCTGATCCGCAATCTCCAGGTGGCCGGCCACGCCGGACGCACCGCCGAATACACAATGGCGCCCAATTCGGGTGCTGCCGGCAATGCCTACCATGGCGGCCATGGCACTGTGATCGCCAATCTGGACGTTGTGGGCAATCTGGATCAGGTTGTCCAGCTTCACGCCATCACCGATCAGGGTGTCATCCAGGGCACCACGGTCAATGGTGGTATTGGCACCGACCTCCACGTCGTCACCCAGCACCACTCTGCCCAGCTGCGCGATTCGCTGCCAGACGCCCTTTTCGTTGGCGAACCCAAAACCGTCGGAACCAATCACCGCGCCGCTGAGGATGTGGCAGCGCTGCCCGACGACCACATCGTGCGCCAGCGTTACCCGCGGCCGAATGATCGTGTTGGCGCCGATGTGAGTCCGGGCGCTAATCACCGATCCGGCGCCGATCACGACCTTCTCCGCCACGACCACACCTGCATCAATCACGACGTTGGGACCAATGGAAGCGTCGTCCGCGATCTGTGCACTTGGGTCTACCACCGCCGTCGGGTGAATGCCTGCCTCGGCAACCGGCTCCGGGTCAAACCAATGACTCAATCGAGCGTAGCCCAGATACGGGTTGTCGAGCAGAAGCACATTGATGTCGGTGCCGGCCTCATCGGCCGCCGCCGGCGACATGATCACCGCGCTTGCCTTGGTGCCGCTCAGGTATTTGGCATAGGAGGGATTGGCCAGAAAACTGATCTGACCAGGTCCGGCGGCCTGCAAAGTGGCAAGCCCCGACACCTCGAGCGCTGGGTCGCCCCGAAGTTCGGCTCCCAACGCCTTGGCGATTTCGTCGAGCCGAAAAGACCTCGTTGTCATTCTTCGCTCCCTAAACTGATTCCGGGGACGCCCTTCCGGACTTAACGGTTCAGCTTTTCCAGCAACTGCGGCGTGAGGTTCATTTCCGGCTTCACATAGACCACCGCCTCGCTTGGCAGGATGATGTCCAGATTGTTTTCCTCAAGCAATTCTTCCACCGCCAGATCCACTTCCGGGCGAGCCTGCTCCAGGAAGGCCTGCTTGCGCTGGGCCACGGCGCTGTCGAGGCGCTGCTTCAGGAAGTTAAATTCCTTCACCTTTTCCTGGAACTCGCCAGTCAGCTTGTTGCGCTCGCTTTCATTCATCATGGCGCCGTCTTTTTCCAGGCGCTCTTTCAGCTTCCGTGCCTCTTCCTGAACTTCGCGAACCTTCGCCTCGTCGGCGGCAAAGTCCTTCTGCAGAGTCTCACTGAAGCTCTTGGCGTCATTGGACGAGAACAGCGCCTGGCGCAGATCAACAACACCGATGCGGGTCTCGGCCATAGCTGGAAACGAGAGCACCATCAGCGCTGCCGCAATCATCATGAAAATTCGGAACATCAGGTTTCTCCTAAGTTTGATCCATTGTTGTTAGTGGCCGTTCATCAGAACGTCTGGCCCAGGGAGAACTGGAATACCTGGGTCTCATCACCATCTTTGTCGTTCAGTGGCTTCGCCAGGCTGAAGGCCAGCGGGCCAACCGCGGTAATCCATTGGAACCCGACACCGGCCGACAACCGGACGTCTTCCAGCCTCGGGTCGAAGTTCCTGTCGGTATCAAACACCTGGCCGCCATCAATGAAGAAGGCGGTACGCATTGACCGGGTGTCCCCGGCAAATGGCGTCGGGAAGATCAGCTCCAGGCTGCCTTCGGTCAGCAGGTTACCACCGAACGGATCGGGATCGGACAGGTCGTTCGGGCTGTTCGTGGCTCTCGGCCCCAACGAGTTGGCTTCGTATCCACGCACTGAGCCGTAACCACCGGCGTAGAAGTGCTCGTAGAACGGCATCTGGGTGCGATCACCATAGCCGTCACCGTAGCCGATGTCTGACCGGGCACGAAAAATCCAGCGGCCGGAATCGGTGATCGGCTGGTAGAAATCGGTCTTGTGACTGACCTTGTAGAAGGTCAGATCACTGCCGGGAACGGCGACGTCGAGCGACACCGAGTGGCTGTAACCGTCAGTAGGCAGCACGCCGCGGTTCAGGGTGCTGCGTCGCCAGCTACCAAACAGGAAGTAGTTGTCAAAGGAGTCGCCCTCTTCCTCAATGAAGTTGTTCACTTCCTGGGAGGTAAAGGTACCGGCCTTGATGTTGGAGCGGGTGTAACCGAGGCCGAAATTCAGGCGCGTGATGCTGTCAGTGGGATAGCCAAAAGTGACCCGGCCACCGTACTCATCCAACAGATACGAGGTGATGTCCTCATCCTCGTAGTCGGTCTCTCGGGCAAACAGACTGAAGCCCCGGCTCACGCCATCGACGGTGTAATATGGGTCCAGGTACGAGACGTTAGCGCTCTTCACGGAGTCACTAACGTTCACCCCGAAGGAGACCCGCTTACCGGTTCCGAAGAAGTTGTTTTCGGAGACGTTGGCACCCAGGATCACACCGGAGTCCTGCGAGAAACCGATAGACGCCGAGAGGCTGCCGGTAGGCTGCTCCTCAACGCTGTAATTCACGTCCACCAAATCGTCAGTCCCCGGGACCGGCACCGTCTCAACCTCTACGGTTTTGAAGAACCCGAGGCGCTCCAGCTTGGTCTTGGAGAATTCGATGCGGTCCGATGAGGCTATGCCGCCTTCCATCTGGGTCATTTCCTGACGCAGGACTTCATCCCGGGTGGATACGTTGCCATCGAACTTGACCCGACGCACGTAGGCGCGCTTGCCCGGTTCCACAAAGAAGGTGACCGAGGCGGTGTTGTCCTCACCCGGCTCCGGCACCGCGTTGACGTTGGCAAATGCGTAGCCTTCCCGGCCCAGTCGGAACGCCAATGCCTCGGAGATGGCCGTCATCTTGGCGCGCGAGAACACATCACCCTCTTCCACCGGGATCAGCTTGCGCAACTCCTCTTCGCCTACGATCAGATCGCCGCGAAGCTTGATGTCGGAGATCGTGTACTGAGGCCCTTCGTTCAGGGCGACGGCAATGAACACCTGCTGCTTATCCGGTGAGATCGACACCTGGCTGGATTCGACATTGAAATCCAGGTAGCCGCGATCCAGATAGAACGACCGCAACGATTCCAGGTCGCCACTCAGTCGTTCCCGGGCGTATTTGTCAGAATTGGTGAGCGAGTTCCACCAGCTGCTGGTTTGCAGTTCGAACAGCTCAAGCAGCTCTTCGTCGTTGAAATCCTCGTTCCCCACAATGTTGATGTGGTGGATGGCGGCAACGGTGCCCTCGTTGATCTCCAGGCTAATGGCAACGCGGTTTCGAGGCTGCTCTTCAGCCGTGGCCTTTACCCGGGCATTGTAGCGGCCCTGAGCAATGTAGGAGCGCAGAATCTCCAGCTCCAGGCGCTCGAGTGTCGCGCGACGGAATACCTGCCCCTCCTGAAGACCGGCACCCGAGAGTGCATCCATGAGCATCTCGGTCTCGATGTTCTTGTTGCCTTCAATTTCAATAGAGCTGATGGAAGGACGTTCACGGACTGTCAGGATCAAGACGCCGGCATCGCGGCTCGCCTCAATATCAGTAAAAAGACCGGTTCGGAACAGGGACTTGATGGCATCCGCCAGTTCAGTGGGATCAACCTGTTCACCGATGTTGACCGGGAAGGAAGAAAAGACGGTACCGGCAGACACCCTCTGCAGGCCTTCGACCTCGATATCCGCAACCGTGAATTCATCTGCCGTGGCTGAATTTGTGCCGATCGCGGCAACAGCGAGGCCAATGGCTACACCTAGAAGAGAACGTCTCATTCAATTATTTCGCCTGGTTAATGCGCGTAAAGAGCTCGCAATTCTCACAACCGCATCAGGTCGTTGTAAAGAGCAAACACCATTAATGTCAGAATCAATGCCATACCGATCCGCAAGCCAAGGCCCTGAGCCTCATCAGACAGCGGTTTGCCCCGGATTAACTCGATGGTGTAGTAGACAATATGCCCACCATCGAGAACCGGAACCGGCAACAGGTTTAGGACACCAAGACTGATACTGAGATAAGCCAGGAAGCGGATGAAGTCCTCGAATCCGGAACTCACGCTCGCTTCGGCCACTCGTGCAATTGTGATGGGGCCACTCAGGTTAGTCGGAGACAGCAATCCGGTGACCATTTTCTTGATCGCGACCAAGGTCAGACGAGTGTCCGCCCAGGTTTCACTGACGGCGTTTGGTATCGCAGCCAGCGGGCCGTACCGAACTTCCCGCAGCGCCTCCTCGGGCCAGGATACCTGTTGCACCCCCGCGCCGACAAAACCAATGGCGTCACCACTTTCAGTGGTTTTTTCCTTGGGAGTGACGTCCAGGCGTTGTTCGTTCCCCTCACGCACGATGGTGAGCGTCAAAGTTTGCTCTGGTGCCGCCTGAATAAAGTCCACCAATTCGAACCAGTTCCCCACCGGCTCACCGTCCACCGCCAGCACCTGATCGCCGGATCGCAACCCCGCCTGCTGGGCCCGGCCGCCGTCCGAAATCTGCCCCAGAACAGGTGGGATGTCCGGTCGCCACGGTGTAATACCGAACTCCGCCAACGGGTTTGGAGACTGCTCACTCAGGCGCCAGCCGCCGAGTTCACCGGCAATGTTTCCACGGGCACCGTTCTCGCTGACCTCCATGGCAATGTTTCCGCGCTCACCGGCGCGTTCCAGGAGGCGCATGTTTACATCACGCCAGGAGGAAACCCGATGGCCATCCACCGAGTGCAACTCCATTCCCTCGCGCAGGCCCATACGCTCAGCTACGGTATCAGGCGCCACGTCGCCTACGATGGGTGCTACTGAGGTCACGCCGACAATACCAAGCAGCCAGTAGGCGGCCAGCGCAAACAGGAAATTGGCTACAGGGCCAGCGGCGGCGATCGCGATTCGCTGAGACGGGGATTTGGAGGTAAACGCCTGATCCTTCATATCTGCCGGAACCGGGCCTTCCCGTTCGTCCAGCATCTTGACGTAACCGCCCAGGGGAATAGCGGCTATAGCAAACTCTGTTCCGTGGCGGTCGTACCAAGAGAACAGCGGTTTGCCGAACCCAACCGAAAAACGAAGTACCTTGACGCCACAGCGGCGAGCAACCCAGAAGTGGCCATACTCATGCAGCGTAACGAGTATGCCCAGGGTCAGCGCAAGCGCCAGAATGGTTTCGATTATCTGCATAGCATTCCCGGTTGGTGGCTAAAACGCATAAGCACAACGTTCGAAAAATCAGACAGTTAACAAATCGATCTGTTCCCGGGCGCACTGCCTCGCCTCGGAGTCTTTGGCAAATATCACTTCAAAACTGTCCGCTGGTAGAACAGCCGTCTTTGCCAGGGTCTGCTCTATGATAACGGGGATATCCGCAAAACACAGGTTACCGGCCAGAAAGGCCGACACCGCTTCTTCGTTAGCGGCATTCAGCACCGCCGGCGCCGTGCCTCCCTGGCCAAACGCTTCCGCCGCCAGCCTCAGACAGGGGAACCGCTGAAGGTCTGGTCGCTCAAAATGGAAGCGACCAATGGAAAACAGGTCCAACGGCGCAACGCCGGCCTCAATGCGCTCCGGCCAGGCCAGGCCATTGGCAATGGGCGTTCGCATGTCCGGACTACCAAGCTGGGCCAGCACAGATCCATCCAGATACTCGACCATGGAGTGGATGATGCTTTCCGGGTGCACATGCACCTCTACCTGCTCAGGCGTGGTATTGAACAGCCAGCAGGCTTCAATCAGCTCCAGGCCTTTATTCATCAACGTGGCGGAATCCACGGAAATCTTCTGACCCATGGACCAGTTGGGGTGCGCACACGCCTGCTCGGGCGAAACCGACCGCAAGGCTTCTGCACTGTGTTCCCGGAAGGGCCCGCCGGAGGCGGTCAGTAAAATACGGGACACGCCCGCACCTTGCGGATCGCGCACCCTGTCTGCTGGCAGGCACTGGAAAATCGCGTTGTGCTCGGAATCAATCGGCAGTAACTCGGCACCAGAGTCGGCCACGGCATCCATGAACAGCTGGCCGGACATCACCAGAGCTTCTTTGTTGGCGAGCAGAACTCGCTTGCCGGCCCGGACCGCGGACAAGGTTGGCGGCAAGCCTGCGGCCCCGACAATCGCAGCCATCACCGTATCGGCGTCGGGCGCGGCGGCCACCTCGCAGAGTCCCTTGGCACCGCTGCGAACCTCAATATCGGGCAGGTCCGACAACAAGTCGCCCAATAGGGCGGCCGCGTCCGGATCCGCCATCACGGCAACACTGGGGCGGAATTCGCGGCACAGCGTCGCCAGCTCATGGGCTCGGGTACCGGCGGTCAGCGCGTATACGGAAAATCGCTCGGGATGACGCCGGACCACGTCCAGCGTACTCAGACCAATGGATCCGGTCGCTCCAAGAATAGTGAGGCGGCGCGTTTCCATGGTTACCATTGTCCGGCGGTTAGCCAACCAAGTTGGGTGATAATCAGGGCAAACACAGGAATGGCTACGGTCAGGCTGTCGATACGGTCCATGATACCACCATGGCCGGGCAGCAGTTGACTGCTATCTTTCACGCCACGGAACCGCTTGAGCATGCTTTCCAACAGGTCGCCGAGCACCGACACCAGGCCGGTAGCCAGACTGGCGACAATCAGAAACGCCGTTTCCGGACCGCTGGCCGACGCCACCAGGCTGACAGCCAGCGCGAAGATACCCACGGCAAACAACCCACCCCAGACACCTGCCCAGGATTTACCCGGGCTCACCCGTGGCGCAAGCTTGGCCTTACCAAAGGCCCGACCCGCGAAATAGGCGCCAATATCGGCCACCCAAACCACGCAAAAGACATAGAGAATCGCCCAAAGGCTGTTGCTGATCGTGCCAAAATCGAGGACGCCGGTGCGCAGGTGATTAAGCCCCACCCAGGCCGGCAGCAGCACCAGAAGGCCCATCACGGCCCTGACTGGCACACTGCCCCAACCGGCGGTTCCGGACGGGTAGCTGCGCACCAGCAGAAAACAGACAAACCACCAGGCCAGTGCCAACCACAGAATGGCCACTGCGGGGACATTCAACAGCCCATAGAGAATACCGGCAATGACCGCGGCGTAGACGACACGACCACCCTGCCCCTCAATACCGGACAGATTGGCCCACTCCCAGGCGCCCAGGGTGATGATGGCGCCGGTAAACAGGGCAAAGCCCAGCGGCGGCAGGAAAAAAATACCACCAATGGCGATGGGGGCCAGAAACAATGCAGTGATGATTCGGGTTTTTAACACGGTGAACGTCGCTATGGTTTCTTTATTGTTGTGAGGCTTTGGCAGCTATCTGATCGTCGGTCTGGCCGAATCGGCGCTGACGTCCAGCATAGGCCTGCAGAGCCTTACGCATTTCCTCGGCCTTGAAGTCGGGCCAGAAAACAGGAGAAAAGTAGAGCTCGGCGTACGCCAGATGCCAGAGCATGAAATTGCTGATGCGCTGCTCACCAGCCGTGCGGATCATCAGATCCGGCATCGGCAGGTCACCAATGCTCATGTGCTGCTGGATGAGGTCGTCGGTGATGTCCGAGGGCTCCAGGTCACCGCGCCGCACCTTGGCCGCCACCTGACGGGTGGCCTGAGTGATATCCCAGTGCCCGCCGTAGTTGGCGGCGATGACCAGTGTCATGCGGGTGTTGTGTCGGGTCAGCTCCTCGGCCTCATTCATGTGCTTTTGCAACGCCGCACTGAACGCCGATCGGTCGCCGATGATCCGCAGGCGGATGTTGTTGCGATGGAGTTTGCGAACCTCGCGCTCCAGGGCAAACAGAAACAGCTTCATCAGGGCTGAAACTTCATCCTGGGGCCTGCGCCAGTTCTCACTGGAGAAGGCAAACAAGGTCAACACCTCCACCCCTTCTCGCCCACAGGTTTCCACCACTGCCTTGACGGCATCCACACCCGCCTTGTGGCCAGCCACCCCGGTCAGGCGCTGTCGCTTGGCCCACCGGTTGTTACCATCCATGATAATCGCCACGTGCCGCGGCCGGCTCTCTGCCGACATCGGAATCTCTGCGGATACCGTTCCCGTCATGAAATCCTCTGCTCGACCGGAGAGTCGCCTCCCCGGGTCATGGTTCGCTCGCTGAAATCTGTGGCGATCAAACCGCCATCAGATCCTCTTCTTTCGCCTTCAGCGCTTTCTCGACTTCGGCAATGTAACGGTCAGTCAGCTTCTGGATCTGGTCCTCGCCCTTGCGCTCGTCGTCTTCGGTGATTTCCTTCTCCTTCAGCAGTTCCTTGATCATGCTGTTGGCATCACGACGGGCGTTGCGGATGGACACCCGACCATGCTCCGCGTCGGCCTTGGCCTGCTTGACCATGTCCTTACGGGTCTCCTCGGTCAGCATCGGCATGGGGATGCGAATCAGATCGCCACTGGTGGACGGGTTCAGGCCGAGGTCAGAGGTCATGATGGCCTTCTCAATGGTCGGCACCAGGTTCTTTTCCCAGGGCGTCACCGTAAGGGTCCGGTTATCTTCGGTGTTAATGCTGGCCACCTGCTTCAGCGGTGTTTCCACGCCGTAGTAGTTAACCATGACGCCGTCCAAAATCGCCGGGTTCGCCCGACCAGTCCGGATTTTCTTGAAGGCCGAGTGCAGCGACTCCAGGCTTTTCTGCATTTTCTTTTCGGCTTCTGCTTTGATGTCGTCAATCACTTCAGCATCCTCAATTCATTCGTCAAATCGTTCGTTGCATTGGTCACGGGCCATTTGTGCCCATACCCGATTATTCGATCAGTGTACCTTCTTTCTCTCCGGTCACGATGCGCGTCAGGGCACCCGGCCGGTTCATGTCGAAAACCCGCAGCGGAATACCGTGATCCCGAGCCAGACAGATGGCCGTCAGATCCATCACGCCCAACTTCTTGTCCAGCACCTCGTCATAGGTCAGGTGATCGTACTTCTCGGCACTGCTGTCCAGGTGCGGATCCGCAGAATAGACGCCATCCACTTTGGTGGCCTTCAGCACGGCATCGGCTTCGATCTCGATGCCACGAAGGCAAGCCGCAGAATCGGTTGTGAAGAAGGGGTTACCAGTACCGGCACAGAAAATCACAACATCGCCGTCTTTCAGATCGCGCACTGCCCGGCGACGATCGTAGTGCTCAACGATACCGCTCATGGGGATAGCGGACATCACCCGGGTGCGGATGTTGGAACGCTCAAGCGCGTCTCGCATGGCCAGACCGTTCATCACGGTGGCCAGCATGCCCATATGGTCACCGGTGACCCGATCCATACCGGCTGCATTCAGCGCCGCACCGCGGAAAAGGTTACCGCCACCGATCACCAGGCCGACCTGCACGCCAATACCAATCAGTGCGCCAATCTCAAGGGCCATGCGATCAAGAACTTTGGGATCAATACCGAAATCGTGCTCTCCCATCAGGGCCTCACCGCTGAGCTTGAGCAGAACACGCTTGTATCTGGGCTGGGTTTTCGATGATGTCGGCATGAGGATCCCCTTTTCGTCTGTTGGCTGCTGTCCGGCGTGATACGCGTCGCAGGCTTGTATCTGACATACTCCTCATAAAAAGGGGTATCTCAGATACAAGCCCGCCACGAAAGCCAGGAAACCCTGACTAACGTGGCAGACTCAGATGGCACTGTGGTGTTAAACCAGTGCCGAAAGAAGGATCAGGCCTTGCTGGTGCCAGCTGCCGCAGCAACTTCTGCCGCAAAGTCCACTTCTTCTTTCTCGATGCCTTCGCCCACTTCCAGGCGAACGAAACCGACCAGCTCACCACCGTTGGCCTTGATCAGCTCGCCCACGGTCTGGTCCGGGTTTTTAACGAAAGGCTGTTCAACAAGGCTGTTTTCCTTGAGGAACTTCTTGATACGGCCGCCCATCATCTTCTCGACGATCTCGGCAGGCTTGCCTTCCATATCCGGCTGGGCCTTGATCACGTCTTTCTCTCTCTCGAGCTCTTCCGCCGGCATGTCTTCCGGCTTGCCAACCCGCGGGTTAACAGCGGCAGCGTGCATGGCAATGTCGCGCGCCACTTCTGCGTCGCCAGCAGTCAGGGCAACAACGGAAGCGATCTTGTTGTTGCTGTGGACGTAGCCACCAACAACCGGACCTTCAACCTTAACAACGCGACGCACGGTGATGTTCTCGCCGATCTTCTGAACCAGCGCTTCACGCTTGGCTTCCAGATCGCCTTCCATCAGCTTGGCAACGTCGGTTTCACCCTGCTCAAACGCCACAGCCAGAACGTCGTTGGCGAAGTTCATGAAGTTGTCGTCACGAGCGACGAAGTCGGTCTCGGAGTTTACTTCCAGAATGAACGCTACGGTGTTGTCGTCAGAAATCTTGATCAGCGACGCGCCTTCAGCGGCGGTACGGCCTGCCTTCTTGGCGGCCTTCAGACCAGAAGACTTGCGCAGTTCTTCGATTGCCGCGTCAACACTACCGTCAGCCTCAACCAGTGCTTTTTTGCACTCCATCATGCCAAGGCCGGTGCGCTCGCGCAGCTCTTTGACCATTGCAGCGGTAATTGCAGCCATGTTCAATCCTCTCAACTATTCCGAATTCGGTGGGAAGTGCGCCCGGAGAAGACCCGGGCGCACTGTACATCTCAACGTGAAGCGAACGCTTTACTCGGCGGCCGGAGCGGCGCCTTCCGCGTCTTCGCTGACTTCAACAAACTCGTCAGCGCCTGAACCTGCAGACTGTGCTGATTCCATGCAGGTATCAGCAACGGCTTTCACGTAGATCTGGATCGCACGGATGGCGTCGTCGTTACCCGGGATGACGTAGTCAACGCCGTCCGGATCGCTGTTGGTATCAACTACGCCGATGACGGGAATGCCCAGCTTGTTGGCTTCCTTAATGGCGATACGCTCGTGATCAACGTCGATCACGAACATGGCGTCCGGCAGACCACCCATATCCTTGATACCGCCGATGGAACGCTCAAGGCGGTCCATTTCACGGGTGCGGTCCAGGGCTTCTTTCTTGGTCAGCTTGTCGAAAGTACCGTCTTTGCTCTGAGCTTCCAGATCACGGTAGCGACGGATGGACTGACGGATGGTCTTGTAGTTGGTCAGCATGCCGCCCAGCCAGCGATGGTTAACGAACGGCTGGCCAGCGCGCTCTGCTTCTTCCTTGACGATCTTGGCCGCGGCACGCTTGGTACCAACGAACAGGATCTTGTTCTTGTTCTCTGCCAGCTGCTGAACGAAGTTCAGCGCTTCGTTCATGGCAGGAACAGTCTGCTCAAGGTTGATGATATGAATCTTGTTACGGGCGCCGAAGATGAACTTCGACATTTTCGGGTTCCAGTAGCGGGTCTGGTGACCGAAGTGAGCACCTGCCTTCAGCAGGTCACGCATATTTACCTGAGCCATGATAGTTACCTTATTTAGCTTCGGGTTAGTCCTCCACGCGTCCGATTGCCCCAACCTGCCTTCATTAAACTGAAGGGAGGCACCCTGGGACAACGTGCCGACACGTGTGCGAATTTGCTGGATTTGTTTCCAGCGGGCGCGTTTATACCACAAACCGCGCCGCTAACGCCATTATTTTTACACCACCCCTTCCTTGTACCTGGCCTCCCGCGCCCTTAAAATGCCGGTTTGATACAAATCAATGGGAAGCCCGATGCAAGTATCGATCAAGACCCCGGAAGAAATCGAAAAAATGCGCGTTGCCGGCCGCCTGGCCGCCGAAGTGCTCGAGATGATTGGCGAACACATCAAGCCCGGTATCAGCACCGAAGAGATCGACCGGATTTGTCACGATTACATCGTCAATGAACAGAAGGCGATTCCGGCGCCGCTGAACTACAAGGGTTTTCCGAAATCGGTCTGCACATCGGTCAACCACGTTATCTGCCACGGAATCCCATCGGAGAAGAAGGTTCTGAAAGACGGCGACATCATCAACATCGATGTTACGGTCATTAAAGACGAGTACCACGGCGACACCAGCAAAATGTGGGTGGTGGGCAAACCCAAGCCCGGCTCCGAGCGCCTGATCAGCATTACTCAAGAGTGCCTTTATAAAGGTATTGAACTGGTCAAGCCCGGCACACGCCTCGGCGACATCGGTCATGTGATCCAGCAACACGCCGAAAAGCATCGCTACTCGGTGGTGCGCGACTACTGCGGCCACGGTATTGGCAAGGTCTTCCATGAGGAGCCCCAGGTCATGCACTACGGCAAACCGGGCACTGGCATGGAACTGCAGGAAGGCATGACCTTCACCATCGAGCCGATGATCAACCAGGGCAAGTACCAGACCAAACTGCTACCCGATGGCTGGACCGTGGTCACCAAAGACCACAAGCTGTCCGCCCAGTGGGAGCACACCATTTTGGTTACCGCCGACGGTCACGAGGTTCTCACCAAACGAGCGGAAGAGTCCTTTTAAGTGGACCTGAACGAACTGGAATCCCGCATCAGTAACGACACCTCACCGGTGTCAGCAGCCCGCGAACTGTTGCGGGAACGGTTCGATTCCGATGCCGAAGCCTTTCGCCAGGGCGCCGACGTTCGCGCTCTGGTTCACTCCCGCGCCAACACCGTCGACACGGTGTTGCGTCTGATCTGGAACCGTTACCCCTTTGCCAGCTCAAACGATATCGCGCTGGTCGCGGTCGGCGGTTACGGCCGGGGCGAGCTTCACCCCCACTCCGACATCGACCTGCTCATCCTGACCCGCAATGGCATCGAAGAGTGCTGGCAGGACGATCTCGGCGCCTTCGTCACCCTGCTCTGGGACCTCAAGCTCGACATCGGACACAGCGTTCGCAGCATCGAGGAAAACAAGACAGCCGCTCGGGAAGACATCACGATCCTCACCAATCTGCTGGAAACCCGTACCATCGCAGGGCCAGACGAGCTTCGGGACGAACTGAGCAACCAGGTTTATGCCGATGGCGTCAGCTCGGATCGCGACTACTTCATCGCCAAACGCCAGGAACAGAAAGACCGCCACGACAAATACGGCGACACCGAGTACAACCTGGAACCCAACGTAAAAGGCTCCCCCGGTGCACTAAGGGACATCCAGACCATCGGCTGGATCACCAAGCGACACTTTGGCCTCCAGAACATTGCCGATCTGACGCGGTTTAGCATCCTGACCGAAGAAGAGCACCAGATCCTGCTCCAGGGCGAAACCTTCCTGTGGCAGCTGCGCTATGGCTTGCAATTATTGGCTGATCGAAACGAAAACCGCCTGCTGTTCGACCACCAGAGGGCCCTGGCCCAGATGCTCGGCTACCACGATGAAGGCAAGCGTCTCGGCGTTGAGCTGATGATGCAGTCCTATTACCGGACCGTGCTGGCGCTTGCCGAGCTGACCGACGTGATCCTGCAGTATTACGACGAGGCCATTCTCGGGAACGGCAGCGAAGATGACATTCAACCGCTGAACAAGCGCTTCCAGGTCCGCAACCGCTACATCGAGGCGGTCAACAACCAGGTCTTTGCCTATGCCCCTTACGCCATCATGGAAATCTTCGTGCTGATGGCGCAGCACCCGGAAATCAAAGGCATCCGGGCCACCACCATCCGGTCCTTGCGGGCACACAGGCACCTGATTGACGACGCTTTCCGCTCCGACCTGGCGGTCACCACCCTGTTCATGGAGCTGTTGCGCACGCCGCACGCGCTGGACCAGACGCTTTCGGCGATGAAGAAGTACAACGTGCTGGGCCGATACCTGCCGGAATTTGGTCAGATCATCGGCCAAATGCAGCACGACCTGTTTCACATCTACACCGTTGACGCCCACACGATGCGGGTCATTCGCAACATGGTCCGGCTTGACAGCGCTGAAGCCCGAACCGAATACCCGCTGGCCTCCCGCCTGATTCACCGGCTGCCGAAACTGGAAACCCTGTTCATCGCCGGCATCTACCATGACGTCGCCAAGGGTCGCGGTGGCGACCACTCGGAGCTGGGTGCGATCGACGCCGAAGCGTTTTGCCAGCGCCATCATCTGAGCGAACGGGATACCACCCTGGTGTCCTGGCTGGTGGAAAACCACCTGCTGATGTCGATGACGGCACAGCGCAAGGACATTTCCGACCCGGACATCATCCATAACTTCGCCCAGGCGGTGCCCAGCCAGGCGCATCTGGACTACCTGTACGTGCTGACTGTGTGCGATATCAGCGCCACTAACCCGAAACTCTGGAATACCTGGCGAGCCTCACTATTGCGCCAGCTCTATATCGAAGCCAAACGGGCGCTGCGTCGGGGTACCGAAACTCCGATCAAACGGCACGAGTGGGTCAGCGCCACGCAGTCGGAAGCCCGGGAAATCCTGCGCGCACAGAATATGGCCGACGACCAGATCGACCGCATCTGGGACACCGTGGACGAGGACTATTTCCTGCAGGATTCCACCGTGGACATCGCCTGGCAAACCGCCGCCATCATTCGCCACGGCGACAACCCGGATCCGCTGGTGCTGATTCGTGACACCCGGGGCGGGCCCACCGATGGTTACTCCCAGATCATTATTTATATGAAAGACCGCATGGCGTTGTTTGCGGCGACCACGGCGGTACTGGAGCAATTGAACCTCAACATCGTGGATGCCCGCATCAGCTCCAGCGAAGGGCCCTATTCAATCAGCTCCTACGTGGTGCTGGACGAGAAAGGCCAGCCCCTGGGCACCGACCCGGCGCGTAAGGAGCGCGTGCGCAAGCGGCTGATCGAGGAACTCGATGACCCGGAGGATTATCCCGACATCATCCATCGGCGCACGCCGCGGCAGCTCAAGCACTTCGCGTTTCCCACCGAAGTGACTTTCTCCAACGACACCATCAATCAGCGCACCGTCATGGAAGTGATCACGCCGGACCGCCCGGGCCTGCTGGCCCGCATCGGTCAGGTACTCCTGGATCACCGGGTTCGCCTGACCAACGCAAAGATCGCGACCCTGGGCGAACGGGTAGAAGACGTATTCTTCGTGACCGATGAACAAGGCGAACCCCTTCGCGACCCGGCCACCTGCCATGACTTGCAGCTAGACCTCTGTAAAATGCTGGACGATATTCAATGAACCCCAACCTGGACAGACTCCACCCGTACCCATTTGAGAAACTGGCCAAGCTGAAAGCCGGCATCACTACCCCGGACCATCTGCGACCAATCTCTCTGGGCATCGGCGAGCCCAAGCACCCGTCGCCTGACTTCGTCAAACAGGTGATCGCAGACAACCTGGACAAGCTCGCCAACTATCCAACCACCAAAGGCACCGACGAGCTGCGCTCGGCCATTGCCCACTGGGCCACTCGACGCTTCAACTTGAAGGATGGCGCCCTGAACCCTGCCGACAATGTCGTGCCGGTCAACGGCACTCGTGAAGGCATCTTCTCGCTTGTTCAGTCGGTGGTCGCGGCGCGCGGTTCGGCCACGGTGGTCAGCCCCAACCCGTTCTATCAGGTGTATGAGGGCGCCGCCTTCCTCGCCGGCGCCACCCCAGTGTACTTGCCCTGCGATGGCTCCAACGGTTTCATCCCCGACTTCGACTCGGTACCGGATTCAGTATGGCAGGACTGCCAAATCCTGTTTCTGTGCTCGCCGGGCAACCCCAGCGGTTCCGTGATACCACGGGAGACCTTGAAAAAAGTCATCGAATTGGCCGACAAGCACGACTTTGTGGTCGCATCCGATGAATGTTATTCCGAGCTGTATCCGGATGAGAATCAGGCACCCGAAGGCCTGTTGCAAACCTGCGCCGCCATGGGTCGGCACGACTTTGCCCGCTGCATCGTGTTCCACAGCCTGTCCAAGCGCAGCAACCTGCCGGGCCTGCGCTCTGGGTTTGTCGCCGGTGACGCCGCGATCCTCAAGGGTTATCTGAAATACCGCACCTACCACGGCTGCGCCATGCCGATCCACAACCAGCTGGCCAGCATTGCCGCCTGGCAGGATGAAAACCACGTAATCGTAAACCGGGCCGCCTACCGGGCGAAATTCGAAGCCGTGGTTCCGATTCTCAGAGAGGTCATGGATGTTGAATTTCCGGATGCTGGCTTCTACCTGTGGCCATCGACCCCGATGGACGACGAAACCTTTGCCCGGGAACTGTCCGCTCAGCAAAACGTGCACGTGCTGCCTGGGCGCTACCTGTCTCGCACGGCGAACGGTCACAACCCCGGCGAAAATCGGGTGCGCATGGCCCTGGTGGCACCGATTGAGGAGTGTGTCGAAGCAGCACACCGCATTGTTGAATTTGTAAAGGCCAACACCCCATGAAGCTATACGGCATCAAGAACTGCGACACCGTCAAAAAAGCCCGCAAGTGGCTCGACGAACAAGGCATCGACCACAGTTTCCATGACTTCAAAAAAGACGGCCTGGACGAAACCCTGCTCAGCCGACTCGAGCAAGCCGTCGGCTGGGAAACCCTGATCAATCGGCGGGGCACCACCTGGCGCAAACTTCCGGACGAGGTTCGTGATACCATAGACGGTTCATCTGCCCACAACCTCATGCTCGAAAACCCGTCTATCATCAAACGGCCGGTGGTCGAGCACGAAGGTTCTGTTTCCGTCGGCTTCAAAGCCGATGACTGGGCCCAACAGTTTTCCAACGTTTAAATCTGAACACCAGAGAGGAGCAACCACCTGATGAGTTTCGCATTCGGTATCGGTATCGGCACCCAGAATAACCAGGGACATTGGCTGGAAGTGTTTTACCAGCAGCCGGTCATGACCCCCGATAACGCACTGATGGAAGTGGTTCAGAACGCCCTGGACTACAAGGGTGGCAACCAGGCCATCAGCGCCACCTCCGAGCAACTCAGTCAGCTGGCCCATGCCCTGCGTCAGATTGGCGAAGCCGAACAGGCCAAGCTCGCCGAGGCCGCAACCGCCAGCAAGCGCCCTGTGGTGGTGACCATCCTCGAGACCGACGACACCGCCTCCAGCACACCTGAGGTTTACCTCAAGCTGCACCTGATTTCCCACCGCATGACCAAACCCCATGCCCTGAAACTGGACGGCATTTTCGGCCTGCTGCCGAACCTGGCCTGGACCAGCGAAGGCGCCATCGATCTGGGCGAACTCCCGGACCGCCAGCTTCAGGCTCGCGTCGAGGGTCGCACTCTGGAAATCAAATCCGTGGACAAGTTCCCGCAGATGACCGATTACGTGGTACCCAAAGGCGTTCGTATTGCCGACACCGCCCGGGTTCGCCTTGGTGCTTATGTGGGTGAAGGCACTACCGTCATGCACGAGGGCTTCATCAACTTCAACGCCGGCACCGAAGGCACCAGCATGATCGAAGGCCGCATCTCCGCCGGTGTGATGATCGGCAAGGGCTCTGACCTCGGTGGCGGTTGCTCCACCATGGGCACCCTGTCCGGTGGCGGCAACATCATCATCGCGGTGGGCGAAAACTGCCTGATCGGCGCCAACGCCGGCATTGGCATCCCGCTGGGTGATCGCTGCAAGGTCGAAGCCGGCCTGTACATCACCGCAGGCACCAAAGTTGCGCTGCTGGATGACAACAACGAGCTGGTGCAGGTGGTCAAGGCCCGGGATCTGGCCAACCAGCCGGATCTTCTGTTCCGCCGGAACAGCCAGACTGGCGCCGTAGAGTGCAAAACCAACAAGTCTGCCATCGAACTGAACGAAGAGCTGCATGCAAACAACTGAGTCCAACACCCTTGCGCTGGCCATTGATCTGATTAGCCGGCAATCCGTTACCCCGGATGACGCCGGTTGTCAGGCGCTGATGATGTCACGCTTGGAGCCACTGGGCTTCATCGGTGAAAACCTGCGCTTTGGCGACACCGACAACCTCTGGGCCCGCAAGGGCTCGGAGGGGCCGGTACTGGCGTTCGCCGGGCACACCGACGTGGTACCCACCGGGCCCGAGGAAAACTGGGACAATCCCCCGTTTGAGCCCGTCGTCAGAGATGGGTTTCTTCTGGGACGTGGCGCGGCGGACATGAAGGGCAGCCTGGCGGCCTTTGTTACCGCCTGCGAGCGTTTCGTAGAAAAGCACCCGGATCATCGCGGCTCCATTGCCGTGCTGATCACCAGCGATGAAGAAGGCCCGGCCCAGGACGGCACCGTCAAGGTGGTGGAAACCCTGGAAGCGCGTAACGAGAAGATCGACTGGTGCCTGATTGGTGAGCCGTCGAGCACCACGGAAGTGGGTGACGTCATCAAAAACGGTCGCCGTGGCTCCCTGCATGGGTACCTCAAAGTTCACGGTGTGCAGGGCCACGTTGCCTACCCGCACCTGGCCGAGAACCCGGTTCATGCGGCAGCGCCCGCACTGGATGCGCTGGCCAAGGAGTTCTGGGACAACGGCAACGACTTCTTCCCGCCGACCACCTTCCAGATCACCAAAATCGAGTCCGGAACCGGCAGCAACATCATTCCGGGCGAGTGCCTGGTGCACTTCAACTTCCGGTACTGCACGGAAAACACGGCTGAAAGCCTGGAAGAACGTGTGGTCGCGATCCTGGATCGGCACAACCTGAAGTACGATCTTGACTGGCACCTGAGCGGGCGGCCCTTTCTGACCGATCGCGGCGCGCTGGTATCCGCCAGTCAGAACGCTATTCGGTTAGTCACCGGCCGGGAAACCGAGCTCTCCACCTCCGGCGGCACATCTGACGGGCGTTTTATCGCACCAACCGGCGCCCAGGTCGTCGAACTTGGCCCGATCAACGCAACCATCCACAAAGTGAATGAGTGTGTGAAGGCCGAGGATCTGGACACCCTGTCCAGCATCTACGAGGAGATCCTGGTCGAACTGCTGGCCTGATGACTTCTGCCGCCCTGCTCAGTAATGAGGGGGCGGCGTCTCCTCTTCTTCGCGCTTGATGTTGGAAGGAGAGACTTCCTTAAGTTGCTTGTGCAGCAGCTGCTTTGCTTGCCACAGCTCCCGCAATTCCAGTTCCTGCTTGGCCACCTGTTCGCTGAGCGTGTTGATGATGTCATCCTGAAACGCCAACCGCGTTTCCAGTTCATCAAGGCGTGTTTCCAGGTCTTTATCACTCATCGTTGTTACTACGACTCCTCTTCTCATTGCCTTGGTCAGCAAACCGGATTATCTGGTATCATGCCGCTTTTGTCCGCCGGCGCCTGTTTGCAGGGCAAATGGCGGTTTTCATCGACCGGATCTGCGATTTTACCCGATATCCGGTTTTTACCGTTAGCGTTACAAGAATGGAGAAATCTTAGTCAATGCGTAATCCAGCCAAAGCGATCCTTGTTGCTCTCCTGATCGCCATTCCTGCACCCTTTGTCCTTGGGTTTCTGTTGGTTTCCTTCACCCCGGAACTTTTCCAGATTCTTTCCCAGTCCGAAACCAGCGAGCTTGCCACCAGCACTACCTTCGTCCTTGGTAGCGCCCAGGGTATCGCAGCCTATGTCATTGCCCTGGTGATCTTCACCCTGGCAGGTTTTCTGGCAGTGGCTCTGTCAGCCAAGCAGAAAAGCGCACCACGCAGCACCGCCCGCACCAACTCCCGCTCCCAGAGTCAGAACTACGACGATGACGACGGTGATTACGACGACTCCACCCCTGAGGGTGACGAGGAAGGCACGGTTAAGTGGTTCAACGTCAAGAAGGGCTTCGGCTTCATCGTTCGCGACAGTGGTGATGAGGTGTTCGTGCACTTCCGCGCCATTCGTGGCCGGGGCCGCCGGGTTCTTCGCCAGGGCCAGCTGGTTCGCTTCAATGTTGTCGAAGCGGACAAGGGCCTGCAGGCCGACAACGTGTCGATCCTGAGCGACTGATAACCGCGCCCACAAAAAAGGCAGCCCTCGGGCTGCCTTTTTTATTGGCCCGCATTAATTCCAGACAACCTGCTGTTCGCCCCGGTGATCCAAACGCCACCATTTCTCCTCGGTGACCGGCTCGCCTTCCTTCCAGTCTCCCGGACTGCAACGAATCTCGGTCTCCATGACGCGCCAGGCACTTCGTGCGCAGTCCAGATCGCTATTCCAGGGCAGACTCTCACCCTCCAGCACCAGCGACGTAAATCGCTTACCGAAAGCGCCAGGGTACATCGTAATTCGCAATCGCCGTCCCTCGTACAGGGCGTGCCCCTTGACCACGGCCGTCACCTGGCTGTCATCCAGCTCGATACTGTCCAGATGATTGGCCAGCCATTGTGAAACCGCACCCTCGGCGAGGTCACGGATGTATATTTCCAGATCCTGCACCTGCTGAATCTCCATCCTGTTGATTACAATGCCGCACATAGTGAACCGGGGCGGGGTCGGCTGCAAGCCAACGTTTCAGTTCCGCTCGAAGATCGCTCTCTACCAGACGTCGCAGCACCCCTGCCCCCCTTCTATCCTGCCATAGTTGCTCAACGGCTTCCCGCTGGCGATCCATCTCTGCCAGGGCATCGGGCATCAGAGGTGGTGTTGGTTCGCCCCGGGCCATGGCCACCAAATTTTGACGGCGCAGGGTAATGGATTTGCCATGCAGCGCCCGCTGAGACATCGGCCCTAGCCGAGCATATAGATCAAGCCGCGCTGCGGCCCGCTCAACCCACTCGAGCATGGCGCCGGGCGTTGCGATCAGGGCGTTCCGGTTCGCCGCGGCAAACCGAATCGTGGAGAGAGGTATCTCAACACGCCACTGTTTCTCAATTCGGGCCTGATGCGCCGTCAGCACGGCCTCACGTTGAACATCATTGGAGACGGGCAAATCAAACGCCTTGAGGCGGCGACCAAGGCGATGGTCCAGCCCGCACTGACCATCGGCCTCTTTTTCTTCAGACAGCAACAGGATCGGTCCGGGCCAGCCGACCACTAACTCCCGGGCAAGACTGCCTTCCCTATTTACGAGCATTAGCAAATCAGAGGGGGAGGTGTTGTCGAGCACCAGGAGTGGCCAATGACCGAGCTTGGACTCATCGGGCCTGGGGAGCGCCGGTAAATCACTGGCCAGCACGTCGGCTTCACGGCGTAGATCCAGCTCAAGGTAATCTCCGGGTAACGCCGCAAGCATGCCGGGCAGCCAACTGGACTTACCCGCGCCTCGCTCGCCGCGCACCCAAACCAGCGACTGCGATGCCGTTGACACCAAAACCGCCACATCCTCGGCGAGGTTGAGCCAGGCGTCGCTGGTAATTACCAGTGGTGCATCCGCCTTGGCCGCGATGGCAAAGGGTAGCTCCTCTGCCGTTCCGCAAGGCCAGTGAGACACCAACTCTAGCACTGCCACGTAGGCCTTATCCCTCAACCGCTCCATGCTGCTGACCAGCACCTTGAGGAGTAGGCCCCAGACCAGCCAAGGGGCATCTGTCAGTTCGCGGGACCGGGCCAGCCAATCCACCAATTGGGAGGACAGCAAGCCCTCGCCACCGACTTCGGTGACAATGGGTTGTTCACATTGGACCGTGCGAATCAGCTCGTCGAGATCGACACCACTTCCGCGCAGGAAGCGAACAACGTCCGGGCAGGTATCGAGCAGAGCGAGCAGAAAATCCTCCACGGTGATGACACTGCCACCACGCTCGCCAATGCTGTCCCTTGCCTTTACCAGCGCCGCCTGACAGTCCGGCGCGAGGCATCCTTGCCAATCATCCATGAGACTCTCCTGTCCCTTTTTCCCTATGACGTTTTGACAACCATTCCTATTGTCACGGCATCGTCCTGATGCCACGGTTTCGAGGCCGCAACCGACCAACCTTTGCGGCCGGGGCTCTCTACCAGTCCACCCGCCTACCAGCTGCCGGTATTCTCCATGCTGGCCCAAGGCTCTCTGGGCTCGAGCGCATCACCCTTTTGCAGAAGTTCGATCGAGATGTTGTCCGGCGACCGCACGAAGGCCATGTGGCCATCTCTGGGTGGTCGATTGATAGTGACACCATTGCTCTGCAGGTGCTCACACAGCGCATAGATATCATCGACCCGATAGGCCAAATGACCAAAATTACGGCCACCGGAATACTCTTCCGGGTCCCAGTTGTAAGTCAGCTCGATCATCGGCGCCTTGTCCTGACGAGCGCGCTGCTCGTCTTCCGGTGTTGCAAGAAACACCAGGGTAAAGCGACCTTTCTCGCTGCTCTTCCGGCTGATTTCTTTCATACCCAGAAGATCACAGAAAAAGTGCAGCGTTTCTTCGAGGTTGCTGACACGTATCATGGTATGGAGGTATTGCATATCCGCTCCTGAACTCTGCTGACTGTTGTCGGGTGATGTTCACCCTTTCCTGACCAACAGTTTACGGTATTCTGGGAGCATGACAGTACGTACCCCTAACAATAGCCTTCTGGAATTCCGGCACCCGGCGGTGCGCCACCTCGCCTGGCTGTGTTCGGCCCCGCAGCTCATCTGTGCGTCGGCCTCGTTTCAACCCGCCGACTACTTGCCCGCAGATTACCGGGCGCGGCTTCGTGCCTGGGACCAGAACCTGGACACCGCGCCTGCGCCGCTCAGAGAACCACCCCAACGCCGGTTGGGCTTTTATTTCGAGCGTCTCTACGAGGTGATGCTCACTGATCTGCTCGGCTGGCCGATCCTGCTCAAGAACGCCCAGATACAGTCGAATGGGCACACGCTCGGTGAACTCGACTTCATTGTTCACAACACCACTGAAAACCGGATCGAGCATCACGAAATCGCGATCAAGTACTATCTCGGCGTACCGAATGGTGGCGATGCCGCGCTCTGGTACGGCCCCAATGCCCGGGATCGCCTCGACCTGAAAAGCGACCGACTGATCAATCACCAGAGCACCCGCACCCATCAGCCGGAAACTCAGGCCTTGCTCTCAGACCACGGCATCACCGGGCCGCTGACCGCCCGGATCTTCATGCCGGGTTACCTGTTTTATCCATTATCGGGTTCTTTGGAACCACCTCCCGAAACGCCCACCAATCATCTTCGTGGTTGGTGGGCTTACGCCGATGACTTGACTACAACCGACACGTCGTCCTGGGTTCAACTGCACAAGCCTCACTGGGTCGGGCCCTGGCGTCAGTTTCTAATACCTGAGGCGGACTCTACAGAGCGCTCGTTGACACTGATAAAGCACGATCAGATACCTCGACTGTATGCTGAGCTCTCGTTTGACCAACCCACAAATAGCTGGTGCGAAAAACGACGAATCTTTGTAACACCGGCGGAATGGCCTATCTAGGCTTCAGCATATGAGTCACGCTATTCAAGGATAAAGCGCCCCTGATTGTCTTTACGGATCGCCGAGAACCCCATATGTGGAAATAGGCGCACTTTGAGAAAGTACGCCAACGCGAAATTGATAACGGCCATGAGCAGCCCAAGGATAGAAATGACGGGTGTTACTTCGAAAATGTAGATGTAGTCGGCCACTGTCATAAAGCAGAACATCAAGAAACATGCGTATCCGAGAAAGCTCATCCGGGCAATACCGATGACGTAAAGAACGGTGATGATGCCGACGAGGAAAGACACTTCAACAACCAAATCGGCATGCACCGATCCGAACTCCACCCACGCTGCACATATGCCAAATATGGTTTGTGCAAGTACAAAGAAAACTAGCAAATAATTCACGTAAATCAGGCGGCCAGTCGCGGGTTGGATCCGAACGGTCGCAATCTTCTGAGCGAGTCTTTCTTCATTGTCTACATCACCGCGCATTGTCTCAAAGACATCTGCCCGGCTTTCTCCGTTTTCTAATCTTTGCCGAATTTCCTTTCGCATAATCTGTTCATCCTTTGAACTGTGATTCGGAGACGAACGATTTAGGCATGAGCTCCCAAAAGGTTCCTCCGATGGATATTTAAATTGGCCACGCTTCTGCTGGTCGCACTTTTCTGTAATCAGCCATAGACGCCTTGCCCAGCTGTGGCGTTAATTTGCACTCGCGAGACGCCCAGGGATACTGGTTTTGCCGCCTCAACATCTCAGCACCTTCACCGGCTTTCCAGGCTTCCAGATCCAGGTCGCGCCAGTACCTTGGGTTCCGATTCGTTTCGATGTCGTGTTGGCGAGTCACAGGATCCAGGTGACGGAAGGGCTCCAACCGAGGCACATCGGGAAGGGGTTCAGACACGTCCATGTAGCGTTGAAGCATATCCCACAGCGCCAGCACTTCGTTTTTGGAGGCTTCAATGCCGCTGAGCCACGTCTGGTTGAACGTCTTCTGGGTGTAACGGTGGACAAACATCAACCTATAAAAAATGCCCCCGTGCTGGATTACTCGCTCAACGTAGGCATCAAATTCCACAAACGGCGCTTCGAAAAATCGTTTACGTCCCATCGCAAAACGCACGTCGCCTGTTAGACGATTAAACTCACTACACCCCTCCTTCAGGGCCCTGTCGAATTTTCTTTCTAAGGTTTTCTCGAATGGCTTGAGGAAAAACGCAACTCCGGTACTCATTAGCCAGTTAGTGGTGCACGGAGTTATCCAGATTGCGAAAATGATCCAGGCAAAGCCAACCCCAACGCCCAAGAATAAGATGAAGAGATAGACGGAATCCGACACAGAACTTCCGTGCAACCAATGAGCTAGGACCTGAGTTATTGCCACTGGCACGGAAAACCAGAGGAAGAGGACCCAGGCAAAAGGAAGCGCCAACAGTAGAATTTTCAAGCCTACTTTTTCGTTGAGAAATCGAATTTTTTGATGGTTCCACCACCAATCCTTACTTTTGAACTCTGGATCGGTGACTTCATGCTCCTGAACAATTTCTAAATCCTGCGAAATTCTGTAGAAAGGATCGATGTGCGCATAGACGCCCGTTGGCTGAAGTTCATCTCCCACTCGATTGCGCTTGGCGTTCGCTGTTGGCAGCGGAACAATATTTGAAGCTTCGTAAGCTGTCTCACAAATCGAGAGTTCTTCCACCTCGCTCATATCTTCACCTCAGTAAAAAACCAGTAAGGGGATTCGGGCTGGGTACCGCGGGCAACGCCGCCTTTGCTCTTTGCTGGAGGGCTATTATGACGAGCCATATCGAAAGCCTCATACTTTTCAGATATCGGGGAAGGGAATACGATAGGTCCCAGTTCTGTTGGTATGACTGCCTGCAACCCCACCCTGACGGCTGTAATGATCGACTCGCGATATCCGAAGCTTTGTAGAGCCTTCTCATGCAAATTCCGTTTCACAAGAAACCTCACAGCTGACTTTTCAGGAATAGATTGTCGAGAGACAACTTTTTTTAATTGGGAGGTACTCCGGAGATAATAACCGTGCACTGCCGCGCCTGAACCTGGCACCGCCGTGGTTGATGAGACATAGGCCAACTCTTGAACGACGAGTTTAAACGAATTCTGCGGCAACTTTGGTTGCTGAAAACCTGAGGTCGTCAGCTGGCTTACGAGAGGAGTTGTTATGGTGATTACATAGTCGTCCGAGGTCGGAGGATGATCTCCATTCGTGAGATCCGGATCCTGATCAGAGTCCCCATACTTTTGGGCAGTCACAGAAATTGGAGATAGCAGAGTAAGTAACTGGCCGAAGTAGGCTTTATCATCCTCTGATTTCTCACCCTGGCCGGCGTATTTACCCAACGGACCATGTTTTAAGAGCTGTTCAAAGGAGTCATCCGCCGTCAGGCCAGCATAAAGCCCCCCTCCCACAACCATCGACATTCCAAGAACGGCCCATCCCCACCCAGGAATAGCAAAAAGTGTGGCCATCAGCGGATTTGAGAAAAAGATTATCCCACCAGCCAGTGCAACTGCGTGCCCAGTCGCCGAATCATAATCGTTATTCGCTAGGCTATTATGCAAATCGAGACCACTAATAACGGCTGCGATGGCACCAGCAGTGAAACTGGCCAATCCGACGGTTCGAACCAGAGTCGAAGCCCCAACTTTTCTCAAACGGTTGCCAATCAAAAACCAGTTCTTGAGGTCAAAAAGTGGCCTGACTGCAAATCGAAAAACCTTGTTACCTGTACTTTGTGCGGTGTTGGGGTTTAGAACTATGGACAGTTTAAGAGAGGCCGCGGTGATCTCAGATAAACCTCCGGCAGCCGCCCTCCCGTATGCCCACGCGAGATCTTCGTCAGCCAATCTATCGCGGGCCGCTTTTATCGACGTCAACTCGACTGCCAAGTTGAACACTGCCAACGCAAGAAGCCCTCGCGAAACCATTGGCCCGTCAACGATATCGCTGACACTCTTGGCAAAATCTACCTTAATCAAACCAAGTTTCTTCGCCTCGGCATGCCCCGCCGGAGCATAAAAGACCGATGCATGTCCTGCGGCTTTCTGAATCGCCGATTCCAGCTCATCGGCCGCCCGAGTGGGGCTGGTCGAACCCAGCATCTCGCCGGTATCGTCCACGAGGTCGGCGTAGAGATAATCGTGTTTGCGGCTCAGGATACCTTCCGTCCGGTCGAACTCGGTGAGTCCGCGAGTCAGGCCCTCACCTCTCACCCCGAGAATAGTCCCCGACGACTCAACGCCCCCACGACTGACAATGCTAATGCCAGCAAGCGCCGGATCGGCCAAAGTGAAGTTCGAGACTGCTGACGCCATCACACGCTGCACCTGAACCTGGTTGACCATCCCCTCTTCCATGAGCCGCTCGCAGACTTTGAGCACCGCCGTACTCCACTCCTCCAGCGAGCGAATGACCAGATTGCCCACTTTGCCGGCGTCCTGGATATTCTTGGCAATGCTCGTCGCAGCTTCTTCGCGCTCGTGGAGCTGTTTCTCCAGATATGCGAGTGACTGCAGGTTCAGGCGGTCCAGCATTTCCTCGGTGATTTCGCTGGAATCCTCTGTCAGTTGCCGAAGCTTGTGATACCGAGACTCCGTATCACTCATCTCATCACTGTTTTCGGAATCCGGTTTCGGGGGAGCCCAAGCAGCCAGGAAACCGCTGTTGAACAGCCACTGTTTTAAGCTCTTGAAGAGGTCGTAGTCACGAGCCACCCCATTTGCACGCATAACACCGGGAATTTGCTGCAACAGATTCAACTGATCAGCAATCAGCAGGTAGCCTTCGCAGATCGCTACATCGGTGCAAGCACGATAATCATTCAATACAGCCTCGAGCACTGGGCTTTTCATCATCTCTTGCAGCCGCTCGATGTGACGATCAATCACTGCGACTACATGGACCTTCTCTTTGGTGTCGAGCACTTCATCAAGTTTGTCTTTGTTGATGGCGTCGGCGTACTTCTGCAAGTCAGTTTTGCGATCAAGCGTGAGCGGGTCGAACACCGCCTGCCGAATGAGCATGGCTGAGTGAGCCATGGGTTTCTGTTTAAGCGATACGTCGACCGCATCGAGATAATGAAGCGCCAGATGCAGTTGACTCAGGGAGTGCCGCAGCCGGAACAGCGGGTCAGGAATGGAAACGCACACCACGCCCTTCTGGTCACGAAGGTCCTGCAACAAGTCCTCTCCCTGGCCAACTTTCAATTCCATATTGAGCGGCGGCTGACCCTCGTCGGCTATCTGCGCCATTCGGTGCTTCAAGCGCATGCACAGCTCGCTGTCCTTCGGCACTTCAAAGTGGGGCAGAAAATCAGCGGGATCTTCCAGCATCAGTTCGACACCAAGATCCCGGCCCCGAATTCCCTGCACATTGGTGATTTTTGAGGCGGGATAGCCTTTGTCAAAAACGAGGTCATCCAGGGTGGCTGCGGGCCAGGCGTGGTCAATACCCGTGGTTCGCGACTTCCTTGCGGCCGCGTCGTCTTCCAGGCGACGAATATAGGCCCAATCCCACTGCACTTCGCTGTAGGCCACGCGTATTTCATTGAGCACCGCACGGCCCTGAAGAAGCACGGGAACAAGGATATTTGACAACCATTCGCCTTCGCTGACCCGATTTTGGTCTCCAGTCTGCTCCTCTCCGCTCAACGATTGCCGGGAGGCGGTAAGGTCAACGTCACTCATCAAACCGGCCGCATCCACTTCCAGTTCGCGCCACAGCTCCTTGCCCCGGAACACGTAAAGATACCCGGGGCGCAGCAGGGCAACCCCTTTGCCGGTATAAAAGGTCAGGCCGCCGGATTTTACGGGTAGGTTGTTGGTCAATTCCGCCAACGGCTTGATCCGAAGCAGGGTATTTTCCTGGTGTTCGTCCTGCTCAATATTGGATCGAGCCTTCTCGATCAGTGGCAGGTGGATGTGCCCGCCCGCTCGCCTCGGCACAGCCAGAACCATGGTTCCTGGATTCTGGTCATCATATTCCGCGCGCCGGCGGAGGGCGTTGCCCAGAGTCTCGTCGTTGAAGCTCAGCATGTTGCTCACTGATTTGTCTCCACTGCCAGCGGTTTGATGACCACGACATCCTCTCCTGTAGAGGTGCCTCCGATTACATCAACAATCAGCTCTCGGTTCGGTTGCTGGATGCCGTTGAAGGCAACCGTCTCTGGCGAGGCATTGCGCCTCTGGTGAACGTCTGCGAGGCTGCCTCCGGGCGCTTTGACGGCAGATTCCGACTCCACAGTTCTGGACAAATCCGGCTGGTTTTCCTGAACCGCTGAGCCTCTGCCCGGCGCACCACCTGAATTAATCTTGATACCCGGACCGCTCAGGGTCACACCGCTGGCGTCGAGCCGGATAAAACTGCCTCCACCGGCAATGGTGAGCTCCGACCCGGCGTCCAGAACCACTTTGGCGCCCGCCTTGTGGTGCACTTCCTGCCCCGCCTCGCTGGCAGAGCTTCCACCCACCGAAGTGTGGAGCGTGCCACCGATGTCCTGAAAAACATCTGCCCCATAGCGCTCCCGCGCTTCACCTTCGATGTTGGCGTGAGAACCCCCTTCGACATGACAGATCTGCAGATGCCCCACGGTCAGATGAAGGTCGTTCTTAATGACTTCGGTGCGATTGTGCTCGATGAGCAGGTCCAGGTCTTTCTGGGCGTGCACGTAGATCTGTTCCTGCCCGGCCTCGTCCTCGAAGCGCAGTTCGTTGCTGCCCTCGCCCTTGTGCGTCTGAGTTTTCAGGGTGGTGCGGGTTTTGTGCTCCGGCAGGGCATACGGTGGCGTGTTCGTGGCGTGGTAGGTGCGCCCGGTGATGATCGGCTGGTCCGGATCGCCATCGAGGAACGAGACAATCACCTCGTGACCGATGCGAGGCAAGGCCATGAACCCGTACTGACCACCGGCCCAGCCCTGACTGACTCGCAGCCAGGCGCTGCTGTGTTCGTCGTTCTGGCTGTAGCGATCCCAGGGAAAGCGCACCTTCACCCGGCCGTGTTCGTCGCAGTGAATCTCTTCGCCTTCGGGCCCGGTCACAAGGGCAATCTGCGGGCCGTCCATGACCGGCCGATGGATGCTTTGAGGTCGCCAGGTGAGATTCGCTGGAATCGCGCTGAAGTGGTTGTGGTAAGTGGTCGGCTCGCCACCGCCCTCTTCTTCCAACGCCTGTGGTTGCTGGCCCTGGTGGGTGACGGCGGTCAGCAACCAGTCCCGGTTTAGGGTTTCCTGGTCGTGGTCAGTAAGCTGGACCTTGGCGCCCGGCACAAAGTCCGGGCGATTGCTTTCGCCCTGAGCGGTGCTGGCATCGTTGCGCAAAGCGTCCAGGCGAGCCTGGGTGAACGGCTGGCCACTGGCGTCGGCCTTGAACCGGCCGGGATAGTCAAAATGCTGATAGTCGTCGCGCTGGTTTGGGGCACTGGCACCCAGTTCGTGCATCAGTGCGTAGGCGGGGTTCTTGAAGGTGTGGTCTTTCAGTGCCACCGAGGCGGCCCGCACCCGTTCCTGGTAGCGAAAACGGAATACCGCAGGCTGTTGGCTGCTGCCACCAGCACTGCCGTTATACGCCACGGATTCCAGGACCGGCGCGTCGCCGTGGTGATCAGCGATGACCAGACCGGGCGCGTCGCTGCCGTCCACCGAGCCATGCTGGTAGCGGTAGTGCCAACCTTCCTCCGCCGCCAGCCGCTCCAGAAACGCCAGATCGCTCTCCCGATGCTGCACACAGTATTCCCGCTCCGCCGATTCGCGCTTGAGCTCGAGCACCGAATCCACGATGCCCCGCTCTTCCAAGAGGGAGCGGGCGATGGCATCCGGGCGATGGCTCTGGAAGATCCGGCTGTTGTGCATCAGCCCCAGCCGCCAGAGGGGCGGCTGGATCACCAGTTCGTAACGGGTGCGGCGGTGGCCGGTGTCGCCCCGGGCGAATTCGCTGACCACGCCGGTAAATCGGCGCAGTGGCACACCCTCCTGCCAGATCACCAGATCCACCGGTTGCTCCAGCAACTCGGCGGCGCCGATGGCCGGGTCGGTACTGGCCAGATCAAGGCGGCCGTGAAACAACTCGGAGAGAGCTTCGGTCAGCGTGAAGCCAACCACTGAAAAAAGGTCTGCGGGAAGTTCACCGACACGCACGGTGAACTGCAATCCACTTGCTTGGGGCATGTCTTCCGTCCTTGAAGAAATATTCCCGCTCATCCTGAGCACGCACGCGAGTATACCGGCGCCCTCCATGAATGTAACCCTGAGGGCCATTTCGAGGCTCCAGGATGAGAGGTTGACCACAGGATGATTCTGCTTCACCCTAATCTGGTTTCATAACGCAACCGGAGGTGAACGTGAGCGAATACAAGAATCGAGCCGTCGTACTTAAACAACGCCCGCAAGGGGAAATCCAGCAAGGCGATCTGGTGATGGAAGAGCGCCCCGTTCGAGCACCGGGCGAAGGGGAAGTTGTCGCCCAGATCCTCTGGCTGTCATTGGACCCCTACATGCGCCCGCGCATGAACGACTCCAAGGGCTACATGGACCCGATCGGTATTGATGAACCGATTGTCGGTGAGAGTGTTGCCCGAATCGTGGAATCGCGCTCCGACAAACTGAAGGTGGGCGACCTGGTAACCTGTTACTCCGGCTGGCAGGAATACGTCACCTTCCCCGCCGATGCGCCGATGGTCTACAAGATTCATCAAAAGGACAATGTGCCGCTGCAAACCTATCTGGGCGTGGCCGGTATGCCCGGCCGTACCGGTTATTGCGGTTTGATGTACGTGGGTCAGCCGAAGGCCGGTGAAACCGTGGTGGTCTCTGCCGCTTCCGGCCCGGTGGGCACCGTGGTTGGCCAGACAGCCAAGAGCGAGGACTGCCGCGTGGTGGGCGTTGCCGGTGGTCCTGAGAAGTGCGATTTCGTGGTCAACGAATTGGGCTTTGATGCCTGCGTCGATTACAAAGCCGGTAACCTTGAGGCCGACCTGAAAGCGGCCTGCCCGGACGGCATCGATGTTTATTTCGAGAATGTGGGTGGTGCGGTTACCCGCGCTGTCGCGCCGCTGCTAAACGATGGCGCCCGCGTACCCATCTGCGGATACGTGTCCGCGTACAACGCCACCGACATGGCCACGGTAGAAACACCTTTCCACGTTCTGAAAGCGCTGGACCCAGTACCGGAGCACCGCTTCTTCCTGGTCACCGAGTGGCAGGACAAGCACCAGGAAATCACCGACATCCTGACTTCGCGCATTGCCAACGGCGAACTCAAGTACCGGGAAACCATTGCGGAAGGCCTGGAAAACGCCGTCGAGGCATTCAAGGGTATGCTCAACGGCAAGAACTTCGGCAAGCAGCTGGTTCACATCGCCGACTGATCGGCAGCCAGCGTGAGGAACGCCGGGAAGGCGCGCTGAAGGTCAGTCTGAGACCTTCAGCAGTACCTTCCCGGTGTTCTGATTCTCGGCCACGTAGGCCATGGCGTCTTCGACCTTGGTGATCGGCCACTCGCTGTCGATCTGCGGTCGAATCTGCCCCGCGCTCAGCAACGGCCAGACGTGCCGGTGCAGCGCCTGCATCACCTTGCCCTTATCCACCACCGTGCGAGACCTCAGGGTTGAGCCAATCAGACGGTGGCGCTTAACCAGCATGACACCAAGATCGACTTCCGCCGTACGGCCGCCCATCAGGCCAATGAGTACAATTCGGCCATCCACATTAAGTACTTTCTGGTCCTCGCTGATGTAGCTGCCACCCACCGGATCCAGCACCATATCCACGCAGCCCCAGGCTTTCACTGCATCGACAAACGACCCGTCATTGCGATTCCACAGGCCAGTCGCGCCCAGCTGCTGGCAGGTTTCCAGCTTTACTGCATCGCCTGCGGTGGCAAACACCGGGTTGCCAAACGCCGTCGCCAACTGGATGACCGCCGTGCCGAGACCACTGGCACCGGCGTGCACCAGCACCCGCTCGCCCGGTTCCAGACCGGCTTCCTGATAGAGATTGAGCCAGGCCGTGGCAAACACCTCGGGAATGGCCGCGGCCTGATCCAGGGAGTAACCTTTGGGCACCGGCAATACCTGAACCGCTGGCACAACCACCTTGGTGGCGTAGCCACCGCCAGTAAGCAGGGCACAAACGTCCTGACCGACCTCAAAACCGCTGACCGACTCACCTACTGCTGCTATGCGGCCACTGACCTCCAGCCCAAGGATGTCCGAGGCGCCCGGTGGCGGCGGGTACACACCCGCGCGCTGCATCAGATCGGCGCGATTAATGGCGGTCCAGACAACGTCGATTTCCACGTGGTCTGCCGGCAGCTCGGCGTAATCCTCACAGTCTTCCCAGTTCAGTTTGCCACCGGCTTCCTTGATCGCTTTCATCATGTCTGCGGTCTCATCTTTGGAACATCTGGTCAGCATACCCGATGTTTTTCCAGCGTTGTAATGAGAATATTTTCATAGGGCGCGGCCAGGCCTGTGAGGCTCCAGCCCAGGGGTTGATGCGCGTGTTCCGAGCCCCGCAGCAACCCCATCAGACAATCCGCCGCGCCCCTCGCCTCGGCCCTGGTGTCGTCCAGGTGGCTGGGATACGACTGCGAGGATGGCACGTATTCGGGATAGGCCAAGCGCTCAGGAGCCAGGGCCAGACACCCACCGGCCATCGCTTCGAGCATCGACAGGCCCTGAAAATCATGAAGTGCGGTGGAGATCACCACATCCGCCTCAGTCAGGAGGCGGTCATAGTCGGAGCGTTTGGGCAGGAACCCCCAATGCTGAATGCGCTCGCCGTGGCGTTGACGAATCGCCTCGAACGCATCCGGCTGTTGCCGGAAGGTTTGGCCCACCACACTCAGTCGGAATGGTTGCCCCCTGTCCGCCAGCTCGTCCAACAGCATGAGCAGACGATCCGGCCCCTTGTCGTATTCCCAGCGGTGGTTCCATAACAGGTGCGGACAGGTTCGATTTAGCGCTTGAGCGCGCTCAACGAACAAACGGTCTTCAATGGGAACGGGCACCACCTGGGACTTCCGCGAAAGCTGATCCAGCGTCTCCATCGGCACACCGTCTGGCAACTTGTGATAGAGCCGGTCCACCCCGTTGAGAAAACTGCGGCGATTCCAGTCACTGTTGAACAACACCACATCGGCCGCCAGGGCGCTGTAGAGATTCACCATTTGCGGATCAACGCTGGCGTGCTGGCCTTCGGATTCCGGGTAGGCGAACTGATTTTCGTGCATGTACAGAATGGCGGGCGTTGCCGCGAGATGCGGGTGCAACCCCCGCAGTGCCGCGAGGTCCACCATGGAAGTCGCCAGCACCAGATCCCAGGACTCTTTCAGTAACGGCTCATTCAGCCAACTGAGCGCATTGCCCCGAATCCGCCAGCGAAAAAACCGCGGTGGCAGCGCCAAGGTGTGCCAGTCGAAGCGAGGCTGGCTGGCGACCAGCTGCTCCCGCCAGCGACGGTGGCTGTCGGCATCGTAGGCGGAAAGCAGCAGAATACGGGGTTTTGGGGCTGGGCTTGTGTCGGGCATCCCGGCATTCTGCCCTACTCCCGATTCGACAACCAGACGCTCTGATAGGGTTTCAGAGTGATGCTGCCGGACAGATCGTCGATGGTCATGCCCGAAATCAGATCCAGCCAGTGATCTGTGCCAATCAGGTTGATGTCGCTCAGGGCCACCTGCTGAATCTGATCACTGATGTTGTGAATGCAGAAGATCGACTGATCACGGCGCATACTCTGGCGCCAGAAGCCAAACAGCTGCAGGCCGAGATGCAGCGTGAATTGGGTCGCGTTGGGATGAAATGCGGGCTGCCTGCGCCGGATGGCGATCAGTCGCTTCAATTCGTGGAACGCCTTGCTGTGATGGCTCAGCGGATCGGCCAGTGTCTGCTCCAGTTGATCCAGCTGCCACTGGCTCCGATTGATGGAGCGCAGCCGGCCGGTGTTCTCCACCCGCTCGTGATCGTTTTCTGTTGCCAGCAGACTGTGAATGTAGAAAGCGGGAATACCCTCCAGCGCCAGCATGACCGTGTGGGCACACAGGAAACGCTGCAACTGCCAGTGGTCGGCACCGGCCTCGGCGGTGCCTTTCAGGGCATCGTACAGAGCAATGTTGACCTCGTAGGGTTGGTCGCGGCCGTCAGCGGTGCGCCGGTAGGAGACCTTGCCGCCGAACGAATCCATGGTGTTGATCAGTCGTTGCTTCTCGTCTTCACTCAGCAGGCCATCGGTGGGTCGCATGCCGATGCCGTCATGGGAGGCGATAAAGTTCAGATAGGTGGTGCCCATCTGCGCAGGTGGCATGCTCATGAGCCAGGTTTTCAGGTGGCGGCAATTGCCCGTCACGAGAGTGTTGATCAACAGGGGCGGTAACGAGAAATTGTAAATAGCGTGAGCTTCGTTGGCGTTGCCAAAGTAAGTCAGATTCTCCCGGTTGGGCACGTTGGTTTCGGTGATCACTACGGCGCCGGGGCTGTGATGCTCGATCAGCAGCCGCAGAACTTTGATCAATTCGTGGGTCTGTTGGAGATGGATACAGGCCGTCCCCGGCTCCTTCCACAGGAACGCCACCGCGTCCAGCCTGAATACAATCACCCCTCGTTCCAGGTAACGCCGGATGATCCCGGCGAATTCGATCAGCACCTGGGGGTTGGCGAAGTTGAGATCGACCTGGTCCTCACTGAAGGTACACCAAACATACCGCTCACCGTCGTCCGTCTGCACCGGATTGAGCAGCGGCGAGGTTCGTGGCCTCACCACGGCACTCAGATCGTCCCGGGGGTTGCCCTCGAAAAAGTAGTCCTTGCCCGGGTCCACCCGACGCCGGAAATTTTCGAACCAGCGGCTGCGCGCCGACATGTGGTTGATCACCAGATCGGCCATCAACTTGAAATCACGGGCAATGGTTTCAATGTCTTCCCAGGTACCGTGGGATTCGTTGACGGCCAGGTAATCCATCACCGAAAACCCGTCATCGGAGCTGTAGGGGAAAAACGGCAGTATGTGCACGGTCGACAGGCTGTCCGCCAGGCAATCCGACAGAAACCGGTGCAGGGTGACCAGTGGCTTTTGCCCAGTTTGCTGCACCGTGTCCGCGTAGGTGATCAGCACCACATCAGACTCGTCCCAGTTGTTCTGGTGGGCGGGCGGTGGCGCCTGGCCTGGTGCCAACCCCATGGTACCGAGCAGCTCGTCCGCCAGGAAATCGCCGTCCAGATCCGTGTACACGGTGTTCAGCAGCGCCACCAGTTTGGATTTCAACGCCTGGGTCATGGGCGGAATTCCTGGTTGTCGAGTTCGACCGCTTCCAGCAGCTGTTCCTTAATGTCGGGGATGGCACTGGTCACGCGGTTCCAGCTGGGAATAAACGGGGTGTCCATGGGGTTGTCGAGGAAATAGGCACCGGCGCGCATCACGTTCTGGGCAAACAGTTCCACCGCCTTCTCCTCCTTGTGGCGATCAAAGGTCAGGCCGTTGATCAGGGCATCGTTCTGGTAGGTTTCCACAAAATCCAGGGCAATCCGGAAGTAAGACGCCTTGATCGTGCGGAACTTCTCCGAGGAAAAAATCTCGCCGTTGGTGGCCAGCTTCCGGAACAGGGCCTTGGAGATGTCCATGCTCATCTTGGACAGGCCACGGCTGGCATCCTCCGCGGACAGCTCCTGATGCTTGTGATCGTAGACGTCGGCGATATCCACCTGGCACAGGCGGTTGGTCGCGTAATTGCGCTTCATCTCCGACAGCACCCCGACCTCCAGGCCCCAGTCGCTGGGAATCCGCAGGTCGTTGATGACATCGGTCCGGAAGGAAAACTCCCCCGCCAGCGGATACCGGTAGCTGTCCAGGTAGTCCAGAAAATCGCTCGGGCCGCAGACCTTTTTCAGCGCCCGAATCAGTGGCGTTACCAACAGCCGGCTGACCCGGCCATTCATTTTGCTGTCCGCAACCCGGGCGTAATAGCCCTTGCAGAACATGTAATTGAACCCGGGGTGGGCCACCGGATATATCAGTCGTGCCACCAGATCCCGGGAATAAGTCAGTATGTCGCAGTCGTGCAGTGCCACCGATTTGCTCACCCCGGAGGCCAGCACATAGCCGAAGCAGTACCAGACGTTTCTGCCCTTGCCCATCTCTGTGGGCGCCAGATTTTGCTCCCGCAGTTTCAGGTCCAGATCCCGCAGCCGAGGGCCGTCGTTCCACAGCACCTTGAAGTTCTGGGGCAGTTCTGAGAAATACTCCAGAGCGTGGCGATACTGCTGTTCATTGGCCCGGTCCAGGCCAATGACGATCTGATCCAGATACGGCACCTGGGTCAGTTCACTCACGATGTTCTTGAGTGCTGGCCCCTCCAGCTCCGAATAGAGTGACGGCAGAACCAGGGACAGCGGCCGGGCCTTACGGAACTCCATCAGTTCCGCCTCCAATTCCTCCACCGGCCGGCGAACAAGGTTATGCAGGGTAGTGACAATGCCATTCTGGTAAAAGTCGCCCATAGCGGCTCTCCTCTTTGGAACCGGTACTTTTGTTAGTATCCGTACTCAAACAGGAGATTGAGCACGCACTCGTTCCAGCCTTCCGGGCCGGGTTTCAGGGAGCGCATGGCGTGCTTGGCCGATGGCAGTTGCACCTCGTCGCTGTGGACACCACGAATGACCACCGGAATGTCCGCCGATTCCAACATCTGCTGATCATTGGGGCTGTCACCGAGGGCAATGGCAATCACCGGCTGCTCACCACACTGCTCACGGTATTTACTCAGCAAAAAATGGGCCCCATCCGCTTTATCAAAAACGCCCATGGCGTGAAAGAAGCGCCCACCCTGCACCAGGCGCAGATTTTGCGCGGTCAAAGCCGACTGAAATTCGGCCAGCTCTTCGTCGGTGCCCTCCCACAGCAAAGGCTCGGTGCCAAGGCGATCTTTCGCCATGATTGCGGAGCTCTCGTCCAGCCCGGTCAGGTTCGCCAGTTCCCCGGCGGACATGTCTTCGAATCCCCGAAAGCGGGCACCGGCACGGCGCAGTGACGCCAACACCGACAGCACCTCTGCACGGGATGCCCCAAAATTCACCACCTCATCCCCGGTATTACCAAAGGTATGGCCTGGCACCACCACCGCTGCACCATTTTCGACAATGAACGGTGCCGTATTGCCTAGCTCCTGCCTGATCTTGCGGATCTCGGGCGCGGTCTTGCTGGAGTTGAGGATGAGCGGAATGCCGGACCGGTCGAGCCGCTCCAGCGCTGGCGCAGCAGCCTGCCAGCTGTAGTTCTCGTGGTTCAGCAGGGTGCCGTCCAGATCAGAGATTATCAGCAGCTTTGGCTTGGTCATGGTGAGTCTCCGTCACTTGGTTTTAAACCGCGGCAACCCAAGGGAATGATCCTCAGCCACCTCAATCAGCACATCGGCCCGGGCCGGCATCTCGCCGAGACAGGCGCGGGTCACGCGCTCGTAGTGCATGATGAACCAATGCACCTCGGCGTCGCTCATAATGCGCAAAGACGGTGCAAGGGCAGATCCATCGCTCTCCTTCGGTGCACTTTTGACCTTGTCCGCAAGTTTGTGCTCCTGCAGCGTCCGCCACTCTCGAACACTGTCCATGGAGGGCGCTTTCAGCATCACCAGGCTGTCCATGTCATCAAACAGGTGGCGGTAGGCCTCCTCCAGGCTCTCGTTGACCGTGCGCCGCCAAATGCCCTCGGCGTCTTCCGTTCGTTCCAGCTCGTTGATGGACTGTGCCAGAGCCACTTCCGGCTCCGGGCGGGCCCCCACGCACCAGCCCTCCAGCAGGATGACGCTGGCCGCTCCCTGAAAGCTCGGCCACTGGGCTTCCGGAACCCGGTCATCGATGGACTTGTCAAAAACCGGGATGGGCGTTTGGTCGCCCGCCTGTGCCTTGCGCAGATCAGCGATCACCCGCCGGCCGAGTTCCATGTCGTGCGTACCGGGCACGCCCCGGGTCTGGAACAGCGGATGAATGCGCTGGGCAAGTTCGGCGCGGTCCGCTCTGGTAAGGTAGATGTCGTCCAGGGAGAAACTGGCGGTGGGACACTGGAAGTGCTTGCCAAGGATTTCCTGCAGAAACAGCGTGAGCGTGGACTTGCCGGTGCCCTGGGCGCCGTGAATACCGACCAGCACGGTTTTCCCGATGCGGCGTTGTTTGTTAAGGATATGCTCAGCCAGCGGCAGAATGGTCTGTTCGACAGTGTCCGCGTAGGTGTCAGGAAGCGCTTCCTGAGAGATCAGGGCGTCGATGGTTTGTTTCAGCTTGGGGTTAGACACCATAGTGGGTTCCCGTTAATCCTTAGATGACTTAAAACACAGCAGTTTTTGTACCAGTGGGAGTATAGGCGTTCTATGAGCAACAACGGTTTTCGCGTCGAGCATCGCTATCTGGAGCTTCCGGACAGCTTCTACACGCGGGTTCAGCCAAGCCCACTGCGCGAGGCTCGCATGGTCTGTTTCAACCACGCGCTGGCCGACATCATGGGTTTTCACACCGACAACCCCGAGGAGTGGACCGGCGTGGGCGCCGGTGCCGAGTTGTTGGAGGGCATGGACCCGGTGGCTATGAAGTACACCGGCCACCAATTTGGTATGTACAACCCAGAACTGGGCGACGGCCGTGGGCTGTTGCTGTGGGAAACCGTTGGCCCCGATGACCGCCGCTGGGACTGGCACCTGAAAGGCGCCGGCACCACCCCCTATTCCCGCTTCGGCGACGGGCGCGCCGTACTCCGCTCAACCATTCGTGAGTACCTTTGCAGCGAGGCCATGGCCGGGCTCGATATTCCGACTACCCGCGCGCTGTTTATGGTAAGTGCAAAGGATCCAGTTCGCCGTGAGTCCATCGAAACGGCGGCGGCGCTGGTTCGGGTGGCCCAGAGCCACATTCGCTTTGGCCATTTCGAGTTTGCCGCCCACCATGAAGGCCCGGAAACCGTTAAAACCCTGCTGGAGCACGTGATCGCTCTGCATTTCCCGCACCTGATCGCCTTATCCGAAGAGGAACGTCACCAGCGCTGGTTTGAGGAAGTGGTGGAGCGCACGGCGCGCCTGATCGCCGACTGGCAAGCGGTGGGGTTCTGCCACGGTGTCATGAACAGCGACAACATGTCGATCATCGGTGACACCTTCGATTACGGCCCCTACGCCTTCCTCGACGATTTTGACGCCGGCTACATCTGCAACCACACCGATCAGGGTGGCCGGTATGCCTGCAACCGACAACCTCAGATCGGTTACACCAACTGCCGCTACCTGGCCAACGCGCTGCTGCCGGTGATGGACGAGGACGCCGTTCGCCGTGGCTTGCGTCGCTATGAGATCGCCTACAACGACCGGTTCCTGCAGAACATGCGCGACAAATTGGGATTGCAGCGGGAACAGGAATCAGACCTCGGGCTGATCATGGACACCTTCAGCATGCTCCATGAGCACCATGTGGACTACACGGCGTTCTTCCGAGCCCTGTCCAATTTGCGCAAGCACGGGCACGCCCCGGTGCGAGACCTATTCATTGACCGCAGCACTGCCAGCGACTGGCTCCAGCGTTACGAGCAGCGGCTGCAGTCGGAAACCCGGTCCGACGACGCCCGGGAATCCGCCATGCGCGCGGTGAACCCCAAATACATCCTGCGCAACTACCTGGCCCAGCAGGTAATCCAGGAAGCTCAGAACGGCGATTACGCGCCGCTGCGCGAACTGATCAAGGTGCTGGAGCGGCCCTTCGAGGAGCAACCGGAATACGAACACTACGCCGCCTTGCCTCCTGATTGGGGCAAGCACATGAACATCAGCTGTTCGTCCTGAAACCACGGCGAAAAGCTTTCAGCCACAAAAAAGGGGTGAAGCCTGCGCTTCACCCCTTTTCCATTTCGGGAGACTGTGAGATCACACGGCCTTGGCCGCGATGATCTTTTCCTGCCACTCGGCAGGGCCTGTCTGGTGAACAGACGACCCGCGGGAGTCGACCGCCACGGTCACCGGCATGTCCTCCACCTCAAACTCGTAGATGGCTTCCATACCCAGTTCCGGGAAGGCCACCACCTCGGCGTTCTTGATGGCTTTCGATACGAGGTAGGCAGAACCACCCACGGCCATCAGGTAAACGGCACCGAACTCACGAATGGCGTCGATGGCCACCTGACCGCGCTCGGCCTTGCCGATCATGCCGGTCAGGCCTGTTTTCTCCAGCATGGTGTGGGTGAACTTGTCCATCCGGGTAGCGGTGGTCGGCCCGGCGGGGCCAACCACTTCTTCGCGGACCGGATCGACCGGGCCCACGTAATAGATGAAGCGCCCTTTCAGATCCACTGGCAGCTCTTCGCCCTTCTCGATCATGTCGACCATTTTCTTATGGGCGGCATCGCGGCCGGTCAGCATCTTGCCGGACAGCAGAACGGTCTCACCCGGCTGCCAGTCTTTGACGTCTTCCGGGCTGACAGTGTCGAGATTGACTCGACGAACGTTTTCACCCACTTCCCAGGTGATCTCCGGCCAGTCGTCCAGGCTCGGCGGCGTCTGCAGGGACGGACCCGTGCCATCGAGGGTGAAGTGAGCGTGGCGGGTCGCCGCACAGTTCGGGATGATCGCCACCGGCTTGTTAGCGGCGTGGGTCGGATAGTCCTTCACCTTCACATCCAGCACAGTGGTCAGGCCGCCGAGGCCCTGGGCTCCGATGCCCAGATCGTTGACCTTGTCGAACAGCTCGAGACGCAGCTCCTCAGCGCGGTTTGAGGCGCCTTTCGCCTGCAGATCGTGGATATCGATCGGGTCCAGCAGCGACTCTTTGGCCATTTCCATGGCCTTCTCTGCGGTACCACCGATACCAATACCCAGCATGCCCGGCGGACACCAGCCGGCACCCATCTGGGGCACCATCTTCAACACCCAATCCACAACAGAGTCAGACGGGTTCAGCATGGCAAACTTGGACTTGGCCTCGGAACCGCCCCCTTTGGCGGCCACATGCACTTCGACCTTGTCACCCGGAACCATCTTGTAATGAATGATGGCCGGGGTGTTGTCACCGGTGTTCCTACGCGCGCCATCCGGGTCGTCCAGGATGGAGGCTCGCAGTACGTTGTCTGGATGGGTGTAGGCCCGGCGCACGCCTTCGTTGATGACGTCATCCAGCGGCAGCTCGCAGTCCCACTGCACGTTCATGCCGATGTTCACGAACACGGTCACGATGCCAGTGTCCTGACACAGAGGGCGATGGCCTTCGGCGCACATGCGGGAATTGATCAGGATCTGCGCCATGGCGTCCTTGGCCGCCTGAGACTCTTCCTTCTGGTAGGCCTCATGGACGCTGTCGATAAAGTCCTTCGGATGGTAATAGGAAATGAACTGCAGCGCGTCCGCTACGCTTTCAATCAGGTCGTCCTGGCGGATTACGGTGGTCATAGGCGCCTCATCAGCTTGATATCGTTATTTCGTGTCTTGATCAAAAAGAGGCGCAGAGTTTACCAGAAAATCCATCGAGCGCGGCATCTGGCCTTCTTCCAACCGGCAGTTACCTATCGGACCGAAGTGGCCTCATAAAAAAGCTATCATGCTAACCAAATCTCCATTAATCTCGTCACAGCCCCTGACAATAATCCCAATGGAGGCGCCATGACGGACCTTATTCAAACCTCACTGGCCGACCGCGTACTGACCGTACGGATCCACCGGCCCGAGCGCAAAAACGCCCTCACCCACGCCATGTACACCGAGCTCGGTGACGCTCTGGAAAAAGCCGAGAATGATCCCGACATTCGGTGTGTACTCTTTACCGGTAACAATCAATGCTTCACCGCGGGCAACGACCTGGGCGAATTCGCGGCTGGACTGCCCGGCGCCTTTGAAGAAACACCCGTGGGGCGTTTCCTGTTGCTGTTGGCCCGAGCCAGCAAGCCGGTGGTGGCGGCGGTGAATGGCCCCGCCGTAGGCATTGGCACGACCATGCTGCTGCACTGTGACCTGGTGTATGCCGGCAGTAACACCCGTTTTCAGATGCCGTTCGTGAATCTGGGCCTGTGTCCGGAGGGCGCCTCCAGCCTCCTGCTGCCATCCTGGTTGGGCCGAGTACGCGCAGCCGAGTTACTGATGCTGGGCGACGCCTTCACCGCCGACGATGCAGCCCGCCTCGGCCTGATTAATCGGGTGTGCGATCCGGCGGACACGGAAACCACCGCGCTGGACACCTGCGCCCGACTGGCCAGGCAAGCACCGGCTGCGATCCGGGCCACCAAGACCCTGCTGAATCGGCCAAATCAAGCTCACTTGGAAGAAACACTTCGTACTGAAGGCGCTCTGTTTTCAGAGCGGCTCAAGTCACCGGAAGCGGCCGAAGCGTTCCGGGCGTTCGGCGAGAAACGACAGCCGGATTTTTCCAGCTTCGACTGAGGCAAAATGATCATTAAATAGGTGATGCGGCGTAGCTCGACAAACCGTTCAGTGCCAACTATTTTGCAGATTGGCCAATCTCCAATCGTGCGTGGAGGATTCAAAGCGAAAGAATCACACTTTCGGCTGATCAACACTTGCCTTACTGTCGCTATAGTCGAAGCTACAGAAATTGGCTTAATGCGCTGGCTACAATTTCAGACAACCGTTAATAAGCAGAACAGGCCACTGACAACGGGCTTACCGGATCAGACCGGCCCCGTCAGCTGCCGAACATAACGACACAACAACAGGAAAAGGTTCCACCCATGTTCAAGAAAACTCTAATAAGCGTTGCCGTGGCGTCTTCCCTTGGACTTACAGGCTGCTTTGACAGTGGCGATTCGGGGAGTAATGCGGATCCGGATTATAAAATCACGGATACAACCATTGATAGATCCATCGTTCGGCCAATTTACGACCCTAACCCAATATCGCCAGAACCGGCTTTCCCTATCAATGCAGACTTGATTCTTTTGCTGGGTGCGACCCAAAGTGCTAACTACGACTTTACAGGGCTTTCTACTGGCGACTCTCCTGCCGACGACGCCGTTAATGATCTGTCCGGATTCTCTACTTCCGGTGCATTCACTCTAAAATTTGACGGTTCATTGAACCCTGCTTCGGTTCAAGCCGGCGCATCCGTTTTTGTGCTACCGCTGAACGTGAAAGATGCCGTTGAGGGCGTTCCCGAAGCTTTGCCCAACACCAATCCATCTGGCATTGACCAAGCAGACCCGTTCGACTTGAGCTCAACTCCTAATTTCCGTGCGGATGTCGTGAGCATTGATGGTGGCAGCAATAACGCCATCAGAGTGGTGCCTCTCGAACCTCTTGCCGAAGGCCAGAAATATCTGTTTGTAGCAACAAACAGCGTTGTTGGCGCTAATGGCAAGCCTATAGAGAGATCCGTACAAGACGTGAATCTGGCCGACGGTGTTTTGGCCAACCCGGCTCTCGGCAATGTCAAATCAATCCTTCAAGCAGCAGATGCTCTGGCAACCGGTTTCTTGGAGCTAGCAATTCCGCAAGACACTCCCGAGTCGGCCCTGGCTTATACCTTCACGACAAACTCTGACGCAGACGTATTGCGCGCCATGATGGCACCAGCCGCATACGGTACTGCTCTGGGCCAAAAAGTTGGCTTCACTGCTCAGCTCAAGGCAGTAAGAGACAACTACCCAACGCTCAACTTCTCTCAGCTGACGACAAAGCTCGGCGAAATCGCCACCCTTGCCGCACAGCTTCAGGCAGGTGATATCGAACCAAGCGATCTGGACGCCCAGGAACTGGCAGCAGTAACTGCACTGGGTACGATCGCGCCCCTTACCGAACCGGCTGATTTGCAGGCAGCAATCGGCGCAGAAATCGGTGACACGCTCCATTTACCGGTACCGCGACCTTCTTTCTTTGATGCGGCCGAACCAGCGACAAACCTGGCTACCATTCAAGCATTGGCAGCGGATCCAACCAATTCGATCGCTCAAGCAGCTCAACAGGTAGAGGTTTCAGAAGGCGCTATCGCACTGCCCTACTTTCAGTCATTGCCAGGTGAAACCGGGGCCGGGATTGTTAGCGGCAGCTGGAACGGCAGCACCAGCCTGGAAGAGGATCTGAATGAAAATCTGGCACCAGGCCAAACTATTTTCTCTTTCTTGCGCGACATTGACGGCACGTTGAACGTGAACGGCTATTTCCCGTTCCCACAGCAGAAAGCGACAACAACCGTTCCTGTGGTTGTTTTCAATCCTGTTCTTGATGGAACCGCAGCTCAACCGGCCTCATGTGTTGAAACCAATGGCGCTGGAAAACCAGAAGGCGTGACTATTTTCCAGCATGGCATCACAGTAGATCGTAGTGTTTCTATGCTACCTGCAATCCTCCTGTCCCAGAGTGCCTGCCAAACTGTCGTGGCTATTGACCAGCCTCTGCACGGTCTTGCCGGAGCGACCGCCGGCACCGTAGCAGGCCTCTCGCCGCTCGACGCAGACACCCTCACCACAGATGTCGAAGCAGCGATTGGTCTTCTTGACCCCAATGATCCGAATCAGGCAGCCGTTATTGCGCAACTCAACGCCCTGATCTCAGCCGACTACATTGGCGAGCGACACTTTGGATACACCGCCAATGAGTCCCTGCAGCCTGTAGAAGCTCCGCTGGGCAACATCTCTTCCGGCAGCCTGTTTATCAACCCGCTCAATATGATGAACAGTCGCGACAACCTGCGGCAGGGTGTTGTCGACCTGCTGAACGTTGCAGCCTCGATTCAAACCTTTGATCTCAACAAAGACTTTGCGCCCGGCGATCTTGCTGGCGTGCCGGTTAATTTCATCGGGCACTCTCTCGGCGGCATTTCCGGAACCGTCTTCGCCTCCCTGGCGAACGACGCAACTCTGAATGCAACGCTGAATGGCACATATGCGCAAGCCGGAGCACCGCTTAGCAGCTTCACCTTCCCGACTTTGGGTTCCGTTGTTTTGCACAACACCAGCGGCCAAGTCACTCGCTTGATCGAGAACTCTCCGGCCTTCTCCGGCCAGGTGCTGGGTGGGCTTGCGAATGCTGGTGTGGTTCAGGAAACGTCTGATTTTGAAAGCTTCTTCTACGTGTTCCAGTCGGTCACTGACGCGGGCGATCCTGTGAGCTTTGCCAAGTCGTTAGGTGCATCGACTAGCAATCTGCTACTCACAGAAGTTGTGGGCGACACCACGGTACCCAACGAAGCCAACGTTAATCCGCTGAGCCCAGCGTTCTCTGCTCCGCTTGCAGGCACTGAGCCCCTCATGGCCCTTATCGACCTTGGTGCCGGAGGCACTCAGCTCTCTGACGGTTCAGAAGGCCTCGGAATAATCGACACAGCTACCCCAACAGGCGGAGCAATGCCGGTAGCGAGCTTCTTCGATGGAACAAACCCCTGTTCTGATGCTAACCACGGTACATTTGTCGCTCCGATCGCACCGAATGAAAAGTGTCCAAATGGCTCCGCCGACACCAGCGTCGCATTCAGTGCCATGATCACCCAGACGGCGCAAGCACTCAGTGCGCAGCCAGTTCCGGGCTCATCTGTTCCTGCTATTGGCGCCTCCCTGGGCAGTAGCACGACAGTGGAAAGCGCACTTGATCAAAATCAATAAGCTAGCCTGAAGTCTGAAAGCCCCGGCAACGCCGGGGCTTTTTTCTGAGTATTTGGTTTAAGTGGTAAGGAAACTGGTTCGGACAATGGTGCAAGGATGCACTAGTAACAGCGGATCGAGGCTTGCCAGCAAAAAGTAAACTGAAGAACCATGAGCCATAAAAAAGCGCCGCACTCTTTCGAGTGCGGCGCTTTCATTTTACCTGCACCTTTTAATCGGTGGAGATAACCGTTTCACCTTGCGGCAACAGATTCGCCTGGATATCTTCATCAGTGAAAAACAACTGTCGGTATTCCTTATTGGAGTAGTGCTCGCTCTGATCACTGAAATATGGCGACATCGCGTCCGTAGACTGGGAATAGCTTACGAGGCCGAATGCTTCCGGGCCATTGTCTGTAAACTCCAGCCCAAAATGCCAACTGGTGCCTCTGGCCATTAGCCAGCCATCAATACCACCAGAACCATCTGATAGCCCAGCCGTGTTATCAATGATTGTCGGTGCAATCCGTGGGAATCGAGTGTCCTCCAGGAACGGATCTGTTACAACGCCGATTGCATTGAATGCTCCATCAATATTGCCATCGCCACCGTGCCAGGGGATCGGCTGCGTCTGGAAAATGGGCGTTCCACCGAACCCGGGAACAACTCCTCCTGAAGCCCGGTAATACTGAAGGTCACCCAGTGCATCTGTTGGAGCAATCGCCTGCGACTGCAGGGCTGCGACGCCATCAGCCAGCGCCAGAAGCATGGTGTCGCTGGCAGTTCCGGCATTATCTTGGGATGGGTCAGCCGGCGTACCGACGGGGTCAGCTGGGCTGAACTTCGTTGTCAGATCGGTATCAAGGTCTTCACGGTAGTTGGCCATGAATACCCGGAAGATGTGGGCACCTACGCTATCTTTGTTGTAGAGCCCATCCCAGCTGCCCAAAGCCTGGCACCAGGAAGACAGATCCACTCCATTGACCGCGGTATTGCCAATGGCATCGCAACGCTGGAGAAGCTCTGGCAGGAATTGCTCTGCGTACCACGCCCGGTTGTTCCAGATGACACCAATAAGCTCTTCGGCGCTGAACTTCCCATCCTGGCCGGCCGGCAGCGGCGCGTCCGGGAACCCAGGATCCATCAAGTTCTGAAGCATCTTGATACCCAGTCGGGTGCGAGCATTGATGGGCGCCTTTTCGTCGCCGTAAAGGGGTGAGAAGCCCGTCAGGAACTCGTCCGGATTCGTGGACCAGAAACTGCTGTTGGAATTTTGCACCCAATCCGATCTCACGAGTTTCGGCTTCTGGTCATAAGGCACCAGCGGACCGCACTCTGTTTCAACCCAGTCTTCCTGAGACAACCTACCATCAAGCAGGGTAACGCCCTGATCAAAGAGACCAGAGTATGCTGCACTTCCAAATCTCCTGAAATTGACAAGCGCAATGGCCTTCTCGGAGAGGTTTGGCACCGAACTGCTGTCGATGTAGAACGCGTTACCCTGGTCATCCGCATAGGTTGTATTTGTCCAGAGGGTAGAGCCGCAGTTCTGGAAGACACTTTGGAACTCTTCAAGATTGCTGGCTCGACTCATCCCCAACCAGGTATCCAGCAGCCCGCCAGTGTTTGCGTTGGCATCACGGTAGGTATGCGCAACTATAGAGGATGTATTCAGTGCGCCGTTTGTACCCCAAGCTGGGAGTTGGTTGTCTATCGCATTGGCAGCAATCATCGGACCATACTCGGAGAAATAGAAGGTCCTTTCCAGTACCACGGGCTGCTGCATCCCCATATCGACCTCGATTTGATAGGTCTCTGTAGTGATTGGCTTCTCAACGCCATCCTTCACGTACGTGAGGTTGTCTCCGTCCTTGAGGACCAACTCATACCAGGTAAAACGGCGACTGGTCGTAACCGTATGAGACCAGGCGAGATTCTCATTGAAATTGATTAATGGAATCGCCGTGCCGAGCAGACCAGCGCCGTGAACGTTTAGGTAACCCGGGACGGTCATCTGAACCTCGTAGAGACGACGATGTCCTGTGTAAGGGAAGTGCGGATTCGCAAGCAGCGCACCGCGACCTTGTTCTGTCAGGCTGCTACCAATACCCCACGCGTTACTGGCGAGGCCCATATCCGCAAAATTGGTCTGTGATTTCGCGCCAGCCTCTGCTGTAGCCACTACGTTCTTGAGAAGCTTGCCTATCTGATCCTCGTGGGTTACCGAGCCTACAGCAGTCGGCGCGGGACTCTCGCCTGGGGGGACAGCCAAGAAAACCGCCCCGGTCGCAAACAAAGCGCCGCTGGCATACTGCCCGACAATGCGATAATGGGCCAACAGGTCCACCGGTGTTATGGCCTTGACCCAATCCTGATCAGCGCATTCGACCGGGAACTGAGAGGAATCTGTTTCACTGACGTAGCGGTTATACCCTTCCGTGAAGCCTTCAATGAGCGCACGGCTTTCCGCACTTAGATTTATGAATTCGGCCTCAGCGCCAGAGTATATTTTCTGGGCCTTATAACTGAAGTCATTGATGATATTGAGCCCTACACTGGCTCCGGGGGCAAATTGGACATCCGGGCCGGGCCCGAAGTACTTCGCCCTTTCACTTCTGGCCTTGACGACTGCCTCCGCTAGCATGCAAACGTTGTCCTGGGCCTGGGCATAACCATGCCCGAACGCTGCAGATTTCAGATCATCAGCGACGATATGAGGGACACCCCCGGTTGTCCGGCGGATGGTCGCCTCTAGCTTGCCATCATCCGGAAATAGATTGGGGTCCACTTCTGCCGTGGACGATCCGGAGGAACTGCCGCCATCAAAACAACCTGACAGCAGGGTGACGACGAGACCGAGGGCATATCTTGCACTCGAGTTAATCCTGAGCTTCATAGTGTCTTCCTTATATTTATTCACTACGGATTCACCGTTAACGGCGACACTAATAAAACTAGCAGAGCCTTCGTTTACGACCAGAAAAACTGAACGCCAGTTCACGACTTCACAATCAGAGATCGTTGGCGTTGTCCAAGACCCCGTTTCCCGCTCAGGCTCAGGCTGACGTAGCCCCAAATTTGATAGGGCACGCAGATTGTTGTTGTCGTACTCCATCCCCCCTATCAACCTCAACCACCATCCCTCTGGCTCTAATCTGCGGATGCTCGGCCGCCTCGGAAATCGTCAACACCGGCTCCACACAAGCGTCCTGATCCGCAAAAATCTCCTGCCATTTGGCTAACGTTTTTTCAGCCACCCTCTCCTTGAGCGCCGTCTTCAGTAGCTGCTGTTTCTCAGGCTCCTGACTCAGCGCGTGCGCTTTCATGTCGGACAACCCCAACGTATCCAGCAGCCGCGCCGAGAACTGCGGCTCCAGACTCCCGATAGACAACCAGCGGTTGTCCTGGGTGCGGTAATAATCGTAGAAGGAACCTCCGTTCAGCAGCGCATTCTCCGGGTCCTGCTCCTGCCCACCCGCCAGGCAGGCAGCCCCCGCCATGGCGTTCATGGCAAAAGCGGCGTCGGTCATGCTGATGTCGATGAACTGGCCTGCCCCGGTCTGCTGGCGCTGCACCACGGCAGCGAGGATGCCCATGACGGCGTGGTGCGAGCCTCCCGCCACGTCGGCGATCTGAATGCCAAGCGGTGGCGGTCCGCTGTCGGCACGGCCGCAGTGGCTGCTGACGCCTGCCAGGGCGAGATAATTGATATCGTGCCCGGCTCGGTCCCGGTAAGGGCCGGTCTGGCCGTAGCCGGTGATGGCGCAGTAAATCAGCTTAGGGTTAATGGCTTTCAGGGTTTTATAGCCGATGCCCAGGCGATCCATCACCCCCGGGCGGAACTGTTCGACCACGATGTCGTAGTCTCTGACCAACTCCTTAACGCGCTCAACCGCCTCGGGCTGTTTCAGGTTCAAAGGCAAGGTCTGCTTGCCGCGAGTTAGGTAAGAGAATGCGGTACTGAACTTACCATCGAAGGGGGGCATCACTTTGGTCAGATCCACCCGCTCCGGTGCCTCTATGCGCAATACCTCGGCACCCATGTCCGCCAGCAGCATGGTGGCGTAGGGGCCGGGCAACAACGTGCTGAAATCCAGTACTTTTAACGAGGTCAGAGGACCTGCCATGGCATTCTCCTTGAGGTTGTTGTTATCGGTTTGCTTGATCATCCTCATGCTGCCCGGTTTTGCACGCGGGGCCAACTGCCGGTTCCCTCATTCCCATTGGCCGATTCTTCCAGCTTATTGATATTGGGCTGGTTGCATTGTGTCGCCGGGGTTTTATGATGGGTTTCGTTTTCATGGAATAGCGAAAGTCATGTCCGACCTGACGGTTTCAAGACACTTTGTGCAGGCCGCCCTGGAGGGTGCGGGGCGTCTCGGCTACGATACCCGCGAGATGTTGAGAGAGGCCGGCATCTCGCCCGAATTGCTGCGCATCGAGATGGCACGGGTGAGCAGCGATCAGTTCAGCCATTTGATGCAGGTACTCTGGCACCGTCTGGATGACGAATTCATGGGGTTGGGCCCGCGTCGCGCCCGCAGCGGAACCTTTGCCACCATGTGCGCACTGGTGATCGACTGCCCCACGCTCGACGCTGTATACCGGCAGGCCTATCAGTTCTCCCGGCTGTTCGAGCCCATGGTGACCATGGAGCTGGAAACCAGCGGCGACAGTGCCCAACTGGTTACCCGCATTGAGGGCGACATTCACGATCCGGAATTCTTCCTACGCGAGAGCCTTCTGGTGATTTGGCATCGTTTGGGCAGTTGGCTGATTGGCCAGCCGGTGGAACTGACCCAGGCCGAGTTCGCCTACCCGCGACCGGCGCATGGCGATGAGTATCGCCACATTTTTCACTGCCCGCTGGCATTCGAATCCGACCGCACCGCCCTTACCTTTGATAAACGGTTCCTGTCAGCACCAGTGATCCGGGATCGCTCGGAGATGCGTCAATTTTTGAAGACCTCACCGGCAGACTTGCTGTCCCGCCCGGATGAGAGCAACACCTTCACTGGAAAGATCCGGGCACTGATCGGCCGGGATTTTTCCAAGCCCCTGCCCGATTTCGAGTGGATTGCCACCGAACTGCACACCAGCCCACAGACATTGCGCCGTCGGCTCAAACAGGAAAATACGTCGTTTCAGGAGATCAAAGATCTTTTGCGGCGGGATATGGCGATCTATTACCTCGGCCGACCGGACCTACCGATCAACGACATCGCCAGTAAGGTGGGCTTCACCGAGCCATCCACCTTCCATCGGGCCTTCAAGAAGTGGACCGGGGTTACCCCGGGCGCTTACCGTGAAGGCGAGCGGGGCAACCTCACTGACTAACCGGTTCAGGAACCAGCCGGATTCTGCAGATTGCGGATCAGGCGCCCGAAGGTGCGAGCGATCTCCCGGGTCTGCTCCCGGTCCAGAGCCAATTGCATCATTCTGGAGCCATCGCGGGGGTCATACACCCAGCAAGTTGTGGTGGCCGGCTCACAAGCCCACTCCACCTGCGGATTCACACCGAACACCGACATGGTTTGGGTGGTCCTCACCATCCGCCCCTCGTTGTCACGGCGAATTTCCTGCACATTGACGGCATTGGTCTCAGCGCGAATCCGGTAAGAGACATCCGCTGGCTCATCCACCTGAACTATCGTCTGGTTTTCCCGCCAGCCGGCAACCTCCAGCAGGCTGTTCATGTGCAGTTCTAGGGCTTCCTGATCGGAGTTCACGAGATAAAGTTTGCGCAGAGACGCCATCTGCTGGTCGCCGGCCGGCTCAATCACCGCCACTTTACTGGCTTCGCCATTGCCATTGGTGGGTGCCACCGCACGCTCTTTGCGCGCCTTTTCGACGTCGGTGATCAGCTTGAGTGCTTTCTGATAATGGCTGCCCTCGGCCCCTGCCGCCGTCACATAGGCCTCCAGCGCCGACTGGGCCTCATTCAGATGCCCCGCCTGCAACATGACCCGGCCACGGTAATAGAAATAGTCAGCGGGCTTGGTGCCCTCGAGTTGCTGCAGGCGATTGAGGTATTCGCCTGCCTCACCCCAGCTCTCCGCCGCGACCGCTTCCTCAGTCGCAAGCATCAGCCGGCGGGTTTCATGCTCCGGTGCTAGCGCCCAGGCCTGACTGGCCAGCAGGGACGATGCGAGAACCAGCCCAAGCGCCCGATAACGGGCTTTACCGTACGATACTGCCATGACACTCACTCCTGCTCATTATCCGCGCCAATCGCCGTGGTTTCGGCCTGGGATGGCGAATCCGCTTCGTCGTGTTCGGATTCGTCGTCGGCGTCCACCTCCGCCTGGTCCATAATGCCCTTGGGCAGCTCTTTCTTCACCCGCACGCCCAGCTCCACAAACCGGTTGGCCTGGGAGATCAGGTTACCCCGCCCCCGAGTCAGGGTGTTCATGGCCGAATCGTAGGTGCCCTGGGCGGTGTGCAATTGTCCACCCAGGCGCTCCATTGCTTCCACGAACACCCGAAGCTTGTCGTACACAGCGCCTGCGCGATCGGCAATCCGCCGAGCGTTCTGGCTCTGACGCTCGTAGCGCCAGATGTTCTCGATGGTGCGCAGCGTGGCCAACAGCGTGGTGGGTGTTACCACGATAATCTTTCGCTCAAAGGCTTCTGCGAAAAGGTTCTCGTCCTGTTGAAATGCCGCTACGAACGCCGGCTCAATCGGCATGAACAGCAACACGAAATCCGGCGAATGCAACCCGTGCAACTGGCTGTAATCTTTTTCGCTCAGCGTGCGAATGTGGTTCCGGACCGCCTCCACGTGTTGTTTCAGGGCGGCATCCCGGGCCGCCTCATCCTCTTCGGTGACCCATTGCTGGTAAGCCAGCAGCGAGACCTTGGAGTCGATAATCAGGTTTCGGCTGTCCGGCAGATACACCACCACGTCAGGGCGAAGCAGCTGATTCTCACCGTCCCGATAGCTGCCCTGGGTTTCGTACTCCACGCCTTTGCGAAGGCCGGATTTCTCAAGTACCCGTTCGAGGATCAGCTCGCCCCAGTTACCCTGTATTTTCTTGTCGCCCTTCAGGGCTTTGGTCAGGTTTGAGGCTTCCTCGGTAATCTGGCGGTTCAGGTCCTGAAGCGACTTGATCTCGCTACGCAGCGCCTGGCGATCCCTTGTTTCTGTAGTGTAGACGTCTTCCACCCGCTTGCGGAAATCCTGGAGCTGGTCCCGGAACGGATTCAGCAAGGTGTCCAGGCTGGTGCGGGTCTGCTGGCTGAAGCGCTCACTCTTCTGCTCGAAGATCTTGTTCGCCAGGTTCTCGAATTCCTGTTTCAGGGCATCGCGGTTCCGCTCAAGAAGTTCGAGTTTTTCGGTGGTCGCGCGCCGCTCCTTGTCGAGGGTGACTTCCTGCTCGCGCAACGCCACCTGGGCGTCGTGAAGCTCCCGGGAGAGCTCGTCCTGGCGTTGTTGCTGGCCCTGCCGCTCCTGTTCCAACTGAGTGACCCGGGCTCGCCGACTCTCGATGTCCGACTCCAGGCCGGCCACACGGTTTTCCAGCCCGGTGGCGCGCTGGCGCCATTGCTCAAGATCCTGCTCGTATTTCGCCACCCGGGCTTTTTGTTCTTCCAGTGCCTGTTGCAGGTGTTCAGCCTGCTGCCGCTCCATGGCCTGCTCATGGTGGGCACGCTGAACCCATTGCTCAGCCTCTTGGCGAGCAGCCTCCGCCGTCTCAAGCTCCGACCGCAGGCTCCGGCAGCGTCCGTTGGTGCGCACCAAGAGCACCCCGAGTACAGCTAAACCGATTATCAGAACCATCATCCAGCCGGCCATCAGGTCCGGCCGGGTCAACATCAAGTCGGTGACAGCTTCGGGCACTGCATGTACTCCTGTATCTGCGGTGAACATCATTGATTCAGACTGTGATTCAGTGCACACAGTCTACCTTATCCATGGAACCTTTTTCCCTTGTCGCCGTGAGAGTCATCATGGATCACTGCCTTGATCTCGACTGCTTGGCAAATCCGGGAGGCGAGCGCATCTGTTTATAGACGCGCCTCGTAATATCGTCTAAAAGGATGAAATATCCTTTTGTCTTTGGGCATTACGTTTTCTTAACGCTGTCCGGGACGACAACAGGATCGCAAACGGACGACAGACCATGTTGAAAGAACTCTGGCGAAAACTGGGAACAGACTTCATGCAGCCGGGCTATTCCATTCCGGCGGCCGACGTTGGATTGTTCGGAGCACGTGAATCGCGGCGCAGTGGCGGAGCCTCTCGAGTCCTTCCACACATCACCCACACCGGCGAGTTCCATCTGGAACGTCTGACCACTCTCCTGAAAGCCCGCTATGGCAAGGTTTTCGAAGCCACCCAGAGCAATACCAGCGATGACGCCCTGCGGAGTCTGATCAGCTATGCGGCCCGGATTCAGGATCAGGATGTCCAGCGGGAGCTGCTGCTGTTCTACCTGAACTGTTCACCTGTCATCCAGGAATTTTTACGTTCGGAAACCCAACTAGGCGACGGAAACTTTCTGCTGGGTTAATCACTTAGCCGGTGGTTCTGAGAACCCGTCGAAAAATTTCCCTCTTAACCAACTGTAAAGTAACTACACAGTTCGGTTGTTGTATACTGCTGCGCCTACTATCTTCAAATACAGTCACACAGGCCGTGGTACCAGCCATGGAGACGGCCTGAGAACTGCCGGCGCAGGGGATTTCAATGGGTTTCAAACAGATTCGGGCTTGGTTTCCTCAACCAAAAGCCCTGTTGGCGGCCGGCACATTGATTGTGCTGGCTGGCTGCTCCTCAGACCGTTACTTCATGGTGCCCAAAGAAGATCTGGGAGAACTGAATTCGTCCGTTCAATCTCAACGGGCGACTCTGGTGACCATGGAGAGCAACGCTCAGGTCCGCCATGAGCAACTGATGGTGAAACAACAGGATCACACCGATTCAATCATCAGCGCGATCCAGACTCAGGTCGAAAAACCCAGTTGCCCGCCCATGCCGGCCCAAAAAGTTTGCCCGAAGGTGGACACGTCCAAGGGTCAGGTTGCGCGACTGAAAGGCAAAATCATTGTTGGTCAGGTGGAGAACATTTACCTGGCCGACCCCGAACAGGTATACAGCGCCCGCATCGATAGCGGTGCCGAAACCTCTTCTATTGACGCCCGTAACATCACACGCTTTGAACGAGACGGCAGCAACTGGGTTCGCTTCGAAGTGCCCGTTCCCAATTCCGAAGAGCTGGTGACCCTGGAAAAAGAAATCGTCCGGCGAGTCCGAGTCACCCAAGCCGCCGCAGACGATCCTGAACGCCGCGTGGTGGTGGAGTTGCAGTTCGCTATCGGCGATCTCGAACAGGTCGCGGAATTCACCCTGACCGATCGAAACGACCTGGAACACCAGGTATTGATAGGTCGAAACGTTCTTCGAGACGTGATGCTCATCGACGTCGGCACGGAATTCGCCACCAAGCTGCCCGAAGCCATCGCCAAGAACAGGAATGACTCGTGAAGCCTCGCTCCCGTACCCCCTTTTACATCGCCGTTTTCCTGCTCATCGCGGCAGGCGTCTCGCTGGCCGTCTGGCGTCACGTTGAACTTGGCATCCCCTGGCTGACCGGCGAGCAAAGACCGGTGTGGATGATTGAAGCCAGAATTGATTTCGAGGCCGACAACAATGCCGTCCAGGCCAGTCTGAACGTGCCGGACCAGCCGCCCGGGTTCCGAATCCTGAGCGAGCAGGCGGCCTCCCCCGGCTATGGCTTCTCGATCCTTGAAAAATCCGGCAATCGCACCGCCGAGTGGACCAAGCGCAACGTGTCCGGCCCCCAGACCTTGTATTTCAAGGCCCAGTTCATTCCGGACGAAACGGCGCTGGGCCGAGTGCCTGCAAAGGAACCCAAGGCCCGTAAAGTGTTCTGGGAAGAGCCGCAGGCGACTGCCGTTCAAGAGGTACTGACCCAGGCAAAGGCGCGATCCAGCTCACCCGAGAGCATGACCCGGGAGCTGATTCGCCTGATGCAGCCGGATACCCGCACTCAGAACACCACACTGCTGGTGGAAGAGGAAGAATACCTGGACTTGCTGGTGGACATGCTGAACCACTCCGGCATTCCTGCCCGTACCGCTGATGGCCTCAAACTGGAAGACGCCCGACGCCGGCAATCTTTGATGCCGTTTCTGCAAATATACGACGGCGAGCGCTGGCTGACATTCGACCCGAATAGTGCCGAGCAGGGCGTACCCGAAAGCCTGCTGCTATGGCGGCAAGGCTCGGCCTCTCTGCTCGACGTTGTGGGGGGCGACGATTCTGAAGTCCGCTTCTCAATGCTGCGCCAGACCATACCTGCGTTGCAGCTGGCCACCATGGACGTGGAGTCCAATGGACTCGGCTTCCTGAGCTTCTACGAGCTCCCCATCGAGGAGCAGAGCATGTTCCGCATGCTGTTGCTGCTGCCGCTTGGGGCATTGGTAGTTGCATTCATGCGCATCGTCATCGGCATTCGCACCTCTGGCACCTTCATGCCTGTGTTGATTGCGGTGGCCTTTGTGCAGACCACTCTGGTGCCCGGATTGATCGCGTTCCTGTCAGTAGTGTCCATTGGCCTGGTGATGCGCGGATATCTTTCCAGCCTGAACCTGTTGCTGGTGTCCCGAATATCTGCCCTGATCATCCTGGTGATCTTCATCACGGCTGGCCTGAGCATCATTGGATACCAGATGGGGTTCAATACCGGAATGACGGTCACCTTCTTCCCGATGGTCATCATCGCCTGGACCATTGAACGCATGTCCATTCTCTGGGAAGAGGAAGGCGCCCACGAGGTCGTGATTCAGGGGGCGGGCAGCCTGTTTGTGGCGATCCTGGCCTATCTCGTGATGAGCACGCCCCTGGCCGGCCACCTGACGTTCAACTTCCCGGAGCTGCATTTCGCGGTGCTTGGTCTGATCCTGCTCATGGGGCAGTACACCGGTTACAAGCTGAGCGAACTGAAGCGGTTCACACCCATGAAGGTCTACGACTGACATGGGATGGATCTCACCGCGACATCTTAATCGTCTGGGGATGCTCAACATGAACCGACGCAATGTGGATTACATTGCCCGGTACAACGAGCGTTCGTCCTACCCACTGGTCGACAACAAGTTGAAGACCAAACTCGCCGTGGCCGAATACGGCGTGAAGACGCCCCGCCTCCAGCAGGTGGTGCGCCAACAGCACGAAATCTCGCACTTCCGGGAAATGGCGGAAGATCTCGGCGGCTTTGCCATCAAACCCGCAAAAGGTTCCGGCGGCAAAGGAATCACGGTGATTACCGGACGCGATGGCGACGACTACATCAAGGCCTCTGGCTCCCGCATCAGCTCTGAAAACCTGGAGCGTCACCTGACGAATATCCTGGCCGGCCTCTATTCGCTGGCCGGAAGTCCCGATGTGGCGATCATCGAAGATCTGATCGAATCCGAGGCCTCACTGGCGAAGTATTCCTACCAAGGAGTACCTGACATTCGCATCGTGGTGTTTCAGGGCTACCCGGTGATGGCCATGCTCCGCCTGGCGACCAAGGCGTCCGATGGCAAAGCCAACCTGCACCAGGGTGCGGTCGGCGTGGGCCTGGACATTGGCACTGGCCGCAGCCTGAATGCCGTGCAATTCAACCGCCCCATCACCCTGCACCCAGACACCGGCCTGGCGCTGGAAAACATCAACATATCCGCCTGGGATGAAATGCTGGAAATGGCGGCGCGCTGCTTTGAAGCCACCGGCTTGGGCTACATGGGCGTTGACCTGGTGGTGGATGCCCACCAGGGCCCGCTGCTGCTGGAACTGAATGCCCGGCCCGGGCTGGCGATCCAAATGGCCAACGGCCGCGGTTTGTTACCGCGGCTGCGCAATATCGAAAGCCTGAAACGCCCCCACTTTCACCCACGAGAGCGGGCCAAATACGCCATGGAAGCCTTCGGCGCGTTCTAGAGACCAACGTCACTTTAAAACCATTCAGACATAAAAAAACCGGGGCCTGAGCCCCGGTTTTTTGTTTCTACCCTATCGGCGCAGTTACAGCTCGCCCTTGGCGATCAGCAGCTTGCGCTCGTGGGTCAGGCCCTTCAACAGCCCCCAGGTCATGACCAGGAGGATGGCGGTAAAGGGCAGGCCTGCACTGATGGCCGTCGCTTGGATCGCGCCCAAGGCATCGTCACCGCCGCCGAAAATCAGCGCTGCAGCGATGGCACCTTCCATCACCACCCAGAAAACACGCTGGGCAGTCGGGGCGTCGGTCTTGCCACCGGCAGTGATGCTGTCGATCACCAGCGAGCCGGAGTCAGAAGACGTCACGAAGAACACCAGCACCAGCACGATGCCAACGAATGAGATGATGCCGGTCAGCGGCAGGTTGGCGAACATCTGGAACATGGCCAGGGACACGTCGGTGAGACCGTCCGCGGCCAGTGCACCGATACCACTCTGAATCTGTTCCAGGGCGGTACCACCAAATGCACTCATCCACACCACAGTGATCACAGTCGGGATGATCAGAACAGCGGTCACGAACTCACGCACAGTGCGGCCGCGGGATACCCGCGCAATGAACATGCCTACGAACGGTGACCAGGAAATCCACCAGGCCCAATAGAACACAGTCCAGCCCTGGAACCAGGCTTCGTCTTCACGGCCAAACGGGTTGCTCAGTTGGAACACGTTACCCACGTAGCTAGAGGAGGTCACCCACAGGGTTTCCAGCACGGTCATGGTGGGACCAGCGAAGATAATAAAGAACAGCAACAGGCCGGCCAGGCTCATGTTGATGTTACTGAGCACTTTCACGCCGCCGTCGAGGCCACGCAGAACCGAGACCAGAGCAACGGCGGTCACACCCACGATAATCGCCATCTGGACGTTGACGCCGCTGGAGATGTCGAACAGGTAGCTCAGACCAGAAGCGGCCTGCTGTGCACCGAAACCAAGAGAGGTCGCCAAACCGAAGATGGTAGCAACAACGGCTAGCACATCAATGATGTGGCCCGGCCAGCCCCAGACCTTGTCTTTCAGGAGCGGGAAGAATGCGGAACGGATGGTCAGCGGCATGTTCTTGTTGAACGCAAAGAACGCCAGCGACAGTGCAACCACCGCGTAGATTGCCCACGGGTGGAGGCCCCAGTGGAACATGGTCGCGCCCATGGCCAGATTGGCCGCTTCCGGCGAGTTCGGCTCTACATTAAACGGCGTCTCATACCAGCCCGTGAAATAGGCCGTCGGTTCGGCAACCGCCCAGAACATCAGGCCGATGCCCATGCCGGCAGCAAACAGCATGGCAAACCATGACAGGGTTGAGAACTCCGGTTTGGCGTCCATACCACCCAGGCGTATCTTGCCCACCGGCATAAAGATCAACGCCAGGCAAACAACCACGAACACGTTGGCACTTAAAAGAAAGAACCAGTCAAACGTGGCAATGATGTCCCATTTCGCCCCGTCCAGAAGCGCTTTTGCGTCTGCCGGAAACATCAGGGTACCTACCACGAAAAGCACGACCAATATTGCCGTAATCGGGAATACCGGTGCATGAAGATCCAGGCCAAAAGGATTGATATTATCCTGGCCTGCGACGTAATCCGTCTGATATTCGTCTTTTACTACCTCGCCCACGTTTGGCGCCTCCTGAAGTGGAAAGTCTTGTTGGGAATCGGTATTCAAACGTTACAAGCGCGTCATGATAATGTTTTGAACTCAAAACATCAAAAAGCGCAGCGAACTGCTGCATCCTCCTCCATCATAGACCAAGTTTGGGTCGGCACTAGGGCCTGGCGGCTGGATACACTGCAACCTTGATCAGGTTTCCTTACACTACTGCAGAAAAATGCCCCCACCGACCTTACAGAACTAACAGAGGCAAGCATGGAGAAAACCACCACCTTCCCGGTGCGATACACCGTCTATGCGCTCAGCATTGCGGGCTTTATCGTGTCCCTGGCCTTATCGCTACTCGCAGGCGCCAGCGTTGTCTTCCCGCTGGTATTCGGAGCGCTTGCGGCCCTTGGAACCTATGACTTGCTCCAGCGCAAACGCACGGTCAGCCGAAACTACCCGATACTTGCCAACATCCGTTACCTGCTGGAATCCATCGGCCCGGAGATTCGCCAATATTTCATCCAGTCCGATACCGAAGAGCGTCCTTTCTCACGGGAACAGCGCACCATCGTCTACCAGCGCGCCAAGAACGTGCTCGACAAGCGCCCGTTCGGATCCCAGCTGAGTATGTACGAGGAAGGTTTCGAATGGATGAACCATTCGATGACGCCAACCCGCCTAAACGACAGCGACTTCCGCATCCTGATCGGCAAGCATTGCGCCAAGCCCTATAGCGCCAGCGTATTCAACATCTCAGCCATGAGTTTTGGCTCCCTGTCTGCCAACGCCATTCTGAGCCTGAACACAGGAGCCAGAATGGGCGGCTTCTATCACGACACCGGCGAGGGCTCGATCTCCCGCTATCACCGCCATCCAGGCGGAGACCTGGTGTGGGAAATCGGTTCCGGCTACTTCGGCTGCCGACACAAGGATGGTTCCTTCAATGCGGACATGTTCCGAGAAAACGCCAACCTTGATCAGGTAAAAATGATAGAGATCAAACTATCTCAGGGTGCGAAACCGGGCCATGGCGGCATCCTGCCCGGGGCCAAAGTAACACCGGAGATTGCCGAGGCCCGTGGCGTAGAGGTAGGTGAGGACTGCGTGTCGCCCGCCAGTCACTCCGCGTTCTCCACCCCGGTGGAGCTTCTGGAATTCGTAGACCAACTGCGTGAGCTGTCCAGCGGTAAACCGGTTGGTTTCAAACTGGCCATCGGGCATCCCTGGGAGTGGTTCGCCATCGTCAAAGCGATGCTGGAAACCGGGCGCAAGCCGGATTTTATCGTTGTTGACGGGGGTGAAGGCGGCACCGGTGCGGCACCGCTGGAGTTCATCAACCGGTTGGGCATGCCCATGACGGAAGCCCTACTTCTGGTCCACAACACCCTGGTAGGCACCAACCTGCGCGACGACACCGCCATTGGTGCGGCCGGCAAGATCACCTCGGCGTTTAACATCGCCCGCACCCTGGCCCTTGGCGCCGACTGGTGCAATTCGGCACGGGGCTATATGTTTTCCCTGGGCTGCATCCAGGCCCTGAGCTGTCATACCGGGCGCTGCCCCAGTGGCGTAGCCACCCAGGATCCGCGCCGCGGCAACAAGCTGGATGTCGAACTCAAGAGCCACAGGGTATTCAACTTTCACAAAAATACCCTGGACGCTCTCCAGAACCTGCTGGAAGCCTCGGGGTTGGGCCACCCTTCCGAGCTCGGTCCGGAACACATCGTGCGGCGAGTAACCAAGACCGAGGTACATTCCTACATGGACCTCTTCCGGTTTCTGGAACCGGGCGCGTTGCTGGAAGCAGAAACAGGCCTCACCGTGTTCGACAAATACTGGCCCCACGCCCGGTCTGACACCTTTAACCCACCGGAATTTGTCCTGAAATTGCGAGAGACTAAACTGCGCTAAAATTCCGCGCCGGAAATGGCACCGACCTGTTTATTTTTACCATGGGCTGGTGTAGACTTCGCTCCCGCTAAGCCACTGAGATAACTCTTATGTTTCTTATTGGCAACAGTGAATCGGGGCGTAGCGCAGCTTGGTAGCGCACCTGCATGGGGTGCAGGGGGTCGTAGGTTCAAATCCTACCGTCCCGACCAGATTCCAACAGAAAAATCAGCCACCTTTTGGGTCGCTGATTTTTTTGTGCCTGTCGTTTTTTATCCACTAATGGTTTGTCATAAAACCTTCATCAGACTACCTTAAATTCAGCCCCTACCGCCCAACCGCTGAATCTTTATAAGGAATGTGATGATGAAGAAGTTTCTGACTCTGGCCTGCGCCGCCCTGCTGACGCCCGCTCTTGCCAACGGTGCGTTCAAACTGGACAGCCGCTATCAGGACAAAGACGGCGATCTTATTGCAGACATTCCCAGCGCTGAGTCAGAGCAGCTCGACCCTTCCACACTGATCTTTGCTTACACCCCGGTAGAAGATCCGGCGGTTTACCGGGAAGTGTGGTCTGAATTCCTGGATCACCTGTCGGACGTCACTGGCAAGCGGGTACAGTTTTTCCCAGTCCAGTCCAATGCCGCCCAGATTGAAGCCATGCGTGCGGGCCGCCTACACATCGCCGGCTTTAATACCGGCTCCAATCCGCTGGCTGTTGCCTGTGCCGGTTACCGCCCATTCACCATGATGGCCTCCGCCGATGGCTCCTTCGGCTATGAAATGGAGATCCTCAGCTACCCGGGTTCCGGCATCGACAAGGTCGAGGACATTCGCGGCAAGGAAATGGCTTTTACCTCACAGACCTCAAACTCCGGCTTCAAGGCACCGTCTGCCATTCTGAAAGCCGATTACAACATGGTGGCCGGTGAAGACTTCGAACCGGTGTTCTCGGGCAAACATGACAACTCCATTCTTGGCGTCGCCAACCAGGACTACCAGGCTGCGGCCGTTGCCAACTCGGTACTCGACCGCATGCTGCGCCGCGACGTGGTGAGCGAGGATCAACTGGTAAGCCTCTACAAATCCCAGACCTTCCCCACCACCAGCTACGGCATTGCCCACAACCTGAAGCCCGAGCTGCAGCAGAAAATCCAGGACGCGTTCTTCTCCTTTGAATGGGAAGGCACAGCGCTGGAAGAGGAGTTCTCCAAATCCGGTGAGGCTCAGTTCATTCCGATCACCTTCAAGAACCACTGGGAAGTGATTCGCAAAATCGACGATGCCAACGGCGTTGAATACAACTGCAAGTAAACAATACGGCGGATCTTTGTGCTGAAACTTCAAAATCTGACGAAGACCTACAAAACCGGAGACAAAGCCCTTCAGGGGATCAACTTTGAGGTTCCCGCTGGACAGGTCGTAGGCCTGATCGGCCCCTCCGGTGCCGGTAAATCCACCTTGATCCGTTGCATCAACCGATTGGTGGAGCCTTCCTCGGGCTCCATTTGGCTCGGCGACACGGATCTTACCCGCCTGAACGGCCGCGCCCTGCGCCAGGCCCGGCGGCGTATCGGCATGATTTTCCAAGAATACGCTCTGGTAGAACGCCTGACTGTGATGGAAAACGTGCTCTCCGGTCGGCTCGGGTATGTGCCCACCTGGCGCTCCTTTTTGCGGCGCTACAGCCCCGAGGACATCAGCCAGGCATTCGCCCTGCTGGAAAAAGTTGGGCTTGGAGAGCACTTCAACAAGCGGGCCGACGCCCTCTCTGGCGGCCAGCGCCAGCGGGTGGGTATTGCCCGGGCGCTTGAGCAGAACCCGGAACTGCTGCTGGTGGACGAACCCACCGCTTCCCTGGACCCGAAAACCTCGCGCCAGATCATGCGCCTGATTCAGGGTGCCTGTCAGGAGCGCAGCTTGCCCGCCATTATCAACATTCACGATGTGATGCTCGCCCAGCAGTTCTCGGACCGGATCATCGGCCTGAAAGCCGGGGAAATCGTTTTCGACGGTGCCCCAGACGAACTCACCAACGAGGTGCTGACCCGCATCTACGGCGACGAAGACTGGACCCAGCTTCGAGGTGAAGGCGAAGACCATGGCGAGGATGGCGGCGACGGCGCCAAAGTCGATCTGGCTGAGGGGGTGTAATGGCGCTCCAATCGACCGGGCGCTCCACCTGGAAGCGCCCACCGATGCTGTTTACCAATACCCTCTGGCGTCGCCTGATTTACACCGGTGCTTTGATCTATTTGGTGCTGGCCGTGCAATCCGTCGAAGTGGACTGGCAGCGGGTCTATTTGGGCCTGGAGCGAGGCTGGCGTTTCGTCCAGGGCTTTTTGGTGCCCGACTTCACCACCCGCTGGCGCGACATTCACGCCGGGCTGATTGAAAGCCTGACCATCACCGTCACCTCCACGGTGGCAGGCATCCTGATTTCAGTTCCGATTGGTATTGGCGCGGCGCGGAATCTGGCACCGGCCCCGGTGTACCTCGCCTGCCGGGGCATCATCACCCTGTCACGCTCGTTCCAGGAAATCATCATCGCCATTCTGCTGGTGGCCATGTTTGGTTTTGGCCCCTTTGCCGGTTTCCTGACCCTGGCCTTCGCGACTATCGGGTTTCTGTCCAAGCTGCTGGCCGAGGAAATCGAGAGTTGCGACCGCAGCCAGATCGAAGCGATTCGGGCGACCGGCGCAACCTGGTGGCAGGTGGTGAATTACGCCGTTCAGCCCCAGGTCATGCCACGCCTGGTGGGCTTGTCGCTCTACCGTCTGGACATCAATTTCCGGGAATCCGCGGTCAATGGAATTGTCGGGGCCGGCGGCATTGGCGCCACCCTAAACACCGCCATCGATCGCTACGAATACGACTCGGCCGGCGCCATTCTGATCCTGATCATCGCCATCGTTCTAGTGGTGGAATACTCTTCTTCGTACATTCGCAGGTGGGTCCAGTGACAGACTCTTCTACTCCCGTCTGGCAGCACCGGACACGCAAACAAACCCTGCTTCGCTGGGCCGGCTGGTTCTGGCTGGTCGCCCTCACGGTGTTCTGCTGGCAGCTGATGAATGAAAACACCATCTGGGCGTTTGTCAGCGATGCGCCGGCCCAGGCCGCTGACATCGGTGGCCGTATGTTCCCGCCGGCCTGGGGCTACGTAAATGAGCTCTGGCAGCCGCTTTGGGACACCATCAACATCGCCACCCTGGGCACCCTGCTGGGCATCCTCATTGCCGTACCCGTGGCGTTCCTGGCAGCCAGCAATACCACGCCCAGCACCCGCTTTGTCCGCCCTGTGGCCTTGTTGATCATCGTCGCCTCACGCTCGATCAACGCCCTGATCTGGGCACTGCTGCTGGTCGCGATCATTGGCCCGGGCCTGCTGGCCGGCATCATTGCCATCGGGCTGCGCTCCATCGGTTTTGTCGCCAAACTGCTCTATGAAGCCATCGAGGAAATTGATGTCACTCAGGTCGAAGCGGTGCGGGCCACCGGAGCCAGTAGCGCCCAGGTCATCGATTACGCCATCGTTCCGCAAATATTACCGGCATTTTGGGGCATCAGCGTGTTCCGCTGGGACATCAACATTCGGGAGTCCACCATCCTCGGCCTGGTCGGCGCCGGCGGTCTTGGCATCCAGCTGAACGCGTCGCTGGCCACCCTGGCCTGGAATCAGGTCGCCACCATCTTCCTGCTGATCCTTGGCACCGTGGTGATCTCCGAGTGGGTTTCCGCCCGGGTCCGACAGGCGGTACTCTAGACCCATGATTGACCAACATCCGACCTCCTTTGCCGGCACCCGGCCTACGCCGGCCTGGGCCTTTGAGCAGTACGAACGCATTCGGCACCGGCTGCCGAATGCGTCCTTGCGCCGGACACCGCCCGAACCGGTGGTTTCCCTGGCGCCTTTGATGAGCCAGTTCGACGCCTTCGTCTTCGATGCGTTCGGTGTCCTGAACGCCGGGCCTACCGTTATTCCCGGGGCGACTCAGCGCCTGGCGGAATTGCAGGCCAGTGGAAAAACCGTGATGGTGCTGTCCAACGCCGCGACCGCAAGCCACCCTGCCCTGGCCGCCAAATACCAGCGCATGGGTTTTGACCTGGATGAAACCACGGTCATTTCCAGCCGCTGGTTACTTGAGCAACACCTGCGCGACAGCCAGAATTCCGGCGTCTGGGGTGTGATTGCGCCAGCAAACTCAGAGCCGGAGACCCTGCCACTGCCGGGCCACGCCATCCACGCCGTGCGGGCAGACGTTACCGACGAAGCGCTCGATCGGCTGGACGGGTTCATTTTTCTCAGCAGCGAAGGTTGGAACGAAACCCTGCAGGACCGCCTGACCCAAAGCCTCAGCCGCAAGGCCAGACCGGTCAAGGTCGCCAACCCGGACCTGGTCGCCCCGAGGGGAGACCTGCTTACTCTGGAGCCCGGGTATTTCTCTCACCTGGCCGCTACCGCCACCGGCGCCCAACTGGATTTCTTTGGCAAACCCTTCGATCGAGCCTTTGAGGCCGCTCTGGCCCGGCTACCGGGCATAGCTCCGGAACGGATCCTGATGGTGGGCGACACCCTGCACACGGACATTCTTGGCGGCCAGGCGTCGGGCATGTCCACCCTGCTGGTCACCGACCACGGGGCGCTGCAGGGCATGAACATAGAGGCCTGCATTCAGCGCTCAGGCATCTGTCCGGATTTCATCGCGCCGGCTATCTGAATCGGCGTGAAACGGGCACAAAAAAACCGAGTGGGCTTTTGCCAACTCGGTTCTTTAATTCGCGAGCATTAACAGTCGCGTTACTTCACCGGTGTGTTCAGCACTTCCAGAACGTCTTCCAGCTCTGTGATCATCTGACGGATCAGCTGCTTGTACTGCGAGGTATCGTCTTTGACCTCATGACTGCTGAGCTTCTGTTTGGCGCCGCCGATGGTGTAGCCCTGGTCGTACAGCAGGCTGCGAATCTGACGAATGGTGATCACGTCCGCCCGCTGATAATAACGGCGATTACCCCGGCGCTTTACCGGCGATAGTTGGGGAAACTCCTGCTCCCAGTAGCGCAGAACGTGCGCTTTGACGGCGCACAGATCCGCCACCTCGCCAATGGTGAAGTAGCGTTTCCCCGGAATCGTGGGAAGCTCGTTGTTATGACTGGGTTCCAGCATACGCTTCTACTTTTTGCTTGAGTTTTTGCCCGGGGCGAAACGTGACCACCCGACGTGCGCTGATGGGGATTTCTTCACCAGTCTTGGGGTTACGACCGGGACGCTGCTTCTTGTCCCGGAGGTCAAAATTCCCAAAACCCGACAGCTTCACCTGTTCGTTGTGACTGAGAGCGCCTCTGATTTCGTCGAAAAAGGCTTCCACCATCTCCTTGGCTTCACGTTTGTTCAGGCCCAATTCCTCGTACAGCCGTTCCGCCATTTCCGCTTTCGTCAAAGCCGCCATGTCTATCAACTCCTAAGTGTTGCCCCCAGCTCTTCTTTCAAGGCGTCGATCACACCATTGAAGAGCGAATGAACTTCGTCCTCGTTCAGCGTGCGCTCCGGGTGCTGCCAGAACAGGCTCAATGCCAAGCTTCGGTTGCCCTCGCCCAGGCTCTCACCTTCGTAGACATCAAACACTCGCAGCGCAGTCAGCTGCTCACCGGCATGCTTCTTGGCAACGCGCTCAACGTCCGAGAACGCGACGTCACTTCCGATAATCATAGCCAAATCCCGACGAACTTCCGGGAATTTCGAAATTTCTTTGAAATTAGGCACATAACCGGTAACGATTGAATCCAAGAATAGCTCAAACACCAGAATCGTGCCATTAAGTTCCAGATTTTTCTGCACTTGTGGATGCAATGTGCCTAGCCAGCCGACATGTTCGCCATCTCGGAGCAGCTCTGCGGTCTGGCCCGGATGCAGAGCCGGGTGCTGGCTCCCCACAAACTGGATCTCGATTCCGAGGACTCGGAACAGGCTCTCCAAATCTCCTTTTACATCAAAGAAATCGGCCATTCTGCGACCGTTTGCCCAATTTTCAGGGTACTGGGCGCCAACCACCACACCGGCCAGCATCGGCTGCTGGTCAATGCGCTCTCCGGATTGCTCGAACCGTAGACCGGTCTCAAACAGGCGAATTCGCGGCTGCTGGCGATTCTGGTTGTAGGCCGCAGTTTTCAGCAGACCGCTCCACAGGCTGGTACGCATCACCGAGAGATCGGAAGAGATCGGGTTGGCCAGGGCGATGCCCTCGCGCTCGGGGTCGACCAGCTCCTGAACCTTCGGGTCCACAAAGCTATAGGTAATCGCTTCCTGATAGCCATGGTCCACAAAGAACTTCTGAATGGCGGACAGGGGCCGGGTCGCTTCATCTTCCAGGCGCAACCCCAATGACCCGGTTGGTTCAGTCACCGGCAGATTGTTGTACCCGTAAATCCGGCCGACCTCTTCGATCAGGTCTTCTTCAATCGAGATGTCCGGTCGAAAACTCGGTACGCCAACGCGCCAGCCATCACGCAGCAGTTTGTCCACGTGCAGCCCTAAGCGCGTCAGGATCTCTTCAACGGTGGTTCGGTCGATCTCCAGGCCCAGCACGTCGGCAAGCCGAGTGGCGCGAAGGTCCACAGAACGGTGCTTGGGCAGATGATCCTTGCTGACCACCTCAACAATTTCTCCAGGCTCCCCGCCGACGATCTCCAGCAGTAGCTGGGTGGCCCGTTCCATCGCTTCCCGCGCCAGCTCGAAGTCCACGCCGCGCTCAAAACGATGAGAGGCGTCGGTGTGCAGACCGTATTCCCGGGCCTTACCGGCCAGGGTGATCGGGTCAAAATAGGCGGACTCGAGGATCAGATCGCCAGTCTGGGCGCTGACACCACTGTGTTCGCCGCCCATGACACCGGCAATAGCCACCGGCTTCTCGTGATCCGCGATGATCAGGGTGCCTTCGGTCAGTTCAACTTCCTGCCCGTCCAGCAGCACCAGCTTCTCGCCGCGCTCAGCCATGCGCACCACGATGCCGCCCCGAATTTCGGTTCGATCGAAGGCGTGCATGGGCTGCCCCAACTCCAGCATTACGTAATTGGTGACATCCACGGCGGGATCGATGGAGCGAATGCCGGACCGGCGCAGCTTCTCCTGCATCCACAATGGCGCTTGGGCCCGCAGATTGACGTTGCGCAGGATGCGACCGAGGTAACGCGGGCAGCCCGCTGGCGCCTCGATACGGATATCGGGTACGTCAGAGTGCTCCGCCTCTACTGGGTGAACCTCTGGCCCTTCAACAACCAGGCTGTTCAATACGCCCACTTCCCGGGCAATACCGCGGATGGACAGGCAGTCGCTGCGATTCGGAGTCAGGTCGACGTCAATGGTGACGTCGTTGAGCTTCAGGTACTCATCAACCGCCTGACCGACCGGCGCGTCTTCCGGCAACTCCATCAGGCCATCGTGGTTTTCGGACAAGCCGAGTTCCGCTTCTGAGCACAGCATACCCTCAGACGGCTGGCCCCTCAGCTTGGCCTTCTTGATTTTAAAATCCCCTGGCAAAACCGCGCCCACGACCGCAAACGGCACCTTCAGGCCGTCACGGACGTTGGGGGCACCGCACACCACCTGAACGGTCTGAGTGCCATCGCTTACCTGACAAACCCGAAGCTTGTCGGCGTCCGGGTGCGGAGCCACGGATTCCACCTGACCGACCACGATACCGCTGAACTGACCCGCAACCGGTTCGAAGCCGTCCACTTCCAGACCGGCCATGGTGATCTGGTCCATCAATTCCTGGGTTCCGATTGCCGGGTTCACCCACTCGCGCAGCCACTGTTCACTGAATTTCATGGTTATTGCCTTGTCCTGATGCGGTTTCGCCTGTTGATTGGAATGCCGTAAAACGCCGAATTAACGGAACTGGCGCAGGAAGCGCAAATCGTTCTCGAAGAACATTCGGAGGTCATTCACGCCGTAACGCAGCATGGCCAGGCGCTCAACGCCCAGACCGAACGCAAAACCCCGGTATTCCTCGGCATCGATACCGCAGTGCTCAAATACTTTCGGGTGCACCATGCCGCAGCCCATCACTTCCAGCCACTTGATGCTGCCGTCGGCCTCCCGCCCCCACTCAATATCCACTTCCGCAGAGGGTTCGGTGAACGGGAAGTAAGACGGACGGAAACGCACCTTGAGATCGCGCTCGAAAAATACGCGCAGGAATTCCTCAACGGTGCTCTTCAGGTCAGCAAAGCTGACATCCCGCTCCACCAGCAGGCCTTCAACCTGATGGAACATCGGAGTGTGGGTCATGTCGGAATCGCAGCGATATACGCGCCCAGGACAGATCATCCGGAACGGCGGTTTGCCCGCTTCCATGGTGCGGATCTGCACCGGCGAGGTGTGGGTGCGCAGCAGGGTGCCGGGATTAAAATAGAAAGTGTCGTGCATGGCCCGGGCGGGATGGTGGCCCGGAATGTTGAGGGCTTCGAAGTTGTGGTAATCGTCTTCGATCTCAGGGCCCTGCTCGACGGTGTAACCGGCTTTCGCGAAAAATTGTTCAATGCGCTGCAGGGTCCGGGTGACCGGGTGTAGCCCGCCAAGATCCTGACCACGCCCCGGCAGGGTCACGTCAATGGATTCGCTGGCCAGCTTGGCTTCGATGGCGGCACGCTCGAGGTCTGTGCGACGGGCATTGATGGCCTGCTCAACCTGGCCCTTGGCCTCATTGATCTTCTGGCCTGCAGCGGGACGCTCCTCGGCGGACAACTTGCCCAGTGTTTTGGCCTGCTGGGTAATGACACCCTTCTTGCCGAGGTATTCAACGCGAATGTGATCAAGCGCCTGCAAGCTGTCGGCATTGTCTACCGCAGCCAACCCGTCCTGAACCAGTTGCTCCAGGTTTTCCATTGACCCTGCTCCAAACCAGAAATGGGAGTACAAATATCGAATTCTACAAACAAAAATAGGGGAAGAGCATGCCCTTCCCCTATCAGAAGGCGCCTCCATGATGACATGAGACGCCCGGATCGATCATCAATCGATGAAGAGCTTAAGCGATCACAGAGACGCTTTGGCTTTCTCGACAACAGCAGCAAACGCCTGCTGCTCGTTCATGGCCAGGTCAGCCAGAACCTTACGATCGATCTCAACGTTAGCCTTTTTCAGACCAGCGATCAGACGGCTGTAAGACAGACCGTTTGCGCGGGCGCCAGCGTTGATACGGGCGATCCACAGAGCGCGGAACGCGCGCTTACGGTTACGACGGTCGCGGTAAGCGTACTGACCGGCCTTGATAACCGCTTGCTTGGCTACGCGGAATACACGACTACGAGCGCCGTAGTAACCCTTGGCCTGATTGAGAATCTTCTTGTGACGACGGCGTGCGACCACACCACGTTTTACACGAGCCATACTTTAATCCTTCTACCTTTATAAACCTGTGCCAGAATGATCAGCGCGCTATTAGCACGCAGTCATACGCTTGATGGAAGCCACGTCAGACTTGGCAATCATCTTGGTGCCGCGCAGCTGACGCTTACGCTTGGGGCTCTTCTTGGTCAGGATATGACTGGTGAAGGACTGCTTGTGCTTGAAGCCAGTGGCGGTTTTCTTGAACCGTTTGGTGGCTCCGCTTTTGGTTTTCATCTTAGGCATTTTTTAAAACTCCGCATTCTATTTTCAATAAACGCATGTGCCCCTGAACGACAAATCCCCCGCAACCGCGGGGGACCGTGACCCGAACAGGTTCACTTCTTCTTGCGGGGCGCCACTACCATGGTCATCTGCCGGCCTTCCATTTTCGGCCGCATCTCAACCGTGGCCAGCTCTTCAATATCCGTCTCGATGCGAGCCATGAGCTTCATACCAATTTCTTGGTGTGCCATCTCACGGCCGCGGAAGCGAATAGTGATCTTGCCGCGGTCCCCGTTCTCAAGGAAACGTACCAGGTTGCGTAGTTTGACCTGATAATCCCCTTCTTCAGTTCCTGGACGGAACTTCAGCTCTTTGACCTGCGTCTGCTTCTGCTTCTTCTTAGCAGCCGCCTTGGCCTTCTTCTCGTCGAAGATTTTCTTGCCGTAGTCCATTATCTTACAGACGATCGGATCGGAATCCGTAACCTGGACCAGGTCAAGCGATGCCTCTTCTGCTTGCTTCAAGGCATCCTCAATTGGTACTACACCGACCTGATTGCCCTCGGCATCGATCAGTCGGACTTCGGTTGCGTCAATATTCTCATTGATTGGCGCCTTGGGAGCACGCCCACCCCGATTCGTTCGCTGTTTAATAATTAGATCTCCGTCTTGGTTCTGCCCTTGCGTTCGATCTCGTCAGCCAGCAGCTGTTCAAACGCTTCGAGCGATAAGGTCCCCAGATCTTCACCTTTGCGGGTCCGTACGGCAACCGCATTGTTTTCGATTTCCTTGTCGCCAACAACGACAAGATAGGGAACCTTGTTAAGAGTATGCTCGCGGATTTTAAAGCCGATCTTCTCGTTTCTCAAGTCAGCATTAACCCTATACCCCAAAGAATCCAACTTTTTCGCCAGATTCTCGCAATATTCCCGCTGATTATCGGTGATATTCAGCACCGCAACCTGAGTGGGTGCCAGCCAGGTCGGGAAGGCGCCTTCGTATTCTTCGATCAGAATACCGATGAAGCGCTCAAAAGATCCCAACACAGCCCGGTGCAGCATAACCGGGGTTTTGCGCTCAGAATTATCAGCCACGTACTGGGCACCCAAACGACCCGGCATCGAGAAATCCACCTGAACCGTGCCGCACTGCCAAACCCGGCCGATGCAGTCCTTCAGGGAGAATTCGATCTTCGGACCGTAAAACGCGCCCTCACCCGGCAGCAGCTCCCAATCCACGCCCTCGCGGTTCAGGGCTTCTTCGAGTGCCGCCTCGGACTTGTCCCAGACCTCATCAGAACCTACGCGCTTCTCCGGGCGGGTCGAGAGCTTATAAAGAATCTGATCGAAACCAAAGTCCTTGTAGACTTCGTGCAGCAGGTCGATGAAGCGCGATACCTCTTCCTGGATGGCGTCTTCTTCGCAGAAGATGTGCGCATCATCCTGGGTAAAGCCACGCACTCGCATCAGCCCGTGCAGCGCACCTGAGGCCTCATTACGGTGGCAGGAACCAAATTCCGCCAGCCGCAGCGGCAGATCCTTGTAGCTCTTCAGGCCTTGATTGAACACCTGGATGTGGCACGGACAGTTCATCGGCTTGATGGCGTAGTCGTGCTTTTCCGACTCGGTGGTGAACATGTCGTCGTGGAACTTGTCCCAGTGTCCGGACTTCTCCCACAACGCCCGCGAGACCACTTGCGGTGTCTTGATCTCTTTGTAACCGTGGACATGCAGCTTGTCGCGCATGTACTGCTCGATTTCCTGGTACAGCGACCAACCATCCGGGTGCCAGAACACCATACCCGGCGCTTCTTCCTGCATGTGGAACAGCTTGAGCTTTTTGCCAATCTTCCGGTGGTCGCGCTTTTCCGCCTCTTCGAGCCGGTGCAGATACGCCTTCAGGTCTTTCTTGTTACCCCAGGCGGTGCCGTAGACGCGCTGCAACTGTTCGTTGCTGGTATCGCCACGCCAATAGGCGCCGGCCACCTTGGTCAGTTTAAACGCCTTCAGTTTGCCAGTGCTCGGCACGTGAGGACCACGACACAGGTCGATGAAGTCACCCTGGCGGTAGAACGACAGGTCTTCCTCGCCCGGGATGTCTTCAATGATGCGAACCTTGTATTCCTCGCCCATCTCATCGAACAGCTTAACCGCCTCGTCGCGGGACAGCACCGAGCGGGACACGGCGATGTCCTGCTTGGCCAACTCTTCCATGCGCTTCTCAATGCGCGCCAGGTCTTCGTTGGTAAACGGACGATCGAATTTGAAATCGTAATAGAAGCCGTTATCCACGACTGGGCCAATGGTGACCTGCGCCGACGGGAACAGCTCTTTCACCGCCATGGCCAGAAGGTGGGCCGTGGAGTGGCGAATGATATCGACACCCTCTTCGTCGCGATCAGTCACGATAGCGAGTTCGGTGTCTTCTTCGATACGGTAACTGGTGTCCACCAGTTGGCCGTTAACGCGGCCAGCCAGTGCGGCTTTGGCCAGGCCGGCGCCAATGTCGGCGGCGACGTCATGTACGGTTACGGCTTCGGCAAAACTGCGATGGCTGCCATCGGGCAAGGTAACGACGGGCATTGAAAACTCCAGTTGGTTACTCAGCGGTGATCTATACCAGAGATCACGTGGTAGCGGCGTTCCGCGACACAAACCGCGGGCCGATTCGAACCGGAGTCTACCAGAAAAAAACCCGGCAGGTTAATGCCGGGTTTTTACGGACAGGCTTTGAACCCCAGGGGCTCAGGCGGGTTGAGGTGCCCCGCCCTCGCGAGCCCGTCGTCGCAGCTGACCGAAGGCCAGAATGGCCAACAGGATCAGTGCCGGGATGAACATCAGTTCCTTGGGCGGACGCTCCAGCGGCACCTGAACCGCATCGATGGTCCAACCGAAGCTGATTCCGGCTTTTTCAGCGATGCTGCCGAAGTTCACGAAGTCGACCACCATCTGCTCACCCTGAGGCGAGACCTCCAGCCCGGCCTCGGCCAATCTCTGGGATGGTGTCTCCGCTGCCGGCAGCGGCAGTCTCAGGTACTTGGAGACCTCGACGCCATCAATCGACATGCCTGACGCCTGGATGATGATGGGATCATCCGCGGGAACATCTTCAACATACTGCATGATCTCGGAGCCCGGGCGATTTTCGGTCGGCGGGTACACCATGTCCCACCAGAAACCCGGCCGGAACAAGGTAAAGGTAATCAGCAGCAGAAAAATGGTCTCCCACCAGCGGGTTTTGGTGAACCAGAAGCCCTGTGTGGCGGCCGAGAACACCAGCATCGCCGTTACGGCGCTGAAAACCGTCACCAACAGATCAAACCAGCCGGTCAATCCGATCAACAACAACTGGGTGTTGAAGATGAACATGAACGGCAGGATCGCGGTCCGGATGTCGTAGGTGAAGCCCTGCACACCCGTTCGTATGGGATCCGCCCCGGATATCGCGGCCGCAGCGTAAGCCGCCAAACCCACCGGCGGCGTGTCGTCCGCCAGAATGCCGAAGTAGAACACGAACAAATGTACGGCAATAAGCGGCACCAAAAGTCCGTTGGCGGCACCCAGAGTCACGATCACCGGCGCCATCAGCGTCGACACGACGATGTAGTTCGCAGTAGTCGGCAGCCCCATGCCCAGAATCAGACTGATGATCGCCGTGAAGATCAGCATCAGCAGCAGATTGCCGCCGGAGATGAACTCGACAAACTGCGTCATCACCAGACCAATACCGGTCAGGGTCACAGTACCGACAACGATGCCGGCAGTGGCCGTCGCAACACCGATGCCCACCATATTCCGGGCACCTGTGACCAGCGAGTGAGCCAGATCCACCACTCCCTGCTTTAACTGAGTGCCATAATGGCCCTGTTTGTGGAAGAAGGCTTTCAGCGGGCCCTGGGTGACCACGATGAAGATCATGAACACGGTCGCCCAGAATGCCGACAGTTGCGGGGAGAACCGCTCAACCGTCAGACACCAGACCAGCACCACCACCGGCAGCAAGAAGTACAGACCGGTCTTGACCGTTGGTCCAACCGGCGGCAATTCATCCATGGACGACTCAGGACTGTCCTCTTCCAACGCCGGGAACTTGCTCGCGTAACCCACCAGACCGATGTAAACCGCAATCAACAGTGGGGTCAGCACCCACAGAGCGGCGGCACCGAGCCAATCTTTCATCCAGCCAATGCCGTAGTAGACGACCAGGGTCAACACACTCAGACCCAGCAGAATCACCACCCAGTTGAGCATGCGCTGGGCCAGCGTCGGGCGATCCAGGCGCTCAATGCCCTGCATGTTCAGCTTGCAGGCTTCCAGATGCACAATGTAGATCAATGCCACGTAGGAAATCATCGCGGGCAGAATCGCGTGCTTGATGACTTCCAGATAGGAAATACCGACGTACTCGACCATCAGGAACGCCGCCGCGCCCATGATCGGTGGTGTCAGCTGGCCATTGGTGGAGGCTGCGACTTCAACCGCACCGGCCTTGGTGGCCGGGAAACCCACCCGCTTCATCAGCGGGATGGTGAAGGTGCCAGTGGTCACCACGTTGGCAATGGACGAACCGGAAATCACACCACTGAGGCCACTGGAGACCACGGCGGCCTTGGCAGGTCCACCGCGCATATGCCCCAAAAGGGCGTAGGCTACTTTGATGAAATAGTTGCCTGCTCCGGCCCGTTCAAGAAGCGCACCGAACAGCACAAAGAGAAAAACGAAGCTGGTCGAAACCCCAAGCGCTACACCGAACACGCCCTCGGTACCCAACCACTGGTGCGAAGCCAGCTTGCTCAGACTCGCACCCTTGTGCGAGATCACGTCCGGCATGTAGGGGCCGGCCAGAGAATAGATGATGAACACACCGGCCACGATGGTCAGGGGCAAGCCCAGGGACCGACGCGTGGCTTCAAGCAACAACACCAGACCACCCAGCGCAACGACCATGTCCTGGGTATTCGGGGCACCCGGTCGCGTCGCCAGCTGATCATAGAATATGTACAGGTAAGATGCGGCGAACGCAGCCGCCAACGCCAAAATCCAGTCATACACCGGCACGTGATTGGCGTGCTTTCCGCGAATCATCGGAAACGCAGCAAACGCCAGGAACGCGGCAAAAGCCAAGTGGATGGATCTCGATTCGGTAGAGTTGAATACGCCCATCTCGAAGATGTACGGGAGAGGTGACGCAATCCAAAGTTGAAAAAGGGACCAGAGCAGTGGAACAACAAACAGAATGACGGCCGCAGGGCCTGTCGTCGCTCGTCCACCGGATTCGGTTTGCAGAAACTCTTCGACTTTCTGTTTGTCGATGTCGTTCCCAGCTCTCGGGTCGCTATTTGTCATAGCTGAATCCTGTCGGAGGAAAACGGGAGGGTCATAAAAGGCCGCGGGCGCATACCGCCCACGGCCACACAGGGATCAGGCCCGATCAGTCGATCAGACCGGCTTCCTTGTAGTACTTCGCAGCACCCGGGTGCAGAGGCGCACTCAGGGCATCGGCAACCATCTCTTCTTTCTTCAGGTTGGCGAATGCCGGATGCAGACGTTTGAAGCTGTCGAAGTTTTCGAAGACGGCTTTCACCACTTCGTAAACCACGTCGTCAGCCACATCGGTGGACGATACGAACGTTGCTGCCACACCAAAGGTGGTCACGTCGTCGTCACTGCCGCGGTACATGCCACCGGGAATGGTCGCTTCACGGTAGTACGGGTTGTCGGAGATCAGCTTCTTGGTGGCGTCATTTTCTACGTTAACCAGAACGCTGTCGCAAGAGGTGGTTGCCTCTTTGATGGAACCAGATGGGTGGCCAACGGTGTAGAAGAACGCATCGATGTTGCCATCACACAGTGCCTGGGACTGCTCAGCAGCCTTCAGCTCGGCCGCCAGGGAGAACTTGTCCATGGTCCAGCCCATTTCGTCCATCAGCACTTCGGCTGTGGCGCGCTGGCCTGAGCCCGGGTTGCCCACGGAAACCCGCTTGCCCTCCAGGTCTTCAAAGCTCTCGATGCCGGAACCCTTGCTGGCCACCACGGTGAACGGCTCAGGGTGCAGGGAGAAGACAGCGCGCAGGTCTTTGTTGGCGCCATCGTCGTCGAACTGGCTGGTGCCATTGTAGGCATGGTACTGCCAGTCAGACTGGGCAACGGCCAGGTCCAGCTCACCCTGACGGATGGCGTTCAGGTTGTAGACCGAGCCACCGGTGCTCTCCACGGAGCAACGGATACCGTGTTCTTTGCGATCCATGTTCACCAGACGGCAGATTGCGCCACCAGCCGGGTAATACACCCCGGTGACACCACCGGTACCAATGGTCACGAAGCGCTGCTCCTGAGCGGAAACAGAAGTTGAGGCAGCTCCAGCGCTGACCGCAGCAGCAACAGCAAGCGCAGATACCTTAAGTTTCAGTGTCATTTGAGTTGTTCCTTCTTCTGATTAGTTTTATTAAAAAGCCCGTCGACTCGCGCGATAGGTCTTATGTTTCGTTTTAGAACATAGACCAGATCACAGTATAAATAAAGTAGGACCCTCATCGCTAACCGTTTGAGTGACCAACAAAAAAGCCCGCAGAGCGGGCTTTTTTGCACTACCGATTGCGAATTACTTCGCGGCTCGGGCCTTGGCGAGCATTCGGTCCGGGCGCAACAAGAAGCGCGCCAGGGCTGGCAGCAGCCAGATTGCGCCCACCATGTTCCACAGGAACATGAAGAACAGCAGGAAGCCCATATCGGCCTGGAACTTGATCGGCGAGAAGATCCAGGTCACCACGCCCAGACCCAGTGTCACACCGGTGAACATAACCGCCTTGCCGGTTGACTTTAGGGTCTCGAAGTACGCTTCCTGCAGAGGCTTACCCTCAAGCAGGTACTTCTCAAGCTTGCTGTAGATGTATATTCCGTAGTCGACACCGATACCGACACCCAGCGCGATCACCGGCAGGGTGGCGACTTTGATGCCAATACCGGACACCGCCATGATCGCCTCACACAGGATGGAGGTCAGACCCAGCGGAACCACGATGCACAGCACCGCACGAATCGAACGGAAGGTCAGCAGACACAGCAGGCTCACCACGCCGTAGACCATGATCAGCATCTTGTCCTTGGCAGCGGAGATAACCTCGTTGGTCGCCGCTTCAACACCGGCGTTACCAGCCGCCAGCAGGAAGGTATGGTCTTCATTGCTAGCTTTCGCGGAAAACTCCTCAACACTCTTGACCACGGTCTGCAGGGTTTCTGCCTTGTGATCTTCCAGGAACACCAGCACCGGTGTCAGGCTGCAATCAGTGTTAATCAGACCAGACGGCGCGTTCCGGATCGAGGCATTGATGATGGTCTGGTTGCGGGAGATCTCGTACCAGTTCCAGTTACCCTCGTTCAGCGCCTTGGTCACGATCTTCGACACGTCCGCCAGGGAGGCCGAAGACTGCACGCCCGGGGTGTTTTGCAGTTCCCACTGCAGGCTGTCCATGGCCCGCAGCACGTCGTGCTGGGTGCACTGCTCAACCGGCGTCTTCACCATAACAACGAGCACGTCGGCACTGGTGGAGTAGTTATCGATGATGAAGGCGTTATCCTTGTTGTACCGGGAATCGGCACGCAGCTCGGGCGCACCACGGTCCAGGTCACCAACTTTCAGGTCCTGCTTGTAGTACAGACCAAGACCCAGACCTACCACGGCAATCAGCAGGGAGATCGGTGCCACACCCGGATGGGAGAAGTACGACAGCACCCGCCACTTGCGGTCCTGCTTTTCGCCATGATTCTGCACATGCTTGACGCCGCCCTTGGAAATGCCGATGTACGACATGATCAGAACGTGCAGCACCAGGTTGGTCACGATAACAAACGCAACACCTATACCGGCGGCCACCGCCAGATCGCGGATAACGTCTATTTCAATGAAGAACAGGGTCAGGAAGCCGAAGGCGTCGGAAATCAAAGCCAGCATGCCCGGAATGTACAGCGCGCGGAACGCAAGCCGCGCCGCGGTTACCGAATCAAACCCTTTGGCCGCTTCCACCGCCATGGCGTTTACAATCTGAACGCCGTGACTGATACCGATAGCAAACACCAGGAACGGCACCAGAACCGAGTATGGATCCAGGCCATACCCCAGCAGGCGCAGCGCACCGAGCTGCCAGAATACCGCAACGATGGAGGTGAACACCGGAACCAGAGTGCCGGCGATGCACCGGGAGTACCAGAACAGCAGCAGTGTGGTCAGCACGATGGTAATGCCGGCGAACCAGGCAATGGCACCGATGCCCTCAATCAGGTCACCGACCTTCTTGGCAAAACCGACAATGTGGATCTCAATGTTGGGGTTCTGGCCTTCGTACTTGTCGCGAATCTTTTCTTCCAGTTGACGGGAAAACTCGCCGTAGTCCAGCGGTTGGCCAGTCTCGGGATTTTTCTCGTAGAGCGGCGCGTACACAATGGTGGACTTGAAGTTGTCTGCAATCAGGCGCCCTACTTCGTTGGAGCGCAGCGCGTTCTGACGCAGCTGCTCAAGGCTGGACGCGGAGCCGTCGTAGTCGTCCGGGATGACGGTACCACCCTGGAAGCCCTGCTCGGTCACCTCAACCCAGCGGACGTTGGATGTCCACATGGATTTCAGCCCGGAACGGTCAACCCCATCGAGGTAAAACACCTCATCGGTGATCTGTTTGAGAGTTTCCATGTACTCGGCGGAAAAGATGTCGCCTTCTTCCACTTCCACCGCAATACGGACAAAGTTACCGAGATTCTGCAGGTCGTCCCGGTGGTCGAGCATGTTGATGATGTAAGGATGCTCGAGCGGAATCATCCGCTCGAAACTGGCATCCGGCTGGATCTTGGCCGCGTTGTAGCCGAGGAACACGGTCAGCAGCAGGAACGCAATCAGGATAACCGCCCGATTGTTAAAAATCAGGCGTTCCAGGAACGGTTCCGCCTTGGGCGTGGTCAGGTAATGCTCGCCCGCTTCATGCTTAAGGTTAGACATTCAAAAGCCCCTTTCTTGTCTGTTCGGTTGTTGCCACATCAGGGCATTATTGAAGGTTTTTGCCTTTGGCATTGGTTGTGGTTACACCACCCTCACCGACCAGCAGCAGGTCAGTACCGGAAATCGGTACCACACTCATGAGGCCTAACCGATCATCGCGCAGGTATTCCCGGAAGGTGTCGCCACCGTTGCCGCTGGTCAGAACAGCACCGCTGTTGCCCACCAGAATGATGCGGGAATCTTTGGAGACACCATCGTTCAGAGTGGCGGTGGAACCGGTGTTCTTGGTGGTCCAGGATCGGCCCAGATCGGTGGAATGCAGCAGCGTGCCACGCAGACCGAATGCCAGGATTTCATTGACGTCGCCGGTGCCGGTCACACCGAACAATGAACCGGGGTACGGGCTTTCACGACGTTCCCAAGATTCGCCATTGTCCACGGAAACGTGGATCTGGCCTGCTTCACCCACAATCACCATGGCGCCGCCTGCGATGTCGGTGATGGCGTTGAGGTGAAATTTCTGGGCGTTATCCAACCGAGGCGACCAATCGGTCCAGGACTCGCCACCATCCTGAGTACGGAAGATCAGGCCGTAGGCGCCGACCACAAAGCCGGAGTTCTCATTGGCGAACCATACGTCGAGGAACGGGTTCACCGGACCGATGTCGAGGTCGGCTTCCATGTTTTCGAGGGAGAAGAGCAGGTCGTCCAGGGCCCACTCCAGATCGGATTTCTCCTCCTCTGGCGCGGCCTCGATCCGCTCTTCCATTTCTGCGATGGCTTCTTTCTGGCTTTCAATGGCCAGTTCAGCCGCGCGGATCCCGGTCAGTTGCAGCTTCCAGGACTCACCGGCGTCGTCCGAATGCAGCACCACACCGCTATGACCAACGGCCCACCCGTGGGTCTCGCTGCCAAAATCCACACCGGTCAGGGTAACGGACACCGGCACTTCGGCCTGGGTCCAGCTTTCGCCGTCGTCGTCGGAGTAGATGATATGACCGCGCTCACCGATGGCTACCAGACGGTCGCCTGCACGCTCAACGTCGTTCAGCAGGTTATCGGGAGCCAGCTCGGTGGGACGGGCCGGGGTGTCGATGACGTCCGCAATTGCAAATGCAACAGGGGTCGCACAGGCCATGGAAAGCCCAAGGCATGCTGCACCAAGGGTTTTACACATTAAGCTTGTAGCCATTCGGATTGCCTATAGTTGTTGGTAACTGTGGAACTTGAAACTGTTGTCGGGCCCTTGAGCATAAACATACCGACAACCCGAAAGTTGCCGGTATGGTATGTGCCAACGTTGAGAAAGCACAGAGGGTTCCGTTTTCGCTTAAATTTTAGCGAACACTCCGACGGCGCAATGAAGCCGGAGAGAAATAACGTTTGTTCGGAACCTCGTCGGTAAACACCGTGGTGTTTTGCTCTTCGGTGTCCAGCCCCTGCACGTGGTAGCGACGTGCCTGCAGGTCGTGGAAGGCCTCGAGGGCCGTCCAGGTGCCCGGCAGCTCATAATAATTCTTCAGAACACCCATGCTCACGCGCCAGAGCTCGCCACGACCGTCGTACTGATCGAGCAGCGCGGTGTTCCAGCTGTCCTCGTCGACATAGAACCGACGCTTGGCGTAAATGTGACGTTCGCCGTCCTTCAGGGTAGCTGTTACTACGTGAACCCGGTGCAACTCCCAGCGCATGAGGTCCGGATTCAGGTGGGTCATGCCGAGAATTTCGGAATACGGCACACCTTCCTGGGAAATCTTGTAGTTGTTGTAGGGGATGTAAATCTCCCGCTTGCCTTCGTAGGTCCAGTTATAACGGTCCAGAGCACCGTTAAAGATGTCGGTGTCGTCCGCCGTGCGGAGGTTGTCAGCCGCGGCAATAGGAGAATCATAGCCGAGGTTTGGCGCCCTGCGTACCCGACGCTGACCGGCGTTGTAGCCCCAACCGTTACGCGGGTTAATGATCTGGTTCAGGGTTTCGTGAACCAGAATGGCACCGCCGGCCAGACGCGGTGGCGACTGGGTGAACGACAGGTAGTAGAAAATGACGTTATCCAGAGAATTCTCGCCACCTTCCGGGTTGTAGAAGTTAAAGAAGGCTTCCTGCTGCGACGTCACCAGTGTGTAGTCGCCGTTCTGCTGCACCGCTACCTCGCTGGCCCGACGGGTCAGGGAGATTCCGCGCCAGCGGGTCAGGTGGTTCCAGATGACTTGCCAGGCTTTTTGCTCGTCGTTGCCACTCAAAATCGGGAACGGGTAACCGCCGAAGGCGCCATCAAGGCCGGCGCCCTCGCCCACAATGGTTGCGCTGGTGGCGTTTTCGCGGATGTTCTCTTCAATAGACTCTGGCAGCGAGTGGCTGCGGCGGGTCTTGTAGACCGGAATCCGGAAGGTCGTCGGGTAAGTCTCGAACATCTTCATCAGACCATCGGTCAGATGCTCGGAGTATTGTTCGGCGTTGCTGGCATTGATGGTAAACAACACCTCGTCATTCGGGAACGGATTGGGATGGAAATCACCACTGCCCTTGTAGCTCGAGGGAATCTGCGTGATACCGCCGTCCCAGGCTGGGATTGTGCCCGACTCATTGCCCCCTTTCGGCGATCCGAAAGGCGTCAAATCGTTGCCCAGGCGCGCTGCCTGACTGGAGGAAACCGCGGCGTAAGTCGGCGCCGCAGCGACAGAAAGGGCCAAAAGGCCGCCGAGAATAGCGTTTTTGTTGTATCGCATATGAAACCTTAGTCCGTCTGGAAGCCTCTGGAGGGCCTTTTATTATTGTCTGCTCGGAGCACAGACTTTGCCACAGACTAGCCGATCGACCAAGATTGTCTATCGACCGAAAGTGCGATTTTGTATCCGGCCGTATGGTTGCTGTAACCACACGGCCGGAACGGGTTCCGCACCCTCAGCCGGCGAGGCTCTTATGCACCACCTCGTAAACGTCACGGGACAGCCCGGACTTGTCGCGAATCCGCTCCAGAGCCGCCTTCATGCGCTCACTGTAAGCTGGCGCAAAGCGCTTCCAACGGGTCAGCGGCGTCACCAACCGGGCCGCGATCTGCGGGTTGCTGTCGTCCAACCGGCACACCTGCTCCGCCAGAAAGTCGTAGCCTGAACCATCCGGGTTGTGGAACGCGGCCAGGTTCTGGCCGGCAAAGGCACCCACCACCGAGCGCACCTTGTTCGGGTTCTTCCAGTCGAACGCCTCGTGCGCCAGCAGGGCATGGATCTGGGGCAGCTGACCGGCTCGGTCGCTGGCCGCCTGCACCGAGAACCACTGCTCGACCACCTGCGGGTCGTCCTGGAAGCGCTGGTAGAACGTTTCCAGGACGTCAGCCCGATCAGACTCGTAGTCCGAGTTCACCAGGGCCCGAAGTGCGCCGATGCGATCAGTCATGTTGTCGGCCTCGCGGAATTGGCGCAGTGCCAGCTCCCGGCCTTCCTCGTCGTTGATCTGCAGCAACCAGGCCAGCGCCGTGTTGCGCAGACTCCGACGGGCGATCTGCTCCGGCGTAACCGCGTAGGCACCGCTTTCCACATTGCGACGGTAGCAAGCGATCAGATCATCCCGAAGGGCAATGGCCAGATGCTTCAGGACCCGCTCCCGGGCCTCGTGAATCGCCGGCACATCGGCTTTGTCCGCCAGCTCGATCAGGTAGGCTTCCGTTGGCAGCTGGAGCATCTTGGCCACCAGAGCCTGGTCCAGTGAGGAATCCGAGATCAAGTGGCGGTAGGCGGTCACCAGACGGGAATCCACCGCCGTATCCTTGGGCGTGCCCACCAGATTCTGGATAACGTCGACCGCCAGCCGCTGCCCGGCGTCCCATCGATTAAAGCCGTCCGGGTCGTGGCTCATCAGGAACAGTAGCTGTTCCCGGGTCCAGGGGTAATGCACCCTGACTGGCGCAGAAAAGTGCCGCAACAGCGAGGGCACCGGCCGTTCGTTCAGGCCATGGAACTCAAACACCTGGTGATCGCTGGTCAGCTCCAGCACCCGCTCGGTCGGCGCATCCTGCTCATTCGCCTGCAACTGCAACGGTAGGGCCTCGCCCTTGCTACCAAGCAGCCCCAGCGCAAACGGAATGTGCTGTGCCTGCTTGTTGCTCTGGCCCGGGGTGTCCGGAATGGTCTGCTTGATGGTCAGGCGGTAAATACCTTGATCGGCATCGAAGTCATCCTCAACCGGTAGCACCGGTGTGCCCGCCTGCTCATACCAGAGCCGGAACTGGGACAGGTCACGGCCTGAGGCGTCCTCCATGGCCTTGACGAAATCGTCGGTGGTCACGGCCTGGCCATCGTGGCGCTCGAAATACAGATCGCTGCCTTTGCGGAACAGGTCCGGCCCCAGCAGGGTGTGGATCATGCGCACCACTTCCGCGCCCTTCTCGTACACCGTCAGGGTGTAGAAGTTGGAGATTTCCATGTACGACGCCGGCCGGATCGGGTGTGCCATAGGGCCACCGTCTTCAGCGAACTGGGCCGTGCGCAACAGGGCCACGTCCTCCACCCGCTTCACGGTTGGTGAGCCCATGTCCGAGGAAAACTGGGAATCCCGGAATACCGTGAAACCTTCCTTCAGACTGAGCTGGAACCAGTCCCGGCAGGTTACCCGGTTGCCCGACCAGTTGTGGAAATACTCGTGAGCCACGATGGCCTCAATGCGCTGGAACGCCAGATCAGTGGCGGTATCCTGGCTGGCCAGCACGCACGACGAGTTGAAGATGTTCAGGCCCTTGTTTTCCATGGCGCCCATATTGAAGTCGTCCACCGCGACGATCATGAAAATATCGAGATCGTATTCCCGGCCGTAGACCTCCTCATCCCAGCGCATGGACCGTTTCAGGGAATCCATGGCGTGGTCGCACTTCTCGGCATTGCGAGGCTCTACGTACATGCGCAGATCAATCTCTCGACCGGAGCCGGTCGTGAAACCGTCGCGCTTCTCCACCAGGTCGCCGGCCACCAGCGCAAACAGGTAGCAGGGCTTGGGGAACGGGTCTTCCCAGGTAACAAAGTGCCGGCCGTCGGCCAGGTCGCCGCGGTCAACGTCGTTGCCGTTGGACAACAACACCGGGTACGACTGCTTGTCCGCCTCTACCCGGGTACGGAATTTGGCCATGACATCGGGCCGGTCCGGGAAATAGGTGATACAGCGGAAGCCTTCGGCCTCACACTGGGTGCAGAACATGCCCGACGACTTGTACAGTCCCTCCAGACGGGTGTTGTTCTGGGGTTCGATCCAGGTCACCACCGCCAGCTCAAAGCGGTCCGGAACATCCGGGACAACCAGCTTCTCGCCCCGGTTCTCGTAGGCCGATTCACTCAACGCCAATCCATCCAGAGCCACCGACTCCAGCACCAGGCTGTCGCCATCCAGCTCCAGGGGTATGTCCCCAACTTTGGCGTCGGGGTTGCGGCGCACGCTCAGGGTGCTGTGGACGCGGGCGCCGTTCTCATACAATTCAAAACGCAGATCGACATGATCCACCAGATACGGCGGCACTTGGTAGTCGCTCAGATAAATAGTCTGGGGCTGATTGGTGCGCATGGTTACTCTCCAGGTTCTGAGCCGCGCGCTGCCGGATGACGGGCAGGCGGGAATGTGTCAGGTCAGGCGGTACCCGACGAATCAGTCGTCGAGCACCTGAAAACGTACTTCGTACCCGGTAAATTTCCGGATATTGATCACGCCGGTATCCAGAATCAGATACTGGCCCTTGATGCCCTCCAGCACCCCATCCACTTCGGGGTTTTTGTCGAGGTTGTGATTCTTGATCTTCTCCGGCCACACCGACACCGGGTAACTCAGCGCCAGGCCGGATTCGTCCACCGCTCGAATCGAGTCGGGTCCGTGGGTGTCCCTCAACGCTGCCAGATCGTCGGCAACCAGTTCCAATATTCTTTGCCGCTCATCGACCAAATTCAACTCTGGCACATCACCCTTGAGCATGGCGCGCCAGTTGGTGCGATCAGCCACGTGAGCTTTGCAGGCGACCTCGACCAGGCCGGCAAGGTAACGGGTAGCCACCCGTGCCATGGGAATGGCGTCAACGGCGCCCTGGTCAATCCATCGCGTGGGCACCTGCGTGCCCCGAGTGATGCCAACCTTCAGCCCGGAGGAATTGGCCAGATACACCACATGCTCGACCATGCAGTGGGTCTCTCCCCACTCCGGCTCACGGCAGGTGCCTAGATGATAGTGACACTTCTCCGGGCTCATGATGCAGCTGTCACAGGCCGCCAGCTTGCGGAAACAAGGGAAGCAATAGCCCTGGTTGAAGCTCTTCTTGGTGGTGCGATCGCAGTTGATGCAGCGAATGACGCCGTCAAAATCGATGTGCACCCGCTTGCCCAGGAATTCGTTCAGCGGAATCCGGCTGTCGCCGACCGCCAGCTCGTAGGAGACCGGCGCACCAGCCTGTACCGGCATCTTCCGCAGCCGCCCCGTTACATCAATCAGCTCGCTCAAGACTTAACCTCAACAAACTGGTCCGGATCGACGTCTTTGCCGGCGTTGTTCTGACGCTGTACCGTCGGGTCGCAGGCGGTGCCGGCTTTTTTGCCCCGATCCAGGTAACCGGTGCGCTCTTCCTCGGGGATCCCGTGCAGGTTCTCATAGTAGATGACGGCCTGCAGACTGATTTCCCGCTGTTCCTGGGTGAGCTTGCGGCCGTCTGGCCACTTACCCAACTCAACAGACAGGCGCAGGCTTCGATAGACGGTGGGGTCCAGTCGTTCGATCAGTTCGTCGTAGGTCATTCGGTTCTCCCGAAACGCTTTTCAAAAAAAATTGACTGAATCGTTTGACAGATGCAAACGATAATAATTATCATTGCCCTACCAAATGACGACGGTCGTATCATTTGGTCTCTCTCATCAGGAGCTAGAGAGGCTAACCAAGTGTAACCACACTTAGCTAGAACTCTCGTTGAAAGCTCTTTAGGGCTGGTATAGTGTTCACCTGATTTAACCAGGCGTCACCGTGCCAGCCCCTTTTTTTATGTATACCCCTTTGTATACCTGGCCCCGCCTTGTAGACCTGTGCTCAAACTGCCCCGGACATCCGAATGAAACGGTCACAGATCAAGCGACGGCCACTCGCCGATACAGTTCTGGACAACCTGGAACCTGAAAGCAAGGACTATCGAGAAAAAGACAGTCCTGGACTGTATTTCCGGGTGAAATCCAATGGTACCAAGTCCTGGAACCTGAGATACAAGCGTCCGAACGGAAAATGGGCATGGCTTGGACTCGGATCTTACCCGAATGTTTCCGGTGAGGCAGCCCGGGAAAAGGCTTACTCACTGCAGAAGAAGGCTGCCAGCGGCCTGGACTTGAAGGCATACAGCGATGGGAAGCGCTCGAAACCGCTTTTCCGAGCGGTTGCAGAGGACTGGTATCAACGTAAATCCGGCGACAATCTCTCCCCCAAGACGCTGAGACTCATGCGCGATGCCCTGGATAATGACATCCTGCCGATCCTCGGCGACTACAAGATAGACACCATTGCGCGCGCACAATGCACCCGGGTTCAGTCTCGCATTGAGGATCGGAAGGCTTTCGAGATAGCCAAGAAGGTTCGGAGCTGGCTGAATCAGATCTTCAAACTGTCCATCGCCCATGGCCACAGAGAGTTCAATCCGGCCAGCGAATTGGGAGAGGTCGCCCGTAAGGCTCCCCAAACCAGGCACCACCCGTTTCTCCTCGAGCCGGAACTACCTGCTTTCCTGAACGCCCTGCATCGTTCCAACAGCACCTTCAATACACGGGCTGGCCTATGGATGCTCCTGCTAACCGCGAGCCGGCCAGGCATGGTCCGTCATGCGGAGTGGTCCGAAGTCGATCTGGATGAAGCTATCTGGACCATCCCAGGGGCGAAAATGAAGAAGGACCTGGACGTGGTTATCAGCCTACCGACTCAACTGGTACGCTGGCTTGAGCTCCTACTAGATGTAACCGGGCACTGCCGCTGGCTGCTTCCGGGCAGCAGAGACCCGCGCCAGCCCATCAGCCACACCTCCTTCAACATGGCGCTGAACCTGGCCGGGTATAAGGGCAAGCTCGTTGGCCACGGCGCCAGACACACGGCCTCAACCCTGCTGCGCGATCATGGATGGCGAAAAGACTTCGTTGAACGCCAGCTCGCACACGTCGAAGGTGGTGTTTCTGGCGTCTACAACAAGGCTGAATACCTTCGGCAACGCCGGCTGATGATGCAGTGGTACGCCGACTACCTCTATGCCCTGGCCGATGGAACCGCCGCCGAAAAACAGGACGATTTCTCCGCACGCATTCTCCGGTAATACCCCCTCCCTGAATTGTTCACGCCGGCAGATCGATCCCCTTCTATTGCCCAAACTCTGTTTATAAAAGAGCAGAGATTTTGAGTGATAGACGCGTGCGCGTGCCTGCGCGTTGGCCGGGTTATCTCAGAATCTAGGAGGGCTTCGGAAAAGTGTAACAAGCGTAACAACTGTAACGACCCATAATTAACCTATAGTTTTCAGCCTGTTATAAAAGTTAGCATTGACAATTAACATGTAACTAAAACGTAACGTTGTTACACCTTATAACTGTAACTTTTCTCTATAACCGACCCTAATAAAATCAATGATGTAGCACTTTCGTTACACTTTGTTGCACTTTAGGTGTAACAGAAAATATCTAATTAAATCCGAAAGTTATAATCGGTTTTAGGGGCTTGTTACGTTGTTACACTTTTCCGAAGCCCCCCCTACTTCTGAGGATTCCCGACACCAAGAATCAATGGCTTACAGGGCATGCCGTGTTTGCTATTCCGGGCCGTTGAAAAATCGCGGCACCAAGAGCGCGCAGGCGGGGCGGGGTGACCGCGAGCTTCGGGTGTGAGCACCCCTCCCGAGGGGTGGCTGATCTCAGGCACAAAAAAGACCACCCGAAGGTGGCCAAACGCTGACGCAGTCGTCGAAAAAGGTTCAGGCGGTGGGTTCGCCCAGGCTGTAGGGGCGGAAGCGGATCACCTCCTTGCCTACGATGTCGTTCATTTCCAGCAGCCGCTCCTGCAGTGGCTCCAGTTCGTTGGCCGCGAATACACGGGCGGCCTTTTCGGAATCACCGAAGCCGCTGGTGTTGGTGGGAATGATGCCCATCAGCTGAGGCGGCACGCGGTGGCCGGCCAGCTGGTCGTCACGGGTGGCGTTCTTGATGTTCCAGAATTCGTCCTTGGCTGCGACCTCACTCACCGGGATCACCTGCATGCCATCTTTCTTCCCGTTCGGGGCATACATGAACAGGTTCTTGAAGTTTCCCGGGCCCTTGCTCTCCCGGAGCGCCTTGCGCAGGGCATCGATGTCCTCCTGATTCTGGGCGGGATCGGTCATGTACATGATGAAGCCGGCGTGGCTGCCGTTCTGGTAGTACTTCCGGCGAAACAGTGTGGCGCTCTCATTCAGCCAGGCAGACTGCAGAGATCCGATATAGTCCGGAACGCCATAGAGCTCCTGGTCGATGTCTGGCTCCATCAGGTGAACAATGCTTCCTCGAGGAAACTCCTGCTTCTGTTCCCAATCGTGCACCCACCAGTACTGATCCTCTTCCACACCCCGGCGGCAGTACTTCGCCAGAGCTGGACGGATCTTTACCAGGTTTCCGAGCCGGTTCTCGATCTGCTCGCCGTAGAGGTTGCCGAACACCAGGTAATCCAGCGCCATCCGGGAAAAGTCCTGCCGGCTAAGGTACTCGGTTGGTTGGAACGATTTCACCAGGATGTTCCGCTTCACCTGGAGCGCACTGCCGTGGTGAGCGGTGGCGCGATAGGACTTGGCCAGTGCCGACTGATCCACCGGCGGCTCATAGTAGTCCATGCCTGCCATCCAGCAGCCGGTGTAGAGCATGTCGTATCGGTCCATGACCGGTACCGGGTCACCGAAGGTGAAAGCTTCAACGTGGGGTTTGCTCATCAATAAATCTCCATCATGCTGCCACCTTTTTCGGTTGGCCCTTCGAGGGGTTCGTTTGCCAATGCGTGCATAACCGCCCAGGCCAGATCGGCGTGGCCGGTGTCTTCACGACGGCCGGATTTGTAGGTGATGTGGCGTTGGGAATCCGTCATGCCGCGGCGGATCGCCATGAAGCTCTGGGCCAGATCGCTCCAGCCGGCATCGAACTGCAGGCGCCCGCGATCAATGATGTTCTGGGTCTTGATCACCAGGCGGGCTTTAACGTCCGGGCTGTAATTGAATCGGGTTACGGCCGGGAAGAACTTTTCCACCAACTCAGCGACAGCTTCACCCAGGCCGGTGGTGTCGATGCCGATGTAGGCCACGTTGTAGCGGAAGGTCAGCTTCCTGATTTCCTCTGCCTGCTGCTCGTAATCAAGCCCCCGGAAACGCTGCTTCTCTATCACGCGGTGGGGTTTGAGGTTCGACTTCGAGGGAGAAACCACGGCCACCCCGGCACCATCGCCGTCCTCACTGCCACCCGCCGGATCGTAGCCAATCCAGACCGCGCCATCGCCGAGTGGTCGATCGGTGTATGGCTTCAGATCTCGCCATTCCACCCAGCTGTCGACCATGCAGCGCTGCAGCTTGGCCAGCGGGAACACCGCATGGGTGTCATCCACGAACTGGCACATCAGCAGGTTCGCGTATTCGTCATCGGAGTACTCAAGGCGCAGCTGGTCGATATCGAAAAGATCGCAGCCGCCGGCCATGGCATCTTCCACCGTGACGATCTGTCGCCACTGGCCATCACCGCAGGCCATGCCAGTGGCCAGCGCAGCATGGGAAGTGTCGATGCTGACGCGCTTATCCTTGGCACGGCGATTGTTGAAAAGGTCACCGGTCCAGAATGGATAGGCATCGTGGGTGATTGCAGACGGTGTGGAGAAGTAGGTCTGGCTCCACTTCTTGTGCATGGCCATGCCGGAGGCCACCTTCCGGAACTCCTGGAAGTTCTGGATCCAGAAGTACTCATCCATGTACAGATCGCCGTGGTAACTCTGAGCGGTTCGGACGTTAGTACCGAGAAAATAAAGGGTGGCGCCATTGGGCAGCACCAGCGGATCGCCTCGAAGCTCAACCCCGCAAGTGTCCTTGATGAACTGGACGATGTACTGCCGGAAAACATGGGCCTGGGCCTTCGAGGCACTGAGGAAGATCTTGTTTTTGCCGGTGTGGAACGCATCCACGATCGCTTCCCGGGCAAAATACCAGGTTGCACCAATCTGGCGTGACTTCAGAATGTTCCGGATTCGTTGGGTAAGGCCCGCCACCTTCCACTTGTGCTGGTAGTCGAAAAGCGATTCATCGAAGGCTTTTTCGATCAGTTCCAGGCCTTCCTCGCCGATATCGTTCTTGGCCTTTCTGGGCGCCCGGTTCCGCTCCTGGATCTTCGGGTTCAGATCCGATTCGCGGCCGGTCTCCTCATACTTATGGACACGAGCCAACCGTTCGAACTGCCGTCCTAGCAGATCGATTTCCTTGTAGTCCTTCCCTTCCTTCGGGTCCTTGAAGATCAGCTGAATCATTCGGGATTCCAGCGAGCTCTCCACCCGTTCCATCGGTGGTGCGTCGTCCCACTTGAAGCGCTTACGCCATGCGTTGATCAGCTGCGGGCTGACATCCAGGTGCTCCGCAATGCGCGAAGGTCGCCACCCCATCCACAGCAGAGTGCGGGCGGAGACGAATTGTTCTCTGTATTCCGATTCGACGACTTTATCCATGCAGCCAGCGTAAAGGCTGCGCGCGAGGGTTCAGCGTGCGGTGTTTTGTGCGGGGAATCGATACAAAGGCGGCAGGTTGGCATTGAATGCCCTTCCCACGAATCTGGGGGCACTTGCACGACAACTGAGTAAGCATCGCCCAACAGGCACTGGAGAGGCAACATGAAAAAATGGTTCCGAGTGGCCACCGAAGGCGCCACTACCGATGGCCGGGCTATCAGCCGGGCGTGGATCGAGCAGATGGCCAAGAACTTCAACCCGCAGACGTACGGTGCCCGGGTTTGGCTGGAGCATATGCGCGGCATGTTCGCCGATGGCCCATTCAAAGCCCTGGGTGATGTTCACGCACTTCGGGCTGAAGAAAATGCGGACGGCAAGCTGGAGCTCTACGCCCAGATCGAACCGACCAACGACCTCGTGAGCATGAACAAGGAACGCCAGAAGATCTACACCTCGATCGAGGTGGATCCGGAGTTCTCGGACACCGGCGAAGCCTACCTGGTCGGCCTGGCTGTGACCGATTCACCCGCTTCCCTTGGTACAGAGATGCTCCAGTTCAGTGCCACTGCCAAATCCAACCCGCTGAACGACCGCAAGCAGCGCCCGGAAAACCTGTTCACCGCCGCCCTGGAAACCGAGTTGGACTTCACCGAAGAACCCAATGGCGAATCCGGCAGCGATCCGGAAGAGGCCAGCCTGTTCGACAAGGTGAAGGCACTGTTCAGCAAGCACCGGGAAGCCGGCGCCGCCAAATTCGCCGACTTCAAAAAGGATCTGGAGAGCACGCTGGGCCTATTCGTATCCGAAGCGCAGGAGCTGCGGAGCGAACTGGATAAAACCCAGGGGCATTACAGCCAGCTGAAAAAGGACCACGAAACGCTGGAACAGCAGTTTAACGAACTGAAGACCCAGCTGGAGAAATCCCCTCACAACCACAGCCAGCGTGCGCCCGCCACAGGTGGCGAAAACGCAATCCTCACCGACTGCTGAAGGAAGTCAGACTATGCGCAACGAATCCCGAGTACAGTTCAACAAGCTTCGGCAGCAGATCGCGAAGCTGAATGGCGTTGAATCCGCCGCCGAGGCCTTCGCGGTCACTCCCACCGTCCAGCAAACGCTGGAGCGCCGCATGCAGGAATCCAGTGACTTTCTGGGCCGGATCAACATGATCGGTGTGGACGAGATCAAAGGTGAGAAGGTCGGCCTGGGCGTGGGCTCCACCATCGCCGGCCGTACCGATGTCAGCGCCAACGATCGGACCCCGTCCGACGTCAGCGACACCACCGGCAACGGCTACGAGTGTTTCCTGACTGAGTTCGACACCGCCGTTCCCTACTCCAAAATCGATGCCTGGGCCAAGTTCCCGAACTTCCAGGCCATGCTGCGCGATGCCATCGTTCGCCAGCAGGCCCTGGACCGCATCATGATTGGCTGGAACGGCACCAGCGCGGCAGCCGCCACCAATCGATCTACCAACCCACTACTTCAGGACGTGAACAAGGGCTGGCTGCAGCACTATCGCGAGCAATCACCTGAGCGCGTTATGGCTGAAGTAGTCGCAGCCTCCGGTGAGGTGACAATCGGTGATACGGGCGACTACAAGAACCTCGACGCTCTCGTTTTCGATGTTCTGAACAGCATGGTCGATCCGTGGTATCGCGAGAATCCGGACATGGTGGTTCTGGTCGGCCGCACCCTGATGTCCGACAAGTACTTCCCGCTGATCAACCAGTCCAACGCCCCAACCGAGCAGCAGGCACTGGATCTGCTGGTGAGCCAGAAGCGCATCGGCGGCCTTCAGGGAATTCAGGTTCCGTACATTCCGGACGGCACCCTGATGATCACCACCCTGGAGAACCTGTCTATCTACTGGCAGCAAGGTGGCCGCCGCCGTCACATCATCGACAACCCGCGCCGTAACCGCATCGAGAACTTCGAGTCCTCCAACGATGCCTACGTGATCGAGGACTTCGGTGCCGGCGCAGTCGTTGAAAACATCACGATGGTGTAAGGGGGACGTAATGGTCAGCCCAGCAAAGAAGCGCTTTGAACAGGTCCGCGCCGCCCGCGAGGCGGCTGCGGCCGAGGATATGGAAAAGGCCCAGCAGGAAGCCAAGGCCGCAGACCAGGAACGGGCAGAAGCCCCGGGCAAGGAGCGGCTCAACCCTTACAACCGCGGAGAGGGTGGGAAACCTCGGCCGAGCCCTGCCCGCAAGCACTTCGACCGTGCCCGGGCGAAGGCAGAGGCATCACAGGCAACGCCGGCCAGGCCGCAAGGTGATTCCTATGAGCTCCACAAGGCCGCGATCGTCGAGGATATCCGGCGCCTGTCCGACATCCAGAGCATTGAGCGAAAGATCGAAGCGAAGCGGGAGCTCCTGCCGAACTACGAAAGCTACGTTCAGGGCGTTCTGGAAGGTGGCAAAGGTCAGCAGGACGATGTGCTGATGACTCTGATGGTTTGGTACCTGGATGTGGGCGATCTGAAAACCGGTCTCGACATTGCTGAGTATGCAGTCAATCACGAACTGGAGACTCCGGACCGTTACGACCGCAAAACCGCGAACCTGGTGGCCGAGGAGGTGGCCGATTTTGCGCTCAAGCTGCAAGACGGCGACGAGAGCAAAGGCCAGGTTCTGGAACAGTTGCACCGCACGGTCGAGTACTTTGCCGACGCCGACATGCATGACCAGGTAAAAGCGAAGCTCTTCAAGGCGCTCGGATACCTGGAACGCGATGCCGGTGATAAGGAAACAGCCCTTCTCTCTCTGAAGCGAGCTTTGGAGCTGAACGACCGCATTGGCGTGAAGAAGGACATCCAGGCACTGGAGAAAGAACTTCAGAATTCCGGCCAATAACCGGACCCGAGTCGGCACCCCGACGCCAGGCGGCACGGGGCCCTGAGCCAAGGCCAAGCCAGCAGCTCTACGGCCCCGTCCACCGCCTTCACCCGGAGGCAGTATGAGCCTGATCGCAGCCGGTGGCACCACCGAGCCCATCATCATCACCAACGCAGCCTTTTTCCCAGACCTGAACCTGCAGGAGTTCCGGGATTCGATGCGCCTGGACGGCACTGTCACCGATGAGCGAGCGCAGCATGCCCTCGAGGCGGCGATGTTCGATGCCAACCGGTCGCTGGCCGAGTACATGCAGTCCCAGAAGGATCTGGGGCTCGACGCTCTGGAGGACGTACCGGACGCTGACTGGCAGCCATTGGGAACCAACGTTCGGCTGTACCTTCGCGCTGTCTGGTGCCTGGCCAAAGCCAACCTCATCGATCGGTACCGGGATTACGACGCCACGGGCAATGGGCATGACCAGGCGGATGCCATGGTTATCACCGGTGATGATCTCCGGCGTGATGCTGCCTGGGCGTTATCCGATATCCGGGGCGCCAATCGCACTACCGTGGAGCTGATCTGATGGACGAGGTTCGAACCATTCAGGGCGACACCGTCGATCGGGTCTGCTTTCGCTACTACGGCTACACCGCCGGCGTCACCGAAGACGTTCTTGCCGCAAATCCCGGCCTTTCCGATCTGGGCCCCATTCTGCCTACAGGAACGGTGATCCGGATGCCGGCCGTAGCGGCCCAATCCACCAAATCTACCGTTCAACTCTGGGAGTGATCGTGGCAGGCCAGCAAACCCAAACCTCTGAGGAAAAGCTGTATCGAATTGTGGCGCAGGATCTGGCTGCCCGGCTTCGGGATCTGGAGAAGCTGCACCCGCGGGTGAACGCACTGGAACAGGCCGTTACCGAGATCCGGTATGACTTCCGGGAGGCAAGATCTGAGCAGCAGGAGGCCCACCGCGAAACCCACGCGGCCCTGAATGCTTTCCGCCGTCGGATGGACCACGACAACCGCGACACCGTCAACGCACTGAACGACACAGCTAACGCCACCACCAAAGCGATCACCAGTCTGACCGAGAAGGTCGAGAAACTGGCTCGAAAGGTTGCCTTTGCCGCTGGAGCCATCTGGATGGCGCTTGGTATCGGCGGTTTGATCGTGATGTTTCGCACTGAATTTTTGCGGCTGGTGTCACTCGCAATCGGAGGATAAAGATGACCTTGAAGCACGGAGATGTCGGCTCAGAAGTCGCCAGTTTGCAGGCCCGCCTGGTGGGTGCCGGTTATACAGTCCAGGTAGACGGCTGGTTCGGTGACGAAACGGAAAAGGCTGTCATTCGTTACCAGCGTCAGCAAGGCCTGATGGTCGACGGCATTGCCGGGCCAGCCACCCTCGCCCGCCTGGATCCGGCCAGCACCGTCACCGCGCAAACGCTCCTGAGTGAAGAAGACCTCAAATACGCCGCCCGCCGACTCGGGGTCCAGCTGGCTGCGCTCAAGGCTGTCACTGAGGTAGAGAGCAAGGAGGCTGGTTTCCTGCCTTCTGGTCGCCCGGTGATTCTGTTTGAGCGGCACATCATGTATCGACGGTTGCCAAAGCGTGATCGCGAGCAGCTGGCCAGTGCCCACCCTAAACTAGTGAACCAGAAGCCCGGCGGCTACATCGGCGGCGAATCCGAGTGGCGCCGTTTAACCCGGGCCTGTGCCCTTAATCGCACTGCCGGCATCGAGTCGGCCAGCTGGGGCCTTTTCCAGATCATGGGCTTCCACTGGCAGCACCTGAGCTACGCCTCCGCTGCTGTGTTTTCAGAGGCCATGCATCGAAGCGAAGGCGAGCAGCTGGAGGCCTTTGTCCGGTTCATCAAGAAAGACCCGGCATTGCACCAGGCATTGAAGGCCAGAGACTGGCCGGAGTTCGCCGAACGCTACAACGGGCCAGCCTATGCCAGGAATCAATATGACACCCGCATGGCCGCGGCCTACGACCGCTTCCGCGAAGTGGGTCGGATCTCATGAAGCTGACACCGGAGCAGCTCGACGCCTGGCGAGTGGTGCCCCGTGTGCTGGTGCTTCTCTATGGCTGGCTCTGCTTCGACACCCACCAGTGGTACACCGCCCTGGCTGACCCGACCACTCCACAGCAGCTATACGCCAGCGTGATCTGGACCGGCGCCGCGGCCTGGTTCGGCTTTTACGTCAACAGCGGGAGGCGTCAGGAATGAAGGTTTACCTGGTTATCGGCCTGGTCGTTCTCGCACTCTGCGGGGCGCTTTGGTACAGCATCGAACGAAACATGGATACCAGCGCAAAGCTAGCCTCCACCGCTGAGGCACTGAGCCTGCAGGAGCAGGAAGCGACCGAGACGAAAGACCGCCTCACCGAAATGACACAGGCCCGCGATCGCCTGGCCGGACGCCTTGACCGCATCCGCTCGAACGAGTCCAACCTGGAGGCTGCCCTGGAATCTGAGCGGGCCGCCCGGGCACAACTGGAGAAAGAAAATGAAGCCTATCGCAACTGGGCTCGCACTGAGCTGCCTGATGTTGTTGTCCGCCTGCTCCGGAAAGGTCCAGTACATCCAGAAAACGGAATACCTGGTTTGCGGGAACGTGAAGGCACTGGCGACGCAGGAGCGCCACCCAGGCCGGTACTGGATGAATCAGAACGGCGACCTGCTGGATCTGATTGACCGGTACAGCACGAAGCTCACCATCCAGAATGAACGTATGGCTGAGATCCAGGCAGAGGTCGATAGTTGCGAACAGAAAGCCAGAAAGATGAATTTCGAGGAGTCCTCATGAAAAAGCTCGCCGATCTCCGAAACCACATCCTGGCCAACGTTCCGGACCTTAAGCGAAACCCGGACAAGCTCCTGAGCTTCATCGAGGACGGCAACATCGAATTCTGGCAGGGCCCGAACCTCAGCCACATGTACACCCTGCCGATCCGGATCATCGTTACCGACTACAGCGGCGACATGGACGAGCTCGTGTTACCCATCCTGTCCTGGCTGGCCTACCGGGAGCCCGGCGCGGATCCGCAGCGCTCTATCAGCTTTGAGGCCGAGCTGCTGAATAACAATAGCTACGACATCAGCATCACCGTAAACGTAACCGAGCGGGTGATCGTGACCGCGTTGGAAACTGGCTTCCAGACAGAACACGTGCTGCCGGAGCCGGAAATGGCCATGAACCCGGACGCCGAGTGGCAGATCATCGTGGATCTGCATGGCTTCAATGAACCGGTAGAATCCGATGACTGACGACGTCGACGCCCTGGCGGGCTGGGTGGAGCCGCTGCTGCGCAAGATGGAACCCGCTGAACGCCGGAAGCTGATGAAGACCATCTCCCGGGATCTGCGGAAAGAGAACCAGGAGCGAATCAAGGCCCAGCAGAGTCCGGACGGTCAGAGCTGGGAGCCCAGGAAGAAACGGAAACTCCGGGGCAAGCGTGGCCAGATCCGGAAGAAGGCCATGTTCACCAAGCTGCGCACCGCCAAATACCTCAAGATAAGAACCAGCCCGGACTCAGCCGGCCTGGCGTTCACCGGTGTATCCGCCCGAATTGCTGCCATCCACCACTACGGCTTGCGTGCAAAGGTGGACAAAAACGGTCCAGTCTACGACTACCCGGCACGCCCTCTGATCGGTTTTGGCCGGGGCGACCTGGAACTCATCGCCGACAGAGTGCTCGAGCACATCCAGCTGTGATCCCCGGGTTTTGTTCAGCCCCCTGACACAACCTCAAGCGCTTCTTATTGTGGAGGCCCAGAATACAAACTGGCCCCATGAACACACTCGCTGAAGCCTTCCGCCTGATCAACAACATCGTCCGAATCGGCCAAGTGGCCGAGGTCGATGTCTCGCGCGCGCGTGCTCGAGTACAGGCTGGCGAAAACCTGACCGGCTGGCAACCCTGGGTGTCGGCAAGAACCGGTACCAGTCTCGAATGGGATCCGCCCACCGTTGGAGAACAGGTGGTTCTGTTGTCCCCTTCCGGCGACCTGGCCCAGGCCATAATCGTCACAGGCCTCTATCGCCAAAACGCGCCTTCACAAAGCGCCGATGAGCACAAGCGCGTGTATCCGGACGGCGCCAGCATCACCTACGACCACGTGAAAAAGGAACTGGTGGCGAGCTTCCCCGGCAAAGTGAACGTCAACATCACCGGAAACGCCACCATCAACGTAGGTGGCAACGCCACGACCGCCGTGGCCGGGATCTGCAAGGTCAACGCTGAGATGATCCACCACAACGACGGAAACCCGGTTGTTACCACTGGACATGTGTGCCACTTCACCGGCCTGCCGCACGGTGATGGCTCCAGCACGGTTACCGCGGGGAAATAGCCATGGCACTGAGCAAAAGCCAACTGAAAACCCGGATCATCAATGAAATGAAGGCCCAGGGCGCCAAGGAAACAGGCCAGTACAGCTGGGTGGAACGCATGGCAGAAGCGCTTTCCAACGCCGTTGTGGATGAGATTCAAGCGAACGCGCAGGTGCCGGTAACTGGCGGCTCAAGCGCTGGCACCTACAAGGTCGAATGATGGGAATGAATGCAGCCACCGGTCGATACCTGGCCGGCACATCACACATCAGCCAGAGCATCGGCACCATCCTGGCCACGCCGCTGGGCTCCCGCGTGATGCGCCGGGAGTTCGGCTCTTTGATCCCCGAGCTGATCGACCAACCCCTGAACCGGGCTACAGTGTTACGGCTGTACAGCGCCGCCGTGGTTGCCATCCAGCAGTGGGAGCCCCGGGTGCGGGTGGGCAGCGTGAACCGCACCATGGGTGAAGATGGCAAATTCACCCTGGAGATTTCCGTAACCCGACTCGACAACGGCCAAACTGAGCGCCTGCAGATCGCCGTAGGAGGTGCCCAGTGAGCGGGCCGATTGACCTTTCCCGGCTGCCAAAACCGACCGTCATCGAGGCGCTGGACTACGAGACGATTCTCGAGGAGCGAAAACAGAAACTGCTTTCCCTGGTGCCGGAAGATCGTCGCCAGGAGGTGGAGGAAACCCTCGCCCTCGAATCTGAACCGCTCACCATCCAGCTCCAGGAGAACGCCTACCGGGAGCTGGTGTGGCGTAAACGGGTGAACGAGGCAGCCGTGGCCAACATGCTGGCCTTTGCCAGCGATGCAGACCTGGACAACCTGGTGGCCAACTTCGACACCGAACGCCTGATGGTGGATCCCGGCGATCCGAACGCCATGCCGCCGGTACCGCCCGCCTACGAATCCAACGAAAGCCTTCGGCTTCGCTCCCAGCAGTCCTGGGAAGGTTTGAGCGTGGCCGGGCCCACCAAGGCCTACGAGTTCCATGCCCTGTCAGCTGACGGGCGGGTTTCAGATGCACGCGCCATTAGCCCGACGCCGGCGTATGTGGAAGTTACCTTGCTGTCTACCGAAGGCGACGGCACAGCCAGCCAGGAGATCATCGACATTGTCGACGCGGCTCTCTCTGCCGAAAATATCCGCCCGGTAGGCGATCGCCTGACGGTTCAGTCAGCGACCATCGTCAACTACCAGGTAGACGCCACCCTGTACGTTTACCCCGGCCCGGAGCAGGAGCCCATTCTGGAAGCGGCCCAGGCCGCGCTGAATAAGTACCTCAGCGACCAGCGCCGTATCGGCCGTGATATCCGTATTTCAGCCCTGCACGCAGCCCTCCATGTGGAAGGGGTGCAGCGGGTGGAGTTGGCCCAGCCGGCGGCGGATGTGGTCCTGAATGAAACCGAGGCGGCGTACTGCACCAGCACCACCGTTGTGATCGGAGGCTCCGATGAGTGAAGACCGGACCCCGCTCCTGCCCAGTAACGCCACACCGCTGGAACGCGATGCCGCTGAGGCGCTGGCCGAGATTCAGCGGGTACCGGTACCGCTCCGGACACTGTGGAATCCGCAAACCTGCCCCGCCGCACTACTGCCCTATCTTGCCTGGGCCTTCAGCGTCGATCGCTGGGACCCAACCTGGACAGAAGCCGCCAAACGCGACGTGATCGCCACCAGCTTCTACGTGCACAAGAAAAAGGGAACCATCAGCGCGCTGCGGCGGGTCGTCGAGCCTCTTGGGTATCTGCTGGAGGTGACCGAGTGGTGGGAAACCAACCCCATGGGTACGCCGGGCACCTTTGGCTTGCGCATCGGGGTTCTGAACACCGGCATCACCGATGCCATGTACCAGGAGCTGGAGCGGCTGATCGACGACGCCAAACCAGCCAGCCGCCACATCACCGGGCTGGATCTTGCCGGCGAAACATCCGGCACCTTCTATGCCGGCGCCGCAACCTACGACGGCGATGCCACTGCGGTCCTGCCGTATCAGCCGGGAACCATCGCTGTGAGCGGTCCTTTCTTCGTCGGCATGGCCACTGACAGCAATGATTCATCAACGGTTTATCCGCAATAGGAGAGCGCATGCCAAGCTTTTACACCATCCTCACCGCCGTAGGCCAGGCCAAGCTGGCGAACGCCATCGCCCTTGGCCAGACCATTGAAATCACCGATCTGGCCGTGGGCGACGGCAACGGTGCCCTGCCCACACCAGATACTTCGCGCACTGCCCTGGTAAACGAAGTGCGCCGCGCGCCGATCAACCTGAGCGAAGTGGATGACCAGAACCCGAACTGGGTGGTGGTTGAGCAAGTACTGCCACCGGATGTTGGCGGTTGGACCATCCGAGAGATCGGTGTATTCGATATCGACGGCGATCTGATCGGCTACGGCAACTACCCGGAGACCTACAAGCCGGTTCTGGCCGAAGGCTCCAGCCGCACCCAGACCATCCGGTTTGTGATGGAGGTGTCAGATACTGAGGCCGTAACGCTTAAAGTGGATCCATCGGTGGTGCTCGCAACCCGAGAATATGTCGACCATGAGCTTACCGATCACGAAGCAAGCCGCGCCCATCCTGCGGCGACTACCAGCGCCCTTGGCTTCGTTGAGAAGGCCACAATCACCGAGGCGAAGGAAGGGGCCGCCGAAAAGTTTCCCGATGCAGCGGGAGTGCTGGCGTCGTTTCAGCAATTCGGACTGGGCACACTGTCAACCACCGCGGTCACAGATTTTGATGCACTCCATGCCACGGGATTCTACAAGGCGAAGAACACGGTTGCGCATGCCCCCCAGGGATGGGCTGGTGGAGCGCTTCTTCAAGCACAAAGAGATAACGGAATATATGGGTTTCAAATTGCTATCGATGTAAATAATAACGTGTTTTTCAGAGCAAATAATTATGATTGGAAAAGCTGGAGGTTTCTTCCGTTTGCAGCCAGTCAGAATGAAACATATGAGGGAACGGATGACGAAAAGTTCGTCACGCCGAAGAAGTTAAAGGGCTGGGCGACGAATTGGGTAAAAGCGGCGAAGGAAAGCGTGGCCGGTATGCTCAAGGTTGCAACACAGTCACAGGTCGACATTGGAGAAGATGACACAACGGCGGTGACGCCGAAAAAACTGCGATGGGGAGTCGATTTCAGTCTAGGAACGAACGGATATCTTGTGCTCCCTTCATGGATCGGAGGGCTAATCATCCAATGGGGAACGTCAGGAACAAGTTCAGGAGAAAGTAACGAAATCGTAAATTTCCCCATAGCTTTCCCAAACTCATGCTTCCATGTATCAACGACTGACCATGGGGCCGATTTTAATATTCAGACCATAAGATCATTTAACAATACGGGATTTACCGCCGGAAAACAGAATGGAATCACTGACATGTATCAGTGGTTATCTATCGGACATTAAAGGTGACGTGTTATGCACTACAGTTCATCTAATAACAGTTTCTTTCCAGACTCACTTCGAGCCGAATACGAGCGCTGTGGAGTCTGGCCCAATGACGCGGTTAAGGTTACTAAAGGAGAGTTCGCTACCTACGGCCAGGGAGAGCCCCCCACTGACCATCAGCGAGGCGCCGACGAGAATGGCCACCCTACTTGGGTGCCAATTCCCCCGCCAAACCTCGACGACCTTGCTGCCTTTCAGCGACGCGCCATCGACAGCGCCCGTGACGAAGCCTTCGCAACGGGCACGCCGTACACCTTCCCGGGAGACCAAGACGACTACATTCAGGTCCGTCCGGAAGACAAATCCAACCTCCTGGCCATCGCCATGGAAGCCCGCGACCTGAAGGCTGCCGGCGAGTCGGAGCCGGTCATCGAGTTCCGGGCCGCCTCAAACATCACCTACCAGTTGACCCCCAACCAGGCCATCGACATGACCAACGCTGCGATGACACACGTGAAGGCGATCTATGAGAAATCGTGGCAGTTGAAGGATGCGGTGGAGACTGCGCTTGATGCGGGTGATCGGCAGGCTATTGAGGCCATCATCTGGTCATAGATAGCGGCGGTAAAGGAAGAATTTCACCAAGTGCGCCGGACTGTTCCGGCGCCAAGTAATTCCTACGAATTCCTGCACCAGGAAATACCATTTCCGCCCGTAAATGTCCCTGTAGCTGATCGTTAGAGCCATGGGCCTGAGCCGTTCCCCAATTCCCTGGGCGCCTTGATTGACCAGATCTTCAGTAACCACAAACCTGGCAAGCTCAATTTCCCGATTTGCACCGAAGGCATGTCCCTTTTCTTCAGTCGCCGATCGCTCGATATCAACCACCTGGTCTCCGAATGCCTGTTTGATGCCCGATTGGACCTTTTCATACATATACCCGTCGATCTTCTCACCATTGAAGAACAATTCGACGCGATCGATGATGGCGGGCCCGAAGCCTTTGTTCGCCACTCTGATGCTACACCTACGGTTCTCGCCAGTCGGGTATTCACCCCACACAGAAAACGCCGGTATCACAGAGAGACCAGCGTGCTGTTGGGACTGTCTACCGGTCCAGACCGCGACACTGATAGCCGTCAGACTCACCCACATTTCTGCGGATAATTTTGCAATAAATGTTTCTGAAATAACCCATTCCAAGATGCTCAGAATCCACTCCATCCTTGTACTGCTCACCCTTAGAATTTTGTGAATGGTAGGCCAACAAATGGCACGCCTAGCCCTTAATCACAGCCCGTTCATCATGTCACTCATACCCCGGCAAAACCAGACCAGGAGGCGTCATGCCAGACCAATACCACCACGGCGTCCGGGTGCTTGAGGTTAACGAAGGCACCCGTACCATTCGCACTGTTTCCACCGCCGTTATCGGTTTGGTGGCGACAGCCCCTGATGCCCTGCCCGGCGTGGCGGCTGAAGCCGTTGTTCCGGCCATTGCTGCTAACGCGGATGTGCTGATCACCGCTGCGGCCGTCGGTACTGCCGGCAACCAGATCCGCGTTCAGTATGTGGATCCGGCGGCGAATTCCGAAGCGCTGGCCGTGAGCGTCAGTGGCAACGACATCACCGTCACCCTGGCCACCGATGCCACTGGTGAGATCACCAGCACCGCCAACCAGGTGGTTACCGCCATCAATGGCAGCGCCGAGGCCTCTGCACTGGTCACCGCGGCCAACGATGCCGGCAATGATGGCTCTGGCCTCGTCAAAGCCGTGGACTTCACCACCCTGGCCGGTGGCGAGAACGAGCCCTTCCCGCTGGATACCCCGGTTCTGGTCACCCGCATTGACGAGGCGATCGGCAACGCCGGCACCACCGGCACCCTGCCCAAGGCCCTGGACGCGATCGGCGACCAAACCTCACCGGTCATGGTGGTGATCCGTGTGGCAGAAGGCGCAGACGAAGCCGCCACCGAAGCCAATCTGATCGGTACCACCAATGCCCAGGGCAAGAAAACCGGCATGAAGGCCCTGCTGGCCGCTGAACAGAACCTGGGCGTGAAACCCCGCATCCTGGGTGTACCTGGTCTCGATACCGAGAACGTTACCGCCGAGCTGGTCACCATCGCCCAGAAGCTGAGGGCATTCGCCTACGCCTACGCGCACAACTGCCAGACCATCTCCGAGGCCATCCTCTACCGCAACGGCTTTGGTGCCCGGGAACTGATGCTGATCTGGCCAGACTTCACCGCGTTCAACGTCAACACCGCCACCGTGGAACAGGCCACCGCCGTAGCCCGTGCCATGGGCCTGCGCGCGAAGATCGACCAGCAAGTGGGCTGGCACAAGACGCTCTCCAACGTGGCGGTGAACGGCGTCACCGGCATCGACAAGGACGTCCACTGGGACCTGCAGGACCCGAACACCGATGCCGGCCTGCTCAACGCCAATGAAGTCACCACCCTGATCCAGCGGGACGGTTTCCGGTTCTGGGGCTCGCGCACCTGCAGCTCGGACCCGCTGTTCGCATTCGAGAACTACACCCGCACCGCCCAGATCCTCGCAGACACCATCGCCGAGGCGCACATGTGGGCCGTGGACAAGCCGCTGCATCCGTCACTGGCCAAAGACATCCTGGAAGGCATCAACGCCAAGTTCCGGGAGCTCAAGCTGCTGGGCCTGATCGTGGACGCCACCGCCTGGCTGGATCCGAACATTAACACCGAAGACACCCTGAAAGCCGGCAAGCTGTACATCGATTACGACTACACCCCGGTACCGCCGCTGGAGAATCTGCTGTTCCGTCAGCGGATCACCGACCAGTACCTGGCCGACTTCGCCGCCCGCGTGAACGCATAAGGAGCTGAACCATGGCACTTCCCAAGAAGCTGAAGCACTTCAACCTGTTCGGCAACGGCGATAACTGGCAGGGCCAGATCGCCTCCCTCACCCTGCCGCCCATGGTGCGCCAGATGGAGGAGTTCCGCGGCGGCGGCATGAATGCCCCGGTCGATGTCGACATGGGCATGGAGAAAATGGAGTTTCAGTGGACGCCGGCGGGCATCATTCCCGGCCTGTTCGATAACTTCGGCACCAGCCAGCTGGACAGCGACCTGCTGCGCTTTTCGGGCAGCTACCAGCGCGATGACACCGGCGAAACCCTGCCCGTGGAAGTCGTGGTTCGTGGCCGTCACCGCGAAATCGCCATGGGCGACGCGGAAGCCGGCAGCGACAACACCCTGTCTGTCACCACTACCCTCAGCTACTACAAGCTCACCATCGGCGGTGAGGAAGTGGTGGAGATTGACGTGCCCGGCATGGTGGAACGCATTCGCGGCCAGGATCGCCTGGCCGAGCACCGCCGCAACATTGGCCTGTAAGGAATTCTGACCCATGAGCAAACCCGTAACCACAACCGTCGAGCTGGACACACCGATCAAGCGCACGCAGGAGGAAGTGGCAAAGCTCACCCTGCGCAAACCCATGTCTGGCGAACTGCGAGGCCTCTCCCTGGCTGATCTGATCAACATGGACGTGGACAGCATCACCAAGGTAATGCCCCGAATCAGCAACCCCGCCCTGACCGAGCAGGAAGTGCGTGAAATGGACCCGGCCGATCTGTCCGCCTGCGGTACCGAGATCGCGGGTTTTTTGCTACCGAAGCGGCTGAAGGGGTAATCCCACGCCGCGTTGACGATGCCATGGCTGACATCGCCGCCATCTTCCACTGGCGGCCATCGGACATGGCCGACATGCCCCTTTCCGAACTCATGGAGTGGCGGGAACACGCCCGCAAGCGAAGCCAGCCGGAGGAATGATGTCCAAGAACCTCGACCTGAAGGTTGTTCTTGCCGCTCGAGAGAAAATCACCGGCCCCCTCAAGAAGGTCAACGCCACCACCACCGGCACCGCCCGGGCTCTGAAAAAGGCCCAGGCGGAAACTAAGAAGCTGCAATCCTCCCAGCGCGACATCTCCTCGTTCAAGCGCCTCGACGGAGCCCTGGCAAAGAACGCCCAGGCCCTGAACGAATCTCAGGAGCGCGTGCGCCGGCTGGGCCATGAGCTCAAAACCACCGCCAAACCCACGGCCAAGCTCAGGGCTGAATACAACCGGGCGCGAAAGGACGTCGACGCATTCACGCAAAAAGGCCAGGACCAGAGGAAAGAGCTGGGCAGGATGCGAAAGCGCTTGAGCGATGCCGGCGTGGACGTACGCAACCTCTCCTCCGAGGAGAAGCGACTGGCCGATCAGATGGCCGCCACCAACACCCGGATCCAACGCCAGAAGAAATACCTGGCCCAACTCGGAAAGGCGGACGTTTCCGGCAAGTTCAACAACATGACCGGCGAAGTCGGCCGATTCGGCAGGCGCACCGCCCTTGTGGGCGCCGGTGCAGCGGCCGGGATCTTCGGCGTGGCCAATTCCACCGCCACCCTCGGCGACCAGGTGGCAAAGACCGGCGACAAGATTGGCATCGCCCTTGGCCCCTTCCAGGAGCTGCGCTACGCAGCGGAGCGCTCTGGCGTATCCACGGAGAAATTCGACTCCAGCCTGGAACGGTTCGTAAAGCGCATGGGCGAAGCCACCCAGGGAACCGGCGCTGCCCGCAAGGCTTACGATGAATTGGGCCTGTCAGCCGATGATCTCTCTAAACTGACACCGGAACAGAGCCTGGAAGTGGTGGCAGACCGGCTTTCCTCCGTGGAAAACCAGTCCCAGCGCGTGGCGATCGCCGCCCAGCTGTTCGGGCGCGAGGGCGTGGCCATGGTCAACATGATGAAGGACGGCAGTGCCGGCCTCCAGGCGTTGAGAAAAGATGCCCGGGCAACAGGCTATGTTCTCAGTGAACAGGCGGCCCGCGATGCGGAAACGTTCAAGGATGCCATGCTGGACGCTCAGCTGGGCATGGCGGGCATGAAGAACACCATCGGCGCCGAGCTCATGCCGGCGGTCACCGAGCTGATGGGCGATCTGTCAGGCTGGATGCGGGAGAACCGCGACGAGGTGAAGGCCTTCGCGAAAGAGTTTGGCACCAAACTGAAAGCCTCGTTGCCGATTCTCCGAGACCTCGCAGTTGGCGCCGCTTCCACGGCCAAGACTCTGGGCATGATCACCAGCAACCTGGCTTCGATGGTCGGCGGGTTCGATAACCTGGGCATGATCCTGGCATTCGTGTTCGCGCTGAAGCCGGTGATGGCCATCCTGGCGTTTGGCAAAGCCATTTTCGCCGCCACCAGCGCCGTGGTCGGTCTGGCCGGTGGCTTGCCGGCCATTGCAGCAGGTATAAAAGGAATTGGCGTGGCCTTTGCCGCCAACCCCATCGGCCTGATCATTACAGGTATAGCGGCCGCGATCGGCGGTGCAGTCTATCTCATCTACAAGAACTGGGACGGTATATCCAGTTGGTTTGGCGACCGCTGGAACGATATTAAAAACGCGTTCAGTGGCGGCCTCACAGGAGTAGGAAAGCTGATCCTCAACTGGTCGCCATATGGGCTGTTCGTCAAGGCCTTCAGCAAAGTAATGAGCTGGTTCGGCCTCGAACTACCCAGCACGTTCACCGGCTTCGGGAAGATGATCATCGACGGCCTGTTAAGCGGGTTCGACCTCAACCTGGACAAGCTAAAGGAAAAGGTTATTGGCGCTGGCAAGGCCGTTGCCGGCTGGTTTAAAGACGTTCTGGGCATCAAGTCACCGTCACGCGTGTTCATGAGCGCTGGTCAAGACACCCTCGAAGGCTATCGCCAGGGCATCAAGAAACAGGAGCCGGAAGCCCTGAAACAGGTGAGCGGGTTCAGCAAGCGTGTGCGCCGCGTAGGGGCCGGCATCGCCATCGGTGCGTCCACCCTGCCCGCCGCTGCTGGCGAGATCGAGTACGATAGCCGCCCGTCGATAGCGTCAGCCTCATCAGCGGCCAGCTCAACAGCGGGCGACACCATTCACATCAACTTCTACGGCAGCCAGGGGCAAAGCGCTCAGGAAATCGCAGCGGAGATAAATCGTGTACTCGAGGAACGCGATCGCCGCAAAGCCACCCGGGCCCGCAGCGCCCTGTACGATCGGGAGTAATCGACATGATGATGACACTGGGCATGTTCGTGTTCGAAGTGAAGTCCCTGCCCTACCAGCAGCTGCAGCGCTCAACTCAATGGCGCCACCCGGGACAGAGCCGCATCGGCCAGCGCCCGGCGTACCAGTACCTGGGCCCGGGAGACGACACCATCACGCTCACCGGCAGCCTGCTACCGGAAATCACCGGCGGGAGAATGACCTTGGACGACGTGCGCATCATGGCCGATGAAGGCAAGGCCTGGCCACTGATCGAAGGCTCCGGCCGTGTCTATGGCTTCTGGAGCATCACCGGCGTAGAGGAGACCAGCACCGCCTTCTTTGCCGATGGTGTGCCCCGTAAGATCGATTTCACCATCAACCTGGTGCGGGTGGATGATGACGACTTTCAGGCTTTCCGAGATCAGGCCGCCACCAGCCGGGATGCCGCCATTGGCCTGGGGCTTTACCAACCCCGACGCAATGAAGGGGTAGCCTGATGCAGCACAGAGCGCCCGACTACCGGCTGATTGTGGACGGCCGGAACATCACCCCAAAGCTCAACGGCCGGCTGATCGACCTCACCCTGGACGAAACCCCGGGCGACGAGGCAGACACGCTCTCTATCACCCTCAGCGACCACGACGGTGCCCTGGCCATTCCGCCCAAGGGCGCGGAGCTGGACCTGGCCATTGGCTGGAAGGGCCAGCCGCTCTTTGAGAAAGGGCTGTTCATCGTTGACGAAGCCAGCTACAGCTGGGCACCCAATGTCTTGAACATCACCGCCCGCAGCGCCGACATGCGAAATGGCCTACCCACACGCCGAACCCGAAGCTGGGACCAGGTGACCCTCGGCGATATCGTCGGCACCATTGCCTCACAGAACAGCCTGGATGCCGTGGTCAGCCCGGAGCTCGCCAGCGAGATGGTCACTCACCTTGATCAGACCGATGAGTCAGACCTGAACCTGCTCACGCGCCTGGGCGAACGGCACGGAGCGATCGCCACAGTTAAAGCCGGGCGTTTGCTGTTCACGCCTCGAGGAACCGCCACCACCGCCAATGGAAATGCCCTGCCGGAGGTGGTGATAAGCCCGCAGACAGGCGACAGCGGCACCTACCGGGAGACAGACCGGGACGGGTACACCGGAGTGGTGGCGTTCTGGAACAACGTCGACGACGGAAAGCAGGAGCAGGTTCTGGTCGGTACCAATGATCGAGTCAAGCGATTGCGCGGCACCTACGCCAACCAGAATGAGGCCAATGCTGCCGCCAAGGCTGAACTGGCGCGCCTGAGCCGTGGGGAAGCGGAATTGAGCCTGAATCTGGCCACCGGCCGGCCCGATGTCGGACCAGAATGGCGGTTACGGGCAGAGGGATTCAAACGGCAGATCAACGGGCGGGAATGGGTGGTAACCAGAGCCAGTCACAGTTTGAGTGATTCTGGCCTGGTGACATCAATCAGTGCTGAAACACTCAGTTCATAGCCTAGTTGGCGATTTTCGTTTGAGCGGCTTGTCGAGGCGGATAGACACTGTCTATCTCAACAAGCTTGACCTCGTATACTTTTTTCGATGGCACATACCTTTCAACCACCGTCACATCGGCACTCGCCTGAGTCCGCCCATGAAGCTCTTTTGGGTCTATACCTGGTGAAAGAATGAAGCGAACTCTGGCATCTGCAATTCCCGGTACCGCTCCTGCCCAGTTCCTGTCGATTCTGTCTCGGTCACTTGCGTAGATGAAAATTGGAACATCGCGATACTTGGCTGTTTTCTCTTGCGGAATGGGTGCCTCATACTCACTGGGGACCCGCTGAATGTACTCCTTCGGAATCGTAAGCTCAGGGATATTATCAAGCTCTATCGTACCGTCCGGATCAGCCTTCGCGGGGCGAACCACAGCAATGGCTTGACGCGCCAATTGCTTCTTGTCAGTCGTCGCTTCGAGAACCGCTTTGATATCCTCCGCATCCAAACTGACCTGGCCGCCGATGTTCACAATGGTGTTTTGGTAGGCTTCGAACTGGCTCGTGGGTTGACCGGGCTGTGCGGCACTAATGACCCCATAGGTAATCATGGCACCAATACCCGCCGCGACAACTGTTCGGATCATAGTGTTGTCTTCCAGCATTTTATCGACCACTTCCTTGGCTTTGTCATAGTTATCCTTGCCCTTGAAAACGTACTTCACCAAAAAATCTTCGGTTAGGCTACCGGATTTAAGTGAATCCACGTAAACCTGAACGCCGACTACTTCAAGATCTTTGAAAGCCTTCTCGATAAATTTTGGCGATCGCTCCAGGAGCTTCTCGACGTTTTTTAAGGACTCGATTATGTCAGGAATTGGTACGGGGTATTTGGTGCTGTAATGGAGTCGATAAGTCGTTTCTACGGTGAAAACTTGTGCCTCAGACATCTTTATTCTTTGTCCTTTTTCTAGTTCGTAATTCCTAAGCGCTCAACGCCGATTTCGATCAATCTCAGTCCCAGAGAGTCTCACCGGTATCGGCGAAACACACGAATTCCATCCGATCTGAACGGAATGTCCGGAAGGCCCGCCGCGACTGACAAACACCCTTCAGGTAAGCCAAACCATCCTTTTTCGTCATGGCACGATATTCCACCTCACGGTCGGAGGTGGCACCTTTCGAATCGGTATAGGCAAAAGCCAAAATGTCGCCTACCTCGGGCTTACGCTGAGTGGTGGCTGCCGCCCGTGGTTTAGAGCGTTTGGGTTTCGAAGTGGCCTTGGCTGATGGTTTCTTTGGCGCTGCTTTTTTCTTCGGTTCAGCCCTCACTGGTCGTTCGATCGGTCGATCACAGATCTCACTCAGTAGCGCTTTGATCTCCTCAGCTTCGTCGTTGTCCAGCACACCATCATCGAGACTGGCAATTAGAGCCTGGTGAAGCTCCCTGCAAGCCGGATCAAAATGCAGGATGTCTTGCTTGTCCAGCAATCTGAGAAGCATCTCTGCCTCGCGCTGGTCCACAACGTCATCGGCCAGTATCAGCTCTGCTGTGTCACGAAGCGAAAACGTCAACCCGTCGCGGGCTTCCCCCTCATCCTCGTTGCCAGAAACAGGGGCATCTGGTTCAGGAGTTGATTCCGGTTTCTGAACCTTGGCTGTTCTCAGTTTCACCGGCGCGGTCCAGCTCCGCTTGGTGCGATACTCGGCCACCAGGAACGCTGCAAGGATCAAAGCCCCGATCACCACATGCGCCACGGTGGTCGCTTCTTCTTTGCCCGGAATGATAGGAAGGGCCGCCAGAAGCCCGATAAACGGGCCGAAAATAGAGCCGAGTCCATGGCCAACCCAGCGCTTTCCACCTCTGGCCACCGTATAACGACAAATCAGTCGCCAACTCACGATCATATAAGCCAGCAACAACAGAATGACCACCGAGTCCATGCACTACCTCCTTTCCCTTTCCTTCTCCTAAAAAACCCGGCCAGCCCGCCAATAGCACTGACCGACGATCTCAATCTGATTCATATTCTCCGGATGAATCACTTCCGGCTGATACATCGGGTTGTCACTGGATAGTCGAAGGCTTCCATCCGCCATCATCTGCAGGCGCTTGATCCGCAGGCTGTCACCAATTCGAATAGCGAATACACCATCTGGTTTCTTCCTGGAGCGATCAATCAGCACGGTATCGCCGTCTGAGAGGGTTCCGTCCATCGAGTCACCCGACACTCGAATCGCCACCAGGTCTTTCTGATGAAGGCCTTCCCGAGTCATCCAATCGTTTCGGAATTTCAGGTAACTGGAAATCTGTTCCTGATCAAAGAACGCCCCGTTGCCTGCGCTGGCCTCAACGTCATATAGAGGAACTTCTGTATAGTCCCTGTCTCCCGCGCTATCGAAATAGCCTGCGTCGACTTCACCATCACCAAGCCCTAACAAGAGCCAATCCAGGCTCACGCCCTTTTCGAAGCGCAGCCTAATGCATTGCTCAAGTGGAGTGGTGCCTCGAGCTTTCCAGTTGTAGATCATCTGGGGATTAACGCCGAAGTAAGCGGCTACATCCTTGTCTCTTTCCATGCCCAGGCAATCTTTCATTCTGTTTAGAATTGCCAACCCATTATATTTTTCATCAACCATTTGCATTTCCGATAGATAATTAAAATCGCATTTTTGTTTACCGGTAACCGTTTATGCGTCTATCATTCTGTGTAATTCAGCGTTACACAGAGGATACACCATGCAAGGTGCAAAAAAACCCAACGCCAGTCACCGAGCGCCCAACGGCGTTCTCACTGCCAAACCGATCGCACTTCGCCTGCTCAGTGAAGAGCGCTCCGCCCTGGAGCAAGCCGCCATCGACGAGGGCCGTTCTCTGGCCTCCCAGGCCCGCATCTTCTTCCTGCAGGGCCTTAACGATTACCAGCGCAATCATTCCGCCTGATTCCTGAAGGAGTAGATCGATGTATCAGGACCCAAAACGCATCCGTAAGCACCGCGTCAGCCTCAACCTGGACGACTACGAAGCCGCCGTGATCAACGCCCTGGTGAATTACACCGGCACCGATCGCGCCAGCCTCCTGCGCCAGATGCTGATCGCCCAGGCCGAAGCCGCCTTGCTGCCCACCACCCCAAGCTTGACCGGTGGTGCGCCACATTCCGAGGCACACATTCGCAGCATTTGAGGTCCTGAAAAGATGCCGGAAATAACCCTGGAACTGAGCGAGCAGCAGGCCGAGCTATTGGAAACCGTGCGTCTGCAGCAAGGCCTTCAGACCCAGAGCCAAGCGGCTGAGTGGCTGATCAAGCAACGCATGCGCGGAGCCAGCCTGAAGCTGACCGGCCGCAACCGTGCACTACACGCCGTAGGCGGCCCCCGCAAATAGCGCGGCCGTGAGGAGCGAGACATGACAGACATCGGCTACACCGACTACACCCCGCCGAAGGCAGTTCGGGAGCATAAGTTCAGCATCCGACTGAGCACCGAAGACCACATTCGCCTGCTCTGGTGGGCTCGCAACTGTGGCACGGATGCCACTCGCCGCCGCGCCGCGGCCGCTCGCTATGCCATTCAGCAGTTCCTGGACTGGGCGGGAGTTCCCTCTGCCGAGGAAATCCTGAGAGCCAGCCATAACCGGGGCCCACGCCGCCGAGCGATTGACCGCTTCCTGGATGACGCAGGCATTCCCGACGCCGAACAGCTGCGCCGGCAGCACGGCAAGCCGATGTTCTGAACCCATGGCGGCCAGGGGCCACGAGGGCGCCTTGGCTTTCAAAAGATTCCATTGGGAATCCCCGGAGATTCCCAGGGCACCAACAGAGGGCTTCATGCACCAGCAGGCCAACACCGAAAAAGAACTGATGGAGTGGTTCGACAAGCAGAAGAAGGACACCAAGTGGCGCATCAACGCCTATGTGATCGAGACCGGGCGGCCCATGGCCGAAGCACTCCGGTTTCTCAAAACCATCGAGGAGCGGGCACCCCGCGTCCACCTGGTTCACCCGGGCGGCAGACAACGGCACTGAGGGGCACAGCAGACACCATGACAAACATGAACACCAAACACCTGCAGGCAACACCGGCACCGGTGAATCGGCTGACTCGCAACTTCCTGCATCTGAACTGCCCGGCCTGCGGTGAAGCCTGCTCTGTCCAGTCCAGCCGCACCATTCAGGAACGTGGCGCCGATGGCCTGGTGCAGTGCCGGAACATCGAGTGCGGCTACCGGGGCTCTGTGCAGGTCTCTTACGGGCCAGTTCTGGAAGCGAAGAACCCGACCACACCGGTGGAGGGCCAGAGAAAACTCCAGCCTGGGGTCCGCAATAGCTTCCTGAGAATCCTCTGCCCCCACTGCGAAAGCGTGTGCCGGGTACGCACCAGCGTTCAGATGATCCGGGCCCAGCGCCAGCTCTACGTGTTCTGCCAGGACGAAGACCAATGCGGTTACCGGGGCGTGGTGTTCATCACCCACACCGACCGCCTCTCTCTGGATCCGGATGGATCCGTTCGAGAGATCCCGCTTTCTCCGGAAGTGCGGGAGCAATGCCAGCAGGAAATGGAGCTGGCTTACGACAAGTTCTCAACCAAAAAGAAGGACGCCATCAAATGAACGCAGTTGCTCGAAACATGACAGACGCCGCTTTTTGCCAGCTCCTGGCCCTGCGCAAAGGCAGCCGGGATGCCCGCGAGTGCATCGCAATGACGACCGACAGCCTGATGGAGGAGTTTCAGTGCTCCCGCCGGCGCGCCTCCCTGCTGGCCATCCGGGCCTGGAACGATCTGGAGTCCAAAGGCCAGCCCAGCGCCTACGTGGATGTGAGCCTGACCACCGGCAACACCGTGGTCATTCACGATCAGTCCGGCCGCACCAGCATCTTTTCGGTTCAGGAGCTGCTTAAGCTCCGGGACCAGGCCGCCGCCATCCAACTCCCCGCCTGATCCGGAGCGCTCCGAATGCAAGACCAACTACGGGCCGACATCCTGCGCCGGCTCCAGAGCGACTTTGACGGTGTGGAACGGGGCACGTTCCTGCGCCGCCTGCGCTGCCCATCCTGTGGCAAGCGCGAGGCGTTTGTGGGAATCGAGACGCCCTGGATGGTGAAGTGCGGCCGTGAGAGCAAGTGCGGCGACCAGCACCATGTGAAGGAGCTCTTTCCGGACCTGTTCGACAGCTGGACGGAGCGCTACGGCCGGCAGGACCGCAAGCCCGGTGAAAAGGAAACCGGTACCGAAGTGGCCGACGCCTACATGGTGCATGGCCGGGGCTTCGACCTGACCAAAGTCCGGGGCTGGTACACCCAGGAGCAATACTGGGACCGGGATCGGAACATCGGCTCCGCCACCGTCCGGTTCCAGATCAACGATCGGGGCGACTACTGGGAGCGGCTGATCGACAAGCCGCATCGCTTTGGCAAGAAAAAGGCCCATTTCAACTACGGCAGCAAGACCAAGGGGCAAGCCTGGGTACCGCCGGGGCTGGATCTGGCCCAAGGCAAAGAGCTGTGGCTGGTCGAGGGCATTTTCGATGCGATCGCCCTTTACCACGGCGGTATCCCAGCCGTGGCCGCCTTCAGCTGCAACAACTACCCGGACACCTTCCTGGCCGAACTGCAGAAGGCCCGGGAGGAAGCCGGCGAAGACCTGCCCCGCCTGGTCTGGGCCATGGACGGCGATGCCGCCGGCGTTCGCTACATCCGCAAGTTCGCCAACATTGCCCGTGCCGGCGGCTGGAAGGTTGGCGCGGCGGTTATTCCCCAGGAAGGCAAGCACAAGCGCGACTGGAACGACGCCTGGCAGCGCGGTGAGCTGATCAACGAGCACGGCGAACCCTCCGTTGACGAGTTCCTGTACCAGGGCGACCTGGTGATTGCCCGCAGCGCGCAGGAAAAAGCCACCCGCATGTACACGCACACGGCTCGGCGTGAGTTTCCCTTCGGGTTCAACAACCGGCTGTTCTGGTTCAAGTTGAACATGGAGGAATACCAGAAGGCGATCAACGAGCTGGAGGAATCCAGCGATGGTCTGAGCGAACGGGATATTCGCGAGAAGGCTTTGGAACAGTGCAACGCGGTCGTGGAAATCGCCAACTGCTACCCCACGGCGCTGTACTACCTGGCCAACAAGGTGACCGACGAGAGCTGGTATTACTACCGCGTCGACTTCCCCCACGATGGCCGGCCCGTGAAGAACACCTTCAGCGGCGGCCAGCTGGCCAGCGCCAGCGAGTTCAAGAAGCGGCTGCTGGGCATTGCCCCTGGCGCGGTCTGGACCGGCTCCAGCCAGCAGCTGGACCGCCTGCTGAAACAACAGATCAGCGGCATCAAAACCGTCGAGACCATCGATTTCATCGGCTACAGCAAGGAACACGAAACCTGGGTGTTCCCGGAGCTGGCTGTGCACGCCGGCCAGATCCACGAGCTGAACAACGAGGATTACTACGACATCGGCCGCATGAGCGTGAAAACGCTCTCCGAGTCGGTATCGCTCACCATCAACAAGAACCGGGGCGACTATCAGAAGGGCTGGGCCCGGGATCTGGCTGAATGCTTCGGGCCCAAGGGCGTAATCGCCCTCGCCTACTGGCTGGGCAGCCTTTTCGCGGAACAGATCCGAAAGGAGCACAAGTCCTTTCCGTTCATTGAGGTGGTTGGTGAAGCCGGTTCCGGTAAATCCACTCTGATCGAGTTCCTGTGGAAGCTGGTCGGCCGCCAGGACTATGAGGGCTTCGACCCCAGCAAGGCCACCCTGGCCGCCCGGGCCCGGAACTTTGCCCAGGTCTCCAACCTGCCGGTGGTGCTGATTGAGTCTGACCGGGACCAGGAAGCCGGCGCGAAGCAGAAACAGTTCGACTGGGACGAGCTGAAAACCGCCTACAACGGCCGCAGCGTGCGCAGCCGTGGCCAGAAGAACGGCGGCAACGATACCTACGAGCCGCCTTTCCGAGGCGCCATCGTGATCAGCCAGAACGCCCAGGTGAACGCCAGCGACGCGGTGCTGCAGCGGATCGTTCACCTGAACGTGACCCGTGATGGCCACAACGAGACCACCAAGGCCCTGGCCGAAAAGCTGGAGCGCACACCGATGGACCAGGTCTCCGGCTTTGCCCTGCACGCCACCACCTCTGAAGCCCAGGTGATGCGACTGCTGTGCGACCGCACCCCGCAATACGAGCGGTCGCTGGCCGAACTTCCGGAGATCCGGATCCACCGGATCGCCAAGAACCACGGCCAGATGATGGCCCTGATCGATTGCCTGGGCACCGATGGCCTGAAGCTGCTGCCGGAATCCTACCTGGAACCGGCCCGGGAAATGATCATGGCCATGGCCAAAGAACGCCAGAGCGCCGTGAACGCGGACCACCCGATGGTGCAGGAATTCTGGGAGGCCTACGACTTCATCGAGGGCCTGAACGGCACCCCGACCCTGAACCACTACGGCGAACACGAGAAGCTGATCGCCGTGAATCTGAAGCACTTCGAGCAGGTCTGTGCCGAGAGCAAGCTTCGCATCCCACCGATTTCAGAGCTCAAGCGGCACCTGAAAACCAGCCGCAGCCGCAAGTTCATCGATAGCAGCCGGACCGTGCGATCGGCGATCCGGGAAAGCCTCAACTCATCAGCCAGCACATCGGTTCGGTGCTGGATCTTCGAGAAAGAAGTGTAAGGAGGACGCCGCCGTGGAATACACCTTCGACCAAGCCGCCGCACTGCTGAACATGGGCCGCAACACCCTCATCCGCCGACTGCGCGAGGAAGGAATGCTGGGCAAGGACAACCTGCCAACGGGCCGCTGGCGTGGCCGAGGTGTCTTCCGCGTGATCACCCGAATGTACCAGCACCCGGTGGCCGGCTACAGCCACTACGGCCGCACGGTCATCACTGCGAATGGCCTGAATACCGTAAGCCAGAAGCTCGGCCTCGCCCAGCTCCCGCCGAAAGGCGACAGGCACACGGTGAGCTGGGTGAACTGACCCCTTGGGGTTGCACTTTGAAAACACGTGATAGGACTGGGACTACCCATTCTTCCAGAGACAGGAGAGCAGTATGGAACACGCAACGACCACACCGGCCACCCCGGAAGCCCGCATGCATGATGTTGGCGAACTCACCGTCATCAACGAAGACCACGGCCGATGCCACCACCGGGTGGCCATGGTGCTGATCTTCGATTCCCCCGAGGAAGCCGCCGCGTGCATGGAGGCTGGCCTGGTGCGGCTGGTCCCGGCCAACGATCTGAACCCAGAAGCCACGGAGCATTTGAACCATGGATAAGGCCGACATCGCCGGCGACTACATCGAGCAGTCCCTGGAGCTCGCGCTGGAAAACCAGCGTAACCGGGCCGCCGCCTCCAGTGAGGATCCGAACTGCGAGGAGTGCGGCATCGAAATTCCCGCGAAACGTCGCGAGGCATTGCCAGGCTGCCCCACCTGTGTGGACTGCCAGCAGCTGCTGGAAGCAAAAACCCGCAACTACAGGTAACTCGACATGACGGAAGAACGGAAAGAACCCATGAGCAAGCAAGGCCTTCTGGTGCAGAACCTTCTCGAATGTCTCGATCAACTGACCGAGATCGCGGAAGCAATACCCCTGGCGGACCTTCTCCGGCTGGAAGAAGAAATGTCGGACGCATGCAAGTCGACCGTCTGCGAGGTGATCGCCCGGAAACAGGTGCACAGGGTCGTCGAAGGCTATGCCGTCGACCCAATGTTGCCGCCCGGTTTCTCTAATTGCCCAAACGAAGAACGCCCGGCGAGTCACCGCTTCTGGTGGTGCCGCCCCTACATCGTCACCCACCAACACGGGGAGCACCCCACCTACTGGGTGGAATGCCTTGATGGCGGCGCCTGGGATCGGCCCACCTGGTGGGGCGAAGCAACAACCCTGGAAGCCGCGGTGGACATCTGCCGCAACGGACCGAACTGGAACAAACCTCAATAAGGCCGGAAAGGCCACTGGAGAAGAGTGATGAAAACGCAAACGCTGACCCGAGAAGAATTCATAAACCAATTCATTGCCAGGCAAGAACAGGAGCGAGCCAGCTGCGCCGCCATGCGAAGGGATCCCCAGGCCTGCGCCACCACACTGTGGCAACTGGCCTGCGGCGACACCAGCGGCAGCCGTGCGGCAAGCGCCCTGCTGCTATCGCTGTGGAACAACAACTTCGCCGCCAACATGCGCGACGTGATGGGCAACCTGGACATCAAGCATACGGAAGCCGCCCTCGGCCTCCTCGAGCACATGGGTGGTGGCTGCTGGCTGGAGCGTTATCTGACACAAGACCAGATCGTGCGGGTGATCGACCAGTGGGGGGAGTTTCATGAGATCCGGAGGGAGCGGGCGTGAGCTGCTACCAGAAGATCCAGATGCCGCTGGATCTGGGTCAGGAGATTGTGGTGGACCTGTTCGCGGGTGGCGGTGGTGCTTCCTGCGGCATCGAGCAGGGCATGGGCCGGCCGGTAGACCTCGCTGTAAACCACGACCCACTGGCAGTGGCCATGCATGAGATCAATCACCCGAACACAAGGCACTTCTGCGAAAGCGTGTTCAAGGTCAGCCCCATTGACGCGACCGGAAATATGCCCGTCGGTCTTCTGTGGCTATCACCCGATTGCACACACCACAGCAAAGCCAAAGGCGGAAAGCCGGTCTCCAATGGCCGTCGGGGCCTCGCCTGGGTTGGTGTGAAGTGGGCCAGACGCTGCCGACCGCGGGTAATCATGGCGGAGAATGTCGAAGAATTCGCCGACTGGGGTCCACTGACTGAGCAAGGCCGACCCTGCCAGGTTCGCAAGGGCAAGACCTTCCGCGAGTGGGTAAAGCAGCTGGAGCGCCTGGGCTACGAGGTACAGCACCGCGTCCTTCATGCCTGTGACTATGGCGCCCCGACTATCCGCAAGCGCCTCTTCGTGATCGCCCGTTGCGACGGCCGCAAGATCGTCTGGCCCAACCCGACACACGGCGAACCCGGAACACTGCCCGTGTCCAGGGGACGGATGGAGCCATTCCGAACCGCCGCTGAGTGCATCGACTGGACCATCCCCGTTCCATCAATATTCGAGCGGAAGCGGCCGCTGGCCGAGAACACGAGGCGACGGATCGCCAAGGGCATCATGCAGTTCGTCGTGGAATCCGACGAGCCATTCATCCTAGATCAGGACGAGGCCCGCAAAGTCTGCCCCACGATGATCGCCATCGACCACGGCAGCGCACGAAGCGGCTGCAGTTGGAGGGCAGAGCAGCCCCTGACGACGATCACCACTGAGAACCGGCACGCTCTGGTAGTGGCCTTCCTTGCCAAGCACTACACCGGCGTGACCGGATCCGACCTCCGGGCGCCGATCGGCACAGTCACCACCAAGGACCACCACTCCCTGGTCGCCGCTTTTCTAGCGCCTTACTACGGCAGCGGATCTGGCGAGACAGGCCGGGACCTACGCGCCCCGGTACCAACGATCACCACCAAAGACCGCCTGCAGCTAATCATCGTCCGGATCAGTGGTGAGGACTACGTCATCACCGATATCGGTATGCGGATGCTGCAGCCCCACGAGCTTTTCAAGGCTCAGGGATTCCCCGATGACTACGTGATTGATTTCGAGTTCAAGGGACGCCCGGTAGCGAAGTACCAGCAAACCCACCTGTGCGGAAACAGCGTCCCCCCACCCTGGCCACGGGCCTTAGTGGCGGCCAACTTCGCACATGAACAGACACTGGAGGCAACCGCATGAAATCCCAAAAGAGAATCAGAAAGCGCCACAGTGCCATTGCTCGCGACCAGCGCCTGTTCTCCCAGTCCCGGTTATGGACATGGGAGGGCCTGGCCAGCCCGGGCGATGGCCAGCAGTACACCACCGCCGAAAAGCGGACACCGTTCGGCTGGATAGACATGGGCTATGACCTTTCTCACCAGCTGCTGAAGCGCCCCCGCAATTGGTCAGTGGCTGTTCGCGCCCTGTGCCGATCTTCGGACGGCGCCATGTGGATGGAAAGCCGGATCTTCGATCTTCCCAGCTACAACCTGCAACAGATCCAGGGCGCCTATCACCAGCTGCGAGCGGACGTACTGACCGCCCAGCGCACCGCCCATGTCTATGACCTGGGCTGGATCTGCCAGACATGGCAGGGCACCAGGCCAGAAGACGAGCTGGAGCTATGGCACTACCAGTACACGCCGGAACAAATCATCCGGCAGGTCACTAACGACGAGAAAACCATCAACCGCATGGCCGGCCCGGGCTTCAGCCAGGAGCGATACGACCGGTGGCAACAGGTTAACCGTGAATACCTGGAAGACCGGAAAAGAGAACTGGAGGAAAAACAATGCGCGTAGCACAGCAACCAACGTTCCGAGTACCTCGGGATTCGCAGACCCACGCTGCGATCGCACGTGATTGCGAAACACGAGCCCGTGTTCAGGAAAAGTGGGAAGAATTCTGTCAGAAGTATGGTGGTGATCGGCTTCTTGCCGGTACTCACCTTTCGGGCATTACCTTTGATGGCGAAAAATGCCCTCCGGAGGACTGGGTACATTGCAAAGAGAACAGGATCGCATATAGGCCCTCCCTCAAGGGGCCGCTTACTGAGGCAGCAAAAGAGTTCAAGAACCTGCCGAGTAAACCGAACCATGCTGAATATCTGCAGGCTCTCGGACTGGACATCCACCCGATGGGTGGCCGTTTCCTGACGCCGGGCTACACAAAAAGAAACGGTACCTGGTACATCGTTGCCGACCCGGGCTGCCCTATACCGGATGATGTTGTAGAGGTGACAGGCGATGAACGTGATGCAGTGAATGGCGACAAGGAGGACGATTAATGGAACTGCCAAGCGATGTCCGCGAAGCACTTTTGAGAGAGGCAAAAAGTTGGATTCTGCAAAACTACGGCGGCAGAAAACGAAAGCTATGCGAGTGGAATGATCACTACACACACCTGGTATCCATTAGGTCAACCTCTCTCGACGGAGACCGAGATAAAAACCGAGGAAGGCTGATAAAGCTAGCGCAGGAGGGCGTTATTATAGAGCGCCCGCGTTCTTACAACGGACAGATGCGCTCTTTCACTTTGCCAAAGTGCGAGATTGAAAGGATCGGCCAAGAGGCTATTGAGCATTGGCAGCGGAAAGGTTACGTGATTGGCGTAATGATGGACGCGATACAGGAGGGCCCTGGAGATGAGTGACTTCAAAAAGATCGCAAATGGATCCGCCCTGGCTTTCGGTATCGGTTTCTGGTTCGCCGCCGGCGCCACACTCGGAGTGGCGACTGTTTCCGGATTCGCGAGCTTTGGTGTCGACTACATCATTGTTGTAGATCAGCCGGAAGAATGCGATGGAGGCCCGTGTGGATAACGTGAAAGGCGGCCACCTGGCCAGATCCGCAGCCATGCTTTGCCAGGACCCAGAGTTCCGGCGCTACCTCGACAGAGCCCAGAGCCACAAAGGCGGCGTCCAAATTCCTGACGGCACACATTCAGAGGAAGACGCCCGGGACCTGATCGTCACTGTCTGCAACATCAGCAGCCGGGCAGAGCTGGACCACAACGTCCGGGCCGCGACCAAGTTCCGGCAGATCAAAACTCACTTCCAGCGCTGGCTTGGACGCCAGCAACGGCGCGAAGAAAAACAGCAACACGAGAGCACGACAGGAGCCTGATCATGATGGAAACAGAGACCAGCAAGCGGGAGGCGCCACCGGTCAAACGGTTCGATCCGAAGTACGTTCAGGTCTCACGGAAGGAGGCTGCCGCGATCATCGGCAGAAGCCCCACGGAATTCGACCGTTTGAGGAAGCGTGACGATCGTTGCCCCAGGGGCTACAAGGCCGGAAACGGCCGTATGGCGCGGGTTATGTTCCGGCTGTCGGATGTCTACCGATACAGTGAACAGCTCATTGAAGCTGCGGAAGAGGAGGATGGTAGGAACTAGCTTCGTGTATACCTATTTGTATACCTGAAGCCGAAAACTCTATAACCGACTGTTTTTATTGACTCCGATAACTCCCTCATCAGGAGCTTTAAGCTCTTTTAACGCCCCACCGTTTGGTGGGGCTTTTTTTTGCCATCCCGCAATCCGTCACCGTCTTTTTACGGGCAAAAGGAACGCAAGGGCCACTCCACTGACAAACCCGCCCAGGTGTGCCTCGTTCGCCATGCGCCCCAGCCCCAGCATTTCCGTAAACGGGGTAAACCCAATGACCATCCACACCACGGCAAAGGTCACGAGGGCGGGCGGGAACTGGAATCGAGGCAGCTTGCGCTGGCTGAGCCAGCAATAGCCCAAAATGCCGTACACCACGCCGGATAGCCCACCAAACAGTGGACCCGAAACCAGGTACTGAAGACCATTAGAGAAAATACTGGTGGCAAGAAACAGCGCAAACAACCGTCCGCGCCCGTCAAACCACTCAATCTGACTGCCGAGGAACCACAGCATCACCGCGTTGAAGATGATGTGAGTCCAGCTAAAATGCAGGAAATCCGGGGTCACCAGCCGCCAGACCTGACCGCTGGCCAGGGTACTGGACAGCGCATCGATCCGGCCTGCCAAAGTGGTCCAGTCGTAATAGCGGGGGTCGACGACCATCAGTGAGGCTGCCAGTTCGTTGCGCCCCATAGAGGTCACCCACACCATCAGCACAGCCACCACGATGGCGCCCAGCACCAGCGGTGCGTGTTTTGGCGACGGTTGCCAGCGGCCCCGTACAAAAACCGGCGAATGCTGTTGCTGATCAACGGCTTTGCGCAGCTCCGGCTCCGCCAGAAAGCGCTCCAACGCTTCCAGCACCGGCTCGGTGTGATGGGCCTGCTCCAGCCAGAGCACCTGCTGGCCGTTTTCTTCGGTGATTCGGTGCGCCACGCCCTGCCCCGTCAACCACTTGCTGAAACCGGCCAGATCAACGCTGGTATCCAACTGCTTCACTCGGTACACGTACAACCTCGTTGCTCGGGGTGGGAAATGCCGAAGGCTTTAGCGCTCGACACTGTCTTCCGTGTTTGGGTAACCCGCCTGCTCCGGACGGGAGACATCGACCCAGACAAACTTGTCCGGTGACAGCACCGATTCGCCATCCATCCGATACGCCACCAACCGGCCGTATTTCACGGCGCTGTAGTCGATACAGGCCACGTTGTCTTTCAGGGGCGCTGGGGCACCTTCCCGCCAGTAATGACCGACAAACACTGGCGGTGCCGACCGAGGGTAGCTGATCAGTTGTTTGCGCTCCGCGTCGGAAAGCACCTTGCTGGCCACCTCGGGTGGCAGCGGGTCGGGCTGAAACACCACGTCGGCGTAGGTTTCGGGGTTATCCGCCCAGAACTTGGTGCGGAAGAACTCGCGCACGTAGCCGTCCCGGCCGGTGATCGACATACCCTCGGGCAGCCGCAGATCCGTGCCTCGAAGCAAGGTATCCATCACCTGGCCGGCAAAGGACTCGATCGCCGCCGAGGCGTGCAGGAAATCCTCATCAATGCAGGCACCGCCCTGCACCCGCTTGAATTTTTCGATCAGGTCGCCGTCCCAGCAGGCGTGAACCACCCGAAACCCCTCCTCTTCGATGAACAGGGGGATGGTGTAAAACCACTCGAGGAACTCGTTCCACTCGTGAGGATGGTCATCAAACTGATCCAGCGTCTCACGGATCAGCCGATCATGCCGGGGATTGTGCTCCCGCAGCCACTTCTTGCCACTGCCGGGCCGGGCCCGGGTGCAGTAACCGAGCGCGTTGTATTCGTGATTGCCCATGACAATCTGGGCCGAACCATGCTCCACCATGTCCCGGACCAGGTGCAGGGCCTCCCGGATGCGTGGCCCACGATCAATGATGTCGCCAATAAAAATGGCCTGGCGACGCGGATGCTGGTACACCCCGTTGATCTTGCGGTAGCCCATTTGCTCCAGCAGACGGACCAGGGTGTTGGCGCAGCCGTGGATATCGCCAATGATGTCGTGACCGCGACTCGCGGTTTGTCGGTTTACAGCCATGATCAACTCGCGGAAATGTCGCTTGCCCAGCCAAGCTTGTCACGGCAGGTGGCGTAGAAATTGTGATCGGTCGGGTGAATCAACCGGATTTTGAACGGTTTTTTGGTGATGCGGATGATGTCACCGGGTGCACAGGCGATATTCATCTGGCCATCAAATGAAATCTGCGGGTAAGTTTCGTTGGTTTCGCCGATCACCAGTTTGATCTCGCTCTTGCCATCTACCACGATTGGCCGACTGCTCAGGGTGTGCGGGAACATCGGCACCAGCACCACCGCATCCAGCTTCGGATGCATGATGGGGCCGCCAGCCGACAGGGAGTAGGCGGTTGATCCTGTGGGCGTGGCCACAATCAGACCGTCCGAGCGCTGGCTATAGACAAAATGACCGTCAATAAACAGGTCAAAGCCAATCATCCGGGTCGACTTGCCCGGATGCAGGACAACATCGTTCAAGGCGGTGCCAAAGCCCAGCGGTTGGCCGTTACGCTCAACGTTACCATCGAGCAGGAATCGGGTTTCCTCAATGTATTCGCCTTCCAGGACTCGCCCCAGGCGCTCTTCCAGATCCGACGGTGAGATGTCGGTCAGGAACCCCAGCCGGCCCCGATTCACACCCAGCAACGGGATCTTTGACTTGGCCAGCTCACGGGCCGCCCCCAGCAGGCTACCATCACCACCTACGACAATAACCAGGTCGCAGATTTCGCCGAGCAATTTTTTGCTCGCCACCTGCAGCCCGTGCCCGGGCAGCATCCCTGCGGTGTCCTCTTCGAGTATGACGTGATAGTTGTTGGCGATCAGGTACTGCTTGAGCTGGCGCAGGGATTCAACCACCTTCACGCTGCCCATCCGGCCAATGACGCCAATATTCCTGAATTGATCCATGAGGGTTCCTGTGGTGTCGGAATGCGGTGGGGCAGGATGAAACCGTGAGCCCCATGACAATCTGGCTCACAGTTTAACGAAAGTCGCTCCGATTCTGAAAAAAGATCGAACGATCAGGGCGTGTGCTGTTCGCAACGATCGTCGACGCCCGGGCGGAACTCACCCGGCTGGCTCACCCGCATGACCGGCTCGCCGCATTGGCTGCCGTCCTCGCCGGTGTGTCGGCACACGGGATGCTCGTAGTGCTCGAGCCAATCGCGGTAGGCAGGCTCATTCATCCCGCAGCGCTGAGCCGCGTAGGCCACCGGGTTGGCAAAGTAGGTGTTGATGTCGTCGTATTTCAGAGTGACGTGACCAGCACCGTGCTGATAGGCCACCAGAAAAACCGACTGCTTCTTGAGGTGATCCATGATGGAGTTTTCCACCGGCTCCTGGTGTCGGAGATCGTGGTTCTCCTGCTCCAGGGCGACGATACGGTCATCCCGAAGCTCCAGTTCGCGCTGCTTGCGATCCAACTGCTCCCGCAGCAGCATCAATTCGGCACCGGCGTTGGCCTCTTCCCGCTGCTGCTGCTCGCCCCCGGCGGCAATCTGCTCCTGCATGGTCAGGTATTGCTCGTTGCGCTCGGACAGGCGTTTTTTCAGCTGCTCGTTGCTCAGGCGCTGGCGCTCGTATTTCTGCTCCAGATCCGCCGTTTCGCTGCGCAGGGCCTGCAACTCCAACCGGTGTTCACGCTGAATATCCGACAGCGTGTCGCGGTGAACACTTTGCAGCGTCTTGATGCGCAAGCGCTGCTCCCGAATCACCTGGGCCAGCCGGGCACGATCAGCGGAACTGCCGGAATCATCGTCCTCGGGCGAACCGGCATCAGCACTGAGAACCGGGATGTCCTCCTCGGGCTGGGGCTCAATCTTTCTGAATTTCAGAGCATTGGCGTCAACAGCCTTGCGAACAGCCTGGAAGTGATTGCTGCCCGGCGTCATGTCCGGATCCCAGAGATCATCGGCGAAGCGGGGTTCCGGACACTGGCTCCGACACACCAGCCGGATCGGACCGCCACCCAGATCGGGGCCCTTGGCGCCCCGTTTCGCAAGATCTTCGATGGGCACGTTCCAATTGGCGTCGGCCCGGCCCTCTTCGTCGAACCAGATACGGAAAAACACCAGTGCCTGAACGCGCAGCTCCATGTCCAGCTCGACCAGCACGGCCCTGACGTCGGTTTCAGCGAGATCAGACAGACCCACGTAACCGTCGAGAAACGCACCGAATTCGGTGGCTCGCATCTGACGGGCAACCTGACCATCGTTCACAAAGAAAACCGCCGCGTATCCGTCTTTCGACTGGTCGGCCGATACCATTTATTGCTCCCTAAGCATTGCGAGATACGCCATCACCACGCAGAAACTACCCCATACGTTCCATGGTAGTCCGATGACGACAAAGCCGCCTTTGTCACACGACAAAGACGGCTCTGTAAACTGACAGACGTCGGCTACAGTCTAGCCAGTCCATCGCCCTTGCACAGGGAAAAACTGCAACGATTTGTGAGCGCCGCGCTACACCTCGGCTGCCAGACGGCTGCCCTGGTCGATCGCGCGCTTGGCGTCCAGCTCGGCCGCGACATCGGCACCACCAATCAGATGCACACTGACACCGGCGGCCTGCAAGCCCTCCTGCAACTCCCGCAACGGCTCCTGCCCGGCACACACGATGATGGTATCCACCGGCAGAAGCTTATCTTCACCGTGCTCCGCACCCTTGGGCGTGACCGTGATGTGCAGCCCGTCGTCGTCGATCTTGCGGTAGCTAACGCCCGGTACCATCTGAACCTGTCGGTTTTTCAGCGAGGTCCGGTGAATCCAACCCGTGGTCTTGCCCAGGTTCTTACCAACCTTGGACGCTTTGCGCTGAAGCAGGTACACCTCGCGCGCCGGCTCCGGCACGTCCGGCGTCACGCCATTGATGCCGCCCCGGTGCTCAACACTCAGGTCGACACCCCACTCCCGCATGAAGTGTTCGGTGTCCAGAGCTGCCGACGTGCCTTTGTGCACGATGAATTCCGAGACGTCGAAACCGATGCCTCCGGCCCCGATCACCGCCACTCTCTGGCCCACGGGCTTACGCTCCAGCAGAGCATCCAGGTAGCCAATGACTTTCGGATGGTCGATGCCCTCGATTTCCGGAGTACGAGGACTGACCCCCGTTGCCAGCACCACCTCGTCGTAGCCGCCGGCTTTCAGATCCTCAACATTCACCCGGGTGTTCAGGCGAACGTCCACGCCGTGCTTGTCCAGCATGACCCGGAAATAGCGAAGGGTTTCGTAGAACTCCTCCTTGCCGGGAATCCGCTTAGCCACATTGAACTGGCCACCAATTTCGCTGCCAGCATCAAACAGCGTGACCTTGTGGCCACGCTCGGCCGCCACTGAGGCAAATGCCAGACCAGCCGGGCCGGCGCCGACCACGGCAATGGACTTCGGCGTAGCCGTTTTCACCCAAGTAAGCTCGGTTTCATGACACGCCCGCGGATTGACCAGGCAGGACGTCAGCTTGCCGCTGAAAGTGTGATCCAGACAGGCCTGGTTGCAGCCGATGCAGGTGTTGATTTCGTCGGCGCGATCTTCGGCCGCTTTTTGCACCAGGTCGGCGTCGGCCAGGAACGGACGCGCCATGGACACCATGTCGGCATCGCCTTCAGCCAGAATTTTCTCGGCCACATCCGGCATGTTGATGCGATTGGTGGTCACCAGCGGAATACCCACCTCGCCTTTCAGGCGCGCCGTCACCTTGGTGAAGGCGCCCCGAGGAACCGAGGTGGCAATGGTCGGCACCCGCGCTTCGTGCCAGCCGATACCGGTGTTGATGATGGTAGCGCCGGCCTTCTCGATTTCCTTGGCCAGGTGCACCACTTCCTCCCAGGTACTGCCGTCTTCGATCAGATCCAGCATGGACAGTCGGTACACCAGAATGAAGTTTGCGCCGACCCGCTCACGCACCCGACGAACGATCTCGATGGGCAGACGGATGCGGTTTTCGTAGCTGCCACCCCAACGATCGGTGCGGTGGTTGGTGTGCGAGACAATGAACTGGTTGATGAAATAACCCTCGGAACCCATGATCTCGACACCGTCGTAACCGGCGCTCTGGGCCAGGGCCGCACACTCGACATAGTCCTGGATCTGCTTCTCGATACCGTCTTCGTCCAGTTCCTTGGGCTTGAACGGGTTGATCGGCGCCTGAATGGCCGACGGTGCCACCAGTTCAGGCGAATAGGCATAGCGTCCGGCGTGCAGAATCTGCATGCAGATCTTGCCGTCCGCCTCATGTACAGCGCGGGTAATCACTTTGTGCTGCTCGACTTCGCCCTCGGTGGTCATTTTGGCGGCGTGCTGAAACACCCCGCCCTCAACGTTGGGCGCTATGCCCCCAGTGACAATCAGACCAGCACCGCCACGGGCTCGCTCCGCGTAAAACGCGGCCAGACGCTCGAAACCGTTCTTGGCTTCTTCGAGACCGGTGTGCATGGAGCCCATGAGCGTCCGGTTGCGCAGTTTGGTAAAGCCAAGATCCAGTGGCTCAAGCAGGTTCGGGTATTTGGCGACGCCCGGCGTGGCGGTGGCGGTCATGCTGATCTCCTCATGCTTATTGGCGGCAGGCTTTTAGCGGGCCGGCTCTGTTATACGATGCTCTTTGGGCATTCTCTCTGAGTGATCACTAAGCTACCCGGCCAACTTGCGATCAACAATATCCTCAAATAACATTCTATTATCTTGAAGCCACATGTCGGACAGCAGCACCGTGCCCGAAAATTCCTCACCTTCGACAAAGACACTGCCGGCCAAACGCCAAAACGCCCTGGGCGACATCAGTGTGCTCTACGCCTCGGCACTACTGCGCGCGGCCGCTGCAGAAGGCGCCGACCCCAAGGCGCTGATGGCAAGATTCAAACTTGGCCAGGAAACCCTTGAGTCACCCGCTGCCCGCATCAGCATTCCACGGTTCATGCGCCTGGGGCACGCCGCCATTGCCCTGACCGGCAATCGCGCACTCGGATTGCGCATGGGCGCCCTCAGCCGCCCTGTCGATGCCGGCCTCGCAGGGCTTGCCGGTCAGTCAGCCGCCACCGTGGGCGCTGCCCTGACCACCCTGGTGCGCTATGCCATGCTCTCCAGCTACAACAGCCGCGGCGCGCCATCCATCAACGCCCGGGATCGGCGAGTGCTGTTCTATTCGATCCGCCCCTACAACGCGTTCAATTACTTCGTGGTGGACTCAGTGCTCGCGGCCTGGACCCAGTTCGCCCGATCCATCACCAGCCGCTATGAAGTCCTCGAGCGAGTGACCATCGAGTACCCGTCCATTGGCCAGGACGAGCTGTTTGAAAGTTGGTTTCGGTGCCCGGTGCAATTCGGGGCGAAAGAGAATGGCATCACCCTGAAAGCCGATCTCTGGCACCAGGCTTCACTCGAAGCGCAGCCGGCCATGCACGAGCACCTGGTCGCCATCTGTGAGCGTGACCTGCAGCAAATCCGGCGCGGCTGGACCACCGGGGACCGGGTCAGGCACCTGTTGCCACCGCTGTTTCGGGGCGAAACGCCGAGCCTGGAGGTCATTGCCAATAAACTGGGGGTGGCACCCTGGACGCTGCAGCGGCAGTTAACCGCAGAAGGCACAGGCTTTCGGGACCTGGTGGATGAAACACGGAAACAGTTAGGGCGGGAGTATATTCGGGAAACCGACACGTCCCTGGCAGAGGTCGCCTGGCTGCTTGGCTTTGCCAACCCAGCGGCGTTTCACAAGGCCTACAAACGCTGGTTCGAGGTCAGTCCTGGCGAGCACCGCCAGCAACTTCGGGCAAGCTGCTAGATTTCGGTGGCGTCATCCAGGCCGTCGTCGTCATCAAACTCTTCGAACTGACTTTCGATCAGTTCCTCTTCGTAATCCATCATGGCGTGTTCCCGTTTTTGAACGCACGAGGAAACAGCCTGGCACAGGCACGTGACAGATCGATGACAAAATAGGAATAGCAACTTGGGAAAACAAAACAGGGAGGGGAAAAAATGGCGGAGCGGACGGGACTCGAACCCGCGACCCCCGGCGTGACAGGCCGGTATTCTAACCAGCTGAACTACCGCTCCGCGTTGGCTATCACATCTCGCCCTGAGTGGGCGTCGCACTCAAGGGTGTGAGTGCTCTGTGACAACCAGGGCGCATTATAAAGACGCCCCTATTTATGTCAACGCTTTTTCTTAAAAAAATATTTTTTATCCGTTTTCGCTACATGGCCGCGACCATAGCATCCTTACCCTGCGCGGTTTTGCGGTATTCGATCGGGGTCATGTTCGACCAGCGCTTAAAGGCCCGGTAAAAGGTGCTGGGCTCAGAGAACCCGGTCAGATAGACGATCTCGTCGATGGACTCATCGGTGGTTGCCAGCAGTTGCCGGGCCAGACGGTAACGGAAATCCGCCAGCACCTGATTGAAACTGGTCTCCGCCTCAGTCAGACGGGTGCGCAGGGTGCGAGGTTTGATTTCCAAACGTTCGGCCACGGCATCCAGGGTGACTTCGCCGCTGTCCAGCAGCTCCGCAACAATTCGCTCCACCTGCCCCACGATGTCCCGCTTTTCAAGACGCGCGACCTGTTCACTGGCGAACCGTTCGTGCAGGTCCAGCAATTCGGGTTCAGCATGGGGCGAGGCGTGGGCCAACAGTCTGGCGGGGAAATACAACCGGTTCTCCTCCGCCCCGAACACCACATCACACCCCAGAACCTCGGCAACGTGGGCCTGGCCTTCGGTGCGCTCGTGTTCGAATTCCACACGGGAAGGGAAAAAAGAATTTTCGGTGATGGAGCGGAAGAAGATAATCACGCCCATAACGAAACACTCGTTAAAGTGTTTCAGGCGGCTCACCTCATCGGAGGCCGCATCCAGCACCATGCAGGCATCATCACCTTCGATAAAAAAGTCGGTATTGGCGGCATCACTCAGCAGGCGCTGATAGTTTTGCGCCCTTCTCAGTCCCTCACCAAAGGTGGGGCTACTCAGAAACAGGTACTCCAGTACCTGACCCTTGTACGCAGGCAGCAACTGACCTAGGTGCAAGCCAATGTCCGGATCACCAGAAACCTCCTCGACGGCCTGCCAGAAATACAGCTGAGCACTGTGAGGCGTTCTCAGTTGCTCGGTGTACACATACTTTTCGTCAACACCCAGTCGGCTGAAAATCGCATCGGTATCAACGCCTTTTCGCTTCATCGCCTCATAGATAAGGCGCAACATCACTCCCGCGTCACGTAGTTCCTGCATAAGATCCCGCTTTTCTTATCAATCAAATCCACTTTGACCCACCAGACAGTTACCGCCGCATTCCGGGTCAATGCCTGATCCGGCTGGGTTTGCCAGAGTCTAAACCTGTAAATTAAATGTTCGCAGGCTAACGTCCAGTATTAGAGCATATCAGGCCACGGACGCACAGATGTATCAAAATGGAAATACGTGCAGACACGAATGTGACCCGAAATGCCCGTCGCCGCGAGGCAACCTCCAACAAGGACACCACCAACATGCCAGAAACCCTGACCTTTCACCGCCAGCCTCCGGGCCTTGTGCCTCTGTACGCCAAGGCATTGTCGCGAAAAAAAGTGACCTCCGGTGAGGTGGGCCTGCCCGATATCACGGCGGAGCTGCTGGGCGTGAGCACGGCTAACAAGGCGCTGGCCAGGTACGAGAGTGTCTGTGAGCGTTCGGCCGCGAGCCATTTACCCGTCACCTGGCCCCATGTGCTGGCGTTCCCGCTGCACATGAGCCTGCTGACCCACTCGCACTTTCCCCTGCCGCTGCTGGGCCTGGTACACCTTCGAAACACCATCACCCAGCATCGGGCCATCGGCCGCGGCGAAGTTCTGGATCTGCGGGTGCGTCTGGGCGCTCAGGAGCGAACCGCCAAAGGCCTGGAGTTTGACTTGATTACCGAAGCCTATGCGTCCGGCACTCTGGTCTGGGAGGAATCGAGCGTGACCCTGTATCGCATGGCCACTGACGAAAAAAGTGCCGGCGACACCAAGAGCGCCCCGCCGGAACTGGACCGCTACCCGCACACCCTCACCATCAACGCGCCAGAGCCGACGGGGCGTCGATACGCCGAGGTCTCCGGCGACCGCAATCCGATCCACATGCACGCCCTCAGTGCGCGCCTGTTCGGCTTTCCGAGGGCCATTGCCCATGGCATGTGGACCAAGGCCCGGAGTCTGGCCGAGCTGGAGCAACAGGGAAGCTGGCGTTCGGGGCCTATGCGGGTGTCCTGCCAGTTCAAAAAACCCTTGCTATTGCCGGGTACAGCGCAGCTGAACTGGCAAACCGGTGAAACCGGGTGGGATTTTCAGGTGCTGACCGCCAAGGGCGATGCACCGCATCTCAGCGGGCGCATCGATTGGCTGTGACGGGCGCTGAGCGCCCTACTCGATCTCTGAGGGCTGCTCGGGGGCGCAGGGAGCGCCTGAGGAACCGGCAACCGGCAAGGTGAAGTAGAAACAGGCGCCACCGCCCTCCGGGCGCTCGAAGCCAATGTCACCGCCCTGCGCCTGGATCAGCGACCGACAAGTGGCCAGGCCAATGCCCATGCCCTCATCTTTGGTGGTGTAGAACGGCAGGAACAGTTTTTCCTCGGCATCGTCCGGCAAGCCAATACCGTGGTCACGGACCTGAACCCGAACGCAGCTGGCACCAAGCAACGCGGCACTTACTTCCACCGGCGTTGAGGCGTCGGCACTGCGGGTCGACTCCAGAGCATTCCGAATCAGGTTGAGCGCCACCTGCTGGACCTGTATCGGGTCCGCGTTCACTTCCGGCAAATCCTCGGGCACCGACAGCTCAATACCACCCTCGTTGTTGCGCATGTCCACCTCGGCGAACTGGCGGGTGTCCTCAAGCAGGGTCGGCACCGAGATGACTTCTTTCCCGGTGGCAGGCTTTTTCATGAACCGACGGATACGTCGGATGATTTCACTGGCACGGTGGGACTGGGCTTCAATCTTGTCCAGCGTTTCGCCCAAAAGACCCAGATCGGGCTCGTCCTTACCCATCATCCGCTTGGATACCCGGGCGTAGTTGGTGATGGCCGTCAGCGGCTGGTTGACCTCATGGGCAAAGCCGGCGGCCATCTCACCCATGGTGGTCAGGCGCGAGGCGTGTGCCAGTTGATCCCGCTGCTCCTGCACCAAAGCCCGCGCCTCTTCCAGCGCCGCCTCGCTCTGCAACTCGGCGGTGATGTCATCAAACACCACCACGGCACCGTGCAGCTCACCCTGGTCCAGCTTGGGCGTGGAGCGATACTGGGCCGGGAAACCGTTGCCATCCATCCGCAACATTCGAATGTTGCGCTGGTTCTCGGACACCCCCTGGCTACAGGTGGTGTGCCCAGGCAACCCGTCCTGACCTTCCTGACAAGTGGAAAAATGGGTCTCGAAGAAATTGCGACCAATCAACTCCTCCACCGGGCACCCCATGATCTGCGCGGCAGCCGGGTTGGCAAACTCGATTACGCCGTTTTCGTCGAGACCGTAGATGCCTTCACTGATGGAATTGAGAATTCGGGTCTGGTCGCCCTGCAGCTCGCGGTTGCGGGCCTGCAGCTCACGCTCCAGGCGAATCACGCGGGCGTGGGTTTTCACCCGGGCAATAACTTCCAGGGACTGGAACGGCTTGGAGATGTAGTCGGCGCCGCCGAGCGAGAACCCTTTCACCTTGGCTTGCAGATCGTCGAGTGCCGACAGGAACACCACGGCACAATCTGCCGTCGCCGGATCGGCTTTCAGGCGTTCGCACACCTCATAGCCGTCCATGTCGGGCATCATGATATCCAGCAGGATCACTTCAGGCTGATGCCGATGCGCCAGGTCCAGAGCTTTCTGGCCTTCGTTGGCAATCAGCAGGCGGTAGCCTTTGTCCTTCAGGGTCTCATAGAGGACTTTGAGGTTCTGCGGATTGTCATCCACAAGCAGAACCGTCACCTCAGAGTTCTCGCTGACAACTTCAGTCATAAATGGGGAGCCGGTTGAAAACGTCGCACTATGATGCCGACCTGATCAACGGGCGTCGATAAGGTCCTTTACGGACAGTACCATACGTACCAGATGCGCCAGAGAATGAGTGCCCATCTTATGCATCACACGGGAGCGGTGGATCTCCACCGTGCGCTGGCTGATCTCCAGCTCGATGGCAATCACCTTGTTGGCCTGCCCGGCAATCATGCGGTCCATGATCTCGTGTTCACGGGGAGTCAGACTCTTCACACGGCGAATGATTTCCTGCTTTTCATCCAAAGTCTTGCGCTGCTCGAGGTCTTGCGCCAGGGCCGCTTCAATCTTCTCCAGTAGCGCTTCCTCGCGGTAGGGCTTCTGGATGAAATCAACCGCGCCTTCTTTCATCGCATCCACCGCCATGGGCACATCGCCGTGGCCGGTGACAAAAATGATTGGCAGAATCGAATGCTTGTCGTTCAGCTTCTTCTGCAACTCCATGCCGTCCATGCCCGGCATGCGGATATCCAGCACGATGCAGCCAGCCATCTTGTCGGAATAGTCCTTGAGGAAATCGGTGGCACTCTCAAAGGTGTGTACCGGCTTGCCGTCGGATTTCAGCAGCAGTTCCAGTGAATCACGAACCGCTTCGTCGTCCTCTACTACGTATACGGTCTGCTGGATATCAGTCATCTGTGTGTACTCTCCTGTCCGTTTTCTTATCGTTTCCGGTCAGTGAATTGACGGATCTTTGTGGTCATCACGGTTGTGCTCCTGGCGCTCATGTTCGCGCATCTTCTCGAGCCTTTGCTGGATAATGCCAAAAACACTCTGCTTCGGGTACCTACCCTTGTCATCGGCCTTGCCCGCAGGCTTACCCAGAAGCAGGGTGACCGCCTCCTCCAGACGACTTACGGCATACACCGCAAACCGGCCTTGCCGAACCGCCTGGACCACTTCACTGTCCAGCATCAGGTTTTGCACATTGGTCGTGGGAACGATCACACCCTGGGTGCCAGTCAGGCCACCTTTCAGCTCACAAGTGGCGAAAAAGCCTTCAACCTTTTCATTCACACCGCCGATGGGCTGCACCTCGCCGAACTGGTTCACCGACCCGGTGAGCGCCAGATCCTGACGGATTGGTAGCTCCGACAGAGACGAAATAAGGGCACACAGCTCCGCCAGCGAGGCGCTGTCGCCGTCGACCTCGCCATAGTTCTGCTCAAAAGTCAGGCTCGCGGACAAATGCATGGGATCGGTCACGGCAAAATGAGACGCCAACCAGGAACTCAGGATCATCACACCCTTGGAATGGATGTTGCCACCCATTTTCACATCCCGCTCGATGTCCATCACCGCGCCATCGCCATAATAGCAGGTTGCGGTGATGCGGTTGGACAGTCCGAACTCGAAGCCGCCGGTCGAGAGCACGGACAGCGCATTGACCTGCCCGACACAGCTACCCTCGGTCGACACCAGGGTGGAACCGTCGCGGATGGAATCGTAAAACTGGTCGCGGATCCGGCTGCTGCGGTACTTGGCACTCTCCAGCGCCCGCTCAACGTGAACATCCTGGATCAGTTTGGCGCCGGCCTGCCGGGCCCAGAAATCCGATTCCCGCAGCAGGTTAGCGATGTCGGCGGCGTGCAGCGACAAGCGATCCTGATGCTCGGCCATCCGGGCGCTGTGCTCGATCACCCGGGCAACCGCCTTGTTGGAGCAGTGCAGCAGCTTTTTCTCGCTGACAAGGCTGGCAATAAATTTGGCGTACAGCAGCTGACTCTCATCCGACCGATACATCTCGTTCTCGAAGTCGGCGGTAATCCGGAACAGCTCAGCAAATTCCGAATCGTATTCCTGCAGCAGCATCCAGGTTTCCCGGTCGCCGAACAGCACGATCTTCACGTCCAGCGGCATGGCTTCGGGCTCAATCGAGATAGCGCCGGACAGCGTCAGTTCCCGCTCCAGGGAGTTGATCTGAATGGACTTTGAGCGCAGTGCCCGCTTCAGCCCGTCCCAGACGTAAGGCTGCTCCAGCACCTTGATCGCATCCATCAGCAGATAACCGCCATTGGCCCGGTGCAGACTGCCGGGACGAATCAGGGAAAAGTCGGTGAACACCGTGCCTTTATAGGTCACGTTCTCCACGTAACCAAACAGGTTGTGGTAATTGGGGTTGTCTTCCACCACCACCGGCACTTCGTTGGTCTTCTGATGCACCAGGGTATTGACCAGGTAGCGCCGGGGCATCTTCTTGTCGAGGGAGGCGTAGGCAATGGCCGCCTGCTCATCGTCATCATCCAGGAAGATGTCCAGATTCTCCGCCAGGTCCTTGCGCACCTCTTCCAGATAGGTCACCACCTCGGGCAGGTCGCCGTACTTCTCCTTCAACTCGTCCAGCTGATGCCCGGTGATACCCTCCAGGGTTTCGGTATTCAGGGCTTGCTGCTTGTCCGCGTACTCCTGCTCCCAATCGGCGAGCTTGCGCAGCGCCTGGCGCAACTTCTTCTCCAACCGGTTGATGGAATCCTCGAACTTGTCACGCTGAGCATCGGTGAGCGCCTGGAACGACTCGGCGGTGTGGGGCTCTTCGCCATTCATCGCCACCAGGCGATAACCGCCAGGGGTCGACACGGTGAGGCTGACTTTTTTGCGACGGGCCTGAGCCGCCACCTTTTCCAGCTCGTCTTCCTGCATCTTGCCGTATTCGTTCTTGAGCTGCTCAGAGCGCTCAAGAAAGCTGTCACTGTCGAAAGTCTGGGGAATCACCTTCACCAGCCGGCTCATCAGTTTTTCCATATCCTGCTTGAGCTGTGTGCCCTTGCCCGCCGGCAACTGCAGCAGCTTGGGCACCCTCGGCTCCTCAAAGTTCGCCACGTAGCACCAGTCATGGCTCTGCTGGTCCGTGTCCACGTGGTGCTCCAGGTACCTCAGCATCATGGTGCGCTTACCCAGGCCATTACGCCCAACCGCGTAGACGTTGTAGCCGCCATGGGGCATGGCGAGGGCAAAACGAACGGCTTCCTGGGCCCGGTTCTGGCCGACAATCTCGGCCAGTGGCTCCAGTTGCCGGGTCGTTTTAAAGGGTAGGTCTTTCAGAACACAGGCTTTGTACAGCTGGTGCAGAGACAGTGACTTCAAGGTGCGGTCCTGTAACGGTTGTATCATTGGCCGGTCATTGTAGATTCTGGAGCGGCCCCTGTCGCGTCTGAGCCGAAGATTTCTGCCGACATGCCAAGCCTTTAGCGAAGTGCCACCCAGTTCACATTTTTGCCACCGGTCATTTTTCAGGCAGCGCTGGCGCAACTAAACTTCTTCACCCCGTCATCCAAATGCGGTGGATGACCGGCTCAGAACAACTTACAAGACAGGCAATGGACGCAATTCTATGACGAGTGATTTCTCAGATCGCAGAATCAAAGAGCGCTATCCAGCATCATGCCTTCAGGTCCGTTTGCGGGAACGCGGGTTCTTTGGCCGAGGCAAACAGGCAACCCCGGTTACTTGCCTGGACCTGAACCGCTACGGCATGGCCGTACTCTGTCCGCGACCGGTGGAACCCGGCGCACGGCTGTTCTTGGATTTCGCTGGGAAGTACATACGCCAGAGTCGGGTCGGCGCCAAGGTAGTCGAGTGCCAACGCTTTCAGACTGGCTACCGGGTCAGCGTGCAATTCAGCTACTGCCTCGACAAGAAGGGCTACTCCCGCACTGTGGACAACGCCCTGTCCCGAATCGAAGGCTTCTACAACCGTTTTGCCAGCTGATCCCGAGCGCCCAGTTCCGGGGGCAATGGCTCTGCTGGCTATATCAGCCCGGCATCCAGACTGGCGGCCACGTAGAGCCCTAACTCCTCACACTGATCGATAAAAGCGTCCTGAAATTCCCCACGGCAGATCAATGGTTCCTGAATGCGTCGCCAGCGTAGACCGGTGGTGATGGACTCAATGGCCCGATGGGTACCCGTTCCGTCGTGCCCCGCCCGAATGTAATAAGCAAAGGGCAGGCCCTGGGTTTGCTCCAGGCAGGGATAATAACTGCGGTCGAAAAAATCTTTGAGCGCACCGCTCATATAACCAAGGTTCTCGGTGGTGCCGAGAATGATGGCGTCGCACGCCAACACATCCTCCGGCCCGGCTTCCAGCGGCGCCCGCACTGTCACATCGACATTGGCTATGTCTTCATGGCCAGCGCCCTGCACCACCGCATCCCTCAGCCGGAGCGTGTTGGGGGAAGGTGTGTGACTGACGATCAGCAGCTGCTTCTTGTCGGCCATCCCATCCCCCTTTCAACCCTACTTCATGCGGTCAGCCGCAGGTTTACAGCAGTTCGCCGTTCGCCTCAGCAGGCGCTTCCGCCTTTTCTTTCTTCTCAGGCTTCGGCATCAGCTTGTCACGAACCTTGGCTTCAATTTCGGTCGCCATGTCCATGTTCTCTTCCAGGAACTTGCAGGCGTTGGCCTTGCCCTGGCCGATCTTGTCGCCGTTGTAGGCGTACCAGGCACCGGACTTGTCCACGAAGCCCTCTTTCACGCCCATGTCCAGCACCTCGGCCATGTGGTAGATGCCCTTGCCGTACATGATCTGGAACTCGGCCTGACGGAACGGCGGCGACACCTTGTTCTTGACCACTTTCACGCGGGTTTCGTTACCCACCACTTCGTCACCGTCCTTGACGGCACCGATGCGACGGATGTCCAGACGCACAGAGGAGTAGAACTTGAGGGCGTTACCACCGGTGGTGGTTTCGGGGCTGCCGAACATCACACCGATCTTCATACGGATCTGGTTGATGAACACCATCAGGCAGTTGGCGTGCTTCACGTTACCGGTCAGCTTCCGCAGGGCCTGGGACATCAGTCGGGCCTGCAGACCAACGTGGCTGTCGCCCATCTCGCCTTCGATTTCGGCCTTCGGCGTGAGCGCCGCGACCGAGTCAACGATGATCACGTCAATGGCGTTGGAGCGCACCAGCATGTCGGCAATTTCCAGGGCCTGTTCACCGGTATCCGGCTGAGACACCAGCAGGTCGTCCACATTGACACCTAGCTTCTCAGCGTAAACCGGATCCAGCGCGTGCTCGGCGTCCACGAAGGCACAGGTTTTACCTTGCTTCTGGGCTTCGGCGATAACCTGGAGAGTAAGCGTGGTTTTACCGGAGCTTTCCGGACCATAGATTTCAACGATACGGCCGTAAGGCAGGCCGCCAATACCGAGGGCCACGTCCAACCCGAGGGAACCGGTGGAAACCGCAGGAATGGCTTCACGGGGCTGATCGCCCATTTTCATCACTGCACCTTTACCAAACTGACGCTCAATCTGGCTCAATGCTGCGTTCAACGCTTTCTTGCGGTTGTCTTCCATCAGTGCAAAACCCTCTGTCGCCAAGACGACCGGAGCTACTCGATACCACTAGATACCGGTCGATACCAGTCGTGAAATAATGAGTGGGGAAACTGCACAGTAAACCACTGCAAATCCCCTGTATATTTGAACAGTATTAAAACATAACCGGGAGAGGAGACCAACCCCTGTTTCGGGAACTACGCCCCACTCTCGGCCAGATGTAAAAAACCACTTACCGGAGCGGTATCAACTGCCCGCCACCGGCTCCGTCAGGTACGCCCGGACCCCTTGCAGAGCAAACAACACCGCCTGGCGCCGGACCTGGTCCCGATCCCCCTCGAATTGCTGGACCACCGCTTCGGTTGAGCCCGGGTCACAGCCCCAGGCAAACCATACGGTACCGACCGGTTTTTCATCGCTGCCGCCGCCCGGGCCAGCAACGCCGCTGATGGCAACCGCCACCTGAGCGCCGGTCGCCGCCAGGGCGCCGGCCACCATTTCCCGAACGACCGGTTCACTGACCGCGCCGTGCTCATCCAGGGATTTGCGGGTAACGCCCAGCAACGCCTCTTTGGCCTCATTGCTGTAGGTGACCAGACCGCCCAGCACATAGCTGGAGGAACCGGCCCGGTCGGTCAGTGCCTTGGCAACCCAGCCTCCGGTGCAGCTTTCTGCCGTGGCGATCATACGTCCATCTTGAGCGAGCAGTTCGCCTAATTGTTCGCCGGCATCAAACAGTTCCTGATCGGTGGCACTCATTGCGTCCTCCTTCATTTCATCCGCGGCGTTATTTTCTTACAATTCACGCCTTCATCCAAAGCAAGGCAATCCGGACCCGTCTCCATGTCAGCAGCCCAGACCGATCTCTCCAAGCACACGCCCATGATGCAGCAGTACCTCAAGATCAAGGGTCAGCACCCCAATGAACTGGTGTTTTACCGGATGGGGGATTTCTACGAGCTGTTCTACGAGGATGCCAAAAAAGCCGCCGAGCTGATGGACATTACCCTGACCGCCCGCGGTCAGTCTGGAGGCAACCCCATTCCCATGGCCGGCATCCCGTTTCATTCGTCCGAGGGATACATTGCACGGCTGGTTCGGGCAGGTCAATCCATCGCCATCTGCGAGCAGATTGGCGATCCGGCCACCAGCAAAGGCCCGGTGGAGCGCCAGGTCGTCCGCATCGTCACCCCCGGCACCCTGAGCGACGACGCGTATCTCGAAGACCGCCGCGACAACCTGCTGGTGGCCATTTATTCCCACCGGGAACAGTTTGGCTTTGCCTCCCTCGACATTTCCAGTGGCCGTTTTGCGGTCTCGGAGCAGGACAGCCTGGAAGCCCTGCAGGGCGAGCTTCAGCGCCTGCGACCGGCGGAGATCCTGATCAGCGAGGATTTCCCGTACGAGGATGTGCTGGAGGGCTACACCGGCATTCGTCGCCAGGGCCCCTGGCTGTTCGAATCCGACACCGCTCAACGGGTGATCACCCAGCAGCTGCAGGTTCGGGATCTGACCGGGTTTGGCTGCGAAGACCTGACCCTGGCGATCTGTGCCGCCGGATGCCTGCTGCAATACGCCAAGGAGACCCAGCGCACCGCCCTGCCTCATATTCGCAAGCTGACCCGTGAGCGCCGGGACGAGGCGGTCATTCTGGACGCCGCCAGCCGGCGCAACCTGGAAATCGACACCAACCTGATGGGCGGCCACCTGCACACCCTGGCCTGGGTGATGGACCGCACCGCCACCTCCATGGGTGGCCGGGAACTGCGGCGTTGGCTCAATCGCCCACTGCGGGACATCGACACGGTATCGCAGCGCCAACAGGCGGTGTCGGCCTTGCTGGACGGCTTCCACTATGAGCCGGTGCACGATCTGTTAAAAGCCGTGGGCGACATTGAACGGGTGCTGTCACGGGTTGCCCTGCGCTCCGCCCGCCCCCGGGACCTGGCTCGCCTGCGGGACGCCTTTCAGGCACTGCCACGGCTGCAGGAGACCTTGAAGCCGGTGAATTCCCACCACCTCGTCAAACTCGCCACGGTGATCGGCGAATACCCGGAGCTGGCCGACCTGCTCGAGCGCGCCATCATCGACAACCCGCCCGTGGTGATCCGGGACGGCGGCGTGATCCGGGAAGGCTTCGACGACGAGCTTGATGATTTTCGCAACATCAGCGAAAACGCCGGCCAGTATCTGCTGGATGTGGAAACCCGGGAGCGGGAACGTACCGGGATCAGCACCCTGAAAGTGGGCTACAACCGGGTGCACGGCTATTACATTGAAATCAGCCGGGCCCAGTCGGACCAGGCGCCGGTGGACTACATCCGCCGCCAGACCCTGAAAAACGCCGAAAGGTTCATCACCCCCGAGCTGAAAGAATTCGAGGACAAGGCCCTGAGCGCCAAAAGCCGGGCCCTGGCGCGGGAAAAAGCGCTGTACGACGAAGTACTGGAAACCGTGGCCGAGCAGTTGGCCCCGCTGCAGGACGCAGCCCAGGCCCTGGCGGAGCTGGATGTATTAAGCAACTTCGCCGAGCGGGCCACTACCCTGCGCTTCGTGGCGCCGGAATTCACCGACTCACCGGGATTCCATATTGAAGAGGGTCGGCACCCGGTGGTGGAACAGCTGCTGGACGAGCCATTTGTGCCCAACAACCTGCTGATGGACACCCAGCGCCGTATGCTGGTGATCACCGGCCCGAACATGGGCGGTAAATCCACCTACATGCGCCAGGCCGCGCTGATTGCCCTACTGGCCTATACCGGCAGCTTTGTACCGGCCAATCGCGCAGTGCTGGGCCCAGTGGACCGGATTTTCACCCGCATGGGTTCCTCCGATGACATCGCCGGCGGCCGCTCCACCTTCATGGTGGAAATGACCGAAACCGCCAACATTCTGCACAACGCCACCGAATTCAGTCTGGTACTGATGGACGAGGTCGGGCGCGGCACCAGCACCTTCGACGGTCTGTCCCTGGCCTGGGCCACCGCCGAACACCTGGCCAAGAACATTTGCTGCTACACCCTGTTTGCCACCCATTACTTCGAGCTGACCCAGCTGGCCGAGGACCTCGAGCACGCGGTAAACGTGCACCTGACCGCCACCGAGCACGATGACAGCATCGTGTTCCTGCACAACGTGCATGACGGCCCGGCAAGCCAGAGCTACGGCCTGCAAGTGGCCCAGCTGGCTGGCGTACCGCAGGATGTGATCCGCAACGCCAAGGGGCAACTGGCCCACCTGGAGGGCAGCGCCTCGCCCACCGGTAATCGCGCCGCGGTCAGTCAGGAGCCAGAACGTCGGCCGCAAATCGCAGAGCAGCCCAGTGAGCCGGTCATGCAGGGAGACATGTTCGCCAGTCTGGAGCCGAGCGTGGTTGAAAAGGCGCTGAAAAAGCTCGATCTAGATGGCCTGACACCGCGCGACGCGATAAACCAGCTGTACGAGTTGAAGGCAATGCTGGGGAAATAGCCCCGTCGGCAAAATTTGTGGGGCTGGTAATAAGGATATAGCAGCCTAACGCTTGCGGGTCTGCGGGGTGCTCCCTACAATATCGCGCATTAAAACATAACCATGGAGCCTGACCACACGCTCCCGATGAGATTGACCACCGGACCAGGGATCTGACTATGGCGTTTATCGTTACTGATAACTGCATCAAGTGCAAATACACAGACTGCGTGGAAGTGTGCCCGGTAGATTGCTTCTACGAAGGCCCAAACTTTCTGGTAATTGATCCGGACGAGTGCATCGACTGCGCGCTGTGTGAGCCAGAGTGCCCGGCCGAAGCCATTTTCTCCGAGGACGAACTGCCGGCCGATCAGGTGCAGTTTGTTGAGATCAACGCCGATCTCGCCGGCAAATGGCCGAACATCACCGAAAAGAAAGACCCGCTGCCCGACGCCGAAGAGTGGGATGGCAAGCCGGACAAGCTCCAGTACCTGGAGAAGTAAGCCACGCTTCCACAGGAAGCGGTGCCAAAAAAGGGAAGCCCGAGGGCTTCCCTTTTTCGTACTCATCAATGCTTTGAAAGCTCAACTGCTGGCCAGCTTGCCCCCCATTGCCACAAAGAAGCCTCCGGTGGTGGCGTTCAGCGCTCGACGCACCCGCTGGCTGGCGCCCAACCCCTTGAAGCGCACCACCACGAACGCCAGGCCACACTGCCAGACCATGGCCAGCAGGAAATGGACACCCGCCAGCAGCAGCGACTGCTGGAATGTGCTGCCCGCCGGGTCAACAAACTGTGGCAGCAGCGCCATGTAGAACAGTGCCGTCTTGGGATTAAGCACATTCGACAGAAGCCCTTCCCGGAACGACACACGATACGGAACCTTCCGCTTCGGCCCCGCCTGCGGACCGTCGCTACCCGGTTCCGTAGCTGCCTCACTCTTTTTCATGGCTTGACGCAGGGACACCAGGCCGAGCCAGATCAGGTAGCAGGCGCCGGCCCACTTCAGGGCGGAAAAGGCCCAGGCCGTTTCCACCAGGATGATGGAAATACCCAGAGCCGACAGAGTGGCGTGCAGGAACAAGCCACAGCAGATGCCGACACTGGTGACACAGCCATCCCCAAGACCACCCCGCCCGGTGTTGCGCATCACCAGCAAGGTGTCAACACCGGGTGTGACGGTAAGCAGGGTAATGGCCACCAGATAGGCCCAGAATAACTCGGTAAACACGGGGCTCTCCCATTCTCATTCGGTAAAACTGGCGCGCCTCCGAAGATCGGGCCGAGGCGGTCAGCCGTTGGCATCCAGCAGTTTCCGGGTCGCCGCGGAGTGATAGAAGCTACTGAGCCGGCGGCGCACCACGGCCTCAACATACCCCTCCTCGCGCAACACGTCCATGATCGGAACTACGTGGGCGTTGAGCTCTTCCAAGATCAGCTCCCGGGTCACGCCGAGGTCGGCCAGCAAAACCGCAATCGGTTCGCCCCCGTACTTGGCAAACAGATGATCGACCACGGCCCGGGCACAGCCCTCAAAATAGGCGGTGTGCCGAAAGTGCAGCCAGAACTCGTAACCCAGCCCGACGAATGCATGCATCTCTCCATCGCCCAGACCCTCTTGCAACTCGGCCAGGGTCCGGCCTTCCAGTGCCTCCCAGGCAGTCATTACGCTGTCCCGAATCTCGTCATCGGTCAGTGCCTGATTGAGGAAGTGTTCGCTGCGGGCAATCAGACCCGGCAAACTGTCGGAGAGCCAAGCCTTGATCCGGCGCTCAAACGTCTCATCCAGACCCGGCACCGCCCTGTTCGCCATCTTCTTACCGAACTTCATCATCGAGCCCACCCCGGGCACCGACTTCGCAAGCAGATTGTCTTCATACAGGTAGTTCACCAAGCCGGTGTACACCAGGCTGGACACCAGTTCCTGATACACCGGGTGCGCCATCATCTCGCCAATCATTCGCTCGCGCTGCTGGCGCAATTGCAGCAACTCTTCCACGACACCAGAGGCCTGGTCGCGGTTGACGATGTCACCCAAGGTAGTCTCCTGCTGCACAGGCGCGTTGGCGACGGCGGTCGCGGTTTCGGCCGCCAGCTCCGCTATGCCGGCATCCAGCTCCATGTCCACCACGACACGCTGAATCACGCCCATCACCCGATCCACCGAACTGAGCCGGTTCAGGGTGAGCGACTCTGCGTGCTCCAGCAACTCCGACACCTCCCGCTCAAAAAACTTTCGCAGTTTGGCGCCTTTCAAGGCCGCCAATTCATGCTTTACATGCTGCTCCAGAAGCTTTGAGGCCAGATCGGTGCTGCGGTCACTCATGATTCAACCATCCTGTCAGTGGGTCGTTTACGAGAATAGCAGGAAGGCTAACACGGCAAAGGGCGGGACGGGTTCGCCCTGGTTACCAGCCAACCGCTGCGGCGGGGCAAATCCCGGCGGCAGCGGTTGGCCCAACAGGGGTTACTGAAAATCGCTGAACTGGTGAGGTTCGGCGGCCAGAGCCAGGCACAGGCTGCCTGGGCCCACGTAGATGCTGCTGGTGATGCCCATCTGGGACAACAACAACTCGACGCCGTTGCGTTCACAGGCATCCCGCAACACGGTCAGGCCCGGCAGGGCCTCGATTTCGGTCCAGGTCAGCCCGCAGGACAGGCTGACATAAGGCGTCATCAGCCCGGCGTCGACCCGGGCCGCAGCGTAATTCATCATCTTTTCAACCGCCATGTCGAAACTGCGGGTCTTGGCGACCGGTTGGCCCGCCGGACCTTTGCCAAAGATGACCGGCGTGATATTGAGCGCCTTGCCCAGAAACGCCACCAGCGCCGAAACACTCTTGTCACCCCGGCGGCGGGCCCGCTCCCGGATGTAATGCAGATCCCGCGGGATGACACAGGTGAATATGTTTTCCGAGAAGGTTTCCACTTCCCTGCGTAGGGCGTTCTTGGACAGTTTCTTCTCAATCAGCTTGAGCGTGTGCGCGGCCAGCAAGCCCTGGCCGGCAAAGATCTGATTGGAGTCGATCACCCGCATCGAGAATTTGCCGTCGCGCCCGGCCGCCTGCCGGACCCTCTCGTAATTGGCCATAACGGTGTTCATGGCTTCGGTGGCGTTGTCGTAGATCAAGCTCCGGCTGCGGGCCACCGTCTCACAGAAGGCCACATCAAACTGGGTGACAATCTTCTCCATGAACAGCTCGTGGATTTGCTCCGGGCTGTAGGCACGGGTTTCGGCGTGATGCCCTTTCTGCAGCAGGCCACTCTGATAAAACTCCTGGGTGCGCACCGGGTCGTGCTCATCAATGTAGGTCTGGCCGTCGATGACGGCGGTAACAGGCAGGATAAACAGGTCGTGCTTGCGGCTGAACTCATAGGGCAAGTCGCAGGCGGAATCGACGATCAAACCAACTCGCATGGTCACGTCTCCAAGGGTGGGCCATGCCTGAGAGCAGGCGGCCAGTAATTGTCATTATTTTTTGGGAAAACCAGTCTGGCACCGCGCGCTGAGTTTTCCAGCTGCTCACCGTTGCCATGCGAGTTACACGGACTCCAGATCCTTAAGGTTCCGTTCCAGAAGCAGCCGATTGTCCTGCTGCCAGGGGTGGAAACCCTTTCGGAAATAGGCAAAGAATTCCGGCAGGCATTTGCGGATGACACCGGGCTTGCCCCACAGAAAGTTCAGACCGCCCAACCAGGTCCGCAAACTCCAAAGCTTGCCGTCGGTTTTCAGCAGGCTGCAGGTGTTCAGAAAGGTGTGCTTGCAGAAGTTCCAGGTTACGAACAGGAAGACAATGCGACGCAAACGTTCGTTCCCCACACACTCGCGGTACACATCGAACGCCACCGATTTGTGCTCGGTTTCCTCAATGGCGTGCCAGCGCCACAACCGCGCCATGCCCGGGGTAGCACCCTGCATCCATTCCGGGTGTTTCAGGATGGCGTTCGCCAGCACCGCGGTGTAATGCTCGGCCCCGCAGGTGCCCGCCAGTTGCCGGCTGGGCGGCAAATTACCAACCCACTGCATGTGCCGGGCAAAGCGTTGGTCGATGGCGTCAATGTCGTAGCCGCGCGCCTTCAGCGCCTCGTTATAACTCCGATGTTCCCGACTGTGCAGAGCCTCCTGACCTATAAATCCCCGGATCTCGTCTTTCAGCTTGGGATCCTCGATGCGATCCCGGTAGAGACGAACGGCGTTGATGAACTGCTGCTCACCGTCGGGGAACTGCAGTGACAGGGCATTGAAGAACGCAGTGCGGAAGGCGTCATTGCCATGCCAGAAGGATTTCAGATCGTCACTGACGTCGAATCGGATGTGCCTGGGCTGAACCGACACGCCCTCGGGTGTGGAACTGATGGTCATGGCTGCCTCCTGCATCTGCCGGCCCTGGATGTCGCTGGCTGCGACAAGACCGCTCGTGTTGTTTTTGGTGGTGAACAGTGGTCAAAAAGTCATCAGTTGGTTCAGTTTAAACCTCTCTTTGCCACTGGCGGAAGGCATTCGCAGGGTTTGGTCGACTATTTGTCACAAAATGACAGATTGTCACTGTCTGGCTGTGACCCAGGCCAGCCCCATTTCCACACAAAAAAGGGGGCTCAAAAGCCCCCTTGGATACTCAGCAATAGTTTAACCGGCGACACTCCAGCCAGGATGGCCGGTCTGCGACAGTTAGTCAGTCCAGATCCTTCGCCTGGTCCCGAAGGACAAACTTCTGGATCTTTCCGGTAGAGGTTTTTGGCAGCTCCGAGAAGACAATGGTCTTCGGCACCTTAAAGCCCGCCAGATGCTGCCGACAGAAGCTGATGATATCGGACTCACTCACCTCGCCCGCATCCGGCTTGAGGGTAATGAAGGCACACGGCGTTTCACCCCACTTCTCATCCGGGCGCGCCACAACCGCTGCTTCCAGCACTCCGGGGTGCCGGTACAGCGTGTCCTCAACCTCGATGGTGGAGATGTTTTCGCCGCCCGAGATGATGATGTCCTTCAAGCGATCCTTGATTTCCATGTACCCATCTTCGTGCCACACCGCCAGATCCCCGGTGTGGAACCAGCCGCCCCGGAACGCCTCCTCCGTGGCCTTGGGGTTCTTCAAGTACCCTTTCATCACGGTGTTACCGCGCAGGAAGATCTCGCCAATGGTCTCGCCGTCCTTGGGCACCGGCTCCATGGTATTGGGATCACCGACCATGGTACCGCCGAGCGTGTGGTACCGAACGCCCTGGCGGGCCTTTTTACGAGCCCGGTCGTGCAGCGGCAGCTTGTCCCACTCCGATTTCCACGCGCACACAGTCACCGGGCCGTAGACCTCGGTCAGCCCGTAGACATGGGTCACCTGGATGCCCATCTCCTCGATCGCACCGATCACCTGAGCGGGCGGGGCCGCACCGGCGGTCATGGATTTCACCTCATGGTCGATGCTGGCCCGGGCCGATTCCGGTGCATTGAGCAGGCCATTAAGCACAATGGGGGCACCGCACATGTGGGTTACCTGGTGCTCCTGAATCAGCTTGAGAATCTTCTCCGGATCAACCCGGCGCAGACACACGTGGGTCCCGGCCATAGCCGTGATCGTCCAGGGGAAGCACCAGCCATTGCAGTGGAACATCGGTAGTGTCCAGAGATAAATCGGGTGCATGCCCATGGACCAGACCGCCTGGTTGCCCAAGGAGTTCAGATAGGCACCCCGGTGGTGATACACCACGCCTTTGGGGTTGCCGGTCGTGCCTGAGGTGTAGTTCAGGGAAATGGCGTCCCACTCGTTTTCCGGGTAGCTCCATTGGAACTCGGCGTCGCCTTCCTGCAACAGCGCCTCATAGTCGAGGTCACTGACCCGAACACCCTCACCGTACTCGGGGTCATCGACGTCCACGACCAAGGGTTTGTGTTTGAGCTGACTGACGGCCTCGTTGATGACAGCGCCAAACTCCCGATCAGCAATCACCACTTTAGCTTCACCATGCTCCAGCATGAAGGCGATGGCTTCGGCATCCAGGCGCACATTGAGCGTGTTGAGTACCGCGCCAATCATCGGCACACCGAAGTGGCTCTCCACCATGGCGGGGATATTCGGCAGCATCACCGCCACGGTGTCCCCTCGACCAATACCGCGATTCTTCAGGGCCGACCCCAGGCGCCGGCTGCGCTCATAGGTTTGGGCCCAGGTGTACCTGAGCGAACCGTGAATGACTGCGGGGAATTCCGGGTAAACACTGGCGGTGCGTTCGATAAAATCGAGAGGTGACTGAACGTCATAATTGGCATCAACGGGCTCAAGCCCCTGATCGAATATGGAGGTCATAAGGGATCCCCTTTGGGCGCTGTTGTTCTTATGTTGAATTGCGAGCGCTGTAGCGCGTCCGTGTCGTTGCTCTTCAAAGCATAGTATTGCAACTCACAGGACGGATACATCACACCAAAGGCGTAAGCCCCCGAGCTGATTCCTCAGGGGCCAGTGCCATCAACACCTAGTCCTTGCTCTCCCGCTGGGCGTATGCCAACGCCCCCAAACGAGCCACCGCCTGTTCAATGCGCTCGCTCCAAGGGTTAGCGCTGTTCAATCGCAGGCAGTTGTCGTACTTGTTGGTGGTAGAGAACATCAGCCCCGGTGACACGTTGATGTTCTCGGCCCGGGCCTGCTGGAACACCCGGGTACCGGAGATGTCCTCCGGCAACTGAACCCAGAGTACGAAGCCACCCTGGGGCCGGCTGACCGCGGTGCCCTCCGGAAACGAGCGGGTAATGGCCGCCCGCATGCGCTCGCAGGACTCCCGGTAGTGCTGTCGGGCGGAACGCAGGTAGCGGTCATAACTGCCCTGCTCCAGAAAATGCGCCACCGCCAGCTGGGGAATCGACGAGGTTGCCAGATTCACGAAGTATTTGTGCTGACGCGCGCCAGCCATGTACCGCCCGGGCAGCATCCAGCCAAGTCGGAGCCCCGCCGAGATGGTCTTCGAGAACGAACTGCAATAAATAACGTTGTCGGTCCGATCGAAAGCCTTCGCTGGCCGCGGCCGATCGCCTGAGTGGTACAGGTCGCCGTAGATATCGTCCTCGATCAATGGGACACCGGCGGCGGCACACATGGAGACCAGTTGCTGCTTGCGCTCATCGGGCATGCGCGCGCCCAACGGATTGCTGTGGTTGGTCACCACCACGCAGGCTTTCAGCGGCCACTTGTCGAGGGCGAGTTGCAGCCCCTCGAGACTCATGCCCTCGGAGGGGTGCGCGGGGATTTCGATCACCCGCAGGCCAACGACCTCCAGGGCTTGCAGAATTCCGGGGAACGACGGCGTCTCCACCGCCACGATGTCACCGGGCTGGGTCACCGCTCGCAGTGCCAGAATGATGGCCTCCTGGGCGCCATTGGTGGCCAACACCTCGTCAGGCGACACCGGCACCCCAAGGGTTGCCATCCGCTGGGCAATCTGGCGCCGGAACGACTCTTTGCCCGGGAACGCGTAATCCAGGGTCTCCAGCCCGCGCCTTGCGGCCCACAGCGTGCTCTGCTGAATCTGCCGCAGCGGCAGGAAATCCGGGTGTGGTATCGCTGTGGCCAGAGGCACCATCTGCTTCTGTTCATCAGCGCACAGGTCCAGCGTCATTTCCCGCGCGGTCACCGGCACCGGCTTGGCCCGATGCTTCTGCATCACGGGCTCCGGCGCGTCCAGGGCGGGCAGTCGCACGAAGTAGCCGCTGCGCTCCCGCGCATCCAGATAACCCCGGCCTTCGAGAGTCTGGTGCGCCTGCAAAATGGTCGAAATACTTACGCCAAATTGCCGGCTCAGCACCCGAACCCCTGGCAACCGGTCGCCATCCCGATAAACACCTTGCTGAATCAACGCTTGCAGTTGATCCGCTACCTGACTGTAGAGAACGCCCATGTCCTGCCTCCCTTGCCGTACACTGTCCCTGCCCCACTCACTGTTGTCCCGTTTACCCTTGCTGGCCCGGCATCACCGCCTTCATACCAGAGCGTCGAGCCGCTTACCTCTATTGCACCAGATTTTACTCCGGCACCACGGATACAGCTTGCCAGCAACTTGACCGGTACAGATCCTTTTCATTTTTATCTGTACCGGTCCAAATAAATCTTAACTGAATCTGTTATGCCTGTCTGTTCAGGCTCACACTGTTCGTCACCGTGGGCCATGACCAACCAACGCTGCGGCCCTATGCTGATAAGCTGCCAATAAGATGCTAAAAAGCTGCCAAAAAGGGCCAAGGAGACCGGATAATGAGTTTTCCCATTTACCAGGTAGATGCGTTTACCGATCGCGTGTTTGGCGGCAATCCCGCCGCCGTCATGCCGCTCAAGGAGTGGCTGCCAGACGCCACCATGCTGGCCCTGGCCGTTGAAAATAACCTGTCGGAAACCGCGTTTTTTTTGCCGCTACCCGAGCAGGACGACGCCGACTATCACATCCGCTGGTTCACTCCGGGCATCGAAGTGCCCCTGTGCGGTCACGCCACGCTCGCCAGTGCCTGGGTGATCTTCAATAAACTTGGCTGGCCCAAAGACAGCATCCGGTTCATGTCCAAGAGCGGGCCTCTGGGCGTCCGAAAGGACAGCGACGGCTGGCTGGTGCTTGATTTCCCCAACCTGGCCTTCGAGCAGCGGGAGACTCCGGCGGCCATTCGGGAGGCCCTGGATACCGCCCCTGACAGCGCCTTCTTTGTGCCCAACGACACCAACTACATGATCGTTCTGGACAGCGAGGCCAACGTCCGTGCCGCCCAGCCAGATCTGCGCAAGCTGAAAGAGCTTGGCAACCAGGGCCTGATCGTAACCGCCAGGGGGGATAACTGTGACTTTGTCAGCCGCTATTTCGCCCCGGGCGCCGGCATTGATGAGGACCCGGTCACCGGCTCCATCCACAGTGTGCTTGTGCCCTACTGGGCCGAGCAGCTGGGTAAAACCCGGCTGGATGCCCGTCAGGTCTCTAAGCGCGGCGGCGTGCTGCGATGTGAACTGCTGGGCGACCGGGTGGAAATCGCTGGGCAGGCGGCGTTTTTTATGGAGGGCGCTATTGCGCTGGACGACTGAAAGTCTCCCACTCCAAGGCCAGTTACAAGACGGCAATGTCATAGGTGATAGATTTGCTGCACGCTGGAGTATATCTAGGTTCACACCCGGAAAAGGAGACCCATCAATGACGGCAACCAAAGCCTACGCGGCACAGTCTTCCACCTCTGGCATGGCGCCGTACGACATTAATCGACGCGCGCTGCGTGACGACGACGTGGCCATCGAAATCGACTACTGCGGTGTCTGCCATACCGACATCCACTTTGCACAAAACGACTGGGGCGTTACTCAGTACCCTGTGGTTCCTGGGCATGAAATCATTGGTCGGGTGACGGCCGTGGGTCCGGCGGTAAAGTCCTACAAAGAGGGCGACATGGTCGGCGTTGGCTGCATGGTGGATTCCTGCCGCACCTGCTCTGCCTGTGAGGCCGGCCTGGAGCAATATTGCAGCGAGGGCATGACCGGCACCTACAACGGTGAGGATCGTCATGACCACTCCATCACGTTCGGCGGCTATTCCGAGCGCGTCGTGGTGAGTGAGCGGTTTGTGGTGAGCATTCCGGACAAGCTGGACATCAAATCCGCCGCGCCGATTCTGTGCGCCGGCATTACCACCTACTCGCCGCTGCGCCACTATGGCGTAAAAGCTGGTCATAAAGTCGGCGTTATCGGCATGGGCGGCCTCGGCCACATGGGCGTGAAGTTCGCCAAGGCATTTGGCGCGGAAGTAACCATCTTCACCCGCTCCGAAAGCAAAGTCGGCGAAGCCAAAAAACAGGGTGCGGACCACGTGGTCGTGTCCACCGATGAAGAGCAGATGAAGGCAGTAACCGAAACCTTCGACTTCATGCTGGACACGGTCCCGGTGCAGCACGACATCAACCCCTACCTGAACGCCCTGAACTACGACGGCACTCACATCATGGTGGGTCTGCTCGAACCGCTGGAGCCGGCCCTGCAAACCGGCGCTCTGGTGTTCAAACGCAGGGTACTGGCCGGCTCACTGATCGGTGGCATGCCGGAAACCCAGGAAGTGCTGGATTTCTGCGCCGAGCACGACATCACCTGCGACGTGGAGATGCTCGACATCCGTAACCTCAATGAGGCCTACGAACGGATGAAAAAAGGCGATGTGAAATATCGCTTTGTCATCGACATGGCCACGCTGAAAGCCAGTTAACGGCCAAACGCCTGGCGTTGGCTCAGCCAGCGCCAAGCCCTTCCCGCCACCTCGCTATCATCAGCGCCATCGCCGAGGGTCTATCTCCCACCATCCGTGTTGTCCCTGCCTTCTATCGGTCCAGACCGCCCCGTATAATGCGTGGCTCACTTGTCTCACTGCGATCAGTCATGGCTTCGGATTACGACGTAATTATCATCGGCGCCGGTGCGGCCGGCCTTATGTGTGCCGCCACCGCCGGCTACCGGGGGCGCAAGGTGCTGGTCATCGATCACGCCAACAAAGCCGGCAAAAAAATCCTGATGTCCGGCGGTGGCCGCTGTAATTTCACCAATCTGAACAGTACGCCCAACAACTTTCTGTCGGATAATCCGCACTACTGTATTTCAGCCCTCAAGCGTTACACCCCGCAGGATTTCCTGGAACTGGTGGAGCGTCATGGCGTGGAGCATGAAGAAAAGGCCGCCGGGCAGCTGTTCTGTAGGGACAGCGCGAAAGACATCCTGAATGTGTTGCTGACCGAGTGCGAATGGGCCGGTGCCGAGGTCCAGCTGAAAACCTCCGTCACTCAGGTGTCCGCCACGGAAACCGGCTACCGGGTGACCACCAGTGCCGGCACCCAGAACTGCGAATCCCTGGTAGTGGCCTGCGGCGGCCTATCGATTCCTACCATGGGCGCGACCGGCTTCGGCTATGAGCTGGCCAAGCAATTTGGCCTGACGGTGTTGCCGACCCGGGCCGGCCTGGTCCCCTTCACCCTGCACCCGGAGCTCAAAGAGCAACTGGCGCCGCTCTCGGGTGTCAGTTGCCCGGTGGATGTCACCTGCAACAAGCAGCATTTTCGCGAGCCCATGCTGGTCACCCACCGTGGCCTGAGCGGGCCCTCCATGCTGCAGATCTCCAGCTTCTGGCAACCGGGCGACGCACTGTCGGTGAACCTGCTGCCCAACCAACGCATCCATGAGGATCTGCTGACCCTGCGCCGGGACAAGCCCCAGTCCACCGTCGCCCAGTACCTGGGTGAACATCTGCCCAGGCGCTTCGCCCAGGCCTACAACGAACTGCACGGCTGGACCGGCCCCCTGCAGGGCTACAAGAACAGCGACCTGGAACAAGTGGCCAAAACCCTCGGCGAGTGGCAGATCAAACCGGCCGGCACCGAAGGCTATCGCACCAGCTTTTTCCGAACGCATTAAATCGTCAAAAAAAGCTCAACTCGCCCATTTTTCGCCTACACTGCAATGACCTACATGATCTGACAGCTACAATTTTTGAGAGACATATTTTGACACCTTTTTGGTAGAGATCACACCTGAGCGAAGGCCGAGTCATACAGATGCTGTTTTTGATATGCGGGCGCCATTGATTTAAACGAGGACGACAGTTGATGGAAGTAGAGATGTAGTGAAAGTCACCATAAAAAACGGCGAGCATCAGTTAAGGATAAAATCCGAAGCCGGGGCTTATAGCCACATCAATATTCACTATCTGTCTCATGTCAAAGACTGGGAACCTTTCGCACAGCATGCAGTCAATTACTGCACGGGCAAGAAACCAATCACAATAAAAAGTTGGTGGAGTCGCTTAAATAGCGTGTTGCGACCCACCATTACTGACTCTGAGATGAAAGCTTTTCCAAAAAAAGCCGACGATTGGTCGACGCTAATCAAAAATCTTTATCTGACGACATTGATCACGCCTGAAATTAAATCAAGCATTACTACACGGGTCGCTATTTGGAATAAAAATCTTCTCCCATTTTTGGTGTACCTGCAAGACCGAGACCAGATACCCATTTCAGTTCTCATTCCCGCAATGAAGCAGGTCAATCAAGTCCAAAAAAAATCCAGCTTCAATGTAAGCATAATTGGCGAAAAGGCGGCATACAAAGTTAATAATAAAGAGCAAATTGATAAACTAATTTGCCCGGTGAGCTTGAGCAGGACTGACTCTGAATATTTAGACGAGCTTTATTACGATCTTGAACGAAAAAGAAATAGATTGCATCGAGCGTTAACAGATTATTGGAAGACCCTAAAAGATTTTTTTGAAACTGGCCAAAAACTATTAAGCGAAACTGATCTATCTATTCTTGAGCGACGGGTCAAAGCTAAAGACTTCTATGACATATATCCTCGCGTAAAAGGCACCCCCCCCTATTAGACGCCAATTTTCATCTGGACATAACAGGAAATCTTTCGCCGCCTATCTATTATTGAGCAGAAAATACAAAGGATACGTTAGACTTTCATCAAAAATTGAAGACTGTGGACTGGCAAGCAGAACCGTTATGTGGGAAAACAAATCATTATGGATGAGTCAATTCCCACCGAGCCGTATTGAAAAAGATAAAATCGGCTATACAGGAAAACTAAATTGGATGTTAGGTCTTCTTGGAAACATGGATGTTTCCTTTATCGTTGCACTTTTAATGATGGAAAATCCAAAATTTACTTTTTTGTCCCTGCTTAACTGCAAGGTTGAGGACAAAGATGGGAAATCACGGCTCGAAATTGGGGAAACTTCAATTTCCTTTACGATTGAAAAGAGTCGCGCCAAAGCTTTCAAGAAAGAAGGCTTGTCAGGTTTAAGTCTTGAGATTATCTCAACGCTTTTAGAAATGCGCGCGGCCAACCTCGCGAATATTCCCACCAATTTGTCTAAGTACCTATTCGTAATCCTCGCCATGAATTCAAAGGATAAGATTTTTACCTGTGCGCAAAATTCGAGAGTAACAGCCTATTTGACGGGGAGAGAGGACGGCTCACTCTTCATCGGAAGCTTGTTTCCGTCCCTTGCTGATGCAGGGCTTTCCCGAAATGAGCTAACCCACTCGAAACTAAGAGCTTCAGAGGGCGTTTTGGAGTATTTTCGAACTGGATCAATCAGAGCCGTTTCTAGAAAATTAGGAAACGGGACAAGAGTAGCGCTTGAGCATTATCTTCCAAAACCTCTCATAGCAGCTTATAACACAAGGCAGGTAAGACGGTTTCAGAACCTGATGCTTGTTTCCGCATGTGCAAATGAGGATTATCTACTCGATGCGGTAGATTTTAGCAATTTGAATGAATTACATAGCTTCATTCTCGAAATGCTTGCTCTTGACTCCAAAGGTAACAACCCTCTAATCAGCTATCTGAACGATAAAATCGACGAAACACAAAGGCCTCAAGGCGATCTGATTGTAAATATTTCAGAGAAGTCTCTGTCATTTTTGTATGCTTATAAACTTATTGCCGAGAACAAAAATATAAGCGCATCGACACTCGCACAGAAAGACTCTAAAATTGGTTTGGCTCCTATCGCATTCATTACATTAGCAAAGCATTTAAACACTACCCTCTCTCAGCATAATGAAACCTCCGTCAGAGAAACCAATTTTTCTGCAAAAGACAAAGCATTATTAATGGCCGAAAAATTGGAGTGGGATCGACTTATCATGCAACGAGCTAGTATATCATGAGAAAACTCAACGCCCAGTTAGACTGGAGCCAAGCGGACGTAGTAAGCATTCAAAAGTACCTCGCTGGCTATGACTCTGGAATCACAATCTATTCCGGTGATTTTATCGCGGATTGGCTGCTATCTGGAATTCATGAAAGTAAATGGATCATTAAAACAGCAAAAACTGTTAAAAGGGCTGACGGCAGCTATAAGTACGTGCGAACCATAAATTGGAACAGGCGGCTTCCTGATGGAACATTTCTCGATTCACCTCAAAATCGCCATTTTCTTGACTTCCTCCAGAAAGCTATTTTTGTGATAGTAGAATCATCCTCTATCGCTCCAAAAATCTCCGTGAGCTCACTACCTGGTCTAGTTAATAACCTTCTATCTTTTTCTCAATGGTGCTTTCGTAAAGATATTAATCTATGCCCACGATCAGAGTTTCTTAGAAACCTCACTCAAGAACGACTTTTTCGCTACGTAAGAGAGAAAATTCATGGCGGAGTCATGGAATTGTTCGGTGTTGCAGAGGTTTTTAAAGCTCGTTTTTTTGAGATGTCCGGTACAGCTTTAATCAGTGACGATATTTACCATCTAACATCCGCTGATATTACCAAAGTAATCAGAGTCTTTAAGTTAAAAGGGTTTTACCGAACAACCAAATTCGGTGATTCTGTCATAGACCGCATGCAATTCGTCGAGGCATTTCGGCTCCCACAACAAATTACCCATAGCGATAAATTCAGTGCATTTTTGAGACAATTTGAGCCAGATCTGCTACAGAAAAGCCAAGATGTTCTCGTGCCTGTGACGCTTGAGTATGAGTTTCCTGGACATACGACTCCGCTCATCTCTGAAGTTATAGCTAACAAGGAAAACATAAAACAGTTTTTGGGTTACTTTAAAATTTTCCTGTCTACTAAGATGTTGTTCCACCGTGAATTGCCCGATTCAGAGCAGTTTAGGTTTGAAGAGATCCACACATACATACAAAACAATCAGTTGCAGATTAAACACACACCTTGGATTCCCCTGCCCATTTGTCTGCAGTTAATTAATTCCTCGGTTGATTGGGTGCTCAATAAAGGGGAGGCGATCATCAACGCTATGGTGGACGCTTTCGACACTTTGCACAACGAAGATTTATTAGTCATTGAGAAACCATTTACTCATCTTTATCAGAAAAGAGAAAGTGTTGTTGAAAAAGTACTTCAACGACATCGAAACCAAATAGGGATCGGCTCGTTTGATTATAACGTTCGTGATGTCAAATTCTTCAGATCGAAACCTCCATTAACTTATCTCATTGACATTTTACAGGGTGCTTGTTTCATTATAATTGCTTCAATGAAACCGATCAGAGTAAACGAACTCTCCTCATTAAAATACAATTGTTTATATTTTAAGGATAACGATGGCTTTTGGCTCATGCAGGATATTGAAAAGTTGGGTATACGCGGAATTCTTCCAGAAGATGCGAAACCAATTCCGCGTATTGCAGCTAGGGCCATCGTACTACTTCAAGAAATGAACAAACATGCGCGAAAACATGTCCCTTCAAAAAAAGAAGAACAATACCTTCTGTATGGAATCAACTACGGGTTTGATTGGACATCTGCGTCGATTGCCGATCATGAATTCATAAGGTCAAGACTTTCCTATTTCTGTGACCATATCCAAGTCCCACTCGATGATTACGGAAGACGGTGGTACGTCAATACACATGAATTACGAAAATCGTTTCTTCTAAACTTTTTTTGGACGTTTAAATTTTCCTCCTTAGATAGCGCTCGGTGGATGGCAGGTCACTCCAACCCAGATCACGTTTTCGAATATATTCAGGATAACTTTGAAGGCGAGGAGATGGTTGAGGTTGAGTCTGAATATGCGTATCAGCAATTGAGGCTTTTCAAGGATGGCAATAACCTCTCTGACGTGAGCAACATCGAAGATGTTTATGATGAAGTCTGCAATCAGTTCAAGGTTAACTCTATTTCTGAGATTAAGGAAGACGAACTTAAACAATGGCTTGAAATGCAAATTGAGTCGGGTCATTTCGAAGTGACTGTTTTTGGTATTGAGAATGTCGATGAAAGATTGAAGGTCGACATTGCTATCAAGATTTCATAGGCGGTGAGATGTCCGATATAAGAAAAGAATCCATTAGGGTGCTCTATCACTCAATGATTGAAGCACTGAAAAATCCTGATGAATTTACTTGGGTAATATCTAAGTGCGGGAGCCAGGCTGCGATTGCGTCGGTTGAGAGAAAATCAGTGGGCATCCAAGCAATGACTCTCAATACGTTCAAAAAGTATTCAGATGCCGCACTCGACGGAGGTTTCGAACAACTTGACAAAATAAGGGTTGCAATCAAAAAGAAAAGCAAAAATTCGACAAACAAAAAAACGAATGAAACTAAAAGTAAGGCCACATTTTATAAAGAAAGACTAGATGAAGCCGAGAGATTTCGAGCGATCCTCATCCGAGCATACACCGACTTGAATAGGATATGTCTCGATTCAGTCAAAAAAAGCCCTGAATACCAATACGATTTGGACAGGCACAACGAATTGTATCGTGAGTATTTTTCTTTGACGCTCGTTGCCGACAATGACTAGTCAACTTTATCACCTCATCAAAAATGTTCGACTTCCGACAATAGATAGATTCGATAGTGAAACCGGTGAGATCTTTTTGAACGATCGTGGACAGTTTTGCTATTACTCATTTATTTGGCCTAATGGATCCCCTTGCTTAATCGCAGAAATGTATTTATGCGATAGAAGTAGGACTGTTACGGTGAACCAAAAGGATGGTGGGACACTTGGTAATTACGCGCGAAATCTTTCCCACCTAGTTCGATTTTGCTACGCGAAAAAGGTGGATTTCGCGGATTTGAAACATAGCCATATCGATGAGTTTATCTATGAACTCTGTCAAGAAACTGATATCTACAACGAACGGGTCAGGAACAACAACACGGTTAAAGCCATTGTGGCAACCTCCATTAATTTTCTGGTGTGGGTTCAGCAAAATATTGCCACTGAGCGACTGATTGCGGGCGTGGATGATGCTGGTAAAAGGTATCAGATAAAGCTAAAGCAAGAGGTTTATGCGCATAGAACTGGTCGGCAAATCATTCATAACGTTTTCCCGATGAACATACCAAGAGCGACCACGACGAACGCAACCCCTATTTCAACAGTAAACATCAGAAAATTGTGGGATACCCTTGAGGCTTCACGAAGCGATACCAATGTGAGTAGAAAACTGCGAGGCCTTTTCTCGAAAAAGCAACAGGCGGACCATCTTGAATACATGCATAGAAGGCGTGAGCTGCAACTGGTGTTGCTTGAAGCAACGGGGCTCCGACCACAAGAATTAATCACTATACCCTGTTCTATCAATCTGGCTAGCCTGAGAAAATCGCAACTGATTCTCCCCACACTAAAAGGCCGGATCGACTCCAAAAATAATATGAGAACGATCCCAATTCCACGCAGCTTGGCGATGAAGACTGAAATATTTATTAATTCATACAGAAAAAAATTAATTGAACGCCTGCTTGCTTCAGAAATTATTCAATCAGAGAAGGATGTGGACAATGTAATCTATCTGAGTTCTGAAAGTGGTAAAGAGGTACTTCCAGATGCCGCGTATCAGGAATTTCGGAGGCTTACGGTAAGAGCTGGCATCAAACAAAAGAACTGTCAGAAAATGTTTAGACATCGCTTTATCACCAATATGGTAAAGCTCCACTTTATTAGCTTCATGGATAAGAATCCATTGAAAACCCGCCACATCATTACCGACAGTGATTACCGAACAATACTCAGAAAAGTCGCGGGTTTTACAGGACACAAAAGTGTTGACTCATTATGGCACTACATCGATTTGGCTTGGGAAGAGCTTGATGCCTTCGCACACTCCTATGAGGTGAAAGAGCTTCAGGACAGATTGAAGAGCGTCTTCTACCTAACCAACGAGTTGAAAGGCGATGTTCAGAATGTATCTGGAAAGCACCTTAGCAACGTAACCATGGAGAAGTTAAATGCCAAACTCAATCAGATCGAAGATCTTGTGGCGAACTTCCGAACCTAGGCTATGAGCCCTAACGACTCCTTGGCTCATTACACCGACTGCCCTACACTTGCGGTCTTTTCCTCAGGAGATACTATGTCCAGCACTTATGATGTGATCATTATTGGAGCAGGTGCTGCCGGATTAATGTGTGCTTCAACAGCAGGATATCGCGGCAGAAGCGTATTGGTACTCGATCATGCCAATAAACCTGGTAAGAAAATCCTCATGTCCGGAGGCGGCCGTTGCAATTTTACCAACCTAAACAGCACTCCGGCGAATTTCTTGTCTGACAATCCCCATTTCTGCATTTCGGCGCTCAAGCGTTACACGCCTCAAGACTTTTTAGAATTGGTAGATCGCCACGGCATTGAGCATGAAGAAAAAGCGGCAGGCCAGCTTTTCTGTAAAGACAGCAGCAAGGATATCCTCAACCTGCTACTCACTGAGTGCGAGTGGGCCGGCGCAGAAGTGCGACTTAAAACAAGCGTGAATAAAATCAGCGGTGTCGATCACGGCTATCAGCTACAAACCAGCAGCGGCACCCTTACCTGCGAATCCCTGGTCATCGCCTGCGGTGGGCTGTCTATCCCCACCATGGGCGCCACAGGCTTCGGATACGACGTTGCACGGCAGTTTGGGCTTTCCGTGCTTCCAACCCGCGCAGGACTTGTACCCTTTACCCTGCACCCAGAACTAAAGGAGCAACTGGCGCCACTCTCCGGCGTGAGCTGCCCTGTGGACGTGCACTGTAACAACGAACATTTCCGCGAACCGATGCTGTTCACTCACCGTGGTCTAAGCGGCCCCGCCATGCTGCAAATATCGAGCTTTTGGCACCCCGGAGATACAATACGGATCAACCTTCTTCCGAGCGTATCTGTTTGTGATAGGCTGCACGAACATCGAAAAACAAAACCACAGAGCAATATCCGCCATTTTCTCGAAGATTTCTTGCCGAAAAGGTTTGCAAAAGCTTTCTGCGAACTCCAACAGTGGAACAAACCATTCCAGTATTGCCGCAATGAAGACTTAGAGGCGATAGCTGACGTTCTAAGTCATTGGGAAGTGCGACCCGCAGGAACGGAAGGATACAAAACAGCCGAAGTTACCTTGGGCGGAGTGGACACTCGTGACCTTTCATCAAAAACGATGTCAGCAAGCAATCAGCCAGGGCTTTTTTTCATTGGCGAAGTGCTGGATGTGACTGGTCATCTGGGCGGTCATAATTTCCAATGGGCTTGGGCTTCTGGAGTAGCCGCTGGACAACATGCCTGAATGGTTTTTGGCATTTGAAATTCAATCGACCAGAGCGGAAGAACAGACGACCTGGAGTCAACGGCTAAGTGAGCAGATCCTTAGGTGAGCACTGTAGATGATCTGCTAGCAGGTAGATTTTTTCGATAGTGATATTCACTTCTCCTCTCTCAATCTTCCCCACATAACTTCGATCAATTCCCGTTTCATGAGCGAGTCGCTCCTGAGAAAACCCTTTCGATTTTCGAATCGCCCGCAGATTCCGGCCAAACGCCTCACAAACTGGTGAGCCCATTTCTTGCCCTCACAAAAGGCAAGACTATGGTTTCTTGAGGCATGGCGAGCCACGGCATATACTACCCATTTTCAAGGTCGACCAGAGCGACCTAGAGACCAACTGGACCGCCCTATGAAAAAAACACAGCGACTGCACGTCGACAAGATCCTGATCGAACTCCTGAGACGGCAGCCAGATACTCCTTTTTCCAATACCAGCATTCGGGATATGTATCTTCTTCAAATACCCGAAGTTCAGCGGCCAAGCCGCAACCAAGTTCGCAAGCACATATACAGAGAACTTCTACGCCTTGAAAAGGCAAAAGTTATCGATCGCTACGAGGGATCGACTGGCCGCGGATGCAAATTTATCTACCGTTCAAACAACCAAGACGTTTCCCTGGAAGCCAAGCCTTCTCCATTTAGGGCTGCATATGGGCACGTTGAATCGTCGATGGATGGTGATACACAGCGGGCGTTGCAGGAGGACCTTTCTAAAAGGAAGGTCGAATTGATTGCCAGTATTGGTGAAGCCGAGGAATACCAACGCCTGTATCAAAAATACCCTGCACTTCGAAGCGCCGTGAAGGAGCAGTACCTAGAGTCTCGCGAGAGAAGCACGAAGCTTCTTGGCCAACTCCGTGCTGTAGAGTCGGTCATCACGAAAATTGGGTCTCCCGCATGATCCAATTGCGCGTTTGGCAGAGCGAGTGCGTCGGTCAGGCACTCAAGGCGTTTGAGTACCAAACCCACTTTCTATGTCACGCGACGCCAGCGGCAGGCAAAACCGTCATGGTTGCTTCGGTGGCCAAGGCCCTTCTGGAACGCAATAAAATTGATTTCGTCCTATGCTTCTCCCCTTCACGGACAGTGTCGCAAAGCGTCGCCTCGACATTTAGCCAAATCCTTGGGCGAAGCTTCAATGGCCAGATTGGAGCCGCAGGCGGTTCTTACACCTATCAGTCGATGAACACGCTTCCCAGAGAGCTATGGCAAGTACTGGGTGAGCACAGAGTCTTAGTGGTTTTGGACGAGATTCATCACTGCTCCGGTAGCAGTTGCGACGAACTCACAATTGGCAACAGTTGGGGGCGAACAATTCTCGATAGGATTCAAGGAAAGGCCTCCCTCACAATGGCGCTATCAGGAACACCTTGGAGGAGTGACGACAACCCAATCGTACTTTCTCGCTACACGCAGCCTGACGGAGAGCTCCATTGCGATTACGAATACGGTTTGGAGCGGGCGGTTATCGACGGCGTTTGTCGAGCCCCAAAAATCGTGCTGATTGATAATCGGGAAATCAGCCTGAGGTCATCGGAACTCGGCCTTAAAACCTACTCCAGCATTCGGGAAACAATCAGTCAGGGTCATATTACTTATCCTGACTTTCTGTTTCGGGACGAAGTGATCGACCATACACTCTCGGAAGCATCCAAAAAATTATTAGAGATCCGGAAGCAGGCTCCCTGCGCTGCTGGTCTCGTCGTAGCTGCGACAGCTGCACATGCAGAGCAGATTGCAGTTCGGCTTACGACGCGCGGAGAAAGGCCTGTTGTTGTCACTTACAACACGCCCGACGCCCATCAAATTATTTCAAACTTCAAAACATCATCTGATCGATGGATCATTTCTGTGGGTATGATCAGTGAAGGAACTGACATCCCGAGATTGCAAGTTTGCTGTCACCTCAGCAGGATTCGAACAGAACTCCATTTTCGGCAAGTTCTTGGCAGAATACTCCGGCGTCAAACAGGGGAGCCCTCTGACATTGGTGGCTGGCTCTACGTCCTTGCAGAACCCAGTTTGACAGAGTTCGCACGCAGAATTGGTGACGACCTACCAGGGCAGCATGTGGTTTCATTTTCACCAAGATCATCAAAACAAAGCACGGACGAAACTAAAACGTCTGAAGTGCTCCAGAAAGAGGATTACACGACGGAGTGGGAACTCGATATCGATAATACGGGCACATGGGATGTTGCACCGGAACATAACGGCGCTAGGGAAACCATTGATCTATGTGTGAGCAATCAATACTGGAGTGAGGTTTTGTCCCTATTCGGGGAGAGGGTATCTGGAGGGGCCATATAGGCTGTATTCAGCTTAGGTGGTTCATCGATTTCGAGTGCCGCCCCAACATTGCTGGGACTTCTGCAAAGTACTAACACCCAAAAACGTAAGGCTTCAGATGGGTTCTCTGAATAATCACTCACCGCTTCTCGTCGTTGATTTAGAGGCGACCTGCTGGGAAAGTCGAAAGGCCCCCTCCAGTGAGCCACAAAGCATTCATAACATGGAGATCATCGAGTTTGGTTGTGCGCTGGCCACTCGTGACGGAACGCTATTGGACAGCAAGTCTTTTCTGGTGCGCCCCGTGCGCCATCCCCATCTGAGCAATTTTTGCAGAAAACTGACAGGCATTAGTCAGACTATGGTGGATACAGCACCCGGATTTACGGAGGTATGTCAGGAGATCGACGCATGGTTGGGATGTCTCGCCAAGGAGTTCATCTGGTGTAGCTGGGGTAATTATGACCGATTCCATATTCAGGCGGAGAGTGAACAATACGGATCGCCACCGGGTTTTCTGAACTACCCACATCTGAACCTCAAACGAATTTGGCGTAGGACAACGGGTCAGAAGAAAAAGAACGGGCTAGCCCATGCCCTGGCATTTCACGAGCTCGAATTCGAAGGGCAGCATCACCGAGGTGTTGATGATGCACGCAACATCGTCCGGCTATTGCCCTTCATGGACTGGTCACTCGAAACCGGGCTGACGAACCTGTAGCTGAGTAATTGGATGCACTGAATCGGTTAAGTTCGCTGGATCAAGAGCTGGGGCTTCGATACGACTGATCCAACATTCTAGGAAGAGCAATGAGACTTGTATGCATTTCTGACACTCACAGTCTGCACCGCCGAATACCACAGGTGCCAGATGGCGATGTTTTGATTCATGCCGGAGATTGTCTTGGAGCCGGCACCCTGGATAACGTGGAAGATCTAAACGAATGGCTTGGCACTTTGCCCCACAGGCACAAAGTTGTGATTGCAGGCAACCATGATTGGGCATTTCAGGAAATACCTGATCTCGCTGTCGAGGCGCTGACAAATGCGATCTATCTTGAGGACAGCGGTGTCATCATCGACGGCGTTCGATTTTGGGGCTCACCCTGGACACCCACGTTCATGGACTGGGCGTATATGTTGGATCGTGGCCAGTCACTTTATAAAAAGTGGCAGCAAATCCCCGACAATACCGATGTACTGATAACCCATGGGCCACCAAAGGGTATCGGGGACAAAGTGAACCTCGGCTTCAAATGCCAAAATGTGGGATGTGTTGATCTTTTGAATCGGCTTAACCAGCTTAAACTTAAAGCACACATTTTTGGTCATATCCACGAAGGCTACGGCGAGCACCGTCACGGCGAGGCGACGTCAATCAATGCAAGCACCTGCACCGAACGATATGCGCCCACCAACCCACCGATCGTCCTCGACCTTTGACAAGCCTGGAGACGAGAAATGACTGCAAAAGAACTGGTCAAACGATTGAAGAGCCTGCCACCGAAGACGCAGGTGCTGGTTGATGGTTACGAAACAGGGTTTGACGAGAGACCGGTGATGTAGGAGGTAGACATTATTCCCTATCTTTCGGGGGCTGGCCCCGTTCTTCCATGAAGTCGTCGGTTATGCCTTCACTAGAATCAAAGTATTCGTCCCATACGGGATCAGTTGGCCGCTCATAGCACTTCACTGATCCTTTGAGTCGTTCTAGAGGGGTAAGCTCCTCGGGAAGCGATTTAGCCAGCTCGTCGGCGTGCGCCGTATGAGGGTCGAGATCGTGGAATAGTTCCTGTTCAGTCATGCGCTTAATCGTCATTGCCAAACCCCATATTCTATGATTCCTAACATTATAATCCTCTTACAAATTTCCACTACAAACAGGAAGAGGTGCAATCAATGAGCCGCTTCAGTACCAAGGCGACCGTATTTATGCATGGCAGGCTTGCAGGTCATATGGAACGTATTGGAAGCCGCGTTCGGTTTCAGTACGACGCTCAATACCTAAAATTCGGTAGTGCCCTCAGCATGAGCTTACCCCTTCGTTCTGAGCCTTATGAGTCAGAGGGGTTGCCTCCCTATTTTAGCGGTCTTTGCTCTGAGGGCTGGCTGAAGCGAATACAGGCCTTCGAGCAGCGCATTGACCCCGAAGACAGCTTCACTTTGCTAATCAATAACGGGAAAGATTTGGCAGGAGCTGTGACGATCGAGCCGTCTGCGTATACCCTATGCGGCCCGATCTAAATTTTTATTGCAAATTCAGGCGCTTACTAGTTTAGTACCAATTAGTAACGCGAATTACTAATTGGTACTAAGTGTTCGCCTCATAGGTTGGACTTCCCCCGATACACATGACAAGCCCCAGCCTCAAACGGAGGCCGTTTTAAAACCGTCTGTGGAAACGGGGTAGAGCCCACGCGCATCGGACCAGTTGCTTGCACCGCTCTCCCAAGCCCAGGCGAGCGGCACCACGTGTTTTGTCCCCTCAAAAGGATAACCATAGGCTGAGGCGCCGTTCGGTGATATCGGAACAAGCTATTTGATAGTAGGTATGGTCGCAAAGCGAACATTCGAAGTGATGCCCAGATTGCCATCTTTCAGCCGTAAAAGGTCACTGATCGTAGAGACTGAAAGCCAGCTACTGCGCCGTTTTCACAAACGTCAGCCTATCAAACTGGCCAGAAACTAAGCGTTTGTTAAATAAAGGTATTTTAAGGATCCTCGATCACTCTACCTTTAGATTTTGCTGGTATTGCAGCATTTGCTCCATCATCAGCTGCATTTGATCCATGCGCTCCTGCATCATCTGAATTTGTTGATCGGTCGTCAGGCCACCACCATCTTTTGGTTTACCACCATTCATCATGTGCTTGCCTCCCATCATGCCCTGTTGTCCCCGCATCATGCCTGGGCCCATCATACCGTGATGCATAAAACCCATTTGCTCTTGCATCGCCTCCCTGTGTTCTCGCATCAATCGTTGTCGTTCTTGCGGTGAAGCTTCATCAGGAATGCGTTGCATCAGCTGGTTCATGTGGGACCAGTTCTGGTGCATCTGCTGCATTTTCTCCTGATCCATCATCATGCCAGGACCATGCCCTTGCCATGAGCCTTGATCACCATGCGCTAGTACGAATGCTGGAAAACCCAACAGCGCAGCGGTTGCTATAAGTCCTTTAATTGAAATCATAAAATTCTCCCCTGAAAGTGAGATGCTCAATCCATCCCGCTTTTAATTGTAGATCTTTATCCAGATAGGCACCGATTTTTACGACGAGAGTAAATCAGCTATTGACCCTGTAGTAATTACAGGGTTTTAAATTACGGAACTTTTGCGAGAACCGGAGCCGCGAAAATGAGCAAACCCTGCGATGGACAGTGTGGCAGCGAAGATGCTGTCTTAAACAATGAGTTTCAGAGACCCGTCACCGCCGAAACAGGCAGTCAGCTCAGCACCTACAACGTGCCAAAAATGGATTGCCCTTCAGAAGAGCGAATGATTCGGATGGCGCTCACGGGCTTTTACAACATTCAGTCACTCTCATTCGACCTATCGAATCGAAAGCTGGAAATTATTCATCAGGGCGAAACAGGACCTATTACCAGCAAGCTGGAAACCCTGGGGCTGGGCGCTTCCTTGCAGAAGTCAGAAGAAGCTAGCGCTGAATCCGTCAGAGCAGCTGAGTCGTCTAATGCCAACGAAACCGAGGAATCCGGCACTTTATGGATACTGCTGGCAATCAACGGCCTGATGTTTCTGGTCGAGATGACAATGGGCCTGATCGCCCAGTCAGCAGGCCTAATTGCAGACTCGCTAGACATGCTTGCCGATGCTGCGGTCTACGGTCTCGCGCTTTACGCCGTTGGACACGGAATCAAAATGCAGGTCAGAGCTGCGCATGTGGCAGGCATCCTCCAGCTTATCCTTGCCGCTGGGGTATTGGTTGAAGTTGGCAGACGTTTTCTGTTCGGCAGTGATCCTCAGTCGTTAATGATGATGGCCGTCGCCTCTGTTGCTCTCATCGCGAACATAAGTTGCCTTCTTCTGATCGCAAAACACCGTGAGGGCGGTGCTCACATGAAAGCCAGCTGGATATTTTCAGCCAACGACGTGTTCATCAACCTGGGGGTAATACTTGCGGGACTGCTCGTTGCCTGGACCGGGTCCAACTACCCAGATCTGATTATTGGAGGAATTGTTGGTGCCATCGTATTGATGGGTGCCAAACGCATACTGGCACTGAAAGGCTGAACCTTTCGGGGTCGGGTGGCCGATTATTGGCCCGTCGTTTGCCATTCATGGGGAGTAAACATCAATGCACAGTGAATTGAGTGCGTCCTATCTTACGGAGCTTGAAGCGGCACGCATTGCGGAATGGGCGGGCGATTTCCAGGCAGCCTTCACTCACCTTGAGCGAGCCCATATCCTCAGCCAGAAATTTGCTCTGGCGCACGCTGCAACCCATCTGCGAATGCTCAGACTAGGGTGGCGGACAAGAGACGTTCGTGAAGTGCTGGGGCAGTCTATTCGAACCATTGCCGCCCTGGTCTTTTCCCGAATTTGGGTTCCGGTCGGAAACACCGGCCGGGCAAACGTCAGCGCATTTGCGCCTATGCCGGTGCCCGAGGACTTGGTAGAGGTGCTGGGAAAAGCGCGCGATCAGTAGGGTTACGCTCAGCGTACCGCAAATCAGTGGCAAACCCTTGACCCTGTAGCTGCTGCCGGGTTCATAGCTACGCCAGCATCGTTGTTGATCATTGATAGAGGCAAAAATGCACGATCACAGTCACGGTTACGACCACAGCCATCACTTCGACACCCACAACCGCTCCTTTGCGATTGCTGTGTGCCTCAACATCCTGTTTGTCGTCATCGAAGCGGTGTACGGGGTTATATCCGGCTCACTGGCACTGCTTGCCGATGCCGGCCACAACCTCAGCGATGTCATGGGATTAATCATGGCCTGGGCGGCCAGCTGGCTGGCCAGCAAAGCGGCAACCTCCGCCAAGACCTATGGCCTAAAGAAAACCACGATTCTGGCGGCCCTGTTTAACGCTCTGATTCTGATCGCCGCTGTCGGTGGCATTACCTGGGAAGCCCTTCAGCGCCTGACAGATCCTGCCGACGTCGCCGGTCTGACCGTGGTGATCGTGGCTGGCATTGGCGTACTGATCAACGGCGCAACCATGGTGCTCTTTCTCAAAGGGCAGAAAGGGGACATCAATATCCGGGGCGCTTTCTTGCATATGGCCGCAGATACCGCAGTGTCGGTCGGCGTCGTGATCTCCGGCACGATGCTGATGTTCACCAACCTAACCTGGATTGATCCAATTGTGAGTCTCGTTATTGCCGTTGTGATCTTTGTGGGCACCTGGCAGTTACTGAAGGACTCCGTAAACCTGGCGGTGGATGCCGTCCCCAAGGGGATTGATCCTTCGGCTGTTCATGAGCGTCTTGAAAGTTTGCCCGGCGTACAATCGGCCCATCATCTTCACATCTGGGCACTGAGTACTACCGAAAATGCGCTGACCGTTCATCTGGTGAAACCGGACCCTGAGAGTGACGATCAGGTGATCAGTGAGGCCGCTGAGATGCTGAATCAGCACTTTCGCATCCAGCATACGACCGTTCAGTGGGAGCGTTGTGAGGGCCAGTGCCCAAATACATTGCTTTGCTGAATGTTGGAAAGATGTGGCGCACGCTTAGTGGCAGCCGATATTTCGGCTGCCTGGTTTATAACGCTTAACTAAGCTATTTCCAATTTTCCGTTCTTTGAACCCCGCTGAATTGCTGGCCCCATCGCGGCACCCGCTTGTGCACCGGCAGTGGCAGCTGCATAACCGTCGTAGATACCGGCAGACGCACCGACCACACCAGCGGTTTTCTTGCCGTAGTTATTCTTGCCAATCCGCCAGGACAGGCAGTTGGGACATTGTTCAGACATTGGAAATTACCTCTGTGAATTGGGAGGGAAGGCACTTTCAGTGCCCTGGTTCACAGAGGCGATATAGGTTTAAGATTTTTTTGATTGCCCTGATCCAGTGCTTGACGTATGAGCAGCTCAAGGGTTTTATGATCACCTTTGTTATTTAATCCGGGTCGACCAATGCTCTTCCGAAACGTCACCACCGCATTGCTAAGTATTCTGCTTTTGCTCGGCACCGTACCATCGGGTCTAGCTGGGGTAGCAATGGGTGCCACTGATGCGATTGGCAGTGAGACTCATTGCCGTGGAATGGGTCAAGGTTATTCGGCTGATATGGAATCTGGCACCGCCAAGGTACCGACGAACTGCAGTGATCCTGAGAAGATGAACTGTTTTCGGATCGCAGCGCAATGCCCCTTAATACCGCTATATGCGCTAACAGGCGCAAGCTCCGTTCCAAGTATTCAGCCCACCACAGGTTTTCGTGCCGCACCGATCAGTGCGGAATATCAGAGTCCTATCGAAGACGTTCTCACGCCCCCACCTGATTCTCGCTCCTGAGCCACTGTTCCGCCGAGTCCGGGCTCCAAAGCTCGGCAAAAGAATATCCGCTCGAACATAAAAGCAGTTCTGGCAATGGCTACACGGGTCCGGATCTGCGCGTAAGGAGAATGACGATGCAAACCACTAAGTTCAAAATGATCGGTGCAGGTGCTGTTCTTGCCGCCGCCATCGCTAGCGTTTCCGCTTTTGCCCACAAGCCTGAACAGCAAGGTATGGGCATGATGGGCGAACACATGGAGACCATGGGCGGCATGATGGGAATGATGTCCGGCATGTCCGCCGAGGATCGTTCCAAAATGCAGGCGGCGTGCATGAAGATGATGCAAAGCCACAACAAAGCGTCGCCATCAAGCAATCAGGACGAATCCAGCCAATAACCAATCAAGAGCAAATGGCTGGTGACGCGCCAAACCTGCGACACCAGCCTCACTCAAATCATTTGACAGGAACACTCTATGAAAAACTCTATCGCTGCCGGCTCAATCGCTCTTGCTTTGGGCACCCTTTCTATGGGATTCAATCTTCAAGCCGCCGAATCCACTCAAGAAAACGGCGTCTCGGGTAAAACCGATCATGCAATTACCGTTTACAAGAGCCCCAATTGTTCATGCTGTGCCGACTGGGCAGAGCACCTTGAGAGCAATGGATTCGAAGTGAAGATTGAGAACACGAGCAACATCAACGAAATCAAAACCCAACATCAGATTGCGTGGGACATGGCTTCTTGTCATACCGGCATTATCGACGGCGTGGTGATCGAGGGTCATGTTCCAGCGGACGACATCAAGGCCTACCTGAAATCACGTTCTCAACCATTCGGCGACAACACCGTCGGCCTCGCGGTCCCTGGCATGCCACATGGCACACCAGGCATGGAAACCGGCAGGCAGGATAACTATGACGTGATGGCATTTACCGCCGAAGGCAAGGCTCAAAGCGTCAAACGATACGAGTTCTGATATGCCGGACCTCGCAACCTGGGGCACTCTGGCCGCCTTTCTCGGCGGCCTTGTGTCCTTCTTCTCCCCTTGTACCCTTCCGCTCGTACCGGGTTATCTATCCGTTGTGACCGGCGGCGCAGTAAGCGAAGCCTCAAATAGGTTGAAGGCTTTTTGGTTGAGCCTTTGTTTTGTGATGGGGTTCAGTTTGGTTTTTGTCGCGCTCGGTGCGAGCGCCAGCCTCCTGGGCCAATGGCTGATGGCCTACCGTCAGGAAGCCAATCTGGTGGCAGGCACACTGATTGTGCTGATGGGGCTATTCATGCTGGGTTGGTGGAGCATGCCCGCACTGCAACGCGACTGGCGCCTGGGGCAGACACTGGAAGGTGGGAGGCCAACGGCGGCCTTTTTGCTGGGTGTGGCCTTTGCCGTCGGATGGACGCCCTGTATTGGTCCCATACTTGGGGCCATTCTGGCTCTGAGCTCTACGCATGCCAACGCCGAAACGGGCATGCTGTATCTGGCAATATATTCGTTGGGACTGGCGTTGCCTTTTCTTGGGAGCGCCCTGTTCATTGAGCATTTTCGCAAGCGCATGCGCAGCCTGAGCCGCTGGAGCAGGTTTCTGAGAGCGCTGGCTGGTTTGGTGTTGATTGTCATGGGCGTGATGGTGTTAACCGGTCAAATGACTCGGCTTGCCACATGGATGCTATCCACATTTCCAGTTTTGGGAGAGCTCGGCTAATGTTTTTAGTGTGCGGTTAAGCGATCACGTGTAGATAGTGTTTGTCTAGAAAACTTTCCTCATAGTAATGCCTTTTTCAAGCTAGATTCAGCTTCGTCTGTTGTTATAGCGGGTCGCTTGAAGTCCGATCTCTTAGCTATTTTTGATTTGCTCTCGAGAAGGGCGACAGCCACAATTTTCCAACATCCAGAGACGGCGCTTATAGATGAAGGTTCTAATTGTCGAAGACAACGCGGTACTCGCAGAAAAAATCTCCGCTTGGCTTGCGAAGGAAAACTTTACTGTAGATGTTGCCCAAAACGGGAAAGAGGCAAATTTCTTCATAGAGACAAGCAGTTATCAGGCGATCATTCTGGATATAGGACTACCCGACGAGAACGGGCTTTCTTTGATGCAAAAATGGAGAAGCAACGGCAAAGATGAAGCCATCCTGATTCTAACTGCCAGGTCCAACTGGACAGAGAGAGTTGAAGGCTTGAATGCCGGGGCAGACGACTACCTTCCAAAACCGTTCGAATTTGATGAACTGAAAGCTCGACTTAGCGCCATCATAAGAAGAAAAGACGGGCGAACAACTGATAAAATAGCGGTTGATGGGTTTCTTCTAAATTCAACCTACAGAACGCTAACAACCCCTGACCATAAAGAATTCAGGCTAACCGCAACAGAGTATCGCCTTCTTCAATGCTTCCTTCGATCTCCTGACAGAGTCTTTTCCCAGGATGATCTTGTTGAATCACTTTACAATATCGAAAGATGCCCAACGCGAAATGTTGTTCAAGTCTACATTGCGAGGCTTAGGAAAATACTAGGAAAAAAAAGAATAAAAACGTTGAGAGGGCAAGGCTACTATTTCGCGAGAGACACTCACTAAAAATTTATATTGCGAGTCACGTCACGTACTCTCACGTGACTCGCAGAAAAGCCAAAAAATTACTGTTTCTTCAACAGATCAGCAACTAGCTCCTTGATCACTCGATGTTCTTCCTTCAACTTCTTAACCGTCTCGCTCTCTTCAGAACGATAGTCGGAGGACCGTTCATCGATGCTCTTATCAGGGTAGCTTCTTGCCTCATTATACCTATCTACTTGTCCGCCATTGCTCCCTGCGAGGGCTATGGAAGCCCCGATTCCTAGAAAAGATGCTATTACAATTACAGACACTTTTTTCATAAACAGCTCCGATGTGTAATTCTATTCAACCAACGAAATTCAATCGCCTTACACAGTTAGTAGAACATCGAAACCTTAAACACATTTGAATGTGGACGTATTTTAAAGGTCTTCACATTCCGCAACCTACAGGCCCACAACTATTCAGGCAGGTTTTGACCTGACTAAGCGGAACGACCAGAGCAGAATCCCTTCAGCGTCAGGTTAGTTGCGACACGCATCAATCCCATCTATGCTTTCCATCTCAGTCGCCTCTCTAGCCCTCAGCTAGCTACTCCCGCTCAATCGACCATAACCAATACCATGACAGCGCAGAAAAGCATCCGAAAAACTGCACTCCAATATGGCATCGTTTTCAGCCTCTTGTATTTTCTACTGATTTTTTTCTCGCACACCTACGTAATAGAGCAGCTTTCGAACGAGTCCAGAAAACATCGCCTTGATAAGGAGGTGAAGAGTTTTCAAACCATCGTTGAAAGCGAAGTTCCGACGCCCGACGAGATTGGCAGCATGATTTATCGATTCCAATTGCTACTGGAGCACGCCCTCGTCGTCGAAATGAAAGACGGAAGCATCATTGCCAGTAGCAACATAGATCAAACAACCTTGCGCATGGTTTCAAGAAAGCCGGCGGGCTTTGTAGAAATATCCCAAGGTGCAGATGGCCTTCTTGGATTGAAACGAGGTTTCGGAATTGATAGCCCGCTTTCGTCAGTCACCATCCTGGAAATGGAAAGTGGACTCGCCGAGCGATCCAGTGGGGCTCACCTGACCTTGCTGGCTGCCTCCGCATTATTACTTGTTGTTCTCTTGGCTCTGGTAGGCACCACTACTTACCTTGCTTTGAAACCGATCGAACACATCAAGGACGACATGAGACGGCTGCAATCTGGCAAACAACCTCGGTTGAATCCTGACGCACCAAAGGAGTTCAGTCCGCTGATCAAACAGTTCAACAACCTACTTGAACTAGCAAGTCGTCGACTTGACCGCCATCGCCGCCTCAATTCTGATCTTTCTCATATGGTCAAGACCTCGATCTCTGCCAATCTCGCAATCTTGTCAGACACTGGCTCATTACCTCCGTCCCGCGACGACATTGAGTTCATGACCTCCAACCTAAAGGATCTAAGCCGGTCCTTGAACTACCGCATGAGCAAGGCAGATATATCCGGCAGGCAGATGGGGCAAACATGTTTGCCGGTTGAAATAGCGAATAACGTCATTTCTGTCATGGAAAAAATTTTTCCCGACAAGAGTTTTCGCATTAATTCATCCTTGCCAAATAACTTCAGTTGGCCAATGGAGCGTCAGGACCTATCAGAGTTATTCGGTAACCTGCTCGAAAACGGCGGGAAGTGGAGTCAGGCGGAGATTGACGTTTCAATTAGCCAGACCGATTCCGGGCTAACGATAGAAGTTGCAGACGACGGTCCTGGGATTACTCCAGAAGCGGCCTCAAAAGTGATGGGTAGAGGTTCCCGGCTTGACGAAACCGTTTCTGGATTTGGACTGGGACTGTCCATCGTGTCCGAAATACTAGAAGATAATTTCGGACAGATGAGCATTGGCCGCTCAGACACAGAGGGCGCCAGAATTACAGTTGTGCTTCCTTTTCCGGAGTAGAGCACAACAATAATTCCTCCGCCCCGCTATGGCGGAGGGATTACCCTCTCCTGCTCGCGACCAAAACTGTGTATTTCCACCTCTCTTCTATCGTTGCATATCCTCGAGTTTCGCCCTTGAGAAGTGCTTGAATAGAGCCGGTAAAACAAAAAGGGTTAGGAAAGTCGCAGTCACGAGACCACCAACGATCACGCTGGCCAGTGGCTTCTGGATTTCCGCACCCACGCCCGTCGACAATAGCATCGGTATCAAACCGAGTGCCGAGGTTATTGCTGTCATCAAAACAGGACGTAAACGGGAGACGGCACCTTCAAACACTGCAGTATCCACGTTCAACCCATCCTGTATTCGCTGATTGATGCTTTCGACCATTACGACCCCGTTAAGCACCGCCACACCAAACAGTGTGATGAAACCCACCGAACTGGGCACCGAAAGATACTGGCCGGAGATCCAGAGTGAAAAGACGCCACCAATAACGGCAAGCGGCACGTTGACCAGAATCAACAGCGCTTGACCAACCGAACTGAAAGCGAAGTAGAGCAACAGCGCAATCAGCCCCAGAGATACGGGTACCACAATGGTCAATCGCTTCTGAGCTCGCTGCTGGTTTTCAAACTGACCACCAATATCAACCGAATAGCCCGGGGGAAGGTTCACCTCTGACGCGATGGTATCCTGAATATCGGCAACCACACTGCCCATGTCACGACCCTGCACATTGGACTGAATGACCACACGGCGCTGAACGTCATCGCGGCGAACCTGAGGCGGGCCGGACTCAATAGACACATCGGCCACATCACCGAGTCTCACCCAGGCTCCGGACGGCGCCTGTAACCGGAGATCGGCAATGGCATCCCGGTCCTCCCGGAAACGTTTGGCCAGACGCACATAGATATCGTACCGCTCATTTCCGTTGATGATCTGACCCGCGGCGGCACCACCCAGTCCATCCCGGACGACACTCATCACATCAGACACGGCTAGTCCGTACCGGGAGAGTGCCTGACGATCAGGCTGAACCACCAACTGCGCTTCACCAGCAATCTGCTCCATGGCCACGCCTCGTGTTCCCTGAACTGTTCGGACCGCCGCTTCAATCTGCTGGCCCTTATCTGCCAGTACGTCGAGATCCGGGCCAAAGAGTTTGATGGCCAACTGCGCACGAACACCTGACAACAATTCATCAACCCGAGTCGCGATAGGCTGAGAAAAGTTAAACAGTAGTCCCGGGTGCTGTTCGAGCTTCTCCTCAAACAGGGCCTGCAATTCATAGCGATTACTGGCGCTGGTCCACTCCGAAGTCGGTTTTAAGCCAATATAGATCTCTATGTTGTTGACGGGCTCTGGGTCGCCGCCAATTTCTGCTCGACCAGCCCGGGACAGAGCATAAGTAACTTCAGGAAATTCCATCAACATGGCTTCCAGTTTCGGCGCAACTTCAATCGCCGTATCAAGGCTAGATGAAGGGGCCAGCGTCACCCGGAGGTTAATCGTTCCTTCTTCCAGCTCAGGGACAAACTCAGTGCCGAGTCGAGGCACGACCAGAGCGGCCAGCACCACAAGAACAGCGGCAGCACCGACAACAGATCTGGTGTGTTTCAGCGACCAGTCAAGGCCCTTGCGGTAGAGCTTCTCAAGAGGTTTTAAAACGAAGCTTTCCCGCTCCCGAATACCCTTGCGAAACACAAACGAAGCCAACGCCGGCACAACGATCAGAGCGACGATCACAGCGGACACAATGGCTAGCATGATGCTGATCGCCATTGGCTGGAAAAGCTTGGCTTCTACACCCTCAAAACTGAACAGAGGCATAAAAACAACGAGAATAATCGCCGTCGCAAAAAAGATGGGGCGCGCCACTTCCCGGCCGGCTTCCTGGAGTCTAAGCGCAATGCCATGATCATCGTGTGACGCGTCCAACGGATCGGGGTCGTTTTCGACCAATTCATCCCGATGAGCATCATGCTCAGCATCGGGATGCGTCAAATGCTTGAACATGTTCTCGACCATAACAACAGAGCCGTCCACAAGCATGCCAATTGCCACAGCAATGCCGCCCAGAGACATCAAGTTGGCCGAGAGACCGAACCAGGCCATGATCATCAGCGCAATACCGATAGAAATCGGTATAGAAAGCAGCACGAGCGTTGTTGCCCGAAGATTCATCAGGAACAGGGCAAGCACGATCGCAATAAACACAAAAGCCAACAGAAGCGCATTGGTCACCGTCTCTACGGCCTTGGTTACCAGATCCGCCTGGTTGTAATAGGGCTCAAAACGAACCCCACTCGGAAGCGCCTGATTTATGCGATCAATGCGGGCCTCGATGCCGTCGATGGTGGCTTTTGTATTGGCCCCCATTCGTTTAAGTACAATGCCAGAAACCACTTCACCCAGTTGTTCAACCTGACCGTCTTCACCCTTGCGGGTCATGGTCACCGCGCCCTGGCGAATTTCAGTGCCAAGCGCTACCTCGGCGACATCGTTCACTGTCACTGTAATGCCATCACTGGTTTTAACGGGCACTTGACTGATCTGCTCCAGACCCTGCTCGCCATTACCCAGCCAGCCCATACCGCGAATAACCAACTGCTCCTGTCCACGGCCCATATACCAGCCCCCCACATTGGAGTTGTTGTTCTCCAGGGCCTCCATGACGTCATTCTGCGATAAGTCATAGGACAGCATTCGCGCCGGGTTCAGATTGACCTGGTACTGGCGGACCTCTCCGCCAAACGACAGAATCTCTGTTACCCCTTCGGCAGGTATCAGCAACAGCTTGACCAGCCAGTCGTGCAAGCTGCGCAATTCCATTGCGTCGTACCCCGAATCCGGGTCCGCTATCAGCAAGTACTGGTAGACTTGGCCAAGACCGGACGTATTCGGGCCCATTTCGGGCACACCGACACCGTCCGGAATCAATTCCCGCGCGGCCTGCAACCGCTCGAACACCAGTTGGCGCGCGAAATAGATATCCGTGCCCTCTTTAAAGACCACGGTGACACCAGACAACCCGGTTTTGGAGATGGACCGAACCTCCTCAACATCCGGCAACGCATACATCACCGCTTCAATGGGATAGGTGATTAGTTGCTCGACTTCCTCAGCCGCTAGTCCGGGCGCCTCAGTATTAACAGCGACCTGAACGTTTGTAACGTCAGGGAAAGCATCAAGATTCAGTTTTGGGATCTGAAACGCGGCCGTGGCGATAAGCACTGCAAGCGCAATAAGAACCAACAGGCGGTTCTGAACCGCCCAGTCGACAACTCGGTTGAACATAATGGCTCCCGGAATCAGTGGTTGTGTGGGTCAAAGCCGCCTTTGGCAATTTCAGAGGCCACAAAAAACGCGCCCCGCGAAACGATCCGTTGGCCCGCAGTCAGGCCGAAAATTTCACGGAGTCCGCCAATTGAGCGACCCAGTTCCACTTCCACAGGCTCATACTCCCCTTCAGCCTCTTCCACATAGACCGTCCAGTCGCCATCGGCGCCTCGCATCAACGCACTCTCCGGCACCGCAAGCACCGGCTCCGTGGTTTTAAAAAGGAAATACACATCTGCAAACATTCCGGGATGGAAACGATCTTCAGGATTGTCCAGCTCCAACCGAACAATCCGCGTGCGAGTCACAGCGTCGATGGTATGAGCTTCCTGGGATACCGTTGCCGCAGCCACACGACCTGCAACTCTTACTTCCGCTTCTGCCCCTTGCTTAAGGACAATGTCGGAGTTTGCTGGCAGGTGAGCCTCTACCCAAAGTTCGCTTTCATTAGCCAGAGTCACCAGCGGTTGGCCTGCCTCAACTCTTTGTCCTTGCTCAAACTCATCGGTCAGTACCGCACCGTCCACGCGAGCCCTGAGCGTGTATTCACCGAGACTACCTACGCCGCTGGCCCTCAACGCACCAATGTCATCATCGTTTAGCCCATAAGCAAGTAGAGTCGCCCTCGCCGCTTCAATATTGGCTTTCGCGGTATTGAACCGTTGATCACCCACCACGGAACGACCCAGCCCGCTGATTCGCTCCCATTCAGGAAAAGCCTTCCTGTAATCAGCCTGAGCCTGTGCCACCGTCTCACTGAACAGGGTGACCAGTTGCTGGCCTTTGGTTACGTGCTCACCCAATTCCACGTGACGTCTCAACACCACCGAGGCAACCCGGGGGGACACGTGATAGCTGGTATAGCCGTTGGTCAGCAGCTCACCGGGAGCGTAGATTTCATAGTCAACGCGCTTGCTCTCGAGGGTTGCTACTTCGATGCCGGCGAGCTCTTTCTGTTTGGCATTGATGCTTGCGGTAGTTGCTTCTTCATGACCACCATCGCTCTCCTCTTCGTGGCCATGACCTTCTTCCTCTTCATGCTCACGTTCTTCAGCATGCCCGCCCTCATGCTCATCCTCTTCACCGGTGCCCTCTCCATGATCGCCGCCACCGACGGTATGATCATGTCCCGCCTCCTTATGAGCATCGTCCTCGGCCTGCACCAACGAAGGGGGCGTTATTAACAGCGTCAATACAAATACTGAAATCAGAGCTTTTTTCATGATGAATATCCAGTTTCCAGAATATTATTGGAAGGGGGTGATCAGTTCGCCAGATTGGCTCAAGAGCTCAATCAGACCCAACTGCGCCAGCTTTTCCAGTTCAATACCGGTTTTCAGACTCTCCGCGCGCTGGCCCAGTGCCTGGAGATACTCAGAGGTGGAGAGGTCGCCGACCTGCCACTGCTTCTCAAGCAAATCGGCACTTCGCTGTACACGCCCCTGGGATAGTTCTTTCCATCGACGGAGTTGCTTGTCGTATCGCTTCCAGGAAGTGCGAGCGCCTGCCAGGTCATATTGTCGTTTCCGGTAGAGCGCCTGAAACCGCGCTTCCGCCTCCAGAGCCCGTCGATTCGCAGCCCGGGTTTCAGCGCTGTAGTTATTACGGACGTTCAGAGGGATCGAGAATGTCAGGCCAACCACGTTCTCGCCGCCGTCGCGCCCTCCGCTCAGCCCTACTGTCGGCGATGCTGTGGCTTTGCGTCTGGCAACCTCTGCCTCACTTTTCAGCACCTGCCACTCGGCTCGAGCGGCAGCAATTGACGGGTGTGCCAGCAGATCAGCATCACCAATCTCGGACTCCAGCGCTGACCATATATACTCGGGGATCCCCCCATCCTGAGGCCTCCAGTCCGGCAGACGTTCTCTAACTTGAGTTTCTGCTCGATCAACTGCGGCCTTTGCCTGGGCGACTTCGCTCAACTGACGGGATAGATTTAAAAACAGAAGCTCTGCGTCGGCACGCCCCAGATCACCTGCCTGCTGGCGCTGTTCAACCTGGCCCAGTAAGGCATCCAGGCGCTGCTGTTGGGATTCAGCAATTTCCTCTAACAGCGTAGTGGTGCGCCACTCGACAAGCGCAAACAATGATTCAGACGTTTGTGTCAGGACTGCTTCGCTCAAGCCAGCTTGCGCAGAAAGCCTGATCAGCTTTGCCTTCTCCTTTAATGCGCCCTGTTGATCAGACCAATCGATCGTTTGTGACAGCCCTGCCTCAAAGTTATTCTCACTGCCCGTTCTGTCTGCTCCCACGGATAACTCCGGGTTATATAGCGGTTGTTCACTTGCCTCAGCGTCCTCTTTCCGCGCTGCCGCCTGCTCTGTCGCCGCCAGTACCTCTGGGTGCTTGCTTATCTGGCCAGTGAGCCAATTCGCCCAATTAACAGTCTCCGCCTGACCGAACAGCGGAATGGATAGTAGTACTGAACACAACAACGCCCGAGGCGAGTGCTTGCTTGCCTTCATCGACTTTCTCCCGAAGCGATTTATAGCCAAAAAATGATAGGCGTATGGCACCTATGACGAGGTAGGAAGAGGCCGAGATAATAAATGCAAACTTTGAAATGAGCTTGAATTCGGAAAAACAGTTCAGATATGAGTCGCTAAAAACTCTTTGTAACGCTTCTCAATGAGGCTAAGAACGGCAGCTCGCGACCAATTGCCGCGATGCCACCGTCTCATTCCAGGAAGGGGCTAGATTGAAGTGGGTTGGAGTGCGCTTTCGTCGGTCGCACCGTCTTCAATACGAACGGCCTGGACCAGGCGGGATACAAGTACCTTGCCATCCCCCGGGTGCCCATCCCGGGTCCTGCTCGTTCGCACAATGATGTCCACAACTTCATCGGCAACAGCATCGGTCGCTACATCTACTTCCAGCTTGACCATCTGCACTTTCTCCAGAGGCGATTCATCGCCAACCAGATGACCAAATTCGTTGAGAGACACGACAGCAATGCTTGCCACCCCCTTAACTTTGGCCAGAGCATCAACCACATGCTCTGCCATCACTTCTCTGACATACGCTTTTATTTCATACATAAACCGCCTCCTGACTATCAGACTTCAACGTCACGACGTTCGGATGCAAACCACTGATACACGCTGGGCAACACTACCAACGTCAGCAGCGTTGACGTGATCAGACCGCCAACCACAACCGTTGCCAGTGGCCGTTGGACATTAGAGCCAATGCCATCTGCCAGCAGCAGGGGAATCAGCCCCAGAATAGCCACAGAGGCTGTCATCAGAACCGGCCGCAAACGGCGTTGAGCGCCCAGCTTGACTGCTTCAATGACTTCGTAGCCTTCGTCCCGCAACTGATTGATGTAGCTCACCATTACCACACCGTTCAGTACGGCTACGCCAAACACCGCAATGAACCCCACAGCAGCGGGCACGGAGAGGTAAAGCCCCGTCACAAACAACGCGACAATGCCACCAGTAACCGCAAAGGGCACATTCATGAAGATCAGCGCCGCATAGCGAAGACTACTGAATGCAGAAAAGAGAAGCAGGAAAATAAGCGCCAGAGTAATGGGCACAACGATCGCTAGCCGCGCCATGGCCCTTTCCTGGTTCTCAAACTGACCGCCGAACTCCACGAAATACCCCGGCGGCATATCCACTTGCTCCTCGATCCGCTTGCGCAAATCCTGAACAACACCGCCCATATCGCGACCACGCACGTTCATCTGCACGTACTGACGGCGACTGGCATTGGAGCGTGAAATTTTCTTGGGGCCTGCGTACATTTCAACATCGGCCACCCGTGAAAGCGGGATAAGCTCGCCACTGTTGCCCCTGAGGGGAAGCTTTCTGATTTCATCGATGGACCCGCGATAGGACTCCTGCAGCCGGGCGAAAATCTCAAATCGACGGACACCGTCGAAGACCAGCCCGGCGCCTTTACCACCTATACCGGTTTCAACCGTACTCATCAGGTTATCGACGCTGATGCCGAACTGCGCCAGCACTTCACGGTCGGGGCGAATAACGATCTGTTTTTTACCCGCACTCTGCTGAGCGCGGACGTCCGTTGCACCCGGCACCTCTTGCGCCAGTGCCGCCACTTCCCTGCCGATCCGGCCCAACTCGTCCAGGTCGTCGCCGAAAATGCTGGCAACCAGTTGCGCCTGAACGCCTGACAGGAGTTCGTCGGTTCTGAGCTGAATCGGTTGCGACAGATTGTTGGCAAGCCCGGGAACCCGCTCATCCAAAGCATCCGCAATCCTGCTTTGGAGATCCTCGTAGCTCACGTCCTCTCGCCACTGATCCAGGGGCTTCAGATTGACAAGCGTCGCAACAACGTTCACAGGTTCAGGATCACCACCGACCTCGGCACGACCGATCCTGGCATAGGTGCCGGTGACCTCTGGAAATTCGTCTACAACGGACTGAATCCGTTTGCCATATTTGATGGCGGATTCAAGACTGGCTCCAGGAGGCAGTGTCGATCGAATCTGGAACGTGCCTTCCCTGAGCGTGGGCACGAATTCGCTCCCGAGATAGGGAAACAGCAGAAGACTGCCGGCAAAAGCAATGACGGCAACGCCCATCACAATCTTAGGGGCTTTGACGACAGTATTCACTACCGGCTTGTATAGCCGGTTCAGGAACAGAACCAGCTTCGGCTCTTTGTGACGCCCGCCCATCTTGAATGATAGGGAGGCCAGAACAGGCACCAACGTCAACGCGAGTAACAGCGCACCGATCAACGCAAAGCTGATGGTGTAGGCCATGGGCGAAAACAGCTTGCCCTCAACGCCCTGTAGCGTAAACAACGGAAGAAAAACGATGATAATAATGCCAATCGCAAACACGATCGGACGGGCCACTTCCCGGGCTGACTCACCTACAAGCCTCAGAACGCTGATCTTTTCATCGGATCGCTCCTCAAGGTGTCGGAAGATGTTCTCTATCATCACGACAGCGCCGTCCACCATCATGCCGATGCCGATAGCCAGCCCCCCCAGACTCATCAGGTTGGCCGACAGGCCCGACATGCGCATAGCAATGAACGCAAAGAGTACAGACAACGGCAACGTCGCCACCACGATCAGTGTGGAACGAATATTTCCTAGGAACAGATAGAGAAAAACCAGCACCAGAACCGAGCCTTCAAGCAGCGCTTTCTCGACAGTGCCTATAGCCTTGCCCACCAAGTCTGCCTGAGAGTAATACGCTTCTATTTTCAGCCCTTCGGGAAGTGACTTGTTCAGATCATCGATTTTTGCGTTGACATCCTCTAGAACCTTACTGGTGTTGGTGCCAATCAGTTTCATCACGTAGCCGCCCACGGACTCCTCACCTGAGGACACCTCTGCGCCACGGCGAATTGCCGGTCCAAGGCCTACCTCCGCCACATCCTTGACGTAAATAGGAGATTCTCCCTCACTCTTGGACACAATGATGTTCCGGATATCTTTGATGCCTGCGGTACCGGAGTCGACCCAGCCGTAACCACGGACAATGTACTCTTCACCTCCTCGAGTAATGAATGAGGCGCCGACGTTACGATTATTCTGGGTGAGGGCACCGCGAACATCAGACACCGTCAGGTTCCTTGCCTGAAGCTTCTGCGCATCAATATTGACCTGGTACTGCTTTACCTCGCCGCCGATAGAAAGCACACCGGTTACGCCCGGCACGGTCCTGAGCTGGGGTTTGACAATCCAGTCCTGAATCGTGCGAATTTCCTGCAGGCTGTATTGATCTTTATCCTCAGCTTCCAGGGAATACATCAGGATGCGCCCAAGACCGCTTGCGATGGGCCCGAGTTCGGGCTCCCCCATCCCTTCGGGAATCTGGCGCTTGGCCTCGGATAGCCGTTCGTTAACTAATCGCCTGGCGAAGTAGATATCGGTGCCATCTTCGAAATAGATGGTCACCCGCGAAAGTCCGAAAATCGACGTGCTCTGTACTTTTTCTAACTTGGGAATTCCATACATGCTGATCTCAACGGGATAGGAAATCAGCGTTTCGATATCAACCGGCGACAATCCAGGACTGGTAGTGAATACCTGAACCATGGTCGGTGTCGCGTCCGGAAACGCATCCACCGGCAGTTTTTGAAATGAAAATACGCCGGCAACGATCACGGCGATAGCAAAAACAAGCGTCATCAGACGATTGTTGAGCGCATAATTCACAATTGCGTTGATCATGCTCCCCCCGAGTATTAGTGTCCGTGAGCGGCGCTGCGGCCACTGGCGGTAATGGCCGACATCAGATCAAAAGCGCCCACGGAAACCACTTCCGTGTTTGCGCTGATGCCGGACTTAATCTCTATCCAGTCGTTAGCCTCCTTGCCAAGAGTGACTGGAACCGCCTTGTAGGCTCCCCCTTCATTACCCGGAACAAATACAACGGACTCGTCATCGATGGTTTGCACGGCATCGTGTGGAACCAGGGGCAGTGATGCCGCCGATTGAGTCATGACTCTCGCTTTGGCATAGGTATTTGGACGAAGGTCGCCGTTGGGGGATTCGAGTACAACGCGAACCGGAATGGTGCGGGTTTCCTCATCAAGCTCATTTGAGATCCAGGACACTTCCCCGGTGTGAAAGCGGTCTCCAACCGACTTTGAGAAGACCTGAACTTCATCTCCGACGGATACCCTGCCAATGTCAGTTTCGGCAACTTGCAACATCACCCACACCACAGAGGTATCAGCTACGGTAAAAGGCGTATCTGAAGAGCTTAAGGTTTGGCCCAACCGGGCATCCATGCGCTCAATGCGCCCCTGGATAGGAGAACGGAGCGCGTACTGTGCGAGACTGCTATCTGCGGCAGACGAATCACTGCCAAAAACCTCCAGTTGCTCACGAATAGAATCGTACTCCGCTGTAATCTCAAGATAAGCGGCTTTGGCGTCCAGGAACTCTTCTTCGCTGGTGAAGCTTTCACTCCGCAATTGCTTTTCTCGCTGATACTCCGCAGTCGCGGCTTCTTTCCGAGCTTTCAACGAGTTCAAGCGGGAACGAATGCGAGCCAACTCAACGCTGTTCAACGCGGCCAACAACTGGCCTTTTTCAACCTGGTCCCCCAGATCAACAGCCAGCCTCCTAAGCTTTCCCTGCAATAGCGGCCCTACCTCAGCGACGCGATCCGGAACATAGTGAACTTCAGCTGGCGCAGTGACGATATTGTCAGCAAGGCCTCGGGGCACCGTTACAGTCTGCACGGAGAGCAACTCCCTCTGCCCTGGGGTGAGATGAACTTCGCGGGCCTCACTGCCTTCAGCCGCGTGCCCAGCCTCACCCTTTTGGTGCTGCCCTCCTTCGGATTCTTCGGCGCCGTACGCCAGTGGCTGATAGACCAGAAAACTGATCGCGACAAACAATATCTGCATATTTCGAATCATCTAAACACCTTCGACGTAAAAGAATCTTCAACCATTAATTTTCTTGTCATCAGGAACCGGATGACATTGAAAGGGCACCACCGGTGCTCACTTCCAAGGCCCGGACGGCGTCGATATAGTCGTGTTGCACTTGGACGTATTCCTGCCTCACCGATAAAAGATTGTCCTGGGCGGACAGGACATCGGAAGCATCGACTTTTCCCGCTTGAAGGGCTTTCTGCATAAGTTGCAGCGTTTCCTCCGAACGCTCGAGAATCGACTCGTTCATCTGGCGCAATCTGTGCGCGGCGGATTCGTACTGGGCCACAGCGGATACGACCTGGCGCTCAGTCGCCAAACGCAGCGCCTCAGCCTCAAGCTCGGAGATTCTTAACTGAGCCGAAGCCTCCCTTTTTTCACCGGAATAATCATGAAACACGGTCAGAGGCATCGACACACCTGCACCAAAAAGGTTGGATCTTTCCTCCCGCTCGTAGAATCCGAACACTTTCAGGTTCGGAGTCGTTAGACTCTTGGCCAGTTTCAAACTGGACTCATTCGCAGCAATTCTGGCGGCTGCCGCTTTCAGATCCCCTCTCTGGCGCTGAGCCGTCGCGACAAGCCGATTAGTTGGTGGCAAGTTGGCACGAGCTACATTGAGTTCTCCCGCGACCCCTACCGCATCGGAGGGGGACACCCCAAGAACTTCCGTCAGGTCAATTTTTGACTGCCTAAGCTTTTGCGCCGCTTCGGCCTTTTGGTTCTTAGCTCTTGCCAAGCCAATGACGGCGGTATTGAGCTCAATCCTGGTCTGCTTGCCCCGCTCAACGGACACCTCAACCAGCTCTTTGGTTCGCTGCATCAGCTCAACGGTGCGGGTTGCGGTTTCCAGCTCTTTCTGAGCAAGCAGTATCTTGAAGTAGGCTGACCGCACTCGGGCCTTGGTCGCCACCTTCAGGTATTCAAGTTCCTGCTGTTGAGAAGTGAGAGTGCTCTGAGCACGCGACTGACCGAGATCGCCCCGATTGCCCATCCAGACTTCCTGAGTAACCCGAACCTCGTAATTCAGTGACTGATCCGCCTGATCTGGATTGTCACGGCCACTCAGCTCAAGCTCGGGGTTGCTGGGCGCCCAGCGGCTGGCATGATCGAGCTCAGCTTCTTGCATGGACACCGCAGCCCTCCTCAAAGCCAACACCGGGCTATTCTCAAATGCCATTACCATTGCCTCTCTCAAGGAGACAGCCTGGCTGGCCTTGGCTCGTTGGTACTCCTTGAGTGAAACGCTCTCCCCGGCCGTGGCCGCCGCCGAAGGCATGACGTTCAAGACTCCGGGTACTATCAGCACCCACAACAACAGTCGTTTGTTCATTCAATATCATCCTGGCTATTTGACTGAGATACATGAATCAGCGTTTTCGCCGTAAATGCCAGGACGACCCTACAGACAGACCTTTAAATCAGTCTGAATTCGGCGCCATCAAACCTAAACTCGTACGGAGTTCAACGAAACTTTGGCGGGGTATACGTCAAAAAGAGGTGAAAGAAAGAGACAAAAGAGGAGGGCATCGTCCAGCACATGGGAGGGAGCGCAGATGGAAAAACGACGGGCCTATTTCAGCCCGCCGTTGGGTCCAATTATGTGAAGCAACACTATGAACGATTAAAAATCGAACTGCGCAGCCAGTTGCAGGCGAGTGTTATCCGCAGATTCGCCGTTGGCCAGCTCTTTGTCTGCGAAGGAAAGCTCCAATCCCAGCGTTACCGGGTCAGCAACTTTGTAGAAGTTGCTGAAGTGAACGCTTTGCAAGGTTTCAAAGGAGTTCGGGAACAGATCTGCTGGCTGATCGCCCTCTACGCGCCCATAGGACAGACCAGAGGAGAACTTCGGCGTCCACTGCTGACTGATAGCAACGTTGGCACCGTATGCCTCAATGGTTTCAAGATCGCCGTTGGCGTCGATGTATGCTTCACCAATACCAGTGCGGCTAGCGCTGCTGTCATTATTGCTGAAGGAACTGTAGATGTAACGACCCACGCCGTCACCAAAGATCGCCCCTGCCATGACCGTGGTGGCATCGGTCAGGTTTAGCCGACCAGCAATCAAAACGCCATAACCAAAGGCATTATCGTCGCCCGTAGCGGCTGCGGAGTCAGTCTGAAGCGAACGTGCCAGACCGGCAACTTCAATGCCACCAGCACTGCCGGCCCACTTGTACTTGGCAGTCAGATCCGGCGCATTATCGCGAGAGCCGTCAAAACCCGTTGTTTCCGGATTCTCAGCAGAAACCGAAAAATTAGCGCCGCCGCCAAGAGGCATGGTGTAGCGCAACTGTGCCTGACGAATAAAAGAAACACCTACTGGGCCGTCGAAATCAACCGTGGACGGATAGGCGGTAAATTGCATGAAGTTACTCCAGGTTTGACCGGCGAGCAGGCCGTTCAGCTCACCATAGGCGTGACGAAGACGCAGCCCTCTGGAGTTGGAGAAAATTTCATTACCGCCACCACCGTAGAAGTCACCTTCAACGGTCGTTTTGACATCACCCACTTCGGTTGGCGTGGTTGTCTTAATGCGAACCCGTGATTGTCGAGCATGGGCTCGGAATGACGGGTCGCTCTCGCTATTAGCAGTATCAAGGCCGGCTACGAACAGGCTGTCACCCATGTCCTGATCAAAATCATAGATCATGTCCAGCTTGACATAGCCACCGATTGTCACAGTGGTGTTGGTGCCAGGCACCATCCAACCTTCCGCCCCGTTACTTTCCGCCATGTCATCCAATTGGCGCTGCAAATCATTAATCTGTGTCTGAAGTTCAGTTGCAGATTGCGCATGAACAGACGGGGCCAGCAGACCCGTAACCGCAAGCGCTAGTGTTGCTCTCATCGCTAACCTGAGTTTATTAGTTTGCATTGTCAATCAGTCTCCGTGAGCCTTTGTTGTATGTCATCTGACCGGTACGTGGCCCTGAACAAACCGACAGCTAACGCGCTTCAGTTATCGGCCACTACCGGTAAGTGGTTCATTGTTCTCGCTCTTTCCGCCAGAACAACGACTTGCCATTGATAGCAGATGAACTTGAAACGAAATTGAAAAAACGCCTCCTTAACACCTTTGTATTAACGACCCCGTCGCCCCCGCTTTTCTAGCCGTGCTCTCTTTTCATCATCTAATTTTATTTTTTCAAGCTTAGTTAAAGTTCATCTGTTTCCATCAGGGTGCAGATCATTCAACTTAAAGGTGACTCTATGAGAAAAAATCTCTTGCTCACATCTCTAGCATTAACCTTGGCAGCAGGAAGTCTCCATGCTTCTGAGGCCAATGATGATAAGCTGAAACAAAACATGCTCTCCGAAAGCAGCGTTCAGGACATGAAGAGGCAGCATAGGGTAATGACACAGGCAGCCTCATCTGAAGTGGGCATGGAGGCACGCCGAAAATTGATATTATCGAATAAGGACGATATCTATCACGAGATGATCAAATCGGGAGATGTCAATCTATCTGAATTGGACCAATTTTCAAAAGATAAGCTTATTCATTAGAAAAAATGTTTCGTTAATAGCATTTTCGATTGAACAATAGAAACTTGTCGATACATGATTTTTTAAACCAGTTGCATCGTGAATGGTCTCCACCATTCCGTCTTGCCGCACTACTTTTGTAGTGCGGCTTTTTTAAACCTGGATTTAGTCGATAACAACTTCTAACCACCTGCTTGGCAGACAACATGCCCAGAAAACAACAACGCCCTTCAATAAAACGCAAACTGCTTACTTTCCTGACACTAACGGGCTTCGCGTGTACCGGGCTAATATTCTTCTCACACACCCTTTTAATCGACTATATCCATGACGAGCTTCACAGGCAGCAGCTAGAGTTTGCGGCTAACCGGCTCTCAACGATGCTAAAAAATGATAAAGAAGAAATTACAAAATCCTCTCTCAGAAATTTTTCATTGTCGCAATATTCTGTTCACATCGAAGACAGTCAGGGTCGTAGCTTTACAAGCGAGAACATTAAACCGAAATTACAGGTGGTAGAATCGTTCAGAAATCCTGGAATTTTTCACATATCTGATGATGATCGATCAATCCTTGGCTACTACAAAATATTTAATAACAGACAAGATAAACTAAGCGTCACTATAATTGAAAAAAGCTCCTACTCCCCAAACACGCTTGACAAAATCCACGTTCTTATATGGATCATATCTTTTACAATTCTCGTTGCGATATCAATGATCATATTTATTGGGGTAACTATCGCACTAAAACCTTTAAAAATGATGAGCTCCCAATTAACGTCACTTAAAAAGGGTGAGCGTAATAGACTGGATGAAAACGTACCTGAAGAATTCAATGAGCTTGTCAAACATCTTAATCGTCTATTAGAGTCGTACGACAAAAAACTTACCCGTTCACGCCACCTAGCCGCAGATATTTCTCATAGCTTAAAAACCCCCCTTGCCGTCATAAACTCCATGATCAATGACGAAGCCATTCCCACCACAATCGCGAGTCAAATTAAGTCTCAACTGTCTGAAATGCACGAATTGATCGACACTCAAATGAGAAAAACCGAAATGTCCGGTCAGTACATTGGAAAGGCGACACCAATCATTGAGAAAACTCTGGCACTGGTGGACGTAGTCAGTCGAATCTATCCTTACAAACAGATCCATCTTCAAGAAACATTACCCAGAGAACTTGTCTGGCCAATTGATGAGCGTGATTTTAATGAGATCTTGGGTAATGTGCTTGATAACGCTAGCAAATGGTGCACTCAGGAAGCTCATCTAAACTTGAAACTTCACAATGACACTTTGACCATTCTTGTTGAAGATGACGGCCCAGGAGTAGCGTCACACCAACTCGCCGATCTTACCAGGCGCCAGAAAAGACTGGACGAAAAAACCCCTGGCTATGGCCTTGGCCTATCAATCGTTGAGGAAATCATCAATGACTACGGTGGCGCCATGCATTTTTCTATATCACCCAAAGGTGGTCTGCGGGCTCTAATCGAGCTTCCCAGAAGCATTTGACGACTACAAGGGCAACTTATTCAGCTTTCCTCAGCGACCAGCAGGCATAGGAGCCCGATACACCACCGTCTCAACTTCAAAACTGTTGCTTTGGACTGAGTTCTCATCAGGCGACATAAAGAACAACCCTGTATTACCTGATACGGGGGACACCGGAGCCGACGTTAGAAGACTTGTTGACTGCGTTTTGGGGGATTTCCCGGGTCTCAGCGTCAACCAATCAACTCGCGTATCATAAACACCTATCCTATCTTCGGCTGCCCTGGATTTCTGTGGAATCCCGATATTAACTGCGTCCTCACCGGAGCGTACGAGCAGGTTCGGCAAAAATAGTGTTTGCCTCGGACTAAACACCAGCTCAGGCGACACGTCGTAAGTCATACTCGTGCCTGCCACCCGGTTTCCAATTTCATAGTCCAGATGTGGGCCCTCCGTGCCAGCAGGGAAAAATGAAACCTTCCCTTGGGAGACGGTCACCATATTCAAAGGTCCCGGCTTGTTCTGAACAACGGCACCGATTACCCGAAACACCGGCGTGTATCGGCTTAACTTTTCATGATCGGCCTTATCGAGATCAGGCCCGTTAGGTGAGATTAATATCTCATAAATCTCTGAACCAAACCCCTGCTCTGAGTAGAAAGACTGCCCGAGAATAGTTTCCCGGCGACCGTCAGCATCCAAATCCTGCAATCCCAATATTAGGGGAATGAAACCGATGGCTTCGGCCTGCCCGTCGGCCAACTGGATCAAAGAACTTGAAGCGCGACGCCCATTCCACTGATTTAAAATGAGGTAGTATGAGTTCTCTGAAACGTACCAGTCCATTCGGATGACTTTCTCCCGACGGGGCACCTCAATGGACGCCAGGCTCCGAACAGCCCCGCTGGAATCAACAAGGAAAAAGCTGAGTTTGTTTCCATGCTCCGCCGCAAAATAGTAATCGCTGCCAGAACGAAACGCGGACAACGACTTTGCGTTGATGGGCAGTCTGGCAAATGGAGACGCTAAAACCTCCTCCTCCTCAACTGAACCTACCCGACGTTCTTCAGCATCGGTCTGTACGATGCCGACCAACCAGGTGTTATTGTAGGTCGCAACGGCTTGACCTCTCCCGGTAACTTGAAAGCGCACCAATGGCACATCGTTTGACGCCTCTGGCTCGTCTCGCCACAAAAGATCAGGAAATCGAGCTTTCAACGCCGGCGTTACCGCCCTGGGGTCGCCGGCTCTGTCAGTAAACACCGCCGGGATACCGTAAAAGCGTTTCGATACAGCGCCAACGGAGGGCATCCTTCCAAACAGCACTTTCCCTACCGCCTGATCCTTTCCGATACTCTCGATACCGATGACTGCAAGGTTTTTCTCCGGGATGCCTGCATGATCAGGCTCCCGTAACACAACAAATAAATCACCTACCTCAACAGTGGCATCGTCGACTGTGAGGGAAAGCACTTTTTGATCACGATCTACCTGAGTGACCTTTGCCTTTGCTGGATGCTCACGCTCAACCGCCTGTACCGCACCAGCTAGTAGTAGCATCAGGAACACAAATACTGCAGAACGAGTCATCATAGGAAAAAGTCACTTAATGCGGATTCATTTCGTGTAACAAAAGCGGGGTGGCGCTCCCACCACCCCGTTCTTGTTAGAACTTGTACCTTACCCGACCGGCAACATGAACAATGTCCTGATCGCTTTTGCCGTCCTGTAAGGCAGTTTCCTCCAGCGCATCCATGGCATCGCCTGATGCCAGGTATGCAGCTTCTGCCGACAGCTCAAGCGAAGGGTATGGGAAGTACGAGACCTTGGAGCCAAATTCCAGTCCGAGATCTTTTGAGGACGATCCATCGGCAAGTGCAATGTCCTCAGCCAAGCGGTTGTAGACAATCATTCCGCTGACCGTAATATTGGCCGCTACTTTATGATCGAGCTGTAGCTTGTTCATGAAATACCCTTTGTCGAGGATATAGGGCGTTTCGGCGAAGTAGTCATCGCTCGTCATGTTTTCCTGAAAAATCATACTGTCGCTGAAGTCGACATCCGTGGCGATGAAGGCGTCGAAGTCCCCGTCTTGCTCATTGCCATCGCCCGATGCGTAGAGCACGGTGTACGTCAGTTGGTTTGGTCCAAATTGCAGCCCGAGCTCGCCGCGTCCCAGAAAGGTCGAAACGTCATAGTTCGTATTGGGATTCGTAGCACCATTCAATGGGACGAAATTTACACCCTCTATTGTTCCGCTTTGGCCAATCACCGTACCCTTAACGAACATGCGGCCTAGCGACGTCTCTTGACCATAATCCATCTCCACCCCGAAGCTGGAAACGGAATATTTGGAGTTATCAGCGATGCTCTTCAGTTCATACTCCCTGCTATTTACCGTACCTACTCCCTCAGCAATTTGATCATTCATCTGATAGAGATAGAATAGGCCCGCGCTCAGGTTCGGTGAGTAACGCTTGTTTAGGTTGATCGCGAAGTTGTCCGCGCCATCCCAGCCTTCGTCCTGTTCTGAGTCGACGCCGCTCTCATTGGATGAGTCGCCCCGCCCCCATAACAACTGATAGTCAAACCCAGAGCCCAGTGAGCCTTTCCAAACAGCGGCTGTGGCGGTTTCAGTCCAGACATGTCGGTTCACAGACACTGGCTGCAAGCCCAGCGATACGCGCTGGTCTAGCGTGTTGGGCACCAAAAAATCCACATAAGCCCACCGTGTTTCGATGTTCACACCATCACCGGAATAGTCGCCACCCGAGCCCTCACCGTAGCGGATGCCACCAATCTCCGTGGCGAATATACCGGTAACTTTTTTGTCGTCAGAAGTTGCCTTCGCCCAGAAGCGATATTTGACCTCGCCGAAGCTCTCGGTCGGCTCGTCATCTTTCAGCGTACCGCCACCTGAGTTACCACCAGCAAACCAGTCTCTTTGATTGGTGTAGGCCTGAAAGCGGTTATCCATATCACCGTGGAATTCAACCTCCGCTGCCGTCGCGGCCCAACTTCCCGACAGTGCTGTCATCCCTGCAATCGCAGTGGCCAGAATGTTGCGTTTCAACGTATTCCCCTCCAGTTTCTTTCTTAATTGTTTGTGATATCCGATTCGTACGGATCGTGGCGCAAATCTTAAAACCAGCTAGAACAACGAACTAAAGGTCAAAAAAAAGGCGAGAATGAAGCATTCCCGCCATTAAATAACCTTAGTTAACTCGCAAGTAGACTCTCACACGAACCTTAAATGAGCTTGAAATCCGGAAAAGATTTCAGATACGTCGGTCCCCCTGTATTCAGCGATCACGCTCGACTCTACATGGAAAACTTATGCTCGAAGCCCACACCAAATGCGGAGTCCTCAGAGTCGGCCAAGTCCGCCTCCACCTGAGACACATACGCATAGACCTTACTCTTGCTCGCCAGTTTATAATCGAGCCCCAAGGCCAGCAGGGTTAGCTCCTCGTTTGTTGTCTCGGCTTCTGTCAGTCCGTACTGTGCCTTGATCTTCCAACGCTCAAGGTTAACGGCACCACCAACCAGATAAGACGTATCTTCTCCAGGGCCATCGCTTTCTTCTGCCAACTGGTAAACTGCGCCGATCTCGAAGTTGCTTAATCGGACCTTCCCTACGGTTCGCAGGATATTGAGACGACTATCGCCACTTGAATCGGCTTCCAGTGAATCTTCGATATCAGAATCGTAGGCAATACTTCCGTAGAAACGATCATTCTCAAACGTAAAAGAGCTGGAAACTGCATCCGCAGGTCCGTCGTTCTCTGCCCCAGCTGACTGCTCTTCACCCGGGATGACGGCAACACTGACGCCCACAGCATCGAACAGACGTGGAGAACTGTATTGAACAATGTTGCTGGTCCGATTTTCACCAGCCATGATATTTTTTATATCCGCCTGTAGGTCGTTGAACTGGTCAACCTTGCCCTGCGCTGACTTTAAAGGTGTGTCAAATTTTCCCGCAATCAGTGCACCGAGGTTCGCCTGCTTGAAGCCACCGTAAATATTACGCTGCGAGAAAGTCTGGCCATCCTTATCTCCATCATCAATCGATATTTCAAATTCTGCCTTGTAGATCGCCTCCAAGCCTTCGAGGTCGGTATTGAGCGCCCCTTTTACCCCCAGACGGGACGCATTACTCTGGAGCTTCCAGGTATCGCTATTACCGTCGTCCTGGTTTTCATACGAAACATTGGCTTTGCCGTACAGGATAGGACCTTCCGCCGCTAGTGCATTCATTGAAGTTACTGCAACCCCACCAAACACCAACATTGATAGACACTTTTTCATGAACACCTCTTCAGATTAGATAGATTCAAAATGACACTTGAAGTCTTTCAAATGCTGAGTAGATGGTGCTTTGCATCTATTGCGAAATTGTTACATTGGAATATTTTTTCTTTCAAATTCAATGATATAAAATTAAAACCTTATATTATATCCTTTGACACTGAATTGAACTTGAATATAAGCGGCTGTCTTCGTACATCGCGTCGTGGGCACGGAAGCGCTTTCCGTCTAACGCCAGGTCATTCACTAAATTCTTCTGTTCGCTCCCTGTGGTGGCCCCCGCTAAACCGGACACAACCTTGTTAATTTGATGCCAGCTCTGCCCGGTATTCCCCGGGCGATCTAATTGTTCCGCCCGTTCACGCCCTTTTTCCAGCGACCGGCCTGCCGAGACAATGTTGCCGTCGATCCGTTGCCCCAAGAGTGTTGCAATAGCCGCCCCTGCAGCTCCGTAGCCACCAAGGATAAGTACGCTCTTGTTGCTCTGCCTCATCGTTGCTCAAACTCCTTTTTGACGTACTCCAGTTCAACCCTTCAGTTACTACAGGGTCAAACCGCAAGTCGTCGAATCGCGGTGGGTTCACCGGTGTCGTCAAAAACTAACAACTTAACGTTGACCCTGTAGTGACTACAGGGTTTTAAATAACGGAACTTGTGCGAGAACCGGAGCCGCGAAAATGAGCAAACCCTGCGATGGACAGTGTGGCAGCGAAGATGCTGTCTTAAACAATGAGTTTCAGAGACCCGTCACCGCCGAAACAGGCAGTCAGCTCAGCACCTACAACGTGCCAAAAATGGATTGCCCTTCAGAAGAGCGAATGATTCGGATGGCGCTCACGGGCTTTTACAACATTCAGTCACTCTCATTCGACCTATCGAATCGAAAGCTGGAAATTATTCATCAGGGCGAAACAGGACCTATTACCAGCAAGCTGGAAACCCTGGGGCTGGGCGCTTCCTTGCAGAAGTCAGAAGAAGCTAGCGCTGAATCCGTCAGAGCAGCTGAGTCGTCTAATGCCAACGAAACCGAGGAATCCGGCACTTTATGGATACTGCTGGCAATCAACGGCCTGATGTTTCTGGTCGAGATGACAATGGGCCTGATCGCCCAGTCAGCAGGCCTAATTGCAGACTCGCTAGACATGCTTGCCGACGCCGCCGTCTACGGTCTTGCGCTTTACGCCGTTGGGCACGGCATCAAAATGCAGGTCAGAGCGGCGCATGTGGCTGGCATACTCCAGCTTATCCTTGCCGCTGGGGTATTGGTTGAAGTTGGCAGGCGCTTTCTGTTTGGCAGTGATCCGCAGTCGCTGATGATGATGGCCGTCGCATCTGTGGCCCTTATTGCCAACATCAGTTGCCTGCTCCTGATCGCCAAACACCGTGACGGCGGTGCTCACATGAAAGCCAGCTGGATCTTTTCGGCCAATGATGTGGTTATCAATCTGGGAGTTATCCTTGCGGCGCTTCTTGTTACCTGGACCGGCTCCAACTACCCGGATCTGGTTATTGGCGGTATTGTGGGAGGCATTGTACTCATTGGTGCCAAGCGAATTCTTGCGCTAAAAGGATAATTCGATGTCTGAAGACCGTTCTCGCTTTTTTACGCTCACCTTTCTCGGCTTTTCGGCACTTATAGCACTGGCCGACCAGCTTATTAAATGGCTCGTCCAGCAATCCATGGCTTACGGGCAATCGGTTGAGATCACTCCTTTCTTTAATTGGGTGCACGTATGGAATAAAGGCGCTGCCTTCAGTCTCTTTGCCGATGGCGGTGGCTGGCAGCGATATTTTTTTATTGCGATAGCCATTGTCGTCTCGGCTGTTCTGGTCAAATTGATTCGGGACAGCCATAAGCGAACAGAAGCCCTGGCCTATTCGATGGTACTTGGCGGTGCATTCGGAAATGTCATCGACCGAGTTTTCCGAGGCTACGTTGTCGATTACCTGGATTTTCATTGGCAATCCTGGCACTGGCCGGCGTTCAATCTTGCCGACGCCTTCATAATCTTGGGCGTGATCATGATTTTGGCCACTAGCTTTAGAACCCAAAAAAGTCCCGACGAACAAGTGGAAGACTCGCGCTCAAAAACGGGCGACTACGGAAAGAAGTAGGAGGAGGAATCATTGCACAGTGAATTGAAACGCTTCTTTCGTGCGGAACTTCAGGCTGCCCACGGAGCAGAAAAACGGGGCGATATCCAGCCTGCCTTCACCCATCTTGAACGCGCCCATATCCTCAGCCAGAAATACGCTCTGGCGCACGCCGCAACTCATATACGGATGCTCAAACTGGGTTGGCGGACGAGAGATGCTCGCGAAGTCGTTGGGCAGTTTACTCGAGCGATTGCTGCCTTACTCTTCTCCCGCATCTGGGTTCCAGCTGGGAACACAGGGCGCGCAAACGTCAGCGCATTCGCGCCCATGCCGTTACCTGAGGATTTAGCACGCGTACTAAAGGAAACCCACGAACGGTAGGTTTTCTCCCCAAGCAAGAGAAAAACCGACCGCGAATATTTGACCCTGTAGCTACTACAGGGCTCATAACTGTGTACAAATCCTTGTTGATAGAGGCAGACATGCACGACCACAGTCACGATCATAGCCATCATTTCGACACTCATAACCGCTCATTTGCGATTGCGGTCATACTCAATACGCTGTTTGTCGTCATCGAAGCGGTGTACGGGGTTATATCCGGCTCGCTGGCGCTGCTTGCCGATGCCGGCCACAACCTCAGCGATGTTATGGGGTTAATCATGGCCTGGGCAGCCAGTTGGCTGGCCAGCAAAGCGGCAACCAACGCAAAGACCTATGGCCTGAAGAAAACCACCATTCTGGCGGCCCTGTTTAATGCTCTGATTCTGATCGCCGCTGTTGGTGGCATAACCTGGGAAGCCATTCAGCGCCTGACAGATCCTGCCGACGTCGCCGGGCTGACCGTGGTGATCGTGGCTGGCATTGGCGTACTGATCAACGGCGCAACCATGATGCTCTTTCTCAAAGGGCAGAAAGGGGACATCAATATCCGGGGCGCCTTTCTACATATGGCCGCAGATACTGCAGTGTCAGTGGGCGTGGTAATCTCCGGTACGGTACTGATGTTCACCAACCTGGCCTGGATTGACCCCATCGTCAGCCTCATTATTGCCGTTGTGATCTTTATGGGCACCTGGCAGTTGCTGAAAGATTCCTTAAAACTGGCCGTCGATGCTGTTCCCAAGGGCATTGATCCTTCGGCCGTCCACGAACGCCTGGAGAATTTACCTGGTGTTCAATCGGCCCATCACCTTCACATCTGGGCACTGAGTACCACTGAAAATGCACTAACCGTTCACTTGGTGAAACCGGACCCCGAGAGTGACGACCGGATCATCAGCGAGGCCGCTGACATGCTGAACGAGCACTTTGGCATCCAGCATACAACCATCCAATGGGAGCGCGGTGATGATCAATGCCCGAACACTGCCCATTGCGGGGCGCAGACTCACTGACAAGGAATGTGAGCGTGAGATTAAGACTAACAACAACCTTTCCAGCGCCCGCAGATCATGTCTGGGCGCTGGTTAAAAAAAGCAGTACGCTACTGTTTGTTTCTCGGGGGCTCCTAAGCTTTATAGGAGCCGAGCATTTTCCGCAACAATGGCGGGAAGGCGACACAGAGAGCGCACGCTTGCTGTTCTTTGGCTGCATTCCTGCATGGCGGCATTCACTGACGTTTGAACGGATCGACGACGACACGCGAATTCTTTCCACCAGAGAAGGCGGAGGGCTGATCCCCGTCTGGGACCACGTGATTCGAGCTACACCTGACGGAAACCAGGCCTGCACCTATCTGGACGAGGTAGAAATCAAAGCGGGCGCTCTCACGTTCGTGGTGTGGTTATACGCTCAGATTTTCTATCGGTATCGCCAGCTTCGTTGGCGAATCTTGCTGCGGAAAGTTCCTCAAGATGCAATATCTAATTGATTGTTGAATCACCAAGGCACGAGAACCCCATGCGAGACTTAATTGAACGCCATCAGGTCTGGGCCTACCTCATCGCTGTTGTCCTCGGCCTTTTCATAGGTTGGAAGACTTCTCCCGGCGAGATTGTGCCCGACTACCTGATCTGGGCACTACTGGGGGTTCTGCTCTACGCCACGTTTACCCAAACACCATTGACTCACCTGTCTGACGTACTCCGGGACCGTCGGTTCATGGGTGCCTTGCTCACCGGCAATTTTCTGGTGATGCCGGCGATCATCGCCTTACTGATATTGGCACTGCCGGACAATGACGCGCTGAAGTTGGGAATGCTTCTGGTATTACTGATGCCCTGTACCGACTGGTTTGTCACTTTCACTCACCTGGGCAAGGGGGATAGCACGCGAGCCATTGCGGCAACACCGGTTCTGCTGATTGCTCAATTGGGTCTTCTTCCACTTTACCTCTGGCTTTTCCTGGGCAATCAGTTCGACGTGAACCTTGAGCTTGGACGACACCTCCTGCCGGCCTTTGTCGGGCTGATTATTGTCCCGCTTATCCTCGCATTTCTGACTGAAAAACGGGCCGAAAACTCCAGAAAAGTCACCGGGTTCATTCGCTTCATGGGCCTGATTCCGGTCCCTCTGCTTACAGTCGTACTTTTTATCATCACAATGACACAGGTCAGCCAGATCACCGGTACCGGCCCACTCATCTGGCCCTTGATGATTGTGTTCCCGACCTATCTTCTAGCCGCGGCTCTGGTTGGAAAGGCTCTGCGCTGGGTCTTTCGATTACCGGTGGAAACCGGTCGCACCGTCACCTTCAGCCTTGGAACACGCAACTCCTTCGTGGTTTTACCTTTGGCACTTTCAATGCCAGAGGCGTGGGCTGCGGCCGTTGTAGTGATTGTCGTGCAGTCCCTGGTGGAACTGTTTGGAATGATCCTTTATCTGCGGTGGGTGCCTAGTCGGCTGCTACCGAACACCTGAAAAATCTGAAACCCGTAAACTCATCTAAAAATAGGAAGATCTCCCGTGCGAACCCGAACCCTGGTCGTAAGTCTTGTTCTTTTTTGTCTGGTTGTCTTCGCTGGTGCTTTTGTTATTTACGATCGCTCTCAGGGCACTAATGAGCCCGCTGTTGTTGAAAAAACGCCACTGGTGAGGGATTACTCTCCCGTTATTGGCCCTGAGGACGCGCCGGTAACCATTGTCGAGTTCTTCGACCCATCCTGCGAAGGCTGTCGCGCCATGTACCCTTATGTGAAACAGATTATGGCGGCCTACCCGGACAAAGTGCGCCTGGTATTGCGCTACGTGCTATTTCACAAAGGCTCGGAAGAGGCCGTCAGAATTCTGGAAACCGCCCGCGAACAGGGGATCTACGAGCCGGTGCTTGACGCTGTCATGGAAGCCCAGCCCCAGTGGCATGACGATCCCGCTGTCACCGCAGCATGGGATGCGGCGGAGTCAGCCGGGCTGGATGTAGAAGCCGCTCGGGCCGGTATGACCTCGCCTGAAATAAACGGCATTATTCAACAGGATGCTGCGGACGTTAAAGCGGTTAAAATTTCCGGAACTCCAACATTCTACGTCAACGGAGACTCCTTGAGCCGGCTGGGGCCTCAGGAACTGTACGACCTGGTGACATCCAAGGTAGAGTCACTGGAATAACAACAAAACCGGCAACGCTATGTCACTGCTTGACTACCTTCTACCCTACGATTTCTCGCCGCTGACCGTGCTGAGCTACATGCTCGTGATGGGGTTCTATGGCATCGGTCTGCTTCGGATGCCGGATCAGGATCGGCCTGGCGCGCTGCGGATTTTTGCTTTCACCCTGGGGGTGCTGATCTGTTATGCGGTGATGCAGACCCGCTTCGATTACTACGCGCAATACATGTTCTTCGTCCATCGGGGCCAGCATCTGATCCTTCATCACATAGGGCCTATCCTGATCGCGCTTTCCAATCCCTTGCCGGTCATGCGGTTCTGGTTTGAAAAAATCAGCCCGGGCTGGAAGCGCACGCTCCGACCTCTGGGTTGGGTCTATCAGGTTCTGCAACAACCCTTCATCGCCCTTTTCCTGTTTGTTGGGCTCATTTATTTCTGGCTGTGGCCATCAATCCATTTCGACGCCATGCTCAGCCGGGACCTGTACTGGGTCATGAACTGGAGCATGTCACTGGATGGCCTGCTGTTCTGGTGGTTGATCTTCGACCCGCGACCGCCTGCGATCACCTCATCGCTGGGGTATGGCAGACGCATGTTGGTTCTGGCTGCCGCAGGTGTGCTTCAGATGTTTCTTGGGGCGTGGATCGTGTTCTCACGTGACATGGTCTACGACGTTTACGAGGTCTGTGGCAGGGCCTGGCCGCTGGACCCGGAAGTCGACCAGCTTCTGGGCGGCATGCTGACCTATATCCCTCCGGCCATGATGAGCATCCTTGGCATTCTTCTGATGCTCCGACGAGCCATGCATCAGGACGGAAAATACACCAATCATTCAAAAACTCTTGAGGAAACAGCTTCATGAGAGCCTACTTCTGGCGATCTCACACCAAAACCATACCAGCGGCCTTAACGCTCACAACGGCCCTATTGCTGACTGGTTGCCTTGGTAACAACGAGGAAGACTGGAACGGCAAAAACATCAGTGGCCTGATGCCTGAGCTGGAATTCGACCTGATCAACAGCCAGGGCGATTCGGTGTCTGGCAGTGATTACAGCGGCCGCGTGCGAATGCTGTTTTTCGGGTTCACCTCGTGCCCCGATGTTTGTCCGACCGCCCTGCAAAAGCTCAATCAGGCAACCAGTGGCCTGGACCCGAAGCTTCAGGATGAAGTACTCACTTTGTTCGTGAGTGTCGATCCGAAACGTGACACGCCTGAGCGCCTCGCAAAATACGTGGATTTCTTCGGTGACAATATTGTAGGACTCACTGGAAAAGAACCCCAGCTTCGTGAACTGGCAAAACGATATAGAACAACCTTCGGTTATGATGAACCTGACTCTGATGGAAACTATGCGGTGTCACACAGCAGCGCGATTTATGTATTTGATCGCGAAGGTAACCCCCGCCTTTTAATGCGGCCCGATTTGAGTGGGGAAGAAATTCGGCGTGACCTCGTTGCTCTAATTCAGGAGGATTCCTGAGTCAACGAAGTTTGCCATTGGAAAGTAATGCCTAGCTGCTTCGAAATACGGCAGCAGCACTTGACTCAAGATGTGATCGCCGTGGACTTACCCCGATACACATGACAATCCCGTTCCTCAAAGCGAGGCCTTCAGACTTCAAGCTGAATGTTCGCTTTGCGACCAATCCAAATCTTCGCGTCAGTTAAAAGCAGGCCCAGATTTGGACCCGAAACTAAAGGTAGTGCAAATAATGACCATTCCCCGAAATTAAACCGTTGAAGCGCGTAGACCAGCTAACGATTTCCAATTCGAATATTACGATATGTACAAATCCCCCCTTTTTTTGTCCACATAGTTGACGTGCCAACGCGTATGAATATTAATTTTCGAAACTACCTCAACAGCGCCTAAAAATCAGCATCTTAACTAGGATATACACACGGCATGCGGAAACTGTATGGCAGCACCCAATGAAATGCACAGATCGGTTTGCTGCTAACCTCCATGGGAGAAAATTGACAACATTAGGAATGTGTTCGGAAAACGGCGGAAGTAACGCTGGGCGGGGTCGACACCCGCCAACTGTCATCCAAGACCATGGCGGTGCTTGAGCGCCCGAACCTGTATTTCATTGGCGAGGTGGTGGATGTGACCGGGCATCTGGGTGGCCACAATTTTCAGTGGGCCTGGGCGTCGGGGGTGGCAGCAGGTAACGACGCTTAAAGCGGGCTCGTTCTGTCAGTGCTAATGGAAGAGGCCAGGAGCCGGCCCATGGATTCGAGTGATTTAAAGACTGGCCTCCAAGAAAAAACATCGAATTTACATTTATCTTTCATATTGTTAAGTGGCAACTGACCTTTTCCCACGATAGACTGTTCGCTTCCTATGGATGGGCTCAGACCGGTTTGCTTGTCATTTCATCACGTTCCCAATGCTCGACGGCCGTTGCCATGCGGAAGACTGCAATTGATCCGATTTTCGCTTCCCTGGCCCTTAATCCATGTTGCTATCCCTCAAGATGAAATATCAATCTCGCTTTCGTCATCTAACACTGTTCCTATTTAAGTGTTTCCTGTTTTCCTTCGCCATACTCGCGGTTTCACGCACCCTATTATTTCTGCATATTCAGGATGTGTTACCAGAAACAGGCGTTGATGATGACATCTGGAGGGCCTTCTTTTTTGGCGGGCGTTTTGATGCCAAGGTAACAGCGATTGCCTATTCTCCCCTATTGTTGAGCGGCTATGTCGTCGCCGCGTTTCATGGCGCGTACCAGCGCTGGTTAAGATTTGCAGTCCACTATCATACGGTTGTAGCGGCGCTCTATGTGGTCGGTTGCATATGCAACTTTTATTACTACACGACCTATGGCAGCCATATTGATCTGTTTGTTTTCGGGCTATGGGAAGACGACTCCACCGCCGTACTTGCCAACATCTGGCACGACTACCCCGTGGTACGCGGTTTCCTGGTGGCGTTCATTGTCGGTGCGCTGGCATACCTCACATCGCGGTGGTTCCTCCAGAGTCCGCTGGGGCGAATAAACCCGCAAGCCTATTGGCACTGGAGCGTTACGTCACTGGCGGTAGTCACAATTTTCCTGTCCACCTTCGTAACAGCACGAGGAACCCTCGATAGTCACCCCCTCAAGCGCTACCACGCCAGCGTTTCCCAGCACAAACCGCTGAATATGATCACCCCGAATGTATTCACAGCACTGGACTGGGCGACCTCTGATTACCAGGAACAGCGGCGGTTTGAGCCGGTTGCTAAGGCCAAACTGAGTGCCCAGATGGAAGAAGTACTCGGCCAGCCGACCCCGGTTTACCACACGCCCGAGAACAATTACCTCGAAAAGAATCCGCCCCATGTTGTCGTTGCCATGATGGAAGGTATGGGCATGAATATTATGGTGGAAGACAATCCCCCGGAGAACGACCTGCTGGGAAGCCTTCGCCCACATTTCGCAGAAGGGTTTCTTTTCGAGCGCTTTTTAGCAGGCACTTCCGGGACAATCGACAGCCTTGTAATGACACTGTTTCACAGTCCTGTGGCGACCCTCAGTCACTCCTCGGCCCAAGATACCACCTTGTCGGGTTCCGCAGTTCTACCCTACAAGCAGGCCGGATATGCGGTGGCGTTCCTGTACGGTGGGAATGGCATGTGGCGGAACCTGGCCGACTACCTTCCTACCCAGGGGTTTGACCGTGTCTATGATGAGAATGACATCATTGAGGCGATTCCGGAGTCGGCTGAACATTCAGGTACCTGGGGCGTGCCAGATGGTTTTCTGTTTCAGTTCGCCAACAAGCTAATGGAAGAGGCGGATAAGCCCACCCTGCTCTTCATTATGACCACCACCAATCATTCGCCGTACGAGGTGCCGGAAGATTATGAGCCCGGGCCGACAGAAATCAGCGACCGGCTTGCCGCCAGGGCCGACTATGAGGATGAGCAGGCCAAGAAGCTTCTTGAGACCTTTCAGTACGCCTCTGATGCGCTGGGTCAGTTCATGACGCGAATCAAGCAGTCATCGACCCTGCGCGATAAGACGGTTATTGCGGTATCCGGCGATCACCGCGTGCGGAACCTGAGTCCGCATGAGCCCACGGAATACGGCCTTACCTATGCGGTGCCATTCTTCCTGCACGTACCAAGCCCGGTCCTTGCTAACACGCCACACCGGTATGACCCGATGCGCATCGGATCGCACCGGGATATTTTTCCGACTCTGTACCATTTCAGTCTGCCAGACCAAGACTACATTACGCTCGGTGGCGAGAACCTACTGGACCCGGACGGGATCAGCAACGTGGGGTTCAATCTGAAGCGCACTATCAATGAGCATGGGGCGTTCAGCAATGACGGCTCTGATCAGTATTATCCCTGGCAGGAAGCTGATCCCCTGCTCAACCGTCGGCAGCCCAAAGAGAGCCAGCCATTCGATGCTGACTGGCCAGAGGAATATCAACGACTGATGGATTATTACCTTCGGTCTCGAGTGCTGTCCACGACTAGCCCGGATTCCGCATAGCTAATCAGCGCATCTCGCAGACTGGACGCGAATTTTCTCGGGCCGGCCTGCTCCAGGCAAACACAATGTCGGGCGTCGCCGCGGGTAACGATGCCTAACCCGAAGCGGGTTTAAACATTGCTGACCAAAACACCCCCACCGGCGGCAACAATGACCACCAGCCAGGCCGGACAGCGCCAAACCGTGAGCAGAAAAAAACAGGTCAAGGCAAGCGCAAACTCTTTGACCCCGGTGATGCTTCCGGTCCAGACCGGGTGATACAGCACGGCCCCGAGCAGGCCGACCACCGCCGCATTGACGCCGTGCAGCGCCGCCTGAACTGAGCGCCAGGCACTGACCCGGTTCCAGACCGGAAGCACTGCAAGCAACACGAGCATCCCGGGCAGAAAAATCATCACCAGTGCGATCCCAGCACCCGAGAGGGCGTTGGGTGAGTCCGCGCCAACGGCCCCGAGATAGGCCGCAAAGGTGAACAGCGGGCCTGGCACCGCCTGGGCGGCGCCGTAGCCGGCCAGAAAGGCATCGGCACTTACCCAGCCAGATTTGACCACTTCCGCCTCCAGCAGAGGCAACACCACATGGCCGCCACCGAATACCAGGGCCCCGGCCCGATAGAAGGCATCCGCCAGCCTGAAACCCTGCTGGTCACTGAGTTGGGCCAGTACCGGAAGAAGCAGCAGCAAGACGATGAACAGGCCGCCGGCCAACACACCAAGGGTCCTTCCTGTTTGCCTTGACCGGACCACCGCACCGGCGTTCTCCCCGCCGGCCTCGGCGATTGGAAGCCGTCGGCACAGAATCAGCCCGGCCACCGCGCCCAGGCCGATAGCGCCCACTTGGGCCAGCGGGGTCCCCGCCAACAACACCAGCAACAAGGCAGCCAAGGCAATGCCGGCCCGGGTTGGGTCCGGGCAGAGCTTGGAAGACATGCCCCAAACGGCGTGAGCGACGATCGCCACCGCGACTATCTTGAGGCCGCTGAGCAGACCTTCCCCAACCGGCCCGTGAAACAGGGATGCGCCCATGGCAAACGCAACGAGCAATAAGGCGGAAGGCAGGGTGAAAGCGAGCCAAGCCAGCAAGCCACCGCGCACACCGCCGCGCCTGAGGCCCAGCGCAAAGCCGACCTGGCTACTGGCCGGGCCCGGCAAAAACTGGCACAGGGCGACCAGGTCCGCATAGGCTTTGTCGGTCAACCAGCGTCGGCGCTCGACAAATTCCTGGCGAAAATAGCCAAGATGGGCAATCGGCCCGCCGAATGAGGTCAGTCCCAGCAACAAAAACGCCGTAAAGATTTCCAGCCCCGAGCCCGGCACCACTGTGCATTCGCGCTCACTGGCTTCGGCGAACACTTCACGATCCGGTTTAGACATATCGATAGTTTGACGAGTTTCTGTGACAGGAGAGTTTCACGGCAGATTCAGGGCTGGTAATTCAGTGCGCCAGCCAGCTTTCGCGCTTGTTTCAGCAGTCGCCGCTGACGCTCCCACTCGAATCTGAATTCTTCGCTAATGGTATCGTCAGGTTCTAATCCAGCCCGCGCCTCAGCCATCGCCTGATCAAGCGCCACGAGGCCCGCCTCGGCGCCTGGATTTGAATCCAGGTTTTCCAGCAGAGTCAGCCATGGCCGCGACCGACCGGAGCCGGCCTGCTCAATGCGGCGGCGGTAGTCCGCCTGTTTCGGACCAGAAACCAGCGCGTAGTCGTACAGCAGCTCGGTCGCGGAAAACATCAGGTCCGGCTCGCAGGGGCCGGCCAGAAAGCGCTCCATGGCCTGCTCCAGGCGCACACTCATGTCGGCCGCACCGCGTTTGCCATGGGCGTCTGCGAGCACCTCGGGCATGGTGCAGAGGAAATAGTTGCCGGCGTAGAAAGCGCTGGTTTCGCCATCCACGGCGATGTAAGGCCGCTCCGGCAGGTGGGAACGTTCGAGGAAATGTGGGTACAGACCGGCGACCGCGTCGTACAGGCGTTCGGCCTCAACGAGATTGGCATCGCCAGCCACGACCGCTTCAACCGTGTCAGAGACTGCATTGAAGTACGCACCCCATAATGGAAACTCCTGCGATGTGGCAGAATTGGCCGCAATCAATTTGCGAAAGGTATCGCCGATGTCGCGCAGGAACTCTGCCCGGGCGGCATAAGCTAGCGCGCTTGTGGGAACAGGCTCGGTTTGCGATTGCGCCAGGGCGGCGTCGATCTGTTTGAGAGCGTCAAGGTAGGCAGGATTGGGCGCCTCATCGGCGCCCTGGCCAGCCGGTTCCGGCAGCGACGAGAGTGATTGGCACCCCGCCAGAACCAGCATGGCGAACGCGGTTAACACACCGCGCAAGCGCGCTCTCATCGCAGAATAACCAGCGGCTTCTCAGCGGTTTTCAGCATTGTGGTGGTGGTACTGCCCACCAGGAACCGCCGGATGCGTGAGTGACCGTAGGCGCCCATAACCAGCAGGTCGATGTCGTGCTCTTCCTGATAGGCGTGCAGCGTCGGCTCCACGTCGCCTGCGCGAATCGCCAGGGTGATCTCCGAACCCAGCCCGGCCAGCATCTTCTCGGCCTTCTTCAGTTGCTCCCAACGGTCGTTGGTATCAGCACCCACCATCACCAGGTGCAGCGGCATACCCTTCAGCACCGGGCTACCAGCCAGCAGTTCCACGCCCTTAAAGGCAGTGGGGCTGCCATCGAACGCCAGCATGGCGCTCTTGGGGGCGGTGAACTCATCCGGCACCAGCAGGATCGGCCGATGCATGCTGCGAATCACGGTCTCCAGTTGGCTGCCAATGTGAATGTCCCGGTCGGAGCTGCTTTCACCGTGCAGACCCATGACCAGCAACCGGGTCTGATTTTCCATGGATAGCAACGATTCGGTCAGGTCACCGTGGCGCTGGCGCTTGGCGACGTCTTCCACGTCGGCACCGCGCACGCGGCGTTCGGCCTCGTCGAGCATATGGTGGCCGTGTTCCAGGGCCAGTTTCGAGCGTTTGCGATCCAGCTCGGCCAGTTCATCCAGCAGCTGTTCGCGACTCCCGAGGCCAATGCTTCCGGCCAAGTCCGGCTCCGCCGGATACCGCTCTTCGTCCAGAACGTGAAGCAACGTTACCGGGTTTTGCATGTGTTTACTGGCCCAGGCGGCGTAATCACATACAGCCGGCGCAGCGCGGGAACCATCGATACAGGCTACTACTCGTAACATTTCAACCTCGCCTTGCTGATCCTTGTGGTTGTTATTCTGACCCCGATCGTCTCCGGATTCCGTGGTCTGGCTCATGTCAGTGCCCCATCAACTGGTCGACCGACTCGGGCTTGTCGTGTACGCCAAAGCGGTCAACGATGGTGGCGCTGGCTTCGTTCAGGCCAATCACCTCAACATCGGCGCCTTCCCGGCGGAATTTGATCACGGCCTTGTCGAGTGCGCCCACGGCGGTGATGTCCCAAAAATGAGCCCGGCTCAGATCAATCACCACATTATCGACTGCTTCCTTGAAATCAAAGGCCTGGAGCAGCTTTTCTGAGGAACTGAAGAAAACCTGGCCCACAACGGTATAGGTGCGGGTATCGGTTTTCTCGTCCAACTCAGAGTCCACCATCATGTAATGACCAATCTTGTTGGCGAAGAACAGCGCCGCCAGCAACACACCGGCCAATACGCCATACGCCAGGTTGTGGGTAGCCACCACCACGACAACAGTCACCAGCATGACGATGTTGGTGGACAAAGGGTGCTCCTTGAGATTCTTGATCGACTCCCAGGAGAAGGTACCGATCGATACCATGATCATGACCGCCACCAGCGCCGCCATCGGAATCTGCACCAGCACGCTGTCGAGTACCAGCACCATGATCAGCAGGAACACACCGGCGGTCAGGGTGGACAACCGGGTGCGGCCGCCAGACTTCACGTTGATGATGGACTGGCCAATCATGGCGCAACCAGCCATGCCGCCAATCAGGCCGGAGCCGATATTGGCGATGCCCTGACCCTTGCACTCGCGGTTGCGATCACTCTCGGTGTCGGTCAGGTCGTCAACAATGGTCGCGGTCATCATGGATTCCAGCAGGCCCACTACCGCAAGCGGTAGCGAGTACGGCAGGATAATCATCAGGGTTTCCATATTCAGCGGCACGTCTGGCCACAGGAAAATCGGCAGGGTGTCGGGCAGCTCACCCATGTCGCCCACCGTGCGGATATCCAGGCCAAGTGCCACAGACACGGCGGTCAGCACCACAATGCACACCAGCGGCGATGGCAGCACCTTGCCCACGCCCGGCAGCAGCGGGAACAGGTAAATAATCCCCAGACCAGCGGCGGTCATGGCGTACACGTGCCAGGTGACGTTGGTCAGCTCCGGCAACTGGGCCATGAAAATCAGGATCGCCAGGGCGTTCACAAACCCGGTGACCACCGACCGGGACACAAAGCGCATCAGACTGCCCAGCTTCAGGTAGCCAGCCACGATCTGGATCACACCGGTCAGCAAGGTCGCCGCCAGCAGGTACTGCAGGCCGTGCTCTTTCACCAGCGTCACCATCAGCACCGCCATGGCGGCGGTCGCCGCCGAGATCATGCCGGGCCGGCCACCCACGAAGGCGATAATCACGGCGATACAGAAGGACGCGTACAGCCCCACTTTCGGATCCACACCGGCGATGATCGAGAACGCGATCGCCTCTGGAATCAGCGCCAGCGCGACCACTATGCCCGCCAGCAGATCGCCGCGGATGTTGGATAACCATTGGTTTTTCAGGGTATTAACCATGTCGAATTCCGTATTTGGTAAAACAGGTGCAAAGTCACCGAGCCGTCACCCGGGGTGATCGCAGAAACCTTCCCGACGTTCAATGCAGAGAAAACAGAAACAGGCGCTAGAGGGGACTGGCAGTCACGATTATCCGGCGAGCTTTGGTCAAAAGGGTTACAAATAAAGGGCGCGAAGCTTACCAGATTACCCCCATGTAAGTAAGGTAAGGGATACCCACTGCCCGATCCTCGGCTATTCTCAAAAGTGCGCAGTTGCAGGTTTGCCAATACCAACGCGTGGAGACTTTGCCGTTCATGGATGATGTCGCAGCGCAGTTTCTTGCTTCCAACCGCACCATGATTCACCTCGCCGTGGCGTTATTGCTTGGCGCCATTGTTGGCCTGGAGCGGGGCTGGGGCGCCCGGGAACAGCAATCGGGCGAACGCATTGCCGGTATCCGTACCTTTGCGCTGGTCGGTTTGTTGGGCGGCCTTTCGGCGGTGCTGGCAGACGCTATCACTCCCTGGGCGTTCCCGGTACTGCTCGCCAGTGTGGTCGCGATGGCCATCGTGGGGTACAGCCAACGCCTGGAGCACATCCGCGATTTCAGCATCACCGGCCTGGTAGGACTCGTGCTCACGTTTTGTTTTGGCGCCGTTGCCGTGGCCGTCGACCCAGTCGTGGCGACCGCGGCTGCGGTCATCACGGCGATCATCCTCGACAACAAAGAGGACATTCACAACTGGCTGTCCCGGCTGAAAGCCCACGAACTCGACGCGGCCCTTCGGCTACTGTTGATCACCGTGGTGCTGCTACCGCTGCTGCCCGACGAGGAAATGGGACCCGGCGGCGTGCTCAATCCGCGGGAAATCTGGTGGATGGTAGTGATGATCGCCTCGATCTCGTTTGTCGGCTACTTTGCCATGCGGGTCGTCGGCACCCATCGGGGCATCCTGTTTACCGGTCTGTTCGCCGGTTTGAGTTCATCCACCGCCCTCACCTTGCACTTTGCGCGACAATCGGCGCAGGCACCTGAGCTTACCCCGCAGTTCGCAACCGGCATCCTGGTCGCGTGTGGCACCATGTTCCCGCGGATTCTGGTGTACTGCTTTGTCATCAACCGGGAACTGCTTTCCAGCCTCACCTTGCCGGTACTCACCATGGCCCTTCTACTTTATGGCCCGGCTGTCTTGATTTGGCGCCACCATGCTCAACACCCGGAATCCAGTGAGCCGCCATTGAAAACGAACCCTCTGGAGCTTAAATCCGCCCTGCTATTCGGCCTACTGTTAACCGCAATCCTGATTATGGGGGAATTCCTGACCCGTTGGGTGGGCGACTCGGGCATCTATGTGTTGGCCGCCGTCTCGGGCATCGCCGATGTGGATGCGATCACCCTGTCCCTGACCCGTCTGTCCACTCAGACATTGGCCATCGAGGTGGCCGTCATCGGCATCGTCATCGCCTCGGCAAGCAACAATTTAACCAAGGCCGGGCTGGCCTGCGCCATTGGCAACCGACGCATGGGCATGCTCGTGGGTTTGCCCATGCTGCTGTCGTTATTAGCGGGGCTGGCGGTTGCCTGGCTTCAATAGCCCAGAAGTAGGCTCATAGCTAGCGGGCACGCCGGAAGGTCAGGTTATACCGGCAAGCACCCGTCAAGTGATGCTCACCGGCCTTCAGGGTCAAAACCCCGTGGTAACGGAGACGAGACGGCCCACCCCAAACCACCACATCGCCATGGCCGAGCGGCACCCGAACCGGTCGCTCACTGCGTTTCAGGCCACCAAACTGGAAGACCTGGGGAAGTCCGAGAGACACCGAAACAATGGGCTGACTGAAGTCGTCCTCGTCTTTGTCCTGGTGCAGCCCCATCTTGGCTCCGGGCTCGTACCGGTTGATCAGGCAAGCATCGGGTTCAAACTCCGCAAAGCCGACAGACTCCGCCGCTTCTCTGGCGATGCGGACAAACAGCTCTGGCATCGCCGGCCAGGGCTGGTTCGACACCGGGTCTTGCGGCTGATAGCGATAGCCCTTGGTGTCCGTTACCCAGCCTTGCTGGCCACAGCAGCTCATGGCGGCCGACATGGTGTGACCGCCCGGGGTTTGCATCTTCCGAAAAGGTGCCTGCCTGGTGACCTCTCCGATTCCCTGCAACAAGGCGCCAGCGTCGGCCGATACGAAGCCGCGCAACACCCAGGCACCCTCGGCGATGGCCTCGGTGCGGGGTTCCTCCGTGAGGTCGGCAAACAGATCTTGAGTCATGTCGGGTCACTCTCGTGCTCGGCAAACATTGTCTACCGGGCCGTTTTCAAATTTTATATTCAGTTTGTTCCTGCCGGAGCCCGGAACGGATCAGCGGCTCCCATGAAGGCCTGTTCATGAATCCGGCGGCGAAAACCCGTATATTCTATGGACTGTTACACACCAACTTAAGGATTGTTAGATGCTGTTGGCCATTCTATTTGGGGGTCTGATCGGTTACGCCTTTGGCAAATTTGCCGGGTTTCTTATCGGGGCCGCGATCGGTGCCTTTGTGTTCAACCGTCTGAAAACCCGCCTGATTGGCAAGCTCCACTCGGTTCAATCCGGCTTCATTGAATCCGTTTTTGCCGTTATGGGCGCGCTTTGCAAGGCAGACGGGGTGGTTTCCAGGGACGAAATTCAAATGGCAGAGGCGATGTTCACCCGCTTCCGTCTCAACGATAGCCAGCGTGCAAAAGCCAAGACAGCCTTTAACCGGGGCAAGGCACCCGAATTCAATTTGGATGCGGAACTTCGGCAGTTTTTGCGCATGTGCGGTGGCCAACCGGCGTTCCTGCAAATGTTCTTGCAAGTTCAGGTATCGGCCGTGGCCGCCGACGGCGTAGTGCACCCGGCCGAGCATGAGATGCTGGTGCGCATCGCCCGGGGCCTGGGCCTGCCCGAAAGCCAGGTGGATCAGCTGGAAGCCATGTTGCGAGGGGGCGCCCACGGCGGGCAGGCCGGCAGTGGTGCCGGTCAACGCACCACGGGACAGCAGATCGACGACGCCTACAAAGTCCTGGGCGTGTCGCCCTCAGCCAGTGATGACGACATCAAAAAGACCTACCGCAAGCTGATGAGTGAGAACCATCCAGACAAGCTGGCAGGCAAGGGCCTGCCTGAGAGCATGCGGGAAATGGCGGAAGAGCGGACGCGAGAAATCAGCCACGCCTACGACGTGATCAAGGAAGCCCGCAAAAAAGCGGGCTGAATAACGCTTTTACACCCGGGTTTCGGCCGGTTCAGAACCAGCGCGGGACCCGGGCGCGGTAAGCCTCGTACAACTCGCCGAACTGAACCGCCAGAGCCTTCTCCTCTTCCCGGGCCTGCCGGGTAATCACCAGCACGCCGGCGATCAAACACACCAGAGAAAAAACACTGGGCAGGGCCAGGAAAAAGCCTAGCTGGCCGGTCATCACGGCGATGAACAGCGGGTTGCGCGAGCGGGCGAACGGCCCTTCGGTCAACAGATGCCGGCCGTCTTTGCGTGGATCAATCCCGGAACGCCAGTCCTCGTGCATATAGGCCTGCAGGTAATTCACGCTGGTGAACGACACCAGCAACAGCAGCATGCCAACCAACAGCACCGGCCACTGATATAACGCTGAGCACACGCCGAGCCAGCCATCAATGTCGGCAAAGATCCGGACCACACAAACAGTCACGATAAACGCCCGGAACACGTTAAAGATCTGCCGGTGCCACCAGGGTGCGCTGCGCGGTGCGCCATAATTGATATGAGAGAAGTGCATCCGGCGAAACAATCCCAGGGCCCGGCCGCTGAACTGCAGTCCGATCATCAGGAAAAAGATGCCGAGAAAATGACGCACCAAGGGTTCGATAGCTTCCATACAACTCGCTTAAAACGTTTTAGCCTTGGCAAGCTTATTATCTGAGGACGTTTGTGAAAAGCGCTTTTGCCGTCAGCGCCGGTCGTTACCTGCTGATTGAACGGGCATATTACCTGTTATGACATGTCATCGGATTGGCAATGTGCAGTAGCATCGTTGTAAAGCCAACAGTCGGATACGCCGCCATGCCAACGCCTCCCAGCACATTCACTCCCATACACGCCTTCTGCGACGATGCCCTCGGCTCGGCCGACGCTACCGAACTGGCGCACCGTGTGAAACGTGGCGACGTATCGGCCCGGGAACTGACAGAAGCCGCAATTGCCCGAGCTCAGGCGGTGGATGACCAGATCCGGGGCCTGGCAGCGCCGGCCTATGAGCGGGCCCTGGCCTGTGCGAAGGAAACAGACCGACGGGGGCCGGCGACGGCCCCGGGCTTTTTTGCCGGCGTACCAACCGCCATCAAAGACAACACCGACATTGCAGGCCTGCCCACCCGTCATGGATCCGCGGCGGTACCAACCTCCATAGCGCGCCGTACCAGCCCGCCGGGCCAGCAGTTGCTGAACCAAGGCTTCATCTGCCTGGGCAAAAGCACCTTGCCAGAGTTTGGCTTTAACGCCAGTACCGAGCCTGCAGAGGGCCATCCCGCGCGCAACCCCTGGAACCCCGACTACTCAACGGGTGCATCTTCAGGCGGCTCGGCGGCTCTGGTTGCCGCCGGTGTCGTACCGGTAGCCCATGCCAACGATGGTGGGGGTTCCATTCGCATCCCCGCCGCCTGTTGCGGACTGGTCGGGCTGAAACCCAGCCGGGGGCGACTGATGGCTAACGACGCCGCCGCCGCTCTACCAATCAACATCATCAACGATGGCATTGTCAGCCGGTCAGTCCGGGACACCGCCAATTTTATGATCGAAGCCGAGCGCGATTTCACACCCAGCGGCCTACCCGCTATCGGCGCCATTGAAGGCCCATCCGGTAAGCCACTGACCATCGGTCTGGTGATTGACTCCCTCAATAACCAGCCCACCGATGCAGAAACCCGCGCCGCGGTGGAGCACACTGCCCGACGCCTGGAAAAACTGGGCCATCGCGTCGTGCCGGTTCCCATACCCGTGGCCGATAGTTTTGCGGAGGATTTTGCGCTTTATTGGGCGTTTCTGGCGTTCGGAGTAACGGCCAACGGCAAAAGACTGCTGCACCCGGAGTTCGACAAGACGCGCGTTGATGGCCTGACGGCGGGCCTGGCAGCCATGTTCAAAAAGCGCTTCTATCGGCTTCCCGGCGCACTCTGGCGGCTAAAGCGGTCGGCCCGGGATTACGCCCGTGCCATGGAGGGCTTTGATGCCGTGCTCACGCCGGTGTTAGGACACACTACCCCGCCCCTCGGCCATCTGAGCCCAACCCTGCCGTTCGATACCCTCTTCGAGCGGCTACTGAAGTACGTGAGTTTTACCCCTTTGGCCAACGCCACAGGTGCGCCAGCCATCTCTCTGCCACTGGGGATGACCAACACTCACCTGCCGATTGGTGTGCAACTGATGGGGCAGCATGGCGGGGAGCGCAGCCTGCTGGATCTGGCCTTCAGCCTGGAAGCAGAAACGCCCTGGCCGCTTATCAGTGAATTTGCCGTCGACAATCAGGCAGGCGCAATGACCGAAACCGTGGACTGACCGTCGGCATTCCAGGCCACCACCCTGTTGCGGCCCTGCCCCTTGGCTTCGTACAGGGCCTCGTCGGCCCAGCGGAAAATGTCCTTGGTGGCATCCGCCCTGGCGGGTGACACGGTGCAAACACCGACACTGACGGTCAGGTGCAGTATGTCTCCTGAGACCGGAAAGGCGGTTCGCTCGATCTCTGCCCGGATACGCTCGGCGACCTGATTGGCGCCAGTGGCTGGGGTGTCCGGCAAGAGCACCACGAATTCCTCGCCGCCGTACCGGGCTGCCAAATCCTGGGGCCGGGTTACAAACTTGCGAATGCACTGGGCCACCATCTTCAGGCAATCATCGCCAATCAGGTGGCCGTAGGTGTCGTTGAATTTCTTGAAGTGATCAATGTCGAGCACCAACAGCGACAAAGGCTCCTCAAAGCGGAAGGCCCGCACAACTGCCGACTGAAACACCCGATCAAAGTGACCACGGTTCTTCAGTCCGGTCAGCGCATCGGTGGCACTCAGTTCCGTAAGCTGCTCGTTAAGATGCTCCAAGTCCCGAGTCCGTTCCTGCACCCGCTGTTCAAGTTGGGAATTTGCCTCACGCTGCACCTGCAGGGATTTCTCCTGGGCCATTCGGGCCTTTCGTTCTTCCCGAATCAGCTTCTGTTGCGCTTCAAACACTCGCTTCTTTTCCCGATCCAGCCGATCCGCCAAGGCAATGGATAGCAGAATGACCCCGAGTGCAGAGCCCACCTGTGTTGCGTTTTCCGTTAACAGGTTGCGAGGCAGCACCGTGAACTTACTCAGGGCCAGGGTGATGCCACCGAACAGCATGAACACCCAGGCAAAGGTGTAGTAGCGGGCTGCCGGATCCTTGCGATACCAGCGGATGATGCTCAATACCAACATGGTCGAGCAGCCCACGAATGCCACCAGAATGGTCGGCAGGATCATATGCTTGTAAGGCACCACCAAACCCGCTGCGGCGAGCGAGCCAGCAGCAACGATAACGGCAATGGTCCAGGGATTGAAAAACGGATGGTTGCTGCGGGACACGTTGATAAAGCCAATGCTGAACGTCCCGCCAAATAGCACTGCCAGATTCAGGAAGACAATAATCGCCTGATCGTTCCACCAAGTGGAACCCGGCCAAAGATACTGAAACGCCACACCATGAAGACTGGCCAAGAACAGCGGCATCGCGGTGATGTACCCGACGTAATGCAGGAAACTCCGCTCCCCCACGGCCATGAACACAAACAGGTTATAGAGAATCATCACCAGCACGATGCCGTAGTAAAGGCCCTGAAAAATACTGCGGGCCTGCTCATCGGCGAAGAAACTGTTTTGCTCCCAAAGAACCAGCGGGACCTGCATGGAGCTGGTGGTTTCTACTCGCAAATACACCCGGGTAGGCTCATCCGCCCCGAGCGTGACCGGAACGATGAAATTACGGTGCTCAATGGGCCGCGCGGAAAACGGGAGTTTATCCCCCAGCACCAGGGCATCGGCTCCTGGCGAGGTCGGATTGATGTAAACCTCAATTCGATCCAGAACCGGGTAGGCGATTTCCAGAAAGGCCCGAATTTCCGACTCGGTTGGATTTTGTAGGGCAAAACGAAACCAGTACGCCGCCTTGCCATAGCCCAGGCTGACGCTGTCACTGCGATTCTGCTGCCATTCCTGATCACCTAGCTGGGTAATCGTTTGGATACTCACAGGCTCGCCGCTTTCCGGCCAGTAGTCCACGAAGCGCGATAGCTCGAGACGGTCGGAGTTAAGATCCCATGATGCCAAACGCTGCTCCGCGGCTATCCCGACAGACGGGTTACCGAGAGCAGCCAGACAGACCAGGGTCAGTAAACGCAGAGCTTTCATCAGGAACTCGCTGAACAAGCATTTTTATTATCCTCGCGCCCGATTATGGTTCAAACAGAGGTTTTTTGCTGTCAACCACAACCATTTGACGCAAATTAACATAAAAAGCTACAAACTCCGGTTACCCCCCGCGCCCTCTGCGGACGGGAAAATGGAGAGAAGACGTTGAAAACTCGACTCGGGCTCTGACTCGATCACCAGCGCCTCACCACAGATGGGGTGCGTCAGCGCGAGGCGTGTCGCCGCCAGCATCAATCGCCCCTGTCCGAAGCGTTCAGCAAAATAGCGATTGTGACGGCCACGACCATGGTTGGCATCACCAATGATCGGATGGTTGATGTGTTTCATGTGTCGGCGCAACTGGTGTTTGCGCCCAGTCTCCGGGTACAGCTCAACCAGCGCGTACCGGCTGCTCGGGTATCGCTCGATGGCAACCGGAATTTCCGTGGTGGCCAGAGTCCGAAACCGGGTACGGGCCTCCCGCGCTGGCTGCTCCACGCCTTTTAGCCGGCGATCTTCCGGCTCCTCCCGCAGCGGATGATCAATGAGTCCGGAATCGGCCGGCCAGCCTCGAACCATGGCCTGGTAGGTCTTATGCATCTGTCCAGCCATCATTGCCAGCCCCAGTTCACGGGCGGTATCGGCGTCCTTGGCGAACAGTAGAACCCCAGAAGTGGGCCGATCCAACCGATGCACCGGATACACGTGCCCTCCACCGTTGAGCGCCCGGGCGTGCTGCAGGGCAAACTCGGTTTCATGCTTGTCGATCGGGCTCCGGTGCACCAACAGCCCCGCCGGCTTGTGCACGGCCAGCAGCCATTCGTCTTCGTACAGCCGGGTTAATGGATTCGTCAACGGCAACACCACTTAGAAAAAAACATAGGGAAACGCGGTTCAAGAAACTGCAAAAACGGCCGATTATAGTCTCATAGCGCCGATGGCTGTGACATCCATCGGCGTTCGCGCTTCCAGCCCATTGCAAACAGGTCACTCCATGAATTGGTATTCCCGCAGCATACTCAACCGTATTCTCACGATCGTTTTTGTCGCAAATCTGGTCATCGCGCTTGTCGCGGGCCTATATTTCAAAACCTCACTGGACACTGGGGACGACTACAGCAGCCTGGTCGGCAGCGAAATGGTTCACGCATTGGAAGCGCAGGACATTCTCGCCAATTTCAAAACCCAGGTGCAGGAGTGGAAAAACGTCCTGATACGTGGCGACGACGACGGCCAGCGGGACAAATACTGGGGGCGCTTCCAGGAACGGGAAGCCGAGATCCAGTCGCAACTGGACGACCTGATTCCGGTGCTCACCGACCCGCAGGCGAAGAAACTGATGACTCAGTTCCAGCGCGCCCACGAGCGAATGGGCGGCGCCTATCGCAAGGGCTTTCAGGCCTTTGTCGACTCCGGATACGAACATTCCGCCGGTGATGCTGCGGTAGCGGGTATCGACCGCGAGCCTGCCAAATTGGTTTCTCAAGCGACCGAACGCCTGCGGGATTACAGTCTGTCCTACGCCAGCGACCTGAAAACGACGGTCGAGGACAGCACCTGGCGGATCGGCAGTCTGCTGTTCGCGGCGATCATCATCGGCACCATTGCCTGTGTCATCGTACTGATCCGCTCAGTGGTCCGGCCTGCACAGCAACTCATCGGCCAGTTGGACAAACTGGGGCAAGGCGATCTGTCTGAGCGCACTACCCTCACCCGCAAGGATGAACTGGGCCGCCTGGCAGATACCGCCCGGGCGCTGCACAGCTTTTTGTCCGAGACCGGCGACCTGATGCGCAATAACGTGACCCAGTTGGAGAACACCGGCTCACTGATCCGAAACAATGCCGATCGGGTGTCTGCTCAGTCGGATCAAGCACACCAGCGCATTGACCAGATTGCCACCGCCATGAATGAAATGTCGGCTACAGCTCAGGACGTGGCCCATCACGCGGCATCGGTCGCCTCCCAGGTGGACGAAACCGCGGGCCAGACCCAACAGGCTGACCAGCAGATCAATCACGCGGTTGAAAGCATGAAGCGGCTGACCGACCAGATCCAGAGCTCAGCCCAAACCGTCAATCAGCTGGCCAGCGATGGTCGCCGGGTCGGCGATGTCATGCAGGTGATCCGCGAGATCGCGGATCAAACCAACCTGCTGGCCCTGAACGCAGCCATCGAGGCGGCTCGGGCGGGTGAAGCCGGGCGCGGGTTTGCCGTGGTGGCGGACGAAGTCCGAAACCTGGCCGCGAAAACCCAGGAAGCCACCGTGGAAATTGACCAGATCATCGAAACCATCGGCTCTGCGTCCCGAGACGCCACCGAGTACATGCAAGCCTCGGGTGTGGTTGCCGAGGAGAGCAGTGAGTCAGTGGAAGCGGTTCGTCACACCTTGAGCGAAATCAGCCAGCGCATGGCCAGCGTCAACGACGCCACCACCCAGGTGGCAACCGCCGCGGAGCAACAGACCAGCGTCAGCGAAGACATCAGTCGCAACGTAACCGAGGTGGCGGAGATTTCCGAAGCCATGCACGACGCCGCAGAAGAAAACCTGCGCACCGTGCCAGAACTGGACAACATGGCCCGTCAGGCCCGGGAACTGGCCGCCCGCATTCGCGGTTAAGACTGCCTTAAAAATCAGGGCCGGCAGCAAAAACTGCCGGTCCGCACAAAAAATCAGCAAGAAACAGTTGCAACGACTTCAAACCGTGGGTTAGATTCAACCCAGACTTGTTCATACAACTCAGAGCAGATTGTTCGCTTTATGAATTTCAACGCTGTAATCGTCCTAGTGAAGCTTGTCCTGGTGGTCGTGGTACCGTCCGGGGGCTTTTGCGTGGACAAGCGGGTGAACTAGCAACAACCTGACAAGACACCAAGAGCCCCCGGCACCGCAAGGTCCCGGGGGCTTTTTTTTGCCGCGACAAAAGGAAAATTCGACCATGAACGGCGCACAGCACATCCTCGACGCGTTCCATCGCCACAGCATCACCACCGTGTTCGGTTACCCGGGCGGCTGCATCATGCCGCTTTACGATGCACTGGTGGACGATGTCGGTACCGAGCACGTGCTGTGCCGGCATGAACAGGGCTGCGCCCTGGCCGCCGACGGCTACGCCCGCGCCAGCGGCGAGCTGGGCGTATGCATCGCCACTTCCGGCCCCGGCGCCACCAACCTGATCACCGGGGTGGCCAATGCCCACCGGGACTCCATCCCCATGCTGGTGATCACCGGGCAAGTCCCTTCCGGCCTGATCGGCACCGACGCCTTCCAGGAGACCGACGTACTTGGCATGACCCTGGGCATCGTCAAACACAGCTATCTGGTCGACAGCGCCGACGAGCTCGAAGCGGTCATGGATGAGGCAATCCATCTGGCTCAGTCTGGCCGCCCTGGTCCGGTATGGATCGACATCCCGAAAGACGTTTTGCTGTCGGAAGCCCAGGCGCCGCAAGCCGCCCCTGACTTCGCACTGGCCGATCAACCCCAGGCCACCGACCTCACCACGGCACTGACGATGCTGCGTTCAGCGCGCAAACCTCTGTTGTACAGCGGCGGCGGAGTTAGCCTCGCCCATGCCGAGGACAGCTTCCGCAACTTCGCCGAAGCCTCCGCCATGCCCAGCGTGATTACCCTGAAAGGCATCGGCAACGGCGGCAAACACGGTACCCACCACCTGGGCATGCTCGGCATGCACGGCTCCCGCGCCGCCAACCGCGCAGTGGATGAGTGCGACCTGTTACTGGTCATCGGCGCCCGCCTGGATGACCGCGCCACCGGCAAACTCGACACCTTCGCGCCCAATGCCCGACTGATCCACATTGATGCCGACGCGGCGGAAATCAACAAACTGCGCCCCGCTGATTTGTCCATTCGCGGCGACCTGAACTCGATCCTCACCGATCTGGCCGAGGCCCTCAAAAATTCGCCGTTGGCCATTGGCGATTGGCAAACCCAGTGCCGCACCTGGCACACCACTGGTGGCTTCAGCGCAGCAGACAACGAAGAACCCCTGGCGCCCATCACCGGGCCGGCCTTCGTGCGCCAGCTGTCGCGCATCGCGCCGGACAACACCGTCATCGCCTGCGACGTTGGCCAGCACCAGATGTGGGTAGCCCAGCACTACCAGTTCGACCATCCCCGGCACCACCTTTCCAGCGGCGGCCTGGGCACCATGGGTTTCGGCTTACCAGCGGCCATCGGCGCCCAATTCGCTGATCGCCAGAGCACCGTCATCAACGTGGCCGGCGACGGCTCGTTCATGATGAACGCTCAGGAGCTGGCCACCATCCGCCGCTACAACCTGCCCCTGAAAATGATCGTTCTGGACAATCAGTGCCTGGGCATGGTCCGCCAGCAACAAGAACTGTTCTACAACAACCGCGAAAGCCAGATCGACCTGGACGACAACCCGGATTTCGTTGCCATGGCCCGGGCCTTCGACATCCCGGCCCTGCACATCGAACGCACCGACCAGATCCGCCGCGGCATAGAAACCATCTTGGCCTACGACGGCCCAATGCTGCTGCACGTAGCCATTGCCCGGGAAGAAAACGTCTGGCCCATCGTCAAACCCGGCGCCAGCAACCGCGAAATGATCGACGAAACCAAAAAGCGCACCACCACCGCCCAACGGGAGCACGTTGCATGAACTCTTCTATTCAGCCGGCAAACCCGCCTTCGACTCCGAGCTATACCCTGACCTGCCGCATGTCCCAGGAGGCCGCGGCTCTGGAGCGCCTGTGCCAGGTGGTGCGCATACGCGGTTTCAAGATTGCCCGTATGGCGGTGGAAACCGCCGGCGAGCATCTGGATATTGCCCTCACTCTGGAGGGCACACGGCCCATTGCCATGCTGCAGTCGCAGTTACTGAAGTTGCACACGGTGGCTGAGGTGGTTCTTGAGCAGGGGGCTTTGGCTCGGTCGGTTCGGGCTTGAGGTTGGGTGCTTCTTTTTTTGTAGCCTGTTGGTTGGGGGGCGGGTGGGGGTGTCTTTTCTTCTGGGAAAAACAACTCGCTGCGCTCAGACATCTTTTTCCCGGCAGAAAAGACACCCCCACCCCCTACCGACGGGCAACACCGATAGGCCGACTGGAAAGACAAAAGCGCAGGAATGAAAAAAAGGAATTGGTGGTTGAAACGGTTCTGATGCCACCCTGGTTTCAGACTTGTTCAGTTAAACGAACAGCATTGATCTTTTCTGTTCGTGAACCGGTGAAGTCAGCTCGGCGCGGGGTGGTAGGTAGGTTTTCTGCCGGAAAAAGATGTCTGAGCGCAGCGAGTTATTTTTCCAAAGAAAATCTACCTGCTACCCCGCAAGCCCGCCCCTCAACAACCAGTCTCCAAAGAAAGAATCCGCCAAAGTCCAGACCTGCACAAAAAACACCCGCTGGGCCGAAAAGCCACAGCGGGTGCAAACACAGGAGAGGTTGGTTTTCGTTTAGATCATTTCGATGGCCACAGCAGTACCCTCACCGCCACCGATGCACAATGACGCCACACCGCGCTTCAGACCACGCTGCTTCAGTGCGTTGATCAAAGTGATCAGGATGCGAGAGCCAGAAGAGCCGATCGGGTGACCTAAAGCACACGCGCCGCCGTGGACGTTGACCTTTTCGTGGTCCAGGCCCAGTTCGTTGATGGCAGCCAGGGTGACCACGGCGAAGGCTTCGTTAATCTCGAAGAGATCGACGTCGTCTTTGCTCCAGCCGGCCTTGGCCAGCACCTTCTCAATGGCACCGATGGGCGCCAGGGTGAACTCGGACGGCAACCGGGCGTGGGTGGCGTGGGCGATGATTTTCGCCTGCGGGGTTAGGCCGCGGGCGTCGGCTTCGGCGGCCGAGGCCAGTACCAGGGCGGAGGCGCCGTCGCTGATGGAGCTGGAGTTGGCCGCGGTGACTGAACCGTCTTTGGCGAACGCCGGCTTCAGGTGCGGAATCTTTTCCGGCTTGGCGTTACCCGGCTGTTCGTCGGTGTCCACCACGGTGTCACCGCCACGGCCCGGTACGGTCACCGGCACGATTTCATCTCTGAACCAGCCGTTTTCGATGGCCGCCAAGGACTTCTGCAGCGAGCCGATGGCGAACTCGTCCATGGCCTGACGGCTGATGTCGTACTTGTCGGCCGTGCGCTGGGCGAACACGCCCATCAGGCCGCCTTCGTAGGCGTCTTCCAGGCCGTCCAGGAACATGCTGTCCATGACCTGGCCGTGGCCCATGCGCATGCCGCCGCGGGCTTTGGGCAGCAGGTACGGTGCCTGGCTCATGTTTTCCATGCCGCCGGCGATCATGATGTTGTTGGTGCCGGCCTTGATCTGGTCGTGGGCCATGATCACCGACTGCATGCCAGAGCCGCACATCTTGTTGATGGTGGTGCAACCGGAGCTGTCCGGAATACCCGCGGCGCGGGAGGCCTGGCGTGCTGGCGCCTGGCCGAGGCCACCGGGCAACACGCAGCCCATGATCACTTCCTGAACGTCGGCCGGCTGGAGCCCGGAGCGTTCGATGGCCGCCTTGATGGATTCGGCGCCCAGTTGCGGTGAACGCACGGAACTCAGTGAGCCCATCATGCCGCCCATGGGCGTTCGGGCCGAGCCCGCAATTACTACGCTGTTGTTACTCATAAACTTTCCTCACAATTCCTGGTGGCCTTTCGGCTCTTGCCCAATATTTAGCCTCGACCCAACACGGAGCGGGCAATAATTTCTTTCATCACCTCCGAGGTGCCGCCATAAATCCGCTGAACCCGGGCGTCCATGAACGCTCGTGAGATGGGGTATTCGGTGGTGTAGCCGTAGCCGCCGAACAGCTGCAGGCAGCCGTCCGCCACCCGACACTGCATTTCGGTGGCGCTGTACTTGGCCATGGAGGCGGTCGGCGCATCCAATTCGCCCTGCTCGTACAGGTCGATGCACTCGTTCACGAACGCCCGATTAACCCGGTAGTCGGTTTCCATGCGGGCAATCTCGAAGCGGGTGTTTTGCAATTGGGCCAGCTTCTGGCCAAACAGTTCCCGCTCCTGGGCATAGGCAATGGTCAGATCCAGGGCGCCGCGAGCTGCCGCGACACCCAGAGCCCCGATCACCAGGCGCTCACGGGGCAGCTCCCGCATCAGGTAAATGAAGCCCTGCCCTTCTTCACCCAGCAGAGCTGAAGACGGAATGCGCATGTCGGAGAAGAACAGCTCGGAGGTATCCCCCGAGTGCTGACCGATCTTGTCGAGGTTGCGGCCCTTGCTGAAGCCTGGCAGAGAGGTGTCCACCAGGAATAGGCTGATGCCCTTGGCGCCGGCGGACGGATCGGTCTTGGCTGCGACAATCACCATGTCGGCGTGCTGGCCGTTGGTGATGAAGGTCTTGGAGCCGTTCAAGATGTAGTCGTCGCCGTCTTTGACCGCGCTGGTGCGAATCGCCTGCAGGTCACTGCCGGCGCCCGGTTCGGTCATTGCGATGGCACCCACCGCCTCGCCGGAGACCATTTTCGGCAACCAGTACTCGCGTTGCTCCTCACTGCCCATGTGGCTCAGGTACGGAGCGACAATGTCCGAGTGCACCATCACGTTAGTGGACAGAGCGCCGTAGCCCATCCGGGCCAGTTCTTCGCCAACCACCACGGAATACAGGAAAGGCGCGCCGCAGCCGCCCATCTCCTCCGGCACGTCCACACACAGCATGCCGGCGTTACCCAGAGTATTCCAAAGCTCCCGTGGTACCAGGCCGGACTTCTCCCAGGCTTCGTAATGGGGCTGCACCTCGGTCTCGAGGGCTTTGATAACCGAATCCCGGAACAGGGCCAGTTCTTCTTGATCAACAGGGCTGGTCATTATTATCTCCCGCCAACTAAGGCTGTCACTTCGGCGCCATGCGCAGGGCGCTGTCGAGACGAATCACTTCGCCATTCAAAATCGGATTGCGGACCATCTGGTCCACCATCATGCCAAACTCTTCCGGCTTACCCAGCCGCTTGGGGAACGGCAGAGTAGCCGCCAGGCTCTCCTGAACTTCTTCCGGCATACCCGCCATCATCGGGGTCATGAACAGACCCGGTGCAATGGTGTTCACGCGGATGCCCTCACGGGCCAGCTCGCGCGCGGACTGCAGGGTCAGTGATACCACACCGCCTTTCGATGCACTGTAGGCGGCCTGGCCGATCTGCCCTTCGTAGGCAGCCACCGACGCGGTATTGATGATCACGCCGCGCTCGCCGTCGGCGTTGGGCTCGCGGGTAGCCATGTCGGCCGCCGCCAGACGCAGAATGTTGAAGGTGCCGATCAGGTTGACCTGAATCACCTTGCTGAATTTCTCCAGCGGCATCACGCCTTCGCGGCCAAGGATCTTCGAGGCGGGCGCAATGCCGGCGCAGCTCACGGCCACGCCACAGGGGCCATGGGCCTCGCGGGCGGCCGTCAGGGCAGCCTCGGCGCTGTCCGGCGAGGTCACGTCGCAATGCAGGAACAGACCACCGATGTCGGCTGCGACCTTTTCGCCCTGCTCCTGGTTCACGTCCAGAATCGCTACTTTGCAACCGGCCGCAGCGAGCGCCCGGGCAGCACCTTCACCGAGACCGGACGCTCCACCTGTTACAATGGCCGCAACGTTTTTGAATTCCATTATTCACTCCTTAATTGTGTGCATCCTCAGCGATCCCAGTGTGAATCCCGATGGATTTTTTGTTCATTTGCCAGCTTCAAATACTTTACGTTTACGTAAACTTTATCTAACCTAGCTCTAAAAAGGAAATAGCCATGGTTAAAAAAGAAACATACAGCATCAGTGAACTCGCCAAAGAGTTCGACGTGACCACCCGGAGCATCCGGTTCTATGAGGATCAGGAACTGCTCAAGCCGACGCGCCGTGGGCAAACACGGATCTTCAGCTCCAAGGATCGTGTCCGGCTGAAGCTCATTCTTCGTGGCAAACGCATGGGTTTTTCTCTGTCGGAAACCAAAGAATTGTTCGACCTGTGGGACGAGACCCTGAGCGGCAACGAGAAACAGCTCCTGCTTATGCTGGAAACCCTGAGTCGTAAACGCGCTCAACTGGAACAGCAGAAAAACGACATCGCCATGGCTGAAATGGAAATGGATACCGCGGAAGCACGATGCCGCGAAGCACTCGCTGAGCTGCACCAGAGAAAGAAAGACCAGCAGGTATCAACAAACGACAAACAAACAATCGAAGCCGAACAGAGATAGATCGCAGTCCGCGCTTATAAAAGACGCCCTGCTCCCGAGCTGTCCGGTTCAGCAAAATTGCCAGTAGAGATCATATAAAAGGTAACAACCATGAAATCACAATACTCAGAACTCAATTTTGGCCTTGGTGAAACCCTGGACATGCTGCGCGAGCAGATTAACGGCTTCGCAGCCTCAGAAATCGCCCCCCGCGCGGAAGAAATTGACCGCAACAACGAGTTCCCCATGGACCTCTGGCGCAAGATGGGTGACATGGGCCTGCTGGGTATCACCGTCTCTGAAGAGTATGGCGGTTCAGGAATGGGTTACCTGGCGCACGTGATCGCCATGGAAGAAATCAGCCGGGCTTCTGCCTCAGTTGGCCTGTCCTATGGCGCCCACTCCAACTTGTGTGTGAACCAGATCTACCGCAACGGCACCGAAGAGCAGAAGCAGAAATACCTGCCCAAGCTGGTGAGCGGCGAACACGTTGGCGCCCTGGCTATGTCCGAGCCCAACGCCGGCTCTGACGTCATCTCCATGAAGCTCTCAGCCCGTGACGAAGGCGACCACTTTGTGCTGAACGGCAGCAAGATGTGGATCACCAACGGCCCCGACGCCAGCACCTACGTGATCTACGCCAAGACCGACACCTCTGCCGGTTCCCGCGGCGTGACTGCCTTCATCGTCGAGCGCGACTACCCGGGCTTCAGCCGTCACCAAAAGCTGGACAAGCTGGGCATGCGCGGCTCCAACACCTGTGAGCTGGTGTTCGAAGACTGCAAAGTACCGCGCGAAAACATCCTCGGCGGCGAAGGCAACGGCGCCAAGGTCCTGATGAGCGGCCTCGACTACGAGCGCCTGGTCCTGGCCGGCGGCCCGCTGGGCATCATGCAGGCGGCGCTGGACGTGACCGTGCCCTACATCCGCGAGCGCAAACAGTTCGGCCAGGCCATCGGTGAGTTCGAACTGGTACAGGGCAAGGTCGCCGACATGTACACCTACATGAACACCGCCAAGTCCTACGTCTACATGGTCGCCATGTCCGCCGACCGCGGCGAGACCACCCGTAAAGACGCCGCCGGCGCCATCCTCTACTCCGCAGAAATGGCCACCAAACTGGCCCTGGACGCCATCCAGCTGCTGGGCGGTAACGGTTACATCAACGAATACCCGACAGGCCGCCTGCTGCGCGACGCCAAGCTCTACGAAATCGGCGCAGGCACCTCAGAAATCCGCCGGATGCTGATCGGCCGAGAGTTGTTCCTGAACAAGTAATCGTTCGGAAACCCCTGCCCACGTTTGACAGGGTTTGCGGGCGGGGCTTTCCGGGAATGTCGTAGGCCATGGACGGCCGGAGACAAGCGCACAGGGATGTGCTTGTAGCGGTTCCCGGAAAGCCCCGGCCGCAAAGCCCGACTGCACACGGATGAAAACGCTATGACCATACTCCAGAGCAAAATAAATCCAAGATCTGACGAGTTCCAGGCCAACCAGGAAGCCATGGCGCAAGCCGTCGCCGACCTGCGGGACAAAGTCTCCACCATCCAGCAAGGCGGCGGCCCCTCCTACCAGGAACGCCACGTTGCCCGAGGCAAACTGCTGCCCCGGGAGCGCATCAACCGTCTGCTGGACGACGGCTCCCCCTTCCTCGAGATCGGCCAGTTTGCCGCCTATAACGTCTACGGTGAGGAAGTACCGGCCGCAGGCGTGATCGCTGGCGTGGGCCGGGTGTCCGGCACCGAGTGCATGATCATCGCAAACGATGCCACGGTAAAAGGCGGTAGTTACTACCCACTGACCGTCAAAAAACACCTGCGGGCGCAGGAAATTGCCCTGGAGAATCGCCTGCCCTGCATCTACCTGGTGGACTCCGGCGGCGCCAACCTGCCCCGCCAGGACGAAGTCTTCCCGGATCGCGACCACTTTGGGCGCATCTTCTACAACCAGGCCCGCATGTCCGCCGACGACATCCCGCAGATTGCCGTGGTCATGGGCCTGTGTACCGCCGGTGGTGCCTACGTGCCAGCCATGGCGGACGAATCCATCATCGTGCGCAACCAGGGCACAATCTTCCTGGCCGGCCCGCCGCTGGTGAAAGCCGCCACCGGTGAAGTGGTCAGTGCCGAAGACCTGGGCGGTGCCGATGTGCACTGCAAGACCTCCGGTGTTGCCGACCATTACGCCGAGAACGATGCCCACGCCCTGGAAATCGCCCGGCGCAGCATCTCCAACCTGAACCGCCGCAAGCCGGCCGAAGTGGAGATCCGCAAACCCAAGGCACCGCTGTACGACCCGGAGGAAATCTACGGCATCGTCGGCACCGATCTGCGCAAACAGTTCGACGTGCGCGACGTGATCGCCCGCATCGTCGACGGCTCCGAATTCGACGAATTCAAACGCTACTACGGCCAAACCCTGGTCACCGGCTTTGCCCACATCCACGGCTACCCGGTGGGCATCATCGCCAACAACGGCATCCTGTTCAGCGAAGCCGCCCAGAAAGGCGCCCACTTCATTGAACTGTGCTGCCAGCGCAACATCCCGCTGCTGTTCCTGCAGAACATCACCGGCTTCATGGTCGGCCAGAAATACGAGGCCGAGGGCATCGCCAAGCACGGCGCCAAGATGGTGATGGCCGTGGCCTGCGCCAACGTGCCCAAGATCACCGTGCTGATTGGCGGCTCTTTTGGCGCCGGCAACTACGGCATGTGTGGCCGCGCCTACAGCCCGGACTTCCTGTGGATGTGGCCCAACGCCCGCATCTCAGTGATGGGTGGCGAGCAGGCCGCCGGCGTCCTGGCCCAGGTCAAGCGCGAGGGCATGGAACGCAAAGGCCAAGACTGGAGCGAGGCAGAAGAGGCCGAGTTCAAGCAACCGGTCATCGACAAGTACGAGGAACAGGGCCACCCCTACTACGCCAGCGCCCGCCTATGGGACGACGGCGTGATCGACCCGGCCCAGACCCGCGAGGTGGTCGCACTGAGCCTGTCCGCCACCCTGAACCGACCTGCGAAGCCGACACGCTTTGGCGTGTTCCGCATGTAATCAGGAGACCCGACATGACAGAACAAGAAACCGCGGTCATTACCCAACAGCGCGCCGAAGGCGCCACCGAAGTGGTGCTGAACCGCCCGGACAAACACAACGCCTTTGACGACGTGATCATCCAGCAGCTGATCACTGCCCTGAACCAGGTCAACGACGACCCGGCCACCAAGGTGGTGGTGCTGCGCTCCGAGGGCAAGCACTTCTCCGCCGGCGCGGACCTGGGCTGGATGCGGCGCATGGCCGACAACAGCCGCCAGGAAAACCTGGACGATTCCCGGGAACTGGCGCGGCTGATGAACGTCCTCAACCACTTGTCCAAGCCGGTCATCGGACTGGTCCAGGGCGCGGCCTTCGGCGGCGCGGTTGGCCTTGCCGCCTGCTGCGACATCGTGATCGCCACCGAGAAATCCAGCTTCTGCCTGAGCGAAGTCAAACTGGGCCTGATTCCGGCGGTGATCAGTCCCTACGTGGTGCGCGCCATCGGTGAGCGCCAGGCCCGCCGCTACTTCATTTCCGCCGAGGTGTTCACCGCCCGGCAGGCGGAGCACTACGGTCTGGTGCACATGGTTTGTGACGACGTGGAAGCGATGAATGCCCGCTGCGACGAACTGATCCAGCAACTGGCTCTGAACGGTCCCGAAGCCATGACCGCCGCCAAAGACCTGGTGTTTGCCGTCAGCCACAAGCCGATCGACGACGCCGTGATCGACGACACCGCCCACCGCATTGCCGATATCCGTGTCGGAGAAGAAGGCCAGGAAGGCTTGAGCGCCTTCCTGAACAAGCGTCGCGCCAACTGGATTCCGGAGAGCAACTGATATGTTCAGCAAAATTCTGATCGCCAACCGGGGCGAAATCGCCTGCCGGATCATACAGACGGCCCACGACATGGGCATCCGCTGCGTCGCGGTCTATTCCGACGCCGACGCCAACGCCCGCCACGTGGCCATGGCCGACGAGGCCTTCCGCATTGGCCCGGCGCCCAGTTCAGAGAGCTACCTGCGCTCGGACAAAATCATCGAGATCGCCAAGGAAAGCGGCGCCCAGGCCATTCACCCGGGTTACGGTTTCCTGTCGGAGAACACAGAGTTCGCCGAGGCCTGCGAGGCCAACAACCTGGTGTTCATCGGCCCGCCCTCCTCGGCCATTGCCGCCATGGGCTCCAAATCTGCCGCCAAGGCGATTATGGAGAAAGCCGGGGTGCCGTTGGTGCCGGGCTACCACGGTGACGACCAGTCGGTGGCAACCCTGCGCGCCGAGGCCGAGAAGTGCGGTTTCCCGCTGCTGCTGAAAGCCGTTGCTGGTGGTGGCGGTAAAGGCATGCGCGTGGTCGAGCGCATCGAAGATTTCGAGGATGCCCTGGCCGCCGCCCAGCGTGAGTCCAAGAACGCCTTTGGCAACCCGGACATGCTCATCGAGCGCTACCTGACCCAGCCCCGCCATGTTGAGATTCAGGTGTTCTGCGATCAAAGCGGCAACGGCGTGTACCTGGCCGAGCGTGACTGCTCGGTGCAGCGCCGCCACCAGAAGGTTCTGGAAGAAGCGCCCGCTCCAGGCCTGAGCGACGACACCCGCAAGGCCATGGGCGAAGCTGCCGTACGCGCGGCCCAGGCCATTGATTATGTCGGCGCCGGTACCGTGGAATTCCTGTACGACGTGGACGGCTCCTTCTTCTTCATGGAAATGAACACCCGTCTGCAGGTGGAGCACCCGGTTACCGAAATGGTCACCGGCCAGGATCTGGTCGAGTGGCAGCTCAAGATCGCCTGGGGCGAGCCACTGCCTCTGGCCCAGGAAGACGTGAAAACCCGCGGCCACGCCCTCGAGGCGCGGATTTACGCCGAAGACCCGGACCACGACTTCCTGCCCGCCACCGGTCACCTGCGTTACCTTCGCACCCCCGATGAAAACGCCCATGTGCGGGTGGACACCGGGGTTACCGAAGGCGACGACATCAGCATTCACTACGACCCGATGATTGCCAAGCTGATCGTCTGGGACGAAACCCGGGACCAGGCCATCAACCGCATGGTGCAGGCGCTGGAGCACTACCGGATTGCCGGGGTGAAAACCAACATCCGGTTCTTGCACGCGCTGTCGGATGCGCCTCCGTTCCGGGAACAGGATCTAACCACCGGGTTCATCGAGACTCACCGGGAGCTGCTGTTCCCGAAATCGAAACTCGATACCCACAAGGCTCTGGTGCTGGCCGCCGGCTTCGTGCTGGAAGCCCGCAAATCCACGGAGCCCGCCTCTACTGACCCCTGGTCTCCGTTCGGCCGCCGCAACAGTTGGCGCCTGAATTCGGAGTTTGCCCAGCCCCTGAAGCTGCAGGTGGGTGATGAGATCCACGATATGAAAATCCTGGAACGGGACGACCGCTACCAGGTCTATGTGGGTGACAGCGTCTACAACCTGACCGCGCGTCTGGACGAGGATTACCTGCAGGCGGTGGTCAACGGCCACCGGCTCAGCGTCCACGGCAACCTGCACAACGACCAGCTGGTGCTGTTCTACGAGGGCGACACCTTCCAGTGCACGGTCTACCGTGAAACCTATGGCCTGGAAGACATGGCCGGAGAAGGCAGCCTGGAAGCACCTATGAACGGCGCCATCGTGGCGGTTCAGGCCAAGGTGGGCGACACCGTCACTGCCGGCCAGACCCTGGTGATCATGGAAGCCATGAAGATGGAGCACGCCATCAAGGCGCCGGCCGACGGCGTGGTGAGCGAGATCTTCTTCGCCGAGGGCGACCAGGTGGCCGAAGGTGCCGAACTGATCGCCATCGACGTGGCCGAGGAAGGAGCAGACTGATGGCATTCCCCAAGCAGGTCCGCATGGTGGAGATGAGCCCCCGGGACGGGCTGCAGAACGAACCCGGCCCGGTGATCTCCACGCGCATCAAAACCGGGCTGATCGACCGGCTGGCCGACTGCGGCCTGACCCACATCGAATCCGCCAGCTTCGTGTCACCAAAATGGGTGCCGCAGATGGGCGATGCCGCCAAGGTCATGGCGGGCATCAAACGCAAACCCGGCGTGCGCTATTCCGTGCTCACCCCCAACCTGAAAGGGTTTGAAAACGCCCTGGAGGCGGGTGTGGACGAGGTGGCGGTCTTCGGTGCCGCCTCCGAGTCGTTCAGCCAGAAGAACATCAACTGCTCCATTGCCGAGAGCCTGGACCGTTTCCTGCCGGTGATGGAAGCGGCGAAACAGCATGGCATTCCGGTGCGCGGTTATGTGTCCACGGTGCTGGGCTGCCCCTACGAGGGCGAGATCGCGCCGGAACAGGTAGCTAAAGTCGCCAAGGCCCTGGCCGACATGGGCTGCTACGAGATTTCCCTGGGTGACACCATCGGTGTTGGCACGCCGCAGAAGGCCAAGCGCATGCTGGAAGCGGTGGCTAAAGACGTGCCCATCGACAAACTCGCCGCCCACTTCCACGACACCTACGGCCAGGCCCTGGCCAACCTGTACGCGGTGCTGGAGGAAGGCGTGGCCGTGATCGACGCTTCAGTGGCCGGTCTTGGCGGCTGCCCTTACGCCAAGGGTGCCTCTGGCAACGTCGCCACCGAGGACGTGCTATACCTGCTGAAAGGCCTGGGTATCGAGACCGGCGTGGACCTGAACAAATTGGTCGCAGTGGGCGACTGGATCAGTGGCCAGCTCCGTCGCCACAACGGCTCCAAAGTAGGACAGGCCCTCGGCGGCCAGTGCTGACCAACCAAAGGACCCATCATGAACCAGAACAAAAACGTAGTGGCCCTGGACCTTCCGATTCCCGACGTCGCCGACCTGCCCGAGGATACCCAGAAGTACTTCGAAATCTGCCAGGAAAAGCTGGGCATGATTCCGAACGTGCTTACCGCTTACAGCCAGAATCTGAAACAGCTGGAGGGCTTCACCCGACTGTACAACGAGCTGATGCTGGGCGAAGGCGAGCTGAGCAAGCTGGAACGGGAAATGATCGCGGTGGTGGTTTCGTCCGAGAACAAGTGCTTCTACTGCCTGGTGGCCCACGGTGCCGCCGTGCGGGTGCTCAGCGGCGATCCCATGCTGGGTGAGCACCTGGTGATGAACTACCGCAGCGCCAAGCTGGACGGGCGCCAGCGCGCCATGCTGGACTACGCCTCACTGCTGACCCGCGCACCGGCCACGGTGACCGAAGACCATACCGAGGTTCTCAGAGACGCCGGCTTCAGTGATCGCGCAATTTGGGACATCGCCAATCTGGTGGGTTTCTACAACATGTCCAATCGCGTGGCCATCGCCAGCGATATGCAACCGAACACCGAATATCACAGCCAGAGTCGCTAGCAGGCCAACTACCCTGTTCGCCCTCGACTACAAAAACAACGGAGGCAGAGACCATGAGCAAGACCCTTCCGAGTTCCTTTCCAAGTTATTCCAGCGGCACCTCTGACACCCCGCTGCTGGGCATGACCATCGGCGAGATGCTCGATCGCACCGCCGAGAAATACCCGGACACCGAAGCCCTGGTGTGCCTGCATCAGGACATCCGCTGGACCTACAAAGAGTTTGTCGAGAAGGTCAACGAAGCGGCCCGTGCTTTCATGGCCATCGGCGTGAAACGGGGCGACCGGGTCGGCATCTGGTCGCCGAACCGTTACGAGTGGACGGTGACCCAGTTTGCCACCGCCAAGGTTGGCGCCATCCTGGTCAACATCAACCCGGCTTACGGCATGCACGAGCTGGAATACGCCATGAACCTGGCGGGCATCAGCGTGCTGGTCACCGCCGACAGCTTCAAGGCCTCCAATTACCGGCAGACTCTGTACGACCTGGCGCCGGAACTGAAAACCTGCCAGCCCGGCGAAGTGAAAGCGCGTCGCCTGCAGGACCTGAGCGCGGTGATCAACCTCGACACCGAGAAGCACGACGGCATGTGGACCTGGAACGAGTTCGTGCAACTGGCCAGCAAGGTCAGCCAGGACGAACTGGACAAGGCCCAGGCCAAACTGCAGTTTGATGACCCGATCAACATCCAGTTCACCTCCGGCACCACCGGCAACCCGAAGGGCGCCACCCTCACCCACCACAACATCCTGAACAACGGCTACTTTGTCGCACGCAGCCAGCTGTTCAGCGAAAAAGACCGGCTGGTGATTCCGGTTCCCCTGTACCACTGCTTCGGCATGGTAATGGGCAACCTGGGCTGCATCACCCACGGCGCCACCATGATCTACGCCGATGAGGGCTTCGAGCCCAAGTCCGTGCTCAAGGCGGTGCACCAGGAAAAAGCCACCGCGCTGTACGGCGTACCCACCATGTTCATCGCCGAACTGGCCGACCCCGAGTTCGACACCTACGATCTCTCCACCCTGCGCACCGGCATCATGGCCGGCTCCATCTGCCCGGCGGAGGTGATGAAGAAGGTCAACGGTCAGATGAACATGAAAGAAGTGCAGATCGCCTACGGCATGACCGAGACCAGCCCGGTATCCACGCAGACCAGTTCCCTCGACCCGTTCGAGAAGCAGGTCACCACCGTGGGCCGCACCCAGCCGCACCTGGAGACCAAGATTGTCGATGCCGGCACCGGCAACGTGGTTCCCCGGGGCGAGATCGGCGAGCTGTGCACCCGGGGCTACAGCGTAATGCTCAAGTACTGGAACAACGAAGAGAAAACCCGGGAAGCCATCGACGACAACGGCTGGATGCACACCGGCGACCTGGCCACCATGGACGAGGACGGCTACATCCAGATCGTCGGCCGCATCAAGGACATGGTGATCCGCGGCGGCGAGAACATCTATCCGAAGGAAATTGAAGAATTCCTGTACACCCATCCGTCCATCGAGGAAGTCCAGGTGACTGGCATCCCCGATGAGAAGTACGGCGAGGAATTGATCGCCTGGGTGAAGCTGCGCCCGGAAGCCGATCCCGTCGATGCCGATGGCCTGATCGAGTTCTGCAAAGGCCAGATCGCCCACTTCAAGATTCCCAGGAACTACAAGTTCGTGGACGAGTTCCCGATGACCGTCACCGGCAAGATCCAGAAGTTCAAGATGCGGGAGATTTCCATCGAAGAATTGGGATTGAAGAAGTAGCGCCCGCGCTCTGACTGCATGCCGCCTGCCAGCCAGGCGGCATGCAGCACCCTCCGTCACTCCCCCGATTGTCGGCCCGCTTCAGCCCACAGGCACAAGTGCCGCATCGAAGCCATTCCGGGCCAGACGTTCTGCCTGATTGTCGGTCATTCCCAGCTGGGTTCTGAGCGCTTCGAAATTCTCCGTCATGTAGCCTCCGAAATAGGCCGGATCGTCGGAATTGACGGTCACCTTCAGGCCGTCCTCCAGCAGATCCAGAATCGGGTGCTGCTTCAGGCTGTCATACACCTTCAGGCGAATGTTGGACAACGGGCAGACCGTGAGTGGAATCTGGTCGTTGCGCAGGCGGTCGAGCAAAGCTGGGTCTTCCGTCGCACGAACGCCGTGGTCGACCCGCACCACCCCGAGCTCATCAAGGGCTTCCCAGATGTAGCTGGGAGGTCCTTCCTCGCCGGCGTGGGCCACCGGCAGCAGACCCATGTCACGGCCGCGGGCGAACACATTCTTGAACTTTGACGGCGGGTGACCTTGCTCGCTGCTGTCGAGGCCAATGCCGACAAAGTGGTCCCGGAAGGGCAAGGCGGCGTCCAGGGTGCGTTGAGCTTCGTCCTCACTCAGGTGGCGCAAGAAACACAGGATCAAGCCGTAACTCAGGCCCCATTCGGCCTTGGCCTCCTTCAGGGCGCGGGTAATACCGCCAACGACGGTGGCCATGTCTACCCCCCGGTCGGTGTGGGTCTGGGGATCAAAAAACGGCTCCACATGAGTCACGTTCTGGGCCCGGCAGCGGTCCAGGTACGCGCGGGTCAGGTCGTAAAAGTCCTCTTCCTGCAGCAACACCTGCGCGCCCCGGTAGTACAGATCAAGGAAGTCCTGCAGGTTGTTGAAGTCGTAGGCGGCACGCAGGCTTTCGACGTTGTCGTACGGCAAGGAAATGCCATTGCGCTGCGCCAACTTGAACATCAGCTCCGGCTCCAGACTGCCTTCAATGTGAATGTGCAGCTCGGCTTTCTTGAGCGCGTTCAGGTCCAGGGGCATGGGGGGTGTCACTCCAGCGGTAAAGGTGAGAATCGAAAGAACTGATCAAACGGTAGCACATTCGCGCGAGGCGCCTGCACCGTGAGCAACCCTTATTCTAATTTTGCCGGCCTAGCAGTAACGGAACGCTGGAAAGCCCGCTAGAATAAGCACTTTCGCTTCCCAGGCAACGGGTGCATATTGACCAAGTATCGGCACAATCAATGGCTGGCATGGATAGCATTGCTGTCGATGATGCTAATCCTGCTTGGCCCCCTGGTTACCCGGGCCCAGCTGTTGCCGCAAGCGTCCCAAAGCGGGCACACCCAAAACGCAGTCCAACACCAAACTGCGTCAGAGCACCACCACGATCATCGCCATCATCACGGCCAACAGCCACAGCCCGCTCAGGACAAGAACCGGCATCACGCCAGCCACAGTCCCCTGGAGCACCTGGCGCAGGGTGAATGCGGCTATTGCTGGCTGCTGGTCAAATCACCCGCAATTTCATCTCACGGCAGTGCCACGGCCTGGGCCGTCATTACTGCCGCCCCATCCCCACTGGCAGCCAATCGCTCGCAGCCGTATGGGAAACCCTGCTACATCAACACTCCGGTGCGCGCCCCACCCGTCATGGTCTGAACACCCCGTTCACACTCATTCAACGAATAAGGAAGACCATGAAGGATTCATCTGCCTCCAGCGCCCGGCGCTGGGAATACCCCCTGCTTTTGCGATTGCATTTCTACGCCGGCCTGCTCGTCGGCCCTTTTATCTTCGTGGCCGCGCTGTCCGGAGCCCTGTTTGCGCTGACACCGTCCATTGAAAACTGGCTGTACGAAACCGAGCTGACCACAGAAACTACCGGTCAGGCCCGACCACTGGCCGAACAGATTGTTGTCGCGCGCGACCACATCGGTGACGGCGCCATTCTTGCAGCGGTGCGCCCTGCCCCGGAGCTCGGCCAGACCACTCGCGTGATGTTCAACGTCGATGGCCTGCAACCCTACGAGCACAAGGCAGTGTTTGTGGATCCAGTGTCGCTGGCGGTGCGCGGTGAGCTGGTGGCCTATGGCACCAGCGGCACCCTGCCGTTTCGCATCTGGATCGACTATGTGCATCGCCACCTGCACCTGGGCGAGGTGGGCCGCTATTACAGCGAACTGGCGGCGTCCTGGCTGTGGTTGGTGGCAGTGGGCGGACTGGTGCTCTGGTGGCGCCGGCGCCGGATCGGCAATACCAGCCGGGCAACCTCCGCGCGCGCAGCACTGACCAAGTGGCATAGCCGGTTGGGCGTGGCACTGTTGCTGGCGTTCCTGTTTTTCTCGGTTACCGGGCTGACCTGGTCCAAGTGGGCCGGCGCCAATATTGCGGAGCTGCGGGCTCAGCTTGACTGGGGCACACCGGGCCTGGACACCAGGCTTAACACCCCGACTGAGGCCAACACGCACCAGCATGGTGAGCACGCTGGCCATGGCGCGTCTGCCGCCAGCGCCGGTCAACAGGACCGTGCTGCAACCTTCGACTTCGTGCTGGCCCGAGCACGGGCTGCAGGTATCGACGCGAGCAAGCTCGAGATCAAACCGGCGGCTGACGCCAACCGGGCCTGGGTGGTGCGCGAAATAGATCGAAGCTGGCCCACCCAAGTGGACATGGTCGCCATTGATGCCAAGACCCTGGCCGTGACCGACCGCGTTGAGTTCGAGAGCTTCCCGCTGGCCGCCAAACTCACCCGCTGGGGCATCGATGCCCACATGGGCATTCTGTTTGGTTTGCCGAATCAGTTGCTCGTGGCCGCCTCTGCGCTCGGACTCTGCGTGATTATCGTGCTTGGCTATCGCTTGTGGTGGCTGCGTCGGCCCACTCAGTCTGGTCAGGCCAGCCCAACCGCACGACGGGTTTGGACCGAACTTCGTCAGGCACCGCCCATGGCGCTGGCCGCCATGGCCCTGGTCGCGTTGGGCCTCGGCTGGTTTGCGCCGGTGATGGGCGTCAGCCTGTTGGTGTTCCTTGTGATCGACGCGGTCCTGGCGATGAGCCGCAGTGATCAAAACGAAGCGTCGTCCTACGAATCCGTTTGACAACCACATCTGACCCATGATGTTATCACCGATAACAATGTTATCGGTGATAACTCATGACCGCTAAAGCACGCATCAATTACCACCACGGTGACCTGCCCTCCCAGGCGCACCAGTTGGCCCTGGACATTCTTCGAGACCAGGGCGACAACGCCATCAGCCTGCGCGCACTGGCAAAACAGCTAGGCGTCAGCGCGCCCGCCCTCTATCGGCATTTTGCCGACCGGGAAAGTCTGCTGGCAGCGCTGGCCGTCACCGGCTTTGGAGAGCTTCGCGAGCGCTTGCTCGCAGTGGATCAACAGGTGCCCCGCCGTGCACTGATCGACATTGGCCTGGTCTACGTGGCTTTCGCCCAGGACGAGCCCAATCTTTACCGGCTGATGTTTGGTGGCCGGGTCTTGCCCAAAGACGCCCACCCCCATCTGGATCAAGCCGGCCACGGCGCTTTCCACGTACTGCAGGACACCATCGACCGAGGCCAGCAGGCGGGCTACCTGAAACCCATGCCCCTGGCCCTGATGACCGCCGCCGCCTGGTCGCTGGTGCATGGCCTGGCGCAACTGACCATCGATGGCCACCTACCGGCGGCCAACGCGGAACCGATGCTGGCCGAGGGTGTCCTCAGTCTGCTGCTGGATGGTTCCCGCTCTGACCTGAATCGCCCCGAATAGACCAAAAACAAACGAGGATTTGTCCCATGAGCAGCCCCAAACCCAGCACCATCCGCGTCGGCCATCGTTATCGCGCCAACCGCCTGAACGGCCCCTACGATGCCATCGTGATCGGCTCCGGCATTGGCGGGCTCACCACCGCCGCCTGCCTGAGCAAACTCGGCAAGAAAGTGGTGGTATTCGAGCAGCACTACACCGCCGGAGGCTTCACCCACAGCTACGATCGCAACGGCTACGAATGGGACGTGGGCGTGCACTACATTGGCGACATGGGTGCCGACCACACCCTGGGCAAGCGACTGTTTGACCACATCACCGACGGCAACCTCAAATGGGCACCCCTGGCGGATCGCTACGATCGCATTTTCCTGGGCGAGCGACATGTAGATCTGGTGGCCGGGCCGAAAGCCTTCGCCACCGAACTGAAACAGGCCTTCCCGGGCGAGGAAAAGGCCATCGACACCTACCTGAAATACCTTCGCCAGGTCGCCAAGGCGATCCCCGGCCTGGCCGTGAGCAAGGTGCTGCCGGATCTGGCCACCGGGCCCTTGCGCAAACTCACCAGCCGCGTGGCGCCAGACTACCTCAACAAGCCCACACGCGAGGTATTGGAAAGCCTAACCGATAACCAGGAGCTGATTGCGGTGCTGTGCGGCCAATGGGGCGATAACGGCTTGCCGCCGGCGGAGTCCAGCTTCATCATCCATGCCCTGATTGCCCGGCATTACCTGTACGGTGGTTACTACCCCATCGGCGGCGCCTCAGAAATGGCCAAGACCATCATCCCAGTGGTCCAGCAAAGCGGGGGCGAGGTGTTCACCTACGCCGACGTAAAAGAGATCCTGATCGAGAAAGGCAAGGCCGTGGGCGTGCGCATGGCCGATGGCGAGGAGGTGCGGGCGCCGATGGTTATCAGCAACGCCGGGGTATTCAACACCTTCGGGCCGCTGCTGCCGGACTCGGCCCCGGAGAAAGAGTATTACCAGCAAAAGCTGCAGACCGTGGAACGCTCCATGGCCAGCAACTGCCTGTATATCGGCCTGCAGGACACCGCCGAGAACCTGCAATTGCCGAAAACCAACTACTGGATTTACCCGGGCGCCAACTACGAGAAACACCTGGCCGACTTCATGGCCGCGCCGGACCAGGCCGACATTCCGCTCACCTATATTTCCTTCCCGTCCGCCAAGGATCCGAGCTTTGCGGAACGTTATCCGGGCCGGGCCACCATTGAGATCGTGGCGCCCGGGCCCTACGACTGGTATGCCGACTGGGCAGACAAAACCTGGGGCAAACGGGGTGATGACTACGAGGCAGAAAAGGAGGCCTACGCCCAGCGCCTGCTGGCCAAGCTGTACGAAAAATTCCCGCACCTGGAGGGCAAGGTGGATTACTACGAGCTGTCCACGCCCCTGTCCACCGACTACTTCTGCCGGTACAGCAAAGGAGAAATCTACGGTCTGAACCACACCCCGGACCGGTTCGAACAGGACTGGCTCAAGCCCAAGACCCGCATTCCCGGCCTGTACCTGACCGGCCAGGATGTGATGACTTGCGGCGTGGTGGGCGCCATGGTGGGCGGCCTGCTGACGACCATCGCCGTCAGCGGCCTGAAGGGACTGCCCCTCGCCAAAAAAATGTTTGTGGGTTAGCGGGCCTGATCGTTACCGGTCCACACCTTGTAGATGTAGTACGGCGGTTTGCCCTCGTCACCGGCACCGGTGAACGGGGGCGCCTTGTGCAGTTGGTTTACCGCGACGTATAGCCAGCCGTCGGCACCCAGGCGCACGCTGTCCGGCCAGGCCAGCCGTTCGTCACGAACCAGCGGCTGCAGGCTACCGCCGTTTTTCATGGTGTCCACACCGTTGTCATTCAGGTTGGTGAAATAGTGGGTGCCATCCGGCCCGGTATCGGCACCGTCGGAAATCGGCTTGGGCCCAACCCGCTCAATCGCGGCGGTGATGTCGGCTCGATTCGCTCCGTCGCGCAGCAGCCGGGTGGGCACGCTGTACCAGTCGAACCCGCTCATGGCGCCAAAAAACAGGGTAGTGCCGTCGTTCGACAGGGTCAGCGGGTTTACCCCAACGCTCGACGGCGCGCCGCCGAATTGGATGGCCTCGCCATCAATGAGCATCTTGGCTTCCGGCTGCGCCTGCATGGCTTCGTAGCCATCGAAACGGCGCGTTTCACCGGTCTCAATGTCGACTGCCAGCAGACTGGGGTTGGCGATGTCGGCCAGGTAGATCCAACCGCGATCCGGGTCCACCACCAGATCCTGAATGAACGAGCCCTCGGGGGCGATGTCCGCCGGCAGGGTGATCTTCTTGATCAGCTCGCCGGAGGCAATGTCAAAACCCCAAATCCGGGTCTTGCCCAGATGATTGCCCATGTCAGTGATCCAAAGACCACCGGCGCGGTCCAGGGCAATGCCCAGGGGCGAATCGATGGTCGCATCGCTGTAGTTGCCATTCAGAGTCTGAACCTCGGTAGACGGCCATGCCCGGTAACTGTGGGGACCGGTCACCTCGATCAACTGAACGTCGTGATCACCGTCCATGGGGTGAATGGTGCTGAACACCCGGCCATTCGGGGTGGCGGCCGTGTTACCGGGGCGAATGGGCAAGACCGCAACCGTGCGCAACTCCCCTTGCATCGGGGCCAACTCCGGATTGGTTACTTGCTCGGATACGGTGTTGCCTGGATTCTGCAGGGCACTACAGCCCACCAGAGTTCCGGCAACAAGGGCAGCGGTCACTGCCGATGCGAGACGTCCTGACATGTTCATTCTCCCGTTTTTCCATTGAAGATATTAAGTTACGGCGATCGACCCGGTTTCGACCATCGAAGAACCGTTCTCTCTGGGGGCACCACCTGCGTTTCCCATAGGGATATCCCCTTAACAAAATTGAAATCCCTGTACGAATTTTCGCCGTATCACTGTGTGATTTGATCAAGCAACCAACCTTGAAACGAGGTGTACTATGCGATTGAAGCTCAAACAAGCAGTGGCCGCTCTGGCGATTTCCGCTCTTTCCAGTGTCGCGTTTGCGGCCGAGCACATCGTTGAAATGAAAAACGCGGGTGCCGATGGCGCCATGGTGTTTGAACCAGGTTTTGTCAAAGCTGAGCCAGGCGACACCGTCAAATTTGTATTGGTGGGTCAGGCGCACAACTCGGCAAGTGTTGAAGTACCGGAAGGCGCGAGCGGCTGGCAAGGCGGTATCAATGAAGAGATCACCGTCACCCTGGACCAAGAAGGCGTATACGTCTATAACTGCACCCCGCACGCGGCCCTGAACATGGCCGGTGTCATCCAGGTGGGTGAAGCCACCAACTACGACAGCGCCAAGGCCGCCGTCGAGAAATTGAGCGCAGCCGCGGCGACCAATAAGGATCGCCTCAAACAGTACTTCTCGAACGTCACCCAGTAAGTGACAGTCGATAGCACTGACGAAAGCCGCCCCCCCCGGGGCGGCTTTTTTGTGACCGGTTGGTTCCACCATCTATAGTCCGCTTTTGCACCGCTAAGTCAGTACGCTATGCTGAGCACATCGCCTTCACACCCGAGCCACTGCCTGAATGTCATTTGAAGTAAACCTGCCTGCGTTCTGCACCAGCTCCGACAACCACCTGCCCTGGCCTCGCCCGCTAACGGATCTGCCACTGGTATCCCTGGATTTTGATGAGGCGCGGCTGCAAGACCAGGATTTCGAGCGGGCGGGCATTGGCATGCCGCAAACCCTGCAACGGGCCGTTGCCAAACGCAAAGCCGAGTACCTGGCCGGGCGCCTGTGTGCCCGCGAGGCGCTGCGCAAAGCCATCGGCGTTGAGGCCGTACCCGGCACCGGCGAGGATCGCGCACCCCAGTGGCCAGACGGCAGTGTGGGCTCAATCACCCACAGCCACGGTAAAGCGGCGGCGATCGTTGGTGCAGCGCCCCACTACGCCAGCGTTGGCCTGGATCTTGAGCACACCATGCCAGATGCCAGAGCGGTGAAATTGGCGGATCAGATCCTGACCACAGCTGAACAGCAGCGGTTTGTCCAGGCGCTGGCCGATCAGCCAGGCGAGTTCCTCACGCTGACGTTTTCCCTCAAGGAAGCTTTGTTCAAAACGCTGTATCCGTTAACGCTCAAACGGTTCTACTTTGAGCATGCGGAACTGCTCGACTGGAGTGCGGAAGGGGTGGCCCGTGTGCGACTGCTCACGGACCTGTCACAAGAGTGGCAGAGTGGCCGGGAACTGACCGGCCAGTTCATCAACCGGTCCGGCCAGATCCTCAGCCTGATCGCTGTCGACCGCGATCTCAGGTCAGATTCTTTTTAACAAACTTCTGGATCTCGCCCACGATACCGCTGCGGAACGCCAGCACCACCAAAATGAAGATGCCACCGAGGATCGGGTCTACCCAGTCGCGCAGGGCACCCTGGGACAGATGGTATTCCAGGTTCACCACAAAGGTGGCGCCCACCACGGGGCCGAGCAAGGTGCCCATGCCGCCGACCAAAGTCATCAGGATCACCTCACCCGACATGTGCCAGTGCGCGTCGTTCAGGGACGCCAGCTGGAACACCACCGATTTCATGGAACCGGCCAGGCCGGCCAGCGCCGCCGAAATCACAAACGCCAGCACCTTGTAGCGGTTGACGTTGTACCCGAGCGACACCGCCCGCGGCTCGTTCTGCTTGATGGACTTCAGCACCTGGCCGTAGGGACTGCTTACGATCCGCTGTACCAGCAGGTAGCAGCCCAGGAACACCGCCAACACGAAGTAGTACATGTTGAAGTTGTTCTCGAGGTTGATGACCCCGAGCAGGTGGCCGCGGGGAATGCCGTGCATGCCGTCCTCACCGCCGGTGAATTCCGACTGCACGAAGAAGAAGAACACCAGCTGCGCCAGGGCCAGGGTAACCATGGCGAAGTAGATGCCCTGCCGACGGATAGACAGCAGCGCAAAGGCGAGGCCCAACAGGGTTGCCACACCAGTACCCGCCATAATGCCCAGCTCCGTGCTCAACCAGGATAGGTTGGTGAGCAGATAACCGGTGGTGTAACCGCCGGTGGCCAGGAACGCCGCGTGGCCGAAGGACAAAAGCCCGGTGAAGCCGAACAGCAGGTTAAAGGCCACGGCGAACAGTGCGAAACACAGAATCTTCATCAGGAAGACCGGGTACAGCACAAACGGCGCGACCAGCAACAGGGCAACCAGCACGACGTTCAGAATCATCTTCTTGCGGTCGTCGGCTTTCTGCTGTTCCAGGATGGCCTGGTGAATGGCCGTCGAATCGTATGACTGACTCATGGTTACGCCTCCTTACCAAACAGACCCGCGGGCCGGAACATCAGAACCACCACCATGACCAGGAAGATCACAGCAGACGACGCAGGCGGGTAAAAGGTTTTGGTCAGGCCTTCAACCACCCCCATCAGGATGCCGGTGATAATGGCACCGCCGATGGAGCCCATGCCGCCGATGACGACGACGGCGAACACAGTAATCAAAATGTGCGAGCCCATTACCGGTGTCACCGAGTAAATGGGTGCGGCCAGCACGCCGGCAAAGGCGGCCAGCGCCACGCCAAAGCCATAGGTCAGGCTGATCAGCAGCGGCACGTTGATACCAAAGCCCTGCATCAGCTGGGCGTCTTCAGTACCCGCGCGCAGGTAAGCACCAAGCTTGGTTTTCTCAATCATGAACCAGGTACCGAAACACACCAACAACGCGATGCCGATCACCCAGGCCCGGTAGTACGGCAGGAACATAAACCCGAGATTGATCCCACCCTTGAACATGTCCGGCATGGAGTAACGCAGGCCAGACACCCCGTAGATATTGGTCAATACCCCCGTCATCACCAGGGCGATACCGAAGGTCAGCAACAGGCTGTAGATGTGATCCTGGCCGGCAATGCGGCGCAGCAGGAAGTACTCGATCAGAACGCCGACCACACCCACCAGCAGGGGCGCCATGAACAGGGCCACCCAATAGTTGACGCCCATGACGTCAAACATGATGACGGTGGCCATCGCACCGAGCATATACATTGCCCCGTGGGCAAAGTTGATGATCTTGAGCAGACCGAAGATAACGGCCAACCCGAGACTCAACAGCGCGTAGAACGCGCCATTAATGACCCCGATCAGAAGCTGACCAGACAGCACTGCAAGGGGGACACCAAAAATCATGGTCATGTTGCTAACTCCAAAAACAGCGCAGACGGAGGCGACAGGACCGCCGTTGCGGAATACGGGGACGTTCCGGCAAAAATCGGCCGAAACGTCCCGAGGGTTACGCTCTTACTTGCTGGTCACCAGCGGGCACTTGCTCTCGGAGAGCGGGCGGTAGGCTTCGTCAGCCGGGATGGTGCGCAGGATCTTATACAGGTCCCACTCGTTCTTGGACTCGGCCGGCGTCTTCACTTCCGCCAGGTACATGTCGTGCACCATGCGGCCGTCCACGCGGATTTTGCCGTTCTTGGCGAACATGTCGTTGATGGGGGTATCCATCATATGCTTGCGCACGGTTTGGGCGTCGTCGGAGCCGGTCGCCTCAATGGCCTTCAGGTACTGCATGGTGCTGGAGTAAACACCTGCGTGAACCATGGTCGGGCGAACACCGGTTTCCTTCATGAAGCGGTCAGACCACTCACGGGTTTCGTCGTTCATGTCCCAGTACCAGCCGGTGGTCAGCTGGATGCCCTGAGCCGCTTCGGCACCCAATGCGTGCACATCGGTGAGGAACAGCAGCAGTGCGGCCAGAGTTTGGCCAGACTGGGTCAGGCCGAACTCACTGGCGGTATTGATGGCGTTCGTGGTATCCGCGCCGGCGTTGGCCAGGGCAACCACATCAGCGCCTGAGGCCTGGGCCTGCAGGATGAAGGACGAGAAGTCCGGAGTCGGGAACGGATGACGCAGAGTACCGGTGATTTCACCGCCGTTTTCCTTAACCACTCGGGATACGTCGCCTTCCAGGGCGTGACCAAAGGCGTAGTCGGCGGTCAGGATGTACCAGGTCTTGCCACCCTCTTTCACCACAGCACTGGCGGTACCGTTGGCCAGCGGATAGGTGTCGTACACGTAGTGGATGTGGTTCGGGGTACAGTGCTCGTTGGTGATGCTGGACGCGGCCGAACCGGAGATGATGCCCAGCCGACCATTTTCTTCCAGAATGTCACTCACCGCGATGGACACAGACGACGCAACCAGACCGGAAACCAGATCCACGTTTTCGTTCTCAACCCAGCGGCGTACGGTGCTGGAGGCCACGTCGGCGCTGTTACGATCGTCGGCGCTGACCACTTCAATCTTGGCGCCGTTCACTTCGCCGCCAAAATCAGCAATGGCCATTTCCATCGCTTTCAGACCGTTCGGGCCGGCCAGGTCACGGTAGGTACCGGACATATCAGCCAGGTAACCGATCTTTACGGTATCGTTGGAAATGGCGGCCTGGGCACCGGTGGCCATCATGGCCGAGGCAACGGCTGAGGTCAGAAGCTTTTTCATCATTGTCATTGTTGTATCTCCGCTACTGTGTTGCGTTGGTTCGGTTTTCTTCTTGGTTTTATTGCGTTCGTTCTTTCCTATCCGGGATCAGACCCCCAAATAGCTATCCAGCACCGATTGTTTGGCTTGCAGCTCATCAGCGCTGATTTCCTCCACAATCTTCCCGTGCTCGACCACGTAGTGGCGGTCGGCCAGGGGGGCTGCGAAGTGGAAATTCTGCTCGACCAGAACAATGGTCAGGCCCTTGTTTTTGAGCTTGACCAACACCTCGCCCAGCTTCTCCACAATGACCGGGGCCAGACCTTCAGTGATCTCGTCCAGCAACAGCATGTTGGCGCCGGTACGCAGGATGCGGGCCATGGCCAGCATCTGCTGCTCACCGCCGGACAGCTTGGTGCCCTGGCTGAATCGACGCTCGTAGAGGTTGGGGAACATGTTGTAGATTTCTTCCAGGCTCATGCCGCCACTACGCACCACCGGTGGCAGGGTGAGGTTTTCCTGGACGCTGAGTGCCGAAAAAATGCCCCGATGTTCGGGGCAATACCCGACACCCAATCTCGCAATATGGTGGGGAGCACAAGACATGGTCTCCTCCCCGTTGATCATGATGGAGCCGGTGCGGCGGCCCACCATGTTCATGATCGATTTCAGGGTGGTGCTGCGACCGGCGCCATTGCGGCCCAGCAGCGTGACCAGCTCACCCCGGTTTACCACCAGATCAATGCCGTGCAGGATGTGCGACTCGCCGTAAAACGAGTGCAGACCAGACACCCGCAGCTGTTCGTAATCTTTACCGTTGCTGGCCTGGCTCATCCTGCCGCCTCCGTCTCATTGGTTTCAGCGGAAGAGCCACGTTCGCCACTGCCAGCGGTGCCCATGTACACCTCGCGCACACGCGGGTCAGCGGAGACGGTGTCGTAATCACCCTCGGTGAGTACGGCGCCCTGAGCCAGCACGGTAATGCGATCACAGAGTTTGCTCACCACGCTGAGGTTGTGTTCCACCATCAGCACGGTGCGGCCCTTAGCAGCCTTGCGCACCAGCTCCACCACCCGGTCTACATCCTCGGCGCCCATACCCTGGGTGGGCTCGTCCAGCAACAGCAGCTCCGGCTCCATGGCCAGGGTGGTGGCCAGTTCCAACGCCCGCTTCCGACCGTAAGCCAGTTCCACCGTGGTGGTGTTGGCGTATTCCGACAGGCCCACGGCATCCAGCAACTCCATGCAGCGCTCGTTCAGCCGGTTCAGGCAGGCGCCGGATTTCCAGAAGCTGAATGAGGTGCCTTCGAAGCTCTGCAACGCCACCCGGATGTTCTCCAGCGCGGTCATGTGCGGGAACACCGCCGAGATCTGGAACGAGCGCACCACCCCCTTACGGGCGATGGCAGCAGACTTCAGAGCGGTGATGTCCTGGCCGTTGAAGAGGATCTGGCCGCGGGTGGGGGTAAGAAACTTGGTGAGCAGGTTAAATACGGTGGTCTTGCCGGCGCCGTTAGGACCGATCAGGGCGTGAATGTGACCCTTATGAATCTTCAGATTCACATCATCGACTGCCACAAAGCCCTTGAACTCTTTGACAAGGTTGCGGGTCTCCAGAACGTACTGTTCACTCATGAGCCAGTCTACCTTTGTTATTGTTGTACATTTAAACTAATTTCCAGAGTAAATTGACGTATACGTAAACGTCAATAACTATTTTCGCTTTTCGAGGCGCTTTGACCTAGCAAAAAGTCGCAGACCAGCTCCAGAACCTGGTCCGGTTTTTCGAGGTGGGGCGAATGACCAGTGTCTGGCAGGAAGAGCGGCTGAGCTGATGGGCCAATGCCTGCAACGATGTCGGTCACCTGCTCCGGCACGCCATACTCATCAACCTCTCCTTGTATGATCATAGCCGGACATCGGATAGCTTCCAGCCAATCGCGGAAATCCAGCGAGGCGTCGAAGCCCTCATCCAGCCACACCGTATGCCAGGCCCGGAACAAATCATCGGTACGGGCCCCGTGGTAGCGGTGCAGCTTGTCCCGCAGATCGGTGCTCTGATAGCGGTCCATCATCTCGGTGATGCCATCAATGGTGAGCTGATCGGCGTAGGTGTGGGCGGCCATGGTGATCAGGCCCACCACCCGCTCGCCGAGGGCACCTGCGGCAATCAGGGCAATGGAGCCGCCATCGCTGTGGCCGATCAACGCCACCCTGTCGATGCCCAGTTCATCAAGCAGCCGGGGCAACACCACGGCGCCCTCGCGCTCCTGGTAATCGTAGGGCCTTGGCAGTTCCTCATCGGACGAGCCGCCATAGCCCAGCCGGTTGTAGATCAGGGCATCGCAGCCGGTGGCCTTGGCCAGGCGCTCGGGGAACTTTCGCCATAGGGCGATGCTGCCGAGGGATTCGTGCAGAAACACCAATGTGGGCTTTGGAGCCGCCGATGCTGCGCCGGCTTCAGAGTCCGGGTGACGGATACGCCGCACTTCCACGTGGATGCCATCACCCAGGGGAACAATCGAATCTCGGATTTGCATGGCGTTACCGTTCGGGCGGGATGGAATACGTCATGGTGGAATGGGCCACTGGCTCCTCGGCACCCTCGGAATAGACAAACACCTCGCCTACCCCCATGGTACGCCCCACTTTCAGCATGGTGGCCCGGGCCCAGATGGGCTTGTGGGCAACCGGCTTGCGCAGAAAGTTGATGTTGAGGTTGGTGGTCACCGCCAGGGGCACCAGGCCGATCTTACTCAGCAGGGCCGCGTACAGGGTGACATCCGCCAGGCCCATCATGGCGGGGCCGGAGACCGTGCCTCCGGGCCTCAGGTGCTCCTCATCTACGTCCAGCTTCATTTCCGCCCAGCCATCGCCGAGCTTCTGCAGGGTGCCAAAGGCGGCACCCTGCGGAAACTGTTCGTCGAGAAACGCCTGCAGTTCCTCGAAGGTAATGATCATGCGTGCGGCTCATCCTTGGCGCGATTGCGCAGAACGAAACGCTGGATCTTACCGCTCGGGGTTTTCGGCAGTTCGTCCACAAACTCGATTTCCCGGGGGAACGCGTGAGTGGACAGGCGCCGGCGCACCAGGTCCTGCAGTTCGTCTTTCAGGGCCTGATCGTCGGCCGGGGCCTGGTCGCTCTTCACGACCACATAGGCCTTGATGATGGAGCCACGCTTTTCATCGGGCTTACCCACCACACCGGATTCCGCCACGGCGGCGTGCTCCAGCAGAGTGCTCTCCACATCGGCGGGGCCAACGCGATAACCGGCAGTGGTGATGATGTCGTCATCCCGGCCACTGAAGGAGAAGCAGCCGCCACCGTTGTTGATCACCATGTCCCCGGTGAGGTAGTACCCCTTCACGAACGGGTCTTTCTCGCCCCAGGTGTAGCCGTCAAAGTGGAACAGTGGCGACGCCGCCACGTCCACCGCCAGCTGGCCGACTTCACCCTCACCCACTTCCTCGTTCTTCTCGTTCAAGGCAACCACCCGATGACCTGGCGAGGCGTAACCCATGGAGCCTTCCTTGACGGGGTGCTCCAGGCCGTGGAAGTTGCAGCAGGTCATGCCGGTTTCGGTCTGGCCGTAATGGTCTTTCACCGGGCAGAAGTGGCGCTTGTTGATCCAGTTCACCACCTCCGGGTTCAGCGGCTCGCCGGCACTGCTGGCCACCCGCAGCCCCAGGTTCTCGCCTTCCGGCAGCACGTGATCGTTGGCCTTGAGCAATCGATAGGCCGTGGGCGCCGCCGCCAGGTTGGTGATCTTGTACTTGCGGATCATGTCGTAGGTGGATTCCGGGGTGAAACCGCCCGGATTGAAGTGGGTGGCGTGGCCCAACAGCAGCGGCCCCACCACCGCGTAGTACAGGCCATAGGCCCAGCCGGGGTCGGCCACGTTCCAGAAGACGTCGTCGTCGCGCAGATCAATGGCGTACTTCATGTACACATAGAACGCCAGCAGCGCCTTGGCCGGCACCGCCACACCCTTGGACTTGCCCACGGTACCGGAGGTAAACATCTGCAGGAACGGATCATCACCGGTGACCATCACCGGCTCGAACTCAGCAGATTGTGCGGCCAGGGTTTCCTCGAAATCAGGCAGCTCGGCGTCGATATCCTTGGCGTTTACACCCACTACCGGCGGGCAGCCTTTCACATCCAGCAGCTTCGGATAGTTGTCGGGGTTGGTCACCACCAGCTTGGTGCTGGCGCGCTCAAACCGGTATTCGATGGCACCGGAACCGAAAGCGGTAAACAGGGGCTGATACACCGCGCCCGCACGCAAGGTACCGGCAATCACAATCAGCAGTTCGGGGGTACGGGGCAGCAGCGCGGCAACCCGGTCGCCCTTACCAATGCCCTGGGCTTTCAGGTAATTGGCAAAACGGGCGGAGGCCTCTTTTAGCTGCGCAAAGGTCAGCGCGCCGTCGCCGCCATCTTCTCTCTCGTAGTAGAGCGCCACTTTTTGCGGGTCGGTCGCCCACTTGTCGACAATCTCGTGGCAAACATTCAGACCGCTGTCCAGGCGGCCGTCCAGAACCTCCGCTTCCAGCGCGGCAGGATCAAAATTGTTGTACACGGCGGTGTATTCCGGGACGCTCATTTTCAACTCCTGTTTGTTGTTGTCGTTGAATCAATCAGTCTCAGGTGTATCACAGGGTTCACTTTACGTAAAGGTAAACTTTAGACCAAAACGTAGTGAATGCCAGGCGATTTATGAGCTGGAAAATTACCTCAGGAGTCGGATTTCAGCGGGTGCGCGTGCCGGCCAGACAGAATGTGGTGCAGGCTGGAGCAGTCCACCATGGGGTCGTCACAGTTCACCACGATGTCGGAATGGGCGATCACATAGCCCTTGCCGGTGATGTGATTCCGCACCACCTGCAAGTCCCCTTCCCGATCAACACCGCTGAACTGGCCGATGAACCCGGTTTCCCGCAGCGATACCGTCTCCAGACGGTCGCCGGGCTGAATGCTGCCCTCGTAGTTCATCAACGCCAGGCGGGCGGAGGTGCCGGTACCGGTGGTGCTGCGGCAAATCACACCCGGATGCACGTAGGTGGCCGACCGGGAGCGGTAATAGCCTTCGGCCACATGCTCCACCGGCCCCATGAAGTGCAGGAACGGCAGCGGCCCGACATCGCCCAGGGTGTAATGAGAGAACCCGCGCTCGGCCTTAATCGCCTCAACAATGGCGTAGGCGGTGTTGGCTAGGTCGCGCTCTTCATCCAGGGTAAGATGGAAGCCCAGATCCCGCGCATCCACCAGTGCGTAGAAGCCACCGCTGTAGGCCACGCTGTAGGTCACCTTGCCCAGGGAGGGCACCTCTATGGTGGCCCGGTAGGTGTGGATGTAACTGGGCAGGCCCTCACAGGTGATGGCCTCCACCACGCCATCGCGCACGGTGGCGTCGATTTGCACCAGGCCGGCCGGCGATTCCAGCAGAAACTGCTGGCGCCCTTCCTGCTTGGGCACAATGCCCGCCTCCAGCACCGCGGTAGCCGTGCAGATGGTGTTGGAGCCGGAATAAATCGGGTAGCCCATTACCTCCATGATGATGTAACCGGCCGCCGCCCTGGGATCGGTGGGCGGCACCAATAGATCCACCGACATCTCGGGAATGCCGTGGGGTTCCTCCAGCAACAGCCGGCGCAGGCCGTCGGCGTCGTCCCGCAGGTACTCCATCTGGGCGCGCACGGTATCCCCCGGCAGTGGATCGATCCCGCCAGTTACGATTCGGCTCACGTCGCCACCGGCGTGGGTGTCCATCAACTGAATGGTGAGTTCCGGTTTCATCACAGAGTCTCCAGGGACCAGGGTTGGCCGTGTTCGTCCCACTGGGCATCGGGCACGATCACGATCTTGCCGAGGTAGTTGCTGCCCCGGTTCACAAAGTAGTTCTCCGCATGGCGCAGATTGGAGAGCCGAAAGGCCCCATGCAGCACCGGCTTGAGCTGGCCGCCGCGAATCCACGCCATCAGCTGATCGGCCTCCTCACGGGTGCCGTGGGATACCCCAAAAATCTGCACCTGGTACAGGTAAATCCGGGTCCACAGAATTTCACTGATGTTGCCCCCGCTGGCGCCCGCAATGCTCAAGCGGGGGTAGGTGGCGCGGGCGTTCATGTCGAAAATCATGGCGTCGATGAACACATCGGTCATCTCGCCACCCACCAGATCCATCACCGCATCGAACGGCTTGCCACCGGTGGCGGCCTTCACCCGTTCCACAAAGTTGTCCATGTCGGACCGGTCCAGCACCGCCTCCGCGCCCATCTCCAGCAGGGCGTCGGCCTTATCCTGCTTACTCAGGGCGTAGGGAATGGCGCCAATGATGCGGCACAACTGAATCAGCGCGGTGCCTACACCGCCACTGGCGCCGGTGACCAGCACGTGCTCGCCGGCCTGAAGGTTGGCGGAGGTAACCATGTGGTAGGCGGTCTGGTAGGAACACATGCCCATGGACGCCAGCTCAGCATCGGACAGCTCCGGGTTGGGAATGTGATGAAACTGATCGGACGGCAGCGCCACGTATTCGGCAAAGCCACCGTCGGCACCGTGGCCGTAATAATCCGGGGTGAGATTGATGTCGCGCCGGTCATTCGCGTAAATGTTGAAATCCAGCAGGCCGCGCTCGCCGATGCGGCTTTCGTTTACGCCCTCACCCACGGCCACCACCCGGCCGGCAATGTCGGCGCCCTGAATTCGGGGGAACAACAAGGTGGGCTTGCCGCCCATCTGGAACGAGGTCATCTCGCCTTTCTTGGTGGGGTACAACCCTTCCCGCGCTTTTCGGTCGGTATTGTTCTTGGCGGTGGCCGTTACCTGAACCAGCACCTGGCCCGGCGCCGGTTGGGGTGTGGCCACCTCCTGGTAGTCAAGCTGATCGACACCGCCGTGACCGGTGAGCACCATGGCCTTCATGGTTGTGGGAATCATGCGCGGCAGGCCCTCCCTGCGAACTGTGCAAACTGAGTGAATGTTCAACTCAGCATAGGTTAGTTCGCAGGGCGTGTCAGTCAGGGTTTCGGGTATCCGAAACGCCCTAGCGGGCAATCACCTTGTACACCGGCCGCAGCTTGGGAATCTGCTTCAACACCACCTGAATCACGGTCATCAGCGGCACCGCCAGCAGCACCCCAACAGGGCCCCAGAGCCAACCCCAGAAGAAGATCGACACAAAGATAATCACCGGGTTGATGGCCATACGGAAGCCATGCACCCAGGGCTCAATGAAAAAGCCCACCAGGGTGGTCAGCACCAGGTAACCCAGGGGCGCAAACGCCATCATCCAGACCACATCCAGGCTGATCGCCGACACCACCGCCAGCAGCGAAATGGTGAGGATAACCCCCAGGTACGGAATGAATCGGGCCAGGCCGGCGATCAACCCCCACACCGCCGGATCTGGCAGGCCAATGGCCCAGCACATCAGCCCCGTCGCCACGCCCACAGCGGTGTTACTGAGCGCCAGCACCCCCAGGTATTGGGCGATCTGCTGTTGGGAATCCCGGGTGATGCGCAGCACCGTTTTGCGCTGGATTCTTGGTAGCTGGCGCACGAAGTTCTTGATGATGCGGTCGCCGCCCACCAGCAGAAAATACGTGAGTGCCAGGGCCAGCAACAAACCGGCGATGCCATTGCGCGCCTTGCTCATCAACTGACTGCGCCAGGAGTCGGTTTTCAGCACCACCGTAGTGGGCTTGGTCTGGTTGCTGTCCGAGAGTTCCTCCATGGACTTCTCAACCTTCTCCGCCGACTCGGTGACCTTGCTGATCTGGCGCTTGATTTCACTCTGCCCCACCAGCAACCGGGAGATGCCCTGGGGCGCCTCCTCGGCCCATTCCAGCACCGGCGTAGCCACCGCGTAAGTCACCCCGGCGATGCCGCCCAGCACCATCAGCACCAGCAGCAGCGAACTGACCATGCGCGGCACCTTGAAGGCCAGGTAGAGTTTCTTGACCACCGGTGAAAGCAACAGGCTGGTGAGAATCGCCAGGATAATCGGCAGCACAATCTGGTGCGCCACATACAAAGTGTAAAGAATGCCCAGGCCAAACAGCCCATACACGGGCGTGGAGAGTTCGGGGGCAATTAACGGGCGAGGCGCGGCCTCTGCCGGGCTTTGATCGGTTGTTTGGTCGTCCACGGTGCGCAACAAGTCCCTGTGTGAAAACGGTTTAAAGAATACACTTTACGCTTCCCGACAACCGTTCGCATCCAAAGCCTATTACTGCGCGTTCACGGAGTGACCGTTTGCGGCGCCTCCGGAGCCTGGACCGCAGCCGATGACCCACTGCCTGGGCCGCCACCGGAATTCATCCGCACCAGCGGGCCGGAGACCGTAACCCCACTCGGGTCCACCTTCACAAAGCTACCACCCGCCTGCAGCGTGACCTCAGCGCCGGCCTCAATCACCAGTTTCACGCCCGCCTTGTGGTGAATCTCGCTGCCCGCCTCAATGAGCTGCCCCCGGCCCTGATAACTGTGCAGGTTACCGCCGACGCGGTGGCTGTAATCGCCACCCACCTGCTCCCTGCGCTCGCCTTCCACCGTGAGATGACTATTACCGCCCACTCTCTCGAAATGGTTGTTGTGCACAGTAAGGTGGCTGTCGTTTTTGATTACCTCAGTGCGGTTATGCTCAGTAAGTAAGTCCAGATCTTTCTGGGCGTGCACGTAGATCTGTTCCTGCCCGGCTTCGTCTTCAAAGCGCAGCTCGTTGCTGCCCTCGCCCTTGTGGGTCTGGGTTTTCAGGGTGGTGCGGGTTTTGTGTTGCGGCAGGGCATACGGTGGCTTGTTGGTAGCGTGATAAGTGCGCCCGGTGATGATCGGCTGGTCCGGATCGCCATCGAGAAACGAGACGATTACCTCGTGACCGATGCGCGGAAATGCCATAAACCCGTATTGGCCACCGGCCCAACCCTGGCTGACCCGCAGCCAGGCGCTGCTGTGTTCATTATTGTGGCTGTAGCGATCCCAGGGGAAGCGCACCTTCACCCGGCCGTGTTCGTCGCAGTGAATCTCTTCGCCTTCGGGCCCGGTCACAAGCGCAATCTGCGGGCCATCCATGACCGGCCGATGGATGCTTTGAGGTCGCCAGGTGAGGTTCGCCGGAATCGCGCTGAAACGGTTGTGGTAAGTGGTCGGCTCGCCTCCGCCCTCTTCTTCCAACGCCTGGGGTTGCTGACCCTGATGGGTCACAGCGGTAAGCAGCCAATCCCGGTTCAGTGCCTCCTGATCGTGTTCGGTCAGTGCCACTTTCGCCCCCGGCACAAAGTCCGGGCGATTGCTCTCGCCCTGGGCGGTGCTGGCGTCGTTGCGCAAAGCGTCCAGACAGGCCTGGGTGAACGGCTGGCCACTGGCGTCGGCTTTGAACCGGCCCGGATAGTCAAAATGCTGATAATCGTCCCGCTGGTTCGGGGCGCTGGCGCCCTGTTCGTGCATCAGGGCGTAAGCGGGATTCTTGAAGGTGTAGTCTTTCAGTACCACCGAGGCGGCCCGCACCCGTTCCTGATAGCGAAAACGGAATACCGCAGGCTGTTGGCTGCTGCCACCAGCGCTGGCGTTATATTCCACGGATTCCAATACCGGCGCGTCGCCGTGGTGATCAGCGATGACCAGACCAGGCGCGTCGCTGCCGTCCACCGAGCCATGCCGGTAGCGGTAGTGCCAACCTTCCTCCGCCGCCAGCCGCTCCAGGAACGCCAGATCGCTTTCCCGATGCTGCACACAGTATTCCCGCTCTGCCGGTTCGCGCTTGAGTTCAAACACCGAATCGACAATGCCCCGCTCTTCCAATAACGTTCGCGCAATAGCATCCGGCCGTTGGGTCTGAAAGATTCGGCTGTTGTGCATCAACCCCGACCGCCACATGGGCGGCTGAACCACCAGTTCATAACGAGTGCGGCGATGGCCGGTGTCGCCCCGCGCAAACTCACTGACCACGCCGGTAAACCGGCGCAATGGCACACCGTTCTGCCAGACCACCAGATCCACCGGTTGCTCCAGCACATCCGCGGCACCGATGGCCGGATCGGTACTGGCCAGCTCAAGGCGGCCGTGAAACAACTCGGAAAGGGCTTCGGTCAGCGTGAAGCCAACCACTGAAAAAACATCTGAGGGAAGCTCACCGACACGCACGGTGAACTGCAATCCACTTGCCTGGGGCATGCCTTCAATCCTTTGAAGCAGTAACAAATTGCAACCGGGCTACGCACGATGCCAAATCCTTGGCTACCCTACCCGGAGTGATTGAGAAGGAAGCTATCAGTATGGAGTGGGCTTATCAATCGGAATGCCGCCAAGTTGTGGAGTCGGTAGCACTGCGGACTGGAGTTATACGAACGCGTTCGCAAACGCCCAAAGCAAAGGCGGGTAACGCCGCTAACCGTCTGATAGTGTTGCAACTAAATTATTGGCTCGTGGCGTTATACGCCGCCTGAGTACTCAAAACTCCAGACTGGGGTGGGCTTATAATTCCGAGCGATGGCTGATCGAAGATCTGTAGAGTGTTGATTGCGAGGTCGATTTTGCTTCAAAGCGAGCCACTGAAAATGGAGTTATACGAACGCCTGTTATACGGCAGAGTTCGTTGAATGCGCTGTTAGGGCAGGACGAGTAGAGCCAAAGGGATATTTATGGCATCCATAGGATCAACGGAATTTTTCATAGACGTTCCCAGTTTGCCGCGCGATGAATTTGAAAGGTATTCAACGCAGTTATTTGATGACTGGGAGAGTTACGTTGATAGTGCTCTAAAGCTGCCAGACTACTCCATCGCTCTGGAAACAGAAGAAGGGTCAGTCAAGGCTGTTGGCAGAGTCGCAGCCGCCTTGGGCATGTTATACATCGGAATTGGCCAATACGGGTCTTTCATCAGTGGCCTTGAGACGATAAATAGACAGGTTCGTGATGTTGGTGATTATCTCTCGGATCGTGCAGCTGCTCCATTTGAGACAAGTAACAAAAAACCAAGGGTCAAAAGGCGAGGAGAGTCGCTGGCGAAGCTAAAAACTCTTTTCGCTAGAGTTCAACGTGGAGAAATGACCGTTGATCAAGCAATGAAAGAGGCCGAGTCAGTTTTTGGCGACGAACTCAAAGAAGCTCCAGAATTCGTCAACGCGCTTGAAGACTCGTTAGCAAAAGCACCTTTGCTTCCCCGTCAGATCAAACTTCCCTTAGTCGATGCCTTGGGCAATGACTTAATTCCAGAGGGCAAAAAGCGAAGGGAAGTACCACGCCCATCCCAACCACCCCAGCCAGTCCCAGTGCCGGAACACTACCGAGTGGAGTTGTGGAGAGAGAGTAAACAGTCGAAGCGAAATGTAAGAGTATCGACATGGTAGCGGCGGCAAAATCCCTAAAAAGGCAATTAAATTCGTTCCGGCCTAGGGCCTCCACCGGACGCCCTAGTCAGGGCGCCGTTTATCGCTGGCGTTAGACAAGAGTAGAGGTCTGTGGAAATTCTGAGCAATAGTTATTCGCTGAATGTCCTTGGTTGGCTCGCATCAATCTGCGCAGTCAGTTATTTTATTCGCCGTGTTAGTAAGGACTTCGATGAAGATCTCGCCCCAGAATTCCGAATCAAACTTGCCAAGCAACTCAAACGCGTCAGGGATAGAGATGCAGACTGGCTTTTTTCATTTGGTAGCATTTTTACTAGTATTTTTGGATCTAAACATCTGTCATGGCGTTGCTTTAGCCGATCCATGGCGGTTTCCGGCCTGCTGTTTGCCTTCTTGACTCTCGCAACGGGCGCACTTGCCCCAAACGGCACGCAACTTGGAACCCTAGTAGGTCAGGGCCCGATTTTAGGATCATTGCTCTGGGTTTTACTCCTTATTGCTGTCGGTATGACGTTCAACGGGATTTTGGATTACCTCTCGTTATGGGTCACGAGACTGGTTATCCGGCTATCTTTGCCCTCCATAGTCAAAGTTGCGGTTAATGTCACTTTTACCGCGATAGTTGTCCGCGTCATATTCGCCTGTGTCTTGGGTTTGGTCGTCTACAGTGGCCTCTCATACGCATTTCAGGATGGTGCTGACGAGGCAAGTGGCGCGATTCTGCTAGTCTTCCTAATTTACGGTTTGCAGTTCATGGAGTTTCCGCCCCAGTTTGGAAGCCTAGCTTTTGTCATCTTTGCAACAAGCTTTAGTACTTCGATTTGGCTTGCCCTACACCTTTTGAGTGGGGTTTTAATTCGGTGGTTACCGGGAGCTGTTCCTACGCTGAATACTGATCGGGCACCGGTGCGAGCAATCGGGATCGTTTCCATCGGTGTGGTTTGGCTGCTCGGTTTATCAGGTGGAGCTGTGGTTCTCTTTTATTCATGGGCATCGCCAGGTTGATAAACTATGCCTAACCAGTTATTCCAGTTCGTTACGGCCCAAATGGGCCTCCACCGGGCGGCCTTTTCTCCGCTTCGCTACGCAAAGGCCGCCGCTGAATATTGGCGTTAAGCACTAAGGAGATATCGTGCCAAGGAAGGTCAAAGAGATTGTTGCTTGGGGAACCGAAGGCTCGGTTACAGGGAAGAAGTTCGTTGCTACGCCCAAAGATGGTGTGTATGCACTCCACTCAGAAGAACTGGCTGCGAAGCTAGGCATCCCCCTCAATTATGAGGCTACGAAAGTCTTGGTTTCCACTTTGGAGGAAGCCGCAGATCTCATTCTTAGTGGCGACCATCACATCCGGCTCTACAACAAAGAGTCGGGGCAGGAAAACAAGCGCAAGCCAAGTGAAGTAAAGATAGTTTGGACATAATGCTTAACAAGGCAATTAAATACGTTCCGGCTGACGGCCCCCACCGGACGCCCTTGTCAGGGCGCCGTTTATTGCAGCGTTGATATGACTCCCCACGTCAATAGGCATACACCAGTCCAGGCCCATTTTTCAGAGCTACTATCTCACTTTGTAAGGGTGGGTCAGGACAGACGCTGAGGCCAGTAATCGTCGACGGTTTTCATGCTGATATCCGTGGGTTCTCACCACCTTACTTTTCCGTCGTGAAGCCGGTCCTCCGTCTAGGAACGAGCATCTGGTCTGAGGGCTCAGCCAGGCTTCCTAACGCGCGTCGAGGGTTGCTTCACACTCCGCGGCCTGAAGCGCCCGTCCTGTCCCATAACCGTTGTCATAGCATCAACCTTGGATCGGGTTTGGCGATCACCACTTCCCGGGCGATGGCCCAGATGTGGCCGACCAATTCTCGGGCGATGGCGGCCACCACGACATTGCGATGTTTGCCGCGTTGCATGAGGGCGCGATAGCGCCGGCAGAGTCGGGCCTGGGCCTGCCACGCTTTTTCCACGATGGCTTTGGGCAGATCTTCTTGTCGCTGCTGGAGGATCCGAGAGGTCTTGGCCGGGTATCGATAGGCGTGAGCCGCTTCAATGAGCATGCGCCTCGCCCGCTTGTTGCCGGCACAGGTCAGCGGTCCGATTCGCCGCCGGTTGCCGCTGGACCGTTCGCTGGGTGTCAGGCCGACGTAGGCCATCAGCTTCCTGGGGGTGTCGAAGCGCTGGAGGTCACCCAATTCGGCCACGACGCTGGTGGCGACCAGCAACTGGACACCCCGCAGCGCCTGCACCGCTTTGACCAGTGGATAAAAGCGCCAGCGGCGCACCTGGTAGGTGAGTTCGTTGTCGAGCCGTTCCAGACGTTTGTGGCGTTCCACGATGGTGTAGAGGATTTCCCGGAACACGGTGTTCTGGGCCGGTGTGGGCATCACCAGTTCCGAGAGCCAGCGGATGTGCGCGGCCGACCAGTTGGCGGAGCCGGTATACCGGATGTCGTGTCTCAACAGGAACGCCTTGAGTTGACTCTTGGCATTTTTGAGATCCCACATGGCGGTTTCCCGGGCCCTGGAGAGATCGCGGATGGCCTCGTCTTCCGGTTCCGGCACGTAGATCGGATCGATGTCGCCGTTGCGCAGTAATTGAGCCAGCTGCATGCAGTCGCGCTTGTCGGTTTTGACTTGCTGGCCGGGTTTCTTGGGAATCAGTGACGGTGCCACCACGAAGCAAGGATAGTCCCAGCTTGCGAGCAGGCGGTAGAGCCAGTACCCGCAGGGGCCAGCTTCATAAACGAACTGAAGCTGGCAGCCGGGATGACGGGACTCAAACTGCCGGACCATCTTGCGGATGGCGTAGTGCTGGGTGCCGATGGCACCGAGGTAAGTCACCGGTTCTGTTCGGGAATCTGTGGCGTAGGCCACGGCAATGGAGTCTTTGTGCGTATCCAGGCCAATGAACACTGTGCTATGTTTTTTCATGGTGCTGCCCCCCCGATTTTACGCTTGAGAACACGTAAATTATGGCTCTGGCTGAGGCTAACCCACGAGGTGGGGGCAGCCCCCTAGTGGGGAGTCATAATGTCTAGGCGATTGAGGTGAGACAGGGAATGAATCAGCCGAGACAAAGCACTTTTTATCCGGTGAACGGGCTTGACGATAAAAGCAACTACAAGAGATTTATCCGTGTCAAGAGGGACGGATCGCTAGTAGAGCGTGTTTTTCTGGATGTTCCGGACCCGTCGGAGCGTGAGCGGCTGATATGCATGCACTATCTTCGCCACATTACGCGCCATTTTCTAAGGGAAGATGTGGGGGTTAATATACTGGCGAGAGATAATCCCTGGGATTTTAGTCTGGAGCTCAGTACGGGAAGTGTTTTCTATTTAGAGATCACCTCTATCGCTGACATGCCAAAGCATTTTGAGATTAATAAAAGCGAAGAGCGATTTGATAAATGGAGATCAGAAGCGCTCATTCCGCTACATGAGCTTGAAAAGCTAGGCAGGCTTTTTCCAGATAAAAGAATAGAGAAGTTAGTAACCGCTTGCAAAAGCTCAGGAAATTCTCACGACGACTTAGTTGAGAACCCTTTCCATGAGGCTGGGAAGTGTACATTCATCAGTACCATGCCAGAAACGAGTGTAAGCTTAGAGGAACTCATCAAAAGCGCGGTCACTAAAAAAGAACGAAAGCGTCATCTGCACAAAGAAAAGACAGTCTTGATTATTGATAATAGGACAAGTCTTTTTGAAATATCTGATTATGTTGAGGCAGCTGAGTCTTTGTCCGATTACTGTCACGCCCTTCCTTTTCCAGAGGTATGGTTCTATACAGGGTATTGCTCAGATAACGACGGGTATAATGCGGAATTTAGTTTTGCTCCGCTTAAATTAAATGATGAGCAAATAAAGGGTTGGGGCAGAATCTCTTCGAGCAAGGAAGTAGACAAAATCGGAAAGCTCGTATGGTAAAGGGGTGGCTTAACCAGTCGCCGCCGCTGGGCTTGAGCGTTAGATCTTCACTGGGAGCTTGAATGCCTACAAGTGAATCGAGAGTACGTTTTGAGGAAAATTTTCAAGATATTGATCAGCTGATCGATATTTACAAGTCACTCCTGTTTCTTGAGGAAGAGGAAGACGAAGACGACGAAGAGGAGTCAGACTTCTCATCCCACAAATCCGTGGTTCTGAGATCTTCAATCGTGCTTATGGTGAGTCACTGGGAGGCTTACGTTGAAGATATATGCAGTGAGGCTATTGATTACATTGTAGAAAATGCTTCCTCAAGCGATGGTTTGCCAAAGAGCCTAAGGCAGCAGATATCGAAAGAAGTTAAAGAGGATAAGAATGAGCTACGAGTATGGGATCTGGCTGGGGAAAAGTGGCGCGATGTAATTAAAGAAAGGCTCTCCGACTATCATCTACAACGAAACCGGAAATTCAACAGCCCAAAGTCAAACCCGGTTATCACATTTTTTAAAACGTACCTTGGCATTGAAGATATTTCAAAAAAGTGGCGCTACAAAGACCTGACACCAGATGGATGCAAAAGAATGCTGGATGAGATCGTCGAGGTTCGAGGCGCTATTGCACATCGAGGTCACCCCACAAAGGAACTCACCGTTGAGTTGGCAACTGAATATTCCGAGTTTCTGAAAACGTTGATCTCATACACTGGCGGGAGCGTCAATACTGCTACTAAAAAGATCTGTGGCTCCGGCTTGTATTAAACCTAACAAATGCGGTCAAGGGACGCTCCTGACGTCGCGCCCCTGCCGCTAGCGTTAAACGCTTATGACATCAGATCAAAGAGTAATCGTTAGAAATTGGAGGTGGGCGGGTGCTTTCTTGTTGGTCTTGGCCTCAACGTTCCTGCTGCCTTCAGAGCATCAACTATCTGCCGGCTTAGCAAGCGGCCTTGTTTTGGTGCTGATGTTGGCATTCAACCCTGACCTACGGAATTGGAATGGGTATGGAGCCAAAGGTCTCCGATTGGGACCATACCTACAAGAGCATGGCATTCTGCAGTTGTGGGTGGTTGGCTTTTGCCTTCTAGTGCTGCCATTTTTGATTTATCGCATTTATAGCTCGGGCGGCGATGCCTGGGGATTGTATGCGCTCTGTTTTGGTCTCTTAATCGGCCCTGTTGTTATTACTTCGGAGATTGAGAGGTATCGGGCCGCAGGCCAGAACGTTTAACCAGTAGCGGCACTCCGACACGCTAGAGCGTGCTGATCTCGCCCCCACTACTGTCCGGTAAAAGACCGTCTACTAAAGCGGTGCAAGATCACACCGCAAAGCCAAGCGTTAACACCTGAATACCCTCTGGCTTGTGAGGAGCTCTTGGATGAGAAAGGATTCTGATCAGTCAGACAATCTAGCCCAGAGTTGGATCTCAAATGCCGACGCCTGGACAGCTGCGGTACGTGATGGTGCCATCGAAAGCCGCCGGCTCGTGACAGATCAGGCCATTGTCAACGCTGTGCTCGCTCAACAACCCCGGCGAATGCTCGATTTAGGCTGTGGTGAAGGTTGGCTGGTTCGGGCGCTCTCCCAGCAAGGTGTTGAAGGCGTTGGTGTCGATGCCTCGCCCAGTTTAGTCGAGGCCGCTCAGTCTGCGGGCGGAGGCACCTTTTACGTCTGCACCTATTCGGAACTTGCGGACGGCTCCAGTCATATAGGCAACGGCTTCGATGTTGTTGCGGCGAACTTCGCCCTACTCCAGGAAGACGTTGGGCCATTGTTGCAAGCTCTCCAGCGGTCACTTGTTCCAAGAGGAAAAGTGGTGATCCAGACGGTACACCCTTGGTCAGTGGGCGGCGCTTATCGTGACGGTTGGCGTGAAGAAGATTTTCGAAGCTTCAAAGGCACATGGCAGCCCATGCCTTGGTACTTTCGCACCCTGGGCTCTTGGGTGGAGTTATTGCGCGAGTGCGGTTTCGCCATCATCAACATAGATGAGCCCCTCCACCCAGAAACGCAGTTGCCAGCTTCACTTTTGGTCATCGCGGAGTCAAAACCGACCTAATGAAAGGTCTTGCCCAGAGCCGCATCAAATGATCTGAAACCATACCTTGGAGAACTACATGCAACGGATTGCCAGTTACAAAAAACAGCGCGCCACGCTTCTGCTCTTGAGCTGCTTTTCTGGGTTCGTGTTCGCCGAACCCCCATCACCGGGCGACTACCTCAACGGAGAATCCCTGCTGCTGGAAATCCGCTTCTGCGAATGCCAGGCCACGGATTCGGTAGGCGAGCCACCTGCCCTTTTGCCGGCTTTTCTGGAAGACTCGACACTACTGCAGATTGGCATCGCCAATGCCGAACCTGGTTTCGCCTCCACCGGCGGTTTGGCTATGGGCTATGAAATAAAGCCGCTGTCGGGATCCATTAATCAGTTTGCGTTCAGTTATGCGGGCAGCTTCTCCGCACACAGCGGCACGAGCGCTGGCAATGGTGAGTTGGTGCTGGTTCCCGAGCAGTGGGTTATCCTGTTTGGCTCACAGCATGACAGCTCAGCTGGATCGCACGCCAGCAGTGTTGCCGTTCGGTTGGTGGAGCCAGTCTTGCCGCTTGGCACGCAGCCTGGTTCACACTAACGCCACCGTAAAAATTTAAGGAATCCCATAGGTTGAAGAAAATTCTAATGAGCGCCTGCCTTTTGGGCAAAAGGGTCAGATACGATGGGCGGAGTCTGTCAGTGGACGATCAGCTCGTCGAGCAGTGGCGATCTGAGGGGCGGATAGTTTCGGTCTGCCCTGAGGTGGAAGCCGGCATGTCGATACCTCGAGCGCCCGCCGAAATTCGCGGTGGAGACGGCGACAGTGTTTTGAACGGAAAAGCCGCTGTGATTGAAACCAACGGAACCGAGGTGACGGCGGAGTTCCTCTCCGGTGCGTCGGTGGCATTGGAGCTGTGTAGGAAATTCGACATTGAAATCGCCGTGCTCGCAGAATTCAGCCCCTCTTGTGGCAGTTCCCATATCTATGACGGCAGTTTCTCAGGTCAGAAGTCGGCAGGCATGGGCGTCACGTCTGCGCTGCTGCGCCGGCATGGTGTCCGGGTGTTCAGCCAGCACGAAATCGGGGACGCCAACAAAGCGCTCCACTCAGCATCATCAGCGCAGTAATTCGCTCCCATAATAACAGTGCCCCACGGCCCCGATTCTGTCTCTCATCTGCCAGGGTCGGCGTGGGAATGAACCAAAGGAAGGAATGTGAACGCTCTCGAACTGAAGATCCCACCCGTTGTACAAGTGGTTATCATCGCTGGCCTCATGTGGGCCCTGGCGGGCTTGCTGCCAGGCCTAAGCTTTGCGATTCCCGGATCGCCGTTGGTAGCACTGGGGATAGTGATGACCGGGGTCGTTGTCGCACTGTTGGGCGTGTTGGAATTCCGCACGGCGGGCACAACCGTGGACCCGAGGGCTCCTGAGCAGTCAGCCAGCCTGGTGGTTCGCGGCGTCTATCGGGTCAGCCGAAACCCGATGTACGTGGGTTTCCTGCTGATGCTGACTGGCTGGGCAGTGTTTCTCGGCAACATCGCGAGCCTCCTGCTGCTGCCGGTGTTCATCCTTTACATGAACCGGTTTCAAATCGTCCCGGAAGAGCAGTACATGCGTGAAAAGTTTGGTGAGGCCTACGCTCAGTACCAGGCCACGGTTCGCCGCTGGCTTTAGGGAGTGAATCCCGACAGGTTCGAGGAGGGATTCGACCACACCGAGGCAACGATGGATTTTCCAAAAATGGAAGCGAGGTCTATATAAAAAGAGCGTAGGTTGTCCCGGGTCACTGGGGTAACTTCGTCTGAAGGGCAATTTCACCGAGCAAATTGGAGGCTCTTCCAGCCATGTTCGGGGACGTTTTCACCCAGATAGGGATCATACTGGGGCTGGCCGTTATCGGTGGCGGGCTGGCCCAGCTGCTGCGCCAGCCGCTCATCGTTGCTTTCATTGCCGTGGGTGTTTTTCTCGGGCCGTCGGTTTCCGGAATGGTTGTCCATAGCAGCGAAGTGGAGCTGTTCGCCCGGCTTGGGATTGCGCTGCTGCTGTTCATCGTCGGGCTCAAACTGGACCTTCACATTATCCGCACGGTGGGCCCGGTTGCACTTGCCTCTGGCCTAGGGCAGGTATTGTTCACATCCGTTATTGGATACCTGATCGCCGTGATGCTGGGCATGAGCCCGGTAACTGCCCTGTATGTGGCCGTCGCGCTCACCTTCTCCAGCACCATCATCATCGTCAAATTGCTCACCGACAAGCGCGAGGTGGACTCGCTGCACGGTCGGATAGCCGTCGGCTTTCTCATTGTTCAGGACATTGTTGTCGTGCTCGTCATGATCGGTCTGACGGCCTTTGGGCAGGCGGATTCAGAAACGCACCTGGGCTGGGAGGCCATCGAGGTTCTGGTCAAGGGTGCGTCAATGCTGATCGTTGTCGCTCTGCTCATGAGATACATCCTCCCCCGGCTACTCCAACGCCTCGCTCACTCTCAAGAACTCCTGATGTTGTTCGCCATTGCCTGGGCAGTGCTCGGCGGAATCGCGGGTGAAGCCCTCGGGTTCAGCAAGGAGGTTGGTGCGTTCCTGGCCGGCGTATCCATCGCTTCGACACCCTATCGCGAACAGGTAGCAGCTCGGCTCGTCAGTCTGCGGGATTTCCTGCTGTTGTTTTTCTTCATCGAACTTGGCTCTACGCTCGAACTGGACGCACTGGGCGGTCAGCTGGGCGCTGCGATCGTTCTGTCCATGTTCGTGCTAGTTGGTAACCCGCTGATCGTCATGATCATCATGGGCGCAATGGGCTATCGAAAACGTACCGGCTTCCTGGCCGGGTTGACGGTTGCCCAGATCAGCGAGTTCTCGCTGATTCTGGGGGCACTGGGGGTCAGCCTGGGGCACCTCTCTGACGAGACGCTCGGGCTCATTACACTCGTTGGTCTGATAACGATTAGCGCCTCTACCTACATGATCCTCTACTCGCACTATCTCTACGATCGCCTCGCACCATACCTCGTTTTGTTTGAGCGCCGGGTGCCCTATCGGGAACTCGACGGAATTGGCGACATCCAAGAAAACATTGATGTGCTGCTGGTGGGACTGGGGCGCTACGGCGCTGCGCTGGCGGGAAATCTCAGGGACCGTGGGTGCCGTTTACAAGTCGTCGATTTTGATCCGGCGGTCGTCCGCAGTCATGAACAGGAGGGGTTCTCCGTGCGTTATGGCGATGCCGAAGATCCAGAGTTTGTGGCCAGTTTGCCTCTGAAACAGGCACAGTGGGTTGTGAGCACAGTCCGCGATCCCACCATCAACAGGCTTTTACTACACGGTCTGAAACAGTCCGAATACTCAGGCCGGATTGCCGTTGCAACATCAAACCTGCGTCACGCCCAAGAGCTCAAAGGAGAAGGTGTTGATATCGTGCTCGTGCCCTACTCTGACGCGGCCAAGGAAGCATCAGAAGAATTAATGGCACAGCTCGACACTGCCGGCCGATAAACGAGTAGGAGACGGTCCCAATGAAACGTTTCAGAAACATCCTTTGCGTGTGCCCTTCAACGGATTTGCAGACCAAAGCGCTGAAGCAGGCGCTGTCAGTCGCCAGGAACAATCAGGCACGCCTGACCGTCGTGGATGTGATTCCCCGGGGCATCCTCAGCGCAGGCGGGCTACCGGGAGTGCCCTCGGCAGACGACCTGAAGTCGCGGATCGGCAACAGTCGGGGTCAGGCCTTGCGCTCTCATGTGCAGCGGGCCGGTGGGGGTGATGAGGTCGAGACCGATGTTTTTTTCGGCACCCTGTTTCTGGAAGTGATCAGAGCGGTCGTACAGGACGGCTACGACTTGGTCATCAAAGCCGCGGAAGACCCAGGCTGGACCCAGAGGCTATTTGGCAGCGATGACATGCACTTGCTCAGGAAATGCCCCTGCCCGGTGTGGATGCTGGGGCCTACGGACAAACCTGACTACAAGACCATCGTGGCGGCTGTCGACCTGGACTTGCCCGAGCCTGAAAAAATCGGGCGCCAAGGCTCTGCCAACCAGTCTTTGAACCAGAAAATCATTGATCTGGCTGTATCGATGTCGATCTCTGGATTCGCTCAGCTGCACCTGATTCATGCCTGGGACGCCCCCGAACTCGATTTCGCGTCGCTGTGGACGAACACACCGGAGGCGACCGAACCACGCCTGCTTGATGCGGAACGTTCGCGGCACCAGAACGCGATGAACGACCTCACGGAAAAAATACGCGACCAGATTGGCGCCGACAATTACGACTATATTTCTCCGGAGGTGCACCTTCCCAGAGGTGACGCGCGAACGGCGGTTGCCGAGCACGTGAGAAAGGTAAATGCCGATCTCGTTATCATGGGCACGGTCGCTCGCACGGGTATCAAAGGCCTTATTATTGGCAACACCGCCGAGGCCATCCTCGACCAGCTTCCCTGTTCGGTGATCGCCGTGAAGCCCGACGGGTTTGTGTCACCGGTGGTGTGAATGAAACGCTGATCCCGCGGCTCAACGCAGCACAAATAACAGAAGCGCCAGACACAAAACGATGTTCATCCCCCAAATGGCCAGGGACACTCGTCGCCGCGCGCTTAGGCGTTTGAGTGGGTTAGTCATAGTTGAATCGCTCTGACAGGATGCGATCTGAGGGCGTGCCCCGCGCAATCAGGTGATCTTCCACCCCATCCATCATGACGGCAGGACCGCACATCACATAGACCCACTCGCTGAACTCCTTTTGGGTAAACACGCGGTCCAACAGGGCGGCATCAATAAAGCCGGTTTCGCCCTGCCAGTCTTCGGGCGGTTCCTGCAGCACGTAAACGGCGCCTTCGGCGTCCAACTCCTTGCGGTAGGCGATCTGCTCAATGAGCCGGTTGCCATAGATCACCTTCACCGGCCGGGCATCGCCGGTCAGTCGCAATTGCCGGAGGATGCTGAGCAGCGGCGCCAGGCCAACGCCACCGGCAATGAGGGCCACGCCGGATTCGGTGCGTTCCTCGATCGACAGATTGCCATAGGGGCCATCCACGTAGGCGGCGGTGCCGTTTTTAATTCGCCCGATGGTGCGGGTGAAATCACCCAGCTCTTTGATCATGAACGTGAGCTCCGGCCCGGCCGCAGGGGCGGAACACAAGGAAAAGGGATGTTCATAGAGTGAGAACGGGCTGTGCCCCAGATTCAGCCAGACAAATTGCCCGGCCCGGTAATCAAGGCCGCGATGGCCATCGGGTGTGATCGTGACTTGCCATTGCCTGGGCGTGATCCTCTCGACCCCAACCACTCGCCAGGGGCGGGCCTTCTGCAACAGCGGCACCAGCAGGTATACCGCCAGCAAGGAGCCGACTGCCACGGCCGTCATGGCCAGCCACAGCCAGGTCATCACCGGCTCAGAACCGTAGCGCCCGGCAGTCACGGTGTGGTGCAGCAGCAGTACTGCGATCAGGAGCGCGCCCAGGCCGTGCAGCAGGCGCCAAGTCTCGTACTTCAATCCCAGCTGGGTGCGGCCGATGGCCAGCACAACCAGGCTGGGCAACAACAAGTAGGCTGCAACGCCGGTGGCCAGGGCGGAGAAATCGGTGGTGAGTGTCAGCACACGGGTCGGGTCCCAGGGGCGCGGACCACCCGAGGGCGTACTCTGATACAGAAACGGGTGCACCAGCGCGAACACCAGTGCCGTTCGCGCCATGAGCTGGTGAAAGCGCATGGTGACATCCATGCCGATGCGCCGGGACAGCCTTTGGTACCGCCCAGACAGCAGGAATTCCGCCAGCACCATCGAGAACGCCAGAATACCGAGGCCGGAGGCCAGTTCCTGATGGAACTGCCGGGGTGGCCCGCCTACCCACCAGGACAGGGCCAATGGCAAAGTGACGGCGACCAGGTACGCAACGATCAATAGAAGCGGCTTCATTCACCTCGTCCCCTGTTTCGGCCCTGCTCTCAATTGCAGGTCTGCAGGCCTTTAACTGTAGTCGTTCATTCCGTCGGGGTTATGGGTATGATCAATACCTGCGTTTTCGGGACTGCGTGCTGATGCACGTCAAAACTGGCACTGGAAAGACAAGGGAACACCATGACTCAACGCTTGAACGCACACGGACAGCCTATTGGCCAAGCACTTGCCAACTGGAGCGAGCCAGAGCCGCCGTCGCAGGAACCGATGGAGGGGCGATTCTGCCGCCTGGAACCGCTGTCTCCGGAGCGCCACGCAGCGGAGTTGTACGCCGCCAACGCACAGGATAACGATGGCCGGAGCTGGACTTATCTGCCATACGGCCCGTTTGAGTCGCTTGATCAATACCGGGCGTGGCTTGAGGGCATGTGCCAGGGTGAGGACCCGTTGTTCTTTGCCATCATCCGGCAATCCGATGGTAAAGCCGTGGGCGTGGCCAGCTATCTCCGAATCCTGCCGGCTTATGGCTCCGTTGAGGTTGGTCACCTACACTTCTCAGAACAGCTTAAGCGCAGCCCCCTCGCCACGGAGGCGATGTTCCTGATGATGCAGCAGGCGTTTGCACAGGGCTACCGGCGCTATGAGTGGAAATGCGATGCCCTGAACGCCCCCTCCTTTGCGGCGGCCCAGCGCCTGGGTTTCAAATACGAGGGCACCTTTCGGCAAGCCGCCGTGTACAAGGGCCGCAGCCGGGACACCGCCTGGTTCTCCATTATTGATGCCGAGTGGCCGGCGCTATCTGAGGCATTCAAGCTCTGGCTGGCGCCGGACAACTTTGATGAGGCCGGGCAGCAACGCACGCGGTTGAGTGAGCTGACCCGGAAAGCGCTGGAGCCCCACCGGTGACGCTGCTGCCTCCGCACGTGCCCGGCGATAGGTTCAATCCCGCCACAATGCCCGCAGGCGTTGCAGCATTGCACTGATCACTTGCTGGCGAGCCCTGAGCCGGTCGCCCCGCACCCGCTCCAAATCAATACCGCCTCGCCCATCCTTGTACCGGCCAGGAATGGCATTGCCGCGGTCTTGATCAGAGTGCCTGCCCTCCTCCAGCTGGCCGATGCGACGGTTCACCGAGGTGGCGTCGCACACGGAATGAGCATCTCCTGAATACAGCATGTCGCTAACCTCCTATCCGCCGCCCCGGTCAACGGAGACGTGGCTATCTGATGAGTTCAGGTCCATGCTAGTGTTGTTCCTGACTGCAAACTATTCCCTATGGATGCATAAGAACTTTGCAAAAACGAACAACCTCACAACGCACTGCGTCGGCGGAGTCCAGCCCTGGTTTTCGGGGGCATCTGGCCTGGAACGATTTCGAGATTGTGCTTGCCATCGCCTCGGAAGGGTCGTTGTCGGGGGCATCGCGCGCCTTGGGTGTAAGCCACGCAACGGTGTTCCGACGGCTTGGTGATATTGAACGTCGGCTGGGCGTCACCTTGTTCGAGCGCAGCCGAACCGGCTACCGCCCCACCCTGGCCGGAGAGGAATTGGCCGAAACCGCCAAGATCATGGACGGCGCCGCCCTGGCGGCCGAGCGCAAAGTGGCCGGCCGGGACCTGGCCCCAAGCGGGGAAATCTGGGCCACCACCACCGACTCACTGATGATGGGCCTGCTGGCACCGCTGTTTTCAGAGTTTCAGCATAAGTACCCGGGCATCGTTCTGGACGTGGCCATCTCGAACCAGCTGTTCAATCTGACCCGCCGGGAAGCGGACGTGGCCGTGCGTCCCTCCAACCGCCCTCCGGAACACCTGATTGGCCGCCCGCTCACCAAAATCGGCCAGGCGGTGTACGCTCACCGCAGCTTTGGCCTGACGCCCGGTTCGTCCATTGAAACCCTCGCCAACCAGCCCTGGATTGGCACCGGCCCGCGGCTGCAGGACACGGAACTGGACCAGTGGATGAACAGCAACGATCTGAAGTCTGCCTGCGTGTTTCGGGTTGATACCCTGGTAGGCATCCTCAGCGCCATTCGTTCCGGCATGGGCCTGGCTGTGCTGCCCTGCTATCTGGCCGACAGGGACCCGGACATTGTCCAACTCACCGACCCGATTCCCGAACTGGAATACGGCCTCTGGTTTCTGATGCATCCGGACCTGCGGGGCGTAGTGCGCATTCACGCGCTGATGGATTACCTGACGGAAACGATTCGGGGGCAAGAGGAACGATTGGCGGGCTTGCGGCTGGCGTAGCGAAATGATTTAAACTGGACAGCCTCACACAGCCGTCAATCGCCACTTCATAGAAAGGATTACGCCATTAAATCCATCGCGCTCGCTACCCTCATCATCGTGCTGCTTGGGGGCATCGTCTTTCAGTACTACATCACCGCCCTGCCCGATCTTGAGCAGCCTATCACCCTCAGTTCGGCATCTACGTCATCCAATAGCGGCACTATTTCGGCCTCGTTCCGGGATGCCGAAGGTTACGAATTCTATTTCGGGGTGCGTCGCGATCCTGATGCTGACCCGGCCACCTTCCCCGCTTTCTACATCCGAAATCCGGAGCTGGTGCCCTACGTGTACTGGCCCTCTCTCGGTGGGCCGGATGAGCGGGCTTTGCTACGACTGTTGGAAGGCTGGATTGACCGGAATGTGGCGCCGGAACTTAAAGCGAAGCTGGAGGAAGCTGAAGCCGGCAACGGCGATGCAGCGGGAGAGGATATTGCAGCCGTGTATGAGATCTACCGGTCGCTTCGCGCCCGGCATCGCCAGTAACCAAGGCCAAAGCTGAGACCGGGTTCAGGGTCTGATTCGCTGCAACGCTTAAAATAGCCTGAATGATGTTTGGCGTACTAGGGAGAGGTGTCATGCCATCGGAAAAGGAAAAGATGCTGCAGGGAGAGCTGTACGATCCGCTTGATGCGGAGCTGGTGCAGGCCCGCAATCAGGCACGGGACCTGTGCCAATTGCTCAACGCCACCCGCGAGGAACAGGTGGAGGAGCGTCGGCGCATCTTGCGGCGGCTGATCGGCAAGGGTGGCGACACGGTTTGGATGCAGCCGCCGTTCTTCTGCGATTACGGCTCCAACATGGAGCTGGGCGAGCGGGTGTTTTTCAACTTCAACTGCGTGGTGCTCGATGTCGCGAAGGTTACGGTGGGCGACTTCACATTGTTCGGCCCGGCGGTCCAGATCTACACTGCCACACACCCGCTTGATGCCGAGCTGCGCCGCCAGCAGGAATATGCCAAACCCATCGACATCGGCTCGGATGTCTGGGTTGGCGGTGGCGCCATTATCTGCCCGGGCGTGCGCATTGGCTCTCGCTCGGTCATTGGCGCCGGCAGCGTGGTGACCCGCGACGTTCCCGAGGGCGTGTTCGCGGCGGGCAATCCGTGCCGGGTGATTCGGGAAATCACAGAAGATGAGATTTTTAGGACGCAGGCGCGTTAGAGTGCCAATTAGGGCGGCGCCCCAAATCTCTCGCTGGTGTCTAGATTGGGCACCACCGAATGAGCCGACCGTTCCTTTTCGCCTAAGAACGAGGCCGACGATCTCAATCATCTAAAATGGAGGGGCTTATGTTGCTTGAATCCTGGTTGGCGTTCGTCCTTGCCTCGGCGGTGTTGCTGGTCATCCCCGGCCCCACCATTCTGGCGGTCATCAGCTACTCCATTGCGCACGGGCGCAAGGCCAACATTCCACTGGTGGCGGCCGTCGCACTCGGTGACTCCACTGCCCTGTTCGCCTCCATTGTCGGGCTGGGCACCCTGCTGGCCATGTCCGCCTTCTGGTTCACCGTGGTCAAAGTGGTGGGCGGGGTGTACCTGGTGTTTCTGGGGGTAAAACTGTTCCGCTCGGGCATGGTGCCTACCGAATCCTTTTCCCCGGATTACTCCTCCTCGCGCTGGAAGCTGTTCGCCAACACCTATCTGGTGACGGCCCTGAACCCCAAAGGCATGGTGTTCTTCATGGCGTTCCTGCCGCAGTTCATTACACCGGGTGCCAATAGCAACGCCCAGTTATGGCTGCTGGCTAGCACCTTTGTGGCGCTGGCCACCATCAACGCCCTGCTTTACACCGTGTTCGCCTCAACCGCCCGTCCCCTGCTGACCTCCACCAAGGCCCAGCGCCGTTTTAATTTCTCCGGCGGCGCGCTGCTGACAACGGCCGGCATCTGGGCCCTGCTGGCGAAACGGCCGGTTGTGTAGAACGGATAGTCGGGCAACCAAAGGTGTTGCGGCTGTGAAAGTTATCCTGATGGGAAATGCTGGTTCCGGAAAAAGCACCCTCGCCCAACTCCTGACTGCGGAGAAACCGGCGGCACGATTGTCGCTGGATGAAGTGGCCTTCCAACCCGGAACCGCAGCGCGACGACCACTCGACCAGAGCATTGAGGACGTGCGGCATTTCATTGAGGCTAATGACGACTGGATCATCGAGGGCTGCTATGCGGACATCATCGATGCCATTCTCAACCAGTGCGATACGCTCATTTTCCTGAACCCCGGCACGGACACCTGCGTTGCCCACTGTCGGACTCGCCCCTGGGAGCCGACGAAATTCGCCAGTAAGCTGGAACAGGACGCCAATCTGGAAAACCTGATTGCATGGGTTCGTGACTACGAGACTCGAACCGACGAGTACGGGCTTCATCGGCATAAGACCCTTTTTGATTCGTTCGGCGGAACCAAGCTGGAGCTAAAGGAACCAAGCGCCTATGCGACTGCGGCCCTTCAATAACTCTGACTCACAGAGTATCGAGCAGCTGTTTATCAAGACCTTCACGGACTCGGACGGCCCAACCGAAGGTGAGCGGGTTGGGCGGCTCGTGAAGCGCCTCATAAATGAGGCCGAAACACATCACGTTCTGGGGTTTGTCGCTATGGAGAACGAAACCGTCGTTGGGTGCATTTTCTTCACGCCTCTGATCTTCGACATCCCCATTCGAGCCGCTCTGCTCTCACCGGTTGCCGTGAGCACCGATCATCAGGGCCAGGGCATCGGCCAACAGCTCATCCGATTCGGCCTCGACGAATTGCGCGTTCGAGGCGAGGAATTGGTATTTACTTACGGCGATCCTAACTATTATTCAAAGGTTGGCTTTAAGGCTGTTCCCGAGAAAACGGCAAAGGCACCTTTTGCGCTATCGCAACCGGAAGGGTGGCTGGGACAGTCACTCACCACAGTCGCCATTGAACCCTTGCCGGGTTATGCGCGCTGCGTGGCAGCCTTCAACGAACCAGACCTCTGGTAAAGCAAGAACCGTAGAAAATTAACCTCACACCAGGCAGAAGTTCTTGCAATGTCGCCATTGCCTTTAGCCTGCTAACGCAAAGGAGAGCCAACCATGGACTATGTAGAGGGATTTGTTGCCGCCGTACCCACCAAAAACAGAGACGACTACATTCGCCACGCCAGCGAGGCCGCCCGCATTTTCAAAGAGCACGGCGCGTTACGCCTAGTGGAATGTTGGGGCGATGACGTGCCCACGGGTGAAAAGACGTCGTTCCCGCAGGCGGTACAGTGCGAGGCAGACGAAACGGTGGTGTTTTCCTGGGCCCTGTGGCCCTCCCGGGAAGCCCGAGATGCCGGCATGACCAAGATCATGAACGATCCCCGGATGCGGGATAATCCGATGCCGTTCGATGGCAGCCGGCTAATCTACGGTGGCTTTCAGATGATTCTGGATGAGTAGGCATAGATTAATTTCAGTATTGCTTGCTCTGTGATGGGAGAAACAGAGGCCGAGCAATGCCAACAGGCATAATGCTGCTTTGACGGGAACCCACAACAAGGAGCTGTTTCCCATGAAAGCCTTGGTATTGCTCGGACCAGGTGATTTAGTCCTCCGAGATATGGATGAGCCCTCTCCGGCGGCCCACGAAGTAGTCATCAACGTCGAAATTACGGGAATGGGCGGCAGCGAATGTGCGGCCCTCCAGAACCCCGGCATACGGCCCTTGCCAAACATCATGGGGCACAGCATCTGCGGTGTTACCACCGGTGGTCAGCGGGTGGCGGTGAACCCCTTGCTTGGCTGCGGGCAGTGCCGATATTGCCAGGAGGAGCTGGCCCAGCTTTGTGATCAATGGGCGCTGATTGGGGTGCAGACACCGGGCGGCTTTGCCGAGCAGGTTGCGGTGCCCGAGTGGGCGCTGGTGGAGCTGCCGGCGAGCCTCTCCTGGGAACAGGCCTGTTTCATCGAGCCGTTTGCCAATTCCCTGAATGCCTGGGAGCGGGCCGAAGCCAAGCCGGCCGACACCATTCTGATCGTGGGCGCCGGCTCACTCGGCCTGGGAGTGGCCGCCATCGCCAGGCAGCAGGGGTTTGAAACGGTTCAGGTGTGCGAGAACTCCCGCACGCGCCAGGCCGCCGCCCAACAGCTCGGTACCAGTCCGGCCGAAGCCTCCTCCGATCTAAAATACGATCTGGTGTTCGAGACCGTGGGCTCGGAAGAAACCCGATCCCTCGCCATTGAACAAACCCGCAAAGGTGGCAAAACCGTGTTCCTGGGCTTCGCCACGGCCAGCTCCACAATCGATTTCAGCCGTATGGTCCGGGAGCAGAAAACCTTCATCGGGTCGTTCGTGTTCTCCCAGGCACAGTTTGAGCGGGCCATTCCACTCGCCCAGATGTGCCAGTCCGACTGGGTTCGAAGCCTGCGTTTTGAGGAGGTGGCCGGAGAGCTTGCCGAGTACATCGAAGGTAACTTCAACCCAGTGAAATCGGCGCTGCGGCCGTCTTGGGGCAGCCCCAGGGCTTAATCTTGCTCGCCGGAGTCCTCGAGGGAGGCAAACCACTCAGCGTAGGGCGTGTTTTCGATTTTGCGTTGGGTATAGTCGGGCGCGCCGTCGCTCCACCACACCGGACCACGCTCGCCGAGGGCCCGCTTGGCGCGATCGACCCGGTTGCGGGCGTCCCGTTCAAGCTGTTCATCCCCGGACTTCTTGGCTTTGCCGACATCGCGCCGGGCCGCCATCAGGTGCTTCACCTGTTCGCGGTATTCGGGGTCCGGTAGGTTCGGATTGGCGCAGCGCCAGAGGCGACCTTTGACCACCAGATAACGGCCATCGGGTGTTTTCAGGGCGGAAGTACTCATGGCGAAACGCCGTGACACTTTTGCGAGTGGATTTCGGGGCACGGCGCACCATGCCCCTCTGGGTTCACTCCGGCTTATACAGGCGCTGGATGCTGGAGAAGTCCAGCGTGCCATTGCCCTGCCCGGCGTGGATTGAGAACAAATTGCGAGCCAGTGAGCCCATCGGGATCGACGCCTGGTTCTTGACCGCGTTATCAAAGGCCAGTCCCAGGTCCTTGGTCATCAGGTTGACCAGGAAGCCGCCCTCGTAATTGCGGGACGCCGGCGCATTCTCCATCACCCCCGGCCAGGGGTTGTAAACGTTCAGGGCCCAGTTGCCTCCGGAGCTCTGCTTCATGATTTCCGACAGTACTGTCGGGTCCAGACCGTTCTTCACACCCAGGGCCAGCGCCTCGCTGGTACCGGCCATCAGAATCGCCAGCAACATGTTGTTGCAGATCTTGGCGACCTGGCCGGAGCCGTGGGGGCCGGCGTGGAAGATGTTCTTGCCCATGGCGTCCAGAATCGGCTTGGCCTTGGCAAAGGTGTCTTCAGCACCGCCGCAGATGAAGGTGAGCGTGCCGGCCTTGGCACCGCCGACACCGCCGGACACCGGCGCATCCAGGAACGGAATGTTGCGGGCCTTGGCTTCTTCGGCCACACCGCGGGCGGTTTCCGGGGCGATGGTGGAGGAATCAATCACCAGGGTGCCTTCGGGCAGCTTGGCGAGCAGGCCGTCGTCACCCAGGTACACCGCCTCCACGTGCTGGCCGGCTGGCAGCATGGTGATCACGCATTCGGCGCCCTGGGCCGCTTCGTGGGCGGTATCCGCGGTCTTGGCGCCTTCGGAAACCAGGGTCTGGACCGCGTCCTTGGACAGATCAAACACGGTGACGTTGTGGCCGGCCTTAACCAGGTTGCTGGCCATGGGGCCACCCATGTTGCCCAGGCCGATAAAGGTAATTGTTGCCATATCCCTTCTCCTTATTGTTCTAGTCGGTGTTATGGGCCACCGATGCCGGTGGCCGTTTGGCTATGCGTTAAAAAAGTCGTCGATCCAGGCGCTGTCCATCTCGGCAAGCGAGGCGTAGCGCCAGCGCGGCTGCTGATCCTTGTCGATCAGCAGGGCCCGGATGCCTTCGGCGAACTCGCCCTTGCCCAGGCACTTCTGGGACATCACCAATTCGGTGTCGAGCACTTCCTTTAGGCTCTTGTGCCTGCAGCCGTGCAGGTGGCGCCACACCAGGGCCAGGGAGGTGGGTGAGGCCGACGCCAGGGACTTGGTCGCCTTGGCCACCCAGCTGTCGCCACCGGACAATTCGCTGAGCTGGCTCACCACGGCTTCCAGGGTATCCGCATCGGTCACCCGGTTGATCTCGTCGAAATGGGTGCGGATCGGCGATTCCGGCAGAGCATCGGTGCTCTGCTGCTCAAACCGGCGCAGTACGCCCCCCACTACCGCGTGCGGGTTCTCACCCTGCCAGCGCTGTTGCTTGAGTTCGCTGATCACCTCGGCCTTCAATTCATGCTTGATGAAGCGGTCGGCAAGGCCCGTGAAGACCGCATCGGCCCCGTTCATGCGCGCGCCGGTCAGGCCCAGGAACAGCCCGGTGCGGCCCGGCGTGCGATTGAGGAACCAGCCGGCGGCCACATCCGGGTACAGGCCGATGGTGATTTCCGGCATGGCCAGCTTGGATTTCTCCGTGACCACCCGGTGGGACGCGCCCTCCATAATGCCCATGCCGCCGCCCATGACGATGCCATGGCCCCAGCACACCAGCGGTTTGGGGAAGGTGTGGATCAGGTAATCCAGCTCGTATTCCTCGGTGAAGAAGGCTTCGCCTTCGCCATTGCCGTTGGGCTCGGTCATGCTGCGATACAGCGCGACGATGTCGCCACCAGCGCAGAACGCCTTGTCGCCTTCCGCTTCCAGCCAGACCGCGCAGATGCGCGGATCTTCGGCCCAGCGCTTGAGCTGGGGTGTGAGCAGGCGAATCATCTCCAGAGAGAGCGAATTCAGCGCCTTCGGTGTGTTTAGGCGAGCGACGGCAATCAGCGCGTCGTCGCCGGTGTTCCACTCTTCAAATACGATCGGTTGGTCACTCATAACATTTCCTTCAACCGTTGCACGGCACCGGTCTTTCGCAGTGTCTGACGGTGTTTAGCGGTTTTTCCATTCCGGTGCGCGCTTCTCGAGAAACGCATTCACGCCCTCGCGCTGGTCTTCAGTGGAGAACAATTCCACGAACAGCTCACGCTCCATACGCCAAGCGTCGTCGTGGCTGCGGCCGTCACGGGCGCTCATGACCAGGGTCTTGCAACGGGCAGTCGATGACGGGCTCTGCTTGCAGGCCATTTCCGCCAGCTCCAGGGCTTTTTCCAGACTCTTGCCCGTCGGCACCACTTCTTCCACCAAGCCAATTTCCAGGGCCTTGTCGGCCTTGACCCGCTCACCGCACAGGATCATGCGCTTGGCCCAGCCCTCGCCCACCAGCCAGGGCAGGTTCTGGGTACCGCCGGCGCAGGGCAGCAGGCCCACACCCGCTTCCGGCAGGGCCATCTGGGCATGTTCTTCGGCGATGCGAATGTCACAGGCCATGGCGCATTCCAGGCCGCCCCCCATGGCGTAGCCGTTGACCGCGGCAATGGACACGCCACGGAATTTGCCGAGGGTGGAGAACGCCTCACCAAATAGCTGGGCCATGTCGTTGGCATTGGCCTTGTCGCCGTCGGCAAAGCTCTTAAGGTCTGCGCCGGCGGAGAAGAATTTTTCACCCTGGCCGGTGACTACCAGCGCAAAGATGTTCTTGTCGGCGTTCAGTTCCCGGATGGTTTCCCGCAGCGCCGGCAGGGATTCCGCCGTCCAGGTGTTGGCCGGCGGGTTGTTGATGGTCAATACCGCAATGTGTCCGCGTTTTTCGAGCTGAATCAGATCGCTCATGGTGTGTTCTCCCCTTTCCTTGCGGTTTTCTTCAATAGTTATTGGATGGCCTCGGCGACACCGTCGTCGAGCAGGCGACGGGCGACGATCAGGCGCATGATTTCGTTGGTGCCCTCGAGAATCTGGTGCACCCGCAGATCCCGCAGGTAGCGCTCAATCGGGTATTCCCGGATGTAGCCGTAGCCACCGTGCAACTGCAGGGCTTCGTTGACGATCTCGAAACAGGCATCGGTGGCAAAGCGTTTGGCCATGGCACAGTGCAGAGTCGCTTCGGTATCGCCGCTGTCGAGCTTGAACGCGCCCAACCGGACCATCTGGCGGGCTGCCACCAGGTTGGTGGCCATGTCGGCGAGTTTGAACTGCAGAGCCTGGAAGGCCGCCAGAGGCTTGCCGAATTGCTCACGCTCGTGCATGTAGTTGCGGGCCCGCAGCAGAGCGGCCTGGGCGCCACCGAGAGAGCAGGTGGCAATGTTCAGGCGGCCACCGTCGAGGCCTTTCATGGCGATGGCAAAACCGTCGCCCTCCTCGCCCACACGGTAACTGGACGGAACGCGCACGTTCTCCAGACTGATCATGCGGGTGGGTTGGCTGCGCCAGCCCATTTTCTCTTCGTTCTTGCCGTAAGTGATGCCATCGGCATCGGCCGGGATCACGAAGGTGGAGATGCCCTTGGAGCCGCTGTCGGCGGCGCCCGTGCGGGCCATCAACACCAGGATATCCGTGCTGCCGGCGCCGGAAATGAACACCTTGCTGCCGGTGATGAGATAGTCGTCACCATCCCGCACGGCCTTGGTGCGCAGGCTAGCGGCGTCGGAGCCGGCACCGGGTTCGGTCAGGCAATAGGAGGCCAGCCACTCGCCGCTGGCGAGTTTCGGCACAATTTCCTGCTTGAGGTCGTCGGAGGCGAAGCTGGCGACCATCCAGGTGGCCATGTTGTGAATGGTGATGAAGGCCGCGGTGGAAGGACAGGCAGCGGCCAACTCTTCAACGATAACGGAGGTATCAAGCCGCGACAGGCCCATGCCACCCAGCGCTTCCGGCGTGTACATGCCCATGAAGCCCATTTCGCCGGCTTCTTTCATCACATCCACGGGGAAAATGTGCTCGTCGTCCCACTTGGCGGCGTGCGGCGCCATGGATTTCTCCGCAAACGCGCGAGCCGCTTCCCGGAACGCCAGCTGGTCTTCGGTCAGGTTAAAGTCCATCGAATCACTCCAGATCTAAGTAGGTTGGTCATGATGGAAAAAAAGGGGGCCGGAAACAGGTTCCGGCCCAACTTACCCCACCTACAACACACTCAACGCAACTGGATAGAGAAGTTCGCTTCGGTGCTGGCCTCGCTGGAGAACCAGCGTGAAGTGACGGTTTTGGTTTCGGTGTAGAAGCGTACCGCCTGCTTGCCGTAGGCATGCTGGTCACCGTAGAAAGAGCCCTTCCAACCGGTGAAGGAGAAGAACGGCAGGGGCACCGGAATGGGGATGTTCACACCCACCTGGCCCACGTCGATCTCGTGCTGGAAGCGACGGGCACAACCACCGGACGAGGTGAAGATGGAAGTACCGTTACCGTACGGGCTGTTGTTGATCAGCTCGATCGCCTCACCCAGGCTGTCGGTTTCCATGCAGGACAGTACTGGGCCGAAAATTTCTTCGTTGTAGATGTCCATCTTGGTGGTCACGCCGGAGAACAGGGTCGGTCCTACCCAGTTGCCGTCGGGCAGACCATCAACGGTGCAACCGCGGCCGTCCAGCAGCAGGTTCGCACCCTGGGCTTCGCCGGTGGCGATCAGAGACTCAACACGGTCCTTGGCTTTGGCACTGATGATCGGGCCGTAGCTGGCGCCGGAATCGTTCCAGGCACCCGGGCGAACCTTGGCCATGGCTTCTTTCAGTTCCGGAATCCACTGCTGGGCTTCGCCCACAAACACCGCCACGGAGATGGCCATGCAACGCTGACCGGCGGCACCGACAGAGGCGCCGACCAGGGCGTTGATCACCTGCTGTTTGTCGGCATCCGGCATGATCACCATGTGGTTCTTGGCGCCGGCAAAGCTCTGTACACGCTTCATGTTGCGGGTACCGGTCTCGTAGATGTAGCGGCCAACCGGAACCGAGCCGACGAAGGACACGGCACGGATGGCCGGATCGGTCAGCAGTACGTCCACCTGCTCTTTACCACCGTGGACCACCTGCAGCACGCCCTTGGGTGCACCGGCTTCTTCGAACAGCTCGGCGAGGCGCATCGGGGTCAGCGGGTCCTGTTCGGACGGCTTCAGGATAAAGGTGTTACCGCAGGCAATGGCCATCGGGAACATCCACAGCGGAATCATGGCCGGGAAGTTGAACGGAGTAATACCGGCGCAAACGCCCAGCGGCTGAATCCAGGAGTGAGTGTCCACTTCCCGGGCGACGTTCTCAACGGTTTCGCCCATCATCAGGGAGGCCACGTTGCCGGCATGCTCGACCACCTCGATACCACGCCAAACGTCACCCTTGGCGTCTTCGAAGGTCTTGCCGGTTTCCTGGGACAGGATTTCGGCGATTTCGTCGTGGTGCTCCTTCAGCAGCGCCTGGTAACGCATCATCACACGGGCGCGCTCGGAAACCGGGGTTTCTTTCCAGGTCTTGAAGACTTCACCCGCGTACTTGATGGCCTGCTCCATTTCCGTGGGAGTCGTGCACGGAGCCTTGGCGATCACTTCGTTGGTAGCCGGATCCGTTACATCGATCCATTCCTGAGTCTGGCTCTGAACAAATTCACCAGCGAGGTAAAGAGGTACATTTTTCATGTTGAAGGCCCTGTTTGTTGTTATGAGGGAAGCAAGCCAAAACCCGGGGGTTTCGACCACGATGATAAGAAGACTAGCACGGGGTTTAGCCAAGGGTGATTGACTAAATTTCGCTCGTGATGGACTATCTTTCGATATTGCATTCGACTTATGGCGACTACGATGCCCCAGACTTCCCAATGGCCGGTCCCCCAGGACAGCGTGCGTTACGTGGTACCGGACCCCATCATCAAACTGCTGGCCAGTCACCCGCTGACGCAGGACCTGTATCCGTTGGCGTTTGGTCACTACCGGCGCGCGGTGGGACACCACATGCACCGGGAACATCACAGCGACTATCTTTTGATTTACTGCACTGAGGGAAAAGCCTTCCTGAACGTGCTGGGCGAGCCCTACACCGTGGGCCCGGGGGATTTGTTGCTGTTGCCCGCTGGCGCCCACCACCGCTACACCGCAGACCCGGACAACCCATGGACAATCCATTGGGTGCACTACACCGGCCCCCTGGCGGAGGAGTTCCGTCATTACATGGGCTTTGGCAACACCCGCATTCGACATCTGGGCCGACAGCCGCGTCTACTGGTGGACTTTAACGGCCTGCTCTCTGTGCGCCAGACCGGCTTTCGGGCCCGGGGCCTGATCCACGCCGCCAACCGACTGCGGCAGCTGATGGCCGCGGTGCCCCTGAGTGCCGATGAGACCAGCCACGAACAACAGGCAGAGCTGGACACCATTCACAATTACATGCGCGAGCACCTGGACGAACGGATCTCTCTGGATCAGCTGGCGGATCTGGCCGGGCTGTCGCCGGCACACTTCGCCACCCGATACCGGGAGCAGACCGGCAGTTCGCCAATTCAACATTTCCTGCATCTGAAAGTGGAGCGGGCCTGCCAGATGCTGGACACCAGTGACCTGAGTTTTGCCGACATCAGCCGGCGCCTGGGGTATGACGACGCCTATTATTTCTCCCGGCTGTTCAAGAAAGTGATGGGGCAGTCGCCGAGAGACTACCGTCACACGGCCAGGCACTGAAGCGGGCGTTTCGGGCCAGAGTCACATCTGGTCATTTCAGCGTCTTTTGTTCGTAAAATTAAACAGATACTCTTGATCGAAGAACGTTCAAAAAGACAACACCGACAACAAGAGTGAACCCATGGCCACCTATACCATCGACATTGACGAAACCTTTGATGTGCCCCGCAGGCAGGTATTCGCCCTGTTCGCCGACCACAAACGCTTCGGCCAACTGCTGGGTGCGCCGGTCAAGCGCATCAAGGACAGCGATCAGGCGGATCCGAACGGCATTGGTTCAGTGCGCAAAATCGGCATCGGGCCCATCGGCCTGGAAGAGACAGTGTTGAACTTCGAGCCAGACTCGCTGATCGAATACGCGATCACCAGCCTGAGTCCCATCCGCAACCATTTGGGGCGTATTCGCTTCGAGGACACCCCTGAGGGCCAGACACGAGTGCACTACACCATTCACTTCGAGGACATAGTGCCGTTTACCGGCAAGTTGGTGAGCAACGCCCTGGAACAGGGCATTCGCCGCGGAATCAGACGAGTGCCCCGTTTGGCTTGAGAGTGCCCAAAACCAAACCGGATCTGCATCAGAAGAGCTGTTTTTTGATCTGCGGCAAACGCCCGCTATGGCCGCTCTTGTAACCTCCGCCCTCTTTGAACGACCGACCTTTCGGGCCGGCGATTCCAATCTCAGAGGGAGGCTGTATGGCAATCGAGCCGATTGTTCTGTTCGACAACGGGCATCACAAGTGCCTGATGTTCGATTCACTGGTCACGGGCGAGGGTGTTCAATCCAATCAGTTCCTGGTCGTCGACGGCAAGCACGAGGCACTGATTGATCCTGGTGGCGATCTGACCTACACCCCCCTCTCTGTTGCGGCCTCTCGCTACATGAATCTGCGCGATATGGACTATGTGTTCGCCTCTCATCAGGATCCAGACATCATTGGTGCCATTGATCGCTGGATCGTGCACACCAAAGCCAAGATCGTAACGTCCAAACTCTGGGCGCGATTCCTGCCACACCTGGTTTCCAGCTACGTCACCACTCAACTTAGTGGCAGCGTTTACGACCGCATTGTGAGCGTGCCAGATGCCGGTGCCAACGTGAAATTCGGCGATTCCTATCTGCAATGCCTCCCGGCGCACTTCATGCATTCGGTCGGCAACCTGCAATTCTACGATCCGGTCTCGAAGATTCTGTTTTCAGGAGACTTGGGGGCTTCAATGGGCAGCGACGACGATCACCTTCCCGTGCGGGATTTTGAACGCCATATCCCAGACATGGTCAGTTTTCACCGACGATACATCGCGTCACAGAAGGTCTGCAGACTGTGGGCCAATATGGTGCGGGATCTTGACGTTGAGATGATCGTGCCACAACACGGAAAGCGCTTTGAGGGCAAGGAAATGGTGAATCGTTTTCTGGATTGGGTCAGCGACATCGAATGCGGCATTGACCTTATGACCCAGGAGGCCTATCGACGCCCGGTGGATTTTATCTGACTCACGGGGAACAGCCCCGGACGGCTGTTCCTGATCCTCCTGATCCGTTGATGCTTTTAGTAGTCGCCTCTGACCTCACCGCGGTGTCCGGAGCGCCTCTTTTCCTGCCGATTGGGATCCATCATGCCCTTTTTCTCCTCCCGGCCGGCAGCCGTTGCGGGCATGTTCTCCAGGTCTTCCACAGTGCGGGGACGATCGGGGTCCAGTTTCGTTTCCCGGCCCAGTCCAACATTGCTTTGGCGCCGCATCATGGCGTCATCCGAGTGCATTCTCGGCTGACTGTCCCTCATCATTTGCTGTTGCTCCTTTTGCCGTTCCCACTGGTCGGCGGTTGCCGAAGACAACGGCACCAGCAGGCCCAGGGCCAAGGAAACAATAAGGAGATGTTTCATTGAGTTTCCCTCAATCGAACGGCCGAAAATCCCCGGCCTCGGGAACCACTCTCACAGGGCCGCCACCGCCAGAATTCGCACAGCCCACATTCACAGAATACTCCGCCCCCCACGCCGTTGAAGGGCTGAAAGATTAAACCTGCGTTTCCTTACAGCAATTTCATCCGCGGCTTACAGGGAGGGGGCTTGCGGGGTGTTTTCTGGCTGGGGTGAGAAGAACGGACGAAAAGATCTGGACGCTTCAGCGACGGACGGTTGGACGTCCGTCGCCAAGGCGAGCACTCAGTACTCTGAGCTCGACTTCTTCTCCTCCATGTTCAAGGTTTCCATCTTGTCTTTCATGCCTGAATCGTCATGCATCTTATCGTCCATGCCCTCTTCCGCGGGCTGGCCCGCCGAGGTGGGAGGCAACTCCTCCAGGTTGGTGGCGTCGTGGGTACCGCCCTCCATCCCGTGATCTTTCTGCTCTTCCATGCCCATCCCGGCGCCTTCTTTCTCCCCTTCCATAGCTTCGTCATGGCCGTGGCTTGAGCCGTAGGCGGGAGTGACAGACAGCGCGACGACGAGAGAGGCCGCAGAAATCAGTAAACGTTTCATCGTGAATTCCCCTTGGCCAACGGGCCTTCTGGGTTTCGTGGATAAAACAGGCTGAAAACAGGACCACCTGTTCAATCAGTTCAGCATTTCCCCGAGAAACGTCAAGTCGATGAGCCGAGAGATTTGCCACGACCTCAATAAGACCTGTCCCGCACCGCCAATGTTGAGTAAAATCCCCGGTTTTCAGCAAAAACAAGAGGCAGCGAAGATGGGCAGAGCCTACCAGAATCGCAAGGAATCCATGGCCAAGACGGCCGCGGCAAAAACGAAGGTATACAGCAAATACGGTCGTGAGATTTACATGGCCGCAAAATCTGGCGGAACGGATCCGGACGGCAACCTGTCCCTGCGTGGACTGATTGATCGCGCCAAAAAGGACCAAGTGCCGACTCACGTCATTGAAAAGGCCATCGAAAAGGCCAAGGGTGGCGCTGGCGAGGATTACTCTGCCGCCCGCTACGAGGGCTATGGCCCCGGCAACTGCATGGTGATCGTGGATTGCCTGACCGACAACCCGAACCGCACCTTCGGCGATGTTCGACTGGCCTTTACCAAAACCAAGTGCAAGATCGGCACACCGGGCGCAGTTGCCCACATGTTCGATCACTGCGCCATTTTCGCCTTCAAAGGCGAAGATGAAGAGGCGGTACTGGAAGCGCTGATGGAAGCCGATGTCGATGTCACCGACATCGAAAACGAAGACGGCCTAATCACCGTATTCACGCCCAACACCGAGTACGCCAAGGCCCGCCAGGCACTGTCTGATGCGTTCGAAGGTATCGATTTCGAAACCGACGAAATCCAGTTCCTGCCCAAGACCACCACACCGGTGGAAGGCGACGATGTGCCCATGTTCGAGAAGTTCTACGACATGCTGAACGACCTCGACGATGTGCAGAACATCTTCCACAACGCCGAACTGCCGGAACAGGCCGAGTAACCCAGACCGCAACCAAGGCAAGCAACAGGACCCCTGACATGAGCGAACCACGCCCACACAGCCAACCGGCCCGGGTTGTCATCCTCAAGACCGGAACCACCTACCCGAGTATTCGGGAGGCGCACGGGGATTTTGAGGACTGGTTCGTTCGGGGGCTGTCTGCCGAACTCGAGCTGACCGTGGTCAATGTCGAGCAGGGCGAGTTGCCTGGAGAGCCGGAGCAGTGGGACGGCGTGGTGGTTACGGGATCACCGGCCATGGTCAGTGACCGTGCTGACTGGAGCGAGAACACCGCGCGCTGGCTGGCCCGGGTGGTGGATCAGCGCATTCCGGTGTTTGGCGTGTGTTACGGACATCAGCTTCTGGCCCATGCCCTGGGTGGCAAGGTGGGTTACCACCCGGAAGGCCGGGAGACCGGCACCCGGACGATCGAACTCAGCGCTGAGGCGCAAGCCGATCCGCTGTTTAACGAACTGCCCCGCTCGTTCAAGGCCCAACTGACTCACAAACAGTCAGTGCTTGCATTGCCGCCCGGTGCGGTTCTGCTGGGCCGAAGCGACTTTGAGCCGCACCAGGCGTTTCGTATTGGGGAGTGTGCCTGGGGCGTGCAGTTCCATCCGGAGTTCTCGGACGCCGTCATGACGGACTACCTGAAGGTCCAGTCGCCCGACCTCCTCGCGGAGAATCTCGACCCGCAAGCCCTGCTGGCCGAGACGGAGCCGGCGCCGGTGGCCGCCTCCCTGTTGCAGCGCTTTTCGGCGCTGGTCATCAGAAATCGCCAGGGGCGCTGACGCCCCAGCTCGATCAGTCCAGAATGTAGGCGGTTTTCTCCAGCGCGTTTTCTTCCTCATCCACAAACCGGAACTCGTTCCAGCCCACCCGAACCATGTCGTTGCTGTTCAGGCGCTGCCGGTTTTCCAGTCGAATCTCGTTCACGAAGGTGCCGTTGGTGCTGTCACTGTCGGTGATGTAGTAATCGATGGTGTTGTCCAGGTAGGCGTTAGGGATCGCCTCAATCACCGCGTGGTGGCCACTCACCGAAATTTCATCGATCTGAATATCGTTGTCGGGACGCCTGCCAATCCGGGTCTCCGGTTTATCCAGCTCGAACGCGTTTACCACGACGTTGTCGACCAGCTGTGAAAACGATGCCATCTCAGGCTCCTCTGTTTATGTCAGGGTCAAAAGAACAACGGACACATTGTCCGCAGCCAGGTTGTCCAGGGCCGTATCGATCAGGGCGTTTACGGCAGCTTCCTCATCCGAGGCCTCCCCGATAAGGGTTTCCCAGTCTCGTTGAAACACGGAATTGGTCAGGCCGTCAGAACACAGCAGCAGCTGATCCCCGGGTTCCAGTGACTGACAGGCGTAACTGATTTCCAGCGGCTCCATGGCGCCTACCGCCCGGGTCAGCACGTTGCGGAATGGCACGTTCGGGGCCTCAGCTTCGGAGATACTGCCGTCATCGAGCATGTTCTGAACCACGGTGTCGTCCCGGGTCAGGCACCGGGCCTGACCATGCCGCATCAGGTAGCAGCGCGAATCACCAACGTGGGCAATGTGCGCCTCACGGCCTTCCACCCAAACCACCACCAGGGTTGTGCCCATTTTGTCGAGCCGAGGCTCGCTGGTTCGGCGCTCGTGAATGCGCTCGTTCGCCAAGGCAAACGCGGCCATCAGGGCATCGTGAGCGGTCATTTCCGGCTGTGGCTCGGTGCCGGCAAACACCCGGGGAGTCAGGGAATCGAGTACCGCATCAGCGGCCAGCCTGCTGGCAATCTCACCGCCCTGATAGCCCCCCATGCCATCGGCCACCAACGCTAGCCCGCCTTCGCCTTCGTCTCGCAGCTGCCACACGGCGACGTCCTGATTGCTCTCACGAACGGCGCCGGTATGGCTGCGCAGGGCTCCCTTCAGGCCCATCAGGAAACCTCCCCTGTTTCTCGGACCGCTAGCCGGCGTACTGCCTCAGCCATGGCCGCGGCGGAGGCAAACCGTTTCTCCGGTTCGCGCTGGATCGCCTTGTTGATCAACCGGACCACGCCATTAGGCAGCTCGGCGTTGTATTCCCGCACACTGCGCGGGCGCTTGTTCAAAATCTGGTAGGTCAGGTTGGCCAGGGTATCGCCCTGGTAGGGCGTGGCCCCGCTGACCAACTTGTAGAGGGTGACGCCCAGACTGTAGATGTCGGAGGCACCGGTCACCTTTTGGCCCTTGAGCTGCTCCGGCGACATGTACAGCGGACTGCCCATGACACTTCCCGTTTTGGTCCGGGAATCGTCGGAGATTTTGGCGATGCCGAAATCGGTGATTTTGATGCCGCCGTCGACCGGGTTGTAGATGATGTTGCCGGGCTTGATGTCCCGGTGCACCACTTTCTGGCTGTGGGCGTATGCCAGGGCATCGGCCACCCGCGCTACGATATCCAGCACCGTTGGCAACGGCAGCAACCGGCCCGGCTTGCCAAACTCGCTCAGAGAGCGCCCCTTGGCAAAGTCCATGGCGATGTACGCCAGATCCGCCTCCTCGCCCACGTCATAGACCGTGACGATGGCCGGGTGCGCCAACCGACCGGCGGCTTCTGCCTCCCGGAAAAATCGCTCTTTGAGCTCCGGCAGATGGCCGTCATCAAAGGCCTGGTAGCTCAGGGTCTTGATGGCGACGGTGCGCGCAATTTTGGGATCCTTGCCGAGAAAGACCACCCCCATAGCGCCCCGCCCCAGCTCGCGCTCAATCTCGTACCGCCCCAGGGTGGGCCGACTGAGCGATTGCTCCGGCATCAACAGGGTGCGGGTGTTGTCAAACGCACTGGGCTGGATGGAAGTGGTTTCGGTGGACAGTTTCTCCAGCGCCGCCCGGCGCTCGCCGGCGTCACGAAAGCTCCTCCGCTGTTGCAGGATAGCCCCGTAGCTGTCGATGGCTTTCTCGTACTGGCGCTTGCGCTCTTGCTGAATCGCGATGTCGTATCGCAGGTCTAAGGCCTCATCACACGCCGGGCACGTCTGCAACGCGCTCACCGCGTCGTCGGTATGGCCCTGCTGCAACAGCCGTTTGGCCAGTCTGAGCCGGGCCTCTCGTACATTGCTCTTAAGCGAGCGAATTTCCCGGTTCGGTTGGAGCCAGAACAGCATTACCACGAAACCCGCGACTAGAATCGTGATCACCTCGCCCAGGGGTAACCACTCACCGCGATAGAAACTCAGCGCCGCCTGCAGCACCACCAGTGAACCGCATACCAACAGTGTCACCGGCAGTGCAACGGCCACGCCCATTTTCGGCATCGCCAGGGCAAGATAGAGGGCCGCGGCGACCAATCCGCCGGCAATGGCCAGATCAGACCAGGCCGGCTCGACCAGGGCTCTGGCGGCCAGCGTAGCCGACAAGGCGTCCGCTGCAATCGGCACCGCTCCCGGCTCGGGCGCGCCCAAAAGACCCAGCAACACCCGATCTGCCCAGCTGAGGAATTCCGGCTGCCGTCCGAGCACCGCCAGCAGCGCGAATACCGCCGCCACCACAACGATCAGCAACCTCAGGCTAAACAGGCGCGAGCACAGAAAAAATAGAGCGTTCACGAGTCACTTTCTTATAAATGGTTGATCTCGCTAGTTTAGAAACAGTGGCAGCCAGGGGATACCGCAGAAGAAGTGTTTTTTGTAAGTGTTTGTGCATCTGAGAGCCGGCGCAAACAGCCCAAATGGTTCAGCGAATTTACTTTTTTTGCCCAGGCAGAGATCCGGATGATGACCAAACCGTATGTTGAACAATGACCTATGTCTGGTCTATGGTCAGATCACACAATCAGAAACAGGAGCCAGAGATGTCCGGATTAAGAAAGCACCTGAAGTATGTTTCGTTCTTTATGGCCTTGATGCTGAGCCTCGGCTCGGTCTGGTCCACCAGCGCCTCCGCCGCTATGGTCGGCACCGGGGAAATGATCACCGGACAAGAGGTTCAGCTTGATCGTCAGCAACTGATGGACATGCTGGACAAGCAGGAGGTCAAGGAAAAGCTGGCCGATATGGGGGTCAGTGAAGATCAGGTACGGGATCGCATCCAGAACCTCACGCCTGCGGAGCTGGCCGAGTTCGAACAGCAACTGGCCGAAGCGCCGGCTGGTCAGGGCGTCGTGGGCGTCATTGTGCTGTTCCTGCTGGTGTTCATCGTCACCGACATGCTGTGCGCCACCGATATCTTCCCATTCGTGAACTGCATCCGGTAAGTGTCCTCCCTAAGTCCCACCAAGCTGGCTGGCAGCCTGATCAGTCTAACCCTGATTATGCTGCTGGCCGGCTGCAGCACTACCCAGAAATGGCCGGTCTCAGACCACAGCACGCCATCGCTCCAGCAACGAACGGTGCTGGAAGACGTTCCGTTTTACCCCCAAGAACTGTATCAGTGCGGTCCGGCTGCTCTCGCCATGATGCTCAACAGCCAGGGGCTGAATACCAACCCAGATGTTCTTCGGGAATTGGTGTATCTGCCAGGCCGTGAAGGCTCGCTGCAAGTGGAAATGGTGGCGGCAGCACGGTCCCATGACATGCTGGTGTACCCCCTGGACGGTGAGCTTGAAAGCGTGCTTAAGGAGGTGGCGGCCGGCCATCCGGTTTTGGTCATGCAGAACCTGCTCTACGATTGGTGGCCCCAATGGCACTTTGCGGTGGTGATCGGTTTTGATCCTCTGGAGCAAACCATCATCCTGCACACCGGCACCCGGGAGGGCCATGAATCCAGCGTGGAGGTGTTCGCCAACACCTGGGCGAGATCCGATTACTGGTCTGCAGTCATTCTGCCGCCGGGTCAGATTCCGGCCACGGCCCAGCCCCTGACATACCTCAGCGCCGCCAATGACCTGGAGACCACCGGCCACACCAACGCCGCCATGGTCGCCTACCAGAGTGCCGAGCAGCGCTGGCGCGATCAGCCGGCGGCGATTCTTGGCCAGGGCAATATTGCCTACACGCAGGGGGATGTGCCCCAGGCCCGTGACCACTTCCTGCGTTTGGTCGACACCTTCCCACAGGAAGCCGTGGGCTGGAACAATCTGGCCCATACCCTGAAAGAGCTGGGCTGCGCCCAGGCCGCCAATAAGGCCCAACAGTGCGCCGCCCAACTGGCACCCGAGCGATTCGACTCACCCGTGACAACCGGCGTTCAGAGCAGATCCAGCGAACAGTGCTCCATTCCCCTCTGCCCGGTTCGACCTGAAAGCCAGGACTAACCTGGCGGCTTACGGAACAATGCCACGTCTTTGCGCGGAATGGTGAGCTCCCAGCCCCGCTGCCCGGCAATCACTGACAGGGTGTGCTCGCGGTAGAACACGACGTGGGTCGGGTCGCGCCGGTAATGCCAGTTGGCAAACCGGGCGTCGTCGGTCTGGAAACAGGTCATCACGCCCAGCCAGCCACCGGGCTTCAGCAAACTGTCCATCTGCCGGAAGCCTTCGGCGGGCCGATACAAGTGCTCTACCACTTCGGTGCAGGTCAGGAAATCGTACTGACGCGCCAAGGCTTCGATGCTGTTGTAAAAGAAGGGGTCGTACAGGCTCATGGCCATGCCTGCGTCGGTAAACATGTCCGCCAGCGCCGGGCCCGGGCCGCAGCCAAAGTCCAGCCCGTTCATGCCAGGCTGCAACTGCTCCAGCAACGGCTCTGCCAGCTTGCTCAGAAACCGGCGATACCCCGGGTCATCGGCTTCGTTCTCATGCAGGGCATAAACCGCCTGTTCCTCCTCGGCTGACAGCCGGCAGTTGTCCGCCAGTACCGTCGCTTCGCAGTGGGTACAACGCAGGTACTGCTGCTCCTTGATGGTCTGGAACGGCTGCAGCTGATCCTGCTCGCACACCGAGCACTCAGCCATGGCCCGGGGCTCCGCCGTCCTCACGTTCATGCCCGGCCAGCATCGGCAACTTCCGGTTCGGCATCGGCGTCGAGACCAGCGGCAGCACGCACTGCGCTGTCCAATTCCGCTTCAGGCAAAGGCTCGGCGCTGATCGCTTCCAGCCGGGACAGCGCCCGGGCGTCGCTTTCGGAGACCGAAAGCGAGCCGTCCACCATGTTCAGGGTGCGCCAACCGTCTTGGCAATGCACCACGCCCTTGAACCGTTCGAAACGCCCGTCCATGGCCAGGGCCATGAGCGCCTGTTCGTTGAATCGAAAATCCGGGTGCACGCGCCAGCCCAGGCTGACATAGCCCTGCCCTTCGTTGCGGACCAGCTGCCAGGGCTGATCCTGAACATCCGGTGCCTTGGTCAGGGTTTTCGACTGGTGATGCGCGTGGGCGTGGGGCGAGCTCACGGTAGGCAGACTGGTATGGCCGTCCAGCCATTCCGGGCGAAGCCGCCCGTGATCGGTTTTGAACACCGCGTTCTTGGCCGGCTCTAACGCCTGCGCCCAGTGGTCAAAATGCTCAAGTTGCCCGGGGGTGGCCAGGTCGGTTTTGTTGGCAACGAGAATGTCGGCGGCGGCAACCTGATCGCGGAACTGAACGTTCTCCAACGCCCGTTCATCCTCAAGCCGCCGGGGATCCACCAGGGTGATAACCGGCCCCAGCGCCAGCACGTCGGCGTAGTGTTCTGCGGTCAACGTTTCAAGGATTTTGGACGGGTGGCCAAGGCCGGTCGGCTCGATGATCAGACGATCCGGCTTGGCCTTGTGGATCAGTTGGTTCAAACCGATCTGCATGGGCAATCCCGCAACGCAACACATGCAGCCGCCGGGCACTTCACGAATAAACGCACCTTCGCTTTCCAGCATGGCACCGTCGATGCCGACTTCCCCGAATTCATTGACGAGCACGGCCCAGACTTCCCCTTCCGGCCGGGTTTTTAGCAGATCCAGAATCGCGGTGGTTTTGCCGACGCCCAAAAAGCCGAGGATGAGGTTAGTGGGGATGGGTTGGGAAATAATGGAAATCATTGAGGGTTATCAGTCCTTATTGGCTGTCTTGGTGCACGAGCCTGTCCAGGCGTAGGCGCTCGCGTTCATCGAAGAGTCGGCGGCTACCCCAAGAGACCGCCATCAGGGCACCAAAGCCGGTGCCGACGGTGATGGTGAGCATCACCAGAATCTGGTATTTCACCGCCACAGACGGAGGGCTACCGGCGAGGATCTGGCCGGTCATCATGCCGGGCAAACTGACAATGCCAGCCGCAGCCATAGCGTTGATTGACGGCATCATACCGCTTCGCATGGCATTCCGGCGAATGTCCTCGAGCGCCCGATGCCAGGGTTCCCCGAGCATGAGTCGATTTTCGATCACCGCGCGCTGGTCCCACACCGACTCGTTCAATCGGTCCAGACTCAGGGCAACCCCAGTCATGGTATTGCCCAACATCATACCCAGCAATGGAATGGCGTATTGCGGCGCATACCATGGGTCGGGGCCGATGATCACCACCAACGTCAGCACCGTCACGGTAAATGACGACACAAACATCGAGCCGGTACCAATACCAAACGCCCAGATGCCCCGCAGACGCCGCTGCTGCCGGGCCATCACCTCCCGGCCAGCAACGAGCAGCATCACCAGCGACAACAAGGCGATCCAGTAAAAGGCCGACGAGGCGAACAGGGCTTCCAGTACCAGACCGATCAGCGCCAGCTGGATCACGGTCCGGCTGGCCGCAATGACTAGACTGCGAGCGATGCCCAGCCGGGTTAACAAACTCAGCCCCGCCAGTGCCAGAATCAGCAGCGCTGTCAGTGCCAGCTTCCACCACGCAAGATCAATCACTTCCATGGACAGGCTCCAGGGTTGCGCCCCGAATGCGGTAGTGTCGGGTCGCTACCCGCTCGATTTGCCCGGCATCGTGGGCGATCCAGATGACTGCAAGCTCTTGCTCCCGTACCTGTTCAAGCAGCCAGTCCTCAACCTTCAGGGTGGAGTCGTGATCCAGATTGGCGGTTGGTTCATCCAGCAACAAGACCCGCGGGCGCCGGCCCAAAGCCCGGGCAATGGCGAGGCGCTGACGTTCACCCGATGACAATCGGCTGACAGTCCAGCCGAGCGCCTCGCGGGGCAAACCCAGCGCAGGAGGCAACTCCCGTTGATCGGCCGAGAAATGGGAGCCAACATCCTCATGCCACCACTGACTGTCGGCCGGCACCATCATTACCTGCTGGCGCCATTGGTGACCAGGGAGCGATGCCTGATCGACGTCGTCCAGTCTGACCTGCCCCTCGTGGGGATCGAGGTCGGCAACGGCGCGAAGCAACCGGCTCTTGCCGGAGCCCGAGGCGCCGGACACACACACCACATCGCCACCCTCCAGGGTCAGGGTGACGCCGGCCAAAGCACCGATGGACAGATTATCGAGGGTGAGTGCGGTCAAAGCGGTCTCTCAGGCGGTTGTCTGGGCGCTATTGGGCAGTGTCGGTAAGCGTTTGGTCAGGGTCTGGTCGAGACAAGATTGGCTTGTTTGTAGAGTTCCAGGGCGTCGTTGAACTCAGCCACAAAGTCTTCCGGCATGTCGCGACGAAACGCAAGGTACACCGGGCCACCGCTGACTGACGACTCTGACACAGCAATCTGGTTTGCCAGGCCTAATCGCTCAGCCTCTGCAAGCACCACATGGCGGTTCGCCAATATGGCGTCGAGGCGCCCCAGAACCAGCATTCTCAACCCCGAATCGATGCCAGGCATCGCAACCCGTTCAAACCCGGTGGCCTCCCGAATTTCGGTCGAATAGGAATACCCCTGCGAAACGCCTACCTGCAGGCCTGCCAGTGATTCGGGGCCGGTATACAACACGAAGTGGCTTTTCCGAGACACTACCACGGTTTCACTGAGCAGCAGCGGTTCCTGGGGGAAGCGGTATTTGCGCTCTCGCTCGTCGTTTATGCCAATGCCAATAATGCCGTCGCGCTTGCCCTCCAGCACCAGCAACTGGGCCCGCCTCCATGGCACAAACTCCAAAGTAACCTCGTAACCAAGACCACTCAGGACGTCCCGGGACATCTCCCAGAGAATGCCTTGCGGGCCGTCCCGGGTGTCATCGATCAGAGACGGCCATTCCTCGGTGACCAGGCGCAGACGCTCCGCCGACGCCACCGACGCAACCAGCAGCAGTAGCGCAATCGTCGGCAGGTGCCGAAATCCTTTCTTAGCCAGATGAATCATGTTCTTGAAAATCACGGACCAGGCCCACCCGCCGATTGGCATTGATCTGAATCGAATCATGGCAGACCCCTATACGAAGTGCCAGCCCGGACGGCTGTACCCCAGATGCGCCCCTGTTATCATGGTCAGCCACAGCCACCAACCGGACGCCCGATGACTAACACCTCCTCCACCCGCCTGAACAAATACATCAGCGAAAGCGGTCTTTGCTCACGCCGGGAGGCCGACCGCCACATCGAACAGGGCAACGTCTACATCAATGGCAAACGCGCCACGGTGGGCGACCAGGTGCTGCCGACCGATACCGTGAAGGTGAATGGTCAGGTCATCGAACCGAGGGCGGAAGAGGATCTGGTGTTTATTGCCGTCAACAAACCGGTGGGCATTGTCAGCACCACCGACGATGCCGAGCGCCACAACATCCAGCGCTTTATTGGCCACAGCACGCGCATTTTCCCGATTGGCCGGCTCGACAAGGATTCCCAGGGTCTTATCTTCATGACCAGCAACGGCGACCTGGTGAACAAGATTCTGCGCGCCGGTAACAACCACGAAAAGGAATACCTGGTCACCGTGGACCGCCCCATCAATCGAGAGTTTGTACAGGGTATGGCCAATGGCGTCCCCATCCTCGGCACCGTCACCAAGCAGTGCAAGGTACAGCAGGAATCCCGCTTTGTGTTCCGCATCACCCTGGTGCAGGGGCTGAATCGGCAGATCCGCCGGATGTGTGAGCACTTCGGCTACGGCGTGACCAAGCTGGAGCGAGTGCGCATCATGAACGTGAGCCTTGGCGGCCTGCCGGTCGGCCAGTGGCGCGATCTCAGCCAAAAGGAACTGGCGGTGCTGTTCGATGCGATCAAGGATTCTTCGTCAGAGGCGCCCGCTGGCGCACGGAAACAGACCCGCAGCCAGCCGAACAAGCCGACGCACAAACGGGGCGCCAAACCCAAACCTGCCGGGGCTGGCGCTGGCAAGCGCGCCGGTGGTAAGCCGGGTGGGCGGCCTGGCGGCAAACCCGGCGGTAAGCCTGCGGGCAAACCCTCAGGCAAGCCGTCATCAGGCCGGCCAGGTGGGTCTGCCCCCGGGCGCTCCAAGCCAAAGAAACAACGCCAGCGCAGCACCAAGCGCTGACCCACTCAGGCACTATTCCCCCCGCCAGTTCACGCTGTAAAGGTCGTGTCGGCGGTCCTGCAGGTTCTTCACCGTACCGCTGTTGCGGGCGGTGATCAGCACCTCCGGTCGCAAATCGGCAAAGGCGACCGTCTCCACGTTGGGTTCGGTATCGGCGGCGATGCCGTCCCGGGCGAACGGAAAATCGCAAGGTGTCAGGATGCAGCTCTGGCCGTACTGGATCTCCATGTTAGGGACATTCGGCAGGTTGCCCACGTTGCCGGACATCACCACATACACCTGATTTTCCACCGCCCTGGCCTGACAGCAATACCGCACCCGCAGATAGCTCTGGCGTTCGTCGGTGCAGAACGGCACGAACACGATCTGCACACCCTGATCCACCAGATGTCGGGTCAGCTCGGGAAACTCCGCGTCGTAACAGATCAGCACGCCGATGGGGCCGCAATCGGTGTCGATGGCGCTGACCCGGTTGCCGCCGCGCACGTTCCACCAGTAGGACTCATTCGGGGTCGGGTGGATTTTCGGCTGGGTAAACACCACCCCCTGCAGGCCCAGAGTCTGGCACAGCTGCTTGCGCTCGTTGTACAGGCGTTCGCCGATTCGGTAGCCACGGCACTCCGGATCGACACAGACCTCCATACCGTAGAGCCAATCACCTTCCGAATCGTGCCGGGAGGCATAGCCATTGCCGGTGATGGAAGTCCAGTCGTGGGGCGAAAGCGCAATGTCGCCGGCAATCCGAAAGGTGGCGCAATAGCCCACCACCTTGTCGCCCAGCATGGCAACAAACTGGCCATCGGGGAAGGTATTGATCTGACCGGTCAACGGCCCCTTGGTGTAGCCGAACATGCCGGTGCCGGCATAAACGCGGCGGCTAAGGGCAATGATTCCGGCGAGATCAGACAATAACGCGTTGCGCACGAACAGGCGCTGGTCGGGATCGGAGAACGGGGGACACATAAACACCTCAAAAAAGGCGCAGACCTAACGCCATAGTTGGTGAGGTACGGTGGTTTCGTCAAGCGAATTCGTCCGGCGGGTTTGCAAGCGCAAAACGCTCAACCACGGTGTACACAGAGCCCTGCCGGCCCTCGACATTCGCCTGTGTGCTCTGCAACAGGACAAAGTCGTCCACCGGCACGGACCCAAACTCGGTCTGCTCATGCTCGCCCAGCAGTTCTTGAACCGAGCCCCGCCGCTGCTTGAAACGTGCCAGGGTAATGTGGGGCCGAAAGGGCCGCTTCTCGAAGTCGAAGCCGAGCGGATCCAGGCGCTGTTTCAGCTCCGCCTGCAGTGCCTGCAGGGGTGCCTCTGGCGCAACGCCCGCCCAGAGGTTGCGGGGTGTCGCCGGTTGCCCAAAGCACCCCAGGCCCCGCACGTCCAGCGCGAAGCGGGTCTGGCTCAGCGACTTGAGCGCCGCACGGATCTCCGGCACGGCATCCGCCGGCACATTGCCCAGAAACAGCAGGGTCAGATGCAGTTGGGCATCGGTTTGCCACCGGGCTCCGGCCACCTGTGCCTTCACCTGCAGCAGGTGCTGGCGAATCGGCTGAGGAATTTCCAGGGCAAAGAACAGCCGGGGCACGAAGCTAGTCCTCGTAGATCATCTTTCGGACCATGCCACCGTCGGCCACAATGTTCTGTCCGGTGATGAAGCCGGCTTTCGGCGAGATCAGGTATTCCACCAGCGTGGCAATGTCGTCCGGCATACCGACCCGACCGGCCGGATGCTGGCCGTGATCGGTCTGGGTCAGCGGCGGGACACCCTCAGAGCCACCCTGATGGGCGCGGGTATCAATCCAGCCGGGGCTGACGCAATTGACCCGGATTTCAGGCCCGAGGCTCACAGCGAGGGCGTGGGTCAAGGCGACCATTCCGCCCTTGGTGGCGGCATAAGCCTCGGTGTCGGGTTCCGATTGCAGGGCGCGAGTGGATGCCATATTCACGATGGCGCCGCGACTTTCCCGCAGGGCCGGAACGGCGTGCTTGGTGACCAGGAAAGGCCCGGTCAGATTGACGTCCAATCGGCGTTGCCAGTCTTGGAGGCTCAATTCTTCAATTGGGCCGGTCTCGGGATTGGCAATACCGGCATTATTGATGACCGCATCCAGACGGCCACCCCACTTCAACGCGGTCTTTATCAGGCGTTTCACATCCGATTCCCGGGCGACATCGGCGGCCACGAACCGGACCTGTCCGTCACTGGCGTTGGCCAGTTCCTCGCCCACCTCCCGGTCGCTGTCGCAGAACACCACGTGCCAGCCCTGATGAGCCAGATACTGCACGATACCCCGGCCGATGCCCCGGGCACCGCCGGTGACCAGCGCAACTTGTTCGGATTCGCTCATGGCGGTCTCCTAAAACGACGACTGCCGGCTAACCCGGCAGTCGTTCCCAAGACTATGTTTAGTCGACGCGCTTGAGGGTCACGTCGATGTTGCCACGGGTGGCGTTGGAGTATGGGCACACCTTGTGCGCTTCGTCGATCAGCTGCTTGGCCTGGGCGTCATCCATTCCCGGCAGGCTGATGCGAAGTTCGACCTCGATGCCGAATCCGCCCGGAATCTGCCCGATACCAACAACACCCTCGATGGAAGCGTCGTCCGGCAGATCCAGCTTGTCCCGGCCGGCGACAAACTTCATGGCGCCGATGAAGCAGGCGGAGTATCCAGCCGCAAACAGCTGCTCCGGGTTGGTGCCCTTGCCTCCTGCGCCGCCGAGCTCCTGCGGCGTGGTCAGTTCAACGTCCAACACGCCGTCTGATGAAATGGCACGGCCGTCCCGACCGCCAGTGGCTTCGGCTGACGCGCGATAGAGAACCTGCTCAATAGACATAACACTCTCCTGTGTTTTGATGGTGTAAAAAAGGCCCGATCAAGCTCTCGGACCAGCATGGAATTGATATGACGGTGCCCGACCCGGACCATGCACTGGGCCGTGAACGTCACCCAGGGTATCTACTTTTGCTTCGGAGTGGGACGCACGAGGATTTCATTAACATCCACATGGGCCGGTTGCGACACCGCGTACATGACCGCATTGGCCACATCCTCCGGCTTCAGGGCGTGTTCCGGCTGCTCATCGAAGAAGGGCGTATCCACCATACCCGGTTCGATCAGCGTTACCCGAATGCCGGAGCCGCGGAGCTCTTCACGCACTCCGTAACCGATCGCCGACACCGCCCACTTGGTGGCACTGTACATGGAGCCGGGGATGGTTACCCGCCCGGCCGCCGAGCCGGTCAGCAGCAGCTGGCCCTTGCTTTCCCGCAGCGCCGGCAGGCAATGCTGTACCGTCAGCCCAACACCGTAGATGTTGGTCAGTATCATGTCTTTCCAGACGTCCGGGTCGGCTCCGCTGAATCCACCCGGCTCGCCGCCGCGTCCCGCGTTGGCAAAGACCGCATCGATCTGGCCGAACTTTGCCAGGGCGGCGTCCACCATGGCTTTCTGATCGTTGCCGTCCTGCACGTCGCACTGAACCGTCAACACGGTGTCATCCCCGCCCAGTTCTGCGGCCAGAGTGCTTAATTTGTCCTCTGACCGGGCCGCCAACACCAGCCGGTATCCCTGTTTTGCCGCTGCCCTCGCCGTGGCGGCGCCAATGCCTGAAGAAGCACCGGTAATAAGCATGACTGGCTGATTGGCCATAATCCTTTTCTCCTGAGTGAGTCGAGTGTGCAAGAGACTACGGCCACCGGGGCGCGCCCGATCATTGTCTGGCTAACCGCAGGTGCCAGAACCGGGGCTCAATAGGTGTTGATCAGGACCACCGCGACAACGGCGAGGGCAAACAGGAACCAACGGGCATAGTAGTCGGCCTTGTCGTCGCCGTCTTCGGAAGCCACGGCGGTGTGTCCACCGGCTTCGTATTCCCGCACCAGTTCCCGGGCACGATACAGGTCGTCGTCCTCGACGTGCACGTTGCTAAAGCCGGCGGTACCAATCTCACCCATGGCGCCCTGCAGGTAGTGTCCACCCACATGGGCTTCGATGCCGTTGGCGCTGAGGTAACCCGCCACGATATGAGCTTCGGTGATATCCCTGGCCCGGTAAGCTATTTGCATCGCCCTACTCCTTCTGTGATCTTTGAGGGCAGCACCCGCCGTCATCAGCGGGTATTATCTGAAGGATAGTTCGCCCCCGCGCACGGGGCCACTCTGATACGGAACGCCCATGCTCTGGTTTCTCCTTGCCATCGTTGCCCTCATCGTCATTACGACCCTTATCCTATTCCGGGTCGAAGATCTGTCCCATCTGGACCACCACGACCACCCGATACGGGACGGCGCCCCCAGCGATGCGCACCGCGAAGTGCTGGGACGAATTCGCGAGCTTGGGCAAAGTTCTCGCGGGCTGCGGGGCAAAGCAAGGCTGACGGCCCTGCGCAAGCACATGGATGGCCTGAGCGACGGGTTAGAGCTTGAATCCGAGTTCCGCGCCAATGAGAGCCCCCGGGGCGAGTGGGTGATTGCCCCGGGCGTAAACAGCCGCCGGCGCATTCTGTACATCCACGGCGGTGCCTGGGCGGCCGGCAGCCCCAGGAGCCATCGGGGCATTACCGACCGGCTGTCCCACCTGGCCAACGCCGCGGTGTTTGCCGTGGATTACCGGCTGATGCCAGAGAATCGCTACATGGATGGTGTCCGGGATTGTCGCACTGCCTACAGCTGGTTGCTGCAGCACGGGCCGAATGGCCCTGAAGACGTCGACTTCATGGTTGTTGCCGGTGACTCTGCCGGGGGTAGCCATACTCTGGGCCTGCTGGCCTGGCTCCGGGACAACGGCCTGCGCCAGGCCGATGCCGCGGTGGCACTGTCGCCGTCCACGGACCTGACGCTCACGGCGCCCAGCAACCGAAACAACATCGGCACCGATCCGCTGCTTGGCCCGGCCTTTGGCGGGTTGTCGCGCATTCCCCTGCCGGTGATCTGGTGGGGCACGCTGGCGGCCTTTCGGGTTTCTCCCACCAGCGCGGTGGCCTCGCCGGTACGGGGCGATCTACGCAATCTGCCGCCGGTGCTGATTCACGCCAGCGACACAGAAATGTTGCTGGACAATGCCCGCCGCTATGCCGCCAAGGCGCAGGCCGAGGGGTCGCCGGTGGCGCTACACACCTGGCCCGGCATGGTTCACGTCTGGCACATCTTTGTGTCGCTGCTACCGGAGGCGGACGAAGCCTTCGACGACATCGGCGAGTTTCTGGACGAGGTGGAAGCCGGTCAGACCTGAACCTTGCCGCGCAGCGCCTTGGTTTTGCCTTTCTGGGTTTTCTTGTCCAGACGTTTGCGCTTGGCGGCCCGGGACGGCTTGGTGGGACGACGCGCCTTCACCGGCTTCACCGCTTCCTGGATCAGCTCTTTCAGGCGCGTAAGTGCGTCTTCCTTGTTCAACTCGAGCGTTCGGAAAGATTGTGCTTTGATGATGAGGATGCCGTCCTTGCTGATACGTTGATCGTTCAGAGACATCAGCCGTTCCTTGTAGAACGGTGGCAGGCTGGAGTGCAGAATATCAAACCTCAGGTGCACGGCGGACGCCACTTTGTTGACGTTCTGGCCACCGGCCCCCTGGGCACGAATCTGGGTGATATCGATCTCCCAGTCAGCAAGTTCAACAGCATTGGAAAGTTTCAGCATGGCTCAAGGGTAACAAATCCCGGGGCCGATAGCTTCGAAGCCAGGGACAGCCCCACATGTGCGGACGCTTTACCTATTACACGCCCCCGGAAACCCTGATCAACGACTTCTTCCCGGAGGGTCTGGAGATCGATGGCCAGCTTGAGCCGGGCTACAACATTTCGCCCGGCGTGGGCATCGCAATGATCCGTGCGACCATGAACGGCCCGCTCCTGCTGACCCATTCACACTGGGGGTTTCGCCCGGTTTGGGCCGGCAGCAAGGCCCCCACGCCGATCAACGCCCGCGCCGAAAGCGTGGCCACCTCGGGCTATTTCCGCGAGGCCTTTGCCCACCACCGCTGCCTGATCCCAGCCAACGGCTGGTACGAATGGCAGCGCACCGAGTCCGGCAAGATTCCGCACTACATAACCACGAGAGATGCGAAAAAGAATTCGGCAATCTTCTTTGCCGGCATCTGGACGCCCCAGGAGGGCGACAACACCACCGCCTGCGCCATCATCACCGAACCGGCCAGCGACCAGCTTGAGCACATCCACGACCGCCAGCCGGTGGTGCTGGCCCCGGACTGCCTGGCCGACTGGCTTGATCCCGGCCGCACCGACCGCGACAGCATTCGCGCCGCCACCCGCCGGCTGCCGACCGAACAACTGCACGCTTACCGGGTGTCCACTGCGGTTAATAATGCCCGATACGACTCTCCGGATCTCATCCAGCAAGAACCGTAACCTGACATTTTCCGCATTCGGTAATAAGGTTGGGCCAAACTCAATGGCTCGGAGCAGGCGCATGCCGGTACAACTCAGACACACCCTCACATTGCTAGCGCTTGCCCTGCTCCTTGGCGGCTGCGCCAGCAACCAGCACCTGCAACCCGAACCTCAGCCTCGAACCGCGCCCGTGCAGGCACAAACCAGCGCGGATAAAACCGACCGACTCTGGCAGGTATATGAACAGTACGCCGGTGTGCCCTACCAATACGGCGGCACGTCAGCAGCGGGGTTCGATTGTTCGGGCTTCATTCGGACCGCGTTTCGGGAGGGCCTGAACCAACACCTGCCACGGACAACGTCCCAGATGCTCAGGTTTGGCGAGGTGATTGCACCCGGCGACATTCAGCCCGGGGATCTGGTGTTTTTCCGCATCGGTGGCAAGGAACAACACGCCGGCATCTACATGGGCGGAGACCGGTTCATGCACGCCTCCACCTCCGTGGGCGTGACGCTGTCGGAGCTCGATGGCTATTACTGGAAGGATCGGTTTACCCAGGCCCGTAGGTTCGAGTGATGTCGCCGGCATAGCCCGGGTTATTGAAAGTGTATCTTGGCCGCTATATCAAAGTAATTATCGCTAAGGTCGCAAAGCGGACGTTCAGATTTGGAAATAACGCTCGGTTCACACGGCGGTTTGAGATTCGAGGCGGCGAAAACGCCGGCGCAGCGGAGCGGGTTGTTACATTCTCATTGAGCCGTTTCCTTGTTCTTAAACCAGAGGCCTTTGAAATGGCCTCCGTTTAAGGCTGGGGTGTGTCATGTGTTTCGGGGGAAGTCCATGCTTCGGTTTTGGCTCCGAAAATTTTCCCGACTCATCAGCGCGCAAGGCGTTACAAACAGCGTCAGTACCGTGGCAAAGGCCAGGCCGAAAACAATGGCCGTTGCCAAGCTTAGCCACCACTGGGTGATCGGCGCCCCGAATGCGACCTCGCGGTTGAACAGATCGATATTCAACCGCAGCATCATCGGCATCAGGCCCAATATGGTGGTGACACTGGTCAGCACCACCGGGCGCATACGCAACAGGCCTGTGCGCAGTATGGCTTCGCGGGGATTGGAAAACTCCCGGCGCATGCGGTCAAAGGTGTCGATCAGCACGATATTGTCATTCACTACCACGCCGGCCAGGGCAATCACGCCGGTGCCCGTGACCACGATGGAGAAAGCCTGGTTGGTGATTAACAGCCCGAGCGCCGCCCCGATGCTGGAAACCACCACCGCCGAGAGCACCAGAAAAGCACTGAAAAAACTGTTGAACTGGGTAACCAGGATCAGCGCCATAAGAAACAGAGCCACGAACATCGCCTTCACCAGAAACGCCTCAGCCGCCTGTTGTTCTTCATCTTCGCCCTTGAATTCGTAAAATACGCCAGCGGGCAGCGGATTGGTTGTCAGCCATTCCCGCAGATCCTGCACCTGATCGTCCGCGAGCACGCCGGGCTTCACGTTGGCCCTGACACCCATGGCTCGTCGGGAATCCACACGTTGCAGTGTATCTACCTGAGGGCGGGCCTTTCGTTGAATGAAGCTACTGATGGGAACAGCGCCCTGAGGCGTTACCACCCGGATCTGGTCAAGCTGGTCCAGCGTGCGCCAGCGTTCCGGGAAGCGCACAACGATATCGATTTCCTCGTCGGCATCGTTGGGGCGGTAGCTACCCACGCGCAGGCCGTTGGTGACCAGTTGGGCGGCATTGCCGATGGCGGTGATATCGACGCCGAACTTAGCGGCCTGGGCGCGATCCACGCGCAGTTCCCATTCGATGCCGGGCAGAGGGCGGTCATCTTCGATATCGGTCAGGCCCGGTATCTGCTCGAAGCGCCGCCGAACCGCCTCAACGGCCTCGGGCAACTGGTCCGGGTCGGCGGCGCTGAGCAGTAACTGAACCGGCTTTCCCACCGGTGGGCCGGCTTCGAGCTTGCGGATCTCGACCTGAATGCCGGCCAGTCGATCGGTGTGTTCGCGGATTGCCTGAAGGATTTCGTTAGCGGGGGCCCGCTTGTCCCAGTCCTTGAATTCCACAGAAATCCGACCGACGACGTCCTCAGCCACATCGCCAATGAGAAACGAGCTGGTGCCGCCGGCACGGGCATAGACGCTCTCGAAGGCATCATCAAACGCCAGCACCTCCTGTTCGACCTCACGGACCAGCGCATCCTGCTGCTCGATGGACAGGTTGCCGCGGGCATGAACGAGGATAGTGGCGAAATCCGGCTCCACCTTGGGAAAAAATTCCACCCCTTTGCCTAACATCGCATAGAGGCTCCAGGCACCGATCAGACCTACCAGTGTGAGCCCTAGAACTTGTCCGGGCCGGTTCAGCACTCGATCGAGAAAGCGCAGGTAATGGCGGCTTACGCCAGTCAGGGCACTGAGGTCGCCATATTCCGCGGCATGCAGGTTCTGTTTCTCGGCCCCGGCTTGCGCTCCGGATCTCCCCATATGGGCGCCTAGCGTTGGTACGAAGATCAGCGCCATGAGCAGCGACGCCGTCAGCGTGGTGACCAGAGTGATCGGGAAGTAGCGCATGAACTCGCCGACAATACCAGGCCAGAACAGCATGGGCAGAAAGGCGGCGAGGGTGGTCAGGGTGGCGGAAATGATCGGCACGCTCATGCGTCTGACCGCGATGGCATAGGCTACCTCGCGCCTCTCGCCGCTGGCCATCTGCCGCTCAGCGTACTCCACGACCATGATGGCTGCGTCGACTAGCACCCCGATGGCCAGGATCAGGGCAAAGAGCACTACCATGTTGACCGTATACCCCAACAGGTAGAGGACCAGGATGCTGCTTAGAAATGAGCCGGGAATCGACACGCCCACCAAAAGGCCCGAGCGCAGGCCCAGAACGCCTACGACTACGACCATAACAAGCACAATGGCGCTGACCACGTGGTTTTCCAGATCGGTCAGCATCATTTCGATGAAATCGGACTGGTCCTGGCTGTAGGACACCACCACATTGGGCGGCCAATGGGTGCTGGCATCGTGAACGGCGGCCTTCACCGCAGCCACTGTGTCGATGACGTTTTCACCGGTCCGTTTGGTTATCTCCAAGGTGACGGCGGGCAGGCCGTTGACCCGGGCAAAGCCCTCGGCATCCTTGAACGTCCGGCGCACCGAGGCGACATCGCGGAAGCGCACCAGGGCATCGCCTTCGGACCGCAGGGGCATGTTGAGTACATCGTCTACCGATTCGAACAACCCGGGCACCTTGATGGCAAACCGCCCCTGCCCCGTGTCCAGGTTACCGGTAGCCACCAGACGATTGGAGCGGCTCAGTTGCTGGATCACCGCGCCGGCCTGCAGCCCATAGCTCTCGATCTTGAGGGGATCGATGATCACCTCGACCACTTCCTCCCGTTCGCCGGCCAGGGTGACGTCCAACACCTCGGGCACCGATTCGATTTCATCACGAGTCCGCCGGGCCAGTTGCTGCAGGGTGCGGTCCGGCATTTCTCCGGCCAGCGTCACCAGCAAAATGGGGAAAATACTGGTGTTGATCTCCTGCACCACCGGTTCGTCGGCATCGGCAGGCAAATCCGGCTTCGCCTTGTCTACGGCGTCCTTTACATCCTGCAGGACCTGGTCGGCATTGAAGCCGGCATCAAACTCCAGCACCATCTGACCGCCGCCTTCGAAGGCTTTGGCCTGCATCTCGCGTAAGCCTTCGGTGCCGCGCAGCTCCACCTCCATCGGTCGAATCAGCAGACGCTCGGCATCCTCGGGCGACACGCCTTCCAACTCCAGGTGGACAAACACGTAGGGAATGTCCACATCGGGCTCGGCTTCCTTTGCAATGGTCAGGTAGGCCCAGCTGCCCGCCACCAGAAGAAGGGCCAACAGGGTGAAGACGGCGCGATGATGGGTAAAAAGCCTATCGATGGCGGCCATTAGCTTTCCTCGGGTGCCTCGTCTTGCAGGGGCACGGGCACAATGGCTTGGCCGTCGGAAACAAACTCATGGCCGACCGTGATCAAGGTGACGGGATCCGGGAGACCGGAAACCCAGATCCCGTCTGGGGTGTCGCGAACCACGGAGACCGGATGGAAGACGACCTGGTCATCGCTACCCACGGCTTTCACGCCCAGGACACCTGCATCGGAGAGCGAGAGCATCGATGGCGGGATCCGGTAGGCCCTGACCTGGTCCGAAAACAAGGTGATTTCCGCGGTCATGCCCTCGATCCAGCGGCTCTGCGGATTGGGGACGATCACCTCTACCGGGAAGGTGCGCGTGGCGGCGTTCGCGACCTGGCCAATAAAATCCACGGTCCCCTCAAGGACGGTGCCTTCCAGCAGCCTCACTTCCGCCTGGGACTCAGGCGTTACGTCACCGAGAAAGCGTTCCGAGAGAAAACCGCGGACGCGAAGAGGGTCGAGATCAACCACTTCGGCGATGGGAATCCCACGATCCACGAAGTCTCCTATCTCGACCGGAACGTCCTCAATCGTCCCCTGAATGGGCGTGGTAATTCGTGTGCGCTCCAGTGCCTCCAGTGCTGTCTGGAGTGAAGCACGGGCCGACTCCAGCGCCGCCTTGCTGCCTGCCAGCTCGGCTTCAGAGACGGAGTCGCGACCTCGGAGTGTCCGGGCGGCGCGATATTCCAGCTCCCGTTGCTGCACTCGGGCGCGGGCTTCTGCCAGTCGCGCCTCTCGGTCCTCGATGGCCAGTTCCGCGAGCGCCTGACCGCTTGCCACCGCATCGCCTTCCGAAACATGAAGTGCCTGAATCACGCCGTTGGTTTCAGCCTTCACCATGAGCCTCCGGTCCGCCAATGTGCGTCCGGTGACTACTAGCTGATTGCGAATGACCGACGGGGCGAGGGTTCGCACCCGCACCGAGGGTTTGTCCAGCTCTGGCGAGCCCGCTGCGCTCTCCGCCGGAGGCGCATGGGAACTGAACAGCCCGGAAAGCATCCACAGCACGACAGCCGCGGCAACGATGCCAGCGATCATCCACGGCTTCAAGATCCGTGAGGATTGAGAGGAGTCCTGCATATCAGTCACTCTTCAATGATCGATCTAGTATTTCAGCATAGCGGCTTTATGCGCCCGCATTCATTTTCTTAGGTTCCGGAACTACATTGGGCAGATCGGTCTATTCTATAACGGTCTGTTTAGGTTAGATGATCAGCCCATGCCAACACAGAAAGTGAAGTATTGCAGATGAGAATCCTGTTTTTCGGAGCAGGTCCTCTGGGGTCTGTCTACGCACACCTGCTTCACGAGGCAGGAGGGGATGTCACTGTCCTGGCCCGCGGCGAGCGTTATGACTGGCTCAAGGAAAACGGTCTGGTCATTGTGAATGAACTTACCGGGGAAAAGGGCTTGTCGCACGTTAGCGTGGTGAACCAATTGAAACCCGATGATGAATATGACCTGGTGATCGTTCTCATCAGAAGGAATAAGCTCGCTCCCGTCCTCGATAATCTTGCCGCGACGCCTGGCGTCAAGAATGTTCTGTTCATGGGCAACAACACGCTGGGCTTCGACGAGTATCTGAAGCGCTTGCCGGCCGATAAGGTGCTTTTCGGCTTCCCAGGTGCCGGCGGGGGTATTCGCGAGCAGGTGGTCCATTATGTCGATCGAGAGAAGCCGAATGGGAAGCGAAGAGCAGTGACGTTGGGCGAGATCGATGGCCGAAAAAGAAAGCGAACCTTGGAGGTCAAAGTCCTCTTTGAATCAGCTGGAGTCCCGGTTGACCTGACCACTGACATCGACGGTTGGCTCAAATATCACGTCGCACTCGTCATCCCGCTGGTTGGCGCTCTTTACAAGCACGATTGCGATAACTACCAGGCGGCGAAAGATAAGGGTACGCTCCGCGCATTGGTACGTGCGGCGAAGGAGGGAGGCCGCGTGCTCAAGGCTCTCGGGTTCAGTAAACGCCAGCCGTTCGAGTTTAATCTGTTCTACTGGCTGCCAGAAGGCATGAGCAGGATGGCTGTGAAGAAGCTGCTTGACAGCAAGTTCGCGGAAGTGGCCTTTGCTATGCACGCGAAGACTGCTCGAGATGAAATGGATGTTCTTGCTCGCGAGTTTGAGGCACTGGCCGAACAGACGTCAGTCAATACGCCCAACATTGAAACGCTGCGCAACTTCATCACCTGAGGAAGCGATGCCGAACCAGCAGCCGCAGGGAGCGAAATAAACGCGACTCGTAAAGCACCAGAAAGGATGGATTTCCTAGCTTTGAGCCAGGAAAACGGGCTCGAATTGAGTGCAAAACGAACGTTCGCTTTTGTTTATGAGCTTGAGAAGATGCAGACGGTCGCAAGGCGGACATTCAGCTCGCACGATTAATGGGATGATCCACAACTTTGCACACGCTTTGCGGTTTTTTCAGGTAGTGAGAGTTTGAATGGCTCCTGGTGAACGATAGACTCCCCACCTATGCGCGCAAACTTTTCCGATGGCCTTCTGGAGGGCTTGTGAGAACACATAAAACACTCATGCTCGAATCCCTGATTGCTGGGCTCCTGCTGACGCTGTTCTCCGCCCCCGTTGCTGCGAAGGAAGCCGTTGGAAACGAGATCGAATACGTCTGTCGGGGCGATCAGGTGACCAGCACGGCGGGTTACCGCACCGGGTTTCGTGAGAAAAACCGGCTTAAACGCCTCGTCTTCCTGCTGGAGAAGCCCCAGCCGATTACCGTGCGCGAAGGCGACGGCCCCAGCGAGGCGTTTGCCAACTACCAGACCCGGGATGGCTACGTGGTCAGCGATCTGCGAAGTGAAACCACCTTCCGGCTAAATCTTACCAACCTGCGCTTCGTGGCCACGTCCCCGGGCGGCTACCTGGCTAACAGCTCCAATGACAAACCCTGGTTGATCGCCGGGGAATGTCGCGCCCTCTGACTGGTCTGCACTTACACTGAGGACACTAGACCTGCCAGAGAAAGCCCCAATCAGCGCTTCTTGCGCACGTACAACACCTTGTGCACCCGGGCAACCAGCTCTCCGTTTTCGTCGAGGATGTCGATGTCCCACTCGGGCAGATGCTTGTCGCCGTTGGCGGTCAGACTTTTAATTTCGTCGATGCGCTCGTCGGTCAACTCGAAATGAGCGCGCACCGTGCCCTTGCCCGGCCGGATGAAATCAATACTCGCGGACTTGTCCCACACGATGTAGCCCTTGCCGAGCCGACGCATCAACAGCAGCATGTAGTGCGGGTCGGCCATGCTGTAGAGCGAGCCGCCAAAGTGGGTGCCCACGTAATTGGTGTTGTACCAATGCTGACGCATTTCGACGGTCGCCGAGCTGAAATCGTCGGCGATCTCGGTCACTTTGACACCTGCCCCCAGATAAGGCGCAAACGTAGAAAGCATGCGGCGCATGGCACTTGCGCTGGCGAACCATTGGCGAATTTTGCTGTTCATTGAAGGACCCCTGCAGAGACGACGGCTTTACATAGGAGCCTATCTTCTACGAGGGCGCGGCCTCGTGCAACAAAATTCATACGACCGTTTGATTCTTGTGAGCCCTGGCCCGTTATGACTACAGTCCGCCAAACGCCAGCTGCAGTGCGATCGCGGCCATCATCAGGCCGATGACGCCATCGATGATCCGCCAGGCCGTGGGGCGCGACAATACTGGCGCCAGCGCCGAGCCACCCCAGGCAATCAGCCCGAACCAAAGGATGGAGGCACTGCTGGCCCCGGCGACAAATGTGGTGGCGTTCTCCTGCTGGGCTCCGATAGCCGGGATCAGCAACAGGGTATCCAGGTACACCTGGGGATTCAGCAGGGTGACCGCCAGGGTGGTAAACAGCACGCCTTTCAGGCTGCGCCGCTTGATTTCACCCGCCTCCAGAGCCGCCCGGCCCCGGCTGGCCCGGTAAAACGCCTGAACCGCCAGCCAACCCAGAAACGCCACGCCGAGCCAGCGCAGGATTTGCAGGGCCTCTGGCATGGCCATCAAGGCGGCACTGACACCGAACATACCAATCGTAAACAGGCTGACATCGGCGATCATGCACAAGCCGGCCGACCACCAGTGGTGCTCCCGGCGAATGGCCTGGCCCAGGATATAGGCATTCTGGGCACCAATCGCCACGATGATGCCACCACAAACCACCAGACCTGTCAGATAACTCTCAAGCACAACGCGTCTCCAGCACAGCATGAACTTCCGGATTGATGGCGCAAGGATAGCCATTCCCGGCTATACTTGAAATTCATACTGATAATGCTGCATAAGTTTTTCTTATGATTGATTACAAGCTGCTTGAAGCGCTGGCCACGGTGACCGAATGCGGCGGTTTCGAGAAAGCCGGCGTAGCCCTGGGGCTGAGCCAGTCAGCGGTATCCCAACGCATCCGCACCCTGGAAATCCGCCTGGGCCAGCCGGTTCTGGTGCGCAGCCCGACCCTGAAAGCGACACCGGCGGGCCAGCGCCTGCTGAACCACGTTCAGCAGGTACAGTTGCTGGAGCGTGACCTGGCCCGTTCCCTACCCGCCATCTCCGAACCCTCGGCGCGACTTCGCATTGCCCTCAACGCCGACACCCTGGCCACCTGGTGGGCCGAGGCCATCGGCCGCTTCTGCAGCGACGAGAGCCTGTTGCTGGATCTGGTTATCGAAGACCAGGACATTGGCTTGCGGCGGATGCGCGAGGGCGATGTCGCCGCCTGCCTGTGCAGTGCACCACAGCCGGTCGCCGGCGCCCGCAGCGTACCGCTGGGCAGTATGACTTACCTGCCACTAGCGACCCCGGAGTACGTACAACGGCACTTCGCCGAGGGATTTAACGAACAAAGTCTGGAACTGGCGCCGGCCATTGTTTTCGGCCCCAACGATCAGCTGCAGCACCGTTTCCTGGCCCAGTGCGGGTTCCACGGCAGCGTGCCGCACCATCTGTGTCCATCCTCAGAAGGGTTCGTGAAACTGGCCCTGGCGGGCATGGGCTACGGAATGATTCCGGAAATGCAGGTACGAAAAGAGCTGCAAGCGGGCAAATTGGTTAACATTGCCCCCGGTAAGTCCTTGCAAGTACAGCTATACTGGCACTTCTGGCGCCACGGCGGTGGCATCATGGATCGACTAACCCAGACCCTGACCGCCGCCAACACACTCACTCATTAAAGGAGCACTGGGAATGGCTACACTGATCGCCGGCCTGGTTCTGTTTCTCGGCATCCACTCGCTGTCCATCGTCAACGAACCGCTGCGCAATCGCCTGCAGTCTTCCCTGGGGGAAGGCCCCTTCAAAGGCATCTACTCACTAGTTGCCCTGCTCGGCCTGGTGCTTATTGTGGTTGGCTATGGCGCGGCTCGATTGGAGCCGACCGTGCTTTACACACCACCGGGCTGGCTGCGACACCTGGCCTTCCTGATTCTGGTGCCGGTGTTCCCGCTGCTGTTCGCCGCCTACCTGCCCGGACGCATCAAGAGCACGCTCAAGCACCCCATGCTGGTGGCGGTGAAGCTGTGGGCGCTGGCGCACCTGCTGGCCAACGGCATGGTGCACGACGTGATCCTGTTCGGTTCCTTCCTGGCCTGGGCGGTGGTCGACCGGATTTCCCTGAAGCGGCGCACGCCCCGCGCCACCCCAACCCTGCCGGCCGGTAAAGCCAATGACATCATTGCCGTGGTCGCCGGCCTGGCGGTGTACGTGCTGACGGTGGTCTGGGCGCATCAGTGGCTGATCGGCGTGTCGCCGGTGTGATATCGATAAATTAACTCGAGGACGCAGACCTTGGATCTGACCACACCCGCGCTGCTGTTTCCGGCCATTTCCCTGCTGCTACTGGCGTACACCAATCGGTTTCTGGTGCTGGCGCAACTGATCCGCCAGCTCAAACAGATGGACACCGAGGAGGATCACGCCCTGATCGCACGCCAGATCGATATGCTGCGGAAACGCATCGTGCTGACCAAGCGTATGCAAGCGTTCGGGGTATTGAGCTTTTTCGTGTGTACCGTGTCTATGTTCCTGCTGTTTCTGGGCGCTGAACTGCCGGGCATCATCGCCTTCGGCGCCAGTCTGGTGTTTTTGTCGCTGTCGCTGCTGTACTCCCTGTACGAGATCCAGCTATCAACTAACGCCATTAACGTGGAACTGGCTAATTTTGAGGCCCGCAGGAGTTCCTCATCCCAGGAAGGCGGTTATTGATCAGGCCGGGGTGTTACACCGAACCAGTGCGGAAAGCGGAGCAGGCAGAACAGCGCAATGATGTCGTAAACGCCGTGCCAGATCATAATCATCGCCATGCTGTCTGAGACCACATAGGCCACGCCCAGCACAACGCCAAGGCCGGTAGCCACCAGGAAATAGGTGAACGACACATAGTGCACCAGGCCGAACAGCACTGAGGCGACGGCCACCGCTGCAAATGCCCCCACGTGCAGCGTCAGCCAGCCCTGCACCGCGCCCCGGAACAGCAACTCCTCACCGACACCGGCAACCAGGGACAGCGCAATCAGCACCGGCCAGCCAAAACCGGCGGCAAAATCGTGCAGACCACGCATCTGGCGCTCAAGATTACCCGGCAACAGCCCCGGCACGCGGGTCAGTAAAACCAGCAGACCGTAGGTAGCGATGGCACCGAGACAGCCCCAGCCGAGGCTCGCCAGCCAGGACAGGCCACTGTTGTGAACGGGGATGTCGAACAGCAGGATCAGGATCAGTCCCACCACGCCGATACCACCCTGGAACAGCAGGGCGTTACCGGCGGACAACTGGGACTTGGCGGTTTTTGCCATCAGGACTCGAACAGGCCCTTCACCGGCAACAGGTTGTCGTACTCTGGCGCCTGTTTCTGAGCCTTGGCCTGGAAGGTTTTCATCATGTCGTTGGGGCGGAACATGCCGGCCTGCCAGGTGGCCATGTAGCGCAGGCTGTCTTCAACGGAGTGATCGCGGCTGTAGTTCAGCATTTCCTTGCACCCTGTGACGGCCAACGGTGAGTTGGCGGCAATCTGGCCGGCAATCGCCATGACCGCATCCAGCATCGCTTTCTGGCTCGGGTAGGTGGCGTTCACGAAACCCAGGTTCTGTGCTTCCCCGGCGGAGAATTTCCGGCCGGTGTACGCCAGCTCCCGCACCACCCCTTCGGGCATCAGTTTCGGTAACCGCTGCAGGGTGCCGACGTCAGCGGTCATCCCGAGTTCGGTTTCCTTGATGGTGAAATAGGCATCCTCGGTGCAGTAACGGCTGTCGGCCGCACACACCAGATCCAGGGCGCCGCCGATACAGCCACCGTGAATGGCCGCCAATACCGGCAGGCGGATTTTCTCCAGGGAAGTCAGCGTATCCTGAAGCTGCAGCACCACACGACGCAGGTTCTCCGCCATTCGGCCGGGGTCGCCATTCATCGGAATGGATTTCGGGTCACTGAATACGCCCAGGTCCATACCGGCCGAGAAGTGCTTACCGGTACTGGAAATCACGATCACGCGGGCGTCGGTATTGGCTTCGATATCCTGCATGCAGCGCGGCAATTCCAGCCAAAATGCCTTGGTCATGGTGTTCAGTGCTTCCGGGCGACTGAACTGAACGTGGGCAATGTGGTTGGTTACCTCAACCTTGAAACTTTCGTAGGTGGCCAGATCAGACAAGACGGTACTCCTCCTGTTGGAATTATTGTGGGTGCCTGGACGCACCGGCCAGACTCGCGCGACCACATAATTACCCAGCTAACCATCGGCCGACAACCCGGGCCACCAAATTTCTGATACGTTCGGCCCGATTGCCTCTGTCCGGGTGCTTGCCGTTTTGCGTCGCCGGGCTCATGCTGAAGTTTTAAGGCAGGAGGCAACCACCATGGTTCAGCGCTTTCAGGCCCGGGCCGGTGAAGTCGGAGGCATTCCGATCGCCCGCAATCTTCCCACCCGTGGGCGCCGTCAAATTGGCGCCTGGTGTTTCCTGGATCACATCGGCCCGGTCAAATTCGCAGACTCCGACCCTGGCCTCAGGGTTGGGCCTCACCCCCACATCGGCTTGCAGACCTTTACCTGGATGATCGAGGGCGAACTGCTGCACCGGGACAGCCTGGGCTCCGCGCAACCGATCCGCCCGGGCGAGGTCAATCTGATGACTGCCGGCCGGGGCATCAGCCACACCGAGGAATCCCTGTTCGGAGACCGCCGTTTACACGGCGCCCAACTCTGGATTGCGCTCCCGGAAAAACAGCGCAACACCAACCCCCGTTTTGACCACTACTCTGCCCTGCCCCACTGGCAGGACCAGGGCGCCACCTGGACCCTGCTGACAGGCCAGTACGGTGATCAGAAAGCCGAAACGCTTCAGTTCTCACCCTTGGTTGGTCTCGATATTCACTGCGAGCAACAACAAACCCTTAAGCTGCAGCTGGACCTCGCTTTCGAATACGGCGTCATGCCCCTGACCGGCAACTGCGAGATTGGCGGCGAGAACTTTGAGGCCGACGAACTGGCCTATCTGGCCGCAAACCAGGACGCCATCCACATCGACTGCGCACCTGACACCCGCATACTGGTGATCGGCGGTGAACCCCTGGAGCGAGACGTGGTGATGTGGTGGAACTACGTGGGCTACAACCAGCAGGAGATTGTTCAGGCGGAACGGGACTGGGAAGCCCACAGCGACCGGTTTGGCACCATCCCGCAATGGCAGGGCGAGCGGCTGGAGGGCCCACCCTCACCGTGGCGACGATGACAGTTCCTGGGCGCCATCGGGTTCCAACATTCGCGCCCTGATTCTTGGCAGGTATTCCGGGTAATTCTCCTGCATAAAGGTGATCAGCCCTTCACGAATGGCGCAGCGCAGATCCCAGGTCTGGCTGGAGTCCGGGGCACTCATCAGGAAACGGACCTGAATGGTGGTGTCGTCAGTGTCTGTTACCTGCACGGTTTCCACCTTGCCATCCCATTGCGGCGCCTGGCGCAGCAACCGGGCAAACTCCTCCCGCAATGGGAAAATCGGCATGGTGTAATCGACCCGGATAAAGACCGTGCCGAGCAGATCCGCGGTGTTCCGGGACCAGTTCTGGAAGGGGTTTTCGATAAACCATTGCAGCGGCACGATTAATCGCCGCAGGTCCCAGACTCGCAGCACTACGTAGGTGGCGGTGACCTCCTCCACCCAGCACCACTCGCCTTGAACATTCAGTACGTCGTCGATGCGAAACGGCTGGGTCAGCGCAATCTGCATACCCGCCAGCAGATTGCCCAGCACCGGTCGGGCAGCAAAGCCGAGAATAATGCCGCCAACACCGGCCGAGGCCAGCAGGCTGCCCCCCACATGGCGGACTGACTCGAAGGTCATCAAAGCCGCGCCCATGCCCACAATGACAATCAGGATATTGAGACCACGAACGAGGAAACGGGTCTGGGTTTCCACTTTCCGCGCCCGCTTCCATTCGTTTTCCAGGACCGGGTTGAGAGTGACGATGACCTCGCCAATGGCCGAGGTACAGCGCACCAGGGCCCAGGTCAGCGACAGGATTAACATCAGAGTCGCCAGATGCTGGAGTTCCGCCAGGAACACCAGGTCTTCAGGCGCTGCCTCCAGTACTCCATTGAGTACCAGCAGGCAGATCACAAACCCCAGGGCCCGGGCCGAGGCGTCGAGGAAAAGCCGGGGGACCGCTTTGCGCCGTGTCAGCCGATGAATCAGCCCGAGCGCCAGGCGGAATCCGATGTAGGCAAGCAGTACAGACAGCGCGGCCGAAAGCGCAGGGACCAGCCAGGCGCGCAAGCCAGCTTCCACGGATTCAAACATTGCTTGCCCTTATTCGTAGATGATGTCTCCAAAGATAGCAGGCATTTTCCACACTGAATAAGGGCTTAGCATTTTTCGCAGCCTACCTCAGGGGGTATCGCAGGCTGCGTCCGAAAAGGCAACCCGGTGTTCCGTGCCAATGGCTTTGGAGAGGTCAATGTCGAGCGCAATCTCCATTACCGTATCCTGATAGACGGTTCGATTGCGAAAACAGACAGAGGTCGCGGAGGATTGCAGGCCAAGGCCCAAAGACAGCCGTGATGTGCCATTCTCATCAAGATCCGCGGAGCTTTCCTTGCCATTCACCGACCATGAAAACTGCCGATCAGTGGCCGGATCGCCATCCGGGTCTACCGAGATCGGCGGCAACTTCAGCACCACGCCGACCGGAATCGTTGGATTCTCCTCATCGCCGGCAATCTCGTAGCGAATATAATCAAAGGCCCATCTTGGCGCCGCGTCGGTCAGTTCCGCTTCGCCAGTCAGTGGTGTTTCAAGCAAATAAACCTCGAATTCGCCCAATGTTTGATCATGGGTCGGAAACACTTCGGAACGCACCCGTTCAGGCATCCCAAGGGAGGCTGGTAGCGATACGGTTCTGAGCTCACCAAATTGATGGCCGCCATCGTCAAGGAATGACAGGTGAGCCCGTGTGACTTGCTGATCACCCGCATTGGTCTCCACCAGGCCGTCGATGGTGTAGGCACCCAATGCCCAATGCCCTACGTTGATGGTGCCCGACATCTCTGTTTGCGAGCCGATTACTTTCGACAACTCCGGCCCTGCTTCTGAATATCGAATCGGGCTTTCCGTCACCAGTTGAAGGAACTGCTCGGCACCCAACAGTCTCAGGGACAGATCCATTGCCCAAAAACGCAGGTTGTCGTGAGGGTTGTCGAGTGTCTGGACAATGCTTTGCCAGCCATGGACGCCCAGAGTGACCGCGTCCTTTTCGCCCGAGCTTTCGGGCTCGTCGCTCTCCGGATCGGCAAGCTCAAAACTGACTCTGAGGTCATCGAAAAACAGACCGTATTCATAGGCGGGCAGATCGAAATTGACCTGTTCCGTCGCACCTGCGGGTTGGTACCCCACGGATATTCCGTCCCTTGGAGACACCTGAGCGTATATTGAACCCCGGTATGTGCGGTCGCCGGCTGTATAGCCATCAAACGAAACCAGCAGATCCGCCGATTCGAACTGGCCGTCGTCATCCAATGCAACCTCGCCGTACAGGCGAACACCCTTTGGCTGGGCCTGACCGGCGAGAGCGCGATTGATCATGATTCGGAGCATGTCGGGGTCGAACGCCCGCACCAACCACGGGAGATTGGGAGCCGGTTTTGACGGATCGGCCCACACCACTTGTGACGCCTGACGCAGATTGTCGGGTGTCGCCGTCATTGGCGTCTGTCGGCCGGAATAGTTGGGGCCGGTATCGATCAGATTGATGATATCCGCTTCGGTTGGTTCTTCCGGCAGGCGCTGGGCCATATCGGCAAGATGGTTTTTCGCCACCGCGACGCTGACCAAACCGACCCGGCCTACCTGAGCCACTGCACGCTGAAGCGCCACCCCTGCGGCAAACGTTTCCGAAGATTGGGACAGATCAAATTCAAGATCTGCAAATGCGGCGTGCGCAGCCTCCGTTATTTCAATGCCGTTGAGCGGGTTCTGGTCCGCATCCAGAGTGATCAACAGCCGGGCAATGTTGATTGCCCTAGGGCCATCCCAGGCCTCGGTTTCGTCCAGACTGCCTGGGGTCATGATCTCGCTGGCCGAAGCGGCTCCCAGCAGGGTCTTACCAACGCTGAAAACCACCTTCTCACCCGGAAGATACTCGAACCGACCAAGGGCATCGGTGGTACCATCACGGGAGTTAGTTTGGTAGCTCAACCCCTGCACGGGCGCGTCGATAAAGTAGCCAGTTTTTACGTCGACGTCGGGCGTGCTTTCCTGGGATCGTGAGGAGGAACCCGAGCCTCCACCACTGTCTCCGCCGCAGCCAACAACCGCAAAAGCGCACAGCAATCCTCCTAAAAATCCCTTTAGCGCCACAACTACCTCCAGCCCTTGTATGGTTTTGAGGCAGTGTAACGATATGTAAACGGGATTTTCGTGACGCAGCACCAGCTCTATACATGTCGTCAAAGGGAACAGCTGTTCCAGTTACCCTTCTCTGACGAGTATGGGCTACGGCAGCACCTCCCACTCAGGCTCCTCAAACTCCCCCAGCGGTGTGATCTCGACGAACGGCGCGACGCTGCGAATAATCTCCGCTACGGTGGGGTTATGTTTCGATTCCATGGCGTCCCTGGCCTCTTTGCTGTCCCAACTGGCGATTGCGATCAAGGTGTTCGAATCGCCAATCTTGCGGTGCAGCGCCGTGCCCCGGGCACCCGGCGCCTGCTGGATGATTTCGCTTGCACGCACCCAGGCGTCAGCGTATTCCTCGGCAGAGTGGCCCGGTTTCATGCGGACCTCAAAAATGTATTTCATGACTGCCTCCCTGAATTTAATCAATGGCTTTTATGCTTTGCTTTCTGCGACTATGCCATTAATCTGAAAGCAAGTTCACGCGCTCAAACACAGACCTGTCGCTGCTTGGGAAGGCGGTAATGACCTCAGCTTCACGGAAAACAATAAACAAAATCCAGCAGTATGCCGTTCTGGTTGCCCCGGGCCTCAATCCCTGCGGTTGCGTGATATCCCGGGCCAGCCTGACCGAGGGCCAGGCCGAAATAACCCTGGGCCGCCTGACCTCACCGGCCGTTATCACCCACTTTGACTCATCGTCACCGGGCATCGTCGACATCCACATTCCCAGTGGCACAGACGTGGAACCGCGGTTGCACCTCAGGGGAAAACTGACCGCCGTTGGTGACGCCAGCTACGCCCTAAGCGCGAAACCGCCTCAGAGCATCCTTGACGAGCTCACTGCCGCTCTCAAGAGCCAGAGCACGCATCCGATTCTGGCTGATTCGGCAGCCGTTGATGCTCTCAAGCGGCTCTACCAGCAGCATGGGATTCGCCTGCTCGAACGCTTGCTGCCGGAATTTCTGGATGCTGCCGGCCAGGGCATTGAAAGGGATCTGGAGAATGCGGCGGAGATGCGCGAGATCACCCGCCTCAAGGACATGCGGTTCATTTTTTCCAGCCGCCAGGCCCAGATCTGTCAGGACTTTGAAGCCAGATTTACTGCCAACAACAGCGCCCTCACCAACGACCGGGCGGATCAGAAGCAGCGCTCGGAACTGCACGTACTGCAGCAACAGGTGTTTGAGGATTGGCTGGATCTACAGATCGTGGCCTCGCGCCTAGCTGGGCAACACACTGAGCGATTGTTTGCCCTGAACCAGTTGTTGGGCCAGGTGTTCTGGGCTGACATTACCGATGCAACCAATCCCGTTTCGCCAGGCTCTCTGTGTACCTGCCTGCAATACGCCGTCGATCGCCTGGGCATCACCAGCGAACACCGAAAAACCATATACAACGCCTTCGAGACGACACTTAAGGATGTATGGCCATCGGCAGTGCAGGCTCTGATTGACGACCTTACTCGGGCCGGGCTGACCTGCCTTGGCTACAGTGAGCTTCCACCGAACTGGTCATCCCGAGGCAGCACTGACGTTCCCGGCGTCGAGGCGTCCGAAAACGCGGAGGCCACAGTAAACGCAGCGGAATCCGACACGATGGAGGCGCCCGACGCCGATCTACCGGGTGATGAGGACTCCCGCAGCCCCTATCAGTCACTGTTTCGGTTGATGGGTCTGGAAACCGCTGGAGACGCCGGCCCGGTGGGCTGGCAGCCTTCCAGCCCGGAGTTCTGCGCCGATCTGAAGCCCAAGCGCAACGACCTGCTTGAGCGATTGCAGTCTTCCCAGCCCGAACTGGGCCTAGCGCTGCGCGACATCGCCAACCAGGATCCGGAGTTTGGCAACTCGGTCGACGATTCAACCCTGGCCAAGGCAAATCTGGTCGATCAACTGTTTGCGCCCCTCCAGACTCAGCCCCGGATCTCCGGCGGTCTGCGGGATAAATTGGAGCAGTTGAAGCTGCCGGTGTTCGAAGCACTACTGGAAACCCCGGAGTTTTTGAATGATGAGGACCACCCGGCCCGGGAGATTGTGAACAGCCTGATGCGGCTGTGCTTTGCCGAACGCGCCTCAACCAAGAATCTGGAGTCGACGGTATCCGACATCATCGATGACCTGATCCACACGGACTCCCTGACACCCGAACAGCTGGGCTCTTTGAACGGCAAACTCAAAACCCTGGTGGAACGCCAGGATCAGTCCTTCGTTCGCAATTCCGAGCGCCTGGCCAAAACCCTGGAAGGCAAAGAGCGACTCAACAGAACCCGCAAACAGGTTCAGAGTGAGCTCAACGACATCGTTGGTGGACAGGAGATACCCACGGTTCTTTTGACGCTGCTGGCTGCGGGCTGGGAACAGCTGATGGTACTGGCAATGCTCCGGGAAGGCCCCGACAGCCACTACTACGGCGAATTACGGGAGGTGGTGAACCTTCTGAAGAGCTGGCTCACGCCGGATACGCCAAACGACGAAGTGGCGTTCGAGCGGGAACTGGAAAGCGACAACGTACTCAGATTTATTGATCGCGAGCTGCGCACCATTGGCGATATCGCCCGTTTCCGCTCGTTGATGACCGAACTGACCGGACAACTCCAGCAACAGCAAAGCATCAGCACGGCTTACCTGGACGTGTACGGCGAGAAACCGGTTGCTGAGCAGCTGCCGGAGGAGGTCACGCAAGACCGTTGGACCATCCGGGCGCGGGAACTCTCTGTTGGCGACTGGGTGGAAATCACCCTGGAAAACGGTGAAAACCGCAAGCTTCGTCTGGTTTGGGGCGGTGAAGACGTGCTTCGGTTTGTCTTCCTGTCACCTACGGGTATGAGCGAGATCAGCTTCAATTTTCAGGAGTTTGTCCAGAAACTGCGCGCTGGTGATGCCTCGCTGGTGGAAGAAGGCGACATTCCATTTGTCGACCAGAGTCTGTTCAACATGGTCCAGGACGTCTATCGCCGACTGAATTTCCAGGCCACCCACGACTCGCTAACCAAGTGCATGCATCGCCACGATTTCGAGAAACTGGTGTCGGCTGTCGTGGCCCGGGGTGGCAGAGAGGGTACTTCCGGAGCCCTGGTGGTACTCGACATCGACGAATTCAGCGTAATCAACTCCAGCTATGGTGCCCAGGCTGGAGACCGCTTGCTGGAAGCCACCGGCGCCCTGATCCAGAAGCACTGCACCCTGCAGACCCCAGAGCCTCACGCCGGCCGAATCAGCGGGAATGAATTCGCGGTGCTGATCGACGGCTTGCCGACAGAAGAAAGCCTGGACTTCGCAGAGCGGCTTCGCCAGGACTTTGAAGATCAGGAATTCTCCCACGGAGACACCACGTATCGCGCCACCCTGAGTGTCAGCGTGTGCCCGATCACCAGCATGGCCGTGTCCGCCGGGGATTTGCTCAACGCCGCGAGCCTGTCACTGAAATCGGTAAAACGACTCGGCGGGAACCGGGTGGAGCTGGTTCGCGAATCTGGCCCCCAGTCGAAACCCGAGACGCCCCAATGGGTGTCGGAAATCGACCGCAGCATTCGCGACGGCAGTCTGTTCATTCGGGCCCAGCCGATTGTGCCGCTTGAGAACGCGGACCGGGGCGGAAAATCCTACGAACTGCTGTTGGGGCTGACCGACGCAGCCGGCAATCAAGTGTCACCCCAGGCCTACATTGAGGCCGCCGAACAGTTCCGGCGCAGCACGCGAGTGGATCTGTGGGTGGTTCAGGAAGTGATTGACTGGATGAACACGCATGCGGACATCCTCGAGGGTATCGACACCCTCAATGTGAACCTCTCCGGTGCGTCGCTCAGTGACGACCGCTTCATGCTGGATCTGGAAAACCTGCTGAAGTCCAACCAGTCGCTGACATCAAAAATCTGCTTTGAGGTGACGGAAACGTCCGCCGTCGCCAACCTGCACTACGCCGCTGATTTCATGCGCGAGCTGAAGCGACTCAACTGCCGATTCGCGCTGGATGATTTCGGCACTGGGCTCTCGTCCTATGCGTACCTCCAAAAGCTGCCGGTGGATTACGTAAAGATCGATGGCATATTCGTGCGGGACATGGCCACCAACCTCACCAACTACGCCATGGTTCGATCCATCAACGAGCTGTGCCATTTCCTCGACCTGAAAACCATCGCCGAATACGTCGAGAACATGGAAATCATGGAAACGCTTCGGGAGATCCAGGTCGACTACGCACAGGGCTTTGGCATTGCCAAACCGCGAAGGCTCGACAGCCTGACTGAAGAGCTTCGTGCGTCCACGGGTTTGTGCTTATGAAAAAATCCTTTGCTTTTGAGAACTACCGGAGTAATGTGAGGGCCGTTGGAAAGATTTAGCAAAGCATTTCATCAATAAGACGCATTGTAGCTGTAACAAGTCGTACGTCCTGTTTTTGATCCCGCCAGTTTTTTGTTTCCCGCACAATGCCGATCAGATATCACACCGATAGTTTGACGGCACGTTTAAATGATCAGATTCAGGAATTTTTAATATGTCTACAGTTACCGGTAACGTTAAGTTCTTCAACGAAGCGAAAGGTTTTGGTTTCATCACTCGTGAAGGCGGCCCGGACGTATTCGTTCACTTCAGCGCCATTCAAGGCAGTGGTTTCAAGACTCTGGCCGAAGGCCAAGAAGTTGAGTTCACCGTGACTCAGGGCCAAAAAGGTCCTCAGGCGGAGAACGTTGTTGCTCTGTAATCCTTGAAGGATTCAGCAATAACCGCGAAAAAGGCAGCTTCGGCTGCCTTTTTTTGTGTCTTTTTTTGCAGAACCACAGGCCCGCTGCCATGCTAAAAGTACGCTCGTAACATGAACGATTGCGCGACATGCAATCCAGGGAGAGAGTCATGTACAGCAAAATACTTATGCCCGTGGATCTGGCACACACCGAGAAACTGGCGAAAGCGTTAAGTACTGCCGTTGATATCGCCAAGCACTACAATGCCTCGCTCTGCTACGTCACTGTCACCAACACCACCCCCGGCGCCGCTGCCCACAATCCCGCAGAACTTGCCGAGAAACTCAAGGTCTTTGCTGAGGAACAGGGAGCGGCCCACGGCCTGCGGACCAGCAGCAAGGTATTGTCGACACCCGACACGGCGGTGGAGCTGGACCACAAGCTCCTTGATGCCATCAAGGAGACCGGTGCCGACCTGATGATCATGGCCTCACACGCACCCGGTGTAGGTGACCGCCTGCACATTCTTCACTCGAACGCCGGAAATATCGTCAAGCACAGTGATATTTCAGTGTTCGTGGTGCGCTGACGCCGGTGGGCCTTTTTTACCAGGCCAGCCAGATTACGTGCTTGGCGCCTTTGCCAGGGCGATGCGCCCGCACGGTGACCGGTTCTACCGACAGCCCGGCCCGCTTCAGACGCTCGGTAAACGCCGGATCCTGACTCGCCGACCAGTACGCCAGAACGCCATTCGGCCGCAGAGCCGTCTGGGCGGCGGCAATCCCCGCCGTGGTGTACAACCAATCGTTTTCTTTGCGGGTCAGGCCCTCGGGACCGTTGTCAATGTCTAGCAAAATGGCGTCGTAGCTCGCCGGAGATTCCTTGATCAACTGCACCACATCGCCAATATGAACGCGGGCCCGGGAATCGTGCAGCGGGTAACCGGCCGCCTGGCCCAGTGGCCCCATGTTCCAGTCCTTCACCTCTGGCACCAGTTCAGCCACCGTCACTTCGGCGGTGTCACCGAGAGCGTCGAGCGCCGCCGCCAAGGTAAAGCCCATGCCCAGGCCACCGATCAATACCCGGGGTGATGGATGGTCGGCGATGCGCTCGCAGGGCAAGGTTGCCAGCGCATCCTCGGAACCGTGCAACCGGCTGTTCATCAACTCACCGGTGCTGCCCGCAATCTTGATGGAAAATTCGTCATTGCGCTGCAGCAGCCGGAGCTGAGAGCCCTTACCGGGAATGGTTGCTGTGCCTAACAGCTCGAAACGGGCCATAGAAACCTCAGTGGCGGATGGGTGCCGCGTCACTTTACCACGGCAACTGCTCACCGTTGCTGTGCCAGAACGAACCGGTGTTCTCCAGGCTCAGCCCCTCGATGCGTTCAGCCAGCCCCTTCGCTGACTCGTCCGGCGAAATCAGACCACCAAAATTCACCATCCTGGTCTGAACATAGCCCGGGTGCAGCTGGGCAACCGCAATGCCGCGGGGTTTCAGGTCCATCGCCAGGGATTTACCGAACGCATTGAGCGCCGCCTTCGAGGCGCGGTAGCCGTAACGTCCGCCCGAGTCATTGTCGGCAATAGACCCCATACGGCTGGTGATGTTGGCGATCTTGCCGCCGCTGGGAATCTGGGACACCAGTGCTTCGGCTACTCGCAGCGGCGCGTAGGCGTTGATCTCCATCTGGATACGGATCGAGTCGAAGTCGATGCTGCCGAGTTTTTCGTCCTGCAGCAGACCCGCATTGTTGATCAACAGATCAATCTGTTGACCGGCCAGGCCTTTTACGAGCCGGTCGATGCCGGCGTCGGTGGTGACATCCACCCCATCAATCACACTGGATGCCACGTCCGCCAGCTCGGTGGAGGATTCCCGGCAGACGCCAATCACGGCAAAGCCTTCGCGGGCGTATAACCGAGCCAGCTCCAGGCCAATACCGCGATTGGCGCCGGTGATCACAACGGTTCGTTTCTCAGACATAACAACCTCCACTCGCTGGACTAGGGTAAGATGGCCAAATCACCATCCGGAATGGAATCATACGGAATGTCAGCCCTGCTTGTATTTGCGCTGTTTGCAGTGACGTTCATCGCACTCGCCGTTTTCTATCTGTTTTTCTACCGCAACTGGCGCCGACAACGGCAGCTGGCCACCCCCTTTCCGGATCACTGGCGCCGATGGCTGCACGACCAGGTGCCGCTTTATCGGCGCCTTGCGCCGGGGCATCAGCAACGCCTGGAACAACACGTGCAGCTGTTCGTGGCGGAGAAAGACTTTTACGGATGCGATGGATTCGAGGTGGACGACAGGGTTCGAGTTACCATTGCCGGGCACGCCTGCCTGCTGATTCTCGCCCGCCCATTCGGTGACTATGACGATGTGCGCAGCATTCTGGTCTATCCCGATGTCTACCGGGTGCAGGCCGAGGAAGACGACGGCTTGGTGGTGAGTGTAGACGAAGAGATCCGTGCCGGCGAAGCGTCGTCACGGGGGCAAGTTGTACTGGCGTGGGCGGAATGCGAGGACGATGCCCGGCACCCGGATGAGCCCCACAACGTCATCCTGCATGAGTTCGCCCACCAACTGGACTACCTCGATGGCACTGCAGACGGCGCGCCGCCGCTGAGCGGGCAACAGGCCGAGCAGTGGCTGCGCACTATGAGCGAGGCCTACGAGCATTTGCAGCAGTCGCTGCGGCACGAATCGGAAAGCTGGCTTGACCCATACGGCGCCAGCCAGCCGGCGGAATTCTTTGCCGTGCTGACCGAGGCCTTTTTCCAGCAGCCAACGGAGCTCCGGGCTTCGCAACCAGGCGTGTACTCGGTGCTGTGTGACTTCTACCGGCTTGATCCCGCCACGATGTTTCGAACATCTGCCGACGGACGGGCCTGATCAACGCGGCCGGATAACAAACCAGCTGAGTGCTACCAGGCCGCCGAACACCGTGTAGGTCAGGATGAAAACCCACTCCGGGGCATTGAAGTACAGGATGGCGTGGAGCCAATGCTGGATAAACGATCCTTCGTAGGTTGCCTCGCCGGCCCGGGCCCGCAACGCCATTTCCCAGGTGGTCAGCGGGCAGATAACTCCAAGCCAGGACTGTGCTACAACAATCGCAATGGCGAGCAGGTGGCTGGCCCGGAACCAGAGATTGCGTACCCAGGACCAACTCAGGAAGTGCCCCAGGTAAATCACCAGGAGGCCAAGCACTACGTAGGCGACGAACGCCACATGCAGAATGAGCAGCGCGTCGGCGAGAATTATATAAACGGTGCCCGACACCATGCGAAGTACCCTGCGACCGTTGCCACCATGACTAGCTCACCCTGAACGTTGCGACGTTGGCCTGCATCTGTTCCGACAGTTTGGCCAGCTCCTCACTGGCCTGAGATATCTGGGCTATGGCGGCCTCGGTTTCGGCAGACATACTCGAAATGGTCCCCACACTGTGGGTGATCTGTTCGGCGGTCAGTGACTGTTGTTCGGACGCACTTGCCACCTGAGTGGTCATCTCGACAATTCGATCTACCGCAGCCAACGCCTCGCTCAGCTCGTTCATCGAGTCGCTGGCTGTGGCGCAAATCTGTTGCGCCTGGGTACTGCAGCGGCTGGTGGTGGATGACGCGGCCTCCGACGACGACACCAGCAAATTGATGGTCTGACTGATTTCTTCGGTGGCGTTACGGGTATTGCTGGCAAGATTGCGCACTTCATCCGCCACGACGGCGAAGCCCCGGCCCTGCTCGCCGGCCCGCGCCGCTTCGATGGCAGCATTGAGCGCCAGCAGATTGGTCTGTTCGGCAATACCGGTGATGGTGTCCAGTATCTTGGTAATGCCCTCCATATCACGGCGCAGGGTCTGTATGGTCTGGTCCGCCTCCGCCAGATCCGCAGCCATTTCCCGCATCTGGTTCTGGGCCACTTCCATATGCTGGGTGCCGCGATTCACCACCACCTGGGTGGTTTTCGCGGCCTCTGCGGTTTCGCTGGTGTTGCGGGAGACCTCACCGACCGCGGCAGTCATCTGCTCAACGGCCGCTGCCACTTGCTCGGTTTGCTCATTCTGATGTTGCACATTACGCCGGGTCTGGGTGGTCACTGCTGCCAGTTCCTGAGCCGACGCCGCCTGGTGTTCGGCGGCGTTGGTAATCTGGGAAATAATCCGGCTCAGATTCTCAGACATCCGCCGCATGGCATCGAACACTCCGGTCCGGGTCTTGCCGTCGTCGAGATTGCGACGCAGGTCACCGGCGGCGATGGTCTCGGCAATCTCCGCCAAGGCGGAGGGCTCGCCGCCCAAGGGGCGAACGATCCGGCGGGTGGTATACAGGGTGACGAACAACACCAGGACCACCAGGGCAATCACGATGAATACGGCTTCCCAGATGAGCGCTGTCACCGGCGCGAATGCGGCCGACTCATCCACCTCAGCGACAACGGCCCAGTCAACGCCCGCCGCCTCTATCGGCGCGTAGGCCGTCAGCATGGTCTCGCCGTGCCGTCCCTGGAAAAATCCGCTGCCCTGTTCACCGCCCAGGGCTTTTTTCACCGGCTCGGTCCGAATCGCTCCTAGCTCGGGCTGACGGAACGAAGCCACCACGCTGTGAGTTTCCGGTGTGCGATGGGAATCGGATCGCATCAAGTAGTCCGGGCCCACCAGGTAGGCCTCACCCGACTCGCCAAGACCTGTCTTCTTGCTCATCAATTCGTTCACCCGCCCAAGCGGAAACTGAAACGCCAGCACACCCAACAGTCGGTCACCGTCGAACACCGGCGTGGCAATAAAGCCGGCGGGTGCCTCATAGGACGGTAAGTACGGTGTGAAATCCACAATGACCGGTTCGGAACCGGGCCCCTGCTGCAGCGCTCGACGGTAAGCAGTTGCCAGAGGCGAGTTTCGGAACGGGCCCTCGGTCAGTGACGTGGCGTAGTCGATTTCTTTGAACACCGAATAGACAATTCGCCCCTGATCTGGGCTGATCAGGAACAGGTCGTAATAGCCAAAGCGTTGAATGTAGTCCCGGTAAAACGGATGCAAGGCATCATGGCTCTGGTTGTAGGCCTCGGCGCTGCTGGCTGCCAGCAGTTTGTCTTTCTCCCCGAGGGGGTGGGGATTGTTTGCGATGTAGTCGTTCTGCAAAGCCAGGCCAACGGGCTCGATGGCGGAGAGGATCGCGTCCACATCGGTCTGGTTGCCGTCCGTTTGCTCCCGGTAAAACGGCAAAAACTGGCGTTCGTAATAGTCGCGAAGGGCCGGGTCTGGGCTGGTGCTACCAATCTGATAGCTGGAGAAACCGTCAGAAAAGCTCTGCAGGGCGGTCTGGGTCATGTCACTGCGTGCCATGGAACTGGCCTGGTCGCGAATCACCTGAAGATAGCGATCCACCGCGTCCTTTTCCAGGGAACGCAGCATTTCCAGCTTGGAGAATGCCTGCTTCTCAATGGCGTTGCTGGCCTCATACAGGCTGAACGACGCCATGACAACGACCGGCGTGATTCCTACCAGAAACAGCGTGACTAACAATCGATCCCTGACTGACATGGCCATCCCTCACACAGGCAATTTCACGCAGATTTGCGCATGTGTAAGGCTTAGCACAAAAACAGTGCATTACCAGAAAAAGCGCTGGCCGGGCATGGTCGACCGACGGACACCACTGGGGTCTCAGTCGGTCGTTTCATCAGTCGCTTGGTCTACTCGTGATGAGAATGGTGTGAGTGATCAGAGTGGTCCATGTCCCCATCGCTACCCGTTGTCATGGCACCGCTGTCCAGGCTCTGCACTGTGAGCTCAACGGCCACCGACTCGGCACCGTCAAAGTCCAGCGTCAGGGGAATACGTTCACCCTCTTCAAGCGGTCCGGACAGCTTCTCCAACATGAGGTGATAGCCATGGGGTTTGAGCTCCACGGTTTCGCCGGCAGGAATGAGCAGGCCGGCTTTCAGTGGCTTCATGCTCATCATGCCGTCGTGCATCATCGACTCGTGGATTGAGACATGACCGGCCCGCGGCGTTTCCGCCCCAACCAGGGTGATGTCTCCATCGCTGGTGTTCTTGATTACCAGGTAGCCGACGCCCATCGATGTGCCCGGTGGTGTCGGCCGGCTCCAGGGGTGATCAATGTGCACCGTCTCGTTTACGTATTCGTGGGCCACGGCCGCCATGGGCGCCAGGGCCAGCAGCGCGGCCGCGAACAGAGCCTTTACTTTCATCACTCGGCAAGTCCTTGTCGAAAAGTTGATTTGAGATAGAGCTTACTGAAGGTACCGACAGGCACAAGCCTTTTGTGCCTGGAATTGTCAAAACGAGAATTTAGCTCACCGACGCGGTAATCAGTTCGTGCACCCGCTCAATGGGCATGGGCCGGCTGAAGTAGAAGCCCTGGAACCGTCGACACCCCATGGCGATCAGGGCATCGGCCTGGGTCTTGTGCTCAACGCCTTCGGCCACCAGTTCCATGCCGTGATTGTGGGCGATGGCGACGATACTCTCCACCATATTCCGCGACTGCCGGTCCGCATTGATGTGATCAATAAACGACTTGTCCACTTTCAGCTCGTCGATGGGCAGTGTCCTCAACAGGCTGAGTGAGGAGTAACCGGTGCCAAAGTCGTCCATGGAAAACCGGATGCCGGCAGTCCGTAGTTGGTGCAACACCGGCAGGATCTTGGTGTGGCCGGACATGAACAGGGTTTCGGTAATTTCCAGGGTCAGTTCCCTGGGCGCCACCTGGTGGTAGTCGAGTTTTTCCAGGACCGCCTGGGCGAAGCCGGGCTGCATGATCTGCAGCACTGAAATGTTGACCGACAGCTCTAGCGGCGCCTCCTCCGATCGAGGCAAGCCGCTGAAATCGGCCAGGCTGTGGTCCAGAACATAGTCACCCAGCTGCACCATCAGCCCCGACGCCTCAGCCACCGACACAAACTCATTCGGCGGTACGTAACCCAGCTCCTTGTCATACCAGCGGGCCAGCGCTTCCATACCAACCACCTGGCCATTAGCATCGACCTGAGTCTGGTAGGCCATGGTGATCAAGTTTGGTTCCATGGCGCCCCGCAGACGCTGTTCAATGTGCACCCGGCGCAGGTAACCGGTCTCGATGTCGTTGCGGAACAGGCAGACTTCGTTGCGATTACGCTTGGCCTTCAGCAAGGCAAGGTGGGCACTGCGCACGATGCTGCTGAACGAGTGGCCATTTTCGGGGAAGATCGCAGCGCCAATACTGGCTCCCAGTTGCAGCTCCAGCGGGCCGGTCTGGATGCAGTTGCTGGTATCGGTGAGCAGCCGCCAGCAATAGTTGGACACCTGGTCCGGCTCGCACAGTGGCGTGACCACGGCGAATTCGTCGCCCCCCAGGCTTGCAACCACCGCCTGTTCACCGGCATTGATACGCAGGCATCGGGACCATTCCGCCAGCACCCGGTCACCAAAATCCTGACCGAAACGGTCGTTAATGCCCCGGAAATTGTCGATGTCCACCAGAGCCATGCTGAACGGCTTGTGGCTGTTGATGCGGGTATGGATCTGATCAATCAGCCCGGCCCGGTTCAGCAGTCCAGTCAGGTCATCGTGCCGGGACTGATGGAACAACTCTTCGAGGCGTTTCTTCTCTCCCTTGTCGATGCGATTGAACAGGAAATACAGCAATGCCGAGACCACGAAGAACAGGCCCAGATAAATGGCCAGCTCGTGGAAAAAGTCCCGGAGAATGCCCGCCATATCCGACTCAGACACAACCCAGAGTTCGAAGCGAGGCTGATAGACCGCGGCGCCCATGTAAGTACCGCTTTCCCGCTCAGAATAGAAAACCACCGCGTCGTCACTCGCCTTAATGGCCTCAATGTCACGGCCGGTGCGTTCTTCCAGTCGAGCCGCTTCCTCCTGCACCTGCTCCTCGGTGCGACGCAGGTTGGCGTAATCGTCGGGGCCGACGCCCACCCGGTCCAGGTACTGCATGTAGCCATCGCGCTCACGAAACAGCATCAGACTGTCATCAACCCGGCTGTGGTGGTCCTTGCGGAAGATGCCCTGCTCGTTCTCGATCTCAAGCCCGGCGGTCATCACCAGCACCACGTCGCCGTTCTCATCCCGCAGGGCTTTGCGTACCGGGATAATCCATTTGTCGAGCGGTTCGAAATAGTAGGTGCGGCCAAGGATGACCTTGTCTTCCCCGAGCGTTAGATCGAAACTCGGGGCGGTGATCTCCGATCCGCGCAGGTTTGGCAGCTGCTCAAGATTGACGTTGGAACTCAGGGCGATGAACTGACCATCCGGTCGCACCAGCCCGATCCCGGCAATGGAGGGGTTTGACGCCAGAATGCTGTCGAGCAGAGGCATGGCCTGTGGCATGTCGGGAAAATCACCCCGACGCAGCAGTTCCCGGCCCACGACGTCGAGCACCAGTTCCTGGGTGCTGAGAATGCTGAAAACCGACTGGGCGAAAAACTCGGCGCGGGATTGATGATGGCGCTCGTAGCGATCAACGGTGTTGTTCCAGGAGGAAGAAACGAGGGCAGCAAGCAATACCAGACCGCCGGCGTAAACGAGCCAGAAAAGCGTCCAGATGTTTCGCTTGCGTGTCGTCAACGGTCCCCCCAGGCCTCCCACGAATGGTCATGGGGCCAAGCCAGTGCGCCCATTATAGGCCGAGTAAACCGCCACCAAATTTACCATTCGTTAATCGCGTGCCCATGATCGCGCACTCATCAGTGCGTGTGACGGGATCGGAATCGGCCTGTTTTTTGGGCCGGGTTCCGGCGACGTTGACTGGGCGCAGGTCGCACGTAGCTGAGAAATAGGTGCGCTGTCCGAACAAGCTCATTGATTAATATTTAGACGATTCGAGAGGAATGATCAACGCCAGGCGGGCACGGATCAGCACGCAGGCCAGAACGTAGCCCTGCAGCCGGGCTGATCCTGACATTTCTGCTTTCGCTTCATTCCCGGACCCGAGCCCCTCAGGGCGCTACCCGGGCCAGAATCTCCGGCGAATCGGACAGCGGCAATGCGATGATCACACCTTCGTTGGAAGCCGGGTAGATTCCCGTCAGCGCGGTGGTGTTGACCTGGTGCGACACCAGAATGATCGGGGCCCCCTCGCCCATGGCGTTCACTCCATCAATGGTGTCTTTCGTTTGCCCCGGGCCCTTGCTGCGGTTGCGGAAAAATGAGTTGAGCGGCGGCCAGCCGGTGACCTGCCCCATATTCATTTCCGTCGCCGTATCCATACACCGGCACCACTGGCTCGAATAGACCCTCGCCTCGGTGATGCCATGCTGCGCCAGAAACGGTTTCCAGGAGCGGGCCTGGGCCCGGCCCTCATCGTTCAGGTTGCGCTGGGTGGTGCAGTCACCCAACTCGAAATTCGCAGGGTCACCGGTTCCCGGCGCGAGTGCATGGCGCATCATGAGAACGGCTTCTCCCTGTCGGAGCGCTTCCCAGGCATCCGTTTGGTCATCGGCTGCTAGCACCGATGACAAAAGTACCAAGGCTACAATCACTAACGAGCGGGCCATGAGGTTCATTGAGGTATTCCTCTCAACGTAATCGGGTCTTCGGTCGCGACGTAAAAGCTGGACAGCCGTGCGAGGCCGGGAGATTGGGAAAGGGCTTCCAAAAACCGCTACGAGCACGTCCATGTGCGCTTGTCTTCGGCCATCCATGGCCTACGACATTTTTGGAAGCCCTTTCCCAATCTCCCAGCCACCAACCTGAGTGCGTACACCAAGATACGCCACTGATAACTATCGGGCTCACAGCTACAGACGGTAAACTCTGACCAAACGCCACCGAACCTCACTGAGAATTTAGGGAAACCACCATGCCAATCTGGGTCGATGCCGACGCCTGCCCTGTCCCCATTCGGGAAATCCTCTGCCGCGCGGCCACCCGCTGGCAGATACAAACCACGTTCATTGCCAACCACGCCATCAACCTGCCACCAAGCCCCTATATCGCGCGGCGGCAAGTCCCCCATGGTTTTGACGTGGCCGACAACGAAATCATGGACCAGATGTCGCAGGGCGACCTGGTCATCACCCAGGACATCCCGCTGGCCGCCGAGGCCATCGAAAAAGGCGCGGACGTGTTCAACCCTCGCGGACAGGCGTTCACCAAAGAGAATATTCGCCAGCGCCTCGCCATGCGCAACTTCATGGAAGAAATGCGCAACGCCGGTCAGGTGACAGGCGGCCCCGCGCCGTTCAGCCAGACCGACCGTAAAGAATTCGCGGACAAACTGGACCGCTGGCTGCAACGACAGCAACGCAAGTGAACACGCCAACGCCGCACCCGACCACTTGTTGGTAATGATTCTCTTTAATTTTTGGCCATTAATCGCTACCCTGCTCGCTTTCCTGACTGTCATGGAGTGAACGAATGTCTGGCTCTTCCCGCCAAGCCACCAGCAGTTTTGCCGCCCTCGCCCGCCTGCTGAAATACGCGCGTGGTTACAGACGCCAGATCATCGCGGCGACCACCTGTTCGATCATCAACAAACTGTTCGACATTGCACCGGAGATTCTGATCGGTGTGGCCATCGACGTGGTGGTCAATCAGGAACAAAGTTTTGTCGCCGGTCTGGGTTTTGAGACGGCGCGGGAACAGATCACCATCCTGGCGATCCTGACCTTCTTCATCTGGGCTGGGGAGTCGTTGTTCGAGTACCTGTTCCAGATCCTGTGGCGCAACCTCGCCCAGCGGTTGCAATCAGACCTCCGCCAGGACGCCTATGAGCACGCCCAGCGCCTGGACATGAGCTTCTTTGAGGCCCGCAGCTCCGGACAGCTGGTGGCCACCATGAACGACGACGTGAATCAGCTCGAGCGGTTCCTGGACGGTGGCGCCAACGCCATGATTCAGGTGGTGGTGACAGTAGTTGCGGTGGGCGCCGTGTTCTTTGTCTTGTCCCCACTCATTGCTCTGCTGGCCTTTACTCCGATTCCGCTCATTATCTGGGGCGCCTTCTTCTTCCAGCGAAAAGCTGGCCCGCTCTACGCCGATGTGCGGGAGAAAGTGGGCGACCTGTCCAGCAGGCTGGCCAACAACCTGGGCGGCATTGCCACCATCAAAAGCTTCACGTCCGAGCAGCGCGAGGCCGAGCGGCTGAAAGCCAGCAGCGAAGCCTATGTAGACGCCAACCGGCGGGCCATTCGCATCAGCTCGGCGTTCATTCCGGTGATTCGCATGGCGATCCTGGCCGGCTTTCTGGCGACCTTCACGGTAGGCGGCATGATGGCGCTGGAGGGCTCGCTGAATGTCGGCGCCTACGGCGTGCTGGTGTTTCTCACACAGCGGCTGCTCTGGCCGCTGACCGGTCTGGCCGAAGTCATCGATCTGTTCGAACGGGCCATGGCCAGCACCCGGCGCATCCTGGACTTGCTGGCGGAGCCGGTGCACGTGCGTGATCAGGCTGACCAGCCTCTGGCAGGCCCGGTCAAAGGTAATGTCCGGTTCGAAAACGTCAGCTTCCGCTACCCCTCCAGCGGTGCCGGAATTCAGGATATCGATCTCTCGGTGCCGGCGGGCAACACCCTGGCGTTGGTGGGCGCGACCGGTTCGGGCAAATCCACGCTGGTGAAATTGCTGCTGCGCTTTTACGACCCGAGCCAGGGCCGCATTTTAATCGACGACCAACCGATTCAGGACGTCAGCCTGAAATCACTCCGCAGCGCCATCGGCCTGGTAAGCCAGGACGTGTACCTGTTTGAGGGCAGCATCCGGGATAACCTGGCGTACGGGAAGCCCGATGCCACCGATGCCGAGATCATCGACGCGGCTAAGACCGCAGAAGCCTGGTCGTTTATCGAGGCGTTGCCCGATGGCCTGGACACCGCCGTCGGTGAGCGGGGTATCCGGTTGTCTGGCGGCCAGCGCCAGCGCCTGTCACTGGCCCGGGCGTTGTTGAAAGACCCGCCTATTCTGGTGCTCGATGAAGCCACCAGTGCAGTCGATAACGAGACCGAGGCGGCCATCCAGCGATCACTCAAGCGCATTGGCCACAACCGGACCGTGATCATGATCGCCCACCGCCTGTCCACGATTGTCGACGCCGACACCATTGCCGTAGTGGAAAGCGGCCAGGTTGTGGAAGCCGGCAACCATGCCGAACTGTTGGCACAGCGAGGGGCTTACCACGCCCAATGGCAAGTGCAAACCGGGCAGATAGCCCAGACTGAGCCGGCTTGAAGCCCCAAAGCACTCAATAACATTATTGATAGTGATTCGCGTTTAGACTATCCTGCGGGCTTTCACAGCCGGGAGCCCGCATGTCTGCGTTTTTCGAAGTATCCAGCCTGGGTGTCCGCATCGGCGACACCACCATAGTCAAAGACATCAATCTCGATTTCCTGGAAGGCGAAGTTACCGCCCTGCTCGGTCATAATGGCTCCGGCAAATCCACCCTGCTCAAGGTTCTGGCGCGCCAGCTGGTGCCGGGCACCGGCGAGGTGCGTCTTTTGGGCGACGGTCACCTGCAAAGCGATGCCAGGGCCTTTGCCCGCACGGTAGGCTATCTGCCTCAACACCCTCCCGGTACCGACGGCCTGACGGTTCGCGAATTGGTCGCGCTGGGCCGGTATCCCTGGCGTGGGCCGCTCGGCCGTTATACCGCTGAAGACCAATCCATCGTTGACCAGGCCATTGCCGACACCGGGCTGACACCCTTCCGCCACCGTTCGGTAGATACCCTCTCCGGTGGCGAGCGGCAAAGAGCGTGGATTGCCATGCTGCTGGCGCAGCAGACCCGGTGCCTGCTACTCGACGAGCCCATTTCCGCCCTGGATGTGAAGCATCAGGTAGAAACCTTGCGCCTGGTGCATCGACTGGCGGAGGAACGGGACCTGACCGTCATCGTGGTGCTGCACGACGTAGATCTGGCGGCCCGCTTCTGCGATCGCCTGGTGGCGCTGCGCCGTGGTTCGCTGATCGCGGACGGCACGCCCGATGAGATCATGAACAGCAACACCCTGGAGTCCATCTACGGCGTCCCCATGGGTGTGATGGAGCGAGCGCCTGGCCAGTGGGTGTCCTATGTACACTGAGCGCCTGGCACAATCACTTGCCGTTTGTTGCTTGTTTCTACTGTCGTTGGCCACCAGCGCCGAGACCTGGCAACACGAGGAAGGCACGCTCACCCTCACAGAGCCGCCACAACGTATCGTCACCCTGAACTGGGCGGCAACCGAAGCGTTGTTGCTGTTGGGGGTGAATCCGGTGGGCGTCGCTGACAAAAGTGGTTACTCGTTCTGGGTACGCGAACCGGAATTGCCCGACTCGGTAGCCAACGTCGGCACCCGGGTGGCGCCGAGCCTGGAGGCCATCGCCGAACTGCAGCCGGACCTGATCGTCACCAGCTCTGAAATGGCCCCGGCCACCAACCTGCTGGAACGGATCGCACCCACTTATGTCATCAGCGTGTATAAAAAGGGCTCCCGGCCCTTCGAGAAGGCCCGGGAGATGCTGCTGACCCTGGGCGACATGCTGAATCGCGAAGACCAGGCCCGCAGCGTACTGGACGATATCGAGGCAACACTGGCAACTCAGCGGCAGCGCCTGGAAGCACACGGGGTCGGCAACCGCCCGGTGGCCCTGGTCAGTTTCCTGGACGATCGCCACGTCCGGATTTTCGCACCCAACGGCCTCTACCAGACCACCCTCGATGGTCTCGGGCTGGCAAATGCCTGGCCAGAAGACGGCAACTACTGGGGCTTTTCCACGATCGGCCTCGAAGCCATTGCCCCGTATCCCGACGGCCGCATCGTGGTCATTGAACCTACCCGGCCTGGCCTGTCCGACGACCTGGCGAACAGCCCCTTTTGGACCTACCTGCCCGCCGTCCAGCGAGAGCAGGTGTATCAAATTGAACCGGTCTGGCCATTTGGCGCTGTCTTTCCGATCAAACGCCTGGCGATCCAACTGACGGATGCTTTGATCGAAGGAGGCGCCGACAATGTACGCTGAGTCCCAGAAGACTACCCACGCGCCCACCCTGCCCGGAAAATTACCCACGGTGGCTATCCTGCTCTGGCTGGGCGCCCTCGCCGCCAGTGCGTCGCCATGGTTGCAGGAGCTGGATCCACTGGCGGTCATTGCGGCGTTCTGGACCTTCGATGGCAGCAGCTACTCATCGGTGTTGGCCCATTTCAGCTGGGCGCCCCGAGTCTCAATTGCCATTCTGATCGGATGTGGGCTTGGCCTGGCTGGCGCGGTCACTCAGCAGGTTCTGGGCAATCCGCTGGCCTCGCCGACCACCCTCGGCGTTGAAGCGGGCGCCCAGTTCGGCGTCACTCTCGCCACCCTGTTCGCCCCGGCCGTGCTGGCCTTCAGTCAGGACATGGTGGCCGTGGCCGGCGGTCTCCTGGCCATCGGCATGGTCATCGCGCTGACCTGGCGACTGGGTTTCTCGCCCGTCACGGTCATTCTTGCCGGCCTGGTCATTACCTTTTTCATGGGCGCCCTGAACATGGCGTTCATGCTGCTCAAGGGGGAATGGCTGGGCAACCTGTTCATCTGGGGCGCCGGCTCCCTGGTGCAGAACAGCTGGCAACCGTTCATGGATCTCTGGCCACGGGTTCTGATTCTGGCTGCCGCCCTGGTGCTCCTAATGCGGCCATTACAACTGCTGCAACTGGGGCAGGCCTCGGCCAATTCCCTCGGGGGCCGGGTCAGCCTGATTCGTATGCTCGCCCTGTTCCTGGTGGTGCTGATGAGTGCGACGGTGGTCAGCCGGGTGGGCGTGGTCGCTTTTGTCGGACTGGCAGCGCCGGTCCTGGCTCGATTGCTCGGGGCCAGAACCCTGGTGCAACGTCTGCTCTGGAGCACCCTGTTCGGGGGTGGTCTGTTGTTGCTGGCCGACACGCTCGCCCACTGGGCCTCAACCTGGGGCGATGGCTCGCTGGTACCCACCGGCACGGCAACCGCACTGATCGGCGGCCCGATCATTCTGTTGGCGCTGCAGGGGTTCAAGAACACCCACCACATGCCCGGCCAAGACTCCAATCCGGGCGCCTTCCTGCCCCGACGTCGGTCGCCGGTGATGACCGCCTCCATCCTGCTGGTACTGGTTCTGACCACCTTCGTGATTTCCATGGGCTGGTCGCCCGGGTTGCAAGAGTGGGCCTGGACCCCCTTAGCCGAGTGGGGTGAGGCCTGGGTATGGCGCGGACCAAGGTTGCTGGCAGCGATTCTCGCCGGGGTTTGTCTGGGCCTGGCCGGCTGTCTGATTCAACGCATGACCGGCAATGTCATGGCCAGTCCGGAGTTGCTCGGCATCAGCGGCGGCGCCGCTCTGGTGATGGTGTTGCTGGTTCTGACCGGCACCGACATTGGCCGCGCCGGTCAACTGGGCGCAGCCACGCTCGGCGCCGCCGGGGCGCTGGGACTGCTGCTGTTGCTGGCCAGGCGCCATCGCTTTGCTGGCAATCAGTTGTTGCTCGGTGGCCTGGCGCTCTACGTGTTCATGGATTCCGGCCTGCGACTGGTGATGGCCTCCGGCGGAACGGTTGCCGCCAAACTCCTGAGCTGGATGTACGGTGCCACCTGGCTGGTGTCAGAGACTGAAGCCCTGGCCCTGTTGGCCCTCACCCTGGTGATCAGCGCAGTGCTGTTTATAGCGGTACGCCCCCTGACCCTGCTGGGACTGGGTGATACGTCAGCCTCGTCGCTCGGTCTGAGTGTTGGCAGAGCCCGCCTCGGCGTGCTGATTCTGGCCGCCGTGCTGACGGCCGCCGCCACCGTGGTGATCGGGCCACTCAGCTTTGTTGGCCTGATCGCGCCGCACCTGGCTCGAGTGCTGGGCCAGCAAACGGTCGGTCGCCAGATGGTGGTGTCGGCCCTTGCCGGCGGGCTGTTACTCGCTCTGGCTGACTACCTGTCGCGGATCGTCATCTTCCCCGGGCAATTACCCGCGGGACTGCTCGCGGCCTTGGTAGGAGGCATTTATTTCCTGTGGGGGCTGAGCCGACATGGCCGTACCTGATCGCATCGAGGAAGACTGGATCGGCGCCTACCACGGCTTGCTCGCTGCCTCCGGCCTGGCGGCGGCGCGCGTTCTGTCCGAGGCCTTGTCTGTGACAGCCAGCGCACCCGATCGCATCGCTACAGCGTCTACCGGCGATGCCCAATCGCTGTCGCTGGCCCAGTGCCTTGCTGAGCCGGAGCGGCTGGTGGAACAGATTCGCCAAGACTATCCGGCTTCCGGCGATGCCCGGCTACTGCGGGCCCACCTGTCGGTGCTGCAGCAGGATCTGGCGCTGTCCGTGATTGCCCCGCTGGTGCTTCGGTTATTCCGGGATGGTGAGGCTCCCCTGCCCGAGGAAGAGCGGATCTTTCTGGCGCCGTTGTCGTCATCCGCACCTGCCGGCTCCCGCTGGCGCCATGAGCCTCGGGATTCAACCGTGGACGTCGAGCAGTTTGTGACCCTCGTTGGACACAAAGTGAGTGCCTGGTATCCGGTGTTTAGAAAAAGCCTGGGAGTCAGTCCCGGAGCCTTCTGGAGCAGCATTGGGCTCGGGCTGGGCGCGCCCTACTCGGCGGTCTGGAATCGTGCCGACGCACCCGAGGTGTGCCGACAGGCTCAACAGTGGTTGATGGAATTTGATTGCGACGGCAACCGGTTCATTGACTGGATTCCCGCCTCCTTCAACGGGCAAACCTGCGCTCTACCGCAGCGAAAGGGCTGCTGCCTGAAATACCTGCTACCTGACGGTGGCTACTGCGGAACCTGCGGTGTCTATCGCAAAACCCGCCTCGCGCAGCTCAAGCACCCAGGCCAAACACCAAGGCAGTGGCAACCAGAGCAATAAAAAGCCCTGCCCCGACCGCAATCTTTACCCCTTCGATCATCTCTTGTTCCGGTGACATAACAGTGCTCCCTGCGTCTGAACGACTTTGCCAGGCGGCAAGGTCAACACCTCTATAGTAATGAGAATTATTGCTATTTAAAACCCTTTGACGTCTTTTCACGCCAACGCCAGAGGAGCAGCAGCCAGCCCCATCCGGTGCTATCCTGAACTCCTTGTCCGCGCGGTTATTGAACGATCCAGAGCGACTTGCTTCAGGAGGCACCTATGTACCCGCTCAGCCAATTGGCCCTGGGATTAACCCTGACTCTGGCGCTGACGCCCTGCGCCATCAGCCAAACCTTCTCATCTCAACACCAGCGATTTGAACTGCAAACCATTGCCAGCGACCTGGAGCATCCTTGGGGTCTCGCGTTCCTGCCCGATGGTGGAATGCTGGTGACTGAGCGCGCCGGCCGGCTCAGGATGATCGTTGACGGACAGCTGGTTAAGAAGCCCATCTCAGGGCTGCCCGACCTGGTGGTGGCCGGTCAGGGCGGCCTGCTGGATGTGCTGCTGCACCCGAACTTTGCCGACAACCAGACGCTGTTTCTGAGCTACGCCCATCGCGACCGCAAGGGCATGACAACCCGGGTTGCCCGCGCGACACTCGCAGACAACCAACTGAAAGATGTTTCGGTGATTTTTGAGGCCGAGCCCCGTTCCGGCGGAGGACGGCACTTTGCCGGCCGCATGGCGTTTGACCGCGCCGGACATCTGTACATTCCGGTGGGTGACCGCGGTGACATGGATCGCGCCCAGGATACCGCCGATGACGCCGGCGGCGTGCACCGCATCACCGTCGATGGCGAGCCGGTTCCCGGCAACCCGGGACTCGAGCGTTCCGGCATCAACGACACCCTGTTTACCTGGGGCAACCGCAACATTCAGGGCATGACCGTGCACCCGCAAACCGGCGAAGTCTGGAGCCACGAACATGGGCCCCGCGGTGGTGATGAGATCAACATTCTAAGCGTCGGCACCAATTACGGCTGGCCTGAAATCACCTACGGCATCGACTACTCGGGGCTGCCCATTACGTCAGAAACGGAAAAACCCGGGATGGCCCAACCTCTGCACTACTGGGATCCTTCTATAGCGCCGTCAGGTATGGCGTTCTACACCGGATCGCTGATGCCCGAATGGCAGGGCGATCTGTTCGTCGGCGCGCTAAAGATGCGCAAGCTGGTGCGCCTGCGGATTCAAGACGGTGCCGTGATCGAGGAAGAGGATTTGCTGGCCGACCTGGGTGCGCGCATCCGGGAAGTGCGGGATGGCCCGGATGGTGCGCTCTGGATTCTGACCGATTCACCTGACGGAACGGTTTACCGGCTGGCCGCCCCGGACTGATCGAGCCTGGAGTCCATTAATGGGGATCGTTGGTGCGCTCGGTCTTTTCGAACTGGGGCAGATCGTCGGTAATCTCAAACCAGTCGGATTTGGAGCCCACGTATACATGCTGTGACGGCCCCTTCTCCAGAGGTTCGTTGATCACCCCCACCCGCAGGCGAAGGATGCCGGGAATGGCGTCGACCCGGCTGTATAGCTGACTGCCGCAACGGCTGCAGAAGGCCCGGTACTTGCCGGGCCGGGATTCGAATTCGGTAACCCGATCTTTTCCGGAGACCAGCCGGAAATGAATATTCCGGATTGGCGCACTGGCCGAAAACGCACTGCCATGGGCCCGACGACACTGGCTGCAATGGCACAGAGCAATCGGTCCGAGTGGACCGTCGTATTCAAAGGTAATGTCGCCGCACAGGCATTGGCCGGTATACATGAAAATCCCCTCGGATGGGCGGGTCGTATCAAATCAGCGCCGATGATACCGGGCGGCTACTTGAAGAACCAGAGCCTCGGCACCATCTTAACATCACACAGCGAGAACAGGAGGAACGTATGTCATTCAGCACACTTCCGAACATCGGCATGGGCACTTTCCGGCTGAAGGGCAATGACGCCCGGGAAGCGGTAAAGAGCGCCCTGTCACTGGGTTATCGACACATCGATACCGCCCAGATGTACGAAAACGAGGCGGAAGTTGGCGATGGCATCACGTCCAGTGGTATACCCCGCCGCGAAATTTTTCTGACGACCAAAATATGGCACGACCAGCTTCGCGCCAGCGATCTGATCAACAGCCTGCATGACAGTCTGGCGCGGCTGAAGACGGATCACGTGGACCTGACCCTGATCCACTGGCCCTCGCCGGACGACGAGGTGCCAATGGCGGAATACCTGGGCGCACTCCGGGATGCCCAGCGGGAAGGCCTGACCACGCACATTGGTGTTTCCAATTTCACCTGCGACCAGATGGACCAGGCGGTGGAAATTCTCGGTAAAGACGCGATTCTCACCAACCAGGTGGAAGTGCACCCGTTCCTGGCCAATCGCAAGGTGGTCGACCATGCGCAGAAGCTGGGCATCACCGTGACCGGCTACATGCCCCTGGCGGTCGGCAAGGTCATGGAGGATGACACCCTGCAGCGGATCGGTCAGGCCCACAACGCCACGCCAGCGCAGATTGCCATTGCCTGGGTCGCAGCCCGTGGCATCGTGGCGATTCCGTCATCCACCCGCCCGGCGCATCAGAAAGCCAATCTGGATGCCCTGCAGATTACGCTGAGCGATGACGAAATCCAGGCTATCGACGCGTTGGATCGCGGTGAGCGGATCGCCGATCCGGGCTTTGCGCCGGCCTGGGACTGAGCCACAGCGCCAGACCGATGCTGATCAGCGTGGCCACCGGGAAGCCTTGCAGCCAGTGCAGCTGCAACGTCCAGTAGGTGGCTGCGCTGAACAACGCCCAAGCCAGCGGCAGTAGGAGCAATGGCCAACGCCATGGCCGCGGCACCAATACCAATGCCAGTGACCCGGCCGCTACTGTTGTGCCGGGAAACAAACCCACGAATGCCAGTGCCTGGACCTGCCCCGACTGTAATACCGTGAGCCAGGGCAGGAACAGAGCCGCACTCAACCAACCCACCACAAGCCACACTGTCCCTTTGCGACCGTCTGGTGTTGCCGAGATTGTTGACACCAACGCCACCGATGCCAGTAGCAGGCCCTGGGCAACGAAGAATCCGCCGAACCACACCGCCGGCCAATTGATCTCGCCGTAGTAGTGCCACAGAAACCCGAATCCGCAACTGATCCAGGTCAGCGCGACCAGCGCTATGCCTCCACGGCGCAGGCTTTGCTTTCTGCGCATCAGCAGCCAGGGCACCGTCAGGGCGAGGAGTAGGAACACCGCCTGGCCGGGCCAGATATCCTGATTCAGTCTGACATACAGGCGAAGAAACACCTCCGGGCTGAACATCAGAAAGTCCTGCAGGGAATAGCTCAGCCAGTCCGCTCCGGTCACAGCGACTCCAGATACTCGATCATCCGCTGGCGCAGGGCGTCGTCCGGCAGCCTGCCGTACATTGCCTCCATATTCTCGTGCATGTGCGCTACCTGGGAGGTTGCCGGAATGGCGCAGGTGACTGCCGGGTGGGAGATCACAAACTTGAGGAAGAATTCGGCCCAAGTGCCCATACCTGCATCCCGCGCCCAGGCCGGCAGCCGCTCAGCGCCAAACTGGCGGAACAGACCACCGCCCTGGAATGGGCGATTCACAATAACCGCAATGCCCCGCTCCTGGGCCAGCGGCAGCAGGGTGGCTTCGGCCTCGCGATCCAGCAGGTTATAGGTGAGCTGCACGAAATCCAGGGGCTCGGTGGCCATGATCTTGGCAAACTCATCGTAACGCCGGCCGTGGGAGGTGGTGATGCCAATGTACCGGACCTCGCCCCGGGCCTTCATATCTTTGAGGGTTTCCAGGTGAGCCTGCCATCGCAACAGGTTGTGCACTTGCAACAGGTCAAAGCGCGCAACGCCCCATTTCTGCCGTGACGCTTCGGCCTGGGCCCGGGTCGCGGATTCGTCTGAGGTCCAGATTTTGGTCGCGGCGAACAGTCGGTCCCGGGCTTTAAGGCTATCCAGGGCCTTACCGAGCACCTCCGCAGACGTTCCATACATGGGCGAGCAATCAACCAAGGTACCACCGCTCTCAAAGAACGCGCGCAGTACCGCCGTCCGGCTCTGAATCAGAGCCGGGTCACTGCCGACATTGAAGGTAATCCAGGTGCCCATGCCGATGGCCGGCAGGCGTTCTCCGGAGGAGGGAATGGAGCGCAGGAGAGCTGATTCGGCGCCGATGGCGTCCGCGAACAAGCCTGGCGAGGTCACCGCCAGCCCGGTGAGACTTGCGGATACCAGGAATTGTCGGCGCGTTGGTCCTGTTGCCATGGCAGCCCCCTCTTGGCGGGGTCAGGTCGCGTAGTGGGTGTCCAGGTAGTCCAGAATCCTGGCCGATTCGAACAGTCCGGCGCCGGTGTTCGGGTCTTCCAGATAAGGCACCTGAACCCGGTTATAGCGCTGGTAAAAGGCGTCCCGTTTGCCGCCCGGCCTGGGCGTGTAGGGGCCGGGTTTGAGCCGCTGGGTCGCCGGTCCAATTTCCGTCCAATGCTCCTTGCCCAGATTGTGCAAGGTGTACGGAATCTCCAGCTCGCACAAGCGTTCCCGCACCAGCCGGGAAAACGGGCTGCCCTCAAAACTCCACAGATGCAGTGGCTGCTCCGGCTGTCGGCCCGACCTGGCCCGCAGGCCCCTAAGGGCACTGGCCGCAGAGGCCACCGAGCCCACCGCCGGTTGCCAGGGTTTGCCCTGGTAAAACTTCGGCACCGAACGACCGGCGTAAGTCCGGAACAGATAGGCGACGATATCGACGGACTCATACATCACCGTGCCGGTGTTGTTGTCCACCAGCAACGGAAACTGCTGCTTGCCGCCCAACTCGGCTGCCTCCAACCGAAACCGCTGGCCACCCTTGGGGCAGGGTCGAATGTCCACATCCAGGTGCAGAGCGGTCAACGCCTCACGGACCCGCCGACAGAACGGGCACGCCTCCATGTCGTACAGGATGATCGGCAGCTCCGGCTGGTCGCACTTTTTAACCACCATGCAACCACGCCAGGCGGCCAGGGATGAGGTGGTTACCGAGCCAAGCACATTGACGTTGTGAACGAGCGTATTGGGCATAGCAAAACCTTTGATTGACGTTACTTTCATACCACGCTGCGGGCCGGTTGGCCAACGCCGAATCGGCTTCCAACCTGTCGCAAATGTCTCCCGCAACTCCATGATTCAGAAGGGCACTTACAGGAACTCACAAAACATCAATACAAACAATGACTCTACTGCCATTTTTTAACGTCATGTATAGCTTTTCTGCATAGTACGGACAGTGAAGATGGGCTATTGTTGAAGCATAAGAATCCAACGTTCATCAGGGTACTCCGGGTATGCCACGCGCTCAAAGGGCAAGACACAAGGGCTCAGTCCTAAAACAATCGGTTATCGCGGCGGCTTCCGCACTGTCGATGCTCTCCAGCCCTGCCCTGCTGGCCCTGGAGAACGACGATGACTTTGCTCCCAATCGGGTCTGGAGCAACCAGGTTCGCGATTACGCCGAAAAGTCGCTGGATGACAAAGACGCCCTCAGCGTTGCCGCCATTCCCCTGAACGGCCCCGGCATTGAGCAGTACATCAACGCCGACGAACTGATGAGCCCGGGCTCCATTATGAAGCTGGTCACTACCTACGCCGCTTTGGAAATTCTTGGCCCGACCCACCACTGGGACACCGACTTCCTGACCGATGGCGAGATGATTGGCGACACCCTGAACGGCAATCTGTACGTCCGCTTTGGCGGTGACCCCAAGCTCACTATCGAGCGCCTTTGGAGCACCCTGCGGGAACTGCGCAGCATGGGCATCACCACCGTGGATGGCGACCTGGTGCTCGATGGTGACTACTTCCGTATCGATGGCGGCTTCCCGCAATTCGAAGACAACGGCGACAACCCCCATGCGCCCTTTCTGGTGGAACCATCCCCCTTTCTGACCAACCTGAACCTGCTGCATTTTCAGGTTCGGGCCGATGAGCGTGGCACTCAGGCCTGGAGTGTACCCGCGCTGACCGAGGTGGCGATCGACAACCGAGTCACCGCGACGGGCGAAGGTCCCTGCCCCAGCCGACGCAGTTTCGACTGGGAGCCGATTTACCATGACGACAATCGGGTTACCGTTAGGGTGACGGGCAACCTGCCTCAGGGCTGCCGCACCACCAGTTACCTGTCGCTGATGCCTCATGAGCAGTACAGCGCGGCCCTGATCCGATCGATTCTTGCAGAGACCGGGGTGACAGTCACCGGCGCTGACAGCACCGGAACAACCCCCGACGATGCCCGCCTCGTGATGAAAACCACCTCGCCGGACCTGGTGGCCATGGCGCGCGACATTAACAAATGGAGCAGTAACGTGATGGCCCGCCAGATGCTGCTCACCATCGGTGCCGAAAACCGGCAGGATGACGAAGACGACGATCGCGTGGCCGGCATTCGGGTGGTCTACGACTGGTTGGAAAAAAAGGGCATCAACACCAACGGCATGGTGATCGACAACGGCGCCGGTCTGAGCCGCCACGGTCGCATTACTGCACGCCAGGGTGCGCAATTGCTGCAGCACGCCTGGAACAGCCCGTTCTCGGCCGATCTGATGGCGTCCATGCCGATCATCGCCATGGACGGAACCATGGCTCGCCGTCTGCGCAATACCGGCATGGACGGTACCGGACGGATCAAGACCGGCTACCTGGAAAACGTACGCTCCATTGCCGGCTTCACCCGGGATGAACACAACACCACCTGGGCGGTGGTGGGCATGGTCAACAACGATCCGGCCTGGAATGGCCAAGCCGTGCTGGACCGGGTGCTTTACTCCCTGCACTACCGGCCGCCGACCGGCACCGCGATTTCCCGGGCTGACTCAGGCGCTTCTTCCGAGACGACCATTCAATAAAAAAAGCCCCGGATATTCCGGGGCTTTTTTGTTTCAGGCCGTGAACGACTCAGGGAATGAAGTCGTCCAGCAACGTCACGGTGGCCACGCTGGCCATGGTCTCGTCCAGGCGAGCCAGCGCAGTGTATACGCCACCCGCTGACAAGGTCAGACTCGGAGATTTGTACAACTCTGTTGAACCATCGTCGCTGGTAATGAACACCACATAGTCGTCGGCGGCGACGCTCAAATATCCCGAAGAGGTGCCGTACTGGAAATTATCCAGCGCAGGTGACGCATTGCCGATCAGGGTGGCGCCAGCGCCACCGGCCGCGGTAGGAATCAGGAACACATCCACGCTCTGGGCTTCAACCGCGCCGTGCAGTACCCGTAACCGGGCCTCAGTGACCACACTGCGGTTGTCGTCAGCGAACGCGAACAAATCCAAACCATTTGCCAAGATACCCGCTGCGACGAGGGTTCTTAAGTCGCCGTTGGCCAAATCCAGCGTCTCGTCAATCACCGCAGTCGCGGTGTCACCGGCTGCGGTTATCGCCACCCGGTTAGAACCCGTTACCAGCTCCACGTAACTGCCGGTTGTCGGGCTGGCCGGGACGGTTTCACCGAAGGCCACGCCACCGGCGGCGGGCGAGCCGTCCGGATCCTCGTTGACGTAGATGTCTACGTCGGGAGTCGCCGGAGGCGCGGAGTTATGGGCGGCACGGATGCCGACGCCGGTGCCGACATCCAGGATTTCAGAGGTATCTGCGCCGTTCACCACCAACAAACTGACCGGCGACGTACCAAACACCGTGTTGTCCACCGCGCCAATCAGCAGATCTGCACCAGCCGGCAATGGCACTGTGCCACTGTCGTACACCACGGTGGTGGTACCGGTCGGCGTTACCCGAATCTGGTAATCTCCAGCAGGGACTTCCAGCGGGCCCACGCTCTCCTGGAATGAGAAGGTAAAGGTGGCATCAGCCGGTAACGGGTCGCCAGCCGCGGTCACGAACACATCGACCGGACCCGCCGCAGCCGCTTCAGCATCGGGCGAAAGGTGTGCCACCCGCAGCCGCACTGAAGAGGCAGAATCGCGACTGCCATCGTCCGCCAGGATCAGCGGCGCAATGCTACTGTCTCCAACCTTGCCGACGGCAATCACATCGTAGTGGGTGTCAAAGCGGAAAGACGCGTCCGCTTCTATAACAGTGGTGGTGTCTCCACCCGGCAGGATGCCATCGATGGCAATACTGGAAGAGCCGGCCCGCGGAGTCAGCTGCGCCGCCTGTTTGTAGTCTGCGCCCGACACCACGGGGCTGGTGTTCAGGGCCCCGCCACTGCCGAAGCGGACGTTGACCGCTGGTGCGTCGGAGGATGCGTGCACCACCCGAACGCTGGTGTTCTTCGAATCACTGCCGTCAAAACAGCCTGCCAGCAGAATACTGCCGGCCGTAGCCATGAGAATGGTGAGTTTGGTGTTCATTGTCGTTGACCCTCGGTCACTGAGGAAAGGTCCAAAAAAACGGTGGTTCGCATCTGCAGTAGTTGAAAAACTGAACTATGCATCATCGCTTTTTACGGACCGGCCAACGGAACGGTTTAACAGTTTTTTACAATCTCAGATCACCAATAGTTAGGGATTCAGGGTTCAGGGCTCAAAGCGCCGAAGCGTGAAATCGGTCAGCCGGCCCGCCAGCGGCGCAATAAAGGTCACCAACGGAAAGGCCACCGCCCAGGCCACCAGCCAGGCTGCCAACCAGCGCGCCGGGTAACCGGAATCGATACCGGTATTCAAAAGTGTGATCACCCCCGACATCAAAAGCGACATGATCCCGGACATGTAAATGCCGAACACCAGTTGACGAACCCGGGCTGGCTTCAATTTGCGCATACACTCTCCCTACTCGGCCCCGACCTGTTCGGCAGCCACATCTGAACACCGTGAAATACCGTACACTGACACAGAAGGATTGGCGCATACTATTCAGCATAAGGCGAACGAGAGCCAGGCTCTGGGCAGCAATCCACTCAAGTCATCTTACCGGGCAAACAGGTATACCATGACGTATCGAGGCGCTTTAGAGGGCAGATATCTGCTCCGATTAACGGTGTTCTGCATCGCCCTGCTGGTGCTGGCCGGATGCAGCTCGACAAAAATGGCTTACCGCTACGCCGACTGGGGCGTGGTCTGGTGGGTTGAAGACTACGTGACCCTGACGGACTCCCAGAAAACCCGGCTTTATCAGGATCTCGACGACTTCCGCACCTGGCACTGCGCCACCGAACTCCCCCGCTACCGCCGCTGGCTGGATACCTTGGCCGAGGACGTGCAACAGCAGACACTGTCGTCCCCTGCCCTCGCTGGTCATCAGCAGCAATTGCAGGACTTCTTCACTCCTCTGGTTGACCGCACCATCCCCATCGCCAGTCGCCTGCTGGCTAGCTTGTCCGATGCGCAGGTTCGTGAATTGTCCGAATCCATGGCCGAACGCCAGCAGGACATGCGAGACGAGTATCTGAATGAAAATGCGGCGGCGACCGCTGAAGCCAGAGCCCAACGTTCCACCGAGCGATTGGAACGCTGGTTCGGCGACCTGAACGGCGAGCAGCGTGCCATCGTCAGACGCTGGTCCGAACAGCGGGACGGGCAAACCGAGATCTGGCTGCAAGGGCGGCGAAACTGGCAATTGGCGTTGCTGCAGGCACTCGAAGATCGCCGGGAGCCCGGCTTTTCGGACGAGGTGGCGCGACTGTTACGGGAGTCGGAGCGCATCCGGGGAGAAGAGTATCAGGCCATGATGGCACGCAGCCGGACGGCACTGAACGAACTGATTCACGACATCGTCATGGCCAGCGACCCGGGGCAACTGGGCCATCTGAGAAACCGGACGGTGGAGCTTAAACAGGATTTCCAGGCCCTGACCTGTGCGCCAGGGCCTGAAGTAGCGAATCGCTGACCGATTACACGGTCAGGTAGCCGCCGTCGGCGTTGATGCAGGCCCCGGTGGTGTAGCTGGACGCACCAGAAACCAGGTACAGCACAGTACCGGCCATCTCGTCCGGATCCGCCACCCGCTTCATGGGAATGTGCGCCATCGCCTGCTTCTTGATGGCTTCGTTGGTGGTCAGGGCGCTGGCGAACTTGGTGTCGGTCAGGCCCGGCAGCAAGGCGTTCACCCGGATGTTCTGCTGGCCCAACTCCATGGCGAAGGACTTGGTCATTGAAATGACGGCTGCCTTGGTCACTGAGTAGATGCCCTGATAATGCCCGGGGTTCACGCCATTCACCGACGCCACGTTGACGATGGCACCGCCACCACCCTTCTTCATCAACTGGGCGCCGCGGGCACACATGAAGAAATAGCCCCGAATGTTCACATCCACGGTCTTGTTGAAGGCACCCAGATCGGTGTCTTCGATCGGGCCGAAGTAAGGGTTGGCGGCGGCGTTGTTGACCAGGATATCCAGCTTGCCATGGGTGTTCTCAATGTGGGCCCAGACCGCTTCGATCTGATCCATCTCACCGATGTGGCAAGCGTAGGCTTCGGCGCTACCGCCGTTTTCCCGGATGCTGCTGGCCACCGCCTCACAGCCGTCGATCTTGCGGCTGCTGACAATCACGTGGGCGCCATAGCTGGCCAGGGTGCGAGCCACACTTTCACCAATGCCACGGCTGGCGCCGGTAATCAGAGCCACCTTGCCGGTCAGGTCAAACAGGTCCTTACTCATTCATTCACCTCAATGCTTATCGGAAAGTCACCAGGGCGGGGTCTTCCGCTTCCAGGTGGCTGTAGTTGTTGAAAACAGACAGACTGCGACGTGGGCCGGAATAGAGCACGCGGCTGACGCTGGTGTTGGCAATGACCTCGTTCAGGCCCAGGGCCCGGGTGTCGTCCAGGCCCAACAGCTCCTGGCAGATCACCGAGATCGGGCCGCCGGAGGTGGCTACCAGCACGTCGCGGCCGTCGGCAAAGTCGATCATGTCGCTGAACGCAGTCAGTACCCGCAACTTGAACGCGGACCAGCTTTCCGTGTACTCCTCGTCGTGGTCACCGGAAGCCCAACGGCGAACGGCCTGGACAAACGCTTCCTGAAACGCCCGGGTCGGCTTCGGAAAGGCCTTGAGATCCCGGGTCATGATGGCCCGGTCGGCCCACTCCGGTCGGAACCGATTGACCACTTCGTTATGGTCAAACTCATTAAAACCGGCCACCACCTGCATATCTGGCAGCCGAACGCCAAACCCAGTAGTGATGGCCTCCACGGTTTCCCGGTGCCGCTGCAGATTGCCACCAAAGATGGCGCCCGGATCCACCTTGTCCGCCAGCCAACGACCCAGTACCCGGCCCTGCTCCCAGCCCGTGGGCGAAAGCTGATCGTAATTGGCCTTGCCGAAACTGGCCTGGCCGTGACGAACCAGATAGACCGTGGCCATTACAGGGCACTCTCGGCAATCAGCCGCTGACAGCGCTTTTCCAGGTAATTGGCGGCGTGGCCAAAGGCGGCAAAGCGCTTGTCCTTGGTCTGCCCGTGATAGTAACGGTAGTAGATCTGCTGGATGATCACCGCCAGCCGGAACAACCCGTAGATCTCGTAAAAGTCGAAATTATCGACCCGGAACCCGGACTTCTCCATGTAGTACTCCACCACTTCCTTGCGGGTCAGCATGCCCGGCCGGTGGGTGGGCTGTCGGCGCAGCATCTGGAACGGGCCTTCGTCATCCGCCTCGATCCAGTAAGCCAGACTGTTGCCCAGATCCATCAGCGGGTCGCCGATGGTGGCCATTTCCCAGTCCAGCACCCCGACCACCTCGAACGGGTTGTCCGGGTTCAGCACCACGTTGTCGAACCGGTAGTCGTTGTGGATGACCACCTGGGCGATGTCGTCCGGCATCTTGTCGTTGAGCCAGGCCATGACTTGCTCGAAGTCACCGACATCCTCGGTACGGGCCTTGCGGAAGCGATCACTCCAGCCGCCGATCTGGCGCTGTACGTAGCCTGCGCCCTTACCCAGCTTATCCAGACCGGCCGCCGGGGCATCCACCCGGTGCAGATCCACCAGCTTGTCGATCACGTTCAGGCACAGCTTGCGGGTATCCGCTTCGCTGAGCTCAAAGCCGTCGGGGAAATCCTGGCGCAGGATGATGCCCTTCAGGCGCTCCATCACATAGAAGTCGCAGCCCAGCACCTCGTGGTCATCGCAGATGGCGATGATGTTGGGCACATACGGGTACACCGGCTTCAGCGCCTGCATCACCTTGGCTTCCCGCAGCATATCGTGGGCGGACTTGGCGATCTTGCCAAACGGCGGCCGACGCAGCACGAAGGAACGGTCGCCGTAGTCCACCTGATAGGTCAGGTTGGAGGCACCGCCCGGGTACTGCCGGATCTCGGGTTCACCGCTGAGATCGGGAATCGCCTGTTTCATGAACCGGTCGACTGCCGCCACATCCAGCTCTTCGCCCTCGCGGACATCCTTTGCCTGATCAATCTGGGTCATTCAGGACTCTCCTCTCGTCTATCCACTCGTTCAGGCCTTGGCCTTGCCGCCCATCTTGCTCATCCAGCGCTTGCTTTCCTGATGCATCAGCCAGTCAAACGCCTTGGGCGCATGGCGCTTGACCATCCACATCCGGCGCTCCTTGGCGTGCGGCAGCACCCAGAAGCTCTTGTCCTTCACCGAGCGGACGATGTCTTCAGCCACATCCTCGGCGGTGATGTTCGAGCGCTTCATCAGCTTGTTCACATTCTGCTGAACACCAGGCAGCTCCGAACGCATACTGCTGGCCAGGTTGGTCTGGAAGAACGCCGGGCAGACACAGCTTACGTGGATACCGTCATCCCGCAGCTCCTGGCTCAGGGTTTCGGACAGGGCAATCACCCCGGCCTTGGACACATTGTAGCTGTCCATCAACGGCGCCAGCATCAGACCAGCCATGGAGGCGATGTTCACGAACGTGCCAGAACCCTGCTTCTTGAACTGCGGCGTGAACGCCTTGCAACCCCGAACCACGCCCAGCACGTTGATGTCGAGAATCCACTCCCAGTCCGCCATGGTGGTGTCCTCGATGGAACCCGCAGAAGCCACACCAGCGTTGTTCACAACCACATCGACACCGCCCCACTTGGCGGTCAGATCGTCACAGATCTTCTCCAGATCGGTCAGCCGGCGCACGTCGCACTCGACGTAATAACCCTCGCCACCGGCGCTGTTGATCTCTTGCTCAACCAAGGCGCCCTGCTCCGGATTGATGTCACCGATGCAGACCTTGGCGCCGTCTTTGGCATAACGCAGCGCAATCGAACGACCAAGCCCGCTGGCGCCACCTGTGATAAATACTCTCTGAGTCATAGTCATTACCGTCACGTGTTAAAAAATCGAAGCCAACTCCGAACATCGACGGAGCTGGCGGATGGGTATTTCTGAAACTGTGCGGAGCCATGGATGGCGGAGCTCAAGCGTCACATGGACGTGCTTGAGCGGGTTTCAGAAATACCCATCCGCCAGCTCCCGCCCCAAATTCAGGAACCCCGATTCTTATATTTAGCCAACTCCAGCCGAGCCACCATAGCCCGATGCACCTCATCCGGCCCATCCGCCAACCGCAATACCCGAGCATAGGCGAACAACTGCGTCAGCGGGAAGTCGTCATCGCTGACCCCGGCACCACCGTGAATCTGAATCGCCTGATCGACAATGGTCTGCAGCATGGCCGGAATCACCGCCTTGATCATGGAGACTTCCTGCAACGCCCCGGCAATGCCCTTGGTATCCAGCGCCCAGGCGCACTTCAGGGTCAGCAACCGCGCCTGTTCGATCGACATACGGGCGTTGGCGATAATGTCCGGGTTGCCACCCAGCTTGGCCACCGGGCGACCGAAGGCCTCACGGCTGGTGGCACGCTTGATCAACAGTTCCAGGGTACGCTCGGCGGCACCAATGGCGCGCATGCAATGGTGCACCCGGCCCGGCCCCAGGCGGCCCTGAGCAATCTCAAAACCACGGCCCGGGCCGGCAATGAAGGCGCTCTTGGGCAGACGCACGTTGTCGAACACCACCTCGCCGTGGCCGTAAGGCTCATCATAGGCGCCAAACACCGGCAGCATGCGTTCGACCTTCACACCCGGGGTATCCAGCGGCACCAGCACCATGGAATGACGACGATGCTTGTGGGCGTCCGGATCGGTCAGGCCCATGAAAATGGCGACCTTGCAGTCGGGGTGACCGATGCCGGTGCTCCACCATTTGCGGCCATTGAGCACCACTTCGTCACCTTCCACCACCGCCGTGGCTTCCATGTTTGTGGCATCGGAAGAGGCCACGCCCGGCTCGGTCATGCAGAACGCGGAGCGGATCTCACCGCTCATCAGGCGCGGTAGCCACTCGGCCTTCTGCTCTTCGGAGCCATAGTGGATCAGCACTTCCATGTTGCCGGTGTCCGGCGCGTTGCAGTTGAAGATCTCCGGCGCAATGAAACTGCGGCCGGTTTCCTCGGCGATCAGCGCGTAGTCAGAATTGAGCAGGCCACAGCCGTGTTTCTCATCCGGGAAGAACATGTTCCAGAGCCCCTGGGCCCGGGCCTTCTCCTTCAGTTCCTTGATGATCGGCAGAACCACCCAGCGGTTGTCCTGGGCCATCAGTTCCTTGTGGTACTGCGCCTCAATGGGAAAAATCTCTTCGGCCATGAACGCCTTTACGCGCTTCAGGTAATCCTGGCCTCTCTCGGAAATACTGAAATCCATCGCCCTATCCTCGCTGAAATCCTGACGGCTGGTGCATTGAATTGAACACAGTGGAGCCAGTCTAGGACCGGTCAAACTATTACGCGACTGAATTATTCTTATCCTTTATCATCAGTCATACTTATTCACCTGCACGGATACCAAGATGGCCCTGAATCGCCTCGACCTCAACTTGTTGCACGTGTTCGACACCATCTATCGAGAAGGCAGCCTGACACGTGCGGCGCGAGCCCTGCATCTGACGCAACCTGCCGTCAGCCATTCGCTGTCGCGCCTGCGGGACCATTTCGACGACCCGCTGTTTACCCGCCAGGGCAACCAGATGATTCCTACGCCACTGGCGCGCCGGTTCCTCGAGTCCATGCGCCCCGGCCTGAACCAGATTCAGGGCGCGGTGAACCAATTCCACGCTTTCGATCCGGCCAGCCAGCGCAAGACCTATTCTCTGGGGCTGCGCGACATTCTGGAATCCACCTTTCTGCCCCAGTTGATGGGACGCCTGGTGCCCTACCCGGAACTGGAAGTGGTGAGCCAGCGCGTGGCCCGACGAGATATGGAAACCCAGCTGGCAGCGGGCAAGCTGGACTTTGCGGTAGATGTGCTGCTGCCGGTGAGCAACCAAACTTCGCACCAGTTGCTGCGGCAGGACCGACTGGTGGTGGTGGCCCGCAGTGGGCACCCGCTTACCACGGGAAAGCTAATAATGGAGGATTACCTGGCGGCGAAACACATTCTGGTGTCGTCGCGCACAGAGGGCCCGGGTATTGAAGATTTCGAACTGTCACGCCTTGGGGTTCAGCGGGATATCCGCCTGAGATGCCAGCATTATTTTGCCGCGTGCAGAGTGGCCGAAAGCACCGACCTGTTGGTGACCATGCCGGAAACCTACGCCCGGATTCTTACCGAACGGGCCAGCCTGACGTTGATGGATCCGCCAGCGCAGCTGCCCTCAATCGATGTGCACCTATACTGGCACAAGGCCTATGAGAAGGAACCGGCGTTGATCTGGTTCCGGGAGCAGTTGCGGGGGATTGCCTAGCCGGAGGATTAGTACGCCCCCACCGCCATCAGGAAGCCAAAGAAGCCTGCGCCGGTGATTGCCATGGCAGCCAATACAATGCCAAAGCCCCACCAGATGGCCGCCGCGTCGGATATGTTGACGTTGTGGCCACGCAGGGTTCGGTAGAACGCCCAGGGCCCAAGTAAGAACGCACCCACCACCGCAAACACCAACCCCACGCTGATGCCGGCAAAGGTCCATGTCGCCAGGACCGTGGCGCGGTCAGAGACTTGGTCAGTGACGCCGTGACGCTCCAGAAACTTTTTGCAGAAAAACCACAGTAGCGCGAACAGGGCCGCTACAAACAGCAGACCACCAATGAACGTAATGATTCGATACAGCAAGAAAGCACCTTATATAGTTTGAATCGCCCTAAACCGGGAACACCGGCTCAGGCAGGTATTCGAATCCTGGTCGGGCAAAAAGGTAACCTTGAAATAGGGTAATGCCTTGCGAGCGCAAGAAGAAATACTCTTTCTTGGTTTCGACTCCCTCGGCCACGATTTGCCCCCCGAGCTGCTTCATCATAGCAATAATGCCAGAGATAACAGCCTGCTGGTTAACGTTGTCATGAACGCCCCTGACCAGCCCCATGTCCAGTTTCAGAATATCGGGTGGACTGGCAATCATGAGGTTATACCGGGAATAGCCAGCGCCGAAGTCGTCTATTGCGGTAGCAAATCCCATCTCCTGGTAGGCATCGATAATGGATACCAGGTGATCCAGCGAGTTGAGTTGCTCATTTTCCGTCAGCTCGAAGATGAGTTTTTTGGTATCGAAATTGTACGTTTTCGCCGCCGCCAGGGTGGTTCTGATGCAATGCTCTGCCTTGTAGACGGCGTTTGGCATGAAATTTATGCTGAGGCGCGGTTCCATCTTCAGACGTGCCGCCAACTTTACTGCCTTGACCCGACACACCTGATCAAAGGTATAACGGTTCTTTTCATTTACCTGTTCAAGAACGCTCTGCGCGCCTTGACCCTCGGTGCCTCGTACCAGAGCCTCATAGGCATAGACAGTTTGGTTTGCTACATCCACTATGGGTTGGAAGGCGAACGAAAAGGAAAAATCCAGTCCCTCGCCACATTCGCACTGACCACAGTGACTCTCATCGAAAAGTACAGCGGACTGTTTCACCACACCTCCTGATTACTTCTGGTGAAATTGATGTTCACTCGATTGTGTTATTTCGGCGCCCCGAAATAGCCGTCGGTGACAGCAATCGTCACATCCGCTTCTTGAGAGCCAACGCTGGCGCTTGCTCTCCAGGCAACTAAACTGGGGACGGAAACATGTACGCACACAGTTCGAAAAAGGAGTACTCCAAATGGGAGAAACCATTCGCATCGCAGTCACCCCCGGTGATGGCATTGGTCCGGAAGTGGTGGGCGAAGCCGTCCGTTGCCTCGAAACACTGCGTTCGAAACACGGCCTGGACCTGGAGTGGACTCGTTTCCCCTGGCCCTCCCATGCCTGGCACGAGGAACACGGCGAATCCATGCCCGAGGATGCTCTGACTCAACTGCAATCCTACGACGCCATTCTTCTGGGCGCCCTGGGCGACCCAGGCCCCATGGACGACCACGACCGCTACCTGCTGCCGGACAGCATTTCCCTGGCGCCACTGCTGGATATGCGCAAAGGCTTTGACCAGTGGGTCTGCGAACGCCCGGCCCGATTACTGCCCGGCGCTCGGCAATACCTGGCGGATGAACGGGCCAAAGACATCGACATGCTGGTGATCCGTGAAAACTCCGAGGGCGAGTACGTGAGCCAGGGCGGCCGCCTGCGCAAGGGCACCGACGACGAAGTGGCGACCCAGATGGAGGTGTTCACCCGCAAGGCCACCGACCGCATCATCCGATACGGCTTCGAACAGGCCCGGCTGAGGGCAGCGGAGCGCTCAAAGGAAGGCCGTAGCCGCCACTTCAAGACACTGGATCGACGCAGCTGCGAAAGCCAGGTGTGCCTGGTGACCAAACGCAATGCGCTGCGCTATTGGGGAGATATGTACACGGAAGCCTTCGAGGCGATCAGTCAGGAGTACCCGGACGTCGCCACTCACCACGAGTTGGTGGATGCCGCCTGTATGAAGTTTGTGCAGAGCCCGTGGGCGTTCGATGTGGTGGTTGCCAGCAACCTGCAGGGGGACATTCTCACCGATCTGGCCGCGGTGCTCTCTGGGGGCATGGGCGTGGCGCCCTCGTGCAACCTGAACCCGACCGATCCGGATATGCCGTCTATGTTCGAGCCTACCCACGGCAGCGCTCCGGACATCGCCGGTCAGGGCATTGCCGACCCCACCGCAATGCTGTTTACCACCGCCCGTATGCTGGACTGGCTGGGGCGGAGGGACCCGGCACTGGCCGCTGCGGGGAAAGAGCTGTTCGATGCGGTCGCCGCCGACCTGGCCAACAACGCTGGCCACCCGCGCAGCACTCACGAAATCGGTCAAGCCATTTGCCAACGGCTGTCAGACTGAGGATAAAGGGCGGCGCCTGCTGAGGCCCCCGCCCGCTTATCGTCTATCCTGCGGCGGGCTATTGATCCGCCATGACGAATTCCAGCCGCCCAGGCGCTACCCGGACATCCACCGGCATGGCACCAAACATCCGCTGGGCAAAGTCGGTTTCGTCCAGACGATACACCGGCATGGTTTCCAGCATTTGGGCCACGGCCCGCATGACGTTGTCGGTGACCGGTTTCAGGTCCCCCCGGAAATAGGGGGATTCAATGCTGCTCTCCAACAGCTGCAGGCGCCGGATGAAAATGGCTTTCTCGGCGCTGTCGTACACCGGCGCACCTTCTACCTTGAGGGCAATGTCCACCGGCAACCGGGCCAGCATGGCATTGACCGCCACCTGCCCTTTCACATCGATCACCGCCACATCCCGGCCATCTGGACCCAGGGTGATGTCGGCGTCACTCAGACTCAGACTGAGCGGCGATCCGCTCTTCAATTGCCGGCGGTCAAAGTCGCTGACCACATCCTGAAGATGCCGCTCCAGCTCACCCTCGGAAATGGCGTAGGGGGAGAAACTGGCGCAACCGCCCGTCAGTGTCAGAGCAAATAGAACCAGGGCCCAAAGGCCAGATTTGGATACCGTGCGCATGAGGTCGCCTCCGTGACTGTGACATCTATCCTGAGGCACCGCGACATATGGGGCAAGACGGCAAGATTAAGGATCGGTCAGATTCATCCGTAGAACTATTCGTTCTCAGCGCGGGCGTCTACGTGAGGCGTGAGGTCGTCGTCGAAAGTGACGTGAATGAGAATGGGGCGACAGCAGACCTGGCAGTCTTCCACATACTCCTGCTCCAAAACCGAAGGGTCGACGCTGACATCCAGCGTCTCCCAGCAGTAGGGGCATTGTATGAGGACAGACTCCAGGGCTGACATGGCCACTCCTTAGAACGGTTGCTTCGCCATCCAGGGGATGATGCGATCGAACGCCTGCTCCAGTTTTTCACAGGTGGTCGAGAAACTGATGCGCACCGCGTTGGTGGACTCCTCACCAAAGGCATCGCCCGGCACCATGCACACGCCGGTTTCCTTCAGCATCCGCAGGGCCAGATCGGAGCCATCCACATGGGGTGGCAACCCGGGAAATGCGAAGAAGGCGCCGCCGGGCTTGTAACCGGTCATGTAAGGCGTCTGATCGATCAGCTCGACCACCTTGTCCCGTCGTTCCCGGTAGATGTTCACCATGTCCTGCACGCACTGCTGATCACCGGTCAGCGCCGCCACCCCCGCAAACTGCGATGGTGTATTGGCCACCGAGGTGGTGAACATGTGATAGCGGCGCAGGGACTTGATGGCCGCCTGGCTGGAAATCACCCAACCGACACGCAGCCCGGCCATGCTGTAGGTTTTGGAGAAACTGCTGATGCACATGATGTTGTCCAGATCCATGGAGCAGTTCAGGACACTGGCAAAATCGTCGTCATCGAAGATCAGGTGGTCGTAGACCTCGTCGGCGTACACCTGGATACCGCGGTAGGCACACTCCTCGAGAATGGTCTCGACAGTGCTGCGCGGGTACACCGCCCCGGTCGGATTGTTGGGATTATTCAGGATCAGCGCGAAGGTGCGCGGCCCCATCGCCTTGATGACCTCGTCTGGATCAAGCTGATGATCGTTTTCGGCCCGGGTCGGGACAAACTTGACCTCACCGCCATTCATGCGGATCAGCGGCGCATACAACAGGAACGACGGATCGGTCACGATGAACTGGCGGCCCGGCGCCGACGTGGCAGAGATCGCCAGATACATGGCCTCGGTAGCACCGCTGGTGATCAGGATGTTGTCGCGGGTCAGTTTGCGGTTGTAACGCTTGCCGTAGTAATCCCGCAGCGCCACCAGAAGCTCCGGCAAACCGGCATCCATGGTGTATCCGGTCTGGCCGGCGTTGAGCGCATCCACATAGGCATCGATGATGTGCTTGGGCGTTGGCAGGTCTGGCTGGCCAATGGACAGATGAATGACATCCTTCATTGAAGCCGCCATGTTCACCATGCGACGGATGCCCGGCACTGGAATGGCCTGCATGGCAGGGTTCCAACTGGCCTTGTTCTTGCGGTACTTCACCTTGCGCGGTCTGGACTGGCCAGTCTCGTAGTTGGCAGTTTCTGCCATATAACACCTCCTGCGAGCGGGGCAAAAATAACCTACCCCTGCAGGTTAGCCAGTAACAACAGGCCATACAAGACAAAAGCGCAGAAAGATACGGTCGGTAAAATCCGGTTGCCCGGGCTCACAGAACGGCTGCATTTCTGGCGTTCAGTTGACCCCGCCGCAGCGGGATACCAGACTGTCGTGAGACGTCGAAAACCAGCTCATCAGGCGGAGGTTCAATGACACACCCAAACAAACCAGTGGTTACCGTACTCACCGCACCGGACGAGCCGGAACCACCGGGCATGGAAGCACTCAGGGCTCGGGCTGAGGTTCGGTTTGCGTTCGACGAACCAACTCTGCGGGAAACACTGCCGGGCACCGACATCATGATGGTTACCGACTTCCGCACCGAGGCGCTGGAGGCGGCCTGGGAGTCGGCGGATAAATTGAAGTGGATCCATGCCACCAGTGCGGGCGTGGACGCACTGATGTTTCCGGCGCTGATCCAGGGCAATGTCGTGGTCACCAACGCCCGCGGCATCTTTGACCGCACCATCGCGGAATACGTGCTGTGCACCATCCTGATGTTTGCCAAAGACTTCCCCAACTCCATTCGCCTGCAGATGAAGCACCAATGGAAGCACCGGGACACCGAACGGGCCGAGGGCAAACAGGTGCTGGTGGTTGGCGCCGGCTCCATCGGCCGGCAGATCGGTCGCCTGGTTGCCGCCGCCGGCTTGCACCCCCACGGCATTGCCCGCACCCCTCGCCAAGACGATCCGGATTTTGTCGCGGTGCACGGCAATGACGATCTGTATGAACAGCTTGGGCATGCTGACTTCGTGGTGATTGCGGCACCACTCACGCCGCAAACCGAAGGCTTATTTGATGAAAAGGCCTTCAAGGCTATGAAGCCGTCGGCCCGCCTGATCAACATTGGCCGGGGGCCCATCGTGAATACCGATGCGCTGATTACGGCATTGCGCAACGGCGACATTGCCGGCGCCGGCCTCGACGTGTTCGAAGAAGAACCGCTACCCGAGAACCACCCGTTGTGGGACATGGAAAACGTCACTATGACCGCCCACATGGCCGGCGACTTCATCGGCTGGAAGCGGGCCCTGACCGATCAGTTCCTGGAGAATTTCGATCGCTGGCACGCCGGCGGTGACCTGTTCAACCTGGTCAACAAGGAGTTGGGCTACGCCGGCAGCACCTGAGCCGCCGGCAAGCCCGCCCTCCCACACCTGCCCTGTACCGACCGGGATCAGACCCGCTGGCTGGCTGCGAACTGCTGCTGCAATGGCAGCAAATCCACCACCCGCTCGGGTCGATTCGGGTCCACCAGTTCGGTAGGCGTTTTGTACACCCGGGGCGTGGTGTATAGCAGCTTCAAAGCCGTGCCGTGAGGCATGGCCACATACCGTTCCCCGTGATGCTGCTCCAACCAGGCCCGAACCCGGGGCGCCTTGTTCGAGGCCATCTTCGGAAAGAAGTGATGCTCCACATGGTGGCTAAAGCGGAAGTGCAACCGATCCAGTAACGGGTGACTGCGCAGGCTCATGGAGTTATCCAGCGGATTGTTGGTGGCCGTTTGCGGGCGCAGGAAGTGATTGGTGAGGATGTACCCCTGCCCCAACGCATTGGCGACCATAAACGGGATCAATACCGTGAACACCGCCAGCGGCCCCGACATCAACGCCAGAGCGACCCAGGCCGCCACACAGAGAGCCGACTGGCGGATCGCCCGACGCCGGTCGAAGCCTTTAAACTGCTTGCGCTTTCGGGCCTGCAACCACAGCACCAGCTGGGCGTGAAAAGTAAAGGAATAAGTCAGAAACAGGTAGCTGTACCAGGAGCCTGAGCCCGGCGCCAGCCGGGTAAATTTCTTCTGTTTTGGGTCAGCCTTGTAGCGACGCAGGGTGCCAAAGCTGTCCGGATCGGCGTCACCGGCGTTGGTGTTGCCGTGATGCACCACGTTGTGCCACTTGCGCCAGAACTCCGGCGGCACCACCAATGGCCCAAAGCCCAGCCAGCCGAAAACGTTCTGCCAGCGCCGGCTCATGCCAAGCGCGCCATGCAGCACCTCATGGGCCAGCAGCGCCTGGCATCCAATGGTATGCCCCACAACCAGCGCCAGACCCAGGTTGGCGTACCATGGCAGGCCTGCCAGCAGTATCGTCGCGATTCCGCCCCAGATGATCAGTTGCAGAGGCACGAACCAGATGACCCGCCAGGTCTGCGCCTTGAAGGTGTCAGCCGGCAGTTCCTGTTTCATTCGATCTCGAAGCTCACGCTCGTCAGCTTTGCCATAAACGGCCTCGCCCAAGTGCCCGGGTTCTACGGCAGCGTTCATTTTCCCCTCCTTGTCATTGATTGATCTGCGGACTCTGCGCGCTTTTTGAAACGGCAGCTCACAAAATTTAAGAGTACAAGTGTTCGCTGAATTTAACCGATCAAATGACTTATGACAATGGCAGTTCTATTATTTTAATATTTTTGTCGACCATATTGCGTACACGTGTACTTTTTCGTCATAGCAACCGTCAGAAGGCAACGTCTTGGTGGGGCATCGCATCAGGCATAAAAATCAGACGCAAAAAAAGGGAGCCCGAAGGCTCCCTTTTTGGATGTAGATTCGCTTGGGATGTCGATTCGCGCGATGTCTCACGCGTCCGAAATCGCGATCAACTGCCCGACAGCGACTGATCGGAGGGATCAATCTCCATTTGCTGGATGGCAATCACCGCCTGGGTCCGATTGCGTACGCCAAGCTTCCGGAAAACCGCGGTGATGTGGGCCTTAATGGTGGCTTCAGACACATCCAGATCGTAGGCGATCTGTTTGTTCAGCAGCCCCTCGGCCAGCATCCCCAGCACCCGGAACTGCTGGGGCGTCAGCGATGCCAGTTTCTCCGAAAAATCTGTGGCATCCGAATGCAGCTGTTCAATCTTGTCTGCCACCCCATCCGGCAACCAGACATCCCCTTCCAGCACGTCCTGGATTGCCTCGGTGATGGTCGGCAGCGGGGCCGACTTCGGGATGAAACCGGACGCCCCATAATCGATCGAACGGCGCATCACCTGCAACTCTTCGGAACCCGACACAACCACCACCGGCAGCCCGGGATACTGTCCACGCATGAACACCAGCCCGGAAAAACCGTGCGCGCCCGGCATGTTCAGATCCAGCAACACCAGATCCGCATCCGGGTGCGACTCTACCGCCGCCTGCAGGGCCTTGATGCTGTCGACCTCAACCGTCTCGGCATCGGGCACCGCCTGACTGACCGCCTGCTTCAGAGCTGCTCGAAACAACGGGTGATCATCAGCGACGATAATTGTTTGTGCCATTCAATAGATTCCTTACAGAGTTACGGTCGTGAACGCGACCTTATTTAAATTCGCGACTGCTGATCAGCTCGTCGACCACACCCGGGTCGGCCAACGTGGAGGTATCTCCAAGCTGGTCGTGCTCGTTGGCAGCAATTTTACGCAAAATACGACGCATAATCTTCCCTGAACGGGTCTTGGGCAGTCCAGGTGCCCATTGAATGACATCGGGCGAGGCGATCGGGCCAATTTCCTTGCGCACCCACTGCACCAGTTCCTTCTTCAGTTCGTCGGACGGCTCTTCGCCCTGCACCAGGGTCACATAGACATAAATGCCCTGGCCCTTGATGTCATGGGGGAAGCCCACCACGGCGGCTTCGGCCACCTTGTCGTGGGCAACCAGCGCACTCTCCACCTCGGCAGTGCCCAGGCGATGGCCAGAGACGTTCAGCACGTCGTCGACCCGACCGGTGATCCAGTAGTAGCCATCTTCATCGCGGCGCGCGCCGTCACCGGTAAAGTAGCGACCCTGATAGGTGCTGAAGTAGGTCTGCTTGAACCGTTCATGGTCCCCGTAAATGGTCCGCATCTGACCGGGCCAGCTGTCCAGGATCACCAGGTTACCCTCGGTCTTGCCCTCGAGGATGTTGCCTTCGTTATCAACAAGAGCCGGCTGAACACCGAAGAAGGGCAACGTAGCGGAACCCGGCTTGAGATCAACGGCACCCGGCAGGGGCGAGATCAGAATGCCGCCGGTCTCGGTCTGCCACCAAGTATCCACGATCGGGCACTGACTGTTGCCGATGACTCGGTGGTACCACTCCCAGGCTTCCGGGTTGATCGGTTCGCCAACCGAGCCCAGCAGTCGCAGACTGTCACGCTTGGTGCCGTCCATACAGGACGCGCCCTCGGCCATCAAAGCCCGGATGGCGGTCGGTGCGGTGTACAGAATATTGATCTGGTGCTTGTCGACCACCTGCCCCATGCGGGAGCTGTCCGGGTAATTGGGCACCCCCTCAAACAGCACGGTAATGGCGCCGTTGCACAGCGGGCCGTACAGGATGTAGCTGTGCCCGGTAACCCAGCCAAAGTCAGCGGTGCACCAGTAGACGTCGCCGTCGTGGTAATCAAAAACATACTCGTGCGTCATTGACGCGTACACCATGTAGCCACCGGTGGTGTGCAGCACGCCTTTCGGTGCGCCGGTGGAGCCCGAGGTGTAGAGCATGAACAGGGGGTCTTCGGCGTTCATGGGCTCGGGCGGGCAATCCGCAGAGGCGGTCTGCATCAAATCTTCGTATTTGACATCGCGGCTGTCATCCCAGGGTACATCCGAGTTGCCGGTGCGGGTGACCACCACCACTTTATCCACGGCGTCGGCGCCATCAATCTTCAGGGCGGCATCGACGTTCTTCTTGAGCGGGATCTTGCGACCACCACGAACGCCCTCGTCGGCTGTAATCACAAACCGGGATTTTCCGTTCACAATGCGGGCGCCCAGCGCCTCGGGCGAGAAGCCACCAAACACCACGGAATGGATGGCACCGATACGCGCACAGGCAAGCATGGCCACGGCCGTCTCGACGATCATGGGCATGTAAATTGTCACCACATCGCCCTTCTTGACCCCAAGCCCTTTCAGCACGTTGGCGAACTTGCTGGTCTCCTCATGCAACTCACGGTAGGTCACGTGACGTGAGTCAGCCGGGTCGTCGCCCTCAAAGATGATCGCGGTCTGGTCACCTTTCTTTTCGAGGTGGCGGTCCAGACAGTTGGCGGAGGCATTCAGCTCGCCGTCTTCAAACCACTTGATGGAGAGATTGTCGTAGTCGTAGGTGGTGTTCTTGACCTTGGTGTACGGTTTGATCCAGTCCAGGCGCTTGCCGTGTTCCGACCAGAACGCATCCGGGTTCTCAATCGACTGGCGATACATTTCATCGTACTGGTCTCGATTGACCAGCGCCCGTTGGGCCACCTCAGGCGTCACCGGAAAAACGTGTTTCTCAGTCATTGTGCTCCCCCTTTTCAGAGTCTCTTGTCATTATCGATTTGGAAAAAAGAGCAGTCAGGCCGTCGTGGGCCCAGGTAAGACGATTGTCTGTAGTTCAACATGGGTGCGACTGAACAATGAATTAGACTAACGTCCTAATGTGCCTGAACTTTTGACGCACCTGTTTGTGCGCACCAGCCACCGCTTCAGAGACAGTAGATCGGACGGGAAACACCCCTAAGGATAGTCCGAAAGAGCCACTTGGCAACCGGATCGGGGCATTGGAATGCGGGGGCTACGGGCAGGAAAAGCCGGCCCCCCAAAAAAGGGCCGGCTGTCGCTGGGCGCGATTACGCCGCCTGTTTGCGTGCCTTGGTGGAACGCAGGCTGTGCAGCTTGCGTTCTTTCAAGGCGTAACGGTTCAGGCCCGCCAGGTGGATCTTGCGAAGGTAGACGCTCCAGTCAATCTGACGGGCATCAACCGGGAACAGCATCTGGTCCACATCGCCCATCCGTTTGGCGAGGGCCAGCAGGCCATCGTTCTGGAAGACGTAATTCGGCGCCGTGTAGAAACCGAAGATCGTCGCCAGTGAGCGAGTGGTGTCGAGGTTCCTCAGTGCTTTCAGATCCCGGCTCTGGCCGAGCATCCGGAAAATGCGACTGGTAATGCTCAGGGGAATTCGAACGCCACCCACCACGGCATCGAACAGCTTGCGGTTTACCGCCACAAACGGCTTGGACGGCTGACGGTAGAACAGCTGGTCGTAGTCGGCGTAGCTGTTTTTGGCTTCGACCATCAGGTGGTCGATGAACTCGCCCAGGGAGATCGGGTTGGAGCTGCCGCTGCAGCACTGGTAAATTCGATGCTCTGCCGATTCAGACAGACCTTCTGCCAGCGACAGGATAATGGCGTTGGCAACCAGGTCGACCGGAATGACGTCGATCACACCGGACCGCTTGCCCGGAAACAGGGTCACCTTCTCACGGGCGTAGGCCAGGATAATGGCATCGGCCACTTTGACACCCTCAATCCAACCGGGCGCCGGCTCCTCCAGGGCACTCTCGATGATGGAAGGACGTACGATGGTCAGGGATCGACCGGCCAGTGCCTTCATCAGTAGCTGCTCACCCAGCCATTTGGTGAAGGTGTAAGTATCGCTCCAGCCGTACCGGTTGGCCTCCCGGATACCCAGGTCCACCAGTTTTTTCTCAAGCATCTTGCCGGAATAACGAGACCGGACATCGGCAATCTTGTCTTCCAGCAGACGGATCAGCTCATCCACCTCGTAGTGCCCATCAACACTGCGTGGCAGAGACTCACCGGCGGGCTTGATGACCGCTTCCGACACCTGCCCGGCATTCATGCCATTCACGTAGCAGGTAGACACCTGCAGTACCGCCAGGCCACGATTCTCACGCGCCAGTTCAGCGATGTTGTCCAGGCAGCGGGTGTTGATGGCCAGGGCCTTGTCGAGCTCCTCGCGGAAATTCACGCTGGCTGCGGAATTGATCACCGCATCAATGCGACTTGCCAGCTTGCCGAACTGGTCTGCAGACAAACCAAACATCGGTTCGGTGACTTCTCCGGTAATACAGTGGACGCGATCTTCCACAAACGCCTCGAACGCCTCGTTATCGTCGTCTCTCAACCGCTCGAACACAGACGACGTGGCGATTTCATCATGGAACCTGGCCCGCGCCTCGGGGTGCCGCTTGTTACCGCGAACCAGCAGGTGAATACCGCCGATGTCGGGCACTGTCCGAATCAGTTTCTCTAGTACAACTTTGCCCAGAAAGCCGGTGGTGCCGGTAATCAGGACGTGTTTACCACGGAGCTGTTCAAGAACTCTGGACGACGACTCTCCGGTGTTGAATTGCGGTGTTGCCATGGGAAGAACTCCTTCTCTATTACCAATCTCTACAGCCGCTCTAACAGCCTGTCGGCGGGAAATCTGTCTGGAATAAATGCGCAGAGTGGATGCACTGCATTATGCGGGCCACGATCTTCGACGGTGATTGATTTTTACACAACCAAAGTGACAGTGCGGTGACACAGAGCAAACTTACTCCACAAAAGTAGCAAATAAAATGACAAAAAAAGGGGCAGATATTGGGGTCGGAATCAGGACCGATTGCGGCCCTTTTCGGCCAGGGAACGCAGCAGTTCGTCGAGGGAAATTTCCGCCGGTTGCTCCCGCAGCACGCGCACCAGGCGCTCCTGCTCACCGAAGCTGACCCGATCATAAACGGGGTCCGACTGGACGGATGTTTCAGGGACCGGTACCGACGATGGCGGTGGCGCAATCTGGTCCGCCAGGTGTCGGAGGTGCGTTGCCAGATGCTGCCTGTGTTCCTCGCTCAACTTCTCCCACTCCAACGCACCCAATCCGGTCTGGATGATTTCGATGGTATCGCTGTCCGGCGTGCTCCCAAGCAGTGCAAACAGACGGGTAAATGCCTCATAACGCAGCATGGCATTGTCCGTGCTCTGAGCCAGGGACGCTTCCAGTTCACTGACCGCGTGCAGGCACCGCTCCCGGGGGCTGGCCGGAGTGGCCGTCCGGGCGGAGGCTTGCCGAACCTCCGACTGCTGACGAGAGACCCGATGCCAGTAGGCCGCAATGCCGGCCTTTCTTGGCGTCAGCTGAGCAAGGCGTACATTGAGCATGTCGGCGAGGGTGTGGAACTGACGGCAGGACGGGTCGGCCACGGGCAATAGCGCCACTGGCTTCTGATTCAGCACCGACTGTCTCAGGGTCTCGTCGCGCCAGATGCCGCCCATATAATGCAGCGACAACCCGAGATGACGCTGGGCCGCGCTGTCCAGACGCTGAAAGACCGAGCGGGCCTGACTGGCGCCCTTGGCCATATTGACCAAGACACTTGGTACCCGTTTATAGCCCCGACGGCGAATAACCTTGATCAGTGAGAAGGCGTCGGTCAAGGACGCTGGGTCCGGCGTGACAACAATGCAGGCCAGTTCCGCCGAAGCAATCATGTGCAGACTGGGCGCCTGGAGCCCGGCTGCGGTATCGGTGATGACGTAATCGTACTGACTTTCCAGCTGGGACAGCGCCCGGAGCACCCGCAGACTGTCGGTCGGACTCATCTCCATGCACTCCTGAACGCCGGAGGCGCCGGGGACGATGTGCAGACCGTAATCGGTTTCCAGCAGGGTATCCTGCAACCGGCATTCACCAGCAATGACATTGGCCAGGGTTTTCTGCGGGTAGAGCCCAACCATGATGCTGACGTTGGCCAGATCGGTGTCACCGTCGAGCAGCAGTACCCGTTTGTCCTGGCGCGCGAGCGTGAGCGCCAGATTAAGTGCCACCGATGTTTTACCGACGCCGCCTTTGCCGCCGGTAATCGCGATCGTTCGAGGCTGGTTTGGTGTTCTTTTTGCTGGCTCTTTCACGGGCATAACCGGAATTCTGTGTTCCTGCATGTTAGCATTCAGAAAGCGAAACCTGTAAAAAGTTTACACATATCTCAGAACGGGCAATACTCTGTTCAAAAAAAGACCAACAAGTGTTTAATAACGACGGGTAATTGTCTAAGCTCCCATGCCATAACAAAAATGATAAATCCGTCAACAGCGCATTAAACAACCGAAAAACCAGTCACGGGTGGGGCGGACAGGCTTCATGGAATTAGCTCCTGATCTTCAGTTACCGAGTATTCCGGAGGTTACCCTTCGGGCGCTCGATGCCTGTCAGCGAGACGAACACTATCGCACCATCAGTGACATTGTTGCCGTCGATACCGCCCTGGTTGCTCGCATTCTGGCCCTGGCCAATTCCGCTCTCTATCGCCCGGAAACTCCGATTCGCTCCGTGGAACAGGCATTGCTCAGGCTTGGTCTGCGGCGATTCCACACACTACTGCTGACGGCGGCCCTGCGCCAACTGCTGTTTGAACTGGGCGGCGACCAATGGCAGCAGCTACGGGATTTTTGGCGCCACTCGCTGACCACCGCCCTTACCGCCAAGGCGCTGGCCACCCTCACTCGGTATCAGGAGCCGGATGAGGCGTTCATGCTCGGCATGCTGCACAACATCGGTGAGCTGATTGCGATCAAGACCCCAGGCACAGACGCCCAGCAGTATTTCCTCGACCATCAGGGTGACGTCGCCGCAGAACTGGTCACCTCACTGGGGCTGGGTCCGCTGGCTGCGGATGCCATGCGTTACCAGCAGGCGCTACCCACCGAACTGCGCGATGCCAGCCACCTGGTCAAACTGATCAGTCTCGCGACCCGACTGGCTTTGTCCGATGCCTCAGGGATTGCTGCTGCCACCACTGTGTTCGGCCTGAATGAGGAACTGACCCGGGAGATCAACCGGCGCATTGCCAACGAAGTCGCCAGCATGGCGGCCTCCCTGGGCATCCCCCTGGACGGCGACTATCAGGGTGACAGTGCTACCCAGAAACTGAGACAGACCATCTTGACCCAGGCCATGACCAGTCAGGCCTTGGGGCTGGCCGATCTTAAGGGGCCGGCCCAGAATATTCTGGCGGAAACGGTCAACAGCCTGACCCTGATCACCGGGCTACCGGCTCTGTGTTTTGGTCACGCGGAGGACAGCCTGACACTGCTGTCCAGCACCGCCGGAGACATTCCCCGCTTTGCCCTGGCGGCACAACCAGGCGGCAGTGTGCTCACTGAGGCCTTTGCCACCGGCAAACCGGTCACACTGGGCAACCGCACGCCCACGGTTCTGGATCGTCAGCTTTTGTCGCTGTTGCGTTCTCCCTCGCTGCTTGCGGTGCCGGTATACGTGGCCGATGACCGGATTGGGGTGTTTGCCCTGGGAACTGACCAGAACAACGCCGAAGCGATGATTGAGCTCGCAACCCTGTTTACCCGTCAGTTATCGACGCACCTGCTGGAGCAGTCGCCAGCGGCCCACCCGGACACCGGCGACACAGACGATCTGCAGCAGGAGCTGGCCCGTCAGCAATTGCGTCAGCAGATCCACGAGGTCAGCAACCCACTGACGATCATCCGGCAATACATCTACCAGCTCCGCAATCGGCTGGAGGACGCTGAGGTACAGCAGGAGCTGGACGTCATCCGGGATGAACTCGACCGCGCCAGCGACCTGTTGCTCAACATCAGCCGCCACGACGACACCGTTGACAAGTCCGGCACTGTGGAGCTCAACGCCGAACTCAAGGAGCTTTCCCGCATCCTGGAGGACAGCCTGTTTTCCGAAGGCCAGCATTCCCTCGCGGTGCTACTGTGCGACGCCCCGACAACCCTGGCCATAGACGCCGCGCCGCTGCGACAGATTGTCATCAATCTGATCCGCAATGCGGTCGAGAGTCTGCCCGAACAGGGCGGAGAGGTTGTCATTCGGACGTCCGCACCGGTCTGGCAGAATCACCGGACCTGGGTGGAGCTGGAAATCACCGACACTGGCCGGGGGATACCGGACCATATCCGCGCCGCTATGTTTGCGCCGGTACCAACAACAAAAGGAAAGGGCCACAGTGGACTGGGCCTGAGCATTGTGAAACAGCTGATTGATGACATGGAGGGCATCATCGCTTGTCGTACGGGGCAGGAAGGCACCACCTTCCGAATGTTGCTACCGGCGGCGGCTGAGCAAATCAACCAGACAGACTGACGAAGAAACGACGGACACAGACCGATGGCACCTGAACTCACTGACCAGCATTTCAGTAACGGGTTAACGGCACGCATCCTGGTGGTGGATGATGAACCCCGCCTGCGGGATTCACTGGCCAAGTTGCTGCGCTCCCGCGGCTACGAGGTCACCGAAGCCCATGGGGGCAAACATGCCTGCGCCCTCGTCGATGCTCAGACGTTTGATTTGGCGCTGCTGGACCTGCGTATGCCTGAGGTCGACGGGTTCGATGTCATGGCGCACCTGGCCCAGATCCAACCGGATTGCGGCGCCATCGTGGTCAGTGGTGAGAGTTCCTTCAGCGCCGTCAGTCGGGCCTTGCGCCGGGGTGCCCTGGATTACATTCGCAAGCCCTTCGATCCCGAGGAATTGCTGGCCACGGTGGCCGGCGTCACCAGCAAGCAAAGCCTGCTCAAGGCCCATGAGCATATCCAGGTGCGACTGGAGAAATCCGAAGCGCTGCACCGCTACATCGTGAACAGCTCCCCGGACATTGTGTTCATGCTCGACGACGACGGCCGCTTCTGTTTTGTGAACAGCAAGGTTGAAAGCCTGCTTGGCTACCAGCCCGGGGAGCTCTGCGACCGGCATTTCCGCCACATTATCGACGACCGGGACGTGGCCCGTGGCATGTACGCGCTGAGTGGCCCCAATATTTCCGCCGACAACCCCCGAACCCTGGAGGTTCGCCTGAAAACCCGCGGCAGCCGGCGGGCCACCCGGCACTTTGAAATCACCGCCTTTCCCATTGATCCCCAAACCTGGCCCCACTCCGACGCCACCCGCGGCGGCGGCAGTGGCAAGTCGGCCCGGTACTACGGCACGGCACGGGACGTCACCGAGCGGAAAGAAGCAGAGGCCTTCATCAATTTTCAGGCCTACCACGACCTGCTGACCCGGTTGCCCAACCGAGCCCTGTTCAAGGATCGTCTCGAACTGGCCATCACCCATGCCCGCCGCAGTGGCCAGAAACTGGCAGTGATGTTTCTGGATCTGGATCGTTTCAAGGTGGTGAACGACACCCTCGGTCACGCCATGGGCGACCGCCTGCTGCAGGCGGTCACTCACCGACTCGAAGACTGCCTGCGCAAAGGCGACACCCTTTCCCGCTTTGGCGGTGACGAATTCACCCTGCTGCTGCCGGCCATCCACACGCCCGAAGATGCCCGGCAGATTGCCAAGAAACTGATCAAGGCGCTGCGCGCGCCCTTCCAGCTTGGTGAGCACGAGGTCTTCGTGGGCGTTAGCATCGGCATCGCCATCTACCCGGACGCTGGCGACAGCATGGATCAACTGATCCAGAACGCCGACATCGCCATGTATCACGTCAAGGCCAGGGGCAAGGACGGCTACCGATTCTTCTCTGAATCCATGAGCATCGATTCCGCGAATCGCCTGAATCTGGAGCGGGACCTGCGCCTGGCTCTGGAGCGGGACGAACTCCGGGTGTTCTACCAACCCCAGGTGTGCTCAACCAGCAATCGAATTGTCGGTCTCGAGGCGCTGGTGCGCTGGCAGCACCCAGAGCGGGGGCTGCTGTACCCCCGGGACTTCCTGCCCCTGGCGGAAGAAACCCGGCTGATTGGGCAGCTCAGCGAACGGGTGCTGGATCAGGCCTGCCAGGACGTCGGCCAGTGGCTTCGGGCCGGACATCCGGACCTGCGTCTGGCGGTTAACCTCTCGCCGGTGCAGGTTGAGCACCCCAAATTTGTCGAAACCCTGATGAAACAGGTGCAGGCCCACCACTTTCCCGCTGGCAATCTGGAAATCGAGATCACCGAAAACGCGATCATGAACGATCTGGAACAGATCAGTCAGAAGTTGAGAGAACTGGCGGCTCTGGGCGTTCGCATTGCGATCGACGATTTTGGCACCGGCTACTCGTCCCTGAACTACCTGCACCGGCTACCAATCCACACCCTGAAAGTCGACCAGTCTTTCGTAAAAGCCATACGCGGTGGCGACGACGGTGCCTGCATCGTCAACGCCATTGTCGCCATGGCCCACGGCCTGAAACTGGAGATTGTGGCCGAAGGCGTGGAGACCGACGAACAGCTCAACTACCTGCGCAGCCTGGGTTGCCACCAGGTCCAGGGCTTTTTCTACGGTCCCGCGCAACCGGCTGCACACATTTCCCGGGCCCTCGGCCAGACCGTCGCCAAGGCGGTTTCGGTTTAACTGAAATTATCGATTGTCGGACACTCTTATTTGAAACCATGACCGGGTTTGCAGAGTGTATCCGCGCGTTAAGTTTTGTATCTGAAAATGCGCATTGCTGCACATAAATCCACCACCCTGTTCTCTAAGCTCCAAGGACTGGCGTTGATCACCGCACGCCCGACAGGCTGTCGGGCCAATAATGACAAAAACGGTGACAACATGACGAGGAACAAGAACAGGCGGCATTCACCATGCGCGACAAGTACAAGTACATTGGTCCGGCTTACGATTTCCTGAGCAATCTCTACAGCGGCAAGAGCATCCATCGTTGCAAAACCGCCATGCTGGACGTCGAGACGGTGCGTCCCGGCGACCGCATCCTGTTCGCCGGTGTCGGCCATGGCCGGGACGCCATTCGCGCCGCCGAGCTGGGTGCCGAGGTCACCGTGGTTGACCTGTCCGAAACCATGTTGCGCAAATTCGGCGAGGCCCTGGAAAAAGAAGCGCCTCACCTGAGCATCCGTCGCATTCACAGCGACATCATGAAAGTCACGGAATTCGATCACTACAACATGGTCGTCGCCAACTTCTTCCTGAACGTGTTTGACGAAACCATGATGGTCCGGGTGCTGGAGCACCTGATCCGCCTCGGCAAATCCGACGCCCACGTGGTGGTGGGCGACTTCTGCTACCCCACTGGCAATATCGTTGCCCGCCTGTTCAAAAAACTCTACTGGTACATGGCGGTGTTCTTTTTCTGGCTGTTCGCCAACAACGCGTTCCACAAGATCTACAACTACCCCGAGCATATGCAGCGTCTCGGCCTGCAGGTAACCGAGAAGAAGCATTTTAAGCTTCTGAACATGGACTGTTACTGGTCCATTCTCGGACGCAAGCAGGCTTGATTGATCGGTTTTTCGACCACTTCAACTCACGGGGAGCAACGACATGTCGGATCAGATCCTGGCGCTGGACGGACTGCGCGAACTGGCAGACAACACGTTCACCTTTTCAGATCGAGTCGGCTACCTGAAAAAGTACGGCACCCACTCGCAATCTTTCTCCACCCTGCAACCGGGGATGCGGTACTTCGATGTGCCAGGCATTGGCTACATCGCCTACATGCGCAAGTGGGGCTCCACTTTCGTTTTGTCGGACCCGGTCTGCGCGCCCGAGCATTTCGCCCTGATGCTTGAGCATTTCCACAAGCGCTTCCCGGACGCCTGCTACATTCAGGTGTCCAAGCCGGTCGTCGATGTATTGCACCTGCGGTTTGGGCTGTACGGCACCCAGTTCGGCAGCGAATCCCGCATCGATCTGTCACGCTGGTCGTTGTCCGGCAAGAAAAAACAGATCTTGCGTACGGCCCTCAACCAGGCCGAGAAGAACAACATTACGGTGAAGGAGCGCTTCAGTGACGACCACACCCGGGAAATCTCAGAGGCCTGGATCCGTACCCGCAAATGCAAGAGTAATGAAATCCGGTTCCTGATCCGGCCCATGGAGATGAGCTATCGGGAAAACGAACGGCACTTCTACGCCTACCAGGACGGCAAGGCCGTGGGTTTTATCTATTTTGACCCGGTTTACCGAAACAACGAAATCATCAGTTACGTGCCCAACATCTCCCGGGCCAACGCGGATTTTCGCCAGGGTATCTTCTACACACTGATGGCCCATGCCATGGACGTGTTCAAAGCCGAAGGGGTGCCCTATCTGGATTTGGGACTGATTCCCATGTCGCTGGACCCCAGCACCGAGCACCAGGAAAGCCGGCCCCTCAAGCGGCTGATGCATCTGGTCTATGAGAAGGGCAATTTCCTGTACAACTTCAAAGGCCTGGAATTCACCAAATCGCGCTTTCGGGGCGAGGTTTTCAAAACCTACTGTTGCCACCGACGTGCCATTCCAGCCGTCGAATTCCTGGCCATGTTCAAACTGACCCGGTTGCTGTAACGGGCACACCGGGATCCGGCCAGCTGCCCAGCACCACCCCCGGCGCCAATCCGAGTCCGGCCATGAAACCCGCCAGACCGGTAGGCGCTGGGCCAGAAAACAGCGCCGCATGCACCGGCTTGCGATCCGACGGACCTGACTCCATCGCGGCCTCCCGTTTGCCCAAACCGGCCAGTAGATGGTCGACCCGTCTCGCAATGGCCTCTCCGGAGTCCACCCAGTGAATGACCTCCGGCAACGCCTCTCGCAAGACATCCAGCAACAGCGGGTAATGGGTGCAGCCCAACACCACGGTATCGACGCCAGCCGCTCGGAACCCGACTACCGCCGCAGCCAACTCGGCGCGCGGAACCTCCTGCCCGCTCACCGACTCTTCCACCCAGCGCACCAGGCCCGGATGGCCAATGCGTTCCACCTGGCAGTGGCCGGCAAATTCCCGCACCAGATCATCCAGGTAGGGACGACGGACGGTGGCCGGTGTTGCCAACACACCAATACGCTGGTTTACCGTCCTCGCCGCTGCCGGTTTGATCGCGGGCACCACCCCCACCACCGGAACCTCAGTCATCGCTCGCAAGTGCGGTAAAACCACGGTACTGGCGGTGTTGCAAGCAACCACGATGACATCCGGAGCATACTGCGCCAGCGCGCGACCGATCAGACGGCAACAGCGCTCGATGACCACCGGTTCTGGCTGATCGCCATAGGGAAACCCGGCGTTATCCGCCAGGTACACCAGCTCGGTGCCCGGTAACTGCTGCCGGACACAGGCGCCCACACTGAGGCCACCCACCCCGGAATCAAACACCAAAACCCGTGGAGCGGTCGTCAAAGCGCAACGTCTCCCCGAGCTATTTCGCCTTCCATGGCCCGAATCAGACGCCCGGCAATCGTCGTCTGCGGCGGGACCGGCGGCGTATCGCCCGGCCGATACCAATTGGCGTCAGCCAGTTCGTCTTCCTGCAACACCAGCTCGCCACCGGCGTAGTCGGCGAAGAAGCCCACCATCAACTGGTGCGGAAACGGCCAGGGCTGAGATGACTGGTAGCGCACGTTGGCCACTTCGAGGCCGGTTTCTTCCATCACTTCCCGGGCGACCGCTCCTTCCAGACTCTCGCCCGGCTCCACAAAGCCCGCGATCAGACTGTAAAAATGGTGTCGGGCTCGGGCATTCTTTGCCAACAGCAGACGGTCGTCGCGACGGATGACCACAATCACGCAGGGCGCCAGCCGCGGGTACCAGGGAATGCCACAGGGTTCGCACCACTTGGCCCGCTCCCGGGGATGGAAGCCGGTTTCCTGACCGCATCGGCCACAAAAACGATGATCCCGCCACCATTGCCAAACCTGGAAGCCGGTGCTGAGCATCGCTGCCGGCGCCTGCTCGATAGTCAGTAGGGCGTCCCGGAGCGCCACGAGTTCGAGCCCCTGAGCCTCCGGGCTGTCGAGTTCAGTGACGTAGACCGTGACGCCGTCAAGGCTTCCCAGGGCCACCGAACGGCCGGTCTGGTGGCGCAAGCGAGGATCGCCGGCGGCCAGCAACCAGCCGTCATCCGGTTTGAGGATGTCGGTTCCGGACAGGGCCAGCACTCTGTCGCCCGGACGCGGTGCATCCGTAGTCCAGCCCGGACGCCAGTCGGAATGTGTGCTCGCCATCGTCGTTCCCCACCTGCCTGTTGAATGCATCTGGCTGAAATGTACCACAATGGGCAACGAGGCAAGTACGATCAGCGACTTTCCGCACCGTACTCAACCAAGTAAACTTGGCAGCTGTCTGATTCACCGGAGCAACACTTTATGCGACTTTACCAGGGCATTCGCAGCCTGATCCTGACCATTTTCCGCAAGATTCTCTTTCTGTGGGTCAGGACCGACGTTAGCGGCAACACCCTGGACGCCCTCGGTCTCGACCCGGACAAGCCGGTTTGCTATGTGTTACAGTACAGCTCCCTATCGAGCCGACTGGTGCTGGAGCAGGAGGTGATCCACGCCGGACTTCCCGGGGCCAGCGAGGCCCTCCCGGTGAAGAACGGGCCGGCCCACTCGTTCTTTTTTCTGTATCGGCGCACCGGAGGGGTGTTTCGTCGCCGCCAGACGCCGGTGCCCACCGCCGAATTTGAAGCCCTGATCCACTACGGCCTGGAAAACGCCGACCAGGACGTACAGATCGTACCGGTGTCGCTGTTCTGGGGACGCTCCCCGGACAAGGAGAAATCCCTGGTCAAGCTGCTGTTGTCAGACACCTGGTCGGTGGCCGGGCGCCTGCAGAAGCTGCTGATCATCATGGTGCATGGGCGCAATACCTATGTTCAGTTCAACCAGCCCCTGTCCCTGAAACAGGTGGTCGATGAGTACCGCCACTCGGAAGAGCGGGCCCAGCGCAAGCTTGCGCGCATTCTGAGGACCCACTTCCGGCGCGTGCGTCAGGCGGTACTGGGCCCCGACCTTTCCCATCGTCGCACTCTGGTTGGCGGTCTGGTCCGCACCCAGGCGGTCAAAGAGGCGATTCGCGAGACCGCCGCGAGGGACGAGATCCCTCCTGAGAAGGTGCGCGCCAAGGCCTGGAAGTACGCCGATGAAATTGCCGCAAGTATGTCCATTGTCACCATCCGGTTTCTGGAGGTGGTGCTCGCCTGGCTGTGGAACCGTATCTACAACGGCATCGCGATCAACAACATTCGCGTGGTCAAGGAAGTCGCCCAGGAAAACGCGGTGGTCTATGTCCCCTGCCACCGGTCCCATATCGACTACCTGCTGCTGTCCTACGTTTTGTATAAGAACGGCCTGATGCCGCCCCACATCGCGGCCGGCATCAACCTGAACATGCCCATTGTCGGCCCGATCCTGCGCCGCGGCGGTGCCTTTTTCATGCGCCGCAGCTTCAAGGACAACCCGCTCTACGCCACCGTGTTCAACGAATACATGCATGTGATGTTCTCCCGTGGCTATTCGGTGGAGTATTTCGTGGAGGGTGGCCGCAGCCGAACTGGGCGTATGCTGCAGCCCCGCCCGGGCATGCTGTCGATGACCGTGCGCAGCTTCCTGCGCGACCATCGCAAACCGATTGTGTTTGTGCCGGTGTACATCGGCTATGAAAAGGTCATGGAGGGGCGCTCCTACCTGGGCGAACTGCGCGGCAAGAAAAAGCAGAAAGAAAACGTGTTCGCCCTGGCCAAGACCGTGCGCAAACTCAGCAACTCCTTTGGCCGGGTAGCGGTGAATTTCGGCGAGGCCATCCACCTCAGTGATGTACTTGATGAAGTCCACGATAGCTGGCGCGACGAAGCCTACGACACCGAGTACCGGCCACCCTGGCTGAATCGGGCCGTGGATGAACTGGCCCTGAAAGTCGCCTCCAACATTAATGCTTCGGTGGCGGTGAATCCGATTGGCATGACGGCAACGGTGTTGCTGGGCACCGATCGCCTGGCCATGGATGAACATCAGCTGATTCGCCTGATGGACCAGTACGCCGGCCTGCTCAAAGCCTACCCCTATGCCGACACCGTGACCCTTCCGGAAGGCAGCGGCAAGGACTGGGTAGCCTACTGTGAGAACATGGGCCTGGTTGCCCGACAGCCGCAGAAACTGGGTGACATCATTGCCCTGGAAGGCAGTAACGCCACCCTGATGACCTATTACCGCAACAACATCCAGCACCTGTTCGCGCTGCCGTCGCTGATTGCCAGCCTGTTCGAGAACAAGGACTCTCTGCGGCGGGACAAGGTGGTGTTCCTGGCGAGCGTTGCGTACCCCTATCTGCAATCGGAGTTGTTCCTGAAGTACCAGGGCGACGAGGCCGACAAAGCCATTAACGACTGGATTGATGTGCTGATTGATCAGGGCCTGCTGGAAACCCTGGAAGATGACCGCATTGCCCGCCCGGAGGAAGGCACCGAAGAGATGCTGCGATTGCGGGTGCTGTCGCGCTTTATTATCCAGACTCTGGAGCGTTACCACATTGCCCTGGGTATCCTGCGCAAATACGGCTCGGGCAAGATCAGCGCAGCCGAACTGGAAGAACAGAGCACGCTGCTGGCCGAACGGATGTCGATTTTGTTCGGCCTGAACGCCCCGGAATTCTTTGATAAGAGTCTGTTCCGAAACTTCATCGCCAACCTGCAGAAAAACGGCGTCATCACCACCGAAGACAATGGCTTGATCTGCTACGGCGAGGGTCTGGAAGAGGTGGCCGAGGATGCCCGGCTGGTGTTGAGCGTGGAGAAGCGCCAAGCCATCCAGCAAGTCACCATGCTGGGCGCCTGAGAGCCTACCGGCGAAGGTCGCCTAGCGCGGCGGCAGGGCCTTGATCGAATAGACGTCGTAGCGGCTGCTTTTGCCCTCCACCCGGGTGGTCGGGTCGGGGCCGGCAATCGCCGGCGCCTTGCGAGGCCGTTTGACGACCACCCGGTAGCGTGCGGACGCCAGTGCCGCCGCCAGCAGCGCTTCGGAATCGTCGTCGTCACCGACCACCTTCTGAAACAGCTGCATTTCTTTTTTCACCAGGGCGGATTTATCCCGGTGCGGAAACATGGGGTCAAGATAGATCACGTCAGCGCCTTTGGTCTCGGCCTCCTGATCCGCCCCAGCTGTTGCCAGCCAGTCAATACTGCTGCCCTCGTGCAAGGTCATGCGCTCGACAATGGGCGCGCAATCCACGTTCAGCGCCGCCCGCGCCAAACCATCCGCCAGCAGCGCGTGAATCACCGGGTTGCGCTCGAACAGAGTGACCGTGCACCCCAACCCGGCCAGCACGAAAGCGTCTTGCCCAAGCCCAGCGGTGGCATCCAGCACGTTCAGGTTGGCACGGGTTTTGTGCAGCCCTACCGCCTTGGCCACCAACTGGCCGGCACCTCCGCCGTGCTCACGACGATAGCCCATCTTTCCGGTCACAAACTCGGCGCGCACCGGCCCCGGCGCCCCCTTGCCGGTCAACTGCAAACCCAGGCCCTGGTCGTCCAGAAACAGCAGGAGGCTGGGTTCACGCAGATCTTTGGGCCGGACCACCCCGAGATTCCTCAGCGACAGTGCGGCACTCAGAGCCTCGGCCTGCCCGGAATCACCCAGGGCACTGCGCCCGACGGCGAGATCGGTGAACGATGAGGAAGGAGGAACGTCTGAGGGCGTTGAGTCAGTCATTAAACCAGTATATCAATGCCCGCCAGCGGGGCGTCGTTACCAGACTCCTGGCCAGCGGCGGCCACCACCGCAAACGTGGACAGCGCCTGGGCCGTGGGCAGGGGCACGTCGTCGGCGCGAAAACGCTCCAGGCGGGCATCCTCGGCGGCCCGGCGCGCCTCAATACGACGTTCCAGGCTTTCTGCCGGTGTCCGCTCGATCACGACCCCGGAGCGCGCATCGGCCAGATCCCGACGGGCGTTGTCGAAGGTCTTTTCCGGTGAGGCTGCCGGCGCGCGAGCCGCATCGCTGCGCTCACGGACCGGGCTGTTGTTGCCGGTCTGGGTGCCGTAGTTAATGCCTGAATTGATACTGCCGATCATGACCCGATACCGCCGGTCCAAAAACGAAAGAGATGAGATTGAGTATGAAAGAATCGGCCACTGAAGAAAAGCACTTGATCAGTGATTAACCACTACTCGACCGCAGGCCGGCTTACTCACGTCCGGGCAGTTTTTTCCACGCCACTTCGTTGCGGATGTAGGCCGGTTGCGCCTGCTCGGCGGGCACCGACTGACCGTTTCTGAACCCGACTTCCGCCAGCTTCGCGACCCAGGCGGCACGCGGGGTCAGGGTTTCGTCCACCGTTTCGATCTGCTCGGACACTGCGTCCGGCATGTCTGCCCGGAAGGCCCAACCGCGACCGACGCCAACCCAAGAGCTGGCATCGCCTTCAAGTGTTACCTGTCCAGGCGGGCAGACCCGCTCCTCGCCCTGCAGCAGCGGCAGGCCATTCTGTATGGCGAAACAGCCCCAGTACACCTCACCCATGCGGGCATCGAAGGCCACAGCAATGTTGGTTTGGTCACCAACGTCCATGGACTCCAGCGCGCCCAGGGCTACCGCCGCCAGGGACGAGACCGGCACCACCGGTACGTTCAGCCCCCAGGCAAGGCCTTGGGCCACGCCGGTGGCAATACGGATGCCGGTGAACGAACCTGGGCCGCAGGCAAACGCCACGGCGTCGAGATCGCCCGGCGCGAGACCCGCGTCCGCCAACAGCTCCCGAACCATCGGCATCAGTAGTCTGGTGTGACCGCGTGGCGCCACTTCAAAGCGTTCGGAAAGCTCACCATCAACCAACAGGGCCGCCGAGCAGCCCTCTGATGACGTATCCAGTGCCAGGAGTTTCACAGACAGAACCGAGCCTCAGGTTGCAGAATGGACGTTACTTCAGCTTGGTCAGGATCTGGTCGCGGATGCTGTCGAGACTGCCGACACCCGCTACCTGAACGTACTTGGGAGCGGCATCCGGGGTCTCGGCTGCCCAGTCCTGGTAATAGCCAATCAACGGTGCGGTCTGATCGTGATAGATCTTCAGACGCTTGCGCACGGTTTCCTCTTTGTCGTCCTCACGCTGGACCAGAGGCTCACCGGTTTCGTCGTCCTGGCCTTCGGTCTTGGGCGGATCGTATTTCACGTGGTAGATCCGGCCACTGCCCTCGTGCACGCGGCGACCGGACAGACGGCTGACAATCTCTTCGTCATCGACGGAAATCTCGACCACGTAGTCGATGGCGATGCCCTGATCTTTCAGTGCTTCAGCCTGGGGAATGGTGCGCGGAAAGCCATCAAGCAGGAAGCCGTTTTTGCAATCCGGCTGCTGAATACGCTCCTCAATCAGCGCGATGATGATGTCGTCCGACACCAGACCGCCGGTGGCCATGACTTCTTTCACCTGAAGTCCCAGCTCGGATTCGGCCTTCACCGCAGCACGCAGCATGTCACCGGTGGAAATCTGGGGGATGTCGAAGCGTTCAGTAATGAACTGGGCCTGTGTCCCCTTACCGGCGCCTGGCGCGCCTAACATGATGATTCGCATAACGTTGTGCTCCCGTAACAGTCATTATCGTTGGAAAAGTTGCGGCAAAAACCAATGCCTTTGCGACAACCTCTCGGCGCCGAACCGCGCTCGGCCGGGATCGGAGCCTGCGCATTATACGAAGTCAGGCCCATGAGAGAAAGCCGACCTCCGTATCATGCACGGAAAAGGGGCACGGGGCCTTGCCTGTTGTGCGGGTCAGGATGACAGGGAGTTGGCCAGGGCGTCCAGATCCGGCGCCACCCGATCGATCTCTTTGTCCAGCTCGGCGACATTGGCCTCAGAGAGGCCAAGTTCGTTCAATAACGCCGGAATATCGTCGGTGTTGAATTCATCGCCGATACCACGGGGCTTCAGCAGCGCGTTAGCCAACCGGACCATGGCGACGTAGGTTTCATGGTCACCGTGGTACTCCGGATTCTGGTGCATGGCCGCCGCCTTCACTACCGCCTCCGGCAGCTGCCACAATTTGTGCAGTATGCCTCCGATGGCGCCGTGCCCCACGGCGAGTATCTGCTCCTCCCGGGTCTGACCGAACACCTGCCGCTCAAGGGAATGCATGCTGGCGTCGGGATTGGCCTGATGCAGGCTATTGAGCTCCTCAAACTCAGACGGGAACAGGTGTCCAACCAGCAGCAGACCAAAGTTGTGCAGCAGACCACACAGGTAGGCCAGGGCCTTGTCAGCCTTGCAGTGCACCGCCAGACTCTGGCTCAGGAAAGCGCTGTACAGAGAGTGGCGCCAGAAATTATCCATGCCCAGCGGTCCTTTGCGAGGCACATCAAACGCCCGCACCGAGGCGATCCCCAGGGCTATGTGGGCGACCCGGTCAAAGCCCAGCACCCGGGTGACGGCTTCCTGCACAGAGTGGATCTGGCCGGGGTAATTGAACAGCGCCGAGCGAGCGTAACGCATGATCTGGGCGGTCAGGCTAGGGTCCAGCTCGATCAGTTCCGCCAATTCCCGGGCCGTGGCCTCACTGTGCGCGCTAAGCCGGAGAATCCGTAGCGCCAAAGCCGGCATCGGCGGCAACCGGTACAGGCGCTGCAGCCGGTCAGCCACCTCGTCGAGGGTCAGAGCCCGACGGTCGCCGTTGCCCTGGCCCCGAATAACCAGATGGCCATGGCGCGCGCCTGCTGTCGCGAGCCGAAAATGCCGACCCTGAAGTTCGACAATCGCCTCGCCACTGCCACCGGTCAGTAGCAGCCGCTCCGCCTGCATGACGTCATCGTCAATCAACACCGGCAGATTGTAGGCACCACCAACAGGCGGCACAAAACCAGGATCGCAATCATCGAACAGGCGCATGGTCTGGCGCGTAGTCAGTGCCTGCAATTTGCGACCGGTGAGCAGTTGAACCGCTTCCATATCCAGGGCACTGTCGAACGGGTGAACCACCATGATGGCGCCCCCCGTATCGATCAGCACCGAGGCCTGGATGAAATCCGTGCGCGGCTGGTTAGACGCCGCCACGGCGGCCTCAAAATTAGCCGACGGCGTGATCGGCAACTCCATGCAGGGAATGCCCTTTCGAGCCAGAAACTGTTCCAGTCGCGCAGCGAGAGCCACCACTTACTCCTGTTACCTTGATCAGCGGCAGTGCGGCCACCGGTTTATTTTCGTCGTCGGCCTAGCCAGTGTTTCGCATGCCCGCAGCGATGCCTGCCATGGTGACCTTCAGCGCCCGCTCCACAAGATCCGGCACCTCACTCTGACCCTCGCTTTCCCGGTTCCGGCGCAGCAGCTCCGCCTGCAGGTAGTGCAGCGGGTCCGTGTAGGGATTGCGCACCCGCATGGAGTGGGCAAACACCGGCTCACTTTCCAGCAAGGCGGTCTGCTCTTTGAGCTCCAGCAAACGCTGGATACACCGCTGCAGCCGGTCCCTCAGGTCGGTGCCGAGGGCTTTCAGGTTTTCGTCGTCCAGCAGGGTCTGTTCATAGAAACTGGCAATGCGCAGATCCGATTTGGCCAAAACCATTTCCAGCATGTCGACATAGGTCCGGAAAAACGGCCAACCCTTCATCATTTCCCGCATCTGCGGCAGACGATGATCTTCCGCCGCGGCATCCAGCGCGACATCACTGCCAAGCCAGCTGGGCAGCATCAAACGCATCTGGGTCCAGGCGAAAATCCAGGGAATGGCACGCAGACTCTCCACTCCTCCGGTGGCTTTACGCCGCGCCGGGCGGCTACCCAGGGCCAGCTTGCCGAGCGCCTGCTCCGGCGTGACCTGCCGGAAGTAGGGAACAAAATCCGGGTTCTCCCGGACCACGTCCCGATAGGCTTTAAGCGACCGCTCGGTCAGCCAGTCCATGGTGCTGCGCCATTCCGGTTCCGGCTCGGGTGGCGGCGCCAGGGTCGCCTCGATCACCGCCGTCGTATAAAGCGTAAGACTCTGCACCGCGAGATCCGGCAGGCCGAATTTAAAGCGGATCATTTCGCCCTGCTCGGTAATCCGGAAACTGCCATTCACCGACCCCGGCGGCTGGGACAGGATCGCCCGGTTGGCCGGGCCGCCGCCCCGACCAACGGTACCACCCCGGCCGTGGAACAGAGTCAGATGAACACCGTACTGGCTGGCGATACGGGTCAGCTGTTCCTGGGCCTGATACTGGGCCCAGGCAGCCATCATCTGGCCGGCGTCCTTGGAGGAGTCGGAATAGCCAATCATGACTTCCTGCCGGCCCTGGCAGTACTCCCGGTACCAGTCCACCTGGTACAGGGCGGCCATGCTCTCTGGCGCACCCCTCAGGTCATCGAGGGTTTCGAACAGGGGCACCACCCGCATCGGGAATTTCATGCCGGACTCCCGCAGCAGCAGGATCACACTGAGCACGTCCGATGGCTTGCTGGCCATGGAAATCACGTAGGAACCCAGCGCCTGGGGCGTTTGCTGGGCCACCACTTCACAGGTGGCCAGCACTTCCTGAACGGGCTCTGAGGGTTCCCAGTTCCGGGGCACCAAAGGCCGCCGCCCCTGAAGTTCCTTCACCAGGAACGCCTGACGCTCGGCTTCCGACCAGGACAGATAGTCGCCCAGTCCCAGGTAATCGACCATCTCCGCCACCGCCTCGGCGTGCCGGGACGCCTCCTGACGGATGTCCAGCCGGATCAGTGGCAGGCCGAAGGTGTGGGCCCGGCGGATGGTGTCCAACAAGGGGCCATTGGCAATGGTTTCCAGACCGCAGTCCACCAGTGATCGATAGCAGAGTTCCAGTGGCGCGGTGAAATCCTCGTTCTCGAACAGGATGTCGGTGGCATCAGCGGCGTCACCATTGACGCCGGCTTCGGCCCAGTCACGCGTCTTGATCAGGCGTTCCCGCAATTCGGCCAGTACCTGCCGATACGGTTCGCGGGCATCGCCTACCCGCTCGCGCAGCTCATCGTTGGCCTGCCACATGGACAGTTCCGCCCGCAGTGCCTGAATGTCACGCAGATACAGATCGGCCGCCATCCAGCGACCGAGCAGGAACACCTTGAGGGTGACCTGGTGGGTGACGTTCGGATTGCCGTCCCGGTCGCCCCCCATCCAGGAGGCAATACGGATGGGTGAGGCCTGCAGTGGCAGTCCTCGGCCGGTGGCGTCGGACAGGGACGCATCCAGACTGCTGAGGAACCGCGGCAGCGCCTGCCACAGGCTGTTCTCGATCACGGCAAAGCCCCATTTGGCCTCGTCTACGGCCGTTGGGCGCTCGTGCCGGATTTCGTCGGTGTGCCAGGCTTCGGTAATCAAGCGCGACAGGCGATCAATCACTTCGTCCCGTTCCGCCGGCATCAGATCCTCATGATCAAGCCGGGTCAGGCAGGCCGACATTTCGTCGTACTTCATGATCAGGGTTCGACGCGCCACCTCGGTGGGGTGTGCGGTGAGCACGAACTCAATGCGAAGGTTCGACACCCGATCGTGCAGTTCGTCCGCAGAAACCCCGGAGTTTTGCAGGCGGTCAAAGACCTCGCTCAGGGACTCCACCATCAGGTCCGACTGATGGCCTTTTTTGCGGCGAATGCCGTGGTACTGCTCAGCAAGATTGGCGAGGTTCAGAAACTGGTTGAACGCACGGGTGACGGGCAGGAGTTCGTCGTCGCGGAGCTTGCCTAGCAGCTGCACAAGCCGTTGCCCGGACCCGCTCTCCTGGCGCCGATCAGCCTTGGCCGCGGCGCGGATCTCCTCGATCAGTTCGTAACAACCTTGGCCCGGGTAGCGCTGGATACTCTGACCCAGCAGCTCGCCCAGCATGCGTACATTCTCTCGAAGATCGGGATGAAGCTCAGTCACATTGACGTCCTTTTGAATTGACGGAGGCAAAGTAAACTTACGATACTAAGGAATAGTCAAAAAAGTCTATTGGCCATTGATGCCCATGGCCGCAAGGAGTTCTGATGAAAGTGACCGACCTGCCCAAGCACTGGGAATCCGAAAAAGAGCCCGTCGAACGGACTCATGACTACAACCTGCGCCTGCCGCTGGAAGACGCGGCCCGGATTGCGGCGCTGGCTGAGCTTTACCCGGATCGTACCGAGAGCGACATTCTCAACGACATGATTGGTGCGGCCCTGGACGATCTGGTGCGTCAGACCCCGCTAAAGGACCGACTCGAAACCAAGGACAAATAACCGTTTCCGGTAAGCTGGGATAAGGCGGAGGGGGGGCGCTTCTCGCTCCGGCTTGTCCGGGCGAGCGGTCTGGCGATCGGAGCGGCGATCGCCACTCCGAACTGGAAAATGCTGTGCGACCAGGCTCAGCGGGTCAGGCGACCGACTCGAGCTGGCGCGCTTTCAGGCGCTGGATATGCTTCTGGCTGAGGCTGACAAACTTCGGTGTCAGGCCTTGATCCTCATAGATTTCAAACCCATCCTCATCGTAGGCCACCACCTTGGTGCCCTCGACGTACGGAAAGCTGGTTTCCATCTCGTCCAGCGCGGCTGAAATCAGGTCGCGCATCAGATCCTGCGACGACTTCATCGGGTAGAGCGCGGCCAGTTTTTCCAGTCGCTTGTGATGCTGGTCGGACAACGCCAAAAAGTAGGCATCGCGGGTCAAACGACCACGAGCATGTTTGTCCCAGTAGCTGACCAGATCCTTAATTTTCATGGTGCCTTCACTCCTGCATCTTATTGATGGCGCACGGTGCACAACATCTGTGCAACCACAACTCGAAGTGTAGACGAAGCCGCGATCTCGGGAACCTGCTTAATGGTAACGGATTGTACCTACCGAACCCTTGCTATCAGCGCCCTGAGCTGCCCTTCTCCACACCCTTGACCGCTTGCCACACGGCCTCGAGGGCTTCCAGACTCTCCGTATCCATATCCCGTCTCTCCCGGGACAGGGTTTGTTCAATAGCCCGAAACCGACTGTCGAACTTATGGTTGGTACGTTTCAGCGCCTGCTCGGGATTCACTTTCATGAACCGTGCCAGATTAACGCAGGCAAACATCAGGTCGCCAAACTCGTCTTCCACCGCATCGTGTTCGCCGCTGCCGGACTCGGCCGCCTGCCAGGCTTCCTTCAGCTCATCGAGCTCTTCATGCAGTTTGTCGAACACCGGACCTATCTCAGACCAGTCAAAGCCATGACGGGCGGCGCGCTTTTGCAATTTCTCCGCCCGGGCCATGGCGGGCAGAGTCCGGGCAATACCGTCGAGGCGACTGACTGAGTCCTCCGAGGCCGGCGCCTGGGCCCGCTCCTCCGCCTTGATGCGCTCCCAGCTCTCCTTGATCCAGGCCTCGCTGGGCCGGTTATCCGGATCGATACGACTTTCCAGCGTGCCCTCTGGGAACACGTGAGGATGACGGCGCACCAATTTGCGGACCAGATTGTCGACCACAGCGTCAAAATCGAAATGCCCGTCTTCCTTGCCCATCTGGGCATAGAAAATCACCTGGAACAGCAAATCACCGAGCTCATCCTTCAGGTGCGGGTAATCTTCGCGCTCAATGGCGTCGGCCACCTCGTAGGCTTCTTCCAGGGTATGGGGCACGATGGTCCTGTAGGTCTGCTTGGTGTCCCAGGGGCAACCTATGGCCGGGTCCCGCAGCCGCGCCATCAGGGTTTTCAGGTCGTCAATGGAATAGCTCATCCGCGTTTGCGCCTTACATCGATGATATTGGGCAGGTTCCGAATCTGTGCCAGCAACCGGGCCAATTGCTCGAGGCTGGATATCTCCAGGGTCACCATCATGGTGGCGGTGTTGTCGTCCTTGTTCGAGAGGGTGTTCAACGCCAGCACATCACTCTTGGACGACGAGAGCACTTGGGTAATGTCCCGCAACAGACCGGAACGGTCATAGGCCTGAATCTCGATATCCACCGGGTAGACCGCAGCAGGCTGGCCACCCCAGCTCACCTCGATGATGCGGTTGGGCTCGAACTCGCGCAGGTTCAGGAAGGTAAGGCAGTCCTGCCGATGCACGGTGACCCCACGCCCAACGGTGATGTAGCCGCCAATCGGGTCCCCAGGTAGCGGCTTGCAGCACTTGGCCACCTGGGTCTTGAGCTTGCCGACCCCCTGGATCTGGATGTCGGTGGCGGTATCGTAGGGCTTCTGACGCTGGCCACTGAGTTTCAGGTCAAGCTGCTCGGACTTGGGTTCCAGCAGTTGCTGGGCGACGTTGGCCACGTGGGTCGGGCGCAGGTCCCCTGCCCCGATGGCGGCGAACATGTCCTCTGAACCGTGGTAATTCACCTTTTCCGCCAGCTCGTTCAGGTTGATGTCGTACAGCGACAGTCGCTTGAACTCGTCTTCAAGAATGGCGCGACCGTCCATGATGTTGCGGCCACGATCCTGCTGCTTGAACCAGTGCGTCACCTTAGCCCGGGCCCGTGAGGTCTGGACATACCCGAGACTCGGGTTGAGCCAGTCGCGACTCGGTGCCGGGTTGTTGGAGGTCAGAATGAAGATCTGGTCGCCGGTCTTGAGCGGGTACGTCAGCGGCACGATCCGGTTGTTCACCCGGGCACCGCGACAGGCGTGGCCGATCTCCGTGTGCACCCGGTAGGCGAAGTCGACCGGCGTTGCGCCCTGGGGCATATCCACCACGTGACCTTCCGGGGTGAACACATAGACCCGATCCGAGGCCACGTCCGATTTCAAGTGATCGGCCAGCCCGGACAGGTCGCCCAGGTCTTCCTGCCATTCCAGCACCTGCCGCAGCCAGTTGATCTTGGCATCGTACCCGGTGGACTTGTTGCTCTTGTCGGTGCCTTTGTACAGCCAATGAGCGCAGACGCCCAGTTCCGCCTCCTCGTGCATTGTCTGGGTGCGGATCTGCACCTCCATGACCTTGCCCTCAGGGCCGATCACCGCAGTGTGTAGAGACTGGTAGCCATTTTCCTTGGGGTTGGCGATGTAGTCGTCAAATTCATTGGGAATGTGGCGCCAGATGCCATGCACGATACCGAGTGCGGCGTAGCAGTCGCGCACGTCCGGCACCAGGATACGCACCGCCCGGACGTCGTAGACCTGGGAAAAGTCGATGCCCTTGCGGCGCATTTTCCGCCAGATGCTGTAAATATGTTTGGCCCGGCCGGACAGATCGCCCTTGATGCCCGAGGCTTCCAGCTCCCGCTGCAGGGTCTCGATCACCCTCTGGATGTAGCCATCCCGATCCAGCCGTTTCTCGTCGAGCAATTTGGCGATTTTCTTGTAGGCGGTCTCGTGCAGGTACCGGAAGGACAAGTCCTCCAGCTCCCACTTGATGTGACCAATACCCAGCCGGTGGGCCAGTGGCGCGTAGATATCGAACACTTCCCGGGCGACACGCATGCGCTTCTCGTCCGGCGCGTTCTTGACCGCCCGAATGGCACAGGTCCGTTCCGCCAGCTTGATCAGGGCCACCCGCACGTCATCAATCATGGTGACCAGCATCTTGCGGACGTTGTCCAGCTGGCCCTCGCTCTGCCCAAGCACGTTGCCTTTCAGGGGGTGATGGATCGAGGAGATCGCCGCCATCTGCTGGACGCCGTTGATCAGCCCGGCAATTTCGTCGCCGAATTCCTTGCGGATGTCTTCCAGCGGAACCCGCTCCTCGCGGACAGCGCGGTACAGGATCGCCGCCACCAGACTGGCCTGGTCCAAATGCAGTTCCGCCAGCACCTGGGCCATTTCAATCCCGATCCGGAAACTGCTCGAGCCCGGCGCCCACAGCCGGTCCTCGCGAAACGCCTGCAAATCAATTTCTGCGGCCTTCTCGCAGGCGCGACGAAACTGGTCGACATCGTCGAGCTGGGTCTGGGAGGTGATCTGGTCGACCCAACGTTCGATATCGACTTCACCATCGCCGGTTACGGCATAATCTTCGCGAACTTTTACCATAGCGGACTTTCTGCTCTGGGTTATTGCCTTCCACCATCCCTGTGGCGGGGGCCAATCCGTCAGCCGGAATCCCGCTCAAACAGAGCAATGGATTCCACATGGGTTGTGTGCGGGAACATGTCCATCACACCGGCGCGCACCAGCCGATATCCGTTGCGCACCATCACACCGGCGTCCCGGGCCAGAGTCGCCGGATTACATGAAACATAGACGATTCTGTTGGCCCCGAACGCGGTCAGGTATTTACAGATTTCCTCCGCCCCCGACCGGGGTGGATCGATCAGGATCTTGTCAAAACCCTCTTTGGCCCAGCTCTGACCGGTGAAATCACCGTGCAGATCGGCGCCGTGAAAGGCGACATTGTCCAGACCGTTCAGGGCCGCATTTTCCCGACCCCGAACCACCATGGCATCATCGCCTTCAACGCCGACCACCTGCCCCCCCTTGCGCGCCAGCGGCAAGGTGAAGTTGCCCAGACCGCAGAACAGGTCCAGCACCCGCTCACCGGGTTGCACGTCGAGCCAGTCGACGGCGCGGTGCACCATGGTGCGGTTGATACCGGCGTTGACCTGGGTGAAATCCATCGGATGGAATTTCATGGTCAGGTCGAATTCTTCCAGCCGGTAACTCAGGCGCTCATCGCCTGGCCCGGCGGACTCCGGCCAGATCCGGTGTACCGTGTCCGGGCCCTTGGGCTGAAGATAGATATGCAAGTCGTGGGCCTGACCGAACGCAATCAGTTTCGCCCGATCGCCCTCGCTCAGGTCGTCCATGTTGCGGAACACCATCACTGCCTCGTCATCACCACAGGCCACCTCAACCTGGGGAATGCGATTGTAGGCGTCCAGGTCATGCAGCAACTCGCGCAGCGGCATGATGCGCTCGCCAATGCGCGGATCCAGTACCACGCACTGGTCGATGTCGGTCAGAAAGCTGTTGCGCTTTTCCCGAAACCCCACCAGCACGGACTCCCGGGCCGGCACGTAGCGCACCCCCAGCCGTGCCTTACGGCGATAGCCCAGGCTGTGTTCGGAACGCATGGGCGCGCCCCACTGCTCCGGCTCGATGCCTCCAAAGTGGGCAAAATGCTCGCGCAGTGTGTCTTCTTTGAACTGGATTTGGGCATCACCACTCATGTGCTGCAGACTGCAGCCGCCACACAGATCGGCGAAGTCGCAGGGTGGGGTCTGGCGCGCCGGAACGCTTTCCAGAACCTCAAGGGTGCGCAGCTCGTCGAATTTGCTGCGGGTACCCACCATCTTGGCCATGACGGTTTCACCCGGCAGGGCACCGTCAACAAACTGGGTCTTGCCGTCCTGGCGGGCGATACCCCGGCCGTCATGACTCAGTTTCTCAATATCACAGCGCACGGGCTCTTTGGGCAGAGCCTTCCGGCGTCGTCTACTCATACTGACTACTCTTGATAAAAAATCCGGTTCAGGCGCCGGGGAAGACGCCGGTGGACAGGTAGCGGTCGCCACGGTCGCAAATGATGGCAACAATCACCGCGTTTTCAACCTGGGCGGACAGTCTCAGGGCTGCGGCTATGGAGCCACCGGACGACACACCGCAAAATATGCCTTCTTCTGAGGCCAGGGCGCGCATGGTGTTTTCGGCCTCTTCCTGACCGATGTCCAGCACCTCGTCGACCCGGGCCGCATCGTAGATTTTCGGCAGGTACGCCTCGGGCCAGCGCCGGATACCTGGAATCGATGCGCCCTCTTTTGGCTGCAAACCGATGATCCGGATATCCGGATTGCGCTCCTTCAGGTAGCGGGACACGCCCATAATCGTCCCCGTGGTGCCCATGGAGCTGACAAAGTGCGTCACTCGACCTTCCGTCTGCGCCCAGATCTCAGGCCCGGTGGTGCGGTAATGGGCCAACGGGTTGTCGAGATTACTGAACTGGTCCAGCACCTTGCCCTTGCCTTCGCTTTCCATTTTCAATGCCAGGTCACGGGCGGTTTCCATGCCCTCTTCCTTACTGACGGTCACGATCTCGGCACCGTAGGCGCGCATGGAGGCTCGCCGCTCTTCGCTCATGTTCGCTGGCATGATCAATACCATGCGATACCCCTTGATGGCCGCCGCCATGGCCAGGGCGATGCCGGTGTTACCACTGGTGGCTTCGATCAAAGTGTCACCGGGCTGTATTTCACCGCGCCGCTCCGCCTCCTGAATCATGCTCACAGCGGGGCGGTCTTTTACCGAGCCGGCCGGGTTATTGCCCTCCAGCTTGGCCAGGACGACGTTGGACGTCTCGCCCGGCAACCGTTGCAGGCGAACCAGGGGGGTATGCCCGACATAATCTTCAATGGTGGGGAAATTCATATCATTACCCTGTGGTACACTTTTGCGATCGCATGATACGCGTTATGGCCGCCGTCTCCCAATACAGCTTCTCGCTATATCCATGACCAGTGGCTATAACCAAATCGACTTTTTCGATGGCGCTGGGACTGATACCTCAGTCATTCGCCTCCGGATCATCTATTCTGACAAGGACGTAGCCCCGTCGTTACAGCGCGGGGCCAGAGCATTCATTCAGGAACCGGGTATGCGACGCTGGGGCATTCGCAAAAAAGTATTGGTGGTGACCCTGATCCCCACCCTGTTGACCACCCTCATGCTGGGTCTGTTTTTCACCTACAGCTGGGTGAACAACATTGAAAGCTTGCTGCGGGATCGGGGTGAGTCCCTGTCCCGGCAACTGGCGGCGGGTTCGGAGTACGGCCTGTTCACCGCCAATCGCAGCCTGCTCAGCAGCCTCTCCAACGCCCTGCTGGAAGAGCAGGACGTCCGCTCCATTACCTTCTTCGACAGCAATGGCGCACGTCTGCTGCACACTGGCCCGGGCAGTTCCGACGCCATCACCGACACTGACCTCCAGGCGAGCAGCGCGACCCGGATTCACCGGAAGGACAGCACCCGGTTTGTCACCCCGGTGGCGTTGCAGGACCTGATGATCGAAACCGTCCTCGATCCCGACGTGCGCGCCTCCATGGCCCAGCCTCAACCGCCCCTGGGCTGGGTGGCCGTGGAGATGTCCCACGTACGCACCGAAAAAGAAACCTACAAGGCGCTGCTGATCTCGCTGCTGCTGGTACTGGCCGGGGTAACCCTGAGCCTGCTGGTAGCACTGCGTCTGAGCCGGGCCTTTACCGACCCGGTGTTCGAACTCAATGGCGCTGTGGCCAAACTGAAAGAAGGCAAACTGGATACCCGGGTATTCACCAAGGCCGGTCCGGAGTTCGAGCAGCTGGAATCGGGTCTGAACGCCATGGCCGAAGAGCTGAGCAAGGCCCAGGCCGAGATGCAGCAGAACATCGACCAGGCCACCGAGGATCTTCGGGAAACCCTGGAAACCATCGAGATCCAGAACATCGAACTGGACTTCGCGCGCAAGGAGGCCCTGGAGGCCAGCCGGATCAAGTCGGAATTCCTGGCCAACATGTCCCATGAGATCCGCACACCTCTGAACGGCATCATCGGGTTTACCGAGCTGCTGCTGAAGAGTCCGCTGCCGAGACAGCAGCGGGACCATCTCAGCACCATTCGCAAATCGTCGGAAATCCTGCTGACCATCATCAACGATATCCTGGATTTCTCGAAGATCGAAGCCGGCAAACTGATACTCGATCGGGTGCCGTTCCAGCTCCGGGACATAGTCGAGGAAGTGATGGTGATGCTGGCGCCCGCCGCCCACGCCAAGAACCTCGACCTGGTACCGCTGGTCTACAACGACGTGCCGGACAACGTCATGGGTGACCCGTTGCGGGTCAAGCAGGTGATTACCAACCTGGTCAATAACGCCATCAAATTCACCCAGACTGGTGAGGTGGTGCTGCGCGCCAGCCTCGAAGAAGAGGCCGCCGACAGCAACAAGGTCACCCTTCGGCTGAGCATCAGCGACTCTGGCGTTGGTCTGTCCCGCGCACAGCAACAATCACTGTTCAACGCCTTCAGTCAGGCGGATGCGTCCACCGCGCGCCAGTACGGCGGTACCGGCCTTGGGCTGGCGATCTCCAAGCGTCTGGTCGAGGAGATGGGCGGCAAGATCGGTCTCGAGAGCGAACTGGGCAAGGGCTCCACGTTCTGGTTTACCCTCACCTCGGAATTGTCCACCGGGGGCGAAGCGGCGGCACCCCGGGATTCGCTGCGCGGCGAGCGCGTCATTTATCTGGAGCAGCAGAAAACCACCGGTCTGGCCGTGGAGCATCTGCTTAGGGACTGGGGCATGACGGTGGACCGGGTCGGTTCTCCCGGTGCCATGCAGGAACAGATTGAAGAAGCGCAGAAGAGCCAGGCCGGTTATGCCATGGCCATCGTCGGTATCACCCGGCACCTGCTCAACTCCAGCCAGTACTGCTCGCTGATCCGGACCCTGGAAATCGAACGGGACTGCCGCACGCTGTTGCTCACCCCCACCTTGGAAACCCACGACACACCACTGTCTGGCCTGGCCAGCGGACACCTGACCAAACCCGTATGCCGCGGCCCGTTCTACGATGAGCTTCTGCTGCTGGTGCATGGCATCAATTCCGGCGGAGTGATGGCATTGGACTACGACAACCGGACTCAGTCATTGCCCGCACCCAATGTACCCCGAGTGCTGGCGGTGGACGACAACGACGCCAACCTGAAGCTTGTGATGACCCTGCTGAAAGATTGTCGGATCGAGGCCGAGGGCGCTTCCAGCGGCTTTGAGGCCCTGAGCAAAGCGCGGCAGAAGCCGTTCGACCTGGTGTTCATGGATCTCCAAATGCCGGGCATGGACGGCGTGGAAACCACCGCGCGCCTGCGGGACATGGACCAGGGAACCCATCGCACCCCGATCATTGCCCTGACCGCCCACGCCCTGGCGGACGAACAGGACCGCCTGATCCAGCAAGGCTTCGATGGTTACATGCCCAAACCGATCAGCAGCGCCCAATTGATCAGCATCATTCGCGATTACACCGGCTATGAGGGCGTCGCTTCCTCCTCAGGCGGTCAGGTACCGGTACCAGAAATCCGGGATACCCGGCGAGCCATGCGACCATCGGCGCGCAAGATGCAACAGGAATGCGTGAGTATTCAGGAGAGCGTTCAGCTGGCCGCTGGCAAGGCGGACCTGGCGGAAGAGCTGTTCAGCATGCTGCTGGAGCAGATTCAGAGCGACCAGGCGAAAGTGGAAGAGCTGTGGCACCAGGGCGACCTGGACGGCCTTCTGGAATGCGTGCATAAACTGCACGGCGCCACCCGCTATTGCGGTGTGCCGGAGCTTCGTGCCGCCGCCAACCGTCTGGAAACGGCCCTGAAATGCTCAGCGCCCGATCTGGACCACCACAAGGATCAGCTGGTTACCGCCATGGAACGCCTGCAGATGTGGAGCGACGAGACCGACTGGCAGGCCCTGTTCCGGGCCCAGCCCCAGCCCACCGAAACTAGCTGAGGGGACGGGGCGACCCAGCCCTCTTACCTTTAGCCTCGAGCCCGGTCCAGAATCGCCTTCATGTCGCGCACTGCCTCTTTCAGGCCGGTGAACACGGCGCGGGCGATGATGGCGTGACCAATGTTCAGTTCGTTGATGCCGGGAATCGCTGCCACCCGCTCGGTGTTGTGGTAGTGCAGACCGTGGCCAGCGTTCACGATCAGCCCCTTCTTGCGGGCATACGCCACGGCGGACGCGATAGTCTGAAACGCGGCTTCGGCTTCTTCGGCGGTTTTGGCTTCCGCGTATTCACCGGTGTGCAGTTCGATCACCGGGGCGCCGCAACGAACTGCGGCGTCAATCTGGCTCTGGGCTGGATCGATGAACAGGGACACTTCCGCGCCGATCTGCGCCAGCCGTTCGCACGCTTTGGCGACACGGGCTTCTTGGCCTTCCACGTCGAGCCCGCCTTCGGTGGTCAGCTCCTCGCGCTTCTCCGGCACCAGGCAGACGCACTCCGGCCGCACCTGTTCGGCAAAGGCCAGCATGGCGTCGGTAACCGCCATCTCCAGGTTCATCTTGGTCTGCAGGGTTTCCCGCAGCAGCAGGACATCGCGATCCTGAATGTGGCGCCGATCCTCTCGGGGGTGGATGGTGATACCGTCGGCCCCAGCTTCCTCTGCCACCAGCGCAGCCTGGACCGGATCCGGGTAGCGAGTGCCACGGGCCTGACGCAGGGTGGCCACGTGATCGATATTGACGCCGAGTAATACTCTAGGATTCATTCCGTTCTCCCCGAAGGTGACTGAAAAGACTGCGACTGTGGAGCGGGCGCCCCTGCAGCAAATGATCGGTTAACGCTCGCATCACACGTTTCGCCGCGCGCCGGCTGGACTCCGACTCCAGATCGCCGTTCGCCAGCGCCAATAGTACGTCCCCCGGCAGCCGGTGGATCCGGGTCCCCGGACCGGGCTGGGCAACCACGCCCTGCTCCGGGTCGTAACAATATTGGTGACCCGGCTGCACCGGTTGTCCGGTGTCGGTGGCCAGATCCCAGGCGAAATCAAACCCCAGCTCGGCCGCAAAGACCCGTTCGAAGCGCCGCAACACCGGCTCTATATCGTTGGTCTCAGCAAGCTCGGTGAGAGCATCGATGTAAGCGGCAAACAAGGCGGGATAGGGATCGGCCGCGGGCAACACCCGTTGCAGAAGCTCATTCAGATAAAGACCGCTGTATAAGGATGCGGTGCGTTTAAGGGTTGGCCCGATGCGGGTCTCGACGTGGGTCAGGGTCTTCAGATCACCCCGCCCACTCCAGTCCAGCAACAGCGGTTGAAACGGCTGCAGCTGGGCCTTTAGCGGGCTTTTGGCGCTGCTGCCACCGCGGGCGATCACCGTCATACGACCGTGATTCAGGGTGAAAACATCCACCATGAGACTGGTTTCCCGCCAGGCCCGACGATGAATCACGTACGCGGGCTCCTGCTGCTCCGGGCCCTTCATCGCTGCCTCAGCCGTCGTTCATGCCCAGGCTTTTCAGAGCCCGGTCACTGTCTGCCCAACCGCGTTTGACCTTAACCCAGAGCCGCAGCATGATCTTGCTGTCGAACAACCGCTCCATGTCGGTCCTGGCTTCCTGGCCAATGCGGCGCATGCGCTCACCCTTGTCACCGATCATGATCTTCTTCTGACCTTCACGCTCCACCAGAATCAGCGCGGATATATGCAGGGTCTTGCCGTCCCGCTTGAATTCCTCGATCTCCACCGCCACCGAGTAAGGCAGCTCGGCACCCAACTGGCGGGTGATTTTTTCCCGCACAATCTCGGAGGCCAGAAAGCGCTCACTGCGATCGGTAATCTGGTCATCGGGATAAAAATGCACGCTCTGGGGCAGAAAGCGGCCAACGGCCTCTTCCAGCGGCTCCAGATTGTTTTCCTTCAACGCCGACAGCGGAATAATCTCCGCAAAATCCCGCTTCTTGGACAGCATGTCCAGGTGCGGCAGCAGGGTTTCCCGCTTCTCGATCTTGTCGACCTTGTTGACCGCCAGGATCACCGGGCACTTCAGCTTGGACAGCTTCTCAAGCACCAGCTCGTCGGCGGTGGTCCAGGACAGCTGATCGACCACAAAGACCACCACATCGACATCGATCAGCGCCGACGTCGCCGCCTTGTTCATGTAGCGGTTCAGGGCCCTGGGCTCTTCTTCGTGCATACCCGGGGTGTCGACATAGATGGCCTGGACCGGGCCAATGCTCTTGATGCCGAGGACCTGATGCCGAGTGGTTTGCGGCTTGCGCGAGGTAATGCTGAGTTTCTGACCCAGGATATGGTTCAGCAATGTGGATTTACCCACATTGGGGCGACCAACGATCGCCACAAACCCGCAACGGCTGTCCGGGTTTTCCGGTTGGGTAATGTCATTCATTACTGTGTCTCCACGCCCAATTCTTTCAGGGCGTTTCGGGCTGCCTGCTGCTCAGCCACGCGTCGGCTGCTGCCGGTTCCGGAGGTTTTCCGGTCGAGTGACGGAAGTGCGCAGGTAACATGGAATGTCTGGTTGTGAGCTTCGCCGTCCACAGAAATGACGTCGTACTGCGGCAACGGAAACTGCCGGGACTGCAGGTATTCCTGCAGCCGGGTCTTCGGATCCTTCTGGGTGTCCTGCAGATCCAGGTTTTGCAGGCGCTGATCAAACCACTGCAGCACTTTTTCCCGACAGGTGTGAAAATCGCTGTCGAGGTAGATGGCACCAATGATCGACTCCACGGCGTCGGCGAGAATCGATTCGCGGCGAAAACCGCCGCTCTTGAGTTCGCCCGAGCCCAGGCGCAGGTAGCTGCCAAGATCAAACTCGCGACCGATCTCGGCCAGGGTGACCCCCTTTACCATGCGAGCACGGAGCCGGCTCAACTGGCCTTCCCGGGCTTTCTCAAAATGCAGGAACAGGTATTCGGCGATCACCATGTTCACGATGGAATCGCCAAGAAACTCCAGGCGTTCGTTGTTCTGATTGCCAAAGCTCCGGTGGGTAAGCGCCAGCAGTAGCCGCTCCGGCGTTTTAAACTGATAGCCAATGCGGCGCTGTAGCTGATCGAGGTCTGGTTGCGAACTCACTTGCCCTTCATCTCGTATGCGTGCTGAAAATGTACGACTGTATCGACGTTACTGAACAGATCGTTGCGAACTTCGTAGTCCACAAGGATCATCACGGTATCCCCATCCTTCTCAACGGTGATGTTTTTGGCATCGAACCCGCGAATGCTGTTGACGCTCAGGCGCTTGTTAATCAGGGTGCGGATCTGAGCCGGTCCCATGGTGGACAACCCGTCGGTGCCGTCCAGGCTTTCCAGGGCTTCCTGGATGGTGATGTCATCGAGGTAAACCGGGCCCAGTTTAAGCGCCAGGGTAAGCAGGCCACCGAAGAACAGCACCATGATGAGCATGGTCAGGCCCGAGGCACCGCCCTGCCGGTTAAGGGTGGAGAGACTGTTTTTCTTCATTATGACTAGACTCCAGATTAGTCGGAATTACTCGATACCGCCCACACGGTCAAAGGATGGCAGACTGGTAAGCGATTTCCAGTGCATCCAGATACCGAAGGCCTTCCCCACCACCAGCTCGTCCGGGACCATGCCCCAGTAACGGCTGTCATTGCTGTTGTCGCGATTGTCGCCCATCACAAAGTAGCTGTCCTCGGGCACCACCCATTCCCCTTCGCCGCTGGCACCGGGCCGGCCCATGGTCAGGAAAATGTCGTGCTCAATATCGCCGAGTACCTCTCGGCGCAGTTCCACCGGCGGCAGTCGGGCCACAAACCGACTCTCGACCTGTTCACCGTTGATGAACAGCTGCTTGTTGCGATAGCGGATACGGTCGCCGGGCATGCCCACGACCCGCTTTATGTAATTGGTTTGGCCGTCTTTCGGAAAACGGAACACCATCACGTCGCCCCGCTCCGGATCACCGACCTCAAGCACCTTGGTACCGGCCACCGGCAGGCGCAGGCCATAGGCGTATTTGTTGACCAGGATGAAGTCACCAACCTCCAGGGTCGGCAGCATGGAACCGGACGGGATCTGGAACGGCTCAACCAGGAACGAGCGCAACACCAGCACAATGGCCAGCACTGGAAAAAACGACCGGCTGAGGTCCACCAGGTAGGGTTCTTTGGGTTCGTCGTCCTCGCTGACCTCGCCATCACCGGCGCCCGCACCGGAGGCCTGGCCGCTGGCACGGGCCGCAGCCAGACGCCGCTCCCGCAAAAACAGTTTGTCCGCCAGCCAGATCAGACCCGTCGCAAAGGTCAGAACTACCAGAACCAGGGGAAAATCAATATCCATCCAGGTGCCTTCTATTTATCCACTTGCAACACGGCCAGAAACGCTTCCTGAGGCACCTCGACATTTCCCAGCTGCTTCATTCGTTTCTTACCCTCTTTCTGCTTCTGAAGCAGCTTCTTCTTCCGGCTCACGTCGCCACCGTAACACTTGGCGGTGACGTTTTTGCGCAGTGCCTTAACGGTCACCCGCGCCACCACATGGGTGCCAATGGCAGCCTGGATGGCAATATCAAACATCTGTCGGGGGATCAGCTCTTTCATCTTGTCGATCAGCTGACGCCCCTTGTAATGGGCCTGTTCCTTATGAACGATCAGAGCCAGGGCATCCACCCGCTCACCATTGATCAGCACGTCCAGACGCACCAGGTTGGCCGGCTGGAAGCGTACGAAATGGTAGTCCAGAGAAGCGAAACCGCGGCTGGCCGACTTGATGCGATCAAAGAAATCCATCACCACTTCCGCCATCGGCAGCTCGTAGGTCAGCTGCACCTGGGTCGACATGAAGTGCATGTTTTTCTGCACGCCGCGTTTTTCTTCACACAACGCGATCACGTTACCCAGATGCTCCTGGGGCACCAGGATGCTGGCTTCCACAATCGGCTCGCGCATTTCCTCAATGGAACCGACATCGGGCAGCCGCGACGGGTTATCAACCCCCAGAGTCTCGTTCTGCTTGGTAACCACCTCGTAGATAACCGTGGGCGCGGTGGTGATCAGATCAATGCCGTATTCCCGCTCCAGGCGCTCCTGGATGATTTCCATGTGCAGCATGCCCAGGAAGCCACAGCGGAACCCGAAACCAAGGGCGTCGGAATTTTCCGGCTCGAAAAACAGCGAGGCGTCGTTCAGGGTCAGTTTTTCCAGGGCATCGCGGAAGTCGTCGTAATCGTCGGCACTGACCGGGAACAGACCGGCATAGACCTGGGGCTTCACCTTTTTGAAGCCCGGCAGCATCTTGGTGTCCTCAGCGAACTTCTGATGCACGATGGTGTCACCCACCGGGGCGCCGTGGATGTCCTTAATGCCTGCGACCACAAAGCCGACGTCGCCGGATTCGAGGATGTCGGTGTCTTTCGGCTTGGGATTAAAGATACCGACCTTATCCGCATTCCAGGACTTGCCGGTGGACTTGATGACGATCTTGTCACCCTTTCTCAGGGTGCCTTCGGTGACTCGCACCAGGGAGACCACGCCAAGGTAGTTGTCGAACCAGGAATCAATGATCAAAGCTTGCAGGGGCGCATCGCGGTCGCCTTTGGGCGGCGGGATGCGGCGAATCAGGTCTTCCAGCACATCTTCGACACCGATACCGCTCTTGGCACTGCAGCGCACTGCGTCCGACGCCTCAATACCGATGATGTCCTCGATCTCGGCCGCCACACGCTCGGGCTCGGCCTGGGGCAGGTCCATCTTGTTCAGAACCGGCACCACTTCCAGCCCCTGCTCGATGGCGGTATAGCAGTTGGCCACGGACTGGGCTTCCACACCCTGACCGGCATCCACCACCAGCAGCGCGCCTTCGCAGGCATACAGCGAGCGGGATACCTCATAGGAGAAGTCGACGTGGCCCGGGGTGTCGATGAAATTCAGTTTGTACTCGTGGCCGTCCTTCGCCTTGTAGTTGAGCGTGACACTCTGGGCCTTGATGGTGATTCCCCGCTCCCGTTCCAGATCCATGGAATCCAGAACCTGCTCGGCCATTTCCCGATCGGTCAGGCCACCACAGACCTGAATGAAGCGGTCTGCAAGGGTGGATTTACCGTGGTCAATGTGGGCGATGATGGAGAAGTTACGGATTCGGCTCAGTTCAGTCACAGACAATAAGTACTCGTATCAGACGAAGGGTTGAGCCCGGACGGGCCGGTGCCGGGGTCCAGGGACGCCGTGATTTTACCGGTTACCGGCCGCTATTGCCATGATCAGGACATCAGTGGCTTCTCATACTGGCGAATCAGGAAGCCGATCAGGGCATCCTCGTCGAGCGGGTAGCTGAACAGGTTGCCCTGGCATTGAGCGCAGCCTGCGGACTTGAGGAACGCCAGTTGCTGCGGGGTTTCCACGCCTTCGGCCACCACGGTCAGGTGCAGCTTGCGAGCGAGGGCGATGACCGCCGACGCTACGTCGGTGGCGCTGACGTTGTAGGGAATATCGCGAATGAAGCGATGGTCGATCTTGATCACATCCAGCGGCAACTGCTGCAGTGCGACCAGGGAACAGGAGCCGGTCCCGAAGTCGTCGAGAATCAGGCACACGCCCAGATCATGCAGCGCCACCAGCAGTTCACGCAGCGCCCGGGGATCCTCGTTCAGCAGCTCGGCCGGCATTTCCAGCTCAAGCCGCTCGGGCGACACTCCGGTTTCGGTAATGACCTGGCGGATCATGTCGAGGAAGCCGGCGTCGGTGAGCTGTCGCACCGACAGATTAATGGCCATTTTCAGCGACTCAAACCCGGCCCGCTCCAGCGCCTGCACCTGAATGCAGGCCTGGCGCAGGGCCAGCTCTCCCAGTCGCAGAATCAGGCCGGTTTCTTCCGCCAGGCCAATGAACTGCTGGGCCGACACCAACCCCTTTTCCGGATGGTGCCAGCGCAGGAACGCCTCGACACCGATCACCCGCTGGGTCACCAGGTCCACTTTCGGCTGGTAATGCAGCACGAAGCGATCGCCTTCCAGGGCGGTGGCCAGCTCTTCCTGCTGCAACAATCGGCGGGCGGCCTGGATATTCATGGCCGGGGTAAAGAACTGGTAGGTGTTCCGACCCAGCTCCTTGGCGCGATACATGGCGAGGTCGGCGTACTTCATCAGGGTGCCGGAATCCTCGCTGTCCTGCGGAATCATGGTAATCCCGATACTGACTGTGATCCCCACCTCGTGTTCGTTGAGCCGCACTCGCTGACACAGGCGATGCAATATCGTTTCCGCCACCTTGCTGGCCGCCTCGGCCTCGCCGATGCGCGACAGCAGCACCACAAACTCGTCGCCCCCCAGCCTGGCCACGGAATCTTCTTCGCGCACGCAGGCTTGCAGCCACGTCGCCACCTGGCACAGCAACTCGTCGCCAGCATCGTGACCAAGAGTGTCGTTGATCCGCTTGAAGCCATCGAGATCCAGGAACATCAGCGCTGCCGGCTCGCCACTTCGGCGACTCCGACGCACGGCGTGGTCCAGCCGATCCCGGAACAACTGTCGGTTCGCCAGGCCGGTCAGCGGATCGTAGAACGCCAAACGGTGCAATTCGGTCTGGGCGGCCTTCAGCTGGGTCAGATCCCGCAGGCTCAGCACCACGCCATTCACCCCGGGCACGGACAGCATGCCAGTAAAGGTGCCTTCCATATCCCGCCAGCGGCCATCGACATCCCGAATGCGCGCCCGGATGACCGGCTGCTGCCCGGACACATTCACCGCATCCACGAAGCCCTGCTTCAGCTTGGGCCAGTCATCGATGTGCACCAGGGACTTCAGGGACAGGGACGGCACCTCGCCCGGTTCGAACCCGAGAATCTCGTAGCTCGACGGGCTGGCGTAGGTTGCCTGACCGCTTCGATCCATTACCAGGGTCACGTTGGCCGCGCCCTCGGTGATGGCCCGGTAGCGACCGGCACTGATCTGGGCCATCAGGCGCGAACGGATCAGCGCCAGCACAAACAGGAACAGCAGAAGGCTGATGACAATGCCGCTGCCGAGCACAATGGGGGGACGCGGGTCGGATGCGAGGAAATCAAACGCCGGAGTGGATCGGGTCTGCAACAACCACTCTCGGCCACCGGCGTTCAGGGTCTGGCTCATCTGGAAGCTGAAGTCATTGTCGAGGGAGCCGAGATTCGAGCCGTACATCAGAGTATCCCGGCTGATCGTGCCGGCATCGTAGATACGGACATCGAGGAACGGCGAGATAAGACCAACGATGCCATCAATCAGATGGTTCATGCGGAAGGCGCTGAACACATAGCCTGCCAGCATCATTCGGCGCTCGGTTCTGAGTTCCGGCACCTCGCCCCCCTGGAAGACCGGGTAGTACATCAGGAAGCTGGCCTGATCTTCGGCGACCTCTTCCTGGATCAGCACCAGCTTGGCCGTGGCGGCGGGCCGGGCCTCGTCTCTCGCCAGCTCCATGGCAAGGCGATGGTCAGGATCACTGAAGGCATCGTAACCCAGCGCCCGCTGGTTGCGATCGGTGCCGGGCTCCAGATACACCATCGGATAATAGTAGGGGCCGGTGCCCAGCGGTTTGACCAGGTAATCGTAGACACCTTCGGCACGTACGGACGCAATGTGATCGGCCATCTGCCGAACCCCGAGACGCTGGACATAGCCAATGCCCTGGATACCGGGGTAATAGCGATCTATATCGACTTTATCGATGTACACCCGCCACTCGTCTCGGGACACATCACCGGCGACGGAAAACAGACCCGCGCTACCGGCGAGTACCTGTTCGTAGTTGAGCAGACGCTCCTCAATAGCCGTTTTGAGCTGAAGGGACTGGGTTCGGAAACGGGCCTCGGTGCGATCATCCACCAGATGGATGGATACCTGCCAGAGCAGCAGGGTAACAACCAGCACCACCGCAAACACCAGCCACGCAATCCACGCATGCCGGAATTGCAACAACTGGCGCAGGGGAAGATCCTTTCTGTTCATCATTCGTTCTGGTCCGTTCCATGGCCATGATTTTTTGGAATAATCGAGTATAACAAAAGCCCTCGGGTCTGTCGTTTTTGACAACACCCGAGGGCTTTTTATCCCACATCAGTGACGGTAGTGATCAGTTCAGGGCTTCATGACAAGGTACACCGCCCGCCCCTGACGCACGACTCGCACCGACACCGCGCGGTCCTTGGGCAGGGCTTCAACGACCTGGCTGAATTCCTCCACAGAGTTAATCTCTTCCCGATTGATCTCGGTGATCACGTCGCGGGGGCGAATGCCAGCCTCGAACGCCGGTCCGCGCTTGATATCCTTCACTACCACGCCCCTGTCGACTCCCAGCGAATCGGCCAGATCCGCCGGCAGTGGCTCGACAAGCATGCCCAACGGTCCGGTGGTGCTACCGTTCTGGCCAGTCTCCGGCGGTTCCTGCGCGACACCACCCTGCTCCGGCAACTTGCCGATCTCAACGCTCACTTCCATTTCCTTGCCACCGCGCAGCACGGTCAGCGTGGCAGTCTCGCCAATCGCGGTACGACCCACCATCGGCGGCAAGTCAGACGACAGCTGGATGTCTTCGCCATCGTATGCCAACACAATATCGCCGGACTGCAAACCAGCATCCTGAGCCGGCGAGCCTTCCATCACCTCAGCCACCAGGGCACCGCGGGGGCGCTTGAGGCCGAACGATTCGGCCAGGTCACGATTCACTTCCTGGATCAGCACCCCGAGCCAACCCCGGGATACTGCGCCTTTATCCCGGATCTGGCGGAAAACGTTCATGGCGTCGTCGATGGGAATGGCGAAGGACACTCCCATGAAGCCCCCGGAGCGGGTGTAGATCTGGGAATTGATACCAACCACGTCACCGTCGAGGTTAAACAGCGGCCCACCGGAATTACCGGGGTTAATGGCAACGTCGGTCTGGATAAATGGCACGTAGTTTTCGGACGGCAGTGATCGGCCCAGGGCGCTGACGATGCCTGCGGTCACCGTGTAGTCAAAGCCGAACGGTGAGCCGATGGCGAATACCCACTCCCCCACTTTCAGGTCACGGGAGCGGCCGATTTCCACTACCGGCAGGTCGTCGCCATCCTCAATCTTCAGCACCGCCATGTCTGAACGGGGGTCGGTACCCACCAGCGTGGCCGGCAGCTCGCGCCGGTCGTTCAGTCGGACAATGATTTCATCGGCGCCCTCAACCACGTGGTTGTTGGTCAGAACATAGCCGTCGCGGGAGACAATGAACCCGGACCCCATGGATCGGCGGGGCTGGGCGTTACCCTGCCCGCCCCCGAACGGCGAACGCGGACCACGGAAAAAATCCTGGAAAAACTCGGGCAGCTGATCCAGATCGTCCTGGCTGAATGGGCTGCCATCGAAGCGGCGCAAGCCTCTCGCAGGCTTTGGCTCGCTGGTAGTACTGATGTTTACTACCGCACCGGAATTGTCTTCCACCAGCTCGGTAAAGTCGGGCAAGCTTCTGGCGGCCACACTCTGGCTCCAGAACACCGAAACCATGACAGACAGCATCAGCAGAGTGCCGAATGCCTTCGACAGCCGGTTGGCAGGCGCAGGCTGGGCAACCCCTGGCAGTATTGTCGGCATGTTGTTCTCCCTCAGGTTCATGTCATTACGGTGATTTTTTGGTATTGGCGTGACATTTTTCAACTTAAAAAACGGTAGGGTTTGAGTACAGATCAGATCAAGGCGCCCGTGGCGATGCGAGTCACCCGAAGCAACCGGGGCTGGTAACGATCACCTCGCCCGGCCTGCACTCTGCGCCCCCCGAGGAAACCCACCGCGAGCCCAGCGCCAGCGCCGACCATGGCCCAGAGGTCGCTGCCGCCGGACACCTGGTGGCCCAGAATGCTGGCCAGCACCATCAGCGCCAGCGGAACCGCATAAACCACCAACGAAGCCGCCAGCAGGGCCTGCTCGTCGATACCGATAGTCACCTCGTCACCCACTCCGGCTCGTACGGTATTTTCCACCAATACCTGATTGGCCCGTCCGCCGGACGCGGAAGCCAGAACCCGCTGACCACAGCCGCTGCGTGCCGAGCAACTGTCGCAGGCACTCTGACGAATGGTCTGGACCCAGGCCTGGTCGTCGATCAAGGCAATGACGGTACCCTGCTCGGTAATCATGAATCGTCCGAATGCAGTGCCAGTGCGTCATCGATCCGCACCGATTCCGCCACCTGCCGGGCGGTTTTCGGCGGGACCTCTCCAACCACGGTCACCAGGAACTTATCCTTGCCGGCATCCAGCTCACGCATGTAAATGGTCGTGGCACCAATGCGTGAAGCACCCACCGGCATCCTGACGGCGCCCTCGGGTTCCACAAACACAGAAAACGCAGCCACACCGTCTGAAAAGGCCACCGCCTTGCCGCGACCGGAACGGGGGGTCGCTGCCGGCATAAAGCCGGGCGGCTGCCAGCCCAGATCCCATCCGTTCATCGACGCGCCACGGGAAAACTGCCCGGCGGCCGGCTCCTCAAGCCGATGGGTCACTTCCCGCCCGATGGTCTGGATTTCGAACTCGCTGTCGGCAAGGTCCTCAGTGATTTCCAGGCTGGTGAACTGGAAATGCTCGAGCACATCACCACCCGGGTCGCCAACGTGGCTCTTCAGCATCAGGCCCGTGGATTTTTCCAACCAGAGTCGATGGCTGTACCGATGCGCATCCTTCGCGGTGAGCGCGATGATAACCACATCGTAGCCGGCAACCCGGTCCTCGCCCACCAGCTCAGCCGCATACCAGCGGCTGCCCGGCATGGATTCGCCCGTGTAGGCTTCCGCAAAGGGGCCGGAGGGGATGACCTGATCCAGTCGGACCCGGCCATGCTTTGGCAAGACGCACACCACGTTCATGCCCTTGCGGACGATTTCTCCGTTGCCACCGTCCTGCATGACCAACCGTTCTTGCACCATGCCATTATGGAAGCGATGAGCGATCCGCATGGAATGAACCCGGTCGCCCCGGGCATAAACGAACACCCCCCGATAGGAGGTCAGATTCATGGCCGGCCCCAGACGCTGCAACCACTCGCTGGCAGCGACTTTGTCATCGGCAACCACCGGTCGGGCACTCAGAACCAGCAGCAAGGCAAGAATCGTGAGTCCGCCCAGGACGGTGGACAGACATCGATGACCTTCAACGGGCAGGCAAGATCGGTGAGTCATGATCAGTAACCGCTACTTGTGGCGCTAACCACCCGGGCATAACCCACGGAGCCGCGTCCGGCACCGACGCTATTGTGCTGGGCATGTTCCAGCAGATACCGGCTCATGTGTTCCCACTGCTCCTGATCCAGGCCCTGCAAGGCCACTTCATCAACGGGCCGGGGCACTGGAGCGGTGGACTCCGTGGCCGCCACCGGCGTCTGCACCGGCGCTTCTGCGGATTCCCAACCGGCACCGGCACCGAAACCAATCAGCAGAGCCATGGTGACCATGGCCACGGCCGGCCACTGCCACTGCCAACGTTCAACCTGCGCCGGTTCCGCCGGATCGGCCTCGGTGACCCGCCTCGGCCGGCCATCCAGAACTTCCCGGACCGAGACACTGACATCGACGCTTTCAGCCGGCGAATGCGCACGATGCATCAGGCCCCGCACCTGCTGCCAGCGCTGCCATTGGTCGCAGACTTCATCCTGCCGGTTATGGGACAGCAGGCGCCGCACCGCTAACTCATCGGCTTCGTCGTCCATCATGGCGGAAAGCGTTTCTCTGAGACGATCATCCATTGGATGCACCCTCAACTACGTCACTGATTGATTGAGCAAAGGCCCGAGGTACCGATCCACGGAATCTCGGGCCCTGAAAATTCGCGAACGCACCGTACCAATCGGGCATTCAAGGATTCGGGCAATGTCTTCGTAACTGAGCCCGTCGTACTCCCGCAGCAAAAACGCCGACCTCAGCTCTTCAGGCAACTGGGCAATCGCCTCCGAAAGGGCCTGCTGCAGTTCTTCCCGCTGCAGCAGGCGTTCCGGCGAGGCCACATCCCGGAGCCGGCCGCCGTCGTCAAAGTTCTCCGCCTCAGCAACGTCGGCACTGCCCTGGGGCCTTCGCCCCCGGGACTCAAGATAGTTTTTGGCGGTGTTGACTGCGATGCGATAGAGCCAGGTGTAAAAGGCACTGTCGCCGCGGAACCGGTCCATGGCCCGGAAGGCCTTTACGAAGGCTTCCTGGGTCAGATCCATGACTTCCTGACTGTCGTAAACGTAGCGACTGATGATCGAGGCCACCCGGGACTGGTATTTCACCACCAGCAGGTCAAACGCTGCTCGGTCGCCGTTGCGGACTTTACGCACCAGCTGTAGATCGGTCTGACTGTCGCTTCGTTCACCCTGTCTGGGGTCTTGGTCAGGAGTCATGGACTGCTCGCCGGGCTTCCCTGATGTCACGGCCACTGGTCCGGCCTTTGCGAGATTTCGTTGATTCATTATTGCTGTCCGGCGTCCATTTGGTGCTAAAGACACGCCGCCCGGCAGGCGGCTGCCCCGTTCAGGCCAAATAGACAGCACGAGCAAAGTTTAGTTCAATAGGCGTCCACATTATGGCCCGCGAACAAGACCCAATGCCACAGTCCTACGAATTCGATGTCCTGGTAATCGGCAGTGGCGCTGCCGGCCTTACCGTCGCCCTCAATCTGCCGGAACACCTGCGTGTGTGCGTGCTGAGCAAGGCCGAGATCACCAGTGGCGCCACACTCTGGGCCCAGGGCGGCATCGCCGCCGTACTGGACGACGACGATTCCACCGAAGACCACATCAAAGACACGCTCGCAGCCGGCGCCGGACTTTGCCACGAAGACGCGGTGCGCTTTACCGTGGAGCATGGGCGCGAGAGCATCGACTGGCTGATCAATTCCGGGGTCGATTTCACCAAGGATGAAAACGCCCATTACCACCTGACCCGCGAGGGCGGACACAGTCACCGACGGATCATCCATGCCGCCGATGCCACCGGGCACGCTGTGTCCACCACCTTGACCGAACAGGCTCTGGCCCGCCCCAACATCGAATTGATGTCACGCCGGGTGGCGGTCGACCTAATCACCAATCGCAAATTGTCACTGCCGGGCAACCGCTGTGTCGGGGCTTACATCCTTAACCTGGAAGACAATCATGTGGAACTGTTCCGGGCCAAGTTCACGGTGATTGCCACCGGCGGGGCTTCCAAGGCCTACCGGTACACCACCAACCCGGACGGCGCCTCCGGCGATGGCATTGCCATGGCGTGGCGGGCCGGCTGCCGCGTTGCCAACATGGAGTTCAACCAGTTCCACCCGACCTGCCTGTACCACCCTCACGCCAAGTCGTTCCTGATCACCGAGGCGGTGCGTGGCGAGGGCGGGCTGCTGAAACTGCCGGATGGCAGCCGGTTTATGGACCGGTTTGACGACCGAGCGGAGCTGGCCCCCCGGGACATCGTCGCCCGCGCCATCGACCATGAAATGAAGCGGCTGGGTGCCGACCATCTGTATCTGGACATCAGCCACAAGCCGGCGGATTTCATCAAGCACCATTTCCCAACGATTTACGAAAAGTGTCTCGGGTTTGGCATTGATATCACCAAGGAGCCCCTACCGGTGGTACCTGCGGCCCACTACACCTGCGGTGGTATCATTACCGACGAACGGGCCCGGTCCGATATCAATGGCCTGTACGTAGTGGGTGAGGCCGGCTTCACCGGTCTGCACGGCGCCAACCGGATGGCCAGCAACTCCCTCCTGGAGTGCCTGGTCTATGGTCGAGCGGCCGCCGAAGACATTGCCCGCCGGGAGTCGGACATACCCCCACCGCCGGCGGCACCAGACTGGGACGAGAGTCAGGTTCGCGATTCCGACGAAGACGTCGTCATCTCCCACAACTGGGATGAACTGCGCCACTTCATGTGGGACTACGTGGGTATCGTGCGGACCACCAAGAGGCTGCAACGGGCCAAGCATCGAGTCGATCTTCTGTCCCGGGAAATCAGTGAGTTCTACAGCAATTACCGGGTCTCCAACGACCTGCTGGAATTGCGGAACCTGGTGACTGTGTCGGACCTGATCATCTGCTCGGCGCTGCAGCGCAAGGAAAGCCGGGGACTCCACTACACCCTGGATTACCCGGGTCTGAACCATGAAGCAAAGGATACAGTGCTGGTTCCAACCACCTATCGAACGCTATCGCCCTGAGACCCAAGGCGCTCTGGCCAAATGAATCACTCCAACGCTATGGAATCTGTTATGTCTGAACACACTGTTCCCAAAGACAACTCTGAATTTAATCGCCTGTGGTGGCACAGCCGCCGCGGCATGCTTGAGCTGGACAATCTGCTGATCCCGTTCATCGAAGAGGTGTATCGCGACCTGTCCGAGGACGACCAGGCGCGCTACAAAAAACTGCTCAGTTGCGAAGACAACGACATGTTCGAATGGTTCATGCAGCGCAGCCGCCCGCAGGACCCGGACCTGCAGCGCATGGTTGACATGATCATCAATCGTGTCCAGCCGGACTGATCTCCCCCTCAAGCCATCGGCTGCCGCCGGCCTGATCGCGGCAGCGCCCTGGCTCATCCTGGCTGCGTTTCTTTCGGCGGCGGCCGCCACCGGCAAAACCCTGTTGCTCCTGGCCATCGCTCCAGCTTTCGCGGGCGCGTTCATTCATTTCCGCCGATCCGGCTGGTTGCGGGGCCAACGCGCCGTTACCCATCTGTCTATCAAAGACGGTTTGCTGACCGCCAAAATCGGTGATCGGCCACCTGAGGTCGTGGACGTTACCGGCGCCAGTCGCCTGGGCACCCGCCTCGCCCTCTTGAAACTGCGTCCCGCCGGCACCAAGTTCCGTGCATACACCGCGATTCTTCTAACCGGCGCAAGCCCCATTCGTGGTAACGTGCCGGTTGATGAATTCCGCCGTCTGCGGGTGTGGCTGAGACTGGGCCGACCAGCGCAGCACCCCGCGTTCAAGCCCGAACTGGAGTGACCGATGACCGACGCGACATCCCCTGCGCCCGCCACTGTCCCCCTGCCCGAAACTGGCTGGTCGCCGCTGGAGGGCCGCATTCTGGTGCGCATCAGCGGCCCGGGCACGGACAAATTTCTGCAGGGCCAGTTCAGCCAACACCTTGACGAGGTGGTACCGGGACACTCACCCCGGGCGGCAGCAGCCACCCCAAAAGGCCGGGCCTACTGCCTGACCCGACTGGTGCGGGACGGCGGCGACATCCTGATGGATCTGGATCGTGAAACTGCCGAGGCCACACTGACCCAACTGCGCAAATACCTCATGCTGTTCCGCGGCACATCGGCGGAGGTACTGGACGAGGGGCAAATTACCGGTCTGCTTGGCTCAGCCACCGCGGCGACCCTGGCCGGCGACCTGGTGGCCGGGCTAGAGGCGCCGGGCGACAGCATCGCGATCAGCGGAGGCTTCCTGATTCGGGTGGAACCCACGGCCGACGGCATCTCGCGCTTCGAGTTCTGGCAGACTGGACCGTCGGAGATCGAGCTGGATGCGTCGGAACAACGCCCGGAGACCGACTGGCGGGCCTCGGAAATCGCCGCAGGCATCGCCGCCCTGACCGAACAGACGCGGGAGGCCTTTGTACCGCAAATGCTGAACTGGCAGCACGTTGGCGGCGTGCACTTCAAAAAAGGCTGCTACACCGGTCAGGAAGTCATCGCCCGCATGCACTTTCTGGGTCAGCTGAAAAAAAGCCTGTATCGCGCCCGCTTGGACGCGGCCACTGCCCCTCAACCCGGTACCGCCATCCTGGCCGGCGAACGCTCGGCCGGCACCGTGATCAACGCCCTGCCCCTGGCCAACAACACCTGCGAGCTGCTGGCGGTGATTCGCCACGATGCCGCTGACTCGGAATTGCATGTGGCCGGGTTTGAGTCTTATTCCCTGGCGCTGCTGCCACTGCCATACAAGGTGCCGGAGCGCGAAAAATCGGCGCCGTCAGATACATAAGTTGACAGGAAAAACCTGACTGATTTGCTATAAAGTGTTCTTTACAAAGTGCTCTTCATGCACTGAAGTGTATTCAATCTCTGATTTTTATGACTGCCGGTTCGTTACGATCACCGGCATCGGTTCCTGACAAGCGGATTGCTACTGACCATGTCGAATATCGTCGAAACCATCAAAACCGATCTGACCAACGCCATTGAAAATGACAAGCTGGTGCTGCCCACCCTGCCGGAAGTCGCCCTGCAGGTTCGGGAAATTGCGGAAAACGAAGACTCCGCTATCGCGGATCTGGTGAAGGTCATCAGCAACGACACTGCCTTGTCAGCCCGCATCATCCGGGTCTGCAACAGCCCACTGTTCCGTGGCAGCCGCGCCATTGAGAACCTCAATATGGCGGTGAGCCGTCTGGGCATGGCCTACACCAGCAACCTGGCCATGGGTTTGGCCATGGAGCAGATGTTCCAGGCCACCTCCGACATGATCGACAAGCGCATGCGCGCCACCTGGCAGACCAGCACCGAAGTCGCCGGTGTCTGCCACGTACTGGCCCAGCACTACACCAAGCTCAAAGCCGACCAGGCGACTCTCGCCGGCCTGGTGCACCTGATTGGCGTGCTGCCCATTCTGCGCTACGTGGAAGATCAGGACATCCAGATCAGCAGCATCATGCTCGACAACGTGATCGAAGAGCTGCATCCGCGCATTGGCGCCACCATCCTGAAAAAGTGGGACTTCCCCCAGGAACTGCAGAACGTGCCACTGGAATTCGCCAACTTCCAGCGTCAGGCGCCCGCCGCCGACTACGCCGACCTGGTGATGGTGGCCAACCTGCAGCTGGTGGCCGGCAGCGATCACGCCTGGACGGAGATGGACTGGAACAGCATTTCCGCTTTCGAGCGTTTGGGGCTGGACCCGAACATCGACATGAGCGAGGAAGAGGACCTGAACGCCCAGATGGAAGCCGCGATGGCGCTACTGCAGTAAGCGATCAGTTCTTATACCGGGCGATCAGCTCGGCCTTGGAGGGCAGCGTCCAGTCGATGGATGGCTGCCCTTTTTGTTGCAGCCATTGATTGGCCTGGGAGAAGTGGCGGCAGCCGAAAAAGCCCCGATAGGCACTAAGTGGTGAGGGGTGCGGACCTTCCAGCACCAGGTGCCGGCTGCGGTCAATGTGGCGCCCTTTCTTGCGGGCGTAGCCGCCCCAGAGCAGAAACACCACACCTGAGCGCTCGCGATTGACGGTCTCGATTACCTTGTCGGTAAAAGTCTCCCAACCCTTACCTTGATGAGCGCCCGCGTCACCCTGAGTTACCGTCAACACACTGTTGAGCAACAGCACACCGCCTTCTGCCCACGGCTGCAGACAGCCATGGTCGGGCGGCTCAATCCCCAGATCGGTGCGGAGTTCCTTGAAGATATTGACCAGCGAGGGCGGCGGCGGCACGTCCGGCCGAACCGAGAAGCACAGCCCATGCGCCTGGCCCGGGCCGTGATAGGGGTCCTGGCCGAGGATGACCACGGACACCTTGGACAGCGGCGTGCTGTTCAGGGCATTGAAGCAATGGTGCCGAGCCGGGAACAATGTTTTCCCGGCCTCCTCCTCGTTCGCCAGGAAGTCCGCCAGCGCCTGCATATAGGGCTGACGAAACTCATCGCCGAGGTGTTCGGACCAGCCCCGGTCGGGCCTGAGCTGGTTTGCCAGGGCCTCCACCGGGTGCATCACTCAGTCCTCGTCGCTGCGGGCTTCCGCCTTGTGCTCCGGGCGCATGGCCGGGAACAGGATGACGTCGCGAATAGACGGGCTGTTGGTCAGCAGCATGGCCAGACGGTCGATGCCGATGCCTTCGCCGGCGGTCGGCGGCAGGCCGTATTCCAGCGCCATGACGTAGTCCTCGTCGTAGAACATGGCCTCGTCGTCGCCGGCGTCCTTCTCGGCCACCTGCTCCTGGAAGCGCTCCGCCTGGTCCTCGGCGTCATTCAGCTCCGAGAAGCCATTGGCAATTTCACGGCCACCGACGAAGAACTCAAACCGCTCGGTGACGAACGGGTTGCTGTCTTTGCAGCGGGCCAGCGGTGACACCTCTTTCGGGTATTCGGTGATAAAGGTCGGCTGCATCAGGCGATGCTCAGCGGTCGCCTCGAAGATCTCGATCTGGACCTTGCCCAGACCCCAGCCGTCCTTCAGATGGATGCCCAGGTCTTTCGCCACCTGACGAGCAGAGGCGTCGTCGGCCAGCTGCTCGGCGGTCACATCCGGATTGTGGCGCAGAATCGCCTCCACCACGGTCAGGCGCTCGAACGGCTTGCCAAAGTCGTACTCGATCGACTCTTCGCTGCCGTCGGCCAGGGTGCGGGTATTCACCACGGTGGTGGTCCCGAGAACCTTGTCGGCGATGGTGCGCAGCATGTCTTCGGTCAGATCCATCAGGTCGTTGTAGTCGGCGTACGCCTGGTAGAACTCGACCATGGTGAATTCCGGGTTGTGCCGGGTCGACAGACCCTCGTTCCGGAAGTTGCGGTTGATCTCGAACACCCGCTCAAAACCACCAACGACCAGCCGCTTGAGGAACAGCTCGGGCGCGATACGCAGGTACATGTCGATACCCAGGGCGTTGTGATGGGTCACGAACGGACGTGCGGTGGCGCCGCCGGGAATCACCTGCAGCATCGGGGTTTCCACTTCCATGAAGTCCCGGTCGGTGAAGTACTGGCGCATGGCGCTGATGATCTTGGAGCGCGCGTGGAACACCCGACGACTGTCTTCGTTCACCATCAGATCCACGTACCGGTGCCGGTAGCGGGCCTCGGTATCGGTCAGGCCCTTGTGCTTCTCCGGCAGCGGACGCAGCGACTTGGTCAGCAGCACATACTCATCCATGGTGACGTACAAGTCACCCTTGCCGGATTTGGACAGCGTGCCCCGCACCCCGATGATGTCGCCCAGATCCCAGTGCTTCGTGTCTTTTTGAACGTCCTTGGAGGCGTAGATCTGAATACGGCCGGACGCGTCCTGAACCACCTTGAACGCTTTCCGATCGAGCATCATCCGGCCAGCAATGGCCACTTTGATACCCATGGACTCCAGCTCTTCCTTGCTTTTATCGCCGTATTTCGCCTGCAGTTCGGCGGCGGTGGCGTCCCGACGGAAATCGTTGGGGAAGGCATTGCCCTGCTCGCGCAATTCCGACAGCTTGGCACGGCGCTCGGCAATCAGCTTGTTGTCCTCGTGCGGTGCGTTCTGGGTGTGTTCAGTCATGTTGGCTCACTAAAATCGGGAATGTCGGTTTGGCTCGGCGCTGTAAGATTTACAGCGCCATTTTCAGACTGGCTTCGATGAATTTGTCGATATCACCATCGAGCACTGACTGGGTGTTACTGGTTTCGACCTTGGTGCGCAGGTCCTTGATCCGGCTGTCATCCAGCACGTAGGAGCGGATCTGACTACCCCAGCCGATGTCGGCCTTGGCATCCTCGGCCTTCTGTTTCTCGGCGTTGCGCTCCTGCATTTCACGCTCGAACAGTTTGGCCTTCAACTGCTTCATGGCCTGGTCTTTGTTCTGGTGCTGGCTTCGGCCAGCCTGACAGGCCACCACAATGCCGGTCGGATTGTGAGTCAGACGCACCGCGGATTCGGTCCGGTTAACGTGCTGACCACCGGCACCGGAGGCGCGGTAAACATCCACACGCAGATCGGCCGGATTGATCTCAATCTCAAAACTGTCGTCCACTTCCGGGGACACAAACACCGATGAGAACGAGGTGTGACGACGGTTGCCGGAATCGAACGGTGACTTCCGGACCAGACGGTGAACGCCGGTCTCGGTACGCAGCCAGCCGTAGGCGTAATCGCCCTGGATGTGAATGGTGGCACTCTTGATGCCCGCCACATCGCCTTCCTGCAGCTCGACAATCTCAGCCTTGAAGCCACGACGCTCAGCCCAGCGCAAGTACATGCGCAGCAGCATGTTGCCCCAGTCCTGGGCCTCAGTACCGCCAGAGCCGGCCTGGATATCCAGGTAGGCGTTGTTGCTGTCCATCTCACCGGAGAACATCCGGCGGAACTCCAGCTTCTCCAGCTCTTTATCCAGCGCTTCGAGATCCGCTTCGATCTCGGCAACGGTATCGGCGTCTTCTTCCTCGGCGGCCAGATCAAGCAGGCTCTCGGCGTCGGCCAGGCCGCTGGTGAGGTTGTCGATGGTTTTCACGATCAGCTCGAGATCCGAGCGTTCCTTACCCAGGGCCTGGGCCCGGTCAGGATCGTCCCACACGGTGGGCAGTTCCAGCTCTCGCTCTACTTCGACCAGGCGTTCACTGCGCTGATCGTAGTCAAAGATACCCCCTGAGCGCTTCAGTGCGCTCACGAAGGTCTTTAATCTTCGTCACAATGGGATTAATTTCCATGAAACCCTTACTCGCTCTAGAAAATGATGAGTAAAAACAGAGGCGGGATTCTAACGGATTTCCGGCGGTAAATCAGCCTGCGGGTTTCCGCAGAGGGTGGCGGGGTCGCGTTTGAGGCTGGACTTGATACTGGGAACTGGCTGGGCATGCTTTGCGGGCTGGCTCCGGCGCAGAGAGTACCTTTCTTTCGTGAAAAGAACTCGCTGCGCTCAGACATCTTTGTCACTGCAGAAAGGCACTCCCCACACCGTAGCCGGCAGACTTTGTTGCCAGACCCCTCAACGCCTTTGGGAAGAGCGGAAACATCCCAAAAGGCTCTTGATGGAAAGCAATCGGGGACTGTTTCACCTTGGTTCAGTCGGCCGGGGGCCGGGGTGTCTTTTCTGCCGGGAAAAAGATGTCTGAGCGCAGCGAGTTGTTTTTCCCAGAAGAAAAGACACCCCGGCTCGCGGCCAGCCACCCAAACAAAGCCAGCCCTGGACCAAACGTCAGGCCAGTGGCTCCAGATAGTCCACCAGCAGCTGCAAATTGGTGCGGCCACGAAAGGTATTGGAATCCGGCTTGTACACCACCCGGGCACCGGTACGGGTGTAGTCCGGCACTTCGGGGCCGGTGTTGAAGGCGATGCCATCGACGATGCCGCCGCCTTCGGCGGCCTGTAGCACCAGTTTCAGGTGGTTCTCGCCGACGATGCGCTGGCTGACCACGCGGAATTCGCCGTCAAAGACCGGCTCCGGGAAATGCTGTCCCCAGGGGCCGGCGCGTTTGAGCAGGACCGCGGTTTCCAGGCACAGCTCGTCCGGCGCCAGCGGGCCATCGGTGGTGATCGCTGCTTCCAGGTCTTCGGCGGTGAGTGTTTCTCGGACGGCCTTGTCGAACGCCTCCGAAAACGCGTCCAGGTCGCTGCGCGCCAAAGTCATGCCAGCAGCCATGGCATGGCCACCATATTTTTTGAGCATACCGGGGTTTTGGGCATCGACGGCGGCCAGCACATCGCGGATGTGCAGGCCGGGAATGGAGCGGGCCGAGCCTTTGATATCTTCGCCGTTTTCATCGCCGGCAAAAGCGATGGTCGGGCGGTTGGTCTGCTCCCGGATGCGGGCAGCAAGAATGCCAATGACACCCTGATGCCACTCAGGATCAAACAGGGCCAGCCCCCAGGGCAGGCCTTCGATGTCCAGGGACATGGACGCCAACAGGTCCTGGGCCTGGGCTTTCATGTCTTTTTCGATGGTGCGCCGTTCGCGGTTGAAGGTGTCCAGCTCCCGGGCCAGCCGTTGGGCCTCGTCCGGGCTGTCGGCGAGCAGGCATGCAATGCCCACACTCATGTCGTCCAGCCGGCCGGCGGCGTTCAGGCGCGGGCCTACTACGAAACCGAGATCGGTGGAGCTGATGGCGGTGTGATCGCGACCGGCCACTTCCAGCAGTGCCAGGATACCCGGACGCGCCTCACCCTGGCGGATACGCCGTAGACCCTGCTCGACAAAAATCCGGTTGTTGTGGTCCAGCGGCACCACGTCGGCGACGGTACCCAGGGCCACCAGGTCCAGCAGGGTGCCGAGGTTTGGCTCGGGTTGTGGCAACTGTCCCTGCTCGCGCAGATGTTTGCGCAGGGCGGTCAGGACGTAGAACATCACTCCGACGCCAGCCGCGTTTTTGCTCAGGAACGGGCAGCCGGGCTGATTTGGGTTCACGATGGCGTCGGCGTCTGGCAGCGCCTCGCCGGCCAGATGGTGATCGGTGATGACCACCTTGATACCCAGCTCACGCGCGGCACTGACCCCATCCAGCGCGGAGATGCCGTTGTCCACGGTGATCAGAAGATCGGGCAGTTCGCCCTCCTCCCGGAGCCGCTCGATGATGCCCCGGGTGAGGCCGTAGCCATCGGCAAACCGACTCGGCACCCGGAAATCGACACTCTGCAGCCCCAGCATGGACAAGCCGAGCATGGCCACCGCCGTGCTGGTGGCGCCGTCGGCGTCGAAATCTCCCAGCACCAGTACGCGCTGCTGTTGCCCTATCGCCTGGGCAATCAGCTCAACGGCACGGTCGATGCCACGCAGCTGCATAGGCGAGGCCAGGGATTTCAGGGTGTAGCTGAGTTCGTCATCGGAGGCGATGCCCCGGGCGGCGTACAGTCTGCGGAGAAGAGGCGGCAGGTTTTGGCCCCAGGCCGGCGCACTGGCCGGCGAGGGGCGACGCAGGATCTTTTTGGGTGTCATACCAGATCAGGCGTTTTTCCAGTGCTTGGCGATAAACTCCTGCACGCCGGCCACGTTGTTGTCGAGCACGGTGTAGCGCTCCTCGCGCTCGAACAGGTCCGCCATGTGGGCTGGTAGCTGCGGCTTCACGGTCACACCGGACTCGGCGATGGCATCCGGGAATTTGGCCGGGTGGGCGGTACCCAGGGTGATCATTGGTACCGCGCTGTCGCGACGACAATTGCGAGCCGCCCGCACACCGATGGCGGTATGGGGGTCGAGCAGGTATTCGTTCTGCTCCTGGATCTCGCGAATGGTGTCGCAGGTGGCCTTGTCGTCCACCGCGTCACTGTCGAACAGCTTCCGGGCGTGCTTCCAGCGGTAGTCCTCGATGCTGACCGGCCCCTTGGCGGCATTTTCCAGTAGCGTCTTCACCGCCTGGCCGTCGCGACCGTGCAGATCAAACAGCAACCGTTCGAAATTGCTCGACACCATGATGTCCATACTGGGCGACAGGGTGTGTTCGAGCTGGTGCTGCTCGTACTTGTTGCCGCTCATGAACCGGTGCAGGATGTCGTTGCGGTTGGTGGCGATCACCAACTGGGAAATGGGTAGCCCCATCTTCTTGGCCAGGTAGCCGGCAAAGATGTCGCCGAAGTTACCGGTCGGCACCGAGAACGCCATGCTGCGGTCCGGGCCACCCAGGGCCAGGGACGCCTGGAAGTAGTACACGATCTGGGCCATGATCCGCGCCCAGTTGATCGAGTTCACCGCGGCCAACTGGGTCTTGCCACCCAGGAAACCCTGGTTGCCAAAGCTTTCCTTGACCATGCGCTGGCAGTCATCAAAGTTACCGCGCACTGCGATGTTGTGGATGTTGTCGCCTTTGACCGTGGTCATCTGGCGGCGCTGCACTTCCGAGACCCGCTCGTGTGGGTGCAGGATGAAGATGTCCACGTGCTCGCACCGGCGACAGCCCTCAATGGCGGCCGATCCGGTGTCACCTGAGGTGGCACCCATGATCACCACGTGCTGCTTGCGCTTCTCCAGCACATAGTCGAGCAGGCGGCCCAGCAGCTGCAAGGCAAAGTCCTTGAACGCGAGGGTGGGACCACGGAACAGCTCCATCACCCACTCGTTCGAGTCCAGCTGCACCAGCGGGGCGACCGCCCGATGACTGAACACCGAGTAGGTTTCGTCCAGCATCTTGCGGAAATCGTCGGCCGGAATGGCGTCGTCGACGAACGGGTGCATGACGTTGAATGCCAATTCACTGTAGGACAATCCACGCCAGCTGCGGATTTCCTCCAGGCTGAAATGTGGCAGGGATTCCGGTACATAGAGCCCGCCGTCGGAGGCGAGGCCGGTCAGCAGAACGTCCTCAAAGCCCAGTGCGGGTGCTTCACCCCGCGTACTGATATATCTCACGTGTCACTACCTGTCAGTTGAAGTTTTCAGCGCGGATGCGAACCACCTGGCCGTCGGTGTCGGTCAGGGCTTCCAGCTCTTCAATGGCGCGATTGATCTGCCGCTCCTGAACGGTGTGGGTCAGGATGATGACCGGAATACGGCCATCCTGCAGCTCAGACTCTTTCTGCATGATCGACTCGATGTTGATGCCGTGCTCGCTCAAAATGGAGGCGATCTTGGCCAACACGCCCGGCCGATCCAGCGCGGTGATGCGCAGGTAGTAGGCGGACTGGATGTCTTCCATGGACAGCACCGGAAGCTCCTCCAGAGCCTCAGGCTCGAAGCCAAGGTACGGCACACGCTGCTGGCTGCCGCTGGCCACCGCACGGGCAACGTCCACGATGTCAGCAATAACCGCAGACGCAGTGGCTTCGTCGCCGGCGCCTGGGCCGTAGTACATGGTCTGGCCGACGGCATCGCCATCGACGAGGACGGCGTTCAGTACACCGTCCACCTGGGCGATCAGATGGCTCTGCGGTACCAGGGTCGGGTGCACGCGCAGCTCGATGCCTTCATCACGGCGACGGGCAATGCCCAGGTGCTTGATCCGATACCCCAGCAGCTCGGCGTGGGAAATGTCGTACGGGGTGATCTGGGAGATCCCCTCGGTGAACCCCTTTTCGAACTGCAGCGGCACACCGAACCCGGCGGAGGCCAGGATAGTCAGCTTGTGCGCAGCGTCGATGCCTTCCACGTCGAAGGTCGGGTCCGCTTCTGCGTATCCCAGGTCCTGCGCTTCTTTCAGGACTTCCGCAAATTCACGGCCGGCGCGCATTTCGGTGAGGATATAGTTGCCGGTGCCGTTGATGATGCCAGCGATCCAATCGATGCGGTTGGCGGCCATGCCTTCACGAATGGATTTCATGACCGGTATACCACCGGCGACGCCGGCCTCGTAGGCAACCACTACGCCCGCCTGCTGGGCCGCTTCGAAAATTTCGTTTCCGTGCACCGCGATCAGCGCCTTGTTGGCGGTCACCACGTGCTTGCCATTGCGGATGGCTGCCAGCACCAGCTCTTTGGCGGTCTCGTAGCCACCAATCAGCTCGACCACCACGTCGACGTTGGGGTCGTTCACAACGTCAAAAATGTCGGTCGAGAATGGTACCTCGCCCAGATCCATATCGGTCCGGGGACGACGACTGGCAATCCGCGTAATGCGAATGTTGCACCCTGCTCTGCCAGCAATAAGCTTGGCATTCCGGGTCAAGACATTGAATGTACCGCCGCCAACGGTACCCAGTCCGCAGATTCCGACACTGACGTCTTTCAAACTCTCACCTCTGATCCCGAACGGGTGCTGATGAATTGTAAATTGGGGGATTAGTATACCGATTCAGGTGCCGGTGAATAAGCCCTGAATCGGTAGCGTTGCAAATCTTTGCGAGGGCCTTCTCGACAGAAGACCCCGGAGAGAATTCAAATTAGAAATAAACGGGGATATCAGAGCAATCCGAGGCCCTGGGCCAGATTGTCTGCCGGCACATAACCACGCACCATGTTGCCATCTTCCAGCACAATGGCCGGGGTTCCCGTTACGCCAACACGACCACCCAGCTGATACTGCTCCAACACCGGATTTTCACAGCTGGCCGAGGCGACCGAGCGGCCACCCTTGGCAGCATCCATTGCCGACTGCTGATCGTCGGAGCACCAGACCGAGACGTACTTGGTGAAAGACGGCGTGCCCGGACCGGAGCGCGGAAACGCGTAGTAATTCACGGTGATGCCATAGGCGTTGAGCTGGGGCACTTCGTCGTGCAGCTTGCGGCAGTAAGGGCAATCAATGTCGGTAAACACGTTGATCACCGCTTTTTCTTCACCCTTGGCCGGGAATCGAATCACCTGGTCATCGCCAAAGTCTGCCATGACCTGCTCACGCTGGCTGGCCCTGGCCTCCTCCGTCACATTGGCAATACCGTCGCTGGTAATTTTCAGCAGGTCGCCGGTCAACAGGTACTGACCATCGGCCGTGGTGTAGATGGTGTCACCGTTGTTGCTCTGCACCTCGTACAGTCCCGGTGCTTCCGACTCACGCACCGAGGTCACTTTGAGGCCAGGCACGGCACTGGTCAGACGATCGGCAATACCGTCTTCCACTTCGCCCGCAGTCGCCGGCGTAATCGCCATAAAACCCACCAACAGGCTGGCGCCCAGCACGACGTTCTTCACATAATTTCTGGCAGACATACCTTTATCCAGTCAAAGGACATTGGGCCCCGGAGTTTCCGGCAGGCCATGAAAACACGATACTGCGACACAGCGCAGCTGCAAAAGTTCAACGCGGACACCTTAACCAAAAAAGCCGGACTCAGCCACGGGGATGATGTGACTGATGCAGGGACTGCAACCGCTGACGGGCGACGTGGGTGTAGATCTGAGTGGTCGACAGGTCCGAATGCCCCAGCAGCATCTGCACCACCCGCAGATCCGCTCCGTGATTGAGCAGATGAGTGGCGAAGGCATGCCGCAGGGTGTGCGGTGACAGGTGCTTGTTGATACCGACCCTTGAGGCGTAGAGCTTGATCCGATGCCAGAATGTCTGGCGGGTCATCGCGATCGGACGATTGCCAGGGAACAGCGCGTCTGAGGGACGGCCCTTCAGCAATTCTACCCGGGCCCCGTTCATGTACTGCTGCAACCAGTCCAGCGCCTCCTCACCCAGGGGGACCAGCCGTTCCTTGCTGCCCTTACCCGTGACCCGGACGACGCCCTGGCGAAGATTGACCTGATCAACCCGCAACTGGGTCAGCTCGGACACCCGCAGACCGCAGCCGTACAGAATTTCCAGCATGGCACGGTCGCGCAACTCAATGGGCAGCTCAGGGTCCGGCTCGGCCAGCAACGCTTCCACCTCGTCTTCGGTCAGGGAATCGGGCAACCGACGAGGCAGCCGGGGGCTGTCAATTCGCAGTGTCGGATCCTCTGCGATCAACCCTTCACGCAGCAGGAACCGGTAGAAGCGTCGCAACCCGGACAACCGTCGCGCCGCGGTGGAGGTCTTCACGCCCTCGGCCAGTCCCCGCGACATCCAGGCCAGCAAATCTGCCCGACGCACCGCCGTCAGCAACGGCCGGCCTGGCTGCTCCTGCAACCACGACGACAGACGCGCCAAGTCGCTGCGATAGGCTTGCCGGGTTTTCTCACCCAGGCCGTCCTCGAGCCAGATGGCATCGGTGAACCGGGTGATAACCGCCTCATCCTCAACTCTCACTGCTCAGTTCCCACGCCATGATGTGCTCAAAAGCATGCCTGACCGGACAGACAGACACAAAAAAGGCAGCCATTGGCTGCCTTTTTCAAAAGCGTTCTGCTCAGCGCATGGCTGATCAGCCCAGCTTTTCCTTGATGCGAGCTGCCTTACCAGACAGGTCACGCAGATAGTACAGCTTCGCCTGACGCACGTCACCGCGACGCTTCACGCTGATACCGTCGATCAGCTTGGAGAAGGTCTGGAAGGTACGCTCTACACCCACACCGTAAGAGATCTTACGCACGGTGAAAGAGGAGTTCATGCCACGGTTGCGCTTGCCAATGACAACACCTTCGAACGCCTGCAGACGCTCACGGTTACCCTCGGTTACGCGAACCTGTACGACCACGGTGTCACCCGGCGCAAACGCAGGGATTTCCTTGGTCATCTGTTCTGCTTCAAGTTGACTGATGATGTTGTTCTTGCCGCTCATCGTAATGCTCCTGATACCCAATCTTTTAATGCCCTGACCATTCAGAGGCACCCGGTTCGTTCAAAATCTCGTCCAGTAGCTGACGCTCTTCATCCGTAAACACCCGCTGCTCCAGCAGGTCGGGGCGTCGCTCCAGGGTTCGCCTCAGCGACTGTTTCAGTCGCCAACGCCGGATCTGATCATGGTGACCGCCCAATAAAACATCCGGCACCGCCTGACCTTCGTAAACTTCGGGCCGGGTGTAGTGCGGACAATCCAGCAAACCGTCAGCAAAGGAATCCTGCTCTGCCGACTGCGCATGACCCAGCGCTCCGGGGATGAGGCGTGTAACCGCATCAATGACAGCCATGGCCGCCAGCTCGCCACCGGACAGTACAAAATCGCCCAGCGACACTTCCCGATCGACTTCCGCCGCAATCAGGCGTTCATCTACACCCTCGTATCGACCTGCCACCAGAATGAGCCGTTCTTCCGCCGCAAGCGACTCGACAACCTCCTGATTCAGCGTCTCGCCCTGAGGTGATAAATACACCACACAGGCTTTGCCGGGTGCCGACTCCCGAGCCGCACAAATGGCATCACGAAGAGGCTGAATCTTCATCAGCATCCCCGGACCTCCACCGTAAGGCCGGTCGTCCACTGTCCGATGACGGTCGTGGGTGAAGTCACGGGGATTCCAGCTCTTGAAGGTCAACCGACCATCCCGAACTGCTCTACCCGTTATCCCAAACTCAGTTACCGCACCGAACATTTCCGGGAACAGACTGACTGCGCCAATCCACACCCGTCAGAACTCCGGATCCCAGTCTACGACCATACGTCCGGTCGCCAGATCCACTTCCCTGACTACCTGTTCTGGCAGATAGGGAATTAGACGCTCACGCTGATCGATGGAACTTGCCGAGGCATGCACCACCAGAACATCGTTGGAACCCGTTTCAATCAGATGGTGCACCGTTCCCAGGCACTCATCGTCAACGGTCGTGACCTCAAGGCCTTCGAGCTGGTACCAGTAATACTCGCCTTCCGGCAGCGCTGGCAGCTCATGGATACCGACTTTGATCTCGGCACCGGCGTACTTGAGGGCAACATCCCGATCATCAATACCTTTAAGCCTGACGACGATCCCCTGCCCTTGGCGGCGGCCCTCCTCAAGCTTGGCCGGAATACGCCTGCCGTCCAGGACCAGGGTCCAGTCACGGTAGTTGAGTATTCCGTCCTTGGGGTCTGTGTAGGAGAAGACTTTTAGCCAACCCTTGACCCCAAACACCGAGGTAATCCGGCCGATCACAGTTTCCTGCGAAGTCTGTGTCATGCCATTGAACCCCGGCGTTCTTTCGATATTACTCAGCAGATGCTTTCAGCAGCTGCGCAACGCGCTCGCTCGGCTGGGCGCCTTGGCCCATCCAAAACTCAACGCGCTCGCGATCAACGCGCAGACGCTCTTCCTGACCACGGGCGACCGGGTTGAAGAAACCAACTCGCTCAATGAAACGACCGTCGCGTGATTTGCGGCTGTCGGTAACTGTCAGATGATAGAACGGGCGCTTCTTGGAGCCACCACGAGCCAAACGGATGCTTACCATTTAACCAATATCCTGTTCTGTTGTACGAAACTTGTACGATTCACACCAACCGACACGCAGTTGGCGCGAAGACCCATACTCGAAAGGGGCGCTATTCTATGCTAAATGAACGCCAATGAAAACAGGGAATCCCATTGATTCCCCGTTTTCGATGTAAGGCTTTTTACATACGGCCAAACGGAGGCATTCCGCCTCCACCGCCGCCGGGCGGCATCATACCACCAAGGCCGCGCATCATATTGGCCATACCGCCTTTTTTGCCAAATTTTTTCATCATCTTCTGCATCTGCTTGTGCTGCTTCAACAGGCGATTGATATCCTGGATCTGGGTACCAGAGCCCGAGGCGATCCGGCGCTTGCGGGAGTTGTTGATCGTATCCGGGTAACGCCGCTCTTTCGGCGTCATGGAACAGATGATGGCTTCCATCTGCCCCATGGACTTGTCGTTGACCTGCTGCTGGGCCATCTGAGCCATCTGCCCCATACCCGGGAGCTTGTCCATCAGACCACCAATTCCGCCCATGCTCTTCATTTGCTGGAGCTGATCGCGGAAATCTTCCAGGTCGAAACTTTTTCCTTTCTTAATCTTCTTGGTGAGCTTCTGGGCCTTTTTCTGGTCCAGCTTGCGCTCAGCCTCTTCTATAAGGGAGAGCACATCGCCCATGCCCAGAATCCGGGACGCCACCCGATCCGGATAGAACGGCTCAAGGGCATCGGATTTCTCACCCACACCCAGAAACTTGATCGGCTTGCCGGTGATATGGCGAACAGACAATGCCGCACCGCCGCGGGCGTCGCCGTCGGTTTTGGTGAGCACCACACCAGTCAGCGGCAGAGCATCATTGAAGGCCTTGGCGGTGTTGGCCGCATCCTGACCGGTCATGGCGTCAACCACGAACAGGGTCTCAACCGGATTAACCGCTTTGTGCAGACGGCCAATCTCCCCCATCATCTGCTCGTCTACGTGCAGTCGGCCGGCGGTATCGAGGATCACCACGTCGATGTGCTTCTTGCGAGCCGCATCGATCGCGCCCTCGGCGATATCAACCGGGTCCTGCTGCTCGTTACTCGGGAAAAATTCCACGCCAACGTCGCTGGCCAGGGTTTCCAGCTGTCGGATCGCAGCCGGACGGTAGACGTCGGCACTGACAACCAAAACCGACTTTTTCTCCCGCTCTTTAAGGAAACGAGACAGCTTGGCGACGGTTGTGGTCTTACCAGCACCCTGTAGACCCGCCATCATGATGACGGCCGGAGGCTGCACCACCAGGTTGAGCGACTCGTTGCCATCGCCCATGACGCGCTCCAGCTCCTGCTGGACCACCTTCACAAACACCTGTCCAGGCGTCAGGCTACGCTGAACTTCCTGACCAATGGCGCGCTTGCGCACACCCTCGACAAAATCCTTGACGACGGGCAATGCCACATCCGCTTCCAACAGCGCCTTCCGAACTTCGCGCAGCGTGTCTTTGATGTTGTCGTCCGACAACCGCGCCTGACCGGAGATCTTGCGCAGGCTACCGGACAATCGGTCTTGGAGGTTCTCAAACATGTTGCTCTTCCGTACCCCGGATAAATTGAGTGCAAGGAGTCCAGGTGCCGGCTTGGCCGCCTTGATTCCAGTTGCATAATCGCGACATTATAACCAGACTATCGCCCTGAAACGACCAGCCTGGTCAAATCGGTGCCTTCAACCACCGATCTCCTGTTAGAACAGTGGTATTTAAGGAAGTTATGGGAACGCTGATTCTCGCGGTCACCGCCTTATTCCTGTACAGCGTGGGCACCGCGCTGCAGGCTTTGCATTTCAGGGGACGCATTACCAGCAATCTCGCCATCACCACCCTTATTGGAGTTCTGGCCCTGATCAGCCACGGGTTGCTGATTGCCCAGAGCGTTCACCACGACGGCGGTTTCGACTTCGGCTTTTTCAAAAGCTCGGTGCTGATCTCCTGGCTGATCGTCCTGCTGCTACTGGGCCTGAACCTGCGCAAACCGGTCCAGAACCTGTTCCTCGGCGTCTACCCCCTGGCCACACTGACGATCATTTTGGCCCTGGTGACCCACACGCCATCCCGGCTGGTGTCGGACGACAGCTACGGCATGCTGTCACACATAGCGCTCTCGGTCACGGCCTACAGCCTGTTCACCCTCGCCGCGATCCAGGCCACCCTGCTCTACTTTCAAAATCGGCAGTTAAAGCGCAATTACAACAGCCTGCTGGTGCGCAACCTGCCACCGCTGCAGACCATGGAATCGCTGCTGTTCGAGATGGTCTGGGCCGGCGTGGTCATGCTGATACTCGCCATCGCCACCGGTGCGCTGTTTGTGCAGGACCTGTTCGCCCAGGACCTGGCGCACAAAACGGTGTTTTCACTGCTCTCCCTGTTGGTGTTCGTAGCGCTGCTGATTGGTCGCTACACCAAGGGCTGGCGCGGCTTGACCGCAAGCCGCTGGACGCTCGCCGGGTGCGCGCTGTTGATGCTGGCTTTTTATGGCAGCAAATTTGTCCTGGAACTACTCTTCCAGCAAGGCATGTGAGCCTCGCCGCGAACCCAGGCACCATAACTTGACACTGGCCTCGGCCACACCCTATTTTCGCCACTTGTCGGTAATATAAGGACACCTCTCTTGAACGAAACATCGCTGACCGCGCTGTTTATCCTCCTCGTCGGCCTGATCATGCTGTCCGGATTCTTCTCCAGCTCCGAGACCGGCATGATGTCGCTAAACCGGTACCGCCTCAAACACCTGGCAAAAACCGGACATCGTGGCGCCCGCCGGGCCCAGAACCTGCTGCAGCGAACCGACCAGTTGATTGGCGTGATCCTGATCGGCAACAACTTCGTCAACATTTTTGCCTCGTCGATCGCCACCGTCATAGCGATCAAAATCTGGGGTGATGCCGGCATCGCGATTGCCACCATCCTGCTGACCGTGGTCATTCTGATTTTTGCCGAGGTGACGCCCAAGACCCTGGCAGCTCTGTTTCCTGAAAAGATCGCGTTCCCGGCCAGTTACATCCTGGGCCCGCTGCTGAAACTCCTCTACCCCATTGTCTGGGCGGTAAACCTGCTGACCGGGGGTATCCTGAAAGTGCTGGGCGTCTCGCCAGACGAAGCCGCCAGCGACCACCTGAGCCGGGAGGAGTTGCGCACCCTTGTTAATGAAGCCGGCGCCCTGATCCCAGCCAAGCACAAGGACATGCTGGTCAGTATCCTGGACCTGGAAAAGGTGACGGTGAATGACATCATGGTGCCGCGCAACGAGGTGGTGGGCATCGACCTGGACGACGACACTGACACCATCCTGCGCCAGTTGCGCAGCAGCCAGCACACCCGCTTGCCGGTATTCAAGGGCGACATCAACAACATTCAGGGCATCCTGCACCTGCGCAGCGTCTCCAAGCTGTTGCAGCAGGAAGAAGTGAACCGGGCCATGATTATGCAACTGTGCCAGGAGCCCTATTTCGTGCCCGAGAGCACACCGCTGAACACCCAGCTGATCAACTTCCAGAAGGGCAAACGCCGCTTCGGCGTGGTGGTCGACGAGTACGGTGACGTCCTCGGGCTGGCCACTCTGGAGGATATTCTTGAGGAAATCGTTGGCGAGTTCACCACCGACTACGCCGCCACCAGTCCCGACATCATTCCCCAGGACGACGGCACCTTTATTATTGATGGCACCGCAGCTGTGCGAACCATCAACAAAACCCTGGGCTGGAAACTGCCCATCGACGGTCCGAAAACCTTGAACGGGCTGATCACCGAAACCCTCGAGAACATCCCGGACACCAACGTCTGCCTGAAAGTCGAGGGTCATTGCGTGGAGGTCCTGCAGATCAAGGACAACGTGGTGAAGGCGGCCATCGTCCACCCCAAGAAGCGCAAAAAGCGCGCCTTGGTCTCCTGAGGCCAGCGCGCCATAGACCCCGAGGTTATGACAACCCCGGGCTTAAAAAGATCAAATATTAACCAAAACCTTGACCGTCAACGATTAGCCACCAACACTTACCTTGATACCTAATTATTAAGGAGTGTTTTCCAGGCCCGGCTCTCTTCGCCCGGCCAGCTTTCCATCCGGACTCCCGAAAGCCCGCACCCCCTCACGCTCTTTTGGCGGTAACGTGGATTGGGACAGTGATGGTGTTGGCGCTGTTCGTGGAACCATTCATCGCAGGCCCCGTGTATACCCGGATACTGGCCGCAAAAGGTGAAGCCACCTGCCAGCTATCGCCAGCAAAGTACTGAAACGAAACACCGGACCAGAACCGCCTTCATTGGTTCTTTGAAGGCCGTCGCAGGTTTGATTATATTCATGTTAACTTTGCCAAAAATGCGGTAAATTTGACCAATAATTAGAAAATCTGGTTTTACGCTCGGTCATGTATCCGGTTGAGGCGCAAAAGGAGTCTGCCATGAACAAGCAGTCCGGCATACATTACCTCCGCGAGCACAGGGACGGGGGCACCAAGCCGGTTCCGGCGGAGGTTTCCCGCATCCGTGACACCGTGGTCGCCGGACTGGGTGACCTGATGCAGGGCGCGTTCGACGCGGTTGATGACTCGCTGTTTGAGCTGGCCAACAACGCCCGAAGCAACAACGAACAGAATCGCTATTTCGAAGCGATGCGGGAAATTCGCATCAAGCGCAAAGGCGTGGAACGCCACTTCCAGAACGCCATCTCCCAGTTTTTTGCCAAGCCGCCCCACACCGGACACAGTCAGGAAGAAACCCTGAGCAAACAGCCCGGCGCCGAGGGACTGTCACTGGTTGGCGACGAGGATCTGGAAGAGCAGGTGGCGCTGAACGCCATGATCACAAAGGCCAAAGCCCATTTTCAGGGGCCTCTGCTGCAGCTTCAGACTCGCTTTGGCCAAGTTTACCCTCAGGCTACCGAAGAATCCCCGGTTAATCCGATGGCCCCTGAACACCTTTGCAGTGCGTTCACCGAGGCCATTGACCCCCTCGAAATTCAGATTCGGGAACGACTGATCCTGCTGAAACAGTTTGATCGATACGTGGTATCCAATCTCGGCATGCTGCTGGATGAGGCCAATCGTATCCTGATTCAGGCGGGCGTGATCCCGAACTTCCGTTACCACGGCAAGGCTGGCAAACAGCACGGTACTGACGCCGGGAAGACGGCAGTGCCACCAACCGCCGAGACCCAAGACCAGGCTGCCCAGACTGTTGAAGCCACCGCATCGAGCGCGGTCTTCGACCAGATCCGGCACATGCTGGCAATGCAACGGGCAAACGCAGGCGTACCACCGCGCGCCTCTGATCCTGGAATTCGCCTGGTGGGCGACACCGAACTGGTCGACCTGCTGAACTCCCTGCCCCTGCCAGACACCCGTCCGATCAGCGGCAACCTGAGCGATGGCGAACCCATTACCATCGATTTGCGCTACGTGGTTCAGCAGATTTTGGCGGAAGCGGATGCCGGCGACGGCCGACAACCGGCCTTGCAAGAGGTTGATGAGGACCTGATCAACCTGGTGTCCATGTTGTTTGAGTTCATACTCGACGACTACAACCTGTCAGCGCCGGTTCAGGTGCTGATCAGCCGCTTGCAGATCCCTATCCTGAAAGTGGTCATGCGGGACAAGAGCTTTTTCAGCCAGGCCAATCATCCAGCCCGCCGGCTGCTGAACTCAATGGCCCGGGCGGGTATAGGCTGGAGCACCAGCGACGAGAAAGCCAAGGACAAGCTGTACAACCAGATTCACAACATCGTGCAGCGGATTCTCAATGAGTTCACCGGAGACGTCACCCTGTTTGACACCCTCAACCAAGAATTTGAGCAGTTCCTCGAGAAGGAAAACCGCAAAGCTTCCCTCGTTGAACAACGCACCCGTGAATCCGAGCGAGGCCGGATCAAATCCCAGCGAGCCCAGGAAACAGTCGATAACCTGCTGAAGCAGAAAGTCACACGCTACAAGCTGCCGGACACCATTCACGACATCCTGATGCATGGCTGGAGCCGGGTCATGTTCCTGGCCTTCCTCCGGGACGACGTGGAACATCGCTGGAACGAATCAGTGCGCGTTGTCGACGACCTGATTTGGTGCCTGCACCCCCACCAGGATGACGAGGAGCGGGACCAGTGGGTCCGCGTGGTGCCTAGCCTGCTGAAAACCCTCAGGGCCGGACTTGAGGAGGTGTCTTATAACTCCTCCAAACTGGACGACATGATGGGGCACCTGAAGCACGAATTGGCGGAAGCCTTCCGTACCAATGCTGCCATTGAAGCACGCCAGGATTCACCGACGGACCCAGAGGAAGACATCGCCACGCTGCACCAGACCGCCGTGGAGCGTCAGCAACAGCTTGAGGACGCGGCCATCTCTGAGTACGTGGCACAGATCGACACGTTCGAAATTGGCAACTGGGTGGAATTCCGCCTGGTCAACGGCGCCAGCTTCCGCTGCAAGCTGTCAGCCATCATTGATGAGGCCGATTGTTTTGTGTTCGTGAACCGAATGGGCCTGAAAGTGATCGAGAAGAATCGGATCGAACTGGCGCACGAGATGCGTCGCGGCCGACTGACCCTACTTGAGCAAGGCGCGCTGATTGATCGTGCATTGGATGCCGTGGTGGGCAGCCTGCGGAGCAAGACAGCCTGAGTTTGATGTCGCAGGTTCAGGACACCGCGCCCGGCCTTCCCGCCAGTTACCGCATTGGCCTGGCGGTGTCAGGCGCGGTGTTGTTCCACACCCTGCTGCTGTCCGGGTTGTCCTCACCGCTGCAGGCACCAGAGGAGCTGACCCATCGCGTCAGTGTCGAACTGGTGAGTCCCGGCTCGGCGACCCAAAGCCGAAGCGTCCACGGCACCACCATTGAGAGCGACTCAAACCCCACACCCGCACTGAGCGCAGACCGTCGAAATCCAAGGTTTGAGATTGAACCGACCCTGGCAACCACCGGCGAAAGTTCTCGCCGTACACCCGAGCCGGCGCCGGACCAAACCCAGCCACTACCTCGAACCACCGAGACGTCGAGCGCCAACGCCACCAGTTCTAACCGGGCAGCAGCCAGCCCGCCCGCCAGTGCCGGAAAGCAAGTCGTGGTAACCGCGCCACGACCGGTGGCAACGGAAACCCGAATCACCCAGTCCCCGGATGAACAGGATCCCTACCTGATCAAGCTGGCTGTGCATCTGGGTTACGAACTGGAAAAACTGCGGGAGCCGATGATTGCCCGACTGACAAAGCGGGTGACCATGGAGATTGAACTAAGTCTGCTGAGCAACGGGGCCCTGACACGGGCGAGAATCGTCAAGTCGACGGGAGTGAAGGCGATCGATGAAGCGGCGTACCGTGCGTCACTGGCGGCCAGCCCCTATCCGGAGCCGCCGGCCAATGGCAAGAGCCGGTTCGAAGTGGAACTGGTGTTCTCTCCCAACCGACTCTGAAGGGTCTAACTCAGGCTTCGGCCTGCTTGGCGGCGTCCTTGACCAGCTTGGACAGCTCACCACTTTCAGACATTTCAAGCACGATGTCACAGCCACCCACAAGCTCGCCATTGATGTACAGCTGCGGGTAGGTCGGCCAGCTAGAGTAAACCTTCAGAGCCTCACGCAGCTCCTGGTTGTCCAGGATGTTGACGAATGCGAAGCGCTCGCCGCAAGCCATCAACGCCTGCACGGTTTTGGCGGAAAAGCCACACTGGGGCGCCTGGGGGCTGCCTTTCATGTACAGGATGACCGGATTCTCATCGAGTTGGCTTTTAATGGTTTCATTAATGTCCATGAACATTCACCTCTGTTCGAAAACGGAATTGCCGGCGGGCAATCGACTTGAAGCCTATTGTACACGTCCAGCCGAGAGCTCACCAAGCATCGGTGCCCCGGCTTACCCCGGGGCCGGCCACAGCGTTGTCATCACCTCTACGAAGGGCTAGACTTGATGGCCCATTTTTTACGCTAACGATCTTCGCCAGGCCCGGTCACGCCGGGCTTCGCTGATATTAAGGGCCCTTGCATGGCGGCACGACATTTTCTGACACTGAACGACATGACCACCACCGAGCTGGAAGGCCTGGTGGATCACGCCACCAAACTTCGGCAGGAATGGCGTCAGGGCAAGGTGCGAGACACCCTCAAGAACCGTGTCCTGGCGATGATTTTCGAGAAATCCTCCACCCGGACCCGGGTGTCGTTCGAAGCCGGCATGACGCAACTCGGCGGCTCCGCGCTGTTCCTCTCACCCCGGGACACTCAACTGGGACGGGGCGAGCCCGTGGAAGACTCGGCCATTGTGATCTCCAGCATGGTGGATGCGGTGATGATCCGCACCTTTGCTCACGACACGGTCGAGCGCTTTGCCGCCGCGTCCCGGGCTCCAGTCATCAACGCCCTGACCGACGATTTTCACCCCTGCCAGTTGCTGGCCGACATGCAGACGTATCGCGAACACCGGGGCAGCATCCGGGGCGCCACGGTCACCTGGGTCGGAGATGGCAACAACATGTGTAACTCCTACGTCAATGCCGCCGCCCAGTTTGACTTCTACCTCAACGTTGCCTGCCCGGAAGGTTACGAGCCAGACCCTGCGCTGATCGCCAAGCACAGTGACCGGGTCACCATCCTGCGGGATCCGGCCGAGGCTGCCCAGGGTGCGCATCTTCTGGTGACTGATGTCTGGGCGTCCATGGGCCAGGAAGACGAACAGAAAGCCCGTGAACGGGTGTTCCAGCCGTATCAGATCAACCCCGAGCTGATGCGGGTCGCCGACAAAGACGCACTGTTCATGCATTGCCTGCCGGCGCACCGCGGCGAAGAAATTTCCAACGACATGATGGAGCACCCAGCATCCGTGGTCTGGCACGAAGCCGAAAACCGGCTGCACGCCCAGAAAGCGCTGCTGGAGTTCCTCATCTTGAACCGGCTGGATTGATTACATGCAGCACCCCTCCCGCACAGCGAGCGACTGGCTGCTCGAGGTCAACAACCTGTCCTGCGGCTACAACGGCGATTCGGTCATCAAGGACGTCAGTTTCGCCCTGAGTCACGGCGACATTGGCTGCCTGTTGGGGCCGAGTGGCTGTGGCAAGAGCACCATCCTGCGAGCCCTGGCCGGGTTCCTGTCGCTCAACAGCGGTGAGATCCGGCTGCAGTCCCAGGCCATCAGCCTGCCCAATCGCACCCTGGCGCCCGAAAAGCGCCGCATTGGCATGGTGTTCCAGGACTACGCCCTGTTTCCCCACCTGAGCATTGCGGACAACGTAGGCTTCGGCTTGCGAAACATGTCGAAGGAAGAAAAGCGGCAAAAGGTATCGGAACTGCTGGAGGTGGTCCATCTGCAGGATCTTGCGGACAACTACCCCCATGAGCTCTCAGGCGGACAGCAGCAAAGGGTAGCCCTGGCCCGCGCCCTGGCGCCGGAACCGACCCTGATTCTGCTGGACGAACCCTTCTCCAATCTCGACGCAGACCTTCGCCGCCGGTTGAGTCTGGACGTGCGGGACATCCTGAAAACCCTGGGCATCAGTGCCATTCTGGTCACCCACGATCAGCAGGAAGCGTTCGCCATGTGCGATCAGGTGGCGGTACTGAGAGATGGCCAGATCCAACAATGGGATGTGCCTTACAACCTTTACCACGAGCCAGCCAATCGCTTTGTCGCCGGCTTTGTCGGACAGGGCGGCTTCGTGCCCGGACAGGCTCTGGGACCGGACACCATCGAATCGGAGTTGGGCGTGATCCACGGCAATCGGGCCTATAACTGGCCCAAGGGCACCTTGGTGGACGTACTGATTCGCCCGGACGACATCGTTTACGACCCGGACTCGGACCTGCGCCCTAAAGTGATTGAAAAGACTTTCGCCGGCACCTCAACCCTGTACCGGTTCCGTTGCTCAGAGGACACCGAGTTCGAGGCGCTGTTCCGCAGTCACCTCGATTTCCATCTGGGCGAGACAGTGCCGGTGCGAGTCGAAGCCGATCATTTGATCGCCTTCGAGCGCACCGCCTGATGGCCAGTCAGTCGTTACACACCCGCTCAACGGAATCGATCCAGCCGGCGTAGAGCGACTCCCGCAGCGCCGGGCCCATGCGCGACTCGAATTGGTGCTCGCATTCCCATAGCTCGGCAATCTCGTCCAGGCTGGAGTAAACCCCGGTTTGCAGTCCAGCCAGGTAGGCGGCGCCAAGCGCCGTGGTTTCGGTAACCTTGGGCCGATCGACCGTGACATCCAGAATGTCCGCAAGGAACTGCATCACCCAGTCGTTGACCACCATGCCACCGTCGACCCGCAACGACTGAAGCCGGGCTCCGTCGTTCTGAATGGCCCGAACCAGATCTTTGGTCTGGTAACACACCGACTGCAGACCCGCGGTGACGATTTCCGCAATGCCCGTGTCCCGGGTTAGTCCCATGATGGCGCCACGGGCATGGGGATCCCAGTGCGGCGCACCCAGACCGGTAAACGCCGGCACCAGATACACCGGATTCTCAACACCCACCGATTCGGCATAGGCCGTGGACTCACTGGCGTGTTTGATCAGCTGCAAGCCATCCCGCAGCCACTGCATGGCGGCGCCGGCCACAAATATGCTGCCCTCCATGGCGTAACAGGGCTTGCCATTGAGACGATAAGCCATGGTGGTCAGCAATCGGTTCTCCGAACGCAGTGCCTGGTCGCCGGTGTTGAGCATCAGGAAGCAGCCGGTGCCATAGGTGCTCTTGGCCATGCCCGGGGAAAAACAGGCCTGCCCGATCAGTGCAGCGTGCTGGTCACCCGCCATCCCGGCGATCGCGACCGGCGCGCCCAGCCACGCGGCCTTGGCCGTGCCATAGTCATCGGCACTGTCCAGCACTTCGGGCAACAGCGCACGCGGTACCTTGAAGAGCGCAAGGAGCTGGTCATCCCAATCCTGCTCGTGAATATTGAACAAGGCCGTGCGGGAGGCGTTGGTCGCGTCGGTGTAGTGGGATTCGCCGTTGGTCAGATTCCACAGAAGCCAGCTGTCGATCGTACCAAAGGCCAGCTCACCCGCCTCAGCCCGTGCACGGGCGCCCTCGACGTTGTCGAGAATCCAGGCAATTTTGGTGGCCGAAAAATACGGATCGATTAACAAACCGGTACGAGCCACCACGGTATCCTCGTGGCCGTCGGTCTTGAGTTTGGTGCACAGAGACGCCGTGCGACGGTCCTGCCAGACGATGGCGTGATAAATGGGCTCACCGGTATTGCGATCCCAGATCACCGTGGTCTCACGCTGGTTGGTAATACCAATGCCGGACAGATCAGCAGCCGCTACGTTGGCCTTTTCAAGGGCGCCGCGGCAGACCGACAGCGTGCTAGACCAGATCTCCCGGGCGTCGTGCTCCACCCAACCGTCCTGGGGAAAGTGTTGACGAAATTCCTGTTGATCAACAGCAACACTGCTGCCGGATTCGTCAAATACGATGGCGCGTGAACTGGTGGTCCCCTGATCAATTGCAAGCAGGTAGCGGGTCATACGGATCTCCATTTGTTTTTCCCGGATTCTAGCAGGACGGGAAAAAGGAGGAGACCACTGGGGGCAAAAAACGGGGAAAAATAAAAAAAGGGCTGGAAATCCAGCCCTTAAATGACGAATGAAACAAGGAAAGTTCGTGAGAACTACAACCTCAAAAGTCATCCCTTACCCTTTTAGTATCGGACAAGGGCACGGTCTGTTCAGTAGCGGTTGTGTAGCGGGTTTGTTACATCTGGTTAGGCGATGAGCGGCCGGTCACACAATCACTTCCATCGGCTTTTTCCGCGGCCACACCAGACTGAACCGAGCACCGCCCAGAGTGCTGCTACGCCCGACAAACGCCTGACCACCGTGCCAATAGAGGATACGGCGGACAATCGACAGGCCCAGGCCGTAGCCACCGGACGTGCGGGTGCGGCTGTCATCGAGACGGGCAAACGCGGTGAACACCTTTTCCCAGTCCTCTTCCGGCACACCCGGACCATCGTCCTCAACGTCGATTCGGCAGTTGTCTTCATCGATGTGACACCGCACCAGAACCCGACCCGCCGCGTAACGGCCGGCGTTGCCCACCAGATTCTGGATCGCCCGGTGGATGTATCGGGGCTCGACATCCGACAGCGCCCATTGCTCGGAGGCGGCTTCGATGTCGTGGGTGATTTCCAGCGCCGGGCGAACCAACTGCTGCTCCGAGACAACCTGCCGAACCAGATTGGTGACTGAGGCTTCCTGCAACGAGAACACCGGGCCACCCTGCTCAAGCCGGGCATAGGTCAGTATCTCGTCGATCAGTTCATCCAGCTCCTGAATGTCACCGTCGATGCCCTCAAGCTGTTTCTGCAGTCGATCCTGATCTTCGCAATCCTCGATCATCTGGACGCCAAAGCGAATCCTGGCCACCGGGGTTCGCAGTTCATGGGATACCGCGTGGATCATTTCCCGTTGCACCTGCACCAAGCGCTGGATATGTTCCGCCATACCGTTAAAGGAAGCACCCAATCGGGACACGAGCGTGCCAGAACCGGTTTCAACCCGGGCGCCCATCTCACCTCGGGCAATCCTGATGGCGACAGATTCCACCTTTCTGAGGTTGCCATCCACGGCGCGCACCCCCAGGAAAACCGCAACCGCCAGTACGCCACCCACCACGGCCACCAGCAACAGAACCACGGGCCAGGCCCAGGGTGAGAAAGGCGGTGGCATATCGACCCGGTACAATTCGCCATCATCCAGCTGCAACAAGACCCGCCCCAGATCTATGGGGCCTTGCTCGTAGAACACCATGCCATTGTCGGCGACTCGCCCCAGCACCTCGTCGGAGGGCAGTTGGCCGGGCTTGTTGACCGGCAGGATATCGACCGCGAGAGCACTGGCCAGTTGGTCAGCCATCCCCGACCTCTCCTCCGGCGCAGTGGCGCCCAAGTGCCAACGCACGATCAGCGCGGTGGCCTCCGCCACTTCCGGATAAAGGTCGTCGAATTGCAGTTGCATCACCCGAACATCCGGCGTCGCGGCAAGGACCCGATGGCCGGCGGAATTTGTCAGCGTAACCACCTGATCATAACTGAGCCGCTCCTGGGTGACCGGTGACAGCGCCAACTCCCCGGGGCGGGATAATCGAAAATCGTAGAGGGAACCAAGCCAGTGGTAACGTTCGCCTGCCGCCGAGTCGGACTGCAGCCAGCGCATCAGAGGCTCGGGAAAGCGCTCATGCCAGAATTGCGACCGAACCGAGTTCATGCCTACGAACAAAGCCACGCAGACAATCAGCACCAGCATCACCAGGCCGGCGAATCGCGCATAGAGCTTGAGGAAGAACATCAGGGGCATGCTGGGAACCCTGGTACGGAGCGCCGGTGCGCATCAGAGCACGACACCGGCTCCAGAGACTGAGTCGTCAGGCTTCCTTTACGAACAGGTAGCCTTTACTGCGGACGGTTTTGATACGCCGGGGGTGTATGGGATCGTCACCGATCTTGGGCCGAATGCGAGAAACCCGAACATCGATCGAGCGATCCTGACCGTCGTACTCGATCCCGCGCAACGCCGTGAAAATTTCCTCACGACTTAGCACCCGACCGGCATTGCTGGCCAGCAGCCAGAGCAAATCGAACTCTGCACTGGTCAGATCAATGCTGGCGTCACTGAGCCAGGCTTCACGCATGGAGCGGTCGACCACCAGATCATTGAACTGCAGACGCACCGGCTCTTCGCCATTGGCCTCGTCGCCGGCCCCCTGCCCCGATTCCGTCACCCGGCGCAGCATGGCCCGAATGCGGGCCAGCAAAACCCGGGGCTTGGCCGGTTTGCCGATGTAATCGTCGGCGCCCATTTCCAGACCCAGCACCTGATCCAGATCGTCAGTCCGGGCGGTCAGCATGATAATGGGGCCGGAATAGAACGGACGCACCCGGCGACAAATGGACAAACCATCCTCGCCCGGCAACATCAAATCCAGAACCACCAGATCTGGCTGCTCGTTGCGGATGCGCTCAACGGCCGCACCACCGTGGGTTTCAAGAGTAACCTGCAGTCCATTGCTTTCCAGATATTCCTTGGTCAGCTCTGCCAGTCGCTCGTCGTCCTCGACAATCAGAATTCGCCAACTTTCGTTTGTCTGTTCCACGCCATCCATCTCTGGTTTTGTTATTCCAATGTTGAGTCAAACTGTGTGCCCGACAATACAGACAACCTGCGGTAACAGCAATTATACATGCTATTCAGAAATATACATGGAACAGCAGCACTGTTACAGCCCGTGACAAAGCCCGCGAGCCCGGATCATTGGAGCTCGCTGTCACAGATACGTCACTGGCTCGTCATGGGTGTGTCACACCGGCTTCATAGGCTTGTCGGGAAATGGACACAAAAGAGACCATGTCATGACCGCACAAACCGCGAGACCCCGCCGTAACGCTCGTCGACTGACCAGCGCCATCACTCGAGACCCCGGTTTGATTGAAGCCGCACAGCGCCTGCGTTACCAGGTCTTTTCAGAAGAATACGGCAGCGACCTGGGCGCCACCGTGCCCGGCCTGGACCAGGACACCTACGACACCCTCTGTGATCACCTGATTGTCACCGACAGCGACACCGGCGCGCTGGTAGCCACCACCCGCATCCTGCACCAAGACGACGCCGAACGAGGCAACGGGTTCTATTCCAGCGGCGAGTTCGACCTGTCAGCTCTGAATCAGCTGCCGGGCACGGTGGCGGAACTTGGTCGCACCTGTGTGCACCCGGACTACCGCAACGGTGCCACCATCGCCCTGCTGTGGTCGGCGGTGGCCGAGTACCTTGTCGGTCGTGACGTGGGTTATGTGATTGGGTGCGCCAGCATCAGCATGGCGGATGGTGGTTTGAAAGCCTGGCGAATCGCTCGCCACCTGCAGCGGGAGTATCTGGCGCCGAATCAGTACCGAGTAGTGCCTAAGCGGGACCTGCCCCACCTGGCGGATGCCGTCGACGACAGCCGCGCAGTCGCTATTCCGCCGCTGATCAAGGCCTACATGCGTTTGGGCGCCAAGGTCTGCGGCGAGCCCTGCTGGGATCCGGAATTCCGCTGTGCCGATTTGCTGGTGCTGCTGGAAGTGAATAATCTGGCCGCCCGTTACAGCCGACATTTTCTTGGCAAGGCCTCCTGAGCCACGAAAAAGGGGGCGCCTTGCATGGCCTGGCTACGACTGCTGTTCAGACTGACCGCGTTCTGTATGTTTTTAGTGGTAACGGTCCTGCTGGCGCTCGGCCTGCTGGTCATCGACACCGTCAGCGGCCGGCGCGTGGACCGCACACCCTGGGCTCGTCGCTGTTTTCGCTGGGCGTGTCGGTGCCTGGGGCTGAAGGTCCAGACGCACGGCGTCGAGCCCGCAACCCGCGCGCTGATTGTCAGCAATCACATCAGTTGGTCCGACATCCCCATTCTTGGCAGCCTGATGCCGGTGCTGTTCCTGTCCAAGGCGGAAGTACGTGATTGGCCGATTATCGGCTGGTTAGCCGAGCAGGCAGGAACTCTGTTTATCAAGCGGGGCGGCGGCCGAGCCAGGCGAGTACGCCAGACCATTGCCATGCAGCTGCAAGGTGGGGAATCGGTGCTGGTATTCCCGGAGGGAACCACCGGCGAGGGACGCACGGTGCTGCCCTTCCACGGATTGCTGCTGGGCGCGGCCGCGGAGTCTCAGGCGCCGATTCAACCGGTGTCCATCAGCTATCGCCGTCAGGGCCGGCCGGACCCGATCGCCCCCTTTGTGGGTGACGATGCCTTCCACAGTCACTTGGTCAGGCTACTCAAGCAGCCGCCCACCCGGGTCGACGTGCTGTTCCATCCGGCTATTCGCATCGAACCCGACAGCAGCACTGCCGACCTGGCCCGACAACTGCACAACACCGTGCTTAACGGGCTGGCGCGGATTCAGGCCGGGGACTTTGATCGCGAGGGCGTCGCGGGCGAGCGCCAGGCGGCGCCTGGCCCAGGGCTCAGAACAGAGGACGACCCTGCGCCATCTCGTCTTCGGTAGCTTCCCGACGACCGACAATTTCAAGATCGAAGTACAGGGTAAAGCCCGCCAGGGGGTGGTTGGCATCCACCTTCACCAGATTGCCATCGATGCCGACAACCTGGACGATCTGGGCTTCGTCACCGGTGTTGGTCTGAAACTTCATTCCGATCTGCAGGTTTTCCACCCCTTCGAACAACGACCGGGGCACCTTCCGAATCAGTTCCGGATTATGCTCACCGTAGGCCATGGCCGGCGGCACGGTCACTTCCAGGCAGTCACCAACGTTGCGATCTTTCACCGCCTTCTGGATACCTTCAATGATGTCCGGGCTGCCGTAAATAAAGTGCAAGGGTTCACTGCCCTCCGACGTATCGACCAGTTCGCCGATCTTGTTTTTCAGCACATAATGCACGGTGAATACGTCAGGTTTGGTATTGGAGACATCCATCAGGCTATTCAGCTTCCTGTGTCGGTGGGTGATTCAATCAACTGCAGACCGTGGATCAGCAGACGCTGGTCGAGGTGTTCTCGCACCCCCTGTGGGCGTTTCAGCCCCATGCGTTCAAGCAGTGGGCCAAAGCGATCCTGAGGGTCCTTTGCCCGCAAAGCCTGCAGCAGAGTCGCAAGTTTACCACGACGGGTGGCCGTTGCGGCCTTCAGGGTTTTAAGGGCTTTCCCTAACGCCAACTCTTCCTCGGTAAAATCACAGCCAAAGGGGAAGGCCGGGAACAGCTCTTCGCGGCCGGACGTTGATACAACCGCCCGCACCGATTCCGGCGAGTTGTTGCGCCAGTCCGCAGGCAAGCGGAAATCCGACGACACCTTTCCGGCCTTCTGCGCCTGTGTCAGCAACCCGGGTTGAAAACGGGAATCGGCGATCCGGATCAAGCGCAGGTACACCTGCTCGTCCGGCTGGCCTCTCAGATCGGCAATACCGTACTCGGTGATCACAATGTCGCGCAGGTGTCGGGGAATGGTGCAGTGGGCATAATTGAACACAATGTTCGAGACCGTCTCACCACCGGACTGTCGGGTAGACCGCAGGGTCATGATAGAACGGGCGCCGGGTAATTCGTGGGCCATGGCAACAAAGTTGTACTGGCCGCCCACACCACTGACCACCCGGCCATCCGCCAGCCCATCGGAGACAGCAGCGCCACCCAGGGTGTGCATCATGGTGGAGTTAACAAACCGGCTATGCTGACGTTGCGCCGCCTTGAGCCGTTGGTCACCGAAGCGATGATCGTACAAGTGGTTGATAAAATTGACGCTGGTCATGCAGATCTGCTCGCGTTCCTCGTCGCTCAGCTCCCTGAGCGACTGATAGAAGGCTTCGGGCCCGACGTAAAAGCCACCGTGCATGGCGACACCACCCTGCAGACGCTCACCAAGTGCCAAAGACTCAATTCCCCGCCGAGCGTCGGCATCATCAAGGTCGCCATCTAAGGACTGGGAGCCAGCCAGCAGACGCCCGCCCCGAAAGGCCACGGTGCTCCGAAACACCCCCAGGTACACCAGCCAGGCAACGTCCCGAGCTCGTAAAGGCGAGTCAATCAATTGCTCGCGGCGCAGGGTATCCAGCGTGGCCATGGTGACCTGTTCACTCAGCTGTCCGTCGTTGATCAGAGTCTGCAGCTCAGCGTGATCAAACACTTGACGCCTGAGAATTCCAGCCTGCATCAGGTGCAGAAACCCCTCCACCATCATCTCGCTGCAGCCGTACAGCCCCTGCTCGAACGGATCGGTGCCACCCTCACGCTCTGCCACCGGAAAACGCTCGGCTACCTGCAGCGTGTCGTAAATCCGCCGCCAGCTGGCATTATCGCGATGACGCAGAATAGTGCTGTGCACCAGGGCAGCCCCCAAGGATCCGATGCCCACCTGTAGGGTGCCACCATCCCGAATCAGGGTACTGGCGAAGAACCCAATCAGATGGTCCTCCGGGCCAATCGCCATATCCGGCGCTGGGAAAAGGGGATAATCACTGGAGGGCTGCTCGAACACCACGTCAAACGCCGCCTCATCAATCGCGGCATGGTGATCCAGCCAAGGCAACTGCCGATTGATTTCCGCCACCAGAGCGACTGGTGAGCCCTGCGCCTGGCGGGCGCGCAACTCCGGCATCAGATCAAGGGTCAAATCGGGGTTACAGCTCAGGCTGACACGCCCATCCTGACCTGCCAACTCGCCCGGGGCGACCATCTGCGCCACCACATTGACCCCCTGGGCCATCAGATCCCGCACTGCATGGGTGTAGTTGCTACAGACGTAACTCTGTTGTTGGCTGCGATTGCCGAGGTAGGTTCCCGCTTTGAAGAAGAACTCCGACGATCGCACGTTCGGGGGCAATCGATTGGTTAACACATCCCGGGCGTAGGCCAGTTCGGGAATACCGCCGTAAAGGCGCTCGGTGAAGGGCACCAGGAATCGTTTCTCCAACGAGGAGGATCCGCTGGGCGCCAACAGCGACAACGCCGTGACAATGTGCAGCTGAATGTCAGGGTCGTCCTTCGCCCGCTGGTAGAGGGCATTGACCAAGCGGATCGGCTTGCCAAGCCCAAGAGGCAGGCCAAGGGTGATGTTCTTGCCCACCCTCTCGATCACCGCATCCACGCACGCATCGATATCGTTTGTTCGCCGACCGGTACCAGTTGCCATTGCCATACTCCTTATGGATCCATCTGGCTGCAGTTATCGGCGATCATCACATGACACCCGGGGACAGGCAATGCGACAGATCAAGATATCAGAACCAGGGGCCCGTTAACTGAGAGGACGAGCGAAAGGGTTGCGCGAGATTAATTGGAGAGTGCTTGAAGAATGCTTGGAGGATGTCTAGAGGCTACGTCGAGAGTGTTTGGAGGCCAGTGCGGTCGGACAGGGTAAGACTCAGAATTTCCACTTCAGGTTGAGACACGCACCTTCGTTCAGCAGGGCTATCCCGTGATCGGGCTGAGCCGGCTCCGAGGCATAGCGTTTGCCGCCTTCATCAGAGCGGGTCAGCGTCAGGGTAAGCAGCCGAGAACCCAGCTCGCTGAAGGCCTCGACGTGACCATCCTCAAAATCCCCGGACATGCGTTCCTGAAGCTCAATGATCTCTTCGGTGGTAATGGTTTCGCCCAGGTCATTAAACACAGGCTCAGCGGCCTCGGCGCGCACAACGAAGGCGACGAGATTAAGAGCGAGCAATGCGGCGAAAATACGAATAATCATGAGACTTCAACAACCTATTAAGCGATGGAAATTCTAAGACCACTTAAGGCTAAAGTCTAATCATTAAAGGCCAGAAAGATGTGAAATTGGACACAAATACGCCGCTTTTTTGTCAGCAAACACCAGCTTTTATGTCAAAAAATAATCCAGTTTGTTGCAGCACGTAACCACACCTCCTGCACTCCGGCCGCAGGCCGGGCGCAGGACGGGTTCAGGGCGAAAGCTACCGCTGGAGTCGAAGCTGACCGCCGATCATGGACAGGGGTAGGTAAACTCGACGTGCAGCGCTTCGATCGCCTCCAGCACATCCGGCGCGAGCGTGATGGCTGCCGAGCCGATGTTCTCTTTCAGTTGCGCCATCGTGGTGGCCCCAATGATGTTGCTGGTAACAAAGCTGCGGCTGTTCACGTAGGCCAGCGCCAGCTCGGTAGGCGAAAGCCCGTGGGTCTTTGCCAGTTCCGCATAGGCCCGTGTCGCCGCCATGGCCCGATCACTGGTGTACCGACTGAAACGCTCGTACAGGGTTAACCGAGCCTTCTCCGGCCAGGTCTCTCCCAGATACTTACCCGACAGCATGCCGAACGCCAGTGGCGAGTAGGCCAGCAGGCCGACCTGCTCCCGGTGAGCTACTTCCGCCATGCCCACCTCAAAAGACCGATTCAACAGGTTGTAGGGGTTCTGGATGCTGACCGCCCGTGGCCAACCGTTTTGCTGGGCCAGGCGAAGGTACTCCATGGTGCCCCAGGGAGTTTCGTTGGACAGGCCGATCTGACGCACCTTGCCCTCCTGGACCAGCTCGCCCAGAGCCGCAAGCGTCTCTTCAATCGGGGTAAAGCTCTCGTCCGGATCGTGCTGATAACCAAGCTTGCCAAAGAAATTAGTGCTGCGGTCCGGCCAATGGACCTGATACAGGTCGATGTAATCGGTTTGCAGTCGCTTAAGACTGGCATCACAGGCTTGGCGAATATGGTCGCGGGTGAGCCGCGGGCCATTGCGCAAATACTTCAGACCATTGCCCGGCCCCGCCACCTTGGAAGCAATGACCAGATCGTCCCGGCGCCCGCGGCGGGCCAACCAGTTGCCCAGGTACTGCTCGGTCCGCCCCTGGGTTTCGGCTCTGGGCGGTACCGGATACATTTCCGCCGCGTCGATGAAGTTCACCCCCGCCCCGGTGGCGTAATCCAGCTGTTCGAAGGCCTCGGCTTCGGTATTTTGCTCACCCCAGGTCATGGTGCCCAGGCAGATCAGACTGACCTCGATATCGGTGTTACCCAGCTTTCGCGTTTGCATAGTGTCTCCGCATCAGGTGGTGGAACGGGTAAAGGGAATGTCATGGGATTGTCGCAGAACTGTCACGCCCGGTTTCCATAGTAAGACTATGTCAAAGGAACCACAGGAATCATCGTGACCGAGACCGCACCGGCCGCACGGCGCCAGCAACACATTACCATTGTATCGGAAACCTTTCCGCCGGAAATCAATGGGGTGGCGAACACCCTCAGGCACCTGTGCCAGGGTTTGATGCAACGGGGGCACCGGGTGACTGTGGTCCGTCCACGCCAGCGCCACGAGAGCAAAGGCATGGTGGCCAGTGCCGGCCGCGCCCTGTTCAGCCATGAACATGTGGTCACCGGTCTGCCTTTGCCCGGCTACGCCGACCTGCGTTTCGGCCTGGCCCGCAGCGGCGAGTTACGCAAACTCTGGCTGAAAGACCGGCCCGACGCGATCTATGTGGCCACCCAGGGGCCGCTCGGCGTCGCGGCGGTATCGGCAGCACGCCGACTGGGCATTCCGGTGAGCTCTGGCTTCCACACCAACTTTCACAGCTACAGCCGCTACTACGGTGTTGGCATCCTGGAGCGGCTGCTTTGCGCCTATGGTCGCTGGTTCCACAACCGCACCGCCATCACCCTGGTACCTACCCGAAAAATGGAACAGACCACCGCCGCCATGGGCATCCGGCCGACCGGACTCTGGAGCCGCGGCGTTGACTGTACCCGGTTCGCACCGCACAAGCGGGACCAGGCCCTTCGGGAGCGGTGGGGATTGAAAACCAATGACCGGGCGGTGCTGTATGTCGGTCGACTGGCGCCGGAGAAAAACCTGCGGATGGCCGTGGCCTGTTTTGAGCGGATCCGGGGCCTGCACCCCCAATCCCGCTTCGTGCTGGTGGGAGACGGTCCGCTGCGCCGCCAACTGGCCGAACAACACCCCGATTACATCTTCTGCGGCACCCAGCGCGGAGAGGATCTGGCTCGCCACTACGCGTCTGGCGACATGTTCCTGTTCCCGAGCAAAACCGACACTTTCGGCAATGTCGTCCTGGAAGCCATGGCAAGCGGCCTCGCCGTGGTGGCCTTTGATGACGGCGCCGCCAGCGAGCACGTCCGTCACGAGGAAAACGGCATGAAGGCCGACCTTCTTGAGGACGAAGGGTTTGTGGACGGTGCCCTGCGACTGGCCGACCAGCCCACACTTCTGAATCGCATTCGGGCCCAGGCCCGACTCGACGCCCTCGAACTGGATTGGAATTCGCAAATCGAGCAGTTCGAGCAACTGGTTTTCAACCAAACAGCCAGGACCGGATACCATGCCATTAACAACCAAAGCATCTCGCTTCTTTGAACAGGCAGATCAACGGGAGTATGCGTTCTGTCAGGCCATCAACCGCGTCGCCGGCGTGCCTTCGGTACTCGGTTACTTTCGCTTGGTCAGCCGCCTGGGTGACGGCTGGTTCTGGTACGCACTGATTCTCACCCTGCCCGTCCTCTGGCCGGATCAGGGGCCAGCGCTGGCGCTGCTCATGGCGCTCACCGGCCTGACCTGCACCCTCACCTACAAGCTCCTGAAACGCTGGCTGATCCGCGAGCGCCCCTTCATCTCGTTTCCGTCCATCAGTTGCGGCACCCCACCCCTGGACCGGTACAGCTTTCCATCCGGTCACACCCTACACGCGGCATGCTTCCAAACCATGCTATTCACTGTCAGCCCGGGTCTCGCCCTGGTCATTCTGCCCTTCACCCTCAGTGTTGCCGCTTCCCGGGTGGTCCTGGGCCTACACTACCCCACCGACGTGGCCGCCGGCGCCCTGATTGGCGGGGTAATGGGGTATGTATCGACGGCTTACCTGCTGGAGGACGTTGCCCTGCTGTTCCCCGCCTGAGTCAGTCGAACAGCCGCAGCTGCGTCACGGGGGCGTCGTCATTGCGAAAACGAACCCCCAGTCCAAGCAGGCGTACCGGGCGGTCCTTCTCCCCCGCCAGCTCCTGGAACAGCGGCAGGTAATCCTCGTACCCGGGCTCCTGCACGTGCTCGCGCACCCGTTCCAGGGTGTGGGTGGAAAAATCGCTGTAGCGGATCTTGATGAACAGCTTGTGGATGGGTTTGCCGCGACCCTTACGGGTCAGCCGCAGGTTCAGATCGGCCACCAGTGAAGCCATTACGGTCTGACAGGCGGCGCGATCGGGCAAATCCTGGGAAAAGGTCCGTTCGACGCTGATGGATTTGGCGATCCGGGACACCACCACCGGGCGGTCGTCACGCCCGTGGGCCATCTCGTGCAGGCGGTAGCCCTGCTTACCGAACCGGTCCATCAGGACCTCTGGTCCGACCGCCTGCAGATCGCCGCAGGTTTCTACCCCAAGGGCATGCAGCTTGGCGGCAGTCACCTGCCCCACACCGAATAGCTTCTGCACCGGCAGGGTTCGCACAAAGCCTTCGACATCCTCAGGCCGAATCACAAACAGGCCGTCCGGTTTTTCCCAGTCGCTGGCAATCTTGGCGAGGAATTTGTTGGGCGCGACACCGGCAGACACCGTGATCCCCACCTCACGGCGAATACGTTCGCGCAGGTGGCGGGCCATGAGTGTGGCACTGCCTTTATGCTCGGTTACGTCGGAGACATCCAGAAACGCTTCGTCCAGTGACAGTGGCTCCACCAGGTCGGTCATTTCCCGTAGAATCGCCATGACCTGCTGCGACGCCGCCCGGTAGCGGGCCATGTCGGTGGGCACCGTGACCAGACCCGGGCACAACCGGCGCGCCTCGCTGCCGGGCATGGCCGAACGCACGCCGAACGCACGGGCTTTGTAGTTGCAGGTCGTGACCACGCCCCGACCACCATCGCCGCCGACCGCCAGCGGCACCTCGCGCAGCGTGGGATCGTCGCGCATCTCCACCGCGGCGTAGAAGCAGTCACAATCCACATGGATGATCTTGCGCTGGTGCATGGGGCCTGGAACTCACGTCAACATTCTGTACATTTATACAGCCTTGTATCTTAAGCTACTATGCTGAGAATGTCAGGGATTCCGATGATCACCCGTTCAATCGACCGCGAGGCCCTATGAGCAACCCTATTCCCGAATCCGAGCGCACCGAAATCGAGGCAGCGGCGTTTCGTCGCCTGGTCCAGCACCTGCGTGACCATACCGACGTTCAAAACATCGATCTGATGAACCTGGCAGGCTTCTGCCGCAACTGTCTTTCGAAGTGGTATCGCGCCGAAGCCGAACAGAAGGGCTTCGACATCTCTGACCCGCAGGCCCGGGAAGAAATCTACGGCATGCCCTACGAGCAGTGGAAAGAGCGCTATCAGACCGGCGAGAAACAGGATCACAAGAAATGAACGTGACTGAGGCGGTTCGCATCCACCTGGCCTCACTGGCCGCAGGCCACGCCGACTTTGACGACACCCTGGCGCTGATCGAGCAGCACTTCGACTATCACGCCACCGGCTTTCACAATGGCCCGCTGTTCAACGCCGCAGGTGAGAATGCCGGTTCCTGCCGGGTGTTTGCCCTGGGTCAGTACTGCAATCTTTCGGAGGCCGACACCCTGGCGCTGTTTGCCCAGCATTATCAGCAGGTGCTCGACGAGCCAGCTGGCAGCAGCCACGGCAACATCCGCCAGTTCATCAGCACGGGCTGGTCCGGCATCCGTTTCGACGACAGCCCATTGCGGCCACGTCCGTCGCCCAACACCATGGAAGACACTCCAACATGACCGACACCGCAAACCCGGGCGTACAGCAGGTTTTTCAGCTGAAAAGTGCCAGCGTCTCCATGACCGCCCTGGAACTGCACTATTTCGATGCTGACGATTTCGAAGCCACGCTCAGGGACAAGATCAGCCAGGCCCCGGGGTTCTTCAAGGACATTCCCATCATTGTCAGCCTCGAGAAGTACGAAGGCCTCGACGGCGACCTGGATTTCTTCAAGATCATCGGCACCTGCCGGCGACACCAGATTCATGTGGTCGGCGTGCGCGGCGGCAACGACAACCAGCGGCGTCTGGCTCGGGGTGCAGCGCTGGCGCTGCTGCCCGGAAATGGCCAGCGGGATCGGGCTCATGAGGGAAATGAGGCCAAGGAGCCGTCCGGCGAGCACAGTGAGGCAACCCCGGCAGCTTCGGCCGCCAGCGCCAGTGAGCCGCCACCAGCCCGGGTTATTAACCAGCCGGTGCGCTCGGGCCAGCAGATTCACGCCCCCGACGGCGACCTGATCATTCTAGCGCCGGTGCAGGCCGGCGCCGAGGTCCTGGCGGCGGGCAACATTCACGTCTATGGGCCATTGCGTGGCCGGGCCCTGGCCGGCATAAACGGCGCCGAGTCCGCAAGAATTTTCTGCCAATCTCTGGAGGCGGAGCTTGTGTCCATCGCCGGACACTATAAAATCTCCGAAGATCTTCAGGACAACGGCTGGAAGAGCGCTGTACAGCTCCAGCTCAGGGACGACCTGCTGGTGGTAACGCCACTGGACAAGGCCTGATATCGAGACGGACTGCCAACATTAGAACGGATAATTCCGTAGACACGACGAATCCACCGCGAAACAGGAATTGAACCTTGGCTAGAATCATTGTCGTTACCTCAGGAAAGGGCGGCGTTGGTAAAACCACCACCAGCGCCTCGATCAGCACCGGTCTTGCCAAGCGCGGCCACAAAACCGTCGTTATCGACTTCGACGTAGGCCTGCGCAACCTTGACCTGATCATGAACTGCGAACGTCGGGTCGTGTACGACTTCGTCAACGTTATTCAGGGCGAAGCCACCCTGAATCAGGCACTCATTCGCGACAAGCGGGTGGATACCCTGTACATCCTGCCCGCCTCCCAGACCCGCGAAAAAGAAGCCCTGACCAAAGACGGTGTCGAGAAGGTCATCAACGAGCTGTCCGAAACCTTCGATTACATCGTCTGTGACTCCCCCGCGGGCATCGAGCATGGCGCCCTGATGGCCCTGTACTATGCCGACGAAGCCATTGTGGTCACCAACCCGGAAGTGTCTTCGGTACGAGATTCCGACCGTATTCTGGGCATCCTCCAGAGCAAGTCCCGCCGAGCGGAAATGGGCCAGGACCCGGTCAAGGAGCACCTGCTGCTGACCCGCTACAACCCGCACCGGGTTGAACGGGGAGAAATGCTGTCGGTCGGCGATGTCGAGGAAATCCTCGCAATTCCGCTGCTCGGCGTGATTCCGGAAAGCCAGGTGGTTCTAAACGCCTCCAACCAGGGCCTGCCGGTCATTCTTGAAGGTGAGAGCGATGCCGGCCAGGCCTACGATGACGCCGTCGGACGGCTTCTGGGTGAGGATCGGGAACACCGATTCATGACCGCCCAGAAGAAAGGGTTTTTCTCACGGATGTTCAAGGGAGGCTGAGGGATGAGTTTCCTCGATTACTTTAAGGGAAAGAAAGCACGCACCGCCAGCGTTGCCAAGGAACGACTGCAGATCATTGTGGCCCACGAACGTGGCCAGCGCGACCAGCCGGACTACCTGCCGAAGCTGCAGCAGGAACTGCTTGAGGTTATCCGCAAGTACGTCCAGATCAGCGACGACATGGTCCAGGTGGAAGTGGACCGCAATGACAGCTGCTCGGTGCTGGAGCTGAACGTCACCCTGCCCGAGCGCTGACCTTCTGCTTGACGCTTCTGGCCACTACCAGCGCGCGTAGTGGTCCTCCATCAATCCCCGTAGCCCGTCTACGGGGATTTTGTTTCCGGCATCGTCCCGCACAAAGCCCCGGAAGGTGCCGATGAACTGACGAAAATTGGATGCCATCACCAGTGCATCCAGCTTTTCCCGGCGCACCCCGGCGGGGGTGAATGCCAGGGCCACCCGGCCATCGTCGGTGCTCACGTGCCAATCCGCCCCCGGCCGGTAGCGGTCGAATTCAAAGCGGGCCGTGCCCACCCGAATACAGCGCCCGTCCAGCCAGAGCGCGTTTTCAGTCATGCCCGTCTCATTGACCCCGGCGGCCAGATTGAGCCCCAGTGACCGGCCGTCTGTTAAGGCGCCTGCCATGCAGGCCCAGTTCCAGGCTGTCTCCCGGCGCATGAAACCGCAGCTCCAGTCGATCGAAGCCCGGGAATCGGCGTCACAGCGCCAGATCCGATGGTCCCAGCGGATCTCACCCTCCACCGGCAGTCCGGCGGATTTACGGGTGAACACCCAGCCGGTATAACCGGCCGGACAGACCAGCCGCAAGGGGTCGTTGTCGTCTTTGATTTCCAGATCCACGCGGATGCCACCCGGCGCGGTTACGCTCACGTTCCGGCCGCCAGCGGCGGCAACTACCCGGAGGGCAACCTCGCCCTTTACCATCGATGCCATGCCATGCTCAGGCTGGGGCTCAATCCGGGTGCCGAGGGCAAACGGCTGGACAAACGAGTGCTCGTGCAGAGTTCCGGTTTCAAAGTCGAACAGGTAAAAAAAACCGTTGGACACCAGTTTCAGATCCACGATGGCCATACCAAACACCCAGCCAGGACCCATGGCACTGACAAACTGGAACTGGTTGAACCGCCAGCGCCGGGCAAGCCGGGACCTGGGTCGGTCCATGGCAGTGCGCAGGTCGTAATCCAGATAGTTGATCTCGTCCACCGGGTGCTCGATTACCCCCGGGGTGTAGCGTCCGTTGTCATCAATCAGCTTGCGTGCAGTCATAATCGGGTCAGTTCAGGCCATTTCGTGGGACCGGCGCGCCAGGGAGTTACCTGGTTCACAATCCCTTGTTTCCGTGGCCTTATCCATTTTCGCCTCATGCTAGACTCCGGCCACCATCGTCAAGGAAGTTTAACCCATGAGAAAGACCGGAGCCCAAGGTTTCGCGGGCCATGCTTCAGCCGTCTCCCGGCGACTGTGTGTTTTGCTGGCGACCGCGCTGGTTGCGGTCAGCGTTCAGGCCGAGCTGCCCGACGAGAACGCCGAGGGCTGGAGTCTGCGCAAGGAAGCCGACAACATTCGGGTCTACACCATCGACCGGGCCGATTCCAGCTTCAAGGCGTTCAAGGCCGAAGCCGTGCTCGACGCGCCGATCGAAACCCTGATGGCGGTGATGATCAATCCCCAGTCGTGCATGGAATGGGTCCACAACTGCTCCGAGTCCTACGCGTTCGGCACCGGATCCTTCCAAGACCGCTACGCCTACTCCGTCAATGACATGCCCTGGCCGGTGACCGACCGGGACTATGTGCTGCACATCCGGACCCGGGGCAGTGAAACCACCGGCGAGATCGTGATGGATCTGAGCGCCACCCCCAACCAGCGCGCCGAACTGGACAACCGGGTTCGGGTCGATCGATCCGACACCCTTTACCGCTTCATACCGCAAGGCGACAAAACCCGGATGATCTGGCTCCAGCACACCGACCCCAACGGCGCCCTGCCCGGCTGGCTGGTCAATTCCCTGCTGGTGGACATCCCAGTGCGCTCACTGCAAGCGCTCGAACAGGTGGCCAGCAAGGATCGCTACCAGGATTTCCAGCTGGTGTATGACGACCAAGGCCAACTGGTGGATGTACGACCATCAACGCATTGAAGGGGTGACGCACCTGCCCCGAAAAGCTAAGCTTGAACCAAAGGAACTCAAGGAAGGCAGGCCCCGTTTAATGACCGTTCTCGCTGTCGAGATCATGACCCCCAGCGTTAAAGCCGTCCCCCAATCCTGGACCATGGATCGCCTGGCCCGCTTTCTCACCGACAACGAAATCACCGGCAGCCCGGTCACCGACGACCACGGCGATATTGTTGGCATTGTCACCCTCAAGGACATCACCGAATTTCGCTGGAACACCCAGCGTTCAGACAATACCGCACCACTCAGTGCCGACGAAGAAGCCGAGGCCCGCCGCCTCCGCATGGTGATCTTCGAGGAAATGGGCAAGGTGCCGGTGGAAGTCCGGGACATCATGACCCCAAGTATTTTATCGGTTGACGAGCAGACGCCCGTGCGCGACATTGCGGATATTATGATGCGCGAGCACCTGCACCGTATCTTTGTCACCAGGGAGAAAAAAATAACCGGTATTATAACGACTTATGACATGCTGAAACTGATATCGGACACGGACCTGACACGCCGATGCACCGGTAACGACTGAGCCACCAGAGAGGTAGCGCCACCTATGCCCAGAGCACCGCAAGCTCGCAAAAAGATGTACGTCCTCGACACCAACGTCCTGATTCACGATCCCAACGCCCTCCTCAACTTTGAAGAACACGATGTCATCATTCCGATGACGGTCCTTGAGGAACTCGACAGCCTGAAATCCGGTAAGCAGGCGGTAGCAGCGGACTGCCGTCAGGCCATACGGAACATCGACAAGCTGCTGGGCGATGCCACCCCGAAAGAGATCGAAAAAGGCGTTCCGATTGTACGTGGCAAGAAAGCCGAGCCGCTGGGCAAACTGCTCATTCTGATGAGTACGCAACATGTGAACTCGCACTCGTTACCCGAGCACCTGAACGACAACAAGATCATCAATACCCTGGCCGCCCTGCAGGATGAGCACAAGGCCCGGGACATCATCCTGGTCAGCAAAGACATCAACATGCGGCTCAAGGCCCGGGGCTTTGGGGTTGAAGCCCAGGACTACCACAACGACCAGCTTCTGGACGACATCGACCTGCTGCCCAAGGGCTACCGGGAATTTCCCAATTCGTTCTGGGACACCATCGAAAAGGTGGAAACCATACAGCGCGAAGGCATCACCGAGCACATTCTCAAACGTGAAGGCGAGCTGGCGCGACTGAACATCAACGAATTCGTGATTGACCAGCAAGGGTTTGTTGGCAAAGTCTCCGACCTGTCCGAAACCCAGGTGGTCATCCGCGATCTGCACCAACACGACCTGATGAATGAGGAGGTCTGGGGCCTGGTACCCCGGGACGTCTATCAGGCGCTGGCCCTGAACCTGCTGCTGGACCCGGACGTGCATCTGGTCAACCTGACCGGTTCCGCCGGCTCCGGCAAGACCATCCTGGCCCTGGCCGCCTGCATCGAAATGACCGTGGCCAGCAAGCTGTACAAGCGCATCATCGCCACCCGTTCAACCCAGGGTCTGGATGAGGACATCGGCTTCCTGCCGGGCACCGAGGCCGAGAAAATGGAGCCCTGGCTGGGCGCCATCGTCGACAACCTCGAGGCCCTGCACGAGGACGACGAGAACATGACCGCCAGCGTGGATTACATCCTCAGCAAAGTGCCCCTGCACTTCAAGTCGATGAACTACATCCGCGGCCGCAGTTTCCAGCACAGTCTGATCATCATTGATGAGTCCCAGAACCTGACCCCGCATCAGATCAAGACCATCATTACCCGGGCCGGCAATGGTTCCAAAGTGATCTGCCTGGGCAACCTGGCGCAGATCGACACGCCGTACCTGAGCGCCCTCAGCTCCGGTCTGACCTACATGACTGAACGCTTCAAGAGCTTCCGCCACGGCGCCCACATCCACCTGCAGGGTGTGCCGCGCTCGGTCCTGGCAGAATTTGCCGAAGCCAACCTCTGATCCGGGCACTTTCGCCGGACACAAAAAAACCGGGGCCTCGACCCCGGTTTTTTTATGCTCGGACTCATCAGACCTTGTAGCGGCTGACCTCGCCTGACAGCTCCGACGCCAACGCCTTCAGACGCTGGGTCGCGGCACCCGCTCGACGGGTACCGTCTGCGGTCTGCTCGGTGATGGCCACAATCTCATGCACGTTCTGATTGATGGTCTCGGACACGCTGGTCTGCTCCTCCGCCGCACTCGCGATCTGGGAGTTCATGTCGTTGATGGTGCTGACCGCCTGGTTGATTCGCTGCAGGGCATCGTTGACCTGACGAGTCTCCACCACCGTCGCCTCGCTGCGCTCGCTGATCGAGCCGATCAGAGTGACGGCATTACCGGCGCCGGTCTGCAGGCGCTCGATGGTGTCCTGAATTTCCTGGGTACTCTGCTGAGTTCGGCTGGCCAGGGTACGGACTTCGTCGGCAACGACCGCAAAGCCGCGACCGGCTTCACCGGCACGGGCGGCCTCAATGGCCGCGTTCAGGGCCAGCAAGTTGGTCTGATCAGCAATTTCGCGAATCACCTCCAGCACGTTGTCGATCTTGCGGGAGTCGGCACCCAGCTTTTCGATCACCTTGACGCCTTCCTCCACCTGCTCAGACAGACCACCGATAACGCCAATGGTCTGGTGCACCAGACCCTGAGCGTCACACACTTGGGCGTTGGCGTGGTCAGCCGCCTCGGATGCTTCACTGGCGTTGTTCGCCACTTCCTGAGCCGCCGCCGTCATCTCGTTCATGGCGGTAGCCACCTGGTCGCTTTCCGACTTCTGACGCTCAACGCCGCCTTCGGCTTCCGCCATGACGTCGTTCAGTTCCGCCGATGCCTCGTTCAGGGTGCGAGTTGAAGACAGTACCCGCTCGACCAGACCGTGCACCTGATCTGCGAAGCTGTTGAAGGCCGTAGCCAGCTGGCTCAGTTCGTCCTTGCCATCGATATCCAGACGACGGGTCAGGTCACCGTCACCGCTGGCAATGTCGTTCATTGCAGAAACGGCTGATTTCAGGGGACGGATGATACTGCGCACTACCACCAGGGCCAGCAACACGATCAGGGCCAGCGCCACCAGGGAGGTGGTGATCGAACCAAATACCGCATCGTTGAGGTGAGTCTCAACCTTATCATCCATGGCGGAAATCTGACCTTCAAGGCCATCTACCCAGAAGCCCGTTCCTATCATGACGTTCCACTTCGGCAGCATTTCGGCGTAACCGAGCTTAGGCGCCACCTTACCGGAATCACTGTTCTTCCAACCGTATGAGACATAGCCCCCACCGCTGCGTGCCGCTTTGACCAGCTCGCGAATCAGATAGGTTCCATTAGGATCCTGAAAGCCCCACAGGTTTTTGCCTTCCAAGGCCGGTTTGACCCCGTGCATGACGTTCACACCGCTGGTGTCGTAGGCAAAAAGGTAGCCGGGACTTCCAGAATCGTTAAAACGAAGCTGACGCAGAATGTCATAGGCCTGAGCGCGGATCTCCGGATCGTCGGCCGACCCCGGCTGGTCGTACAGGTGGGCAATCGAAGTTCGCGCCAACTCCAGGTAGTTTTTCAATTCTTCGCGCTTACTCGCTTCCATGTCGGACGAAAATCCGGCCACGGCTTCTTCGCCGATCTCCTTGGCCTGGTTCAGGTTGTAACTGGTCAAAAATGCGGTCAACACAATGACGGGCACCAGGGCCAGCAACAAAACCCGAGTCTGGATGGTCAGATTTTTCATGGATAAGACTTCTTCTAATCGGTACAAGAAACGGCGGGACAAACCCGGCCGGATTTGGGCGTCAGCTTACCCGGAGTCGCACGCTACTTCACTGAGGGGACTGCATCATTTGGAAACAAATGGTAACTGGGTCGGGCAGCCAACCTCGCCCGAAGGCGGGTAGGCCTCAGTCTTTGAACTGAGCCTTGTCCAGCCCATGTTTTTTCATCTTGTCGTACAGGGTCTTTCGGGCGATACCAAGCTGCACCATGGTGTCTTTGATGCTGCCTTGACAGGCATTCAGCGCGCTGACAATGGCTGACCGCTCGAAACCGTCCATCATTTCGGTGAGGGTCTGGCGCCCGGCCACGTCGGCAGCGCCGTTGGTGGCCCCGCCGTCCAGGGCCGCCGGGCCGAGCAACACGTACCGTTCGGCCAGGTTGCGTAACTCCCGAACATTGCCGGGCCAGGAATGCTGCATCAGCCGGGCGGCCTGACTGGCATCCAGGGGGATACTCTCGCGGTCATAACGGGCGGCCGCAATCAGCACGAAGTGATGGAACAGAGTAGGAATGTCCTCCTTGCGCTCCCGCAGCGGCGGAATGTCCACCTTCACCACGTTCAGCCGGTAATACAGGTCCGACCGGAACTCTCCGGTATCGCTCAGGGCTTTCAGGTCGGCCTTGGTGGCAGCGATGATACGCACGTCCACGTCGATCGCCTGGTTACTGCCAAGGCGCTCGACCTTCTGTTCCTCCAGTACCCTCAGCAGCTTCACCTGCAGGGGCATCGGCATACTCTCCAGCTCATCCAGGAACAGGGTGCCCCGATGGGCATGCTCGATCTTGCCGATCCGACGCTTTTCCGCCCCGGTGAAGGCGCCGGCCTCGTGGCCGAACAGCTCGCTCTCGATCAGGCTCTCCGGCACGGCGCCGCAGTTAATGGCAACAAAGTTGTGGGCACTTCGGTGACTGTTTTCGTGAATGTAACGCGCCAGGGCGTCCTTACCCGAACCGGTTTCCCCGTGCAGCAACACGCTGGCTGAGATATCCAACACCGGGTCGATGGTGGCCATCACCCGCTGCATGGTCACGGATTCGCCCAGCAAACGCGGACCGGGCCGAGCCAGGTGGCGCAACTGGGCCTTCAGCCGACGATTCTCCAGGGCCAGGTGACGCTTTTCCAGGGCGTGCTTCAGCAGCTCGATCAGTTCCTCATGATCAAACGGCTTCTCGATGAAATCGTAAGCGCCCTGCTGCATGGCGGAGACCGCCGTGCTGATGTCGCCCTGCCCGGTCAGAATGACCACCGGTATGGCATCGTCGAGCGTTCGAATCCGGTCCAGCAACTCAAGGCCATCCATGCCCGGCATGTTGTAGTCGCACAACACCACGCCCTCGTAATTTGCGGAGAGGGTGGCCAGCGCCGACGGGGCGTCCTCGAAGCAGGCAACCTTCAGTTCCTCCAGTGCAAAGGTCTGGCTGATGGCCTTCCGGATATGGGGATCGTCGTCCACAAAAATTACTGAGGGTTGTGTCATTCCATGGCCTCACGTTTTTTCAGGGTCAAGACAAATTCCGCCCCGGGACCATCGGCCCGGTTATGCCCGGTCAGACGCCCACCCAGGGCATCAACAATCTGACGGGAAATCGACAGGCCCAGCCCGAGCCCTTGCTTGACCGATTTGGTGGTAAAAAACGGTTCAAAGATCTGCTCGCTGTTACCCGGCAGACCGGAGCCGTTATCCCGCACGACACACTGCCAGTGCTCGCCCTGGTCCCGAATTTCGATGCAGACTCTGGGCTGCTCCCGGGTTTCGACAGCCTGCACCGCGTTGGCCAGCAGGTTCACCATTACCTGCTCGATCCGGATCAAATCACCATGGCACATCACCGGTTGCTCCGGCCGCTGCCAGATAATCTCCGTGCCCGCGCTGCCGGTCTGGGCCCGGATAATTTTCAGTGCCGCATCCACCGGCTGACAGAGGTCGACCACAGAAGGCGGGCCTTCGGACTTGCGAGCGAACACCTTGAACTGGCGGGTCAGCTCGGACATTTTGTCGCACAAGCTGGCGATTTCCCGGAGATTGGCGTCCACCATCTCGGTCGCGCCCTTCTGCAGGAATTTCTGGCTATTCCGCGCGTACGTCTGGATGGCCGTCAAGGGCTGGTTCATCTCATGGTTCAGACCGGCTGACATCTGCCCCAGCACCGCCAGCTTCGCCGCCTGAATCAGTTCCTGCTGGGTTTCCCGGAGTTCGGTCTGGGTGCGCTCACGCTCCTGAATCTCCTCCAGCAGTTGTTCGTTGGAGCGCTCCAGATCCGCGGTGCGCTCGGCAACGCTACGCTCCAACTGTTCACCCCGCAGCGACAACTCCGCCTCGCGGCGGTAGCGCTCGCGCAGGTACAGCCAGGTCAGCAGGCCACCGAAAAACACCGCAAGCCCGCCGCCGACAAACGCCAGACGGGTCCAGAATACCGGCCGGGTGCTAACCATGACCTGCAGCGACCAGTCCAGCCGTGGCAAGGGCGTGCGAACACTCAGGTAATCTTCGTGGGAGGCGTTTTCTCGAATCCGGATCTTGGCCGACTGCTCGGACACCCCCCAGGGTCGACCCAGGGGCTCACTCTGCATGGGCTTCAGATTGCGATCCGGATAGCGCAAGTGCGTTTCGGCATCGATTTCGCCTGCCTCGCCCGGCTCGAAATCCCGATACAGCCACTGGGGTTTGCTGGCCAGGAAGCTGATGCCGGAGGGGTCCAGCACCACCATCTGCGCCTCGCTCAGGGACGCCGGCCGCTGCCATTGCGATTCCAGTTCATGCACCAGCACTTTCACGGCAATGACCCCGAGCAGCTTGCCTTCGATGCCACGGATCGGGTGGGAGAAATACAGACCACGTACCCCGGACATCATGCCCAGGGCGAAGTAGATGGCCGAATCTCCGGAGGCCATGGCGTCGGAAAAGTACGGGCGGAACGAGTAATTTCGCCCGATGAAGCTGCTTTCCTGCTGATAGTTGTTAGCGGCAATGGTCAGGCCAGAGGCGTCCATCAGGTAGACATCGGAACTGCCCACGATGGTGGCCATGCGCTGCATTTCCTCGTTGGCGAGGAGTATCAGTGTCGGGTCGTCGGGATTGCGAAGGGCCGACTCCATCAGCGGGTGCTCCGCCATCAATTCCGGGATCGGCAGATACCGGTTCAGCTCGTTGGCTACGAGCTGACGGTATCGGAAGGATTCTTCCAGGCTTTCCTGTTCCACCTGGCGGTAACCGACCCAGCCACCCAGCATCCAGGACAGCGCCAGGGTCAAGGCCAGAAGTGCAACTGCGCCGACACGGAGGGACATAGGGACCGGTTCCTGCAAAAAACCGCTAGAGTAGCGTCCAGGCCCGGACGGGACAACCAACCTGCGGCAGCCGTCCCGTCCCTCCCAGACACGGTGTCAGGCGGTGGCCACTTTTCCGGCCCGCTGACGCTGCATCAGAAACGCCACCACCACCAGCATGAAGCCGGCGAAGTCGGTCCAGATACCGCCTTCGATCATCAGTATTGCGGAGACGATAAGCAGGAGGCGGGTCACCCAGGGCGCCGATACCCGGGCAAACCAGCCCAGTACCCCGGCCGACAGGATGTAGACCCCAAAGGTGGCCGTCACCAGTGCCCGCGCCACTTCGAACCAACCCGCTTCCATCAACAGTGCATCGTTGTAGAAGAACATAAACGGCACGATGAAGGCGGCAATGCCGATGCGGAACGACGCCACCGACGTTTCCATGGCGTTGGCGCCAGAAATACCGGCGGCCGCATAGGAGGCAAGCGCCACCGGCGGCGTGATGGCCGATACCACGGCGAAGTAGAACACGAAGAAGTGTGCAGTCAGTGGCTCGATACCCAGCTGAACCAGACCCGGCGCCACCACCGACGCAGCCACCGCGTAGGCGGCCGTGGTTGGCATGCCCATACCCAGCAAAATGGAAATGAACATGGCAAACACCAGCGCCAGGAGATTACTCGCGGCGGCCACATCCAGCAGCAGCACCGAGAACCGAGCGCCCACTCCGGTCAGGGAAATCACCCCGACTATCACGCCGGCCGCGGCACACACCACAATAATCTGGATCGCCATGTAGGAAGCGATCTCCAGCGCCCGCAGGATGGCGGCAATGCCCATTTTGTTCGGGGAAATCCAGCTCACCACGGCCGCGGAGACGGTCGCCAGGGTGCCGGCGCGAATCACCGAGTAGCCCTGGAACAGCGCCACGATCAGAATCACGATCGGCACAAACAGGTAGGCCTGCTTGACCAGGCGCTTCAGGTTCGGCAGCTCGTCCTCACGCATGCCGCGCATGCCCAGCTTCTTGGCCTCAAAATCGACCATGAAGTAGACCGAAGCGAAGTACAGGATCGCCGGGATGATCGCGGCAATAGCGATCTCGGTGTAAGGAATACCGGTGATCTCGGCCATGATGAAGGCACCGGCGCCCATGATCGGCGGCATGATCTGGCCACCGGTGGAGGCGGCGGCTTCGACCGCGCCGGCGGATTTTTTGCTGTAGCCCACCCGCTTCATCAGCGGAATGGTCAGGGAGCCGGTGGAAACCACGTTGCCGGCACTGGTCCCGTTGATCATGCCCATCAGGCCAGAGGCGAAGATGGACACTTTCGCGGGACCACCCCGGGACCGACCGGCAGCGGCAAAGGCGAAGTTGACGAAGTAATCGCCCACCTTGGACGCCTGCAGGAAGGCGGCAAAGATGATGAACAGGATGATGTAGGTGGACGACACCGCCGTGGTCGGCCCAAGAATACCCGCATCGGTATAGACCTGACTGAAGAAGCGCTGCACCGACAGACCGGGATACCCCAGGAATCCCGGCAGATAAGGGCCGGCAAAGACATAAGCTAGGAACACCAGGCCGATGACGACCAGCGCCATACCCGCCACACGGCGCGTCAGTTCCATGATCAACGCGGTGCCCGCAATAGCGGCAAAGGAAATACCGACCGGCGCAAACGAAGTGCCGGTCGACATCCGCATGGAGGTGTTATAAACCACGAGGAAATAAGCGGCGACGGCCACCGAGCAGACGATCAACACCAGGTCGGGAACGCTGAAGCGCGAACGCTCGCGCTGATGGAACCAGGTCATGATGATGCCAACACCGGTTGCCGCCAGCAGAGGCCAGCCAAAGTGCCAGGTCTCCAGCTCGGCCGGAATACGCATGGTGCCATTCTGCACCATCGAGTAGAAACTAAAGGTCTGGTACAGCGCGTAAAGGGCCGGTAACAGGGCCGCTGCGCCAATCCAGGTGGTCCAGCGATGCCGCGCGGAGCCTTCTTCGGCGGACACAAAACGGGCACCGGCAAACAGAATAAAGCCCAGAATCAAAGCGCCGGCAATGTGAACGATTCGAAACGACCAGGTTTCCAGGGGCGCGACGTTCAGGGTGTACAGATGGAACGCCGAGTAGGCAATGGCCAACAGCGTTACGAATTTCAGCAGCCCGCCTTCAAACATCCGGCGATTGGCCTCAACGGGCTCCTCGTCCACGTCGTGGGCCAGCATGTGATCGTCGTTCGGCAAGGAATCAGCAGCCGATAGGGAGGAGTCGTCTTTGGGGTGTTGTTCAGTGGTCATGATAAGCCCTGCTTACAGGAAAAGCGGTGCAGTAAGGAATTCGGCAACAGCTGGGAGGGCCGACAGGCGGCCCTCCCCCTCGCATTGGTTACTGGTTGATCATACCGTCGTCGATCGGGTAACCGTTTTCGTTGAACCAGCGAGCTGCACCCGGGTGCCAGGGCAGGACATTGTTCTTGCTGTAGTTCTCAGGCACTGAATTGCGAGCCGCCTTGTGAATGGAGACCATCTTGTCGTTGTTCTCCATGGTCAGCTTGGTGATTTCATACACGAAGCTCTCGGGCATGTCGCAGTTCACCATGGCGAAGTTCCACATGGATACCACGCGGGATGACTCGTTCAGGGACTGGTAGGTGTCGGCCGGAATCACAAACTCGGAGACCGGGAAGTTGTCGGTGATCGTCTTGGCTTCAGCGTCAGTCATGCCAATGATGTTGACGTCGGTCTGCACTTCCAGCTGACTGACCGCCGGAATGGGGATACCCGCGGCAAAAGCAACCACGTCAATCAGGCCGTCCTGCAATTGGCCGCCCAGATCAGACCAGCTGCCGTTGCGGCGCTCGAAGTTCACACCCAGGGTTTCCATCATGCGCGGGAAGTAGGTGTCGGAGGTGGAACCGGCAGGGCCGAAACCAATGGTGGCACCGTCAGGAATCTCGTCGATGGAGGTAATACCGGAGCTGGACAGCGCGGTCACCGAGAACGGGGTTTCGTACATCGGGAACATAGCGCACACGTTGTCCATGGCCATGCCCGGAGCCAGCGGACTCTTTCCGTCCATGGATTCCCGGGCGGGGCCCATGGTGGTCAGGCCAAACTTCAGGTCGCCTGTGTGGACCAAGGCCATGTTCTGCATGGGGCCGCCGGTGATTTCGGCACCGCCGGAGACACCCAGGTTCTCGGCGACAAAGTTGGCCCAACCAGAGCCGTAGGCAAAGTAGGTGCCGCCCTGACTGGCAGTGCCAACAGTAAAGCTGTCCGGCCATCCGGCGCGATCTTGGGCAAAGGTGGGTTGTGCAACAACAAGGGTGGAGGCGAACGCGGCCGCCATCACGGCTTGGGTTTTCATAGAGGATGCTCCCCGTTTCATTTTGTTTGTTGGGTGCTTATCGGAGCCGCCAAACAGAGCGACGACTTCCGAAAAGAGGAGCAAGGAGCAGACCAATTCAAATTTAAACTGCAAAAACAATGACGTACAAAAGGAAGAGGAACACCCCAGCTCCGAAATGGGTGAGATCCCACCCACACCAAAAAGCCAATGGGTGGGAACCCACCCTTAGTCTAGACAGGGTCCAGGCAATCTGCCGTCTGCGGCCGCTTATTTTGGCCTTCGACTAGCGGTGCCCCTGAATCGAAGCAATGGAGTCGACCACATGTCCCGCGGCCGAATTGATCTCAGCAATTACAGACTCAACACTCAATACCTGCTGTTGTCCGTCCTGGGCGACACCGGAAACCTCCTCGATACGGCGAAGTACCTCCGTCGATAATTCCAGATTGTCCTGTATGACCTTTTCGATTTCCGCGGTGGCTTCTCCGGTGCGGCTGGCCAATTGCCGCACTTCGTCCGCTACCACGGCAAAGCCTCGCCCTTGCTCACCGGCTCGCGCCGCTTCGATCGCAGCATTCAGGGCCAGTAAGTTTGTCTGTTCCGCAATACTGGCGATGGTGCCAACGATGCGCTCAATATTATGAGATTGGCTATTCAGCTGTTCGATGACCTTGCGCGCGTGGGCAATACGATCGCGAATTTGCTCGGACGTCGCCATTGATTTTGCCAGCGATACTTTAGCTTCCTCGGCACTTCTGGCGGTTTCCTGCGCCGTCTCGTAGGCAATACCGGCAGCCTGTGTTGTCCTGTCACTCTGCTCAATGCGCTCGGTGATGTCGCTGGCAAATTTGATGATCTTTACGGTCTTTCCCGTTTCATCAAAGATCGGGTTATAGGAGGCTTCCAGCCATATCACATTGCCGTGGGCAGCGATTCGCTTGAATTGACCTGACCGGTAATTGCCTGCTGCGAGATCCTGCCAGAATGTCGGGTTCGCCTCGTAGAACTCGTGCGGGCAAAACATCCTGTGGTGCTTTCCCTTGATGTCTTCCAGGCGATAGCCAACGGTCGCCAGAAAATTCCCGTTTGCTGAAAGGATAGTGCCATCCGGATTGAACTCGATGACGGCCATGGAACGATCCATGGCGTTGGAGACAGCTCTCTGGTCGATGATGGTCTCGTGCTCCCGGGTTACGTCGGAAGCCGTTTTTACGACCTTATAAACCCGCCCTTCCGAGTCTCTGACGGGAAAATACGTGGCTTCTAGCCAAACTTTGGCTCCAGCCTTATCAACCCTTCGAAAATGGCCCCTGTGACTCTTTCCTCTGCTCAGATCATTCCAAAAATCCCGGTAGGACTGACTGTTTCGGTAATGCTCTTCACAGAAAATACGGTGATGGTTTCCGATAACCTCCGAACGCTCGTAGCCAACGGTATCCAAAAATCGCTTGTTGGCAGATGTAATCGTGCCGTCGGGCATGAATTCAATCACCGCGAGAGCATCATCAATCGCGCTAAGCGTCGATTTTAATTCGTCATTTTCTTTTCTGTACGAGGCAATTTCTTGCTTGAGACGTCGAAAAAACATCAGGTTCATCCTTTGGCAACACATCAACACACGAGAGCTTTCCGTCACCAAAACGTTTCTGGCACCTGATTAGTTGCGGCTCAATTAAAAAAGAATGTTAAATATTGCTTTAGAGGCCTTACCAACGTCCCTGCAGGGTCGCCACTAGGCGGCGACCACCAGCGTGATCCCGGTGCTCGCACAGGTAGATGCCCTGCCAGGTGCCAAGAGCCAGCCGACCGTGGTTCACGGGCAGGGTCAGCGAGGGGCCGATCAACAGGGATTTGATGTGAGCCGGCATGTCGTCCGGCCCTTCCATCACATGCTGGTAGTGCGGGGCATTTTCCGGAACCATCACGTTAAAGTGACGCTCGAGGTCGCCCCGGACATCCGGATCGGCGTTTTCGTTCACCGCCAGCGAGGCGGAGGTGTGCTGGATGAACAGATGCAGCAACCCCACCTCACAATTGCTCAGGTTCGGGGCCCGAGCCAGCACCTCGTTGGTCACCAGATGAAAGCCTCTGGGCAGGGGCTGAAGGTCGATAAAGGTTTGATCCCAGATCATGACCCACCTCCGGTCATTTCGGATTTTCGTCCCACGGATGAACCGGCAATACATCGTCTGCCAGATCCGACTCGTAACTGCTGCGGAAATGCTTCATGGCCGCTTCCGCCTCACTCAGTTCATCAAACCGGGCGATGTGATAGATCGCCTCGCCCTCATTCACCAGGGGTAGGTTATTCACGCAGATGACTATGCCGGAACAGGGCGACAGCACCGCGCTTTCGGATTCACCGAAGGGATCCGCCACCATGGCCAGTTTCTGGCCCTTGCGCACCCGCTGCCCCAGGCGGGCCACCGGGCGCATGATCCCGTCGATGTCGGTGCGTACCCATTGAGAGTTGGCCGCGGTTTCCGAGCGGGATTTCGGGGCGCTCGGGCCTTTTTTGGCGGGAATCATTTCCAGTTCCCGCATCACCCGGATCACCCCTTTGACCCCGCTGGAAATCACCACCTCATCGAAGCGCAGCGCTTCGCCGCCCTCGAAAGTGATCACTGGAATGTTCTGGGAGTCGGCGTAGGCACGCAAACTGCCCTCGCGCAGCCCGGCATTGATGATGATCGGGGCCCCAAAAGCCTCGGCCATGCGCTCGGTTTCCGGATTTTTCAGCTCGGCCCGAATCTGCGGCAAATTGAAGCGATGAATGGCACCGGTGTGCAGATCGATGATGTGCGACACGTTCTCCATAATCTGGCTGCGCAACAAGTAGGCGATGCGCCCGCCAAGCGAGCCGGTCTCACTGCCCGGAAAGCACCGGTTCAGGTCCCGACGGTCGGGCAGATACCGGGTGCGCTGCACAAAGCCGAAAATATTCACGATCGGCACCGCCACCAGCGTGCCACGCAGGTGCCGCAGGGCCGAATTCTTGAGCACCCGGCGCACGATCTCCACGCCGTTGATCTCGTCACCGTGAATCGCTCCACACACCATCAATACCGGGCCAGCACGCCGGCCGTGCACCACTTCCACCGGAATGTGCAGTGGCGTGTGGGTGTACAGCTTGGCCACTGGCACTTCCACCGTGCGCCGGGTACCGGCCTTGATTTCGTAATCCGCAATGACAAAAGGAGCGCGTGCCGCCATCTTAGCCGCCCCCGCCTTTGGTGCGGGTTTTCCAGGGCTTCTGGTTTTTTTCCGTCCAGTTGATAATCATGCCGGCGATGTTCTTGCCGGTGGCGTTCTCAATGCCCTCAAGCCCGGGCGAGGAATTCACCTCCATCACCAGCGGGCCCCGGCTTGAGCGCAGCAGGTCCACGCCGGCGACGTTCAGCCCCATGGCCTTGGCCGCTGCGATGGCGGTGCGTCGCTCCTGAGGCGTGATGCGAACCAGCGATGCGCTGCCGCCACGGTGCAAATTGGAGCGGAATTCGCCCTCCGCGCCCTGGCGTTTCATGGCGGCAATCACCTTGTCGCCAATGACAAAACAGCGGATATCCGCACCGCCCGCTTCCTTGATGAACTCCTGCACCAGAATGTCGGCCTTCAGGCCCATGAAGGCCTCGATGACACTCTCCGCCGCCTTGCGGGTCTCGGCCAGTACCACACCGATGCCCTGGGTGCCCTGCAGCAGTTTGATCACCACCGGGGCACCGCCCACCATCTTGAGCAGTTCCGGTACGTTGTCCGGCTTGTTGGCAAAGCCGGTAACCGGCATGCCGACTCCCTTACGGGCCAGCAACTGCAAGGACCGCAATTTGTCCCGGGACCGGGTGATCGCCACCGATTCGTTAAGCGGAAACACCCCCATCATTTCAAATTGGCGCAGCACAGCCGTGCCGTAGAAAGTCACCGACGCGCCGATACGGGGAATGACCACGTCATACTCTTCGAGCACCTCTTCGTGGTAGTGGATCTGAGGCTTGGCCGACGTGATGTTCATGGAACAATGCAGGCAATCGATCACCTGGACCTCATGCCCCCGGTTGATGCCTTCCTCCACCAGACGGCGGGTGGAGTACAGATTCTTGTTACGGGATAAAACCGCAATTCTCATTTTCGGTCCTTACTGTCGGTCCGTGTCGCCGGTTCGCCGGCAAGATACGAAGCTTCTGGGTAGATCTCTGAGCGCCCGGACATGGCAGTGCGCCCCAATAACATCCGGAACCGCATGGAGTCCCGGTTGGTCAGTGTCATTTCTATGGGCCAGCTCTGGTCGCCCACCACCAGAGTGGTTTCAATCACCAGCCGCAATTCCCGATGGCCGCCGGAATCGGAGACGTCACGCTCGTCCAGCACCTTGGCGTCACATTCCACCACCTGATGCAGATTGTTCTGAACCGGATGCACCCAGAACCGGACCCGGCGCTCGCCGTTTTCGGTGTAGGGTTCGGTTCGAAACGTGTGCAGGCAGGAGGTCCGGGCGCCCGTATCCACCTTGGCCTTGATCCGGCCAATGTCCAGGTCCGGCAAGGCGACCCACTCCCGCCATCCCAGGGCAACGCGGTTGTCGTTGGGTTTTGGGGCAATGGGCTTGATCACTTCATCGGTCTTGGTCGACATCCAGCGCTTCCTTGTTAGCTATGGTCTCCGGCCCCAGCAGCTGCACCCGGAACGGCTCGGAATGACTGCCGGCATAGATACTGGTGTGAGGGAAAGGAATCTCGATACCTTCCCGGTCCAGTGCCTGTTTGATCGCCACCATGATACTGCTGCGGCCATCCAGCACCTTGTCTTTTGGCACCCAAAAGGAAAACTGCAGGTCCACCGACGACGGACCAAAGGCAGTGACCAGCACAAAGGGTTTGGGCTCTTCCAGGCAAACGGGATTTTTCTCGGCCAGCTTCAACAGCAAGGCTTCCACTCGCTCAACATCTTCAGCGTAGGCAATACCCACGGTCAGGTCGAGCCGACGGATGGGGAACCGGGAGCGGTTCACCACCCGGGTCTTGATCAGAGTTTCATTGGGAATGCGCACGTACAGGTTGTCCGGGGTGCGCAGTTTCACACTCAGCATGTCGATGCCCACCACCTCCCCGATAGTGGCATCCGCCTCAATGACATCGCCGATCTCGAACGGTTTCTCCACCAGCAGGAACAGTCCGCTGATCATATTGGATGCCGAGGTCTGGGAGGCAAAACCGATGGCCACGGTCAGAATACCGGCCGCCCCCAGCACCACATCCAGCGAGAACCCCGCCTCACGAAGTGCTGCCACCGCGAACAGCATCACTATGACGTAGAACACCAGCCGCCGCACCATGACCGTATGGTGTCGGGTGGTGCGCTGTTCCATAAACCGGGCGGCACTGCGGCCGGCAACCGAACCAAGAACCAGCCCCAGCACCATCAGAAACAGCGAGCTGACCCAGGCACCCCAGGCAATGTCGGTGAACACCGACATCACGCCGGTCTGAATTTGTTCCAACAAAAGCACCACTCCCTACAACGGGGTTAACCAAACATTCGATCAAAGGCCCGAACCAGACGGCCCCGGGCAATGGGTTCGCGGGCTGCTCCGACTTGACGACAAACCCCGGCGGCCGGTAACAGCGCCTGATCCACGTTCAGGCTGGCGGAGTTCATTTCGGTTTCACACACCACCGACACACCCGGTGTCCACAGCTGCCCACGATCGTTCAGATGCAGCGACAGCAGCGGTGTCGGCAGACTGAACCGCTCCAACAGCAGCGGTTCCTTGCGCTGATTGACAATGGTGACCGGCGTCACTGCCCGCCAGGGACGTTTGGGTACCGCCTCCAGCACCAGCCGGGCGAAGCTGGAGGAGGAATAGCACAGCTCTCCTTCCATGGTATTGCGTCCTACCCAGGTCAGCGAAGGCTGGCCCAGAGGCACCTCGGTCAGCAGCGTTTGCGCAGCCCCAACACACACCTTCATCCACACCACCGTGCCGACGTAAATCACGCAGCGACCGCCGGCGGGAATGGTCAGTGGCTGGTAGGGGCGGATCACTGTGGGCAAAGACGCTACACCGGGAATGAAAGTCACCTGGTGGGAATCGTCGGTGCGGATAAACCGCTGCAGCTCCACGTCGGATGACGGCAGGGTGTGGCCAATGGTCTGGGTCCAGGTTACGGGATCGGTTTCCGGCGCCCGGGTCTGGGAACGCACCTGCCACTCCTTGTCCAGCAGTGTTACCCACAGGCGCACCTGCCCGAGCTGATGATACTGGGTCTGCCCGGACGCCAGAGTGTAGGGCTGAGCCCAGATACCCTCCTGCAGGCCTTCGGTTTCGGGTTCCATCTGCGCCAAACGTCTCCTTTGCGACTCACGGGCGAATTTCACTAACTATAATCCAATCATGGCACCTCAGCGAATATCCAAGTCTGTGATTTTATTGGCGCCTTGGCATGTATTTACCCGTATGGCCGGGGCGCTCCCGACACACCTTGAAACGAGCAACGCGCAACAGGACATCTCATGACACAGCTGGTCTGGTTTCGAAACGACCTCCGCATTGCCGACAACCCGGCACTCACCGCCGCCTGCAAAGCCGATGACGACGTGCATGCCTGTTTTGTCTGCACACCCGGACAGTGGCAGGAGCACGACTGGTCGCCGGCCCGAGTGCAGTTTGTCATCGACCACGCCAACGCCGTGGCGGAGGAACTGGGCAAGCTCGGCATTCCCATGACCTTCCTGACCGCCGACCGATTCAGTGACAGCATCAAGAGCATCGCCAAGTTGTGCCAGGAACAGGGTATCAACCGCCTGCACTTCAATGAGGAGTACGGCGTCAACGAGCGCAAGCGGGACAAGCAACTGAAGCAAACGCTCGATGCCAACGGCGTGGCGGTGTGCAAATACCGGGACCAGACGGTTGCCCCGGTCGGTGAGATCCTGACCCAGCAGGACGAGCCCTATTCGGTGTTCACCCCGTTCTCCCGCAGCTGGAAGAAATGGATCGACGTGGCCCAACCCACGGTGCTGCCGATTCCCGAGGCGAAGGGGAAACCGGTAAAGGCGGCTAGTCTGGAGGAAGTTCCAGAGGCCTTCCGTGACGCCCCGCCGGCACTGGTGGACACCGGGGAAGACGCCGCTCACCAGCAGTTGGAAAGTTTTCTCAGCGAACGCGCCGGTGCCTATAAAGAGGACCGGGATTTTCCGTCACTCGACGGCACCAGCCAGCTCTCGCCCTATCTGGCCAACGGCGTGCTGTCTGGCCGCCAGTGCTTGCTAGCCGCACGCCAGGCCCAGGGAATGGGCGGCAATCAGGAGGGGCTGACCACCTGGATCAGCGAGATCGCCTGGCGCGACTTTTACATCAACATCCTCTATCACTACCCAAGAGTCAGCATGCACCGGGCCTTCAAGCCGGAAACCGAAGCGCTGGCCTGGAACGATCCCGGCGAGAACTTCGAAGCCTGGAAAGAAGGCCGCACCGGTGTTCCCATCGTCGACGCCGCCATGCGCCAGTTGAACGAGACCGGCTGGATGCACAACCGCCTGCGCATGGTCACTGCCATGTTCCTGACCAAGAACCTGTTCGTGGACTGGCGCCTGGGCGAAGCCTATTTCATGTCGAAACTGGTGGATGGCTTCCTGGCCTCCAACAACGGCGGTTGGCAGTGGAGCGCTTCCACTGGCACCGATGCGGCACCCTACTTCCGGGTATTCAACCCGGTGACCCAGAGCGAGCGCTTTGACCCTCAAGGGCATTTCATCCGCGAATGGGTGCCGGAACTGGCCAAGCTGGATGGCAAGCGCATTCATGATCCCGGCGCCAAAGGCGGCGTGATTCCCAAGGGCTACCCACGGCCCATCGTGGATCTGAAGGAGAGTCGGAAGGAGGCGATTGCCAAGTTTCAGGCGTTGAAGGACTAAGACCGATCTGGGGGGGAGGCAGCGGGCTGGCAGGCACTTCCAAAACACGCTGTGAATACATCCCTGTACGCTCGGCTCCGCCATCCATGGCTCCGCACGGTTTTAGAAGTGCCTGCCAGCCCGCCGCTATCGAATCAGGCGTTGCCGCACACAGGGCACTCCGGATCGCGGGCCAGTTTCATTTCACGCCAGGCCATTTGCCAGGCATCAAGGATCAGCAAGCGGCCCACCAGTGGCGTGCCGACACCCGAAATTACCTTGATGGCTTCCATAGCTTGAGCGGAGCCGATCATGCCGACCAGAGGCGCAATCACACCGGCTTCGGAACAGGTCAAGTCTTCGTTGCCTTGTTCCGGGTAGAGGCAGTGATAACAGGGGCTGGCTTCATCCCGAGGGTCGAACACCGAGAGCTGACCTTCGCCTCGGATAGCGGCGCCAGACACCAGCGGCACCCTGGCCGCCACGCAGGCGCGGTTGACGGCGAAACGGGTCTGAAAATTGTCGCAGCAGTCCACCACCAGGCTGGACTCGGCCACCAGCCGGGTGAGTTCGTCGCCGTCCAGGCGCTGATTGAGGGCGGACACGGAAATCGACGGATTGATGCGCTGAACCCTGCTGGCCAGAGCTTCGGCCTTGGATTGCCCCAACTCGGACTGCTCAAAGCCAATCTGCCGCTGCAAATTGGCCAGTTCGATGTTGTCATCGTCCACCAGGGTCAGCTGCCCTACCCCAGCCGAGCCCAGATACAAAGCCACAGGACACCCCAGCCCGCCGGCACCGATCACCAGCACCCGGGCCGACTTCAGTGCTGCCTGGCCGGCCACATCGAATTTGGGCATCAAAATTTGCCGGCTGTAGCGCAGCAGCTCGTCATCACTGAGCATGTCGCTCTCCTGTTTCCTGATCTGAACGGGGGGCCTCTTGAGCCCATCGCCCGAGGGTCATCCGGTCCCTGTCACCATAGTCTTTCCGGCTTTCCACCGAGTCAAAGCCCTGGGCATTTAGCAGGGCACGAATTTCGGCAGCCTGGTCGAAGCCGTGTTCCAACAACAACCAGCCACCGGGAGTCAGCCACTGAGGTGCCTGCTGCACAATCAGCCGGATATCGTCCAGACCGTCCGGCCCGGACACCAGCGCCGACGAGGGTTCGAACCGGACATCGCCCTCGCCCAGGTGGTGGTCGTCACTGGCAATATAGGGTGGATTCGACACGATCAGATCAAATTTCCCGGGGTTCAGCCCCGAAAACCAGGAACTCTGCACCACCTCAACCGGTAGACCCAGGGCCTTGGCGTTGCGCCTGGCCAGGGTGACCGCGTCGCTGACGAAATCGCAGGCGTGAACCTGCCAGCCCTTGCGCTCACTGGCCAAGGCCAGGGCGATGGCGCCGGTGCCGGTGCCGAGATCCAGCACCCGGGCGGTGTCTGGAACCAGCAAGTCCAGCGCAGTTTCCACCAGGCACTCGGTGTCCGGACGGGGTATCAATGTGGAGGGACTGACCATCAATGGCAGGGACCAGAATTCCTGGTGCCCCAACAAGTAGGCAATCGGTTGACCTTTGACTCGCTCGTTTACCAGGGACTCAAACGTCGCGGCTTGTTCGGGGTCGATGTCGCGCTCAGGCCAGGCCCGAAAACTGGTACGACTCAGACCGGTGACATGGCTGAGCAGCAGCTCTGCATCCAGCCGGGGGCTGTCCCCGGCGATCCGCTCGGCCGCCGCACGCAGCAGCTCTTCACAACTCAGCGGGGTGTTACTGGTCATCAGCCAGTGACGCCAGCAACTCGGCCTGGTGCTCCTGTTGCAGAGGTACCAGCACCGCGTCCAGATCGCCAGACACCACTTCGTCCAGCTTGTACAGGGTCAGGTTGATGCGGTGGTCAGTCACCCGGCCCTGCGGGAAGTTGTAGGTGCGAATCCGCTCCGAACGGTCGCCACTGCCCACCAGGCTCTTGCGGGTCTCGGCCATGGATTTCTGCTGCCGTTCCAGCTCCGCGTTCTGCAGACGGGAGGCCAGGAAACTCAATGCCTTGGCGCGGTTCTTGTGCTGGGAGCGCTCTTCCTGACACTCCACCACAATGCCCGTGGGCAGGTGGGTAATCCGGATCGCGGAGTCGGTCTTGTTGACGTGCTGGCCACCAGCGCCGGAGGCGCGGAAGGTATCGACGCGAAGATCGGACTTGTTGATCTCCACCGCCTCCGCTTCGTCGGCTTCCGGCATCACCGCCACGGTGCAGGCCGAGGTGTGAATACGCCCCTGGGATTCGGTTTCCGGCACCCGCTGGACCCGGTGGGCGCCAGACTCAAACTTGAGCGAGCCGTAAACGCCGTCGCCGCCGACCCGGGCGATGATTTCCTTATAGCCACCGTGCTCGCCTTCGCTCTCGCTCAGTACCTCGACCTGCCAGCGGCGTTTTTCGGCGTAGCGGCCGTACATGCGGAACAGATCGCCGGCGAAAATCGCGGCCTCGTCGCCTCCGGTGCCGGCGCGGATTTCCAGGAACACGCTTTTGCCGTCGTTGGGGTCCTTCGGCAGCATCAGGCGCTGCAACTCTTCGTCCAGTTCCTCGCTTTTCTGCCGCGCTGCGGCCAGCTCTTCGGCGGCCATTTCACGCATGTCGGCGTCGTTGTCCTCGGCCAACTCCTTGGCCGCCTCAATGTCATCGAGGGAGGCGCGCCAGGCTTCAAAGCAGTGAACGATGGGCTCTATCTCGGCAAACTCCCGGGACAGGTCACGAAACTGGGTCTGATTGGCAATTACGGAGGCGTCGCTGAGCAACGCGCTAACCTCCTCGAAGCGGTCCGTCAGCTGTTCGAGGCGGGATTGAATCGATGGTTTCATAGTTTTTCCGGGGTGGTCGGCTCGTCCGCTTCCAAGGCATCCAGCTGATGCAACTCCCGCAGCCATTCGGTCACTTCGGGACGACCTTCGGTGGTCGCCTTGCGAACCTGTACCGACGGTTCGTGCAGGAGTTTGTTGGTCAGACCTCGAGCGAGACTACGCAGCACCGTTTCCGGGTCGCCCCCATTACGGAGCGTGCGCAGGGCTTTTTCAGTTTCCACGTCGCGCAGCACTTCAGCGCGCTGACGGAACTGCTTGAGTGTTGATACCGCATCCAGGGCGCGGAGCTGGTTCAGGAAATCCTGGACACCGGACGATACCAGATTTTCAGCTTCCCGGGCGGCGCCTTCACGGGAGCGAATGTTCTCTTCGATTACCTGACGCAGATCATCGACGGTATATAGATAGACGTCGTCGAGCGATGCCACTTCTGGCTCGATGTCCCGGGGGACCGCAATATCGACCATGAAATAGGGTCGGTGTTTGCGCTTTTTCAGCGCGCGCTCAACCGCGCCCTTGCCCAGAATCGGCAGCGGACTGGCGGTGGACGAAATCACAATATCCACATCGGTCAGGTACTCGGGAATCTCTGACAGCAGAATGCCCTTGCCACCGTGACGGCCGGCCAGAGTTTGCGCCCGCTCGAGAGTCCGGTTGGCGACCAGAAAATCTTTGACACCGGCATCGGCCAAATGCCGTGCCACCAGCTCGATGGTCTTACCGGCGCCAATCAGCAGCGCCTTGTTCCGGGACATATCGGCGAAGATGTGATGCGCCATGCTGACAGCTGCATAGGCCACCGACACCGGGTTTTCGCCGATGGCGGTTTGGGTGCGCACGCGTTTGGCCACGGAAAACGCCTGCTCAAACATGCGTGACAGGAAGGTCCCGCTGGCGTCATTTTCCCGGGCCAGCGCGTAGGCATCTTTCAACTGCCCGAGAATCTGGGGCTCACCCAGCACCATGGAATCCAGCCCCGCGGCGACCCGCATGACGTGGCGCACGGCTTCTGCGTCCCGGTAGACATAAAACGACTGTTCCAGCTCCGAGCAGTCGAGCTCGTGAAAGCCCGCCAGCCAGCGCAGTACTGCCGGCGCACAGTCATCGTCGCCAGCTAGGTATAGCTCTGTGCGGTTGCAGGTCGAGAGAATGGCGGCCTCGGTGGCGCCCGTTGCCACCCGCAATTCGGCAAAGGCGTCGGCCATGTGCTCCGGTGTGAACGCCACACGCTCGCGCAGCTCAAGAGGAGCCGTGCGATGATTGATTCCGAGCGTTACCAGTGCCATGTCGTGGTTCAACAACCTTATGGAAACAGAGAGTAATACTCTGCATTTTAACGAGCAGCGTGCTCCGCTGCCACCCGAATACCCGCCGCCTGCGGCAAGTGCGGACAGGTTGGGCAAGCTCAGACGCTTGTGCCATTATAGGGAACCGGCCTTGGCCGCGCGCCAAACCTGATCCACCCAGCCGTGGATTGGCGCCAATCTCTGATGCGTTGTCGACAGAATCACGGGAATCTGCATGCTCAAATCCGCACCTCTACTGGCCACTTGCCTGCTGGGTATTACGCTCTCAGGCTGTGCCAGTCTCACTGGCTCCGAGGACACCGCCGGCAACAAAGACGCTGCCGCCAGCCCCGACGCCCAACCAGCCAGCACCACGTCTGCTGACGAGCCGAAAGCGATCACGTACGCCGACTTCGAACCCGACGTGCTCTATCTCCTGCTGGCCGGAGAGATCGCCGCCCAGAGAGGCCGGTTTGATGTCACCCTGGTCAACTACCTGAATGCCGCCAAAAAGTCCCGAGACAAGGGGGTGATCGAGCGCGCCATGCGTATCGCCCAATCCCTGAACGGCGACAACGCCCAAAAACAGCTGGCCGATCTCTGGCTGGAAGTGGACCCAGACAACCTGCAGGCGCTGCGTGTGTCAGCCATCCAGGCGGTAAAGCGCAACGAACTGAACGCGGCCCTGGGCTACATGGAACAGATCATGAACCAGGGTGGCGACGCCGACTTCGACAGCCTGGCTGCCATGGCCCAGAATCTGCCGGAAGAGCAGCAACAGGAATTGCTTCTTCTATATAAGGAACTGGCCGACCGCTATCCAAACTCCCCGGAACTGGAATACAGCATTGCTCTACTGCTGAAAGTCACCGGCGATCCCGGCCAGGCGCTGAACCGACTGGCCACCCTGCTGGAGGAAAACCCCAACTTTCAGCCCGCCATCATTCTGAAAGGCGACCTGCTGTATCAGCAAAATGCCCAGCAGCAGGCACTCGACTACCTGATGACCAACACCCGTCGCTTCCCTGAGAACCGTCGCATGGGCGCCCTGTATGGCCGCATGCTGATTGGCGAAGGCGAACTGCAGGCCGCCCAGGACGAGTTCAAGCGCCTGGTACAGCAGTACCCCAACACGCCCGGGCTGCGCCTGTCTCACGCGCTGGTCGCGCTGGAAAACGATCAGCCGGCACTGGCGAAGCAGGAGCTGACCCGACTGATTGAGCAGGGCCACCACACCAACGAGGCCAATTACTACCTGGGACGGCTCGAAGACGCGGAAGGCAACTATGAGCGCGCTATCGGCTACTATCAGGGCGTCAAAAAGGGCAACTACTACTTCCCCGCCCTGGCCAGAACCAGCGCGCTGCTGGCGGAAGACGGCAAGCTGGACGACGCGATTCGCAGCATTCGCAATCTGAAGGGCGCCAATCCCCAGCAGGCGGAGAACTTCTGGCTGCTGGAGATCAATCTGCTGCTGGATCAGGACAAGGACGAGGCCGCACTGGAAACCGCCAGCGAAGCACTGCAGGAATTTCCGGACAACATCCAGATTCGCTACGCCCGCGCCATGATGCTGGATACCCTTGATAAACCAGGGCGCGCGGAAGAAGACCTCAGGTATATCATCGACGAAGATCCCGGCAACGCCGTGGCACTGAACGCCCTGGGCTACATCCTGACCACCCGGACCGACCGGCTCGAGGAGGCCCGCAACTACATAGAACGGGCACTGGCGCTGGATCCTGAGAATCCCGCCATCCTCGACAGTATGGGCTGGGTATTGTTTCGGGAAGGGCAGCTGGAGCCGGCACTGGACTATCTGGCCCGGGCCTGGTCGGCCTTCCCTGACCCGGAAGTAGCCGCACACTATGGCGAGGCGCTGTGGGTCAGCGGTGCGGAAGATCAGGCGCGCATCGTGTGGAAAGAAGGACTGGAACAGGATGCCGACCACAGTGTGCTACGGGAGACCATTGAACGCCTGACCGACGGCGGTGAGCTGTAATGCCCCGATCGTTCCGCTTTTTGTTGCTGTTGCCGTTCATTGCCCTGCTGGGCGCCTGCACCACCATTGATGTTGCTCCACTGCCGGAGGGCATGACCGATCAACCGCCCGCTGACTGGGCCCAGCGCAGCCAGCAGCTGAGTCGCTTCGACCACTGGCGCCTGATGGGCAAACTGGCGGTGCGACAACCGTCTGACAGCGGCACAGCCCTCATCAACCATTGGGTCCAGCAGGGTGAAGCCTACAATCTGGCGCTGTCGTCATCGTTCCTTGGCATGGGCAGCACCACACTGAAAGGCGTGCCGGGCTTCATCGAGCTGACCCTGCCCGGCGGTGACACCTACCGCTCCGGCGACCCCGAAGCCCTGGTTGCCGCCGCGACTGGCTGGCAGTTGCCGCTGAATCACCTGATCTGGTGGATACGCGGCCTGCCCGCTCCGGGCGACGACTACCGCCTGCTGTTTAACAACAACCGCGAGTTGGCGATCATCCGTCAGGCCGGCTGGGAGATCCGTTATGATCGCTGGCAACAGTTTGTCGACAGCCAACCGGCCCTGCCCGCGAGAATTACCGCCCTGAAGGACGACAAGCGGGTGCGGTTAGTCGTCAGTGACTGGAACAACCTGGACACAACACCGTGACCACCAGCATCACCCTGCCCGCCCCGGCCAAACTGAATCTGTTCCTTCACATTGTCGGGCGCCGCCCTGATGGCTACCACGAGCTGCAAACTCTGTTTCAGTTTCTCGACTACGGCGACGATCTGACCTTTGCCCCGGCACCAGAGCGCCCCGGCGCCCGCCTTACCCAAGCGCTGGATGATGTGCCCGACCAGGACAACCTGATCATCAGGGCCGCCAGGGCGCTGGCCGCAACCTCCCCCAGGGCACTGCCGGGTGTCGACATCAGCCTGACCAAGCGCCTGCCCATGGGCGGCGGCCTGGGCGGCGGCAGCTCAAATGCTGCTACTACCCTGCTGGCATTGAATCATTTGTGGCAACTGAACCTCAGCGTTGATGAACTGGCCGAACTGGGGCTTGGCCTTGGCGCCGACGTTCCGGTCTTTGTTCGGGGCCAGGCCGCGTTCGGTGAAGGCGTGGGTGAACGCCTCACCCCGGTCACACCGCCAGAGGACTGGTTTCTGGTTCTCAAGCCTGAATGCCACATCAACACCGGAAAGATTTTTTCAGAGGAAGGGTTGACAAGGGACACCCCGAGAATCAAAATAGCGCCCGCTTTTGAGGGAGACGCCTCGAGGTACCGAAACGACTGTGAGGATGTGGTTCGAAGACTGTATCCTGAGGTTAATAGAAGCCTGGACTGGCTTGCACAATTCGGACCTGCAAGATTAACCGGAACCGGGGCTTGCATTTTTGGACGTTTCCCTACAGAATCCGCAGCCCGGATTATCTGGGAAAGCAAACCCTCCGGCATCACGGGGTTCGTAGCTAAAGGGGTGAACACATCACCTCTACACAAAAAGCTGACTGAGCTGAAATGATGCCAAAAAAGCACGATACTGGGGTGTCGCCAAGTGGTAAGGCAACGGGTTTTGATCCCGTCATGCGCAGGTTCGAATCCTGCCACCCCAGCCACCTTTCTCCCGCTTCTTCTGAATCAAACGCCGATACTGAGAAGGATGCCGTCGTGTCCAAACTGATGATTTTCGCTGGCAACGCCAACCCAGAGCTTGCCAAAGACATCGCACAGAAACTCCACATTCCCATGGGCCAGGCTACTGTCGGCCGGTTCAGCGACGGTGAAACCACCGTTGAAATCAATGAGAATGTTCGCGGCCATGATGTGTTCATCATCCAGCCGACTTGCTACCCCACCAACGATAACCTGATGGAACTGATCGTGATGGCCGACGCACTGCGCCGCGCTTCCGCGACTCGGGTTACCGCGGTTATTCCCTACTACGGGTATGCACGCCAAGATCGCCGGGTTCGCTCCACACGAGTCGCCATCAGCGCCAAGGTCGTGGCCGACATGATCTCCAGCATCGGCGTGGACCGTGTCCTGACCGTCGACCTGCACGCTGACCAGATCCAGGGCTTCTTCGACATTCCAGTGGACAACATCTACGCCACCCCGGTCATGCTCGAAGACATCGAGAAGCAGCGCTTCGAGAACTTCATCGTGGTTTCTCCCGACGTCGGCGGCGTAGTTCGCGCCCGAGCGGTCGCCAAGAAGCTGGACGATGCGGACCTGGCCATCATCGACAAGCGTCGCCCGAAGGCCAACGTGTCTCAGGTCATGCACATCATCGGTGACGTGCGCGACAAGACCTGCATCCTGGTGGACGACATCATTGATACCGCCGGCACCCTGTGCAAAGCAGCCAACGCTTTGAAAGAGCATGGCGCAGCCCGGGTTGTGGCCTACATCACCCACCCGGTTCTGTCTGGCCCCGCGATTGACAACATCAACGCGTCCGACCTGGACGAGCTGGTGGTCTGCGACACCATCCCGCTGGGTGACAAAGCGAAAAATTGTGATAGAATCCGCGTCCTCGGAATGGCCGGGCTGATGGCGGAATCGATTCGCCGCGTCAGCAACGAAGAATCGATCAGCGCCATGTTCGAGAATGCCTGAACGGTTTTAACGCCGTAACCGGAAGGCAAAACAAGCAGTTACCGAGTCGGGAGCCTAAACAGGCTCCCGACTCTTTTCGTCAGCCGGAAAAATCCGGCTTTTAAAAACATCACCTGTTACAACGCCTGGTCGCGGGCAGTACAGGTGACGATTGAGGTTATTACCATGTCTCAGGATTTTGTTATCGAAGCATTTCCTCGTGGCGATCAGGGGAGAGGTGCGAGCCGCCGCCTGCGTCGTGAGGAGCGTAAAATTCCGGCCATCATCTACGGTGGTCAAAAAGACGCTACGCCGATTGCCATCTGGCACAACGAGCTGAAAAAGGCCCTGGAAAACGAGGCGTTCTTCTCTCACATCCTGACCATCGAACTGGATGGCAAGAAAGAGAGCGTGATCCTGAAGGATCTGCAGCGTCACCCGTACAAGCCTATCCTGACCCACGCTGACTTCCTGCGTGTCGACAAGGACCACGAAATCCACGTGAACGTACCGCTGCACTTCATCAATGAAGAAACCGCACCGGCTATCAAGCTTCACGGCGGTGTGGCTAACCACCAGATCAACGAAGTAGAAGTGATCTGTCTGCCGCAGGACCTGCCCGAGTTCATCGAAGTCGACATGACTCCGGTAGAAATGGACCAGGTAGTACACCTGAGCGACCTGAAACTGCCGAAAGGCGTTCGTGTTGCAGCCCTGCAGCAGGGTGAAGACCACGACCTGCCGGTTGTCGCGATTCACAAGCCGCGCGGCGCTAAGGTCGACGAGGAAGAAGCTGGCGAAGAAGGCAGCGAAGAGAACGGCGAAGACAAGGAGTAAGCACTCCGGGGGCAACGGCGAATGGCACAGGATATTGTCATGGTGGTTGGACTGGGCAATCCCGGCTCCGACTACGAGAATACCCGCCACAACGCCGGCGCCCTGTTCGTCGAAGCGCTGGCCCGCCATGCGGGCCAGACGCTCCGCCCCGAAAAGAAGTACCACGGGTTGTACGCCCGTATTCAGTGGCAGGGCCTCGACCTGCACTTGCTGAACCCCTCCACGTTTATGAATCGCAGCGGCCTGTCCATCAAGGCTCTGGCAGATTTCTTCAAGATTGCTCCCGAACAGATCCTGGTTGCTCACGATGAGCTCGACCTGCCCCCTGGTACCGCCAAACTGAAGAAAGGCGGCGGTCACGGTGGCCACAACGGTCTGCGGGATACCATCGCGCACCTCGGCAGTAAAGAGTTCCAGCGCCTGCGCCTGGGCATCGGTCATCCCGGCGATAGCCGCAAGGTCACCGGCTTTGTGCTCGGCCGACTCGGCAAAAAAGAAACCGAGGAACTGACGGCCGTTTTTGACGAGGTTATGCGGGTACTGCCTGAGGCAGCCAGCGGCAAACTGGCGGCGGCCATGAATCGCCTGCACAGCTTCAAGCCCACGCCCTGACAAGGCACTTCCCCTTACTCGCACGAACCGGCGGACACCGGTATAATCCGCCCACATTTTTTCGTACCAGCAGAGGCATTCCATGGGATTTAACTGCGGCATCGTCGGCCTTCCCAACGTCGGCAAATCCACCCTGTTCAACGCACTGACCAAGTCTGGCATTGGCGCAGAAAACTTCCCCTTCTGCACCATCGAGCCGAACGCCGGTGTGGTAGCCATGCCCGACCCACGCCTGACCAAACTGGCCGAAATCGTCAAACCCGAGCGGGTACTGCCCACCACCATGGAATTTGTCGACATTGCCGGCCTGGTCGCCGGTGCCTCCAAAGGTGAAGGTCTGGGCAACCAGTTCCTGGCCAACATCCGCCAGACCGACGCCATTGCCCACGTGGTGCGCTGCTTCGAGGACGGCAACGTGATCCACGTGGCCAACAAGGTGGACCCCGCCTCTGACATCGACGTGATCAACACCGAACTGGCCCTGGCCGACCTCGACACCGTCGAGAAGGCCATCAAGCGGGTTCAGCGTGTGGCCAAGAGCGGCGACAAGGAAGCCAAGGCCCAGCTGGAGATGTTCGAGAAACTGCTGCCGGTGCTGAACGAGGGCAAGCCGGTGCGCAGCATGAATCTCGACAAAGATCAGATGGCCCTGATTCGTGAGCTGTGCCTGCTCACCGTCAAGCCAACCATGTACATCGCCAACGTGAACGAAGACGGCTTCGAGAACAATCCGCACCTGGACACCGTGCGTGAAATCGCCGAATCCGAAAATGCCGTGGTGGTGCCGATCTGCAACAAGCTGGAGGCCGAGATCTCTGAGCTGGAAGACGAAGAAAAGGCCATGTTCCTGGACGAGATGGGCATGGAAGAGCCCGGCCTGGATCGGGTCATCCGTGCCGGTTACGGCCTGCTTGGTCTGCAGACCTACTTCACCGCCGGGCCCAAGGAAGTGCGCGCCTGGACCGTACGCATCGGCGCCACCGCGCCGCAGGCGGCTGGTGTTATCCACACCGACTTCGAGCGTGGCTTTATCCGTGCCGAGATCGTCAGCTACGACGACTACGTGCAGTACAACGGCGAAGCCGGTGCCAAAGACGCCGGCAAATGGCGCCTGGAAGGCAAGGATTACATCGTTCAGGACGGCGATGTTATCCACTTCCGCTTCAACGTGTAAGTTTTCCGGAAAAATTGGGCTCCAAGCCTTGACAGGATGAGCCCAAATACTGAAAATACGCGCCTCGTTTGGGGCGAAGCCCGGAACGGAATGGCAAGGTAGCTCAGTTGGTTAGAGCACAGCACTCATAATGCTGGGGTCGGCGGTTCGACTCCGCCCCTTGCTACCAGACTTCGAAAAGGCCACGACTCACGTCGTGGCCTTTTTTTTTGCTGTCCCCTTTTTGTCCCCCGTTGCCCCAGACGGTGGTAGTATCTCGCCTACCTTTAGATTGGACGCAAGGTAACCATAAGGAAGTGAATTTGAAGAACCTCATCCCAATTGCCGTAATCGCCTTGGGCGCATTGCAGTTCTATCAGTCGCGACGACCGGAAAGCCAGCCCACCCCAGCGGCTAATCCAATGGCTGAACATCAAGCATTGATTGAGGAAGCCAAGCGGGTAACGCAGTTCAGATGTGATGGGCGACAACACTGCAGCCAGATGACGTCCAGAGCCGAGGCCAAGTTTTTTACCCAGCATTGCCCAAACACCAAAATGGATGGCGACCGGGACGGGATTCCGTGTGAGAACGATTCCAGGTTTTGAGCGCAAACTGAATTGAGAAGTGAACGATCAACAAGGAGCAGTAATGAAACGGATGATTTTTGTAGTGTTGGTGTTAGCTCTTGCCGGATTTGCAACGACAGCCAGTGCAGAACGCTTCGAAAAAATGAAGCCGGAGTATTACAAATTCGACTACCGGTACAAGAACTGGCGTATTATCGAGAACTCAGTATGCGATCAGTACGGTGGCCTGGACTGGAAAGGATGTCGGAGATACGCGAACTGGTTCTTTGCCAAGAAATGCTGGGAATACAGGTACGAACTCAGGCACAAATCAGGAAGCGTGAGGCAGAAGCTCATGAAGCAAAAGGAGATGTTCTGTCACGCCAAACAAACCATCACCCCGCTCGGATAATATAGCCAGATGCTACTTTGACGCAGACTTTCTCAGAGTAGTATCTCACCAATCCCCCACTCTCCATTTTTATTGAAGTACGAGTTCAACGTCAGCTTGATCCAACGTTGTGCAAAAATCATGGGCAAAAAAAAACGCTCATCCCTGAGCGCTCTTTCGAAAAGCCTTACGTTGACTGTGCTGGGCGAGTCAGACGGTGGTCTTGAACCCTGACATTCTCACCTTCATACCCTCGGCCAGCTTTGCCAATTCCTGGCTGGAGCCAGCCGATTGACGCGCTCCGGAGAGATTCTGGCTCGACAGTTCCACAATGTGGGTCAGGTTGCCACTCACCTGTTCCGCCGCTACCGACTGCTGTTCGGACGCGCTCGCAATTTGCTCGCCCATTTGAACGATGTGATCAATCGCATCGCCGATCGCATTTAAGGTCTCCGCGAGTTCCTCGATCAGCTCACGAGTTCCGCCCACTTGCTCAAGCCCGGTCTGCATGACCGAGACCGTTGCCCTGCTCTCTTCAATCAGCTCATCAATCACCCCTGCGATTTCAGCCGTTGACGACTGTGTCCGCTGTGCAAGTGATCGCACCTCATCCGCAACGACCGAGAATCCTCGCCCATGTTCGCCCGCCCTAGCTGCCTCAATGGCTGCGTTCAGAGCCAAGAGATTGGTTTGATCCGCGATATCATTAATGACCTGGGTGACCTTCTGAATCTCAAGACTCTTGCTCTCCAGGGCATTGATACGCTCCGATACCCGTTGGACATTCTCGGACAACCGGTGCAGGGCTTCGCGCCCGCGCTCGCCTCTGACCCGACCATCCAGTCCCTTTTCCTTCGCACTTCGGGCGGCAGACTGCGTTTCTTCTGCGCTTCGGGCCACGTCCGATGACGCAGCGCTCATTTCATTCATGGCCGTGGCGACCTGATCAGTCTGCTCAGACTGCGAAGCTATGTTCTTTTCCACATCCGAACTGACGGACGACAACTGATCAGAGGCGGTCGCTACGTCGTCGGAAACGCGACTCAGCTGAGTTATCACCTGATCAAACTCCTCCAACATGCGGTTCAGAGAGTGCCCCAGCTGCGAGAGCTCATCCGTACCATTCACCTCCAGTCGTCGGGTCAAGTCAGACGCTTCAGCAACAGCGCCCATGATCGTCCGCATTGACTGAATAGGACCGGTTATCGAACCGATGATGAGGACGCTGACCCCAATGGAGGCTAAACCAGCGAAGATCGCAATGGCCGGATACAGAATCTGGCTCTGGGCATAAAGCTCTGCGACCGACTGTCGCTCTTCCGAGGCAACCTCCAGCTGCAAATTGATCAGCTCACCAATTTTTGCAGCGACTGGATCGATTACGTCGTATAAGGGCCCATCGATTTGATCCAACTGACCCGCGGCATCCGCAGGCGCAGCATTGAGTACCGACTTTGCCGATTGAATCTGACGATCCGCGACACGAAACAGGGCCTCCGCTTCACGAACCAGCCTCGCTTCTTTTTCGGTTAAAGAGGTTTGCTTCAAAGCAGCCCACTTGGATTTTGCCGTCGCTTCCGCTTCTTCGATTTCATGAAGCGCCTCATCAACCCTCAGCATGCCGGCATTGGCTTTGTTGATGGCTTCCATGATCAGCACAGCATAATCGTCAGAAATGATCTTCAAGTCTTTCAGCGGGACGACTCGATCGTTGTAAATACTCGCCACACCCCGATTGATGTCAGAGATGACGATTAAGGCGTAGATTGAGAGACCTGCGATTGCAGAGATAGGGATCAGCGCGAGAATGACTAAACGAGACTTCAGGGAAACGTTGTTCAGGGAGGTCATTGTTCTTTTTTTCTCCGGTTGCGCGACCTCCTTTTCGCTACGTAACAGTCCGTAACGAAAGTATACATAGCAATGAGCCATTTAAGTTACTTTTTCGATGCATTAAACCATTCGTTTTTGAAGTAGCGCTTCTGCGACCAATCATTTGTTGCCGAGTCAGTCACTGTCATTCTGATACCGGCATTGGCGCACCGCCCGTCGTAGGCTTTCGGTAAACCGCCCGTCGTCATGGGCGTGGGAAACGTACAGCGACAGGTTGACCCAGGCTGCGGTTCTCACGAAATAATCACCGTCGTAGTTCTGCAGATATCGGTCCACCAGCACCCAGGGCAGAACCACGACATCCGCCCGCCCGCGCTTCAGCATCTCCACTGCCTGCCCCCAATTGGACACATGGAACACCTTCGGATTGCTGCCTTTTAAATAGTGATCTCCCACAAACCGGCGCACGAACGCGAAAGTCAGCCCCTGAGTATTTCCCAGCGGCGGCAGATCGCGAAGCATCAGATAGACGTATTCGGTCTGAAACAACAGCCCACCAAAATCAGCGTACTCGTCCCGGTCTGAGGTTTGCACCAGTGGCAAGGCCACCGCAATCCCACCTTTTTTCAATTGGTAGAGCATTTGAGCCAGAGGCATTTCAACGAACGTGTAATCGCCACCGGCACGTCTGAAGACGCAGCGATAGTAGGAGGAAAACCGACCCACAAGTTGGCCGTCAGCCACAGCAATCTCGCGTTCGATGCCTTCAAACACCCCGACCGTTCTGGTCGAAGAGTGAGCGGGCGCCGCCAGCGCATGCCCACCGAGCAAAAGCAGGTCTGTGAGCAGCAACAAGGCCAACACGGGGAACGAACAACAGGCACGCAAAATAGAGGGCTTGATTGAGAACAATCGATCCATGATTCATCCTTGAAACACCGGGATTCATCCTTGCCCGGCGCTGTGATCCGAATTAACGCACGCTGTGGGTCAATCGAACGCTCTGACGATAATCGGACTATAGTGCAGTATTCCACTATTGCCACCAGCCTGGGCCTACTTCACGATAGAAATCGAGCCCCGTATCAGGGGTAGTCAAAGATCTTGGGGACGACCCCACCCTTCCCGGGAACTGAACGCGGGACGACCCGCCTTCGTAAGACCCTGCTATGCGAACCACCAAAGACAGAATTCGTCAGGCCGTCGCCTTTGAAGTGATCGGCCTTCTACTCTCCATTCCCCTGGCCGCCCTGGCCTTCGGCTTTGACCTGGGCCGAACCGGTGTGCTCGGTGTGGTTGGCGCCACCATGGCGACCGTGTGGAATTATGTGTTTAACCTGGCGTTTGACCACAGCCTGAAACGGATCACCGGCTCCACCCGGAAAACCGTGCCGCTTCGCTTCGTCCATGCCATCAGTTTTGAGCTGGGCCTGATGCTGGCTTTCCTGCCGGTCATTTCCTGGTGGATGGGTATCGGCCTGATTGAGGCATTGATCGTCGATATTGCCTTTGTGCTGTTCTATTTGGTCTATGCCTTCGTATTCACCTGGTGTTACGACACGGTTTTCCCGGACACTGACAATGCAGGGTCCTCAGCCACAGAGAGTTGATGCGGACAAACGGCAGTAGCGCTTTTGCGCCCGGCCTGGTCGTTAATGACTAGTAGCCGGGCACTGCTCGGTCTACTCTAGGTAAAAACGACTCACTCCAAAAATAACAACGTATCCGCAGGGGGCAGTTTGGACGCTTCTAAGATTCTCTCCGGCGATAAGAGTGGCAAGCTTAATCCCCTGTTGCGATCGGTGTTCGACAAGCTCGACGTCGCGGTGGTCATAGCCAACCTGAAACGTGAAATTGTCATGGTCAATGCCGCGGCGGAAACCCTGTTCCAATATGAGGAACGGGAAATATGGGGCCGAAAGACTCAGGTCCTCTATGCCTCAAACGACGATTTTGAAGAGCAAGGCAAGAAACGTTACAACGCCGACGCTCGTGATACCTCCCGGTATACCATTACCTACGCAAAAAAAGACGGCGACACGTTTGAGGGCGAAACCCAGGGTGGCCCGATCCACGATGAGCACGGCAACCTTATTTACTTTGTGGCCCTGATCAAGGACGTCTCTACTCAATTGTCGGCCGAGCGCACCCTCAATAGCCTGCACAGCATCACCTCGGACCAGACCCGGACCTTTACCGAGCGGGTGGACGCGATCCTGGCCTTGGGGGCTGAGCATTTTGGCTTACCCATTGCGATTTTCAGTCAGATTCAGGGCACCACCTACACGGTCATTCGGGCACGCCACCCGGACGACGCCCTCACCCCGGGAATGACCTTCGAACTTGGCGCCACCTACTGCAGTCACGTGTTCAAGGCCAACGACGTACAGGGCTTCCACCACGTAGCGGAAAGCCGGATCAATTCCCACCCCTGCTACCAGAGTTTCGGGCTTGAGGCCTACCTGGGCTCTCCCATTTTTGTGGCCGGTGACCGCTATGGCACCCTGAACTTCTCCAGCCCGACCAAAACCCGGCCTTTCACCGGCCAGGACATTGAACTGGTGCGCCTGTTCGCCGACTGGATCGGTAGCGAAATCCTGCGTCAGCGGCAGGTAGACAGTCTGACTCTGGCCCGCAAGGAAATGGAACGGATCGCTGCGACCGACCCGCTTACCGGCCTGGGCAATCGCCGGATGATGGAAGAGTCCTTAAAGAAAGAAGTGGCGAGAGCACAACGACATGACTCGGTGTTCTCCGTCGCGATCATCGACTTTGATCATTTCAAACGGATCAACGACCGTTTCGGCCACAAGATCGGCGACGATGCCCTCAAGGCCTTTGCCGACATCGTTAAGCAGGAAGCGCGAGATGAGGATCTGTTTGCCCGCTGGGGTGGCGAAGAATTTATCGCCGGCCTGCCCTGCACCGACAGCAAGGAAGCCGTCTCGATCATGAATCGACTGGCGGGCCAGTTACGGGAAGTGATTCTCACCAAGGAGCCGGGGGCGCCGACCCTCACCATCAGCGTGGGCGTGGCGCAGCTGCGGGCCGATGAGAGCGTCACCAGCCTGTTGTCCCGAGCGGACGATGCCATGTACTTGGCCAAAGGTTCAGGGCGGGATCACATAGTCATCCACAGCTAAGGCCCTCGCCTGCCACGCCGCCTTCGCCGTTGACGCGACCGCCTGGGTCAGTGCGGGGCCGCGGGTTTGCCGATGTAAAAGCCCTGAATCTTGTCGACATCCAGCGCTTTCAGGGTGTCGAACTCTTCCTGGCATTCCACCCCTTCTGCAACCACCATGGTGTCCAGCTGGCGTGCGTACGCGACCAGCGCTCCGGCCAGGGCCTGTTTCTTCACATTCACGTGGATGTCTCGAATTAACGTCAGATCCAGCTTTATCACGTCCGCGTCCAGCTCCAGAATATGCTTAAAAGACGCATAGCCGGACCCGGCATCGTCGATCGCAAGACGCACCCCCTGATCCCTGAGCTCGCCCACGGAGGCGCGAAATGCGTTGTAGTCGCGAATCCTTGCGTGCTCCGTCACCTCGAGCACCAGGCGCTCGGGGTTAACGCCCACCAATGCGTCGCTCACCTGGCCAGACAGGATCGCTTGCGGGGACGCGTTGATACTCAGAAAACAGTGCTCCGGCAGGCTGTCCAGTGTGTCCAGGGCCCGGGTCAGGCTCATCCGCTCCAGGTCTTCACCACGGCCGACGTTTTCAGCGTCGCGAAACCAGATATCCGGGCTAAGGTAGGGCTCGGTCTGAAAACGCGCCAGGGCCTCGTAACCGCAAACCCGTTCATCGTGTACTGACCAGATCGGTTGCAGGTGCATTTCAAGGCCGTCTCTGCTGGTCATTCGGTCAATGCGACGGCGAATCCGGTCACCGCGAAGTTCCGCATTGCGCAAACTCTCCACCTTCTCGGCGATCAGCTCGGCAATAAACCGCAGCAATGAGGCGTCCTGCGCCGCGAGCGAAGGGTCGCCCTCATGCTTGAAGCTGCACAGGGTGCCATAGACGTCGCCATCGGACAGGTAGATCGGAACTCCCAGGTAGGCGCCAATGGATAATTCATCGGTAACCGCCATTTTCCTCGTAATGTGGTGCTCCCGGGCGTCTGGGATCACCTCGGGCAGCTTGCCATCGGCAATTTTCTTGCAAAAAGTGTCGCCTAAGGGGTGAGCGAAACGGGCACCCTCTTTCGGCCGATCCGCATCGACAAACACAGAGGTGCGACAGCCGCCTTCGAACTTGCTGACGAACAAAACATCCATTTTCAGGTGGTGACGGAGTTTGGTCAGCAAGGTTGAGACAGAAACATCCAGCTCCGAATCGAAATAGGCCTGAGCAGACAAGAGGTGAGGTGCTGGCATCGAAAAATCCTTTTTCAATGACGGGGAACACGGGGACTTACGACAGGGCTCCACCCGTTAGTTGTACGCCGACACAGCGTTGCTGGCAAATTACACAACCTTTGACAAACGGAAACGGAGGATTGCGGTACCATCTAATGTGCTTTTACCAACCTTGTCCTGGTCAACCCGAATATGCCGAAGCGACACGCTGAATCTTTTGTTCTGATCGTGCTGGTAGTTTCCGTCAGCCTGCTTTCCGCGGGTACCAGTCTGAAAACAGTCGCGCTCTCACTGGCTATATTCGCCACTTGCCTGTCGGTGTTCTTTTATCCATCCATTCAGGACTTTCTCAAACGCCGCAAACAGCGCAACAGTGATCGAAGCCTGTAGCTGTCTCGAAAGCAAGAACGCCGCGGACTAATACCCCAGGTAGCGGTTACCCAGCGCCCGATGAAAGCGGCCAATGTACTTGTCATCGATCTCTGTCACCACGCCGTCGGCGTAGGCCTGGTCGTAGCATCGGTCAAACGTTTCGGCCAGAGAAGGGTCACGGAAGACCAGTTTGAAGGGGGCCGGCGCAAAGATGGGCGCGAACTTCAGATCAGGGGCGTGGTCCAGCTCCAGCAGCCCAGTGCTTGAGGTTAGAATGCGTCGATTGATCTCGGCCACAATCATGCCATCGGCGAGAATCGCATCCACCCGCCCCAGCAGCAGCAGATGGGAATGAATGCGTTGATTGGCGATTTCCAGAATCGAACCGAACGTTGGTCTGACCGCCTCCAACCCGAGCAACGCCACGCCATCCTTGAAGGTCACCACGTCCTTACCCCTCAAGTCATCCAGAGAGACAACCCGCTCGGTACGGCTGGCGTCATAGATGGCGCCGTTCTGGTACCAGATGTAAGCCGCGGTGGAACCACCGGGTAATTCGGTAGCCAGAGGCACGGTCATGACCGCATCGGCCTTGTTGGAATCCCGGTAGGTATAAATGTGTCGTCCGAAGGGCTGAATCAGAAACTCAGCGTCATGGCCGCAGCGCTGGAGCACGCGTCTGACGGTCTCGGCATCCCGGCCCTTGCCGCCCGACTCGGAAGCCCCCGGCAAATCGGGCGCAAGGATGCTAAGGCCGCCCGCCATGCCCACCACCGGCGCCAACATCAGGCAACAGGCGAACAGAATCGGGGTCAGTAACTTGAAAGAGTGCATCGTTCCAGTGTGGTGCCTTTCGGTGAACGTACGAGAGTGCATACGTTAAAACGGTAAAGGGAGTACCAATCACTTAGAGTACACACGCACAGACTGCGGCGCAGGCCTCAGGTTTCGAGTATACCGGCAGGCCGCGCAAGATAGAAATCAGTGGGCACCGGCCTTGGATAACACGTTCAGCACAAACACCCCTGAGACGATCAAAGTCATACCCACCACGCCCCAGGCATCCAGCTTCTGACCAAATATCAGCCAACCGGCCGCTGCCACCAATACAATGCCCAGACCAGCCCAAATAGCATAGGCGGTGCCGACCGGAATGCTCCGCAATGCCAGCGCCAGCAGGTAGAACGCCACACCATAACCGACCACCACAACCACCGATGGCATCAGCCGGGTAAAGCCATCGCTCGCTTTCAGCGAAGAGGTCGCCACTACTTCCGCCACAATGGCCAATGCCAGATACACCCAGTTTGTCATTCGCGCTGTCCTCCTCCGGTTGGGGCGTCATTCTGCTCGCTGGTCCCCAAAATTTGAACCTCGGCTAGTGCTTACAACCGATGAGTTCAAGGCTGCCCCTTCTCGCGGCCAACAGAATGGCCTAAGCTCCGATTTTGCCCACAGGAGTTGCTCATGCCCCAACCCACCGTCGTCGCCGGTTTGTCGCTGGATCGGCTGGAGCGCATTGCCCACCATCTGGACACCCAATACCTTCAGACCGGTAAGCTGCCGGGCGCCGTTACCCTGGTGGCGCGCCACGGTCAGGTGGTCTGGAGCAAGGCCCAGGGGTTGATGGACATCGAGCGTAACAAGCCCGCCCGGCCAGATACGGTGTTTCGCATCTATTCGATGACCAAGCCGGTCACATCCATCGCCATGATGCAGCTGTATGAACAAGGCCGGTTTCTACTCGATGACCCTGTGCACAAGTACATTCCGGGCTGGCGCAATCTGGCGGTCTACGAATCCGGCCAGTGGCCCGACTTCTGTACCCGGCCTACAGCAAGGGCCATGACCGTAAGAGACCTGATGACGCACATGTCAGGCCTCACCTACGGTTTCCTGGAGCGCACCGAGGTGGATGCAGCCTACCGTCAGCTCAAGCTGGATGGCAGCGGCAGCCTTACCCTCGACAAACTGATTGACCGCCTGGCCGACCTGCCCCTGGAGTTTTCCCCGGGCAGCGCCTGGAATTACTCGGTGTCGACCGATGTCCTGGGCTATCTCGTGCAGAAGCTCGCCGACCAACCTCTGGACGACTACTTTCAGGAACACATCTTTGGGCCCCTGGGTATGACAGACACTGGATTCCAGGTGACCAACGCCCAGCGCGAACGCTTCGCCGCCTGTTACCTGCACCAGCCCGGCGACACGCTCAAGCTGCAGGATGACCCCGAGCGCTCTCGCTACCTGAAAAAACCCGCGTTTCTGTCCGGCGGCGGCGGCCTGGTGTCCACGGTCCCCGATTACTACCGCTTTGCCCAGGCCCTGTGTCAGGGCGGGGAATACCAGGGCCAGCGCATTATCGGCCGGAAGACCCTGGAATTCATGCGTAGCAATCATCTGCCCGGCAATCAGGATCTGCCCGCCCTGTCGATTGGCGCCTTCAGCGAAACGCCCTACGAGGGCAACGGCTTCGGGCTCGGGGTGTCGGTCAAGACCGATGTCGCCAAATCCCACACCATCGGTTCGGTGGGCGAATACGGCTGGGGCGGTTTAGCCAGTACCAGCTTTTTCGTCGACCCGGTGGAAGACATGGTCGTAGTGTTCATGACTCAGCTCATGCCGTCGTCGTCCTACCCGATTCGTCAGGAACTTCGGGCCCTGGTGCACGGTGCTCTGGTGTGACGGGCCTAACGGCAGCGCCGGATGACGGCTGTGACAATCGAGCCAATTCGCCCGTTTGAAACTCTGTGGCATACTGCGAATCGACACTTATAACACCAACAAACCGAACGACAATCAGCAAGGAAGTTGCCATGAAACGTGAAACCCTGGCCCTGCACGCTGGCTTCAGCGGGGACCCGGCCACCAACGCCGCCACCACGCCGATTTACCAGACCACCTCCTACACTTTCGACGACACCCAGCACGGTGCCGACCTGTTCGATCTCAAGGTGCAGGGCAACATCTACACCCGCATCATGAACCCCACCAACGGGGTGCTTGAAGAACGCATGGCCCAGCTGGAGGGCGGTATCGGCGCCCTGGCCCTGGCCTCGGGCATGGCGGCCATCACCTACGCCCTGCAAACCATCTGCAAGGTGGGCAACAACATCGTCAGCACCAGCCAGCTGTACGGCGGCACCTACAACCTGTTTGCTCACTCGCTGCCGAATCAGGGCATTGACTGCAAGATGGTCGCCCACGACGATTTCGACGCCGTCGAGCAGGCCATCGACGCCAACACCCGGGCGCTGTTTTGTGAATCCATTGGCAACCCGGCCGGCAACGTGGTGGACATCCAGCGCTGGGCCGAGATCGCCCACCGCCACGGCATTCCGCTGATTGTCGATAACACCGTGGCTACGCCTTTCCTGTGCCGACCTATTGAGCACGGCGCCGACATCGTGGTGCACTCTCTGACCAAGTACATTGGCGGCCACGGCACCACCGTGGCCGGTATTGTGGTGGATTCCGGCAAGTTCGACTGGAAAGCCAGCGCCGACAAGTTCCCGATGCTGAACGAGCCGGACCCGTCCTATCACGGCGTGGTCTACACCGAAGCCCTGGGCCCGGCCGCTTTCATCGGACGCTGCCGGGTGGTCCCGCTGCGCAACACCGGCGCCGCGCTTGCCCCATTCAATGCGTTCTTGATCATGCAGGGCCTGGAAACCCTGGCACTGCGCATGGAACGCCATTGCGAGAACGCCGAAAAAGTTGCCAACTTCCTGCAACAGCACCCGCTGGTGGAATGGGTAAACTACGCGGCCCTGGCCGACAGCCCCTACAAAGCCACGTGCGACAAGATCTGCGGCGGTAAAGCCTCCGGCATTCTGAGTTTTGGCATTAAAGGGGGCCATCAGGCCGGCGCGAAATTCATCGACGCCCTGCAACTGATCTACCGCCTGGTCAATATTGGCGACGCCAAGTCCCTGGCCTGCCACCCGGCGTCCACCACCCACCGCCAGCTGAGCCCGGACGAGCTCAAGAGTGCCGGTGTCAGTGAGGACCTGGTGCGGCTGTCGATCGGCATTGAGCACGTCGACGATCTGATCGCCGACATCACCCAGGCCCTGGACGCCGCCCAGGCCTGATCGTGCCATTTCCCCTCCGCCGGGTACGACCAATGTCGTGCCCGGCATCCCCGTGATTGCCCCTACCTGCCTTGTAACTGGACGCCCCGAACATTACTCTTAAATGCTCACCAAGCTTTCACGCTGTAATGTCCCGAAGAGAGTCCCGTTGCTATGAGCGACAGCGCCAAAACCCGCATCACCAGTGGTTCCAAATTCCGTAACGAGCACGGCTTTTCCGCCATCAAGGATGGCATCAAGCGCAGCTCAGGCGGAAGCACGGAATCCAAGCCGGTTGAGCGCAAGCCCAAATGGCTGCGGGCGAAGATGCCCGGCGGCGAACGCTACGAGGCGGTTCGCAAGAACGTCAGCGAGCATCGGCTGAGCACCGTGTGCCAGGAATCCCATTGCCCGAACATCGGCGAATGCTGGGCCGCCGGCACGGCGACCATCATGGTCATGGGTTCGGTATGCACCCGGGCGTGTAAATTCTGCGCCGTAGACACCGGTAACCCCAAGGGTTGGCTGGATCACGAAGAACCCGAGAACACCGCCAAATCAGTGGAACTCATGGGGCTGCGCTACATCGTACTGACCTCGGTCGACCGGGACGACTTGGACGACGGCGGTGCCGGTCACTATGCGGCTTGCGTCTCGGCCATCAAAAAGCGGACGCCGGAAGTGGCGGTCGAAGCCCTGACTCCGGACTTCGACGCGGTGATGCCCCACGTAGAGAAGGTGGTGGATTCCGGGCTGGACGTGTTCGCCCAAAACGTAGAAACCGTGGAGCGGCTGACCAGCCGGGTGCGCGATCCGCGTGCCGGCTACCAGAAGACCCTCGACGTATTGGCTCACGCCAAGAAGCACCGGCCAGACGTGCTCACCAAGACAAGCCTGATGCTGGGCCTGGGTGAAACCGAAGAAGAAATCCTGCAAACCATGGACGACCTGCGTGCCATTGGCGTGGACATTCTGACCCTCGGCCAATACCTGCGCCCTACCCCGAACCATCTGCCGGTGGAACGCTACGTGACGCCAGAAGAGTTCAACCGCTACCGGGAACTGGGTCTGGAGAAAGGCTTCATGGAAGTCCCGTCTGGCCCGATGGTGCGTTCCAGCTACCGGGCCGACAAGGTGTTCGACCAGAACAATCTGGGCCTGGCGGTGCCGGAAGTTCCTCAGGCCAGCAACGCCATGCAGATTCCGGTGAAAGCCGTCGACTGAACCGTGCACACAATGCTGAGCCGCGCACGCCGTCCTGAGCGTCGTTGCCGGCGCTGACAAAGCTCACAGTTGACAGCACTTTGTGGCACACTCTGCACTCGTTTTTTCGCAGAGTAGTCGCTTCATGAATCGGTTCAGTTCCCTGTACGATCGCCTGATCCTTGCCCGCCCGTTGATCGTTCTGGGTATTTTTGGGCTTTTGCTGGCCCTGGCGGCCGTCAAATTCGGTGAATTCCGCCTGGATGCCTCCGCCGAATCCCTGGTGCTTGAGAACGACCGTTCTCTCGAGCAGTACCGCCAGGTCAACCGACGCTTCACCACCTCAGACGATTTTCTCATCGTCACCTACACCCCCGAGGGCGAGTTGTTTAACGAGGCCGGGCTGACACGACTTCGGGCTCTGCGGGACGAGCTGCAGGCGCTGTCTGCTGTTGGCTCCACCAACAGCATCCTGAATGTGCCGCTGCTGCACAGCCCCGACCTGACGCTGGACACCGTCGATTCGGAAATCAAGACCGTGGACGACGACCAGGTTGCGCCGGAGACCGCCCGGGCGGCCCTGCTGAATAACCCGTTGTACCCGAATCTGCTGATCAGCGAGGACGGCCGAACCACCGCCATCCAGGTCAACCTGCCAACACCGGAGCGCTACTTTGAGCTGCTTCGGGAACGCAACCGACTGCGGGACACCGTCGAGAGTGGGGAGGCGTCTGCCGAAGAAGAGCGACAACTGGAATCTGCTCAGCAGGCGTTCATTGATTTCAGCGAGCAATTGGGCACCGAGCGTGACGCCACCATCGACACGGTCCGCGGCATTCTCGACCGCCATCGGGACAACGCCGAGATCCACCTGGGCGGCGTCCCGATGATCGTGTCGGACATGATCCGGTTCATCAAGAACGACCTGTCCACGTTTGGCCTGGGCGTCCTGGCGTTTCTGGTGCTGACCCTGGTGGTGATTTTCCGCCAGTGGCGCTGGGTGCTGGTGCCGCTGCTGTGCTGCGGTTTTACCGTGTGGCTGATGATTGGTTTTCTGGGTTGGGCTCAGTGGCCGGTCACGGTTATTTCGGCCAATTTCATCGCGCTGCTGCTGATCATGACCCTGTCGCTGAACATTCACCTGATGGTGCGCTACCGGGAATTCCAGCACGACGACACCGACGCAGACCCTCGGGACACCCTGCGCCAGACGCTATCGGCCATGTTCAAACCCTGCTTTTATATGGCCATCACCACCATCGTCGCCTTTGGTTCTCTGACCTTCAGCGGCATCCGACCGGTCATCGATTTTGGCTGGATGATGACCCTGGGGCTTACCGTCGCCTTCGCCATCACCTTCCTCATTTTCCCCGTGCTGCTGCGGCTGTTGCCGCCGAAGGCAGACTGGACAGTAACCTCCGACCGAGTGCCCTTCACCGACACCTTCGCGCGCTTTACCGAGCGCTTCGGCACCACCGTGCTGGCCGGATCGGTCATCATCGCCATACTCTGCGCCATCGGCGTCAGCCGGCTGACGGTGGAGAACAGTTTCATTGACTACTTCAAGTCATCCACGGAAATCCACCAGGGCATGATCACCATCGACGACCGGCTCGGTGGCACTACGCCCCTGGACATCGTGATCACCGACGAACCGGCGCCGGAGAACGCCAATGCCGCCAGTGACCCGTTCGCCAGCAGTTGCGACCCGTTCCTGGAGGACTGCGACGGCGGTGAGGAATACCGCGACACCTGGTACACCTATCAAAAGATGGCGCAGCTGGAGAAGGTGCACGACTATCTGGACAGCCTGCCAGAAACCGGCAAGGTTCTGTCGATCACCAGCACCCTGGACATCCTGGCGCAGATCAACGAGGGCGAGCCCCTGGACGCGCTGGAACTGGCCTTCGTGCCGGCGGCGGTGCCGGACGATCTGCAGGACACCTTGCTGACGCCGTACATCTCCGAGGAACACGATCAGGCCCGGTTCAGCATCCGGATCCTGGAAACCATGCCCGAGCTGCGCCGGCAGGCCCTGCTCGATCGCATTCGGAAACACCTGACCACCGAGCTCGGCTACGACGACGACCGGGTGCTGTTCACCGGAATGACGGTGATGTACAACAACATGCTGCAGAGCCTGTTCGACTCCCAGATCAAGACCATTGGTGCCGTGTTCCTGGCCATCACCCTGATGTTTCTGGTGCTGTTCCGGTCACTGAAACTGGCCCTGATCGGCATCGCGCCCAACCTGATTGCCGCCGGCTCGGTACTGGGGCTGATGGGCTGGCTTGGCATCCCCCTGGACATGATGACCATCACCATCGCCGCGATCACCGTCGGTATCGCGGTCGACGACACCATCCATTACATCCATCGTTTCAAGACCGAGTTCAGCAAGGACCGCGACTACCTGGCCACCATGCATCGCTGTCACCGCAGCATCGGTCGGGCCATGCTCTACACCTCGCTGACCATCATCGCCGGCTTCTCGATTCTGGTGCTGTCGAACTTTATCCCTACCATCTATTTCGGGCTATTTACCGGCTTCGCCATGTTCATGGCGCTGCTCGGCGCACTGACCCTGCTGCCCCGGCTGATTCTGCTGATCCGGCCCTTCGGCCCGAACGGCGCCTGAGCCAGGCACAAAAAAGGCCGCATCCGAAGATGCGGCCTTTTTCGTTCAGCTCAACGGATCGGTTTACTGACCCTGATGCTGTTGCATCTGCTGCTGCATCATCTGCTGCTGTTGCTGACGCTGCTGCTGCATTTGCTGCATACGCTTGTCCAGCGTGTCGCGCTGCTCTTCGGTGAACACGCTGTCGACTTTTGCCTGCATCAGCGTGGACAGAGCGGCAATTTCGCCAGTCACATCACCGAGCTCCTCGGCGTTGTCACGGATGGAATCTTCATCGTACTCCGGTTTGATCTCCGCCTGCATCTGCTGCTGGAGCGCACGGGCTTCCTCGCGCAGCTCAGCGATTTTTTCCTGCTTTTCATCGATGATGCCGCGAATTTCAGTTTGCTGATCGTCCGACAAGCCCACCAACTGAGCCAGTTGATCAACTTGATCCGGCTGTCCACCGGCGGCTTGCTGGGCCAGTGCCGGAGCGGACAGGCTCAGGGCAATTGCGGCGGTACCAAACATCTTTGCAAGCTTCATAGCATTCTCCGTTACCAGGGTGGCCACCATTGAAAACCACCGTTTCGTGTCAGTTGCGATCTTCAGGTGGTACACCCTAAAACATCCCGGCGTCGGTTTTCACCCCGATGGCCCCGGTTTTTGTACACATTTTGCGATAGAAGCGCGCCCAGCCCGCCACACAGGCGGCCTTAAACAAATGTGAAAATTTGGTCATTCCCCTTCATAATGGCGCCGTCCACCGATCCCCGGAGTATTTGAGATGGCAATTAACTGGTTTCCAGGGCACATGCATAAGGCCCGCAAGGAGATCAAGCAGGTGATGCCCCAGATGGACCTCATCATTGAGGTGCTGGATGCCCGCATTCCGTTCAGCAGCGAGAATCCGCTGGTGCCCTCCCTGCGCGGCGACAAGCCCCTGATCAAGGTTCTGAACAAACGGGATCTGGCAGACCCGGAGATCACCCGGCAGTGGCAGGACTGGCTGGAGAAGGAACGGGGGGTGCGAACCATCACCCTGACCCACAACCAGCGCAGCGAAGCCCTGGGCATTCTCGAACTGGCCCAGGAAATGACGCCGGATCATGACCGCCAGAAAAGCGCGCTTCGGGTGATGATCCTGGGCATTCCCAACGTGGGTAAATCCACCATCATCAATACCCTGGCCGGACGCCCGGCGGCAAAAACCGGCAACGAGCCGGCGGTGACCCGCGCCCAGCAAGCCATCAAGCTGCCCAACAACATCCTGTTGTACGACACCCCGGGCTTTCTCTGGCCCAAGCTGTCACCGGAGGCGTGTGGGTACCGCCTGGCAGTCACCGGCGCCATTCGCAGCTCCGTGCTGGATTTTGAAGACGTGGCCCTGTTCGAGGCCGACTACCTTCGCCAGGCCTACCCCGAGCAGTTGCAGGCCCGTTACGGCTTCGATCCGTTGCCGGCCGACGGGCTGGCGGTGATGGACGCCATTGCCGCCAAACGCCGGTTCTTTGGCCGCGGCGGCGTTCCCGACCTGCACAAGGTGTCGGAGGTTTTACTCAATGAGTTTCGGGCCGGCACCCTGGGCCGCCTGTCTCTGGAGACCCCGGCGATGGTGGAGCGGGAAGCAGAAGAGGCAGCCCGCATCGCCGCCGAAAAGGCGGCCAAAGAGGAGGCCAAAGGCAAGACTAAGAAGAAAGGCCGCAGCGGCAAATCCTGAACCGGCCACCGCTGGCGTATTCCGACGGCAGCGCGTCGAACATGCCACGGGCGGTGCGCACAAAATGCGGCTGGTCGTAGAAACCGGCCTCCAGCGCCAACTGCGACAGGGACTTGCCCTGCTCCCACTGGGCCAGCACCTGGTTCATTTTCAGGTGTAAGAGAAACCGGCGCAGGGTGACACCGGTTTCCTGTCGAAACAGATGACTGAGGCGTGAACTGGACAGCCCCACCGCCTCGGCCAACTCGGCCACCTCAATGCGCTCCGGCAACTCGCTCCGCAGCCAATCGCACACCCGGGCAATCCTCGGGTCAATCGGCTCCGATGCCACCCCCACCTGACCTACCGCTGCCGAAAGCGCGGCCTCAACCGCCTCACAGCCAGTCTCCGTGCCGCTCGGCAATTTAAGGGTGTCTACGTCGAAGTCGGTGGAATCGGCCCCATTCAGCCGAGGCTGCAACCCACGCCAAAAGGCGCTGTCGGGATCCAGCTGGGCGCACCACATACGGGTGTTGTCTGGATCCAGGGCTTGCTCGACGTCCGGTGCCACCAACGCAGCCCGGGTATGGCGCCACCGGCCTTCAATCTGAAGTCGGAAGGGACCATCAAGTCCCACCAGCCAGGAGGCACTGGTGTGGCGATGGGGGCGATTGGGCAGAAGATGCCCGACCACCTGCCAGTGGTCGGGCCATAGAAACAAGGTGCCGTCGGAAAACTGCTGCATATCAGAGCCGGTTCATAAGCCTCAACGTTGGCCAAAGCATACCCCAGATCCGCTCGGGCGCCAGCTCCTCCGAACCCTGGCCAGACGTCGACACTCGGCTCAATGGCCCTGCATCTGGCCGCCGTGGCCGTCTTTCTCTCGGCTACCCAGGGCGTGGGGCACCGGAATGCCCAGCTTGGCGGCGAATTCGATGCTGACAAAAATCGGCCCGATCAGCAAAAACACCAGGTCTTCCACGAACGACGGTTTCTTGCCTTCTACCTTGTGGCCATAGACCTGCAGCGCCCAGGCCGCAATCCACACCACCAGGCTGGTCCAGAACAGCGACCAGCCCGCCGCCAACACGCTCTGGATAATCCAGGCGGAGACCGCGAACCAACCGGCCATCAGCGCGAACACGCCCAGGGACAAACGCAGGTATACCACGCCCGACACGGCGGCCAGCACCGTGGCGCCATTGAGCCAGGTTTCGGCAGCGCCCGACAGCCCCAGCCAACTGCCAATGGGGATCAACCAGAGCAGGCCCAGGGTTGAAAACACGATGGCAGGCACGCACACGATGTGCACCCACTGGTTAAAGGAATTCTGGTGGCTGTCGCCGTAATCGCTCAGGAACTGAGTCAGGGATCGCATCGTATGGACTCCACTATTGTTGTCGTATCTGCCGGTCACTTTAACACCCCGCTCAGACCGGGCCTTGTACGAAACGGCTATCCTGCCCTACCCCCTCCCCTTACCAAGGTCAAATATCCCGCCTTTTGCAAAGGGCATACACTGTGATTCATCAGCATTGATCGCAAGACTCCGCCACCGCAGGCCGGGTCGCACAGGAGGAACGTATGAGACGCGTGGTCGTCACCGGCATGGGCATTGTGTCCTGCCTTGGAAACTCGCTGGACGAAGTTGCCGACAGCCTGAAAAACGGCAAATCCGGCATCCGCTTCAATCAGACCTACAAAGACATGGGCTTTCGCAGCCAGGTTTCCGGCTCGCCAGACGTGGACACCTCGGTCATTGACCGCAAGATCCGTCGGTTCATGGGGCCGTCAGCCATGTACAGCTATCTGTCCATGGAACAGGCCATTGCTCAGGCTGGCCTCACCGAGGAACTGATTTCAAATGACCGCACCGGGCTGATTGCCGGTTCCGGCGGTGCCTCCTGCTCTAGCCAGGTCGAGGCCACCGACATCATGCGCGAGAAAGGCGTCAAGCGCATCGGCCCGTACATGGTGCCACGCATCATGACCAGCACCGTGTCTGCCTGCCTGGCCACCGCCTACAAGATTCGCGGGGTGAACTACTCCATGTCGTCCGCCTGCGCCACCAGCGCCCACTGCATTGGCCACGCCATGGAACAGATCCAGGCCGGCAAGCAGGACATCGTCTTTGCCGGTGGCGGCGAGGAAGAGGACTGGTCGCTGACCATGATGTTCGATGCCATGGGCGCCTTGTCCACCAAGTACAACGACGCCCCGGCCACCGCTTCGCGGCCCTTTGACACCGGCCGCGACGGCTTCATCATCGCCGGTGGCGGCGGCATGATGGTTTTGGAGGAGCTGGAACACGCGAAAAAGCGCGGTGCTAACATCATTGCCGAGCTGACCGGCTATGGCGCCACCTCCGATGGCTACGACATGGTCGCACCGTCAGGCGAAGGCGCTCAGCGCTGCATGCAGCAGGCCATGGCCACCATTCGCGGTGAGGTGCAGTACATCAATGCCCACGGCACCAGCACACCGGTGGGCGACGTGGCGGAAATGGGCGCGGTGCGCAACACCTTTGGCGACGCGATTCCTGCGATTTCCTCGACCAAATCCCTGTCTGGTCACTCTCTGGGCGCGGCCGGCGTGCATGAGGCCATCTACTCTCTGCTGATGCTGCAGCACGGTTTCATAGCCGGCACCGCCAATCTGGCCGAGGTGGACGAAAAAATCAGCAACATGCCGATTGTCGGACCCGCAGCCCAGCAGGCCGAGCTGACCACCGTCATGTCCAACAGCTTTGGTTTTGGCGGTACCAACGCCTCTCTGGTGTTTGAAACGCTGTAAAGCCATCGCACTGGCCACATCCGTATCTACCGAAACGCCGGCTGTTGTCGTTGGCAAGCCGGCGGTTCCGTATTAAGGTAGTGGCTGTATTGGCATCAACCCGGACGGTGCGTCAGCTATGGCTCAAACACTCCCCTTTCGTCAGCCCACTTCAGCGCTAAAGGCTTCTTGCCAGACTTGCAGCCTCAGCAATCTTTGCCTGCCACTTGCGATCGAGGACAGTGATCTCGAACGTCTTGAGGACATCGTGCAACAGGGCCGGATCTACAGTCGGGGGGAGCATATTTTTGATCAGAGCACGCCGTTTCGGGCCTGTTTCGCAGTGCGCAGCGGTGCAGTGAAAACGTCGATCGTTGCCGAGGATGGCGAAGAACAGGTCACCGGTTTTTTCCTGCCCGGGGAGATTGTTGGTCTGGATAGCATGAGCTGTGAGCAGTACGCCTGTACAGCCTCAGCACTGGAACGGACCAGCATCTGCGAGTTCCCGGTGCATAAACTGGAAGAACTGACGGTGAAACTGCCAGAGCTACAGCAGCATATGTATCAGCTGATGGGTCAGGAAATTCGCGCCAGCCACCAGATGGCCATGCTGCTCAGCAAGAACACCGCCGAGGAACGCATTGCGGCCCTGTTGATGTCACTCTCCAGCCGATTCCAGCGCCGGCGACTGTCCGGCACCCGCTTTCATCTGCCGATGGCGCGCAACGACATCGCCAACTTCCTGGGCCTGGCCGTCGAAACGGTCAGCCGGGTGTTCACCCGCTTCCAGAATCAGGGGCTGATCAGGGCCAAGGGCAGAGACATCGAGCTGTTAAACGTTGAAGCCCTGCAAGGCGTCGCCCGCGAGCTCTCCAACCAGAACTGTTCCTAGACCAGTCGTCATTCCGCCGTAGCTTGCAGGTCCCGGCCGTTCGAGGCTTTGACCATCGCCAGCTCATCCACCAATCCGGACCGCCACGGCAGTTGTTTGATGCCAAAGGTATTGCGGATCTTGGTACAGATCAAAGTGGTGTTGACCGGCTCCAGCTGTCCCCACTCTGGCAGCTCATCAACCACCCGAATGTCTTCCGGAATACCAGGCAACCCGGCGATCGCCAGCCCTAGCTCATACAGGTTGATCTCCTCGGCACCGGCGTACTGGAAGGTACCCCAGACCTCAGCGCCACAATCAATCTGCTGAATGACCGCAGTCACCACCCGGGCCAGGTCCCGAACCGCCACTGGCTGCCCGCGGCAGCGACCGGGCAAGGACAGGGTTTCACCACTGGCCGTGCTGGCCTGCACCTTACGAATGAACCGGGTCAGACTCCAGCCGGTGCGCAAGATGATATGGCGGGGCAACAGAGTCCGCAGAGCCTGTTCGCACTCCCATTGCCAGTTCCCCAACTCATTGCAGGGATGCCCCGGATTCGAGGTGATATAGCCGGTTTGCTTGCGACCATCAAACACATAGCATGAGGACAGCTGTAACAAGGCCATGCCACGATCTCGGGCATACTCGGCCATGGCCACAGGCAGAGAAAAAGCCGCCTTGTGAGTGCTCTCAGGATCATCCTGAGCCACTTCCGGGTCGGACAGCCAGAGGGCGTTGACGATCAGATCGGTGTCGTCGGGAATCCAGTTCTCCAGGGCATCGAGATTGGCGCCGGCGGGATCACTGACCAGCAATGGGCTGACCTGCAGCGGCGTATCGCGCAGACGCTCCAGTACCAATTTGCCCAGGGGGCCGTAATCATGAACAACAAGCACGTGCACGAGGAATCAATGCCTCCAGAACTTCACTGATATGACGGATTGCCGAACCGGTCTGGCCAATGGTTACCCGAGCCCGGCCACTACACTAATAGCCAACCCAAAACGCCGGCAGTTTATCTCTTTACCTTTTCTATCAAAAGTCTACAACAGCGAGACCCAAGATGCTGAAACAACAGAGCCACATCGTGGCCCCCATACCTGACGAACTGAGAACCCGGGCGCTCTACACCGTGGACCAACTGCGGGAGCGCGGCAAGGCGGACAAAGCCGCCATCGACCAGCTGTACGAACTCATTGTGGAACTGACCGACGCCGGGCTTGACTTCTATTTTCTCGAACCACTGCGCCGCCTCAACGCCAGCAGCATGATGATGGGCATGGCCAAGGTAGGCATCAGCAGTATGCTCAAAGGCAGCAAGATGGTGGTGCACAAGGTTCTGAAGAAGCTGGACGACCGAAGTCTCGCGGCCATCCTGGATTTCATTGCCGAGATCATTCATGAGCCAGAAACGACCTGATTGGACGCCTTGCTCAGCGCCCGACCAGATGTACTGCCCGGGCCGACATTCAGATCGCTATCGATAGGCCCTAGGCACTCGGGCGGTGATGCCGGTGAGCAACTCATAGGCAATGGTGCCGGCACAGCGCGCCACCTCGTCGACCCCAACCGTTGCGCCCCAAAGTTCAACGGAGTCACCGGCTTTGGCGGCCGGGGCGTTGCTCAGGTCCACCGCCAGCATGTCCATGGACACCCGGCCCAGCAGCCGGATTCGTTGGCCGCCGATCGCCGCCGGGGTTCCCGTGCCCGCGTGGCGCGGATAGCCATCCCCATAACCAATGGCCACCATGCCCATCCGGGTATCCTGTTCGGCAACAAATCCGGCGCCATAGCCGATCGATTCTCCGGCACGGACCGTCCGGGCGGTTATCAATGGAGCTTCCAGCGACATCACCGGCTGCAGACCCAGCTCCGGGCCGGTCCGGTTCAGCACCGGCGAGCCGCCGTACAGCATGATGCCGGGCCGGCTCCAATCATACAGTGGCTGGCCATGAATGAAGTGAGCTGCCGAGTTACCGACACTGCGCATCACTTCTGGCCATGGCGCTGTTGCCGCTTCAAAACACCGGGTCTGCTCAAGCGTCATCGGGCTGGCGGGGTCATCGGCGCAGGCAAAGTGGGTTACAAAACCCAGTAGTCCGGGCCGGGCGCCCATGTGTCCCAGCCGTCCCATCACCTGCGCCAGCTCGTCCGGGTGAAAGCCAAGCCGGTTCATGCCGCTGTTCACTTTAACCCAGTAAGTGGGCCGCGCTTCGGTTTGCTCCAGCCAGTCCAACTGATGGGCACTGTGCACCACCGGTTCGAAACCACGGGCCGTGCAGCGATCGTAATCTTCAGGGGCATGCACCCCTTGCAACATCGCCACCGGCTGCACCAAGCCGGCGTCGCGAATGGCCTCGGCTTCTTCCAGGCAAGCGACGGCGTACTTTGGCGCCTCTTCGGCCAGCGCTCGAGCCACCTCGCCAATGCCGTGGCCGTAACCATCGGCTTTGACGACCGCCATGGCCTGCGCCGAGCCGGCCCGCTCGGAGGCGAACCGGTAATTATGGCGCAGGGCCGCAAGATCAATCCGGGCGACGGTACTTCTTGGCATCAGTAATCCCCACCATAATCGCCGTGGGCGAGATCTTCGAACTTGGTAAACTTGCCGATGAAGGCCAGACGGATGGTGCCGATCGGACCGTTCCGCTGCTTACCAATGATGATCTCGGCAATGCCCTTGTCCGGGGAGTCCTCGTTATAGACCTCATCCCGGTACACGAACATGATCACGTCCGCGTCCTGCTCGATCGCCCCGGATTCCCGCAGATCCGAGTTGACCGGGCGCTTGTTCGGGCGCTGCTCCAAACTCCGGTTGAGCTGGGACAGGGCCACCACCGGGCAGCTCAATTCCTTGGCGATCCCCTTCAGGGAGCGGGAAATCTCGGAGATTTCCGCGGTCCGGCCCTCGGTGTTGCCGGGCACCCGCATCAGCTGCAGGTAGTCGACCATGATCAGGCCGATCTTGCCGTCGTTCTCACGGGCAATCCGGCGAGCCCGGGAACGCATCTCCGTGGGGCTCAGGCCCGGGGTGTCATCGATGTACAGGGGCTTATCCTTGAGCAGACTCACGGCTGAAGTCAGCCGGGGCCAGTCGTCTTCCTCAAGCTTACCGCCCCGCACCTTGGTCTGGTCGATCCGGCCCAGGGACGACAGCATACGCATGGCCAGGGCGTCCGCGGGCATCTCCATACTGAACACCAGCACCGGGGTTCCGGTGCTGATCAGTGCGTTCTCGACAATGTTCATGGCGAAGGTGGTCTTACCCATAGACGGCCGCCCCGCCACGATGATCAGGTCGGCCGGCTGCATACCGGAGGTCTGATCGTCCAGATCCCGGAACCCGGTGGTCAGACCGGTAGTCTGCTCACCGGACTCGAACAGTTCCTCGATCCGGCTCAGGGTCTTGGTCAGGATCGGATTGATGGCCTGGGGGCCTGAGCCTTCCTTGACCCGAGATTCCGCAATCTGGAACACGCTGCGCTCAGCCTCGTCCAGGATTTCATTACTGTTGCGGCCCTGGGGATTGAAGGCGGAATCAGAAATCTGCCCGGACACCTCCACCAGCTGGCGCAGTACCGAACGCTCCCGGACGATGTCGGCGTAAGCACGGATGTTAGCCGCACCTGGCGTCTTCTCGGCCAGCTCGGCCAGGTAGGCCAGGCCGCCGGCGTCTTCGATGTCACCGGCCCGTTCGAGAAACTCGGCCAGAGTCACCACATCCAGCGGTTCACTCTCGCTGGCCAGCCGTTCCACCGCTCCGAAAATCAGCCGATGGTCCTGCCGGTAAAAGTCGCCAGCGGAAATGATCTCCGACACCTCATCGAATCGACGGTTGTCGAGCATCAGGCCACCGAGCACCGCCTGTTCGGCTTCCACCGAATGCGGGGGCACTTTGATGCGACTGGTTTCGAGATCTGTACTGGCGGGTTTCAGATTGGGCTTGGCCATAACACCATCTTCTGCTGGGTACCACGAACCATCCAGTTTACGGGGAAGGGATCGGGATTGGGAGCGGCTGACAAAAAACTAAGAATACCAGAAAGCAACGGGCCCGAAACCGTCTCTGGTTCGGGCCCGTTTACCATCAAGCACGGCCGGTTGCGCCGGCCAGGCTGGACACCGTGGCGTGTTACGCCGCGACAACCGCCAGCTTGATAGTTACTTCTACGTCAGAGTGCAGCTGCAGCTCGATGTCGTACTCGCCGGTCACGCGGATCGGACCTTCGGGCAGACGAACTTCGCTCTTCTCGACGTCGGTGCCACCAGCGGTGATCGCGTCGGCGATGTCACGCACACCGATAGAACCGAACAGCTTGCCTTCTTCACCAGCCTTGGAGCTGATGGTGAAGGACGCACCTTCCAGAGCTTCAGCGCGGGCCTGAGCGGCAGCCTGCTTTTCAGCGGCGGCTTTCTCAAGCTCTGCGCGACGCTCTTCGAACGCCTTCAGGTTTGCTTCGGTGGCAGGTACAGCCTTGCCGTAAGGAAGCAGGAAATTACGACCGTAACCGGCCTTAACCTTCACCTTGTCACCCAGGGATCCAAGGTTTGCAACTTTCTCGAGCAGAATAACTTCCATCTCGTTAACCTCTTCGTGCTTTATTCAGCCGGCCCGGCGGGTGTAATACGCCTCCGGATATCCAGCCAGCTATCCACAAAAGCCAGAACCACTAACAGAATCATCAGGCTTGGGCCCAGCAAAACCAGCGCAATGTAGAACAGCACCAGCCACTGACCACTCAGCTTTTTCAGTCCGACGATGCCATGGACCAGTGCCAGACTCGCCAGGAACAGCGGGGTTCCCGCTACCCAGGCCAGCAACATGGCGTTCAGCCCAAGAACCGGCCCAATCACCATGGTCACTGCGCACACCACCGCAATGGCGGGCGACAGCTTCAGGGCATGGAATTCCGTCTGGAACCCACCGGGGTTATACAGCCCCGCCTGCCATGATCTGGCCAGCATCGTCATGCCCACACCAGTGACGAGATAAGTCCCGGCCATGCTGGCGTTCATGGTGTCCCGAATGACCTGCTCGAGTTCATCCCCGAGGGTCTGGGCCACGTCGGCATTGTACTGATGGTAAAAGCTGACCCCGGCCTGGACCAGATCGTCCAAAAGACCGGGATAGATCACCGGCAACATCAGCCCGGTGACAATCGCCAGAAAGCTCCCTCCAAGAAGGGCTTTCTCCCAGGACAGTGTGGTTCTGAGCAATGACGCCATCAGCATGACCTGCAGCAACACCGCCAGAGCCGTCGGGTCTTGCCCGAACCAGCTCCAACCAAGCGCCGGAAGCAATGCCCAGAGGCCAACATTGAGCCCCTGACTGATGCCGAGCCGGAGAATCACCAGGCCGACAACCGCTGCGCCAATCCAGAACAGCAACGGTATTGCAGTCGTGACTGCTGCTACCCCACTGGCCTGAAGGGGACCGCGCATTACAAATTGTGCGAGTGCACGCATGGCCCCAAGTCCTGTTTATCTGTTACTTAGTTATCGTGGCTGTCCGAGTACGGCAGCAGTGCCAGGTAGCGGGCACGCTTGATCGCGGTAGCCAGCTGACGCTGATAACGTGCTTTGGTGCCGGTGATGCGGCTGGGCACGATTTTGCCGGTTTCAGTGATGTAGCCTTTCAGGGTGTCCAGATCCTTGTAATCGATCTCTTTAACACCTTCTGCCGTGAAGCGGCAGAACTTACGACGTCTGAAAAAACGAGCCATAACTTAACTCCTCAACTCCGGTTAATTACTCTTCTTCGTCCTGAGTTTCAGCCTTGCGACGGTCGTCGGATTCGGCTGAACGGCGCGGACGGTCATCTCCACCAGAACGACGGTCCTCACGGGACTCGGCGGCTTTCATCGGAGACAGATCAGTAACGGCCTCGTCACGACGCAGAATCAGGTCGCGAATGATGGCATCGTTGAACCGGAAGTTGTGAGTCAGCTCGTCCATTGCGGCTTGTGAACACTCAACGTTCATCAGCACGTAGTGAGCCTTGTGTATCTTGTTGATCGGGTAGGCCAGGTGACGACGGCCCCAATCTTCCAAGCGATGTACCTGACCGCCATCTTCAGTGATGACGCCGGTATAACGCTCGATCATCGCGGGCACCTGCTCGCTCTGATCCGGATGTACCATGAAAACGATTTCGTAGTGACGCATGAGTTCTCCCTACGGTTTAAACAGCTTTCTTTTTTGACCACCCCCTCAAACCGGGGCAGTAAAACGTGAAAGCAAGGAGGTGACAGCCAGCGCTGTCGGTTTCTTTTTGCTTTATCAATAAGGCCTTACAAGAAAGACTTGATCAAAAGCGCGGCTTTCTTGCCCACCAAACAGGCAATACAAAACCACCCCTTAGAAAAGGGGTGACGTATTCTAGGCGGACGGGGCTTTCTGTGCAAGGGTTAACCAAGGCGCTGGCGCAGCGCCTCGTATAGGCAAACACCCGTAGCAACAGAAACGTTGAGGCTGTCGACGTGCCCGAGCATCGGGATGTTGATGAGCTGATCGCAGTGCTCACGGGTAAGACGGCGCATGCCTTTACCTTCGGCCCCCATCACCAGGGCCACCGCCCCCTTGAAATCGGCCTGGAACAGCGTGGCTTTGGCCTCGCCGGCGGTGCCAATGAGCCAGACGCCCTGATCTTTCAAGGTTCTCAGGAATCGGGCCAAATTCGTGACCCGCACGAAGGGTACGGTTTCCGCCGCGCCACAGGCCACCTTGCGCGCCACCGGCGTCAGCGACGCCGACTTGTCCTTGGGCACAATCACCGCCTGGACACCGACGGCGTCGGCGGTGCGCATGCACGCCCCCAGGTTGTGAGGATCGGTGACGCCGTCCAGCACCAGCAGAAACGGCGGCTTGTCACGGTCCGCCAACTGGGACAACAGGTCGTCCTCGGCCCACTCGCGGCTTTCACTGACCGCCGCCACGATTCCCTGATGCACCCCGGACACCCGCTCATCCAGTTCACGGCGGTGCACCACTTTCCAGGCTACCCCCAAACCGTCGAGGGCATCGGTGATGCTCTTTACCCGCTTATCCTGGCGCCCGGTCTGAATCCAGACCCGCTGCAACCGCTCAGGCTCACGCTTGAGGACAGCCTCAACCGCGTGCCAGCCAAATACAAACTCTCCGGACACTGACTCTGCTTCCTGTTACTTGCGGGATTTGCGTTTCTTTTCCGGCTTGTCGGCCTTGCCGCCCTTGCCAGATTTCTTGCCCTTCTCCAGAGCAAGCTTGGCCGCCTGGGCAACCAGCTCATCCCGGGCCGACATCGGCTCATCGGAACCCGCCTTCGGGCTGTCAGCGGTGGCCTTTGCTTTCGCCGGCCGCTTACGGGGCGGCTTCAATGGCGCCTCGGATTTCTTCGGGCCATCCCCTTTCCGGGTTGATTTGCCTCCCGCCTTGGCGCGACCCTCCGACTTGCTGCCGCCCGCCTTGCGGCGACCTTTTTTGGCATCGGAGCGATCCGGAATATCCAGGGCATCCCGATCCGCCTTGCGGTGCACCGGCTCGCTGACCATCTCCAGATCGATTTTGCGATCTTCCATGCCAACCCGAACCACCTTTACCCGCAGCTCGTCACCCAGACGGAAGCTCATGGCGGTGCGCTCACCAATCAGCCGATGCTTGGCGGCGTCGTGGTGGAAGAAATCGCCGGCCAGGGTGGACACGTGCACCAGGCCTTCAATATAGACTCCGGAAAGCTCGACAAAGAAACCGAACGGCACCACCGCCGCGATCACCCCGTCAAACTCCTCACCCACGTGGGCACTCAGGTATTCGCACTTCAGCCAGGCCATGACGTCACGGGTGGCATCGTCGGCACGCCGCTCCGCCATAGAAGTATGCTCGCCCAACTGTTCCATGCGGGCATAATCGTACGGGTAGTGCGCCAGCTCGGCATCCGGCTTGGGCGGCTTGACCATATCCTTGGAGGTCTTCTCACCGTGCAGCATCGACTTGATGGCCCGATGGGCGATCAGATCGGGGTAGCGCCGAATCGGCGAGGTGAAATGGGAGTAATTGGCAAAGCCAAGACCAAAGTGACCGCCCTCTTCCGGGCTGTAGACGGCCTGACTGAGCGAGCGCAGCATTACCGTCTGGATCACGTTGGCGTCGGACCGCTCGGAGATCTGGGATAGCAACTCCTGATAGTCCGCCGAAGTCGGGCTGTCACCGCCACCCAGTTGCAGACCAAGCTCGCCAAGGAACAGGCGCACGGCGTTCAGGCGCTCTTCGGAAGGCCCGTCATGCACCCGATATAGGGCTGGCAGCTTGTGCTTTTTCAGGAACTTGGCCGTGGCCACGTTCGCGCACAGCATGCACTCCTCGATGATCTTGTGGGCGTCGTTTCGGGTCACCGGAACGATCTCATCGATCTTGCGCTCGGCGTCGAACACAATCTTGGTTTCGGTGGTCTCGAAATCGATGGCGCCGCGCTCGGTCCGCGCCTTGCGCAACAGCTGGTACAGGCCGTACAGATTGTGCAGCTCTGGCAGGACATGGGCGTACTGTTCGGACAGCTTGCTGCCCCGAGCCGATTCCGGCCGCTCCAGAATGTCGCTGACCTTGTTGTAGGTCAGTCGGGCATGGCTGAACATCACCGCCTGATAGAACGAGTAGCTGCTGATGTTGCCGGCGGCACTGATGGTCATGTCGGCGACCATGCACAGGCGGTCAACGCCAGGATTCAGGGAGCACAAACCATTGGACAGCTTTTCCGGCAGCATCGGCACCACGTGGTCCGGGAAGTACACCGAAGTACTTCGATTCACCGCTTCTTCATCAAGCGGAGTGCCCGGACGCACATAGTGGGAGACATCAGCAATGGCCACCAGCAAACGGTAGCCACCCCGGGGCCGGGGCTCACAGTAAACGGCATCGTCAAAGTCCCGCGCCGTCTCATCATCGATGGTCACCAGGCGCAGATTGCGAATGTCGACCCGGTTTTCCTTATCCTTCTCGGCAACCTCTTCCGGAATCTTCGCTACCTGCTCACCCACCGCGGGCGGCCAGCTGTGCGGAATGTCGTAAGAGCGGATAGCCACGTCGATTTCCATACCTGGCGCCATGTGCTCACCGAGCACTTCCACGACCTTGCCCAGGGGCTGGGTGCGAACCGTGGGCTGCTGGATGATGTCGACCACCACGTACTGACCATGGCGGGCCTTGCCCGCATGCTCTGCGGGCACCAGCACCTCATGGTTAATGCGGGCGTTTTCCGGCACCACGAAACTGATGCCGCTCTCCTGAAAAAAACGGCCGACCGTCTGACTGGTGCGGTACTCCAACACTTCAACAATCTTGCCTTCCCGTCGGCCGCGCTCGTCCACCCGGTCAACCCGAGCGGCAACACGATCACCGTGGAAAACCAGACGCATCTGGCGGGCGGTCAGGAACAGGTCCGAACCGCCGTCGTCCGGAACCAGAAACCCAAATCCGTCCTTGTGGCCGATGACCCGACCGGTTACCAGATCCGCTTCCTCTATAGGAAGGTAGGCACCGCGCCGGTTACAGATCATCTGCCCGTCACGACACATGGCAATCAGACGGCGCCGCAGGGCTTCGATACCCTCGGGCGAGGACTGCCCCAACTCCTGACACAGAGTTTCGTGCGTTGCCGGCGCGCCCCTTTCTTTAAGGTGCGCAATGATAAACTCCCGACTCTGAATCGGGTTTTCGTACTTCTCTGCCTCACGATTGGCGTGAGGGTCGTTGTTCTTCCTAGAAACCATTCGGATCCTTGCATTACTTGCATTAATAGTGGGCTCTAATGCCCACGTGTCTAAGATTTGTCCTGCAGTATAACGTTGCGACGGGCCCGCTGCCTAACCAGGGGAAAAGAATAAGCACAAATACCTGCTCATCTTTTGGGAACGGCGGACCACTTTTTTTTGAAAAAAGGTTTGACAGCCTCAGCGGGAATTATTAAAGTACGCGCCATCGGTTGAGGGACACACCTCACCGGCGGCAGAAACGTCTAGTTTTCAATTAACTAGAACGCAACTGCAAATCACCTGCCGAGGTGGTGAAATTGGTAGACACGCTAGCTTCAGGTGCTAGTGGGGGCAACCCCGTGGAGGTTCAAGTCCTCTCCTCGGCACCATTTCCTTCCCCAGGAAATGGCGATTGAATAAAGCTTCCTTTCTGTTTTACCTCATCTTCCAGCAACGTTGATCGCAGTTGCGGTTTTCACGCGTCTGGAGTTTGGCCACCGCCCTACTGCAGCAGCTTGACCAAATACTCGGACAGGGACTGGTAACCGTACTCAAGCCGAGCGTAGGCGGACGATGGCGAGTCCTCGAATTCCCGCTCGCAGGCACGATCGCCGCGGTGTCGGGTCAGATAGGCCTGGGCAATCAGATTCGGCTGTGACGGCACCAACTCTGAATCGCTCATTCTCGGGTAATAGATCGACCACTCGAAGCCACGGTCGGCGTCGACGTGAGTGAGGGAGGCCGTATCCGGGTCCAGGAAGCCGTAGCGCAACAGACGGTTGAGCTCGACCTCTTCACCGGAACTGGCACGAATCAACGCTCGCGTATCGAGTTCCATTTCCAGGTCGTTGAACCCGAAGGGCTGAGGGCTGTAACCCGAGTAGGTATAGGGCTCGATGGCGGTGACCACTTCCTGGTCCAGCGCTGCCAGATCAGAGTCGGAGGCACAGGCCAGTCCGCTGGCCGCAAGCACCAGCGACATCTGATCAGCCCCGTCCTCACTGAGCCGATGCGGAACAAACCCGGCAACTCGCTCCGCCATTGGATCAGCAAACAGGGTCCGGGTGACCACCGAGCCATCCCCCTGGGGAATGCTGGCCTGCAGCGTTACGCTATCATCGTCGCCCAGGGTCCAGCTAAAGGTAATTTCAGGATTCCCGCCCAGTTCGCTCGAGCCGGCAGCGATGCCTTCGTGATCGTGACAAGTGGTGGCGGTCTCGAAATAAATCCTACCATTGGCCCAATCAAACTCCAGACGCTCGTCGATACCCGGGTTGTCATAGTTGACCTGGCTTTGCGCCGACAACGTGGCTGAGGGAAACCACTGAGTTGGCAGATTGGCAGCGTAGCCATCAACCATGATTAGCCGCGCCAGTTCTGGCATCGATGGCGCCAGGCAGCCGTCGGCGGAGATGGACTTGAGCCGCCCCGCTTCGGTGTAGTCGAACGCCAGTTCCGCCGATACATCGAGATCCGACACCCCGGTTGGCAAGCTATCGGAGCGCCCAGGCTGAGCGTAAACCTGCAACTGCGTCAGCAACGTCGGATTACTGAGCTCCAGGGTCACCTCAGGCAACACCAGGGATTCCGCGACCACACGGGCGTAATCACCACCCGCGGCCTGATCGACAATCTCGACGATGGGGCCGGCCTGCTGAACCAGAGAGACACCCATCAGGAACGCCCCCTCAGCACTCAGAAATCGCTCGGTGCCTGTGCTACCGGGGTTGGAGAGCAGATCGTTGTAGGCATCCGGGACCTGACTCGCCATGAAGCTCGCCAAGGACCGGGCGTAAGCGTGGGCGCGTTCGTCTCCGGCCAGTACGTAGTCACGCAGCAAATTCATACCCACCATCCCGGCGGGCAGGTTGTGTCCAGAACTCGCCCCAAGGCCCGCCAGGCCGCGGAACCTCGCCAGGGTGGTCAGTGGAGTCACATTACGCACACCCGGCGCGGCCGACATCAGGTAGGCGCGGTCCACCGCCTCATAGCCTGCATCGGTCTGCTCCAGGGTTTTGCCCGGCAGCGCCAGGGCGTACAGGGGATAATCCCGCGGATCCAGATCCGGCCCCACCTCCGCCGGCAACGCAAGCTCCGCGACCGCAAGCGCGAACTCACCGTCTTCGCCGGTCATCGTGGTCGGCTCCCCCGATGCCAGTTCCACTTCGGCCCCATTATCCAGGATGATGGTCATGGGCCCCGGGGTGTACTGGCTGTCGCCGTCGATATCGAGCCAGACCCGGGCGTTGACCAGGTAACCGTCGATCACCTTGCCGCGGTAATCCACCGACTCGCTGTACTGCACACCGTCGAATTCCCGGCCATCAACGGGCATTGAGTCAGATTCTTCACCGCAACCGGTCAAGCCAAGGGCAAGCAGAAAAAGGGGGGCGCAGGGGCGAAACGCGGGCGTCATCATCACGGCAACCGATTATCCTTGTGAGTGGTTGTGCCGCTACTTTAGGGGATGTGGATGACGCAGACCTTGATAGGTTTGGCAATTTGTAAACTTTGGTAACACGGCAGCCGGCCGTATGAGGATCCGGTGGCTCTCCACCGGATCCCGACCGGCTCAGAAGGAGCGGGCCACGATTTCCTTCATGATTTCATTGGTGCCGGCGTAGATTCGCTGCACCCGGGAATCGGCCCAGGCGCGGGCGATCGGGTACTCCCACATATAGCCGTAACCGCCGTGCAGCTGGACACACTCATCCATGACCTTGCACTGCAGGTCGGTGGTCAGCTGCTTGAGCATGGCGGCGGTGGGAATATCCAGTTTCTTGTCGAGGTGCAGCTCCAGGCAGCGATCGGTGAACACCCGCGCAGCCGTGATTTCCGCTTTCATTTCCGCCATTTTGAAGCGGGTGTTCTGGAAGGCAATGACCGGCTTGTCGAACGCCTTGCGTTCCTTTACGTAGTCCAGAGTCCATTGCCAAGCTGCTTCGGCCGCGGCTACCGCCGACAACGCCACCTGCAATCGCTCCGCCGGAAGCTCCTGCATCAGCTGGAAAAAGCCCTGGCCCTCCAGAGAGCCCAGCAGGTTGCCCGCCGGGACTTTCACATCCTGAAAGAACAGTTCGGAGGTGTCCTGGGCCTTCATGCCCACCTTGTTCAGGTTCTGGCCTTTTTCAAAGCCGTCCCAGGCTGACTCCACCAGGAGCAGACTGGTGCCTTTGGCGCCCTCCTTGGGGTCCGTCTTGGCAACCACGATGACCAGGTCGGCCAACTGACCGTTGGTAATAAAGGTCTTGGAACCATTCAGCAGGTAGTGATCGCCCTGCTTGACCGCGGTGGTTTTGACGCCCTGGAGGTCAGAGCCGGCACCGGGCTCGGTCATGGCGATGGCGGTGACCATTTCCCCAGACACCAGCTTTGGCAGGTAGTGCTGTTTCTGCTCTTCGGAACCGTAGTGGAGAATGTACGGGGCCACGATGTCGGAATGCAGCCCCCAACCGATCCCGGTTAGCCCCGCGTAAGCCACCTCTTCCATGACTACCGCACTGTAGCGGAAATCGGCGCCCACACCGCCGTACTCTTCCGGCATGGTCGGGCACAGAAAGCCCAGTTCACCGGCTTTTCGCCACAGCTCACGACTGACCTGGCCGTCTTTTTCCCATTGTTCGTGGTAGGGGGCCGCTTCCTGCTCCAGGAATTTGCGGACGGAATCGCGAAAGCCGTCGAGATCGGCGTCGAACAGTGTACGTGGGATCATGGTGAACCTCGGTGAGTAACCCGTGTTGTGATTGTCGTTCACCAAGTCTCGGCCCGGCGGGCGTTCCACTCAATGATGAAAACCATCAATCGGGCTGACCAAAACCATCGCCGGCGGGCGTCAGTCCTGGCTGTTGCGCTTACTCTTCGAGCGGGCTTCGCCCCAGCGCGGCATCAGATCCTGAGCGATACCCAGATGATCCAGCAGGCGAGCAACGATGAAGTCGATCAGATCCTGAATCGACTCCGGCTTGTGGTAGAAGCCAGGGCTGGCCGGCATGATGACGGCACCCATGCGGGTCAGTTTCAACATATTGTCCAGATGGACCTCGGAAAATGGCGCTTCCCGCGGCACCAGTATCAGCTTCCGGCGCTCCTTCAGGGCCACGTCCCCTGCCCGTTCAATCAGGTTATCGCTGGCCCCGGTGGCCAGCGCCGACAAGGTGCCGGTGCTGCAGGGGCACACCACCAAGGGCGCCTTTTCCCCGGAACCAGAAGCTGGTGGGGCAAACCAGTCATCCCGGCCGAACACCAAAATCTGCCCGGGCTCGGCACCGGCCCACTCGGTCAGGAATTCCTGCATTGCAGGTGGCGTGCCCGGCAGTTTCAACTCCGTCTCCGTGGCGATCACCACCTGGGCGGCGCGACTGACCATGACATTGACCCGACACCCGGCCGCCACCAGGCACTGCAGCAGGCGCATCCCGTACTGGGCACCGGAAGCGCCGGTGAACGCCAGATTTACAGTCTTTGCCGGTCCGGAGGTGTCAGTCATGGTTCGCCCTGAAAAAGGTGGATTGAAACAGCTAAAAAACTCAGGCTTTCTTACGTTCCAGTTCCGCCACAAGTTTACTGTGAATGCCGCCAAAACCGCCGTTGCTCATGATCACAATGTGGCAACGCGCGGGCAGATCGTCCAGCGCCCGATCAATCAACGCTTCCACCGTCGCTTCAACACGATGATGCTGATCATTGTCATTGCTGGTCTGCCACTCGTTGACCAGTTCCGGCAACCAGTCCATGTCATTGAGATTGGCCCAGAGCACCCGGTCGGCGCAGGCCGCGCTGGGCAGCAGGGTTTGCTGGTGCACGCCCTGCTTCATGGTGTTGGAGCGGGGTTCAATCAGCGCCACAATCGGCTCGTCGCCAACCTGGGCCCGCAGTCCCTCCAGGGTGGTCGAAATGGCGGTGGGGTGATGGGCAAAGTCGTCGTACACCCGCCAGCCATCGATATCGGCCAGCAGCTCCATGCGACGTTTGACGCCGGAGAACCGGCACAGCGCCGCGACCGCATGGTCCGGCGTGACGCCCACGTGGCGGGCGGCGGCAATGGCAGAGAGGGCGTTTCGGACATTGTGCATGCCGGTATGGGACCACTTTAGGGTCGCGACCGGTTGCTCGTGGTGAATCACCATGAACCGGCTGCCGTCTTCAGACAACAGCTCGGCTCGCCAGTCCGCGGTGCGGGGAATTTCACTGCCGATCGCGGTGTCCTGAACCTTGCTCCAGCAGCCCAGCTCCAGGGCGTTGTCCAGGTGCGGATCCAGTGCCGGGCGAACGATCAAACCCTGGGACGGAACCGTTCGCACCAGATGGTGAAACTGGCGCTCAATCGCCTCGATATTGTCAAAAATGTCGGCGTGATCAAACTCCAGGTTGTTGAGGATCAGGGTGTGCGGCCGGTAATGAATGAACTTGGAGCGTTTGTCGAAAAACGCGCTGTCGTACTCGTCCGCCTCGATGACAAAGAAGTCGCTGTTGCCCAGTCGCGCCGACACCGAAAAATCGTTCGGCACACCGCCGACCAGATAGCCCGGCTCAAACCCGGCCTGTTCCAGAATCCACAGCAACATGGAGGTGGTGGTGGTTTTGCCATGGGTGCCGGCTACCGCTAACACCCAGCGGTGGCGCAGGACTTCCCGGGCCAGCCATTCCGGGCCAGACATGTAGTCGATATTGCGGTTGAGCACCGCTTCCACTTCCACATTACCTCGGGACATGGCATTGCCAATCAGGACCAGGTCCGGTTTCGGCTCCAGGTGATCGGCGCTGTAGCCTTCCATTAACTGAATGCCCTGGGCCTCAAGCTGGGTACTCATGGGCGGGTACACGCCCTGATCGGAGCCGGTCACCTTATGGCCAAGCTCTCGGGCCAAAACGGCCAGACTGCCCATGAAGGTGCCACAGATTCCCAGGATATGGATATGCATTCCGTTACTGCCTCTGCCATTGAAACCCGACAAGCCTCCCGTATCCTTCCGAGCCCGTCAAGAGCCGTTCTATCCGCAATCCTGCTCATGAAAATCTGCGGCGATTGGCGTATCATCTGCGCCAATATTGAACCAGGAGGAGGCTTCAGCCCGAGATGGCCATCAAGAACGCATTCTACGCTCAGTCTGGCGGTGTTACCGCCGTCATTAATGCCAGCGCCAGTGGCGTCATTCAGACCGCCCGCAAACACCCGGACAAGATCGGCAAGGTGTACGCCGGCCGCAACGGCATTATCGGGGCGCTGCAGGAAGAGCTGATTGATACCAGTCTGGAGAGCGATGAAGCCATTGAGGCGCTGATCCATACCCCGGGTGGCGCTTTCGGCTCCTGCCGTCACAAGCTCAAGAACATTTCCGAGAATCGTCGTGAATATGAACGCCTGATCGAAGTGTTCCGTGCCCACGACATCGGTTACTTCTTTTACAACGGTGGCGGCGATTCCCAGGATACCGCCTACAAGGTGTCCCAGATCGGCGAGAAGATGGGCTACCCCATCACCTGCATCGGCGTGCCCAAGACCGTCGACAACGACCTGCCGTTCACCGACTGCTGCCCGGGCTTTGGCTCGGTGGCCAAGTACATCGCCACGTCCACCATGGAAGCCAGCCTGGACATCAAGTCCATGTGCGAGACTTCCACCAAGGTGTTCATCCTGGAAGTCATGGGGCGACATGCCGGCTGGATTGCCGCATCCGGCGGCCTGGCCGGCCAGGGCGAAGGCGAACCGCCGCACATCATCCTGTTCCCGGAGATTCCGTTTGATCGTGACGCCTTCCTGGCGCGGGTGGATCACTGCGTGAAAGAGTACGGTTACTGTGTGGTGGTTGCGTCCGAGGGTGCCCAGTACGAAGACGGCCGCTTCCTGGCCGACGCCGGCGCCAAGGATGCCTTTGGTCACACTCAGCTCGGTGGCGTAGCCCCGGCCCTGGCCAACATGGTGAAGCAGGCGCTGGGCCACAAGTATCACTGGGCCGTTGCTGACTATCTGCAGCGCAGCGCCCGTCACATTGCGTCCGCGACCGACGTAAAACAGGCGTATGCGGTGGGTGAAGCGGCGGTAGAAATGGCCATCGAAGGCAAGCAGGCGCTGATGCCAACCATCGTGCGGGAACAGGCGAAGCCGTACCGCTGGAAAATTGGTGAGGCACCGTTGAGCGAAGTGGCCAATCAGGAAAAGAAAATGCCGATTCACTACATCACCGACGATGGTTTTGGCATCACCCAGGATTGCCGCGACTACCTGCAGCCGCTGATCGCCGGCGAAAGCTTCCCTCCGTTTGACGACGGCCTGCCCCGGGTCGCCAAGCTGAAAAACCAGTTGGTGGAGAAGAAGCTGAAGACTCCGTTCCAGCTCTAGGTCTTTAGACCGACATAAAAAGGTCCCCAGACCGACATAAAAAAACGCCCGGCTCGCTCTGCGACCGGGCGTTTTTTGTGCTCCACCGGATTAGCTGGACAGCGCCGCTTCGCGGCTGCGGACGAAATCGAAAAATTCGTCGCAGCCACCGACGTACTCATCGCCCACCAGTATTTGCGGCACGGTGTGTACCGGCCGGCCGATTTTTTCCGCGATGTCGGCCTTGCTCAGCCCTTCGGCCATGATGTCGATCCAGGTGTAGGGCATACCTTTGGCCTCACACAGACTCTTGGCCCGGACACAGAAACCGCAGCTGGTGCGACCATAAATAGTTACATGATCCATAAGGGACCTCCTAAAACAGGTTGATGGCTAACTAGGCGTTCAATCCAGATTGCCACTATGGTCGCACGCGTCAGAAAAATTGAAAATTAATGCTGTGAATCGGGGCCATAGCGCAGGGCCATCCCGCGCTGTCAGCCCCAGCCACACGGCCACCGCCCTGCCAGGGCGTCAGGTTTTCAGCCGGCCCAGCTCCCGCTCCAGAACCTGAACCTGTTCGTCCAGGGTGAATCCGCTGCCCTTCACTTGAGCGGCCAGCTCACGCAGGTCACTGGCGGCGTCGCCAATCTGGGTCAGGTTGCGATTGATTTCCTCACTGACTGAACTCTGCTCTTCAGCCGCCGTGGCAACCTGGGTGACGTGCTCGACGATGGTGCCGATCCGCTCAACCACCGTGGCCAGCGAATGCGCCGCCTCCTGGGTACCGTCGACGGCTGACGACGCCCGGCCAACGCCGCTCTCGATGACCGATACCGCGCCGTCCACATCCACTTTCAGGCCATCAATCATCTCACTGATCTCGTCGGTGGACTGACGGGTACGCATCGCCAGGGTCCGTACCTCGTCGGCCACCACGGCGAAGCCCCGACCCTGTTCACCGGCGCGGGCGGCTTCAATGGCGGCGTTCAATGCCAGCAGGTTGGTCTGCTCGGCCACGCCGCGAATTACATCCAGGATCCGGTTAATGTCTTCGCTGCGACTGGCGACGTGACCAATCGCGGTGCTGGCCTCGGTCATGTCCGTGGACACGGCGTTGACGCCGTTCACCGCCGACTGCAGGGTTTCCTGGGTAAAGCGGATGCCATTCTGCGCCATGCGAGCGTTTTCAGCGGCGTCGCCGGCGAATCCGGCGACCTCACCTGCGGCCGCCGACATCTCATTCATGGCCGCCACCACGCTGTCGATGTCCTGATGCTGGCGCGAGGTCTGGTCGTCGGTATCCCGGGCAATGACGCCGACACCGCGGGCCTGCTCGCTGACCCGGGCATTCACCTGCTTCAGGTCGTTAATCATGGTCCGCAGCCGGCCCAGGAAGGTGTTGAATCCGCCGGCCAGGTCAATCAGTTCGGCGTGGGTGTCGATATTCAGCTCGCGGGTCAGATCGCCTTCGGCGCTGGCCAGATTCTGCATCCGGTCGCGGATTTCATTCAATGGCCGGGTCACCGAACGCACCAGCACGATCAGCACCAGCGTGGCCAACACCACCACGACAATGCCCACCAGGGTCTGGTCACCCGCGGTGGCGGCCACCTCATCGGACAGGAGGCCGGTCATCTCGCCAACGCTGGCCAGTGCCGTGTCCCGGGGCAATTCAATCAACAGTGACCACTGGGTATTGGCCAGACCGATCTGCACCGGATAGGAAACGGCCAGGGTCTCACCATCATCAAAACTGCCCTCGCTCCGGTGCAGTTCAACAAACTCATCAGCCAGCTCTGGCAGGGCCTCGCTCAACGGCCGGCCAAGGTGATTCTGATAGTGACTGGAGGCGGCAATCAATCCGGTTTTGCTCAACAGGGTGACCCGGGACTGGCCTTCAAACAGGTTCTCACTGACCTCGGAAATGGCCTCTTGCAGGGTGGTGAGGTTCAGGTCGGTACCGGTGACTCCGGCAAACATGCCGTCATCGAGAATCGGCACCACCAGGCTGGTCATCAGCTCGGTGTAGCCTTCCTCGATTTCGTATTCATAGGGTTCCATGATGCAGGGCGTTTTCGACTCCATGGAACAGAGGTACCATTCGCCATCGCGGATACCGAATTCGTTTCGGCTCTCGAGGTACTTGAAGGCTGGATCGTCAGTGCGATTAAACACTACATGACCGCGACGGTCCCGGTAGTAATAGATTTCCAGGGTGCCATCGTTACTGCTATGGTCCTCAACGCCACCGGTGAAATAACGGTCCTGGCCATCGTACCCGTCTGGCTCAAAATGGGCGTAAACGGAACTCAGGCTGGGGTGCTCTTCCAAGACAGCCCCAATGGTTTCCTGCAGCGCCGTGCGACTGATTCGGCCTGAACTGTCCGCCTGAATGTTGCGGGTGATGACGTTGCCCACCACTTCTGGGGTGCGATAAGCGGTGGCGAACTGACCGCTGACCAGCTCGCCGTATTTACCGGCGGTGGCACTCAGCTGGTCCATGACCACACCCTGCACCGTCGTCTTGGCCTCTGTGGTCAGTCGGTCCTCCATGCTGGCCAGTGACATCTGCGCGGTCACGACTATGCTGATGCCCAGCACCAACAGCAGGGAGATCACCAGAGCATAGAGTTTGAATTGAAGGGAAAGCTGTTTCATCGTGGAAAACCTGTGTGTTGCGACAGCAACCTTGTGAATTTCATACCGAGGAGAACTGATTGGCGTACCTGACGCTTTTCCTGACTGCGTTTGCAGCCGCAACGCTACTTCCCGCCTATTCGGAAATTTTGCTGGGCACTTTGGTCACGCAGGGATTTTCGTACTGGTGGCTGTGGTTTTCCGCCACCCTGGGCAACACCCTTGGTTCCGTTGTTAATGGCGTTATCGGCCGGCAAGTGGATCGCTTTAAGGATAAAAAGTGGTTTCCCATCAGCGAAATGCAATTGCACCGGGCACGTAACCGGTTCAACCGCTACGGTCAGTGGTCGCTGCTGCTCGGCTGGCTGCCGCTGGGTGGCGACGCACTGACTCTGGTGGGCGGTATTATGCGGGTGCCCTGGCTGAATTTCATTATTCTGGTGGGTATTGGCAAGGGTCTGCGTTACGCTTTCGTGCTCTGGCTGGTCGCCGAAGCCTCATCGCCATAGAGGTAATTGCGCAACAGCTGTTCGCCGTTGAACTCGGAGTGCAGCACCGCCACGAAGGTGTAGACGCCGATCAGCTTGCGATTGAGGAATACAAATTCCTTCGGCGGCACCCGGAAATACCGGCTGATCGCGGATCGGGCCGCCTGACGGGCTACCCGAGACGGCAGATCACTCTGTTTCCAGCGATACTGACCCTGGCTGTTGACCGCGTAATCCGGCCATTGATTCGGCTCGGCATTCAGCGGTTCCAGCACCGACATGCAGACGTTGCCGAAGGTCTCCAGCACCTCTCTGGGCCAGTCGAGGCTCATGAAGCGCAGTTTCACACCGCCATCAATCACCGCTTCCAGGTCCTGTTCGTAAGACGCCCGGATCATCTGGCGAACCGGGTTCAGAAAACGGTCGCTATAGGACTGCACCGCGCCAAAATCCAGCAGCACAATGCGGTCGTAGCCGGGGTCCTCGCCCTCTTCGCCGGCGATGCGGATTCGGTAATTGCCGAAATTGGGATCGGTCTGGATCTCACCCCAGACAAACAGCTCCCGGAAGAACAGCTCCAGCGCGGCTTCGCCGAGAGCACTGCGCCGATCCAGGGGCAATTCCTTGACCGGTCCGGAGCTGACCGAGTGGCCATGCTCGTAGGTGGAGGCGATGACGTGGGCGGTGGAATACTCCTGCAGCACCCGCGGCACGATGAAGCGCGGATCGGATTCCAGCATCTGGCGGAATTTTTCCGTCGTGCGGGCCTCGAGGCGATAATCCACCTCCCGGTGCATCATTTCCCGGACTTCCTCGAGCCAGTCATTAAATTCCGGCCCGAAACTCACCAGGCGCGCAATTTTTAAGAGTTGGGCAACGGAATTCAGATCGCTGTCGACGGCATCGGCGACCCCGGGGTACTGCACCTTGAGCACCAGTTCCAGCCCGTCGCTGCGACGTACAGCCCGGTGTACCTGGCCCAATGACGCCGCGCCAATGGGCTCCGGGTCAATGTCCAGCTCCGCCAGTTTGTCCGGCCCCAGCTCTTCCTTCAGCACCGGTTCAATTGACGACCACTCCAGGGACGTGGTCTGGTCCTCCAGAGTGTGTAGGGCTTCGGTCACCTCGGCCGGCAGGAAGTGCTCACCGTAGAGCGCCATCACCTGGCCGATTTTCACCACGCTGCCCTTGAGTTGCCCGAGTTCGTCGACCAGAAACCTGGCCTGACTCGACAGCATGGCGCGGTGTTTCTTTTCCCGCTTCTCGCGGTTGCTGAACCAGTTGGTGGCCATGTGGGAGGCCATACGGGTACCGGCGAACAGTCCGGCGCGGGTGAGGCTGAGCCGACGCTCGAAACTGCCGGTTTTGATGCGGGAGACCGATTTACCTGGACGTCTGGCTGACATGCGTAACCTGTCGGGATCCGAGAATTTCACCGTCAACGGCGGCTATGGCCATTATACGGACACAGAACCAAACTGACCTACCCCAACCGACTCGTTATGTCCGACCATAGAGCCAATGCATCTTGGCTCCGGTGCCCACACTGGGCGGGACGCGGGCTTACCAGCCCTGGCGATACTCAACCGCTGTAGCACCCAGACCAGACACCAGTTGCGCAGCCAAGCTACGCTCGAGGTCGGCGACCGTGGCTCCGGGGCTGAAATCAGAGACTTGGCTCATGGCCATGCCGGCGTAGCCGCAGGGGTTGATGCGACGAAAGGGCTCCATGTCCATGGCCACGTTCAGGGCCAAACCATGAAATGAACAGCCACGCCGCACCCGCAGGCCGAGGGACGCAATCTTGGAGTCCCCGACATAGACACCGGGCGCATCAGGACGAGGCGCGGCTTCAATGTCCAACTCGGCGAGGGTGCGCACGATCGCCTGCTCGATCTGATCGACAAGACTTCTGACCCCGAGCTTGCGACGGCTCAGATCGATCATCAGGTAGATGACCAGTTGTCCGGGGCCGTGGTAGGTCACCTGCCCGCCCCGATCGACCGGAATCACCGGAATATCGCCGGGCGCAAGAATGTGCTCGGCTTTGCCCGCCTGGCCCTGGGTGTAGACCCGAGGGTGTTCCAGACACCAGAGCTCGTCGGTGACTCCCTCATCCCGGTCCGCCGTGAAGGTCTTCATGGCGTCCCAGGTTTCCAGGTAGGGCTGTTGCCCCAGGGATCGAACGATCAGGTCGGCCATCGGATTTACAACACCATATGAACCCGGCCACTGGCCTTGAGTTCTTCGAACAGGGCCTTGAGCTGGGTCTCACCGGTGGCAACGATCTTCAGTTGCACAGAGGAGAACCGGCCCTTGCTACTGTCATTCACCGTCACATCGGCGTCGGTCAGCTCGGGCGCGTGCCGGCCGACCACCTCGACCACAAACTCCCGGAAATCCGGTGCGGCATTACCGATCACCTTGATCACGTAATCACAGGGAAATTCAATTTTCGGTGCTTTTGGCTCACTCATGCCGTCAATACTCCCGGAGGCCCGGCGTCCTCACTGAAACAACTGAACAAAAAAGAGCTTGATGGCATCCCAGATACGCTTGAAGAAACCGCCCTCGGGCACCTCGGTCAGTGCCTGCACCGGCTGATCCACCAGCACCTCGCCGTTCAGCGACACCTTGACCCGACCCAGCTCGTCTCCCACCTTGATGGGCGCTTTAATCACGGAATCAAGGTCTACCGTGGATTCGAGGTCACCGCGTGAGCCCCGGGGAATGGTCACGAAAACGTTATCAGTGAGGCCCACCGACACCTGGTCCGCCTGACCAGCCCACACCGGAGCCTTCATCACTTCCTGGCCGGTGCTGAACAGACGCTCACTCTCATAATAGCGGAAGCCATAGTTGAGCATCTTCTGGATTTCCTGGGAGCGGGATTCCGAACTCTTGGTGCCCATGACCACGGCGATGAACCGGGAGTCGTTGCGCTTGGCAGACGCCACCAGGCAGTAGCCGGCCTCCTCGGTGTGGCCGGTTTTCAGGCCATCCACCGAATCATCCCGCCACAGCAGGCTGTTGCGGTTGGGCTGACGGATGTTGTTGTAGGTGAAGTGCTTCTCGGCGTAGATCGGGTAGTTTTCCGGATAATCGTTGATGATCGCCCGCGCCAACAGCGCCAGATCATAGGCAGTCGAGAAATGCTCTGGAGACGGCAGGCCGGTGGCGTTCTCAAAGTTGGTACCCTTCATACCCAGCAGCTGCGCCTGCTGGTTCATGATGTCGACAAACGCGTCTTCGCTGCCGGCGACAAATTCCGCCAGCGCCACCGAAGCGTCATTACCGGACTGGATGATCACACCCTTCAGCAGGTCTTCCACCGGCACGCTGGTGCCTTCGCGTACAAAGGTGCGGGAGCCTTCGGTTTTCCATGCCCGGACACTGATCGGCACCATGTCCGACATGCTGATCCGGCCCTCGTGGAGTTCACGCTCGACAATGTAGGCGGTCATCATCTTGGTCAGGCTGGCCGGCGGCAGGCGTTCGTGGCTGTTTTCCTCCATGATGATGCGACCACTCTTGGGGTCCATCAGTATGTAGGAAGTGCCGGCAATTTGCGGCGGCGAAGGAATCAGCACCGATTGCGCAGTCGTTTTTCCAACCAGCGCCAGCATCAGAACCAACAGAATCGAACAGGAACGGAACAAAGATTTTAGGGCCATGGGTTTATTCATTTGTCGTTTGGTGTGTGTCTTTCTGGTTGAAAATCAGTGTGAGTCGGTCAGCAGGATCGACTGGGCGAATCCCCGGGACTCGAGCAGACTCTGGACCCGGCGCGCGGTGTCTTCGTCGGTGAAGGGGCCGACCTGCACCCGGTGAAAGCGCCCCGAACCGGTATCAATGGACCTGACCCGCATCGGCTTCTCGATCAGGGCCTCGGCCCGGTTCTTGAGCTTTTCCGCCGGGCTTCGGCTGCTGAACGAGCCAAGCTGCACGAACAGGGCTTCATTGCCGGTCGCCATGTCGCCGCTGGCCACCACCTGGGTGTCAGGATAGCGCACCGCATCGCCCGGCACGAACGGTTGCCCGGCCAGGGTCATGGAGCCATCCTGGCGAACGGTGATGGCGGCCACTTCGACTCGGGCCGTGCCCCGGGATTGATAACCGAGTTTTTTAGCCGCCGCGTAGGACAGGTCGATCAGCCGGTCGCCATGAAACGGTCCGCGGTCGTTAACCCGCACAATCACCGAGCGGCCATTGTCCAGGTTGGTGACCCGGGCATAGCCTGGAATTCTGAGCGATTTGTGGGCCGCCGACATGGCGTACATGTTAAAGGTTTCACCGTTCGACGTCTTGTGGCCGTGAAACTTCTCGCCATACCAGCTCGCGGTACCCCGGGCCACGTAACCGTCATTGCTTCCAATAACTTGGTATTGCTTGCCCCAGACCGTGTAAGGCGATTTGTTGCCGGCACGGCGCGGAGCTTCATACACCGGCTTGGCGTCAGCCAGGCCAGACACGTCAAAGTTGCCCGATGGGGCCCGGTCCTGGGAAATGCTGTAGCGGGAGGAGTGATCCGGTTCCGGAGACGACGCACAGCCGGCAACCAGCAGCGCCAGAGACAGCGCAAAAAGCAGTGAAAGCGAGGGCTTGAAGGTCACGATCCGGAAATCCTCTTGCACAAAGGCCGCCGAATCAAAGGGTGACGACCGTCTCTTATTGTAACGGGTTATAACCCGCCTTCACCATTACCCGCCCGCCACCTTTGGCTAGGCACTGATCATCCGCCGATGGGTGTGGATCGACATCAGCACCCCAAAGGCCGCCATCAGGGTGACACCAGAGGTGCCACCGTAACTGATCAGGGGCAGCGGCACTCCGACCACTGGCAGCAGCCCACTGACCATGCCGACGTTCACGAATATATAGATGAAAAAGGTCATGGTCAGCGCCCCGGCCAGCAAACGGCTGAACGAATCCTGGGCGGCCGCGGCAATGTACAGGCAGCGCAGGATGATCAGTACGTACACCAACATCAGCAGCAGCATGCCGACAAAACCGAACTCTTCCGCCAGCACGGCGACAATGAAATCGGTGTGGCTTTCCGGCAGGAACTCCAGATGAGACTGGGTGCCCTGCAGCCACCCCTTGCCATCAATCCCCCCGGAGCCAATGGCGGTTTTTGACTGGATGATGTTCCAGCCGGCGCCCAGCGGATCGCTTTGAGGGTCCAGCAAAGTCAGGACTCGCTGTTTTTGATAGTCGCGCATCACGAAGATCCACATCATGGGCGCCGACACCGAGACAATGGCCACGAAGGCGGCGATCAGTTTCCAACTAATGCCGGCAAAGAAGACCACGAACAAACCGGCCATACCCACGAGCAAAGAGGTGCCCAGATCCGGCTGCTGGATGATCATCATCATCGGTACCAGCACGATGGCCAGGCCGACCACTACGTGACGAAACCGCGGAGGCAAGAAATGACGGGACAGGTACCAGGCCGCCATCATCGGCACCACCAGTTTCATCAACTCCGACGGCTGGAACCGCGGCAATCCGGGAATCGCCAGCCAGCGCTGGGCCCCCTTTGCGCCAACCCCGACCAGTAGCACCGCCAGCAAAGCCGCCAGACCGGCGCCGTAAAGCCAGGGCGCCCAGCGCCGAAAGACCGAGGGATCCAGCTGGGCAAACACCAACATCACCACGAAGGCGACACCAAGTCGGATACCCTGAGCCTCGACCACCGCCAGGTTGCGGTCGGCGCCGCTGTACAGAATGAACAGGCCACCGGTCACCAGGATCAACAGCAGAACCAACAGGATTGGATCCAGGTGCAACGCCGACCAGATGCCGCGGGGCCGGCCCAACGGATTGGTGGCGGTGGAGTCGATGAAATCGTTCAGAGCCACTACTGCCCTCCCCCGGCATTCACCTTGCCCACCAGGCCTTCGGTCCCGGCGTTCGGGAATTCAAGCAGCCAGGCGTCGAACAGCTCACGAGCTACCGGAGCGGCGGTGCTACTGCCGCCACCGCCATTCTCGACAATCACGGCCACCGCGATCTTGGGGTTATCCACCGGCGCGAAGCCCACGAACAAGGCGTGGTCCCGCAGTCGCTCCTGCACTTCCTCGGCGTCGTACTCCTCATCTTCGGCCAGACTGAAAACCTGGGCGGTACCGGTCTTACCCGCCATTCGGTAGGGCGCATTCTGCCCGGACGAACGGGCGGTGCCTTGGCGCCCGTGCATGACCTCGGCCATGGTATCCACCACGTACTCCCAGTCATCGGGATTTTTCAGTTTCAGTGGCTCATGGGTCTGATCCGGCAGGAAGTCCGAGGCCGGGGTGTCGCCATCAATGTCCTTGAGCAGCCGCGGCTCTGTCCAGGTCCCGCGATTGGCAATCAGTGAGGTGGCGGTGGCCAGTTGCAACGGAGTAGCCAGCATGAAGCCCTGGCCAATTCCCATGTTGACCGAATCACCGGGATACCAGGGCTCGTTCCGGGTTGCCCGCTTCCAGTCACGGGACGGCAACAGGCCGCTGAGGGCGCCCGAAACGTCCAGCGCCGCGTTTTCTCCGAAGCCAAATTGCGACAGGTAGTTGTACATGGTATCAACTCCCATCTTTACGGCGATCTCGTAAAAGTACACGTCGCAGGACACCGCCATGGAATCCATCAAGTCGACCCAACCGTGGCCGCCCCTCTTCCAGTCCCGCCAGACCCGGCCACCCTCTTTCAGTCGGAAATGCCCTGGATCCCAGACGGTGTGTTCCCTGGTGGTGGCGCCACTGTCGAGTGCGGCAATGGCCATCATGGGCTTCACAGTCGAGCCCGGCGGATATTGGCCGCGCAAGGCGCGATTGAACAGGGGCTTGTCACGGCTCTCACTGAGTTCGCGGTAATCCTTGACGCTGATGCCGGTGACAAACTTGTTGGCGTCGAAACCCGGTACGCTGGCCAGTGCCAGGATGCCACCGGTGGCCGGCTCGATAGCGACAATGGCGCCGCGGCGACCGTCCAGCAAATCGTGGGCACGTTTTTGCAGGTTCAGATCCAGATGCAGTTGCAGGTCTTCACCCGGCACCGGGTTCTCCCGCTCCAGCACTCGCAGAGTGCGGCCTCGGGCATTGGTTTCTACGTGCTGATAGCCGACCTGACCGTGCAGGACCCCTTCATAGAAGCGCTCGATCCCGGATTTGCCGATGTAGTTGGTACCAGCGTAATTGATCGGATCAATGCGTTGGAGTTCATCCCGATTTATGCGGCCTACGAAGCCGAGGGCGTGGGCCGTCAATTCGCTGTGGGGGTAATAACGGACCAGTTCCGCCTCGACCTCGACACCCGGAAGTTGATGCCGATGCACCGCCAGTCGCGCCATTTCCTGTTCGTTGAGGTCGTAACGCAGGGGAATCTCCTGGAATGGACGACGCGGTTCCTGCAGTCGCCGCTGGAATCGTTCCCGATCCTCCTCGGAGATATCGAGCAGCTGGTCCAGTTGAGCCAGGGTTTCGTCCATGCCGTCAACGCGCTCCGGCACCAGGGTCACGCTGAACACCGGGCGGTTTTCCGCCAGCAGGGTGCGGTTGCGGTCGTACACCAGGCCGCGGGGCGGTGGAACCGACTGCACCTGAACCCGGTTTTTGTCTGACAGGGTGGTGTAAATGTCGTGCTCGACCACCTGCAGTTGATACATGCGCGCCAGCAGCCCACCGATCAGCACCAGCACGAAAGTCAGCATCACCAGGGTTCGGCGTTGGAACAGGCGGCGCTCGGCAGCGGTGTCCTTGAATTCACCCCACGGCATGAGTGCCCCTAGGCCCGGTGATACGGGTGATTACGGGTGATCGACCAGGCCCGGTAGAGCTGTTCAGCCAGAAGAATGCGAACCAGGGGGTGCGGCAGGGTCAGTGGAGACAGCGACCATTGCTGATCCGCTCTCTGGCGGCAGACGTCGGCAAGACCGTCGGGGCCGCCCACAAAAAAACTGACATCGCGTCCGTCCTGCTGCCAGTTCTCAAGCTGGCTTGCCAGCTTCTCCGTGGACCAGGGCCGGCCGCCGACTTCCAGCGCCACCACCCGGTCTTTGGGGCCAGCGGCGGCCAATAAGGCCTCGCTTTCGCGCTGCATCAGTCTGGGAATGTCGGGGTTCTTGCCACGATGTGCCAGCGGGATTTCAACCAATTCAAGCGGTAGTTCCGGCGGCATCCGGCGCGCGTAATCCTGGTACCCGGCACTGACCCAGTCGGGCATTTTCTGCCCCACGCAGATCAGACGTAAACGCATGCTTACTCGCTGCCTGCAACACCAAGATCCGGGGCATCGCGCCAGAAGCGCTCCAGATCGTAAAACTCCCGAGTGGCGGGCATCATGACGTGAACAACCACATCACCGAGATCCACCAGTATCCAATCGCTCACGGAGTCACCTTCGACGTTGCTGGCACGCACACCTTCGTCCTTGGCTTCGGAAACCACAGAATGGGCGAGGGATTTAACATGCCGGTTGGACGTTCCGGATGCCAGAACCATGAAGTCGGTGACACTGGTGCGGTCACGGACATCGATTACGCTGATGTCCTGTGCTTTTACATCTTCAAGCGCGTTAACTACCAGATCTTTCAGTTGTTCTGCCTGCATAATCACCCTGTTGGACGGGCGTCAGCCACGATGGCTGCCCGAAAAGTCATGTTCAGACGCGATTGTAGCACTAAAAGTTCCCACCGGGGCAGGCTCCGTACAGCCCAAGTCGACGAATCTCCTGCCACACCGGATCCGGCACCAGATAGCGCGGTGATCGCCCTGACTCGATCCGTTCGCGTATACCGGTCGCGGAGATATCCAAAAGCGGCGGCGCCAGCTCCAGCATCAGGCCACAGGGCCTGCCTCGCAGGGCTTCGGGATCCATCACCCGACGCTCCGCCAGCAACGCGGCCGGTGCGCCATCGGCGGCCAGCTCGGCGCCGGGACGGCGCACCAGGACAATGTGCGCCAGTTCGGGAATCACCTGCCATTCCTGCCAGCGATCAAAACTGGCAAAGGAATCGGTGCCAACTACCATCACCAGGGGCTGATCCGGGCCCAGTTCCTGGCGCAGCTGACGCAGGGTGTCGGCGGTGTAGGAAGCACCCGCCCGTCGGAGTTCGCGGTCGTCCACCCGCAGTTGGGGCTCATCGGCGATCGCGAGGTCCAGCAGCGTCAGACGCTGCTCCGCAGAGGCGCCCGTTGCCCCCCGATGCGGTGGCACATGACACGGCACCAGATTGACGGTGGCGACACCCAGTCGATCACAGACTTCCAGGGCCAGCCGGAGATGGCCATGGTGAATCGGATCGAAGGTGCCACCATAAATGACGTGCATCGACATCAGGTGCGAATGTGGCCGTCGCCGAACACCACGTATTTCTGAGACGTCAGCCCTTCAAGACCCACCGGCCCACGGGCGTGGATTTTGTCGGTGGAGATCCCGATTTCGGCGCCCAGGCCATACTCAAAGCCGTCGGCAAACCGGGTCGAGGCGTTAACCATCACCGAACTGGAATCCACTTCGGTCAGGAACCGACGCGCCCGGGTAAAATTCTCGGTGATGATGCTGTCGGTGTGCTGCGAGCTGTAACGATTGATGTGGGCAATGGCACCATCGAGACCATCCACCACCCGGACCGCGAGGATCGGCCCCAGGTACTCTGCCTCCCAGTCAGCCTCACCGGCTTCGTTAGCTTCGATGATGCTCCGGGTGCGCTCGCAACCACGCAGCTCAACGCCCTTTTCGGCATAGGCTTGAGCCAGCAAGGGCAGGATATCGTCTGCGACCTCGCCATCCACCAGCAGGGTTTCCATGGTGTTGCAGGTGCCGTAACGCTGGGTCTTGGAATTGATGGCGACCTTAAGCGCTTTTTCAGGGTCGGCGTGACTGTCGATGTAAACGTGACACACGCCGTCCAGGTGCTTGATGACGGGTACCCGGGCATCCCGGCTGATGCGTTCGATCAGGCCCTTACCGCCCCGAGGCACAATGACATCCACGTACTTCGGCATGGTGATCAGCTCTCCCACCGCAGCCCGGTCGGTGGTCTTGATCACCTGCACGGCGGTTTCCGGCAGGCCCGCAGCGGCCAAACCCTTTGCCAGGCAAAGAGCAATGGCCTGGTTGGAGTGAATCGCCTCAGACCCGCCCCGCAGGATGGTGGCGTTGCCGGATTTCAGACACAGACTGGCGGCTTCCACGGTGACGTTGGGACGGGACTCGTAGATGATCCCGATAACGCCAAGCGGCACCCGCATCTTGCCCACCTGAATGCCGGACGGGCGGTAGGTCATATCGGTAATTTCACCGATCGGATCTGGCAGGGACGCCACCTGGCGCAAACCCTCGATCATGGTGTCGATTCGCTGCGGGGTCAGCTCCAGTCGATCAAGCATGGCCACGTCCAGACCGTTGCTGCGACCCTTGTCCAGATCACGGGCATTTGCTTCGGCCAATTCGCTACGAGCCGCATCCAGTGCCTCGGCGGTCGCCAGCAGCGCCTGGTTTCGCACTGCGGTTGTTGAGCGTGCCACCTCAGTGGCCGCAGCGCGCGCCTGCTCGCCGACTTCAGCCATGTAAGCTGCAATATCCATCCGTCTACCTTCGTGTTTACCAGCAAAATTCACTATTACGAGCTAACTTTACCTTTCCCGTTTCAAGTACGCACCCCAAACAGATATTATTATCTTGTGGTATGCCACACACTCAGGGAGTTCATTAAAAGGACGCACACCATGGCCCAAATGGCCGAAAATTTCTTGTTGAGCCGACTGTCCCGGGCCGGATTCGTGGTCCTGGTTGCTGTGGCCGCGCTTTGCGCTGCCCTGGGCGAAGCCATCATCGCGGCCACCGCAGGCGTCGCCGCCGGGATTGTTCTCTGCGCGCCCACCTTCAACTCCAACCGCCAGAACCACCCCTGGCCGCTGGTGCAACGTCTGTTTTTTGCCGCTCTGCTGTTGCTGCTTCTGGCCACCTTCTGGACGGGCCCCTGGGCATTGACTCACTGGTTTTATGCGCTGCCGCTGCTGGCATTTGCCCTGGTGCCTCTGGGCCTGGCCCTGGCCATTACCCTGGCGATCATGCTGCTCGCCGGTCTGGCCATCCCCCTGGCGACCGGCCTGGCCGACCGACATCAGATGGTCAGTGCCTTCATGCTCACCATTCTGCTTTCGGGCCTGCTGGTATTCCTGCGGGAATACAAGAATCGTCAGCTAGCGCCGTTACGACGCACCGACGAACTGACCCAGGCCGCCAGCCGCGAGTACCTGTCGGCCGACCTGCACAAAGAGATTCAGCGCAGTGAGCGGGAAGGCACAGACATGTCGATCATCATGATCGGCCTTGATACCCACCTGGGCGACAACAACCCGGATGAGGACATTCGCTCGATCCTGCCTCGCATCGGCCGCTACCTGCATTCCCAGATCCGGGATTTCGATACCTACTATCGGGTGGCGGACCTGCAATTCCTGGTGATTCTGCCCGGCATTTCCACCCACGAAGCCATCAGCCGCTCGGAAATCATGCGCAAGGGTCTGGGCAAACTGTTGGAGTCCCACGACATGGCATTAACCGTCAGCACCGGCGTAGCCGGACTGAACATCGGCGACGACGCCGACAGCCTGCAGCAAAGTGCTGCCAACGCCCTGCGTCGCGCCCAGCAACAGGGCGGCAACCGCACCCAGGCTTACAGTGCCTGGAACCAGCCAGGAAGCGCCGCGCCCCAAGGACCTGCCTCGCAAGGGCCCGCGCCACAAGGACCCGCGTCATGACCGAAACCCGGCTGAGAACCTGGACCCACGGCACCGGCTACGGACTTGCGACACTGTTTATTCTCGCGCTGGCCATGCAGAACCTGAGGTACGGCTTTTACGAGCTCTTTTACCTGGCGACCGGCATGGCCACGCTGACCCTCGCGGGGGTGATCTACACCGTGATCTGCCGGCGGCACCAGTTATCGGCGCCCGGGCACCTGATCATCCTGTCCGGTCTGAACAGCGGGCTACTGGCCGCCCTGCTGACCCTGCAAAGCCCGGGTATCAGCCACTGGGCCATGCCCATGCTGATACTCAACCTGCTCATTTTGCCGCTCCGACAGGGATTGGCGCTGTCTCTGCTTCTGCTGCTGCCCATGGTCGGCATCATCCTCTATCAACAGCCCACCGCCGACGCCATCGCCACGGTCAGCGGCCTGGCTATCCTGCTGACCGCCGCGGCCCTGTACATCTGGCATTACGACCACATGGCTCAGTCGGCGGAGGACCTTGCCATCACCGACCCGGTGACCGGAGCTCACAACGCCCGTTTCCTCGACGAAACACTGCAAAAAGAGATCAGCCGGGCGATTGCCACCGGCCACCCGCTGTCGGTAATTGATCTGAGCATCGATTACGCCGACGAGGCCGCCGACCTGCACGGTAAGGGAGGCGTACAAACCCTGTTTCGGGACATGACGGAACACCTGTTTGACGTCATTCGGGCGGGCGACACTCTGTACACCCTGAACGATTCAGAATTCTTCCTGATTCTACCGTTCACCCCCGAGGAAGGGGTCCGAGTGATTGCCGAGCGGATTCGCCGGACCATCGCCGAACACCAGTGGGCGAATGTTGGCAAGGCCACCGTCAGCCTGGGCTGCACCACTCGGGGCACCGGCGACACCCGCACCGACAGCCTGCGCAAGAGGGCTCACGATGCTATGGAGGAAGCCCGTCGACGGGGCGCCGATTCGGTCTGGTTCAGCGCCGGAGAGTCTATCGCAGCATGAGCAGTGACTGGCTCAGGGAACTTTCGTCCTGGTTGACTCTGCATCCGGGCTGGTTGGCCGCGGCTTTGTTCGCCACCGCGTTGCTGGAATCCCTGGCCGTGGCCGGCATCATTGTGCCCGGCGTGGCGATTCTGTTTGCCTTCGCGGCGTTGGCCGGTCAGACCGGCATGCCCATGACCGAAGCCCTGATTTGGGCCGGCCTGGGCGCCATCGCCGGCGACACGGCCAGTTTTGCCCTGGGCCGCAAGCTGCAGGGCCGGCTCGACTCGGTGTGGCCACTCAGCCGCTACCCGGTGCTGATTGCCAAGGGCCAAACGTTCTTCCGCCAGCACGGGGGCAAAAGTGTGGTCATCGGCCGTTTTGTCGGCCCGATTCGCCCCATCATTCCCCTGATTGCCGGCGCCTTCTGGATGCCCTGGCAGCGCTTCCTGGCGTTCAACGTCGTCTCGGCGGTGGGCTGGTCCCCGGTGTACATCCTGCCCGGGTTTCTGGTCGGCAGCGCCCTGGCCAGCGACATCAAGCCACCGGTCCACTTCTACGCGGTTGTGGGCGTCGGCCTCGGCACACTGATGGCGGTGTACCTGATCCTGATCCAATTCCAACTGGGCCTGGGCAAAGGCGGCCGACTCTATCGCTGGCTGGAGCGGCGCATGGCCCGATACGACGCCACGCACCGGTTCTGGCGTTTGTACACCAATCACCGACCGGATCAGGGCGGCGAATTCCCCCTGGCGTCCATCATGCTGGCTTTGGGTGCCGCTGGCTTGCTTCTGCTTTGGGGCCAACTGGCAACCCAGACGCACAGCCTTGAGCCCTTCAATCAGCTCGCTCTGGCCTGGTTCGAGCAGCTCCGCCAGCCACTGCTCGATGGCCCGGTGATTATCGCCACGCTGCTGGGCGACCCACCGGTACTGGTGGCCGCCGCCGTGCTCGCGTGCCTCGCACTGCTTTTCCGGGGTTACTACGCGGCCGCCAGTCACATTGCCCTGGCCGGTGGGTTGACGTTTGTCCTGGTGTGGCTCCTGAAATTCACCCTGGGCGTCGACCGGCCCGATGCGGTCTTCAGCCCGCCGTCCTCCGGCGCTTTCCCAAGCGGACACAGTGCCGGCATCACGGTCTTCGTAACCTTGTTGGCGAGCTTTGGTGCCGGGGAAAACCGCAAGCGCCAGCGTTGGCAGTTTTACGTGCTGTGCTCCTTGCCACTGGTGCCGGTAGCACTGAGCCGGCTGTATCTGGGGGTGCACTGGTTTACCGATGTGATCGGTGGCATTTTGCTGGGGCTGGCCATTACCGGCGCTGTACGCGCCAGTTATAGCCGCTTTGACCGGGTTCACCTGACGCCGGACACCTCCATGATGCTGGCGCTCGGTCTCTGGCTGGCCTTCACTCTTACGTACCTGATAGCGGCCTGGCCGGAGGCAGTGGTGAGCTACCGCCCGGTGTGAGTTCGTACCGTTACCCTTCCTCCAGGGCTTCCAGCAACTCCTGCAGGCGGCTGAGGCGCTCCAGCGGGTCCTGTAACTCCACCAGCCGCTGTTTTTCCTGTTTGTCGAGAGGCAGCAATTCGGTCAGGCGCCACCCCACATGACGGGCATCGCCGTAGTCTACGTCCATGTCGAGATCCCGCACCACCGGATGCCGGAACAGGGCGCGAAGCACCGACGGCAATTCGTTGAACCGGTCCGGCACCTCGCTGTCGGCCTCATCCAGAAGCACTTCCACATCGCCCACGTTAAGACCGTCTTCCTCGCGCCAGCTCCTGACCACCGACACCTTGGCCGTGCCTTCGACGGTGATGCCGAGCAAGCCGTTCTCAAGCTGCTGGAAATCGATGATGCGCACGTAGGTGCCGATGTCATAGAACGACGCCGTGGGTCCGGTTTCTGCGCCGTCCCGCAGCAGCACGACGACGAAGCCTCGGTCCTCTTTCAGGCACCGGGTGAGCATGTCGATGTAGCGCGGCTCAAACAGCTGCAGGGGAATCCTCCCTCGGGGAAGCACGATGGAATTGAGGGGGAATAGCGGCACATTCATATCAGTACAGGTCACCGGGTGGTGGACTCCAAAGTTAACTGACCCCAGGGGTCATCGAATAGACAGCAGTTGTTGCACTTCATCAACCCGGGCACGGGCTTCCGTCAGCAGTTCCAGACTCATGGAGGCATTCAACTCCAGCTCCCCCAACCGGCGGTAGGCCGGCACTTCATCTATGCGCGGCAGCCCGGCATTTTGCTGGGAACCGATCATCGAATGCAATTGCGCCAGAATCACCACATCGGTCAGTTGCGGTTCGGCCTCGCGGCATTCGTGTTGCCAGTCTTCGGCGTGGCGCACAGCCTCAATAAAACTGGCCGGGAAGGACCAGTTTTCCAAGACCGCCGTGCCAACATCGGCTCGCAGTTCATCAATGGCCCGATGCAGGTTGTCCGGGTTGGCAAACAGGTTGGCGTGATGCTCCGCTTGCACCAACACCGGCACCACGCCAATGTCGTGCAACAGCCCCGCCAGCATGGCCTCTTCCGGGTTCAGCCGGGTGGCGTGATCCGCCAGCACCCAGCACAGGGCGGCAACCTCCCGGGAATGCCGCCAGAGTCGCTCCATTTCCTTTTGCAGCGCGGCCTGACGGGTTTTGAACACCTCGCGCATGGAGAACACGGTCACCAATTGACGGGTGGTTTTCATTCCTAGACGCACCACAGCGTCACGGACGGTGCGGACATCGCTGAAACCCCGATACAGCGGGCTGTTGCAGGCCCGAACCAGTTTCATCGCAATGGAGGGATCGGCCGACACCGCGCTGGCCACCAGCTCCGCGGTGGAGTCCTCCTTATCCACCGCCCTGCGCACCTTCCAGGCCACATCTGGCACACTCGGCAGGGTGATCTGGTTGGAGCGCAGCTCGGCGTAAAACTCCATCAGCAGTTCGTGGGGCTCGTTCTCTTCCGCCCCGAGTTGCTCCTCCGACCCCATGTCGACCTGAGTCACCGGGGCCGCGCGGAGCATCTGGTTGAGAATGTCCTGCTCGACCACCAGAAACTCACAGGGCTTGACCGCCGTCACCTCATACATCCGCGGCTGCAACCGCGCGATCGGGTTCACCGCCGCCTCGGTATCCGCTTCAATCAGCGATTTGCGACCGTCCACGGACTCCAGTTCGACCTTGCCTGACATCAGAAAATAATCGAGCCCATCCCTGACGCCCTTCTCCAGAACGCGCTGACCGGCGCCGTGGTTGCGGCGCTCGGCCCGGCTGGCCAGCAGCACCAGCTGTGCGTCGGTAAGCCGGTTGAGCGGATGAAACTCTCTCAGACGACGAAAAGGCAGGCTGTCTTCGCCGGCCATGGGCAAGCTCCTTGTATCATCCGACTGCGGTGACGATGATTGAATCCTGTTATTCATTGTAAACAGGGTCCGCCAAAACAACCATGCGGTCGGCGTCGAATCTGGTATCCTCTGACGCTGCACAATCCCAACCAACAATCATCACCCGGTAAACACAGAGAGATCAGCTCATCATGCCTCAGTATCGTTCGCGGACTTCCACCGCCGGCCGCAACATGGCCGGTGCCCGTGCCCTCTGGCGCGCCACTGGTATGAAAAACGAGGATTTCGGCAAACCCATCATTGCGGTCGCCAACTCCTTCACCCAGTTCGTACCCGGCCACGTTCACCTGAAAGATCTGGGGCAACTGGTCTGCCGCGAAATTGAACAGGCCGGCGGGGTAGCCAAGGAATTCAACACCATTGCCGTCGACGATGGCATCGCCATGGGCCACGACGGCATGCTGTACTCCCTGCCCTCGCGGGAGGTGATCGCCGACTCCGTCGAATACATGGTCAACGCCCATTGCGCCGATGCTCTGGTGTGCATTTCCAACTGCGACAAAATCACCCCGGGCATGCTGATGGCGGCGATGCGCCTGAACATTCCGACCATTTTTGTTTCCGGTGGGCCCATGGAAGCCGGTAAAACCAAGCTGTCCGAACACAAGCTGGACCTGGTCGATGCCATGGTCATTGCGGCGGATCCTAACGCCGACGACGAAACCGTTGCCGAATACGAACGCAGCGCCTGCCCCACCTGCGGTTCCTGCTCCGGTATGTTCACCGCCAACTCCATGAACTGCCTGACCGAGGCCATCGGCCTGGCACTGCCGGGTAACGGCTCGATGCTGGCCACGCACGCCGACCGCGAGCAGTTGTTCCTGCACGCCGGTCGACAGATTGTGGAGAATGCGCGCCGCTATTACGAGGAGGACGATGCCTCGGTATTACCGTTGAGCATTGCGTCCATGGCCGCGTTCGAAAACGCCATGGTCATGGACATCGCCATGGGCGGCTCCACTAACACCATCCTGCACCTGCTGGCGGCGGCCCAGGAAGGCGGCGTGCCGTTCACCCTGAACGAAATTGACCAGCTATCCCGCAAGGTACCGCAGCTGTGCAAGGTGGCGCCCAACTCACCGAAATACCACATGGAAGACGTGCACCGGGCTGGGGGCATCATGGGCATCCTGGGCGAACTGGAGCGAGGCGGCCTGATCAACACCGACCTGCCCACCGTGCACAGCAAGACCATGCGGGAGGCTTTGAAAACCTGGGACATCATGCGCTCTCCGCCCGCTGAGGTGGTGGAGTTCTACAAGGCCGGCCCGGCCGGTATCCCGACCCAGACCGCCTTTAGCCAAAGCACCCGCTGGCCAACTCTGGACGGCGACCGTGAAACCGGCTGCATCCGCTCCGTGGAGCACGCCTACTCCTCGGAAGGCGGCCTGGCGGTACTGTACGGCAACATCGCTCTGGATGGCTGCGTAGTAAAAACCGCCGGCGTGGACGAAAGCATTTTTGTGTTCGAAGGCACAGCACGGGTGTTTGAAAGCCAAGATTCCGCCGTCGCCGGCATCCTGAGCGACGAGGTTCTGCCCGGCGAAGTCGTGATCATCCGCTACGAGGGCCCCAAGGGCGGTCCGGGCATGCAGGAAATGCTGTATCCGACCAGCTACCTGAAGTCCAAGGGCCTGGGCAAGGACTGCGCCCTGCTGACCGATGGTCGCTTCTCCGGCGGCACCTCGGGGCTGTCCATCGGCCACGCCTCCCCGGAAGCTGCTGCCGGCGGCGCCATTGGCCTGATTGAGAACGGCGACCGGATCCGCATTGACATTCCGAACCGCTCCATCAACGTGGAACTGGACCAGCATGAGCTGGACCGTCGGCGAGAGGCCCGGGACGCCAAGGGCTGGAAACCGGAGCTGGCCCGGGACCGCAAGGTCTCAGCGGCACTGAAAGCCTACGCCCTGCTGGCCACCAGTGCCGACAAAGGTGCGGTGCGGGATCTCAGCAAGCTCGACTGAGCCGGCCATCCAGTAGCGATTGCACCATGAAAAAAGCCCGCGCAGGTGATCCTGGCGGGCTTTTTTCTCACTGGCCGACTTACCAGAGGGACCAGCCGCCCTCGTCGTCTTCCTCGATGGCGTCGTCTGCCGCTGCTTCAGTCTGCGCCGGTTCGGCGGCGGCTGCACTGGCATTGGTGCCTTGACTCGCCACGGTGGAGTTGGCGGCCACCTGGATCGAGATCATCCCCAACGCCTTCTTGGTGTCCTCGTCGAGCATCCCCGACGCCTGGAGACCATTCTCCTTCTGGAATTCAGTCAACGCCGAGCGGGTCGCGTCGTCCATTTTTGAGCTGACGTTACCGATGTCGTAACCGGCGCCGTACAGCGCGTTCTTGAGTGCCACGGTCTCATCCGCATGGCTTGCGGGAGCGAGCCCGAGCATCATAACCGTGCTGGCGGCAATGGCCAGTCGGCCCAGATTGTTGGTCGCTTTTTTTATGGTAGTCACCTGCATTACTCCTGATCTTTCACCGATACACGTGTCGTTATTATTGTGGTGCCTATCTCCACAGGCTGGGGCAAACATTAAAATCCTATCATACTTTTATTGACCGTCACCTCGGACCGGATCATCGCCCTGGTTGTCAGCCACCTGGCCGCCCAAGGCCTGGGCTTCCTCGCCGAATTCCCGGATAAAAATACCCCAGAAGGCCATAAACAGGGCGGCCACCAGGGGGCCCATGACAAAGCCGTTAACCCCGAACATAACGATGCCGCCAAGGGTAGACAGCAGCACGATGTAATCAGGGAGCTTAGTATCCCGACCCACCAGGACCGGTCGCAGCAGATTGTCCGCCAGCCCGATTACCACCACGCCAAACACGGTCAGAATGAGCGCCTGCACCACATCGCCGATGGCTGCCAGGTAGATGGCGGCTGGCACCCAGACCAACGCGGCCCCAACCGCCGGCAGCAGGGAGACGATCGCCATGACGACACCCCACAGCAAGGCACCCTTAATGCCCAGAATCCAGAAGATCAAGCCACCCAGCGCGCCTTGAATAATGGCAATGAGCAGATTGCCCTTTACCGTGGCCCGGGTGACTTCGGCGAATTTGGCGAACAACAGGCGCTCACGCTCGTCACCCAGCGGCAACGCCTTGATCAATAGCTCCACCAGTTTGCTGCCGTCCCGCAGCAGGAAGAACGCCAGGTAGACCATCAGGGCCAAGCCGAGAAAAAACTGGAAGGTGTTCTGACCGACCCCAAGAGCCTGCTTCGCCAGGAACTGACTCCCCCCCACGAACAGGCTGACCACCCGATCCCGGAGCTCGGCAAAACTCACATCGAAAGGCGCCAGAAACGCCTGTATCGCCGGAAACGCCCGATTGACCTGATCCACGTACTCGCCCGGTCGGATCTCGCCACTTTGGATGCGCTGGTACAGGCCGACCCCCTCGGCGATCAGCGACGTAATCAGCACCAGCACCGGGATCACCACGATGACCATACAGATGACCAAGGTAATCAGGGCATTCAGATTCGGACGCTCGCCCAGCTTACGCACCAGCAACTGCTGGACCGGATGGAAAATCAAGGCGATGGCCACCGCCCAGAAAATCGGGCCGAAGAAGGGTTTCATCAGCAGCACGAACGCCAGGGAGACACCCACCAGCATCGCGAGAAAAGTCCGTGTTTCAAGTTTTGCGTACATATGTCTGGTAATTCCTGACCAAAATGGCGGGAGCCGGCAGTGGCCCCGGGACTGGCTAAGCCTACCACGGCAACGTGGCTACTGTAGCCAGATTCGGGGTATAGTGGTCGGTTATTGATCAGCTAAACTATGCAGGTTGTGTTGTTGGAACTGGAAACCTTTACACCGGAAACCGCTCTGGAAGCCGCCGTTGAATTGCGCCGGGTTCTGGCAGCCCGAACCCATCGTCGCAAAGTGATGGGCCAAGAGGTGCTGGTGCCAGGACAACTGGGCGAGGCGCTGCAGTTGCCGCGCACCATCAACCGACTGCAAAGCAAACAGCAACGGCAGCGTGATCTTGGCCTCGATGATTTTCACGAACTCTGGCCCACGCTGTCGCCGGCAACCCGGGACAAGGTCCTGGAGGCCATCGGCTGGTACGATCCGAAAGCGCTCGATTGGGATGACAAGCGCTCCAACCGTCGACCGGTGGTCGATCCGGACAACTGAGGCGTATTAACGGGGCTCTTAACTGTGATCTGAACTTTGATCTGGACTTTAAACTGTCACACGCAGTCCCTAGGTTGGAAGTAAGCAGGAGGAAGACTATGAGTATGAATGAGCAACACTTTTACATCGCCCTTGTGGCCGAGGGCAGTGCCGTACCCACCCTGCTCTGTGGTCACTGCCGTTCGATTCTTTCCCGGGCCCGGATTTTCCGGAACGAGGGAGACCATCAACGGGACATGGAATGCCGTACCATCGGACTCTGTTCCGCCGACGATTGTGGTGCCGTGAACTGCTGTGACGACGCCATGGCCCGCCTTGAAAACCCAGAGCAGCTGTTCGGACTGGCGTCCTGATTCAAAGCCACAACGCTCTGTTACGCAACTCAAACACACAAAATTTCCATCTGTTTTATCCTGATCTTCGACGATTGTCTGAGTCGGCCCGTCCCATCGGGACCGGCAGTCTCTGACAATCACGCACCCAATCAGTCAGGACGTCGATGGCATGCGTATTCTGAGAACCGATGAAGCCCGCTTCGCAGGTCTTCCGGATTACCCTTTTGCTCCGCATTACCTGGATGTTGAACCGAACCTGAGAATGCACTTTGTGGATGAGGGTCCGAGGACAGCTTCACCGGTGCTGATGCTGCACGGCGAGCCGTCGTGGTCGTATCTGTATCGCCACATGATTCCACTGGTCGCCGAGGCCGGCCACCGAGTCCTTGCGCCCGACCTGATTGGTTTTGGCAAATCCGACAAACCTGCCGACGTCGAGAACTACAGCTACGAACGCCACATGGCCTGGCTTAGCGCTTGGCTGGAAGAGCTGGATCTGACCAACATCACGCTGGTGTGTCAGAACTGGGGGTCGTTGCTGGGTCTGCGACTGGCGGCAGAACATTCTCGCCGATTCAGCCGGATCATCGTGGGCAATGGCATGCTACCCACCGGCGAAGACCGGGTGCCGACGGCGTTTTCCCTGTGGAAGGCGTTTGCCGGCCACAGTCCGTGGTTCCCCATTGGCCGGATCGTTCAACTGGGCACCGAGCGTACCTTGTCGAAGGCCGAGCTGGCCGCTTACGAGGCGCCGTTCCCGACCTCAGACCACAAAGCCGGCGCCCGGGCGTTTCCAAGACTCGTGCCGCTGTCGAGTGATGACCCCTCTGGCGAAGCCAACCGGGACGCGTGGCGGGTGCTGGAAAAATGGCGCAAACCTTTTATCACCTGTTTCAGCAGCGGTGACCCGATTACCCGCGGTGGCGACCGGCACATGCAGCGACGGATTCCCGGTGCCCATGGCCAACCCCACATTACGCTTCGGGGTGGCCACTTCCTGCAGGAAGACTCACCGGAAGCCTTTGCCCGCGTCGTCATCGACGCTCTGAAGTCGGAGTTGGCGGCCTGAGCCGCCTGCTAATCCTCCGTTCGGACCGCCGGTCGGCCGTCAGCCAAACACGGTAACGGTCTGGCGGCTGGTCGCCACCAGCTCACCACTGGCGGTCCAGATACCCGCCTGGGTGTGACCGTAACCGGCACCCGCCTGATCAATACTGGCCTTGTACAGCAACCAATCACCGGGTTTCAGGTTTGGACGCGGGTGCATGATGTCGAGCGCCCAGCTCAGCGAACTGGCCGGAGCCGGCCCCTTCAGGTGTGGCAACAAGGCCGGCGGCCAGGCGTCGACAAGCGCCACAATGTGGGCGTCGGTAAAGGTTTCCGGAGTATCCCGGAACTGCATCCAGCCGCCCATTTCCCGACCACCTTTGCCGGAGAACGGCATGTGACCAAACGCCCAACGCATCTCAATGTGCTGGGTAAATTCGGGCGTGACACCCTGGATGTAGGGCAACGACTGGCACTGATCCACCGGCGTCGCCTCCGGAGCTGGCGTCGGAGCAACCTCGACGGCGGACTGGCGATCACCACCGAAGCTGGCCAGGCACACCAGGCGCGCCTCACCGCCCTGGTTGATACGCCCTTCAATCTGGCTCACCGCCTTGCCCTCGCGCAGAATCCGGGCCTCATAGGTGGCCGGCACTTCCGGTTCAACCGGCCCGACAAACGACACCTGCAGGGACCGCATGGGCCGGCCATTACTGACCAGGTGCTCCATCCGGTCAAACATCAGGGCAGCCACCAGACCGCCGAAACTGGCCCGACCCTGGCCCCAGCTGGAAGGGATCACCAGCTCCTGGTCGGCTTGGACCGCAGACAACAACTGATCAAAGGTCATATTGAATTCCTGTTAGCAACCTATCGGGAAAAGAGAGACTGCCGTAGTTACGTCACCGGCGCAATAACGGCGCACCGGCAACTACCTACAGGCCGAACCGGAATATGCGTATTAAACAGCCACCAAAGCGGCTATAATGCCGCCACATCATGCATTGCCTGCAATGCCTTACCTCCCGAATTCCGAGTAAATCAATGTCAGAATTGTCCTTTGCCGAACTGGGTCTGGACCCGGCCGTACTTGAAGCCGTGACCGCCGTCGGCTATGAAAAACCGTCGCCCATCCAGGCGCAGTCTATTCCCGCGCTGCTGGCCGGTAACCATCTGTTGGGTGTCGCCCAGACCGGTACCGGTAAAACAGCCGCCTTTGCGTTGCCGCTACTGAGCCGCATCGACGCCTCGGTGGCCGAGCCCCAGATCCTGGTGCTGGCCCCGACCCGTGAATTGGCCATCCAGGTGGCCGAAGCGTTCACCACTTACGCCAGCAAGTTCCGTCAGTTCCACGTTCTGCCGATCTACGGCGGCCAGGACTTCTACCCACAGATCAAGGGCCTGCGCCGCGGCGCCCAGGTGATCGTGGGTACGCCAGGACGCATGCTCGACCACCTGCGCAAAGGCACCCTGAAGCTGGACAACCTGAAAGCGCTGGTGCTTGACGAAGCGGACGAAATGCTGCGCATGGGCTTCATCGACGATGTGGAAGCCATCCTGGCCAAGACGCCGGACAACTGCCAGCGCGCTCTGTTCTCGGCAACCATGCCGCCGCAGATTAAGAAGGTAGCCCAGACCTACCTGCGCGACGCCACCGAAGTGAAGATCCAGAGCGAAACCCGCACGGTTGAGCGCATCTCCCAGTTCGTGCTGCCGGTGTACGCCGAGCGCAAGCTGGATGCCCTGACCCGGATCCTGGAAGTGGAGCCGGTGGACGCCACCATCATCTTCGTGCGCACCAAGGCCGAAACTACCATGCTGGCAGAAAAGCTGTCGGCCCGGGGCCATGCGGTTGCGCCCCTCAGCGGTGACCTGAATCAGCGTCAGCGTGAGCAGACGGTGGAAGATCTGAAGCGTGGCAAGAAAGACATCATCATTGCCACCGATGTGGCAGCTCGTGGTCTGGACGTGGCTCGCATCACACACGTCATCAACTACGACGTGCCCTACGATACCGAAGCCTATATTCACCGGGTTGGCCGTACTGGCCGTGCCGGTCGGACCGGCAAGGCGATTCTGCTGGTCACTCCGCGTGAGCGTAGCTGGCTGAAGACCCTTGAGCGGGCCACCAACTCGCCGATGGAAGCCTACGAGCTGCCGTCACCGGTCGAGCTGAAAAAGATGCGGGAGCAACAGTTCGAATCCCAGCTAATGGGTTTTGCGGAAGACAAAAAGCTGGCCAAGGCGATGTCGTTGCTGGATGAAATTGCCGAGCGCAACGACATGGACATGGCGATGGTCGCTGGCGCGCTGGCGTGCTGGATGGAAGCCGCTCAGCCTGGCTCACTGCCGCTGGAGCAGCCGGAAGCCCTACCCGTGGTCTCTGCCACTCCGCCGCCTCGTCGTGATCGCAAGGGTGGTCGTCCGGGCGGCTTCAAGAAAGGCCCGAAAGGCGGCTTCAAAAAAGGCGGCCCACGAGGCTCTGGTGGTCCAGGCGGCCGCGGCAAGCCTCCCGGAAAGGGCGGCAAGCCCGCAGGCAAGCGCCCACCACGCCAGGGTTAAACCTGGCGCTGGTAAACGACGAAACTGTAGTCGTAAGGATTGTTGTCGGACGCGGAGAAATCCTCCCGTCCGACTTCCTCCCAGTCATCCCAGTTCACTTCCGGGAAGAACGCATCGCCATCCACTTCGGCGTGCACCTGAGTGACGTACATCCGGTCCACCATCGGTAGCGCCTCGGTGTAGATCTGGCCACCGCCGATAATCATCACCTCTTCCCCACCTTCGAGCTCGGCCTGGGCTTCAGCCTTGATCAAGGCTTCTTTCAATGATTCCGCCCCAACAGTGCCGGCAGGCTCCTGCCAGTCCGGATTACGGGAGATCACCACGTTCATACGGCCCGGCAGTGGGCGGCCAATGGAGTCCCAAGTCTTACGCCCCATGATGATGGGCTTGCCCATGGTGGCTTGTTTGAAATAACGCAGGTCGCCCGGCAGGTACCAGGGCAGGTTGTTATTGCGACCGATGACCCGGTTTCGGGACATGGCGACTATGAGGGCTTTCCTCATGCTTGTAGATCCTCTTATCTTGGCGTTGGCTTCGGCTCAGGCGTACTTGTGGGGCTGCAAGGCAGCGGGACTGCTTGTCCAAAAACCGCCTCAAGGCATCCATGCGCGGCTTGGGCTCCGCCATCCCTGGCTCCGCACATTTTTGGACAAGCAGTCCCGCCACCTCGCGATCAGAATACTGTGCCTGCCCGCCTCACACCGCAGCTGTCGGCGCCCTGCGGCGCGTAACCCGATCTTCTGTCCCCGCAGGTAAGAGTCGGGCGGTGGTTAAGGTGGTTCGAAAATGTGCGGAGCCAGGGATGGCGGAGCCAAGCGCACACGGACGTGTTCACAGCGGTTTTCGAACCACCTTAACCACCGACCGGCCACTCCAAACCACGAGGACCGGGCATCATTTCACCGAAGCTAGATAGCAATCGGCGCCTTAATCACCGAATGCGGCTCATACCCCTCAAACTCAAAGTCTTCCAGTTCATACTCAAAGATAGACGCCGGTTTGCGCTTGACCACCAGCTTCGGCAACGCCCGCGGCTCGCGTTTCAGCTGCTCGAATACGATGTCGTCGGTCAGGTGGTTCTGGTACAGGTGGCAATCGCCAAAGGTGTGCACGAACTCACCCACGTCCAGATCGCACTGCTGGGCAATCATGTGCGTCAGCAGGGCGTAGGAGGCGATATTAAACGGCACGCCCAGGAACAAATCGGCGCTGCGCTGGTAGAGCTGGCAGGAAAGCTTGCCGTCGGCGACGTAGAACTGGAACAGACAGTGGCAGGGTGCCAGGGCCATGCGTCCTTCCCGCACGTTGTCCTGGGGGCCGATGGATTCGTCCGGCAATTCGGCCGGGTTCCAGGCCGAGACGATCAAGCGCCGGGAATTGGGCTTGGTCTTGATCTGCTCGATCACCTCGCTGATCTGATCCACTACCCTACCGTCCGGGCACTGCCAGCTGCGCCACTGTTTGCCGTAAATCGGACCCAGGTCGCCATTTTCCAGCGCCCACTCGTTCCAGATCGAGACTTTGCGCTCTTTCAGCCAGTTGTTGTCGGTGGAACCGTTCAGGAACCAGAGCAGTTCGTAGATGATGCTGCGCAGGTGCACTTTCTTGGTGGTGACCAGGGGAAAGCCGTCCTGCAGGTTGAAGCGGAGTTGGCGGCCGAACACGGAGCGGGTGCCGACGCCGGTGCGGTCCCCTTTGTCGAATCCGTTGTCGACAACGTCCTGCATCAGGTCGAGGTAGGCTTTCATTCTGCGGTTCTCCGATAAGCAATAAACATAAGTGCGGCGCCGGCCAGGATCATCGGGGTGGACAGCACCTGCCCCATGGTGAGCCAGTCAAAGGCCAGATAGCCCAATTGTGGATCCGGCTCCCGTACAAATTCCACCAGGAAGCGGAACACACCGTAGAAGATCAGGAACATGCCGGACACCGCCATGCGCGGCCGCGGGTTGGCGGAAAACCACCACAAGATAACGAACAGGGCCACGCCCTCAAGGGCAAACTGGTACAGCTGGGACGGGTGTCGGGCCAGGCTGTCCGGAGCGGTGCGGAACACCATGCCCCAGGACACGTCGGTGGGCTTGCCCCACAATTCGCCATTGATAAAGTTGCCAATGCGGCCGGCGCCCAGACCCACGGGCACCAGCGGGGCAACGAAGTCGGCGATTTTCCAGAAGCCGGCGCCCACTTTGCGGCCGTACCACCACATGGCCAGCATCACACCCAGCAGACCGCCGTGGAACGACATACCGCCTTCCCAGACTCGGAGCAACCACAGTGGGTCGGCCAGGAACACGTCGAAGTTGTAGAAGATGACGTAGCCAAACCGGCCACCGAGGATCACCCCCAGGGCCAGGTAGAACAGGAGGTCGCCCATCTGCTCTTCGTTGATCGGTGACCAGGGCTTGCGGGTGCGCAGCCGCCCCAGCCACCAGCCGGCAACAAAGCCGACTAGATACGTCAGCCCGTACCAGTGAATCTTGAACGGCCCGATGGCGATGGCCACCGGATCAATCTGGGGATGCTGCAGCATCAACCACCTCTTAGCTCATTAAGAATCGGAATCCCACGATCAGTAGGAAAACGGCAAAGACTCGCTTTAGCACCGCGGCGTCCAGGCGATGCGCCAGCGCCGCGCCGAAGCGGGCAAAAAACACGCTGGTCAGAACAATGCCCAGCAGTGCCGGCAAATACACAAAGCCGACGCTGTAGGCCGGCAAGTTCGGTTGCTGCCAGCCGGTCCACACATTGCCCAGAGCACCGGCGATGGCGATCGGCAGCCCACAGGCGGCGGAGGTTCCGACGGCCTGCTGCATGCGGACGTTGCACCAGTTCAGGTAGGGCACCGTCAGGGTGCCACCGCCAATGCCGAAGATGGCCGACGCCCAGCCCACGATGCCGCCGGATGCGGCCAACCCGGGCTTACCCGGCAGATCCCGACCCGGTTTGGGGTTGGCGCCGGTGAGCATTTTAATCGCCACGGCGATGACAAACATACCGATGAGAAGTTCCAGCGCGGGCCCGCTCAAGAGCGAGGCGGACCAGGCGCCCAGCAACGCGCCACCGACGATTCCTACAGCCATCGGCCGGAACACTTCCCAGCGCACGGCGTCACGCTGGTTGTGGGAGCGGATGGAACTCAGGGAAGTGAACACGATGGTTGCGAGGGACGTGCCCACCGCAAGATGCGCGGCCACGTCTGGGCTGACACCCTGCAGGCCGAAACTGAATATCAGCACCGGCACAATAATCAGTCCGCCGCCGATACCGAACAATCCGGCCAGGGTTCCAGCCAGCGCGCCCAGCGCCAGGTAGGACGCAAATACGTACACCAGGGTCATCATCTTGCCCACACCGCCAGTAAAACAAGGCTGGTATGATACACACCACAACTTGCAACTTCATTAACTCCCGGAGCGCCCCGAAACGCCATGTGCCTGATCGCTTTCACCCTTGGTCAGAACCCCGAGTTTCCGCTGGTTGTCGCCGCCAACCGGGATGAATTTTTCCGACGACCGACTGCCGCCATGGACTGGTGGCAAACGTCGCGCGGCACCGAGATTCTGGCCGGTCGGGACCTGCAATCCGGGGGCACCTGGTTGGCGGTCGACCGCGACGGTCAGGTCGGCGCGGTCACCAACGTTCGTGAAGGCTCGCCCGAGCTGGGCCAGACCAGTCGCGGCGAGTTGCCGCTGCGGGCACTGGAGGAGCCGATTCCGGTGCTGGCCGCCTCGTTATCGACCCATTCTGGGCAATACGCCGGCTTTAATCTGGTGCACCTGAACAAATCCGTGGGCTGGTACTACAGCAACCGCGACGCTCACCCTGGCCGGCGGGTACACCGCGGCGCCTATGGCCTCAGCAATCACCTGTTGCAAACACCCTGGCCCAAACTGTTGCGTTTGCGCCAGCAGGTCACGACCCTGGTGGCGGCGGCCAAAGGCGATTCCGACGATTTGCATCGGCAATTGGTGGCGGCACTGCAGGACACCACACCGGCGCCCGACCACCTGTTGCCGGACACCGGTGTCAGCCTGAACACCGAGCGGTTCCTGTCATCCCCGTTCATTGTCGGCGAGGACTACGGCACCCGTGCCACCACGGTGGTCAGCCTGTCTCGGCACGGCGAAGTGGCGGTCAGCGAACAAAGCTGGGGACCGAATGGCCAGGCACTCGATCACCGCCGCTTCCGTTGGCAGCGATAGCCGGCAAGCTCTGATATAATCCGCCAAATTCTGACACCCGATCGGAGGGCCCTGATGGCCAGCGAACAAGGCGCCACATCCATTGCAGACTTCGAAAAATCCCTCGATGAACTGGAAAAGCTCGTTCGGGATCTGGAGCAGGGAGAACTCTCTCTGGAACAATCGCTGACCGCCTTTGAGCGCGGCGTCAAGCTGACCCGGGAATGCCAGCAGGCTCTGAAGAGTGCCGAGCAGCGGGTGGAACAATTGGTCCAGAACAGCGACGGCTCGCTGGAAACCCGACCGTTCACGCCGGACGATGCCAACTGATGACTGATCAGCACAAACTGGCCCTGGATTTTCTGGACACCTGTCGGGTTCGCGTGGACGCCGAGCTGGACCGCTGCATTGAACGCGGTGCCGCCTCCGAGCGCTTGCAGGACGCCATGCGCTACAGCGTGCTGGGCGGTGGCAAGCGCATTCGCCCGGCCTTGTGCCTGGCCGCCGCCAGGGCCGTGGGCCAGGTCGAGGATCAGGCCCTGGCACCCGCCTGTGCGGTGGAGTTGATCCACGCTTATTCGCTGATTCACGATGACCTGCCGGCCATGGACGACGACGAACTGCGCCGGGGCCGGCCCACGACCCATATCGCCTACGACGAGGCCACTGCCATCCTGGCCGGTGACGCACTGCAATCCCTGGCCTTCAGCCTGCTTGCCAGCCATACGGCAGGCACAGCGGAAGCGCGGCTGACCATGGTGCAGGCGTTGGCGCGAGCCAGCGGGCATCTGGGCATGGTGGGTGGTCAGGCCATCGATCTGGAGTCTGTGGGCAAGACCTTGTCGCTGAGTCAGCTGGAAACCATGCATCGGCACAAAACCGGTGCCCTGATTGAGGCCAGCGTCAAGCTGGGCGCCCTGACGGCGCCGTCAGTGTCGGACGACACCCTAGCCAGGCTCGCTGACTACGCGCGGGCACTGGGCCTGGCATTCCAGGTTCAGGACGACCTCTTGGATATTGAAGGGGACACCGAAACCATCGGCAAACCCCAGGGCTCTGATGCAGCCCGGGCCAAACCGACCTACCCGGCCCTGCTCGGTGTCGCCGGTGCCCGAGAGCACCTAGCCACATTGCTGGCCAGCGCGCTCGACAGCCTCCAGAGCTTTGGCCCGGAGGCCCAGCCGCTGCGAGCCATGGCCGATTATGTGGTGGCTCGCACCCATTAGGCCCGGGACCCATTGAACCCCCGCCCCTGAAAGGCGCACACTGACTTTAACTTACTTGCAATAACTGGCCCGATGGGTGTGAAACGGACCACCCAGTTCCCCTATAATGCCAGGCAGTTGCCGAATATTCCGGAAAAGACCCGAGCAGATGCAGGACACTTATACTTTCAAGGAAATCCCGTCTCAGCGGCCCAACACCCCGCTGCTGGACCGCATCGATGCACCGGCGCAGTTGCGAAACCTGCCGGCTGAGCAGTTGACTCAGCTCGCCAGGGAGCTCCGGGCGTTCCTGCTGTGGTCAGTCGGACAGACGGGCGGTCATTTCGGCGCCGGGCTGGGTGTACTGGAGCTGACCGTGGCCCTGCACTATGTCTTCAATACACCGGAAGACCGCCTGGTCTGGGACGTCGGTCACCAGGCCTACCCCCATAAGATCCTCACCGGTCGCCGGGAGCAGATGGGCAGCATTCGACGCAAGGATGGCCTGGCCGGTTTTCCGAAGCGGGCGGAAAGCGAGTACGACACCTTTGGCGTTGGCCACTCCAGCACTTCGATCAGTGCCGCCCTGGGCATGGCCATCGCCTCCCGCATGCAGAACACCGGGCGCAAGAGCATCGCCGTGATCGGCGACGGCGCCATGACCGCCGGCATGGCCTTTGAGGCGCTGAACCACGCCGGCCACCTGCACGCCGACATGCTGGTGATCCTGAACGACAACGACATGTCGATCTCCCACAACGTCGGCGGCCTGTCCAACTACTTCGCCAAACTGCTGGCCAGTCGGACTTACAACCAGGTTCGGGACAGCAGCAAGAAGGTACTTCAGGGCACACCGCACCTCATGGCGCTGGCCAAGAAGACCGAAGAGCACTTCAAGGGCATGATTGCCCCCGGCACCCTGTTCGAGGAACTGGGCTTCAATTACATCGGCCCCATTGATGGCCACGACCTGCCCCTGCTGATTGACACCCTGGAGAATATCCGGGAGCTGGAAGGCCCCCAGTTCCTGCACGTGGTGACGACCAAGGGTAAGGGCTTTGCGCCGGCCGAGGCGGATCCGGTGGGTTACCACGCGATCAACAAGATTGAGCCGGTACCGGCGCACAAGCCGGAGCCAGTCGCTGCGAAACCGGCCAAACCCAAGTACGCCAATGTGTTCGGCCAGTGGCTGTGCGACAGCGCCGAGCAAGACGAGCGGGTGGTGGGGATTACTCCGGCCATGTGCGAAGGTTCCGACCTGCTGGCCTTTTCCGAGCGGTTCCCCGAGCGTTATTTCGACGTTGCCATCGCCGAGCAACACTCAGTCACCCTGGCCGCTGGCCTCGCCTGCGACGGCGCCAAGCCGGTGGTGGCGATTTACTCCACCTTTCTGCAGCGGGGCTATGACCAGCTGATCCACGATGTCGCGATCCAGAATCTGGATGTGCTGTTTGCAATTGATCGCGCAGGTTTGGTGGGCGAGGATGGACCGACCCACGCCGGTGCATTCGACATCAGCTACCTGCGCTGCATCCCCAACATGGTGGTCATGACGCCGTCGGATGAAAACGAAACCCGGCAATTGCTGCAGACTGGCCTGATGTTCGACGGTCCGACGTCTGTCCGCTACCCTCGAGGCACCGGCCCGGGTGTGCAAATCGACCCTGCCCTGCACACCCTGCCAGTGGGCAAGGGCCGCCGGGTCCGAGACGGCAGCGGTGTTGCCATTCTCAATTTTGGTACCCTGCTGACGCCAGCCCTGGAAGCCGCCGAGGCCCTGGGCGCAACCGTCGCCGACATGCGCTTTGTAAAACCCCTGGACGAGGATCTGATCCTCGCCCTGGCCGAGCAGCACGAACTGCTGGTCACGGTGGAAGAGAACGCGATTGCCGGCGGAGCCGGCAGCGCAGTCACCGAATTCCTCAACCAGCGGGAAGTGCTGTTGCCCGTGCTGCAACTGGGCCTGCCCGACAGCTTCATTGATCACGGCAAACACGGTGAGCTGCTCAAGGATTGCGGCCTGGACGCCAATGGCATCCGCTCGGCCATCGAAGCACGCAGGGAGCGCTTGCAACGTCAGAGCCTCAAAGCAGTGAAGCAGTCCTGAGCCTGTTGTGGGCAGCCCTGAACCTGTGGGCAGTCCTGAATCGGTAGAAGACTGCCGTGCATCGCCGCCACTAAAAAGCCCGCCAATCGGCGGGCTTTTTAGTGCAAATTGCAGGCGTTAGTCGGTCGGATCGTCATCCTGATGGGTTTCGAGCCAATGTCCGAGCTTACTCTGCTTAGTATCGAGGTAATGCTCGTTGTGCGGATTGCGCCCCACGTGCAGCGGCACTCGCTCGGCAATGTCGATACCGTAGGATTCGAGCGCCCTCACCTTTCTCGGGTTGTTGGTCATCAGTCGCAGGCTTTTGATTCCCAGATGCTCGAGCATGTCTTTGCACATGCTGTAATCCCGCAGGTCGGCCGCAAAGCCTAGCTGCTCGTTGGCCTCCACGGTATCCGCACCTTGGTCCTGCAAGTTGTAGGCGCGAATCTTATTCAGCAGGCCAATTCCACGGCCTTCCTGGCGCAGATACATGAGAATGCCCCGGCCTTCCCGAGCTATGCTCCGTAGCGCCTCTTCCAGCTGGTAGCCACAGTCACAGCGCATGCTGTACAGGGCATCGCCGGTCAGACACTCGGAATGGGTGCGGGCCAGCAGCGGTTCGTCGGCGTCCAGCTCGCCGAGGGTCAGGGCCACGTGCTCCTTTCCCGTGTCCGGTTCCTCAAAGCCGTGCATGTCGAACACGCCAAACGGTGTTGGCAAGCGGCAGGTCTGGATATAACGAACAGCCACAGTGGTACCTCGTGGTTCAGTCAATCGGGCCGCGCATTCTAGCACGCGGCCGTCGCCTTGGCGTAGTCCCGACACGGCACTTCCTCTGGGCTTTGAAATATCAGGAATCTACGAGCAACTACCGGGTGCGGATTAACCCTTAGCTTGCTGGCGACACCCAGTGCCCACTGCGTCCGCCCTTCTTCTCAAGCAGACGCACCGCGCCGATTTCCATACCCCGGTCCACCGCCTTGCACATGTCATACAAGGTGAGCGCAGCCACGCTGGCAGCGGTCAGTGCCTCCATTTCAACACCGGTCTGACCGGAGAGCTTACAGCGGGTCTGGATGTGGACCGACGCACCGTCCGCCCCCGGCAAGAGTTCCACTTTTACCGACGTCAGATTCAAGGAGTGGCACAGGGGGATCAATTCGTGGGTCTTTTTCGCCGCCATGATGCCGGCAATCCGGGCCACCGCCAGCACATCCCCTTTTGGATGCTCTCCGGCAACAATCATGTTCAGCGTGTCCGGGTTCATGGATATGGTGGCCTCGGCACGGGCTTCGCGTTCGGTCACCGCTTTGTCGGTGACATCCACCATGCGGGCTTCGCCATTTTCATCCAGATGCGTCAGTTTGCTCACAGAGTCTCCAGCGCTGTTGTCGAAATAAGGGTCCTTGGTACTGGAAAGCTATCCAGACTCACCAGCATACCAAAACCCTGGCCGCCCGGCCCCGGGATCAGTCTTGCGGCCACCAGTAGCGGATGCCGGCAATTCCCTGACCGCCCTCGGTGCGGGCTCTAAAAACGTCCTCCGGCTCCAGGCCGCCAAGCCCGTAAATCGGAAGCCGGGCACTCGCCACCAGTTCCCGAAACGCAGCCCAGCCGATGCCTTCGACGCCCGGATGGGTAGCCGTGGCCTTCACCGGGCCAAGAGTCGCGTAATCGGCGCCGATTTCGGCGGCGTGGGCAAGCTGTTCGGCACTGTGGCAAGACACGCCAAGCCAGACCTCGGCCGGCACCGGCCGCGCGGTCAGGCTGACCGCTTCCCGCCATGGCAGGTGCAGACCGGCCGCCGCCGGCGTGTCAGCGAATACCTGCGGAGCGCCGTGCACGATCAAATCGACCTCGGATTGCTGACACAGCGGCAGGGCCTGCCGGGCAAACTGACGGTACTCCGCAGGTGTCAGGGACGGCGCGCGAAGTATCAGGTTTTTTGGCGTCGTGCGTGCAAGCGCTGTCGACAGCCGGGCAATGCCATCCTCAGGGACGGTCACCGTCCCGGAAATGGCCAGCAGCGACGGCAAACGCAAGGCCCGGATGATCGGCCGGTTGGCCGCGGGGAAGTCGTCATCCTGCAGCTCGGTTGGCGCCAGCCAGGCAATGGGTTGCCCCTCACGCCCTACGGCGTCACCGGTGGCATCATGGCTGGACCAGACATCGAGGAATACACGCTTATCGCCGTAATCGTGACGAATGCCAATCACCGGCTGCAGGGAATCCGCCGGTACCGTTACTCCGGTTTCTTCGGCAATCTCGCGCACGAGTGCCTCCTGGACACTCTCACCCGGCTCCACCTTGCCACCCGGAAACTCCAGCAACCCGCCCTGATGGGCCTGATCCGGGCGACGGGCGATCAGAACACGGCCTTCCCGAACAATCACCGCAACGGCAACGTGCACCTCGCGTTTGGGCGCAGGGTAAGCGCTCATGCTCAGGTCCGGTATTCGGCGTTGATGGTGACGTAATCGTGGGAGAAGTCGCAGGTCCACACGGTTTCGCTCACCGAGCCGCGCTTGAGATCGATGGCAATGGTGATGTCCTCGCGGTCCATAACCGCCTGGCCACGCTCCTCGGAGTAGTCGTCAGCGCGCCCACCGTTGCGCACCAGGCACACCTCACCCAGGAGGATCTCCAGGGCATTCAGGTCAAGATCCGGTACCCCGGCGCGCCCGACGGCAGCCAGTATCCGGCCCCAGTTGGGGTCGGAGGCAAACAGTGCGGTTTTGACCAGCGGCGAATGAGCCACGGTGTAGGCAACATCCAGCGCTTCCTGCTGGTTGGCCGCGCCGCTGACGTCGATGGTGACAAACTTGGTGGCACCCTCGCCGTCCCGGACAATGGCGTGGGCCAGGTCCAGGTAAACCTGACGCAGTGCTTCCCGCAATGTTGGCAGCAGCGGGCTGTCTACAGTAATCTCGGGGCCGCTGTATTGGCCACTGGCCATCAGCATGCAGCAGTCGTTGGTGGACGTATCACCGTCGATGGTAATGCGGTTAAAGGACGTCTCGCCCAGCTCCGAAGCCAGTGTCTGCAGCAGCCCAGGCTCAATGCGGGCATCGGTAGCAATGAAACCAAGCATGGTGGCCATGTTCGGGCGGATCATGCCGGCGCCTTTGCTGATGCCGGAAATGGTCACAATGTGGCCATCAAGATCGATCTGGCAGGAGGCGCCTTTGGGCCGGGTGTCCGTGGTCATGATGCCACTGGCTGCCTCGGCCCAGCGATTCTCATCGGTTCCGGCCAGGGCAACCGGCAGGGCATCGACAATTTTCGCCACCGGCAGCGGCTCACCGATCACCCCGGTGGAAAAGGGCAGTACCGCGCTGGCGTCCACGCCGGCTTCCTTGGCGAGGGCCGTACAGCAGGCCAGCGCATCGGTCATGCCGCGCTCGCCGGTACCGGCGTTGGCGTTGCCCGTGTTAATCAGCAGATAGCGTGGGGCCTGGGCGGCCAGATGCTGACGACTCAGGGTGACCGGGGCGGCACAGAACTGGTTGCGGGTGAAGATACCGGCCACCTGACTGCCCGGGGCCAGTTCGAAGACCACAATGTCCTTGCGACCGGGCTTCTTGATACCGGCGCTGGCGATGCCCACACGGACACCGGATACCGGGAAAAATTCGGGCAAGGTACCGGGACCTACTGCCATCCTGCTCCTCCTCTGACTGTGCCTGAAACAGGCGATTCATAACGTAAAAACCCGCAGCCTGTGGTTCTCAGGTTGCGGGTCTTGAACCAAGATTCAGCTGCAGCGATTAGCTGACCTTACCACAGCACTGCTTGTACTTTTTGCCCGAACCGCAGGGGCATGGCTCGTTCCGGCCAACCTTGCGGTCCTGACGGACGAAGGTTTCGGGGCTTGTTCCGGCGGCCTGTTGCTCGCCCTGACCGGCACTTCCGGCCGCACCATTCTCCGCGGTGGCACTGGTCTGGTCGTGGCGCAGCCGCGCGCGGGCCAGCTCCTGCTCGAGCTCCTGCTTGCGACGACGCTCGACTTCTTCCATTTCCTCCTGGCTCTGCACTCGTACGTGGCACAGCACCCGGGTCACGTCGCGCTTCATGGTTTCAAGCATGTCTTCAAACAGGTTGAACGCTTCTCGCTTGTATTCCTGCTTCGGATTCTTCTGGGCGTAGCCCCGCAGATGGATGCCGCGGCGCAGATGATCCATGTTCGACAGGTGTTCTTTCCACAAGGTATCCAGCACCTGCAGGAACACCTGCTTCTCAAACTTGCGCATGGCTTCGGCACCGGCAATCTCTTCCTTGCCTTTGTAAGCCGTCACGATGTTGTCGAGGATCTTCTGGCGCAGGTTTTCCTCGTGCAGGTTGCTGTCCTCGTCCAGCCACTTCTGAACCGGCAGCTCGATCGCCATCTCCGTCTGCAGCTGGGATTCCAGTCCGGCCACGTCCCACTGCTCCGGCATGCTCTGGGGCGGGATGTATTCACTGACCACGGAATCGACCACATCGGCACGGATGGTGTCGACCATGTCGGAGATGTCTTCGGACGACATGACCTCGTTACGCTGCTCATAGATCACCGTACGCTGGTCGTTGGCGACGTCGTCGTACTCCAACAGCGTCTTCCGCATGTCGAAGTTGCGCCCTTCGACCTTGCGCTGGGACTTCTCGATGGCGTTGGTGACCATGCGGTGCTCGATGGCCTCACCTTTCTTCATGCCCATGGCCTGCATCAGGCTCTTGACCCGATCCGGCGCGAAGATGCGCATCAGGTTATCTTCCAGAGACAGGAAGAAGCGGGACGACCCCGGATCACCCTGACGGCCGGCACGACCGCGCAGCTGGTTGTCGATCCGGCGGGATTCGTGGCGTTCGGTACCGATGATGTGCAGGCCACCGGCCTCCAGCACCTGATTGTGACGCTCGGTCCATTCAGCCTTGATCTTGGCAACATCCTCCTCGGACGGATTCTCCATGTCCGCGACTTCAAACTCCCAGTTACCGCCCAGTACGATGTCGGTACCACGACCGGCCATGTTGGTGGCAATGGTGACCGCACCGGGGCGACCGGCCTGGGCGATGATCAGGGCTTCGGAATCGTGCTGCTTGGCGTTCAGGATCTTGTGGTCGATGCGCGCCTTCTTCAGCAGCATGGACAACAGCTCGGACGCTTCGATAGACGCGGTACCCACCAGGATCGGACGGCCCTCGGTGGTGACATCCTTGATCTCATCGATGATGGCGTGGAACTTCTCTTCCTGGGTCAGGTAGATCAGGTCGTTGTAATCGATACGCTGGATCGGCTTGTTCGGCGGAATCACCACCACATCCAGACCATAGATCTGGCGGAATTCGAAGGCTTCAGTGTCGGCGGTACCGGTCATGCCCGCCAGCTTGTCGTACAACCGGAAATAGTTCTGGAACGTGGTGGAGGCCAGGGTCTGGCTCTCGGCCTGAATATTGACCCCTTCTTTCGCTTCCACCGCCTGGTGCAGGCCTTCACTCCAGCGACGCCCGGGCATGGTACGGCCGGTATGCTCGTCAACAATGACCACCTGACCGCCCTGCACGATGTAATCAACGTCTTTCTGGAACAGGTGATGGGCGCGCAGAGCGGAATGGACGTGGTGCAACAGGCTCAGATTGGCGGCGGAATACAAGCTCTCACCCTCGGCCAGCAGGCCCTTGCTGAGCAGCAATTCTTCAACGCGCTCGTGACCACCTTCGGTGAGCTCGACCTGACGGGATTTCTCGTCAATGGTGAAATCGCCGGTGGGCTCGCCTTCTTCCGGCACCTCGCCCTTTTTCAGGCTTGGGATTAGTTCGTTAACGGCCTTGTACAGCTTGGAGCTGTCTTCAGCGGCACCGGAAATGATCAGCGGGGTCCGGGCTTCGTCGATCAGGATCGAATCTACTTCGTCCACGATGGCGTAGTTGAGGCCGCGCTGAACCTTGTCCTCGGTGCTGAACGCCATGTTGTCGCGCAGATAATCAAAGCCAAATTCGTTATTGGTGCCGTAGGTGATGTCGGCCTGGTAGGCCGCGCGTTTCTCTTCCTGGGGCTGGCCGGAGGCAACCACACCTACCTGCAAGCCGAGGAAGCGGTAAAGTTTGCCCATCCACTCGGCATCACGGCGAGCCAGATAGTCGTTCACGGTGACGACGTGCACGCCCTTGCCCGGCAGGGCATTCAGGTACACCGACGCGGTGGCCACCAGAGTTTTGCCTTCGCCGGTCTTCATTTCGGCAATGTGCCCTTCGTGCAGGGTGACACCACCAATCAGCTGTACATCGTAATGGCGCATGCCCATGACCCGGCGACTGGCTTCGCGCACGGTGGCAAATACTTCCGGCAACAATGCATCCAGGGCTTCGCCTTCTTCGATCCGACGCCGGAACTCAGCGGTCTTGCCTTGCAGTTCGGAGTCTGAAAAATTGCCAAACTGTTCCTCAAGTTCGTTTATGCGCGACACCAATTTGCGCATACGCTTGATTTCTCTGGCATTTTTGCTGCCGAACATCTTGGTTGCAAGCTTTGTGAACATAGACCACTGCTTCTTTGATTAAACGAAGGAAGCCGGCATTCTAACCTTATTTCGCGACAGGAAAAAAGGTAGCGCGCACGGCGACGGGGATTGGCTGGGGCTGACGACGTTCTGAAGGCTACACTCGGGGCAAAGACGCCCTGCAGACAGCAAAACGCAACGGCCAATGCCGTTGCGCGGAGCGAGGAGCAGTTCAGTTGCTGGAACGGGCGATGTACTTGACCGGATCCTTGGAACGGCCGTTGTGCAGCACTTCAAAATGCACGTGGGGGCCGGTGGACCGACCGGTGCTGCCCATTAGGGCGACCACCTGACCTTTCTGCACCACGTCGCCGACGTTGACCTGGATGGTCTTGCAGTGGCCATACCGGGTCACCAGGCCATCACCGTGGTCGATCTCGACCAGGTTACCGTAACCGTAACGCTCACCGGCCCAGGTCACCACGCCGCCGGCGACCGAAATGATGTCACTGCCTTCTTTGCCAGCCAGATCGACACCGTCGTGCCATGTACGCTTGCCGGTGAAGGGATCCGAGCGGTAGCCGTATTTGGACGAGAGCCAACCCCAGGTGATCGGCCGGCCTTCCACGTACATTTCGTCTTCCAGCTTCTGTCGGGAGGCCAACTTGTCCAGCAGTCGCAACTGTTGTTCGCGGTCCGCCAGCTGGTCTTCCAGGCGCTTGATCATCTTCGTCAGTGCCGGCGCCGAGAACGATTCCCGCTCGCCGGCGCCTTCCGGACCGCCGACTGCCGCGGGCTCCTGGAAGTTAAATTCTTCGCTGGCCACCAAGCCAGATTCAACAAAACGCTGACCGAGGGCGTCGAGCCGGAGCAAACGGCCCTGCATCTGGCCCAGACGAAGGGTCAGGGCGTCGATCTGGTGCTGCACTTCCTGTTGCACCGCGGCCAATTCCGATTTCTGCTCGTCGAGACGCGCCTTCCAATGAGCCACCAGAGCCGACGGCGTCGGTTTGGCCGCTTCGGCCTGACTGACCGCCATCTGGAACCCGGCCCAACCGGCCAGCCCCAGCACCGCCAGTAACAGGGCAAGAAGGCCAACGGCCACGGTGCCATTCAATGACACTACGCGGGACTGTCCGTGGCGCCTGCCAACAAGGATAATGTTCATATCATTTTCTGATTTCATCTTGAGCCGCAACCCGTTTCCTGTAGTGTTGCGCCCCGGAAATTTCCGCGAGGGCTTGCCATCCATGACAACAACTACGTACTGAAAAAGTCGCAGCGCCCAGGTAGACATACTTCGTTCGGACAATGTAAAACGAGTCTAGTATAGGCACTACGCACAAACCGTGCCGAAGTGTAACCAATCGTAAACAAATCCGTCGAGTGAAAAGCGATCAATGAAGCGAAAAAGCGAACTGAAAACCAGCCTCGACAAACTTCGGGGCACCCCAGTTCTGCAGGACTTGATGACCAAGGCCGAGCTTCACCGGAAGGCCGAGGTTCAGTTACTGTCGGCATTACCCCCTGCGCTCGCCGAGGGCACGCGGTTTGTCAGTTGCCAGGAAGGCGAGCTGGTACTGTCAGCGGAGAACTCGGGCAAGGCCAGCCAGATCCGCTTTCGACAGCACGAAATCATGGCGAAAGTCCGGGAGATTGAGCTGTTCCAGTACGTCTGGAAACTGAGGGTCAAGGTGACGCCAGCGCGCTATCGGGACAAGCCGGTGTTCAAGAAAACACCGCTTAGCAAAGAAAATGCCCGGCTCCTCAAAGAGGAGGCCGGGCACACGAAGGATAAAAAACTACGCGAGGTTCTCGAAAAACTCGCAAGCCACGTCCGGGATTAAAGCATCCAGCCTTAAGCCTGGGCCGCCAGCACAGGTTTCATGTAGGAAATCGGGGCAGTGGCCTCGTCGTCGAAGGTGACCACTTCCCACGCATCCTCTTCAGCCCTGAGCTTGCGCAGCAGCTTATTGTTCAGATCGTGACCGGATTTAATGCCACGGAACTCACCGATCAGGCTGTTGCCGAGCAGATACAGATCGCCGATTGCGTCCAGCACCTTGTGCTTGACGAATTCGTCGTCGTAGCGAAGACCGTCCTCGTTAAGGATCTTGTAGTCGTCCACGACGATAGCGTTATCCACACTGCCGCCCAGCGCCAGGTTCATCGCCCGCAGCTTCTCGATGTCACGCATGAACCCGAAGGTTCGAGCGCGGCTCACCTCTTTTACAAACGAGGTGCTGGAGAAATCAACGGTTGCGGTCTGGGCCCGACCCTTGAAGACCGGATGGTCAAAGTCGATACCAAAGCTGACCTTGAAGCCTTCGAACGGCAGGAAGGTAGCCTTCTTGTCGTCCTCTTCAATGGTCACTTCCCGCTTGATGCGAATGAAACGCTTGGCCGCTTCCTGCTCGGCAATGCCGGCAGACTGAAGCAGGAACACGAAAGGTCCAGCAGAACCGTCCATGATCGGCACTTCAGCAGCGCTGAGTTCCACGAAGCAGTTATCGATACCGAGACCAGCCATGGCTGACAGCAGATGCTCAACTGTCGCCACACGAACACCGTCTTTTACCAGCGTCGTTGACAGCATGGTCTCACCCACATTCTCCGCGCAGGCACGAATCTCGACCATGGGGTCCAGATCGGTCCGGCGGAAGATGATGCCCGAGTCAACCGGCGCGGGCTTGAGGGTCAGGTAAACCTTCTCCCCGGAGTGCAGCCCTACACCGGTAGCACGGATAGTGTTTTTTAGTGTCCGTTGTCTGATCATCGGTTCATTATTCCGTCACAAAATGTCGATATTCTGAGCAAAAATCTGCCCGGAGAATATCAGAAAGTAAGACTGAGTACCATTTAACCAGCGCAGCTTTGCTTCAAATTTACAATAAGCCAACGCTCGGTATTCAGCGCACGTTTATCCGGGTCAATAGTTCCATACTGACGCGCCAAAAATTGGCAACAGCTATTGGCCGGAACATACTTGCAACAGATTATCAATCAGCCTGACGTCTCAGGAATGCGGGAATATCGAGATAGTCGACACCCTGCTCTTCGCTGTCCTTGCTCTGATCGATCGCTACGTTGCCGTGGGAAACGGCGCGACGACGCAGAACGGCCGGACGGTCCAGCTGGTTGTAATCGGTCTTGCCATCCAGGGTGCGGGAGTTGTCCACCACTTTGGTCGGCTTGTCACGATCACCACCGAGGCCCGTTGCAACGACGGTGACCTTGAGCTCGTCGGTCATTTCCGGATCGATAACCGTGCCCACCACAACGGTGGCGGAATCCGAGGCAAATTCACGCACAATGTCGCCAACCTCTGAGAATTCGCCCAGGTTGAGATCCATACCCGCGGTGATGTTGACCAGAATGCCCTTGGCACCCTGCAGGTTGATGTCTTCCAGCAGCGGGCTGCGAACGGCGGCTTCGGCGGCTTCGCGCGCACGGTTCTCGCCGGTGGCGCGGGCAGTACCCATCATCGCCATGCCCATCTCTGACATCACGGTTTTTACGTCGGCAAAGTCGACGTTGATCATACCGTTGCGGGTAATCAGGTCGGCAATGCCCTGAACCGCGCCCAGCAGAACGTCGTTGGCGGAGGCGAACGCATCCAGCAGGCTGGTCTTCTTGCCCATCACCGCCAACAGCTTCTCGTTGGGGATGGTGATCAGAGAGTCGACACTTTCTTCCAGTTCCTTCAGACCGGCCTCGGCAACGCTCATGCGCTTGCCGCCCTCGAACATGAATGGCTTGGTGACCACGGCCACGGTCAGAATTCCTAGTTCCCGGGCCACATCAGCAACCACCGGCGCAGCGCCGGTACCGGTACCACCGCCCATGCCTGCAGTGATGAACACCATATCGGCACCCTGCAGGGATTCGGCAATACGGTCACGGTCTTCCAGCGCGGACTGACGTCCGACTTCCGGATTGGCGCCGGCACCGAGACCCTTGGTGATGTTGCCACCAAGCTGGATGATCTGGCGCGCATCCATGTCGGTCAGTGCCTGGGCATCAGTGTTGGCACAGATAAATTCCACACCTTCGATGTCGCTGTTCAGCATGTGACGCACGGCGTTACCGCCGCCTCCGCCCACACCTACGACTTTAATGACAGCGCTTTGCTGGACATTATCGACGAGTTCAAACATTTCCCCTACTCCTTCGTGCTGTTTTGTTCAGCCTTTCCAGGCTGTTTGTTCGAGAATATTTATTCGAGATACCTTCGTTACTGCTTTCCCGGGCCGATCAGAACTGACCGGTAAACCAGGCCTTCATACGCTCCAACAGCGAGGGTGCATCTTCCCCCTTGAGCACAGGCGTCCGCCCAAGATCCATCTGGCGGAAGCCATGGATCAACAACCCGACGCCGGTGGCGTAAATCGGGTTGTTGACCACTTCCGTCATACCGGAAACCGCCTGCGGACAGGCTAGCCTTACCGGCATGTGGAAGATTTCCTCGGCCAGTTCCACCACACCTTCCATGGTGGAGGAACCGCCGGTGATCACGATGCCCGCCGGGATCATGTCTTCGAATCCCGACCGGCGCAGTTCAGACTGGACCAGCGTAAACAGCTCTTCGTAACGCGGCTCGACCACTTCCGCCAGGGCCTGGCGCGACAGGTCACGGGGTGCCCGGTCACCGACACTCGGTACTTTGATGGTCTCGTCAGCGCCGGCTAGCTGGGTCAGCGCGCAGGCGTACTTGATCTTGATTTCTTCGGCGTTTTGCGTCGGTGTACGCAGCGCCATGGCGATGTCGTTGGTGACCTGGTCGCCAGCGATCGGAATCACGGCGGTGTGGCGGATGGCACCGCCGGTGAACACGGCGATGTCGGTGGTACCGCCACCAATATCAACCACGCAGACACCCAGTTCTTTTTCGTCTTCGGTCAGAATGGCGTGGCTGGAGGCCAGTTGTTCCAGGATGATGTCGTCCACCTCCAGGCCACAGCGCTTCACGCACTTTTCGATGTTCTGTGCCGCGTTGACGGCGCAGGTCACCAGATGCACCTTGGCTTCAAGACGCACGCCGGACATGCCCATGGGCTCCTTGATGCCCTCCTGGCTGTCGATCACGAATTCCTGCGGCAGGATGTGCAGGATCTTCTGATCGGCCGGAATCGCAACTGCCTGGGCCGCGTCGATCACCCGATCAATGTCGGCCTGGGTCACCTCACGGTCGCGAATGGCAACAATGCCGTGGGAGTTCAGACTCTTGATATGGCTACCCGCAATGCCGGCGTAGACGGAATGGATCCGGCAGCCAGCCATCAGCTCGGCTTCCTCCACTGCGCGCTGAATGGCCTGCACCGTGGTTTCGATGTTGACCACCACCCCACGCTTGAGGCCCCGGGAGGGATGGGAACCGATACCCACCACCTCGATGGTGCCGTCCATTTTGCGCTTGCCGACGATCGCCACCACTTTGGATGTTCCGATATCGAGGCCGACAATCATGTTTTCCGTTTCAACCGATGACATGTATCTCACCAAACCGTGGTCTGAATTAACCGTTGTTATGTGTTCGGGCCGGAGGCGCCTTGCTCCGCCTTCCATTGCACCGCAACACCGTTGGTGTAGCGGGCATCAACCCGACTGACTTCATCCGACCGTGACGCCAGCCGGGTTTCATAAACTGTGATAAAACGCTCGAATCGCTGCTCCACCTGATCGCGGCCGAGCACCACTTCGATGCCGTTGGCCAGGTGCAGTGTCCAGGCGCCCCTCTGTTCCAAGGACAGCCCGGCAAAGTTCAACCCGTGGCCAACCAGTTGCTCGCTCATGGTCTGCGCCATCCGGATTACATCGCGGACCCGCTCATCCGGGCCGGCTAGTCTGGGCAGCCTGCCGGCAACCTCCGGATTGCTGGGGGCAAACAGCTCACCGGTGCGACTGACCAGACGACCATCGGTCCAATATGCCAGAGGTTTCTTCTCGCGGATGTCGATCACCAGCCGATCCGGCCAGACCCGACGTACCGCTGCCGACTGCACCCAGGGCCGCTGTTCCAGGCTGTCTTTGATTTCCGACAGGTCAGTGGCGAAGTAGCTCTTGCCGATCCAGTCCCCGGCAGCTCGCTCAATTGCGACCTGGCTGTCGCCAACCAACTCCCCTTTCACATCGATGGCCAGAATCTGCTGATCCATGGCGCCCAACACCTTGCCGGTGCCCCAGGGCACCAGCGCGGCCAGCAACACAATCACTGCGCCCATACCCACCTGTAACCAGGGCACGGCCGCCAGCACCGCTTTCAACACGCCAAACCGGTCCCGCTCTGGGCCGAGGGAAGTAGCTCCCCGGCGCCGTGGCGGGTCGGACGGTTCCGCCCGACTCCGGATCAGCAGTGTCTCAAGCATCGGCGCCCTCCTGAGTGTTACCAACCAGGGTGTCGCGGAGAATCCGCACGACCAGCTCCTCAAAGCTAATCCCTGCGGCTTTGGCCGCCATGGGCACCAGGCTGTGATCGGTCATACCCGGCACCGTGTTGACTTCCAGCAGCCAGAAGTGGCCATCGTCGTCCTGCATGATGTCCACCCGGCCCCAGGTACGGCAGCCAACCACCCGGAAGGCGTCCAGCGCCAGGTGCTGCAGTCGGAGTTCATCCTCCGGGGCCAGGCCGCAGGGAATCCGGTACCGGGTGTCATCAGCCAGGTACTTGGCCTCGTAGTCGTAAAACACATGATCGGTACTCAGGCCAATGGCCGGCAGGGCGCGATCCTGCAGCAGGCTGACGGTAAACTCCGGCCCCTCGATCCACTCTTCCACCAGCACAAGGGTGTCCAGCGCCTCGGCTTCCTGAAAGGCCTCCACCAGCTCCTCGGCGGTGCTGACCTTCCGGATGCCGATACTCGAGCCCTCCCGGGACGGCTTCACACTCAAGGGCGCCCGAAGCTCTGCCGCAATCTTCTCCGCCTCGGCAGCTGAGGTCATGGTGCGGAACTTCGGAGTAGGCAGCCCGCAGCCCTCAAACACGTACTTGGTGCGCAGCTTGTCCATCGCCAGTGCCGATGCCAGTACCTCGCTACCGGTGTAGGGGATGCCCGCCTGCCCCAGAATTGCCTGCAGCGTGCCATCTTCGCCGCCGCGACCGTGCAGGGCGATAAACACCCGGTCAAAGTCGGGTTCCTTCACCGTTTCCAGCAGACAGCCACGAACATCGACCGCAAAGGCGTCCACCCCGGCGGATAGCAACGCCGCGAGCACGGCCTTGCCACTCTTCAGGGACACTTCCCGCTCGGCGGAGTCGCCGCCCATAAATACCGCGACCCGGCCCAGAGCACGGACAAGCTCAGGGGATGCCTGATACGGCTGCGGTTCCGGATGTTGCACGTCACTCACTGGCAAGTACTCCTGCTGCAGCCAACCGTGCGGCCACGCCACCAATGTCACCGGCGCCCTGGGTAATCAGCAGGTCGCCGTCCTGCAGCACGTTGGCCAGCAGACTTTCGATTGCATCGTTGTCTTCCACGAACATGGGTTCGACCTTGCCCCGCTGGCGAATGCTGCGGCACAGCGCCCGACCATCGGCACCGGGAATGGCCGGTTCGCCGGCGGAATACACGTCCATCAACAGCAGGCCGTCGACTTCCGACAACACGCGAACAAAGTCCTCATACAGATCACGAGTACGGCTATAGCGGTGCGGCTGATAGAGCATCACCAGACGCCGGTCTGGCCAGGCGTCGTGGGCGGCACGAATGACCGCCTCGACCTCGGTCGGATGGTGACCGTAGTCGTCCACCAGGGTGATGGTGCCCTTCGGGGTCTGATAATCCCCGTACACCTGGAACCGACGGCCGACGCCGGCAAAACCGGCCAGCCCCTGGCCGATAGCCTCATCGGCTACGCCTTCGTCGGTGGCGACGGCAATCGCCGCCAACGCATTGAGCACGTTGTGACGGCCCGGCATCTTGAGCTCCACGGCCAGATCCGGGCGGCCGCCCGGGCGTTTCACCAGGAACCGAGTGCGCAGACCGTCAGACTGGATCTGTTCGGCGCGGTAGTCAGCGTCCGGATTTTCGATGCCGTAGGTGATGATGGCGCGGGAAATGCGCGGGATGATCTCGCGTACATAACCGTCGTCCACACACATTACCGCGACACCGTAAAACGGCAGGTTGTGCAGGAAGTCCACAAAGGTCTGTTTTAGCTTTTCAACATCGCCACCGTAGGTGTCCATGTGATCGGCTTCGATGTTGGTCACCACCGAAATCACCGGGGTCAGGTGCAGGAACGACGCATCGCTCTCGTCTGCCTCGGCCACCAGATACCGGGAGCCACCCAGCTGAGCGTTGGTGCCGGCACTGTTTAGCTTGCCGCCAATCACAAAGGTGGGGTCCAGACCGGCTTCACCCAGCACCGAAGCGATAAGACTGGTGGTGGTGGTTTTGCCATGGGTGCCGGCCACGGCGATGCCGTGACGGTAGCGCATGATTTCCGCCAGCATCTCCGCCCGCGGCACTATCGGCACCCGCCGACTGCGCGCCGAAACAACCTCCGGGTTGTCGGCAGAGACGGCAGTGGATACCACCACCACATCGGCTTTGTCGCTGTTCTCGGCGCGATGGCCGATGTGCACGTCAATGCCCATGGCTTCCAGGCGCTTGGTAACCGCGCCGGTTTTCAGGTCGGAACCGGACACGTCGTAACCCTGGTTCTTCAATACCTCTGCGATCCCGCTCATACCGGCACCACCAATACCCACAAAGTGAATCTGGCGGATGCGGCGCATCTCCGGTACCTGATAGACCAGAGGCGGATTGGATTGGTCAGCCATTGGCGGCCTCCAGACAATAATTCACAACTCTCTCCGTTGCATCGGGGCGGGCCAGCGTCCGGGCGGCCTTCGCCATGTTCACTACCCGGGCCCGGTCTTGTCCGAGGTCCCCGAGAATTTCTGCCAGATCACCCGGATTCAGTCGGGGCTGGGGAATCAGCACCGCAGCACCGGCATCGACCATCTGCTGGGCGTTCTTGGTCTGGTGGTCGTCGACGGCGTGGGGAAATGGCACCAGAATCGCGCCAACACCCGCCGCACAAAGCTCCGACACGGTCAGGGCGCCGGCCCGGCACAGCACCACGTCCGCCCAGGCGTAGGCTTCCGCCATGTCCTTGATGAACGGCTCAACCTGAACATCCAGGCCCTGCTGTTCATAGGCCGCCCGTGCCGATTCCAGGTTCTTCTCGCCACACTGGTGGCGCACCGCGGGTCGATCGGCGTCAGCCATGGCCGCCAGCGCTTCGGGGACCTGGCGGTTAAACACTTCAGCCCCCAGGCTGCCACCTACGACCAAAACACGAAGCGCGCCCTCGTGGTCGGTCATGCGCTCCTCCGGTGCCGGCAACTGGGCCAGGTCCTGACGCACCGGATTGCCGGTGCAGCGCGTGACCACATTGGCGCCAAAGCTGCCCGGAAATGCTTCCAGCACCGTTTCCGCGAAACGCACCAGCAGCCGGTTGGTCATGCCGGCAACGGCATTCTGTTCGTGAATCACAAGCGGCGTGCGAGTGAGCCAGGCGGCAACGCCGCCCGGGCCGGTGACAAACCCGCCCATGCCAACCACACAGTGAGGCCGGATCCGGCGCACAACGGTGAACGCCTCACCAAGGGCCCGCATCAGCCGGAAAGGCGCCGCCAGCAACGCCAGTTTGCCTTTGCCCCGCAAACCGGAGATATGGATCAGCGACAGCGGGATATCGGTCTCTCCGATCAACCGCTGCTCCATGCCACCACTGGCTCCGAGCCAGAATACCTGGTGCCCTTGGGCCTCCAGAGCCCGGGCCGTCGCCAGCGCCGGGAATACGTGGCCACCGGTACCGCCAGCCATCATCAGGAAACGCCGCTGCTCAGTCATAGGCTGCGCCTCCCCGGGTTCGGCGACCGGTCTTCTCGCCGGCCAGACGTACTTTATCGAGTCGTTCCATTTCCACCCGCGCCAGGACCCCGATCGACACACACACGATCATCAGGCTGGAGCCACCGTAGCTCACCAGCGGCAGGGTCAAGCCTTTGGTCGGCAGCATACCGGTGCTGACCGACATATTGATGGTGGCCTGCAGCCCGATCAGCAGGGTGATGCCGTAGGAGAAGCAGGCGCCAAAAGGCATATCCGCTTTCTCGGCCCGGCGGGCGATCACAAAACCGCTGACCACCAGCAGGGTAAACAGAGCCAGGACAATCAGTGAGCCCAGCAATCCGAATTCTTCGGCAATGATGGCGAAGATAAAATCGGTATGGGCCTCGGGCAGATAGAACAGCTTCTGGATCGAATTGCCGAGCCCGACACCACCCCAATCGCCACGGCCAAAGGCAATGAGCGACTGAGTTAATTGGTAACCGCTGTCGAACTGGTCTTTCCAGGGATCGAGATAGCTGACCACCCGCTTCAGCCGGTAAGGCTGGGTTAACACCAGCAACGTACCCAGCACCACCAAAATGACGATCAGCGGTACGAACCGGCTAAGCCGCACGCCGCTCAGGAAAATCATGCCGGCCGCCGCCGACACCAGCACCACGGTGGCACCGAAATCCGGTTGAATCACCAGCAGCACCGATGCCACACCAAGCACCACCAGCGGCTTGAGAAACCCGGGCCAGGTGTTCAGCAGCTCGTCGCGACGACGCACCACGTACCCGGCCAGATAGGCAATCAGGCACAACTTGGCCACTTCTGATACCTGCACGTTAAACAGGCCGAACGGGATCCAGCGGGTAGAGCCATTGACGGTCCGGCCCAGGGGCGTCAGCACCAGCACCAGCACCAGCAGGCCAACTCCCAGCATTAACCATCCACTGCGCTCCCACCAGGCCACGGGCACATTCACCGCGACCAGCGCCATCAGGCACCCGAGGCCGGCAAACAACAACTGCCGGATAACATAGTGGTAGCTGTTGCCCACGGTTTCCGTGGCCATATCCATGGAGGCTGACGAGATCATCACCACGCCCATGACCAGCAGCGCCACGGAGCTGATCACCAGCACCGGCAGCGGCTGTAACTCACCCAGCCACTGGTTTCGACTAGGCACGGCGAATCCGGTCTGCATCACAGGCCCTCCACCAGTGCGCGGAACTGATCGCCGCGGTCAAGGTAGTCCCGGAACATGTCAAAACTGGCACAGGCGGGGGAAAACAGGACCCGGTCTCCGGCTTGAGCCAGCTCCGCTGCGCTCGCCACCGCGTCCGCCAGGGTTTCGGCTCGAACCTTGTCGACACCGGCACCGACGGCATCGGCGATCTGGTTGGCGTCGCGACCGATCAGCACCAGGGCCCGGCAATGCAACAGCACCGGGGCCTGCATCGGTGCAAAGTCGGCGCCCTTGCCATCGCCCCCGGCAATCAACACCACCTTGCCCTGCTCCGGCACCAGGCTTTCGATGGCGGCCACGGAAGCGCCCACGTTGGTGCCCTTGGAATCGTTGATGTAATCAACACCGTTCACCGTCCGCACAAACTCGCACCGGTGCGGCAGACCCCGGAATTCCCGTGCCACCTGCAACATCACGTCCATGGGCAGGCCAACAGCCTGACCAAGCCCCAATGCTGCCATCACGTTGCTGACGTTGTGGTGCCCCATGAGGCCAAGCTCATTGGCCCGAATCAGGTTGTCGAAGCCAAAGGTGATCCAGGTGCCGCCGTCATCGTCGCGGGTGCTGAAGGTTTCCGGATTGACCCGGTGAAAGCCGTAACAGAGGAATCGGAGGTTATCCCGGGCCATTGGCGTGCTCAGGGCATCATCCAGATTCACCACCGCGGTCTTGCAGCCCTGGAAAATCCGCTGCTTGGCCTGAAAGTACGCCATCTTGTTGGGGTAACGGTCCATGTGATCGTCACTGACGTTCAGCACCGTCGCCGCCTCGGCGTTCAGGCCCTCGGTGGTCTCCAGCTGGAAGCTGGACAGCTCCAGGACATAGAGATCCGCGCCTCGGCCCAACAGATCCAGAGCCGGGGTGCCGATGTTGCCACCCACCTCGACCTTGCGACCGGCAGCCTTGGCCATTTCGCCCACCAGCGTGGTGACCGTGGTTTTGCCGTTGGAGCCTGTGATCGCGACGATGGGGGCATCGGCAGCTTCGGCAAACAGATCAATGTCGCCTCGGATGCGGGCGCCGGCCTTGACGGCCTGTTGAATGGCAGGCTCGGCAATCGCAATGCCCGGGCTGACCACCAGCTCATTGAAGCCGGCAAACAGCTCGCCATCGAAGGCGCCCAGGTGCACTGGCACGTCCGGCCAGCCGGCCTGAAGCTCATCCAGACCCGGCGGCGCCGTCCGCGTGTCGGCAACGGCGATGTCCCGGCCCTGTTCGGACAGATAGCGCACGCAGGAGAGCCCGGTTTTACCGAGCCCTACCACCAGTGTGCGACGATCCGAAACAATTACGCTCATAGACGCTGCAAACCCTTAGCGAATCTTCAGACTGGCCAGGCCAATCAGAACCAAAACAACGGTGACCACCCAGAACCGCACGATAACGCGCGGCTCGGGCCAGCCTTTCAATTCAAAATGATGGTGCAGTGGCGCCATGCGGAAGATCCGCCGGCCGGTCAGCCGGAATGAAGCCACCTGCAGAATGACCGATACCGTTTCCATCACGAACACGCCGCCCATGATGAACAGGACAATTTCCTGGCGAACCACCACCGCGACCACGCCCAGGGCGGCACCGAGGGCCAGAGCGCCTACGTCGCCCATGAACACCTGGGCCGGATAGGTGTTGAACCAGAGGAAACCAAGACCGGCGCCCACGATGGCGCCACAGAACACGATCAGTTCCCCGGTTCCCGGCAGATGGGGGATAAGCAGGTAATTGGCGAACTGGGCATGACCAGACACATAGGCAAAGATTCCCAGAGCCCCGGCCACCATCACCGTGGGCATGATCGCCAGACCATCGAGACCGTCGGTGAGGTTGACGGCATTACTGCTGCCGACGATGACGAAGTACGTCAGCAGAATGAAGATGACCGGCCCAAGGGTCAGGGACACCTGTTTGACGAAAGGCACGTACAAGGACGTTTCCTGAGGCATCGACGAACTGAAAAACAGGGCGATGGCGGCGCCCGCACCAATCACCGACTGCCAGAAGTATTTCCAACGTGCCGGCAGGCCACGAGGGTTGCGTTCAACGACTTTGCGATAGTCATCTACCCAACCGATCGCCCCGAACAGCAGGGTGACCAGCAGGGTAATCCAGACATAGCGATTACCCAGATCCGCCCACAGCAGGGTACTGATGCCAATCGCCACCAGGATAAGCGCGCCACCCATGGTGGGCGTGCCCGCCTTGCTCAGGTGGGTCTGGGGGCCATCGTCCCGAACCGCCTGGCCGATCTGGTACTGGCTGAGTTTACGAATCATCATTGGGCCAATGATCAATGAGATCAGCAGTGCGGTGAGCGTACCCAGGATCCCACGCAGGGTCAGGTACTGAAACACCGTCAGTGCCGAGAAATATTCTGATAGAACCTCTGTCAGCCAGAGCAGCATGAGCTATTCACCTTTTGCTTAATTCCCTCCACCACGCGATCCATGGCGGAACTGCGAGAACCCTTCACCAGCACCGTCACTGGTGACTGTTTGGTGTTGACCACCGCCGCAACGGCATCTTCATGGGTCTTAAAAATCTCAGTTTCTGCCCCGTAACCCTCGGCATAGCCTTCGCAGCCGGGGCCTACGGTCAGCAGGCGTTCAATGTTTTCGGTCCGGGCACAGGCGCCCACGTCCCGGTGCAATGCCTTTTCGTCCTCGCCCAGTTCGGCCATGGCGCCGAAAATCGCCAATCTCTGGCCCGGGCATTTCGCCAAAACCCGAAGCGCCGCCTTCATGGAGGCCGGGTTGGCGTTGTAGCTGTCGTCGATGACGGTGAGGCCCGGCGCCAGCTCCAGCGTTTGCAGACGACCCTTTACCGGTGCCAGTGCCGCCAAACCATCAACGATCGCGCGGTCGTCGGCACCCAGTTCCCGGGCTGCGGCGATGGCCAGCATAGCGTTGGTCTGGTTGTGCTCGCCGGCGAGGGCAAGCTCGATGGTGCAGCTCCACCCCTCAGGGCCCTCGATTCGGAAGGCCTGACCGGCCCCGTCGGAACGAATGGCTTCGGCCCGGTAATCGGCATCGGCGGCACCCTCACGGCTAACGCTGGCCACACGACGCTGGCCGGCTCGGGCCTGCCACTGATCAAAGGCTGGATCATCCCGGTTCAGCACAACCAGGCCACCGTCATCAACGCCGTCGATGATTTCGCCTTTGGCTAGCACGATATTCTGGTAACTGCCGAATCCTTCGAGGTGCGCAGAGCCTGCGTTAGTCAGGATCGACACCCGTGGCTGGGTAATGGCTACCGTGTGGGCAATTTCGCCCAGACCGCTGGCACCCAGTTCGATGGCGCCGTACTGATGCTCAGGCGCAAGACCAAATAGCGTCAGCGGCACACCGATGTGGTTGTTCAGGTTACCCTGGGTCGCCAGAGTTGACCCCAACTGCTTCAAAATCGCCGCGGTCATTTCCCGAACCGTGGTCTTGCCACTGCTGCCAGTCACCGCGACCAACTGAGCGCCACTCTCGTTTCGATTGCCACAAGCCAGTTGGGCCAGCGCCATGACGGTGTCCGCAACCACCAATTGAGGTAGATCCACGGCAGGATCGGCTTGATCAACAATGGCCGCGACAGCACCCTGGTCCCGGGCCTTCTGAAGGAATCCGTGACCATCAAAGTTGTCACCACGCAGGGCCACAAACAGCTGCCCCGGGCCAATCGACCGGGTGTCGGTGGAGACACCGTCAAATTCCAACTGGTCGAGACCGCTGCTGACGCTGGTTGCGCCCAGCCACTGCTGAGCCTCCGCCAGCGAAAAGGCGCGCATCATGCCACACCTCCATTCAGGTTCAAGCCGTGACGGACCTGCTCCGCATCGCTGAACGGCAATTTCTGCCCTGCAACTTCTTGATAGGCTTCATGGCCCTTGCCGGCGATCAACACCAGATCCTCCGGAGCGGCCATCTGGATGGCAGTCCGAATGGCCTCGGCCCGATCGTGAATGATTTGGCCGCGCTCGGGGCCGCTGAATCCAGAAAAAATGTCTTTGGCAATTAGCGCGGGGTCTTCGCTGCGCGGATTGTCGTCGGTCACGATGATCACGTCGGCCTGTTTTTCCGCCTCTTTCGCCATCTCCGGACGCTTGCCGCTGTCGCGGTCACCGCCGCAGCCAAATACGCAAATCAGGCGCCCGGCCACGTGCGGACGCAAAGCGGCCAGGGCGTTGGCGAGGGCATCCGGGGTGTGGGCGTAATCGACAACCACCCGCACGCCATTGGCGCCGCTGAATTTCTCTAATCGACCCGGTGGCGGGGTCAGCGCCGAAACCGCCTGCTGCACCCGCTCCACCGGCACACCCAGACTCAACACGGTGGCCATGGCAGCCAACACATTGCTAGCGTTGAAGCTGCCCATCAGAGGCACGGCGATATCAAAGGCGCCCCACTGACCATCCACCGACGCTTCAAACCCTTCGTCAGTGGGCTTGAAAGACTTGAGCCAGAGCTCTGTCTGCGCTTCGTGCAGGCTGTAGCGCACCCGATCACACTGACCATCAAGCTGGTCATACAATTGCCGGCCGAACGGGTCGTCAAAATTGATGACAGACACGTGCAGCGCTTCCCGCGTAAACAACCGCGCCTTCGCTTCACCGTAGGCCTTCATGGACCCGTGATAATCCAGGTGGTCACGGGTCAGATTGGTGAACACGCCCGCGACGATCGTCAGGCCATCTACCCGGCCCTGATCAAGGGCGTGTGAGGATACTTCCATAACCGCCGCCCGGCCCCCCTGGCCCAGAATCCGGGACAGCATCCGGTTGGTCTGCACGACATCCGGTGTGGTGTGGGTGGCCGGCTGCAAGGCACCCGGCATGCCGTACCCCAGCGTACCGAGCAACCCGCACGGGGTACCGGTATCTTTCAGCAGCGCGGCGATGTATTGGCTGACCGAAGTCTTGCCGTTGGTGCCGGTTACCCCGACCAGGCGCAAGCGCTGGGACGGGTGTTCAAAGAAGCGGTCGGCAATGTCGCCAAGCCTGGCGCGCAGGCCCACCACCGGCACCAGCAAGGCGCCCTTGAATTCCGAGCACTCACCCGGCTCCGATGCTTCCAACAGCACCACCGTCGCGCCCGCTTCGATGGCCTGTTCCACGTAGTGGTCTGCAGGAGTATTGGCTCCGGCGAGCGCGACGAACGCATCGCCGCTGCCTACCGTTCGGCTGTCAGTTTTGAGACCGTGAATGGTGACGTCAAAAACCGACGGCACCGCAACAATGCCCTGCAACAGCGTGCTGAGTGATGTGATGCACATAGCTTTACCCTCGCTCCCCGGCTGTCTTCTCCGACGCATGAGCGTCACCGACTTCCAGTTCTGGCTTCACATTCAACAGTCGCAGTGCGTCACTCATGACCCGGGCAAACACCGGGGCGGCAACTTCGCCACCGTAGTATTCGCCGGACTGTGGCGCATCAACGGCTACAACCGTGACAATTCTTGGGTTATCAATGGGTGCCATACCGGCAAAAATCGCCTTGTACTGGCTATCCTCATAGCCCTGCTTACCCACCAGGTGTACCGTTCCAGTCTTGCCACCCGCGGAATAGAACCCAGGTTGGGCGCGTTTGCCGCTGCCACGGGTAACCACTTCCCGGAGCATGTTGCGAACGTCGTAGGTCACCTTTTCTGAGAGTACCCGCTGGCCTTCAGGTTCCCGATCCAGCTTGATCAGGCTCAGGGGGTAGCGGATACCCCCGTTGGCAATCACCATATAAGCTTGGGCCAGCTGCAGCGCATTGACGCTCAGGCCGTAGCCGTAAGACAGCGTGGCCTCCTCCACCGGGCGCCACTTGGGCGGCGACGGCAGCACACCGACGGCCTCGCCCGGGAAACCGATACCGGTTGGCTGACCGAGCCCGAGCCGGCTGTAGAGATTCCGGATGCTGTCGCCGCCGATGTCGGTCGCGATGCGGCTGATACCTACGTTGCTGGACTTGGCAATGATGTCGGTTAGGCTGATCACGCCGTAGTTGCGATGATCACGGATCGTGAAACGACCAAACCGGCGAAAGCCGGGAGAGGTGTCGATGGTGGTGTTCATCGAGTATTCGCCGCTCTCCAGCGCTGCCGCCATGGCCACCGGCTTCATGGTGGAGCCAGGCTCGAACAAATCGGTAATTGCCTTGTTGCGAAGATTCTCTGCCGCCAGCTGGCTGCGATCGTTGGGGTTGTAGGAGCCCTGATTCACCATGGCCAGCACCTCCCCGGTGTCAACGTCCAGCATCACCAGAGTTCCGCCCCGGGCGCTGTGGGCCTGGACCACAGCTTTGAGCTCGCGATAGGCAAGGTACTGCAGGCGCAAATCGATACTGAGCTGAAGATTATGTCCAGGGCTGGCATCCCGAATCAGGGTGAGATCCTTGATGATGCGACCACGGTTGTCCTTCAAAACGCGCTTGCGCCCGGACTCCCCCGACAGCCACTGGTTATAAGCCAGCTCCATGCCTTCCTGACCACGCTCATCGATGTTGGTAAAGCCAACGACGTGAGCGGTCACTTCACCGGCCGGATAGTAACGACGGTACTCTTGGCGGGAGTACACGCCATTGATATCGAGTGCCATCACTTCTTTGGCAAGTCCGGGCTGCACTTTGCGACGAAGGTAAATAAATTCACGCTCGGCGTAGGTTTCCAGACGCTCGCGCAGCCGCGCTTCGCTGATATTCAGCAACCGGGCCAGATTGGTCAGGCGGGCCTCATCCGGATCCACTTCGGACGGGTTGGCCCACAGGGTCTGAACCGGAGTGCTGACCGCCAAAGGCTCACCGTAGCGGTCGGACACCACACCGCGGTGCGCATCAATGGATTCCACCCGAATGGTCCGAACATCGCCCTGCTTGCGCAGGAATTCGTTATCGACCACGTGCAGATCAACCAAGCGCCAGCCCAGAGCCGCCACCACCAGCAGGAAAACACCCAGCACAGAGCCATAACGCCAGGCCTTCAGGCCGGACGCCAGTCGCTGGCTCCATGTTCTCTGTGTTTCCTGACCGGACAAATCAATCACCCTGACGGTTGTTGTTATCGTGTCTTAATGGATGGCTTCCGGTGACATCAGCGGCACCAGCACAATGTCCTGGCGGCCCGGCACTACCATCCCAAAGCGCTCCGCAGCGAGTTTTTCAACCCGACCGTGGGCACTGAGCGCACTCTGCTCGAGCAGCAACTGACTCCACTCCTGCTGATAGCGATCGCGGTCCCCCTGCAACTGGGAGAGCGTGTTAAAGAGCTCCCGATTCTCGTGGGCACTGACCACGACTCCTATGGAGGAAGCCACCAGGAGCGCCGCCAATGCGAGCGAAATCATGACATTACGCTGACGCGTGGCGTCGAAGACCTGACGGGAAATCCGCACAGCAGTGGCAACACCCACGCGCACGGTTTGTTTGTTGAGCTTTGTCGTTTTTACCGGTTGTTCGATCGCTACCGCACCCATGATCAGGCGCTCCCCTTCGAGTTGCTCTCGTTATCAATTCGCTCCAGGACACGCATGACTGCGCTCCGGGCCCGGACATTATCTCCCACCTCTTCAGCACCGGCTTTCGCTGCTTTGCCAATCAAGCGAAACGCCGATGCCTCCTGCTCTGCGGTCACCGGAATGCCCTTAGGCAGTTGCGGGCCACGAGCCAGGTCCCGCATGAACCGCTTTACTACGCGGTCCTCCAGGGAGTGAAAACTGATCACCACCAATCGACCGCCTGGCGCCAGGTGATCAACGGCGGCTTTTAATCCGATTTCAAGATCCTCAAGTTCCCGGTTGATAAAAATCCGGATGGCTTGAAACGTCCGGGTGGCCGGGTGCTTGTGCTTTTCCTTCTTAGGCACCGCCTCACTTACCAGCTCCGCTAGCTGGCGCGTGGTTTCAATCGCTTCTTCTTGCCGACGGGCCACTACCAAACGTGCAATACGGCGAGAGAAACGCTCCTCACCGTACCGGTAGATGACGTCGGCAATGTCTTTTTCGTCCGCCTCGGCCAGCCACTCTGCTGCACTTGGGGACTGCTGCGGGTTCATGCGCATGTCGAGCGGGCCGTCGCGCATAAAACTGAACCCGCGTGAAGCGTCATCCAGTTGCGGTGACGACACCCCGAGATCCATCAGTACACCGCTGACGGTTGGCCATTGCTGGCGCTCCAGCGCCAGATCGAGATCCGCAAATGAGCCATGAAACCAGGAAAACCGGGCATCCTCACCGGCCAGTTTCTCGGCCTCGCGGATCGCCTCAGGATCCTTGTCGATACCGAGCAGACTGCCCTGATCACCCAGGTGCCCCAGAATCAGCCGACTGTGACCACCACGACCAAACGTGGCATCAACATATGCGCCGACAGGATCGTTGACCAGGTAATCGACCGCCGAGTCCAGAAGCACCGAGCGATGCGAGAAATCGGCCCCGGGCTTCTGCTTGCGACCGGAGGTCATAAGGAAAGCGCCTCCATTTCGGGGGGCATGTCGTCATCATCTGGGGATTCGTTAAGCCAGGCGTCCCAGAGCTCTTCACTCCAGAGTTCCAGCTTTTTACCCTGGCCAATCAACATCAGTTTTTTCTCGAATTGGGCGTAAGTTCTCAGTGTTGGTGGAATCAGGATACGCCCCGCGGAGTCCAACTCCATGGGCGCAGCATTACCAAGCAGCAACCGCTGCAGCCGACGGGCGGCTTTGTTCATATTCGGCAACGCTTCAATTTTCGGACGCAGCTCTTCCCACTCCGGCTCGGGGTAAACCAGCAAACAACGCTCATCCTGGACATTATTGACCGTCAACACGATACGCCCACCACACAGCTGCGCGAGCTCTTCACGCACCTTGGCGGGGATCGCCAGGCGACCCTTCGCATCCATGTTAATGGCATGACTGCCGGAGAAATTGCTCATTTACACCGTCTCTGGGGACTCAAAAACCACTAAAAACCACTTTTTCCCACTTCTGCACACTATAGAAACACGCAATACACAATGCAAGCGCCGCAACAGGCGTCGCACTAGCAAAAGTTCCTTTTATGACAGTGGCTTACAGAAGGTGCTTTAAGACGTCGGCGAGATTACGATAAAGAAAAGGTGAAAAATCAAACACCTGCAAAAAAGTCTGAAGAAAGCAAGTTAGGTTTAAGAATCTTTGGCTATGGAAGAATTTTAATTGAAGCGCTCAGGTAATAAGGAAGGGAAAAGAAATGAGCTCGCCGATAAGCCGGGTTCTGTCTGGGACAGTCATTCATCTAGGGCCTGCGTCACCACAGGCCTCAAGCAACCTACCCGAATCCAGCGCGGGCCACGCCATTGGATTCCTATTTGGTCTTGCTCCAGGTGGGGTTTACCATCGCCGTGAACTGTTGCCAGTCACGCGGTGCGCTCTTACCGCACCATTTCACCCTTACCGTCGCCCGAAGGCGCTTAGGCGGTATACTTTCTGTTGCACTTTCCGTCGGCTCGCGCCGCCCAGGCGTTACCTGGCACCTTGCCCTGCGGAGCCCGGACTTTCCTCCCCCGGTCAAAAACCGGCGGCGACTGTCTGGCGAGCTCGGTCGAGACCATACTCCTGCCCCACAGGCCTTGCAAGGAAAAAAGGCGCTGGGACGCCCCTCGTATTTACTCCTACTTCAGCTCGAGCGCTCGCTGATACAGCTCATTCTTGGGCCGGCCGCTGAGTTCTGCCGCCAGTTTCGCGACCTTCTTTACGGGTAATTCGGGCAGCAACAGCTTGATCAGACGATCGACATCCAACGCAGCTTCGCTGTCATCATCAAGCGCCTGATCCGCGCCGTGAATCATCACCACAAACTCCCCTTTGCTGCCGTGAGGATCTGCTGACAACATGTCCAGCACCCCTTCAACCGTATCGGCATAGAAGGTTTCAAATGTCTTCGTCAACTCACGCCCCAGGACGAGCTCCCGCCCCTCACCCAGCACCGCGGCGATGTCAGCCACGGTATCCAGGATACGATGGGGGGACTCGTAGAACACGAGGGTGGCCGTCTCCCGGGCCAGCCTTTCCAGGGCAGCGCGACGCCCCGTGCGCTTGGCCGGCAGAAAACCCACAAAGAGGAAACGATCGGTGGGCAAACCGGCGGCACTCAAAGCGGTCACCAGAGCGCAGGGACCGGGGATAGGCGACACCTGTAAACCGCGATTGCGGGCCTCGCGTACCAGCACGTAACCGGGGTCGGAAATCAGGGGCGTACCGGCGTCTGAAATCAGGGCAACACTGCGCCCACTCTCCAGCTCCTTAAGAAGACCCTCGGCACGATCCCGCTCATTATGATCGTGCAAGGCGATCATTCGCTTGCTCAGACCCAGATGCTGCAGCAGCCGACCACTGTGCCGGGTATCTTCCGCAGCCACCACATCAACCCGACTCAGCACACGTACTGCGCGGGTCGACAGATCGTCCAGATTGCCAATCGGTGTCGCCACAATATACAGCACACCGGAAGCACTGCCGCTGTCACCAGTTTCGGACACTGACGGCCCACCCTCAGGTTTCAAATTGTCTGCCTCTCTATAGTTGCGCGGGCACGATGACACTTACGTCATGTGAATTAACCCCGGAGCTGTTAAACTTGCCACCGTCAGATCGGCGCCACAAGCCCAATCATCCGGAGTATTTCGAGCTTGCCATGATCAAGAACCCCGTCAACCACCGAGCCCTCGCCACCGTCTTTTCCGTGGCACTGTTGTCCGCCGGTTGCGCCAGCGTCAACCTGCAGTCCCATGTCGCCCAAAGCCCTCAGCAGGCACTGGAGCTTGCCAGCCAGGAAGACAATCGCGACACCGCCCAACGGTACCTACTGCGAATCGCCAGCCGGTTTCAGGACCAGGGCAACCACACCGGGGCTCGAACGCTACTGCAAAGCGGGCAGTTAGCGCAACTGACACCAGAGCTTGAGAACCAGCAGCGGCTGCTGGCGATGGCAAGCGCCACCGCGTTGGACGACAGCCAATGGGCCCGGGCGATTACCGCGGACCTCTCGCCAGACAGCATCACCCAGTACCGCCCCGAGCTTATCAGCGAGGCGGCCCGGCTTCAGGCCGAGACCCATGCCCTGGCGGGCGAGCCTCTGCCGGCAGCGATGACTCTGATCCTACTGACCCAAACCGACAGCCAGGCCAACCCGCAACAGCTGCATGACAAGATCTGGCAGTTGCTAAAAACGGTGAACAACAAAGCACTGGAAGGTGCCACCGACCGCTCCATTGGCTACGAAAGCGAAGGCTGGCTAGAACTGGCCATGGCGGTTCGCGCCCCCGGCATTGAGCTCGACCAGCAGGGCCGCACCATCCGCAACTGGCAGAACAACTGGCCCGGACATCCGGCCGCCCAGGTTCTGCCGTCGGAATTACAGCTGATCGCCACCCTGGCCGAGAGCCGGCCGGAAAAAATCGCCCTGGCACTGCCATTGAATGGCCCACTCGGTGCCGCTGGCAAAGCGATTCGGGATGGCTTTATCGCAGCTTTTTATAAGGACGAATCGGTTGACCAGGACACCACCGAAATTCGGGTGGTCGACACCTCGAGCGCGAACTTCGACGAGCTCTACAAGAAGCTGTCCAGCGAGGACGTGGATCTGATTGTCGGCCCGCTCGAAAAGGAGGCGCTGAACGCACTGACCGGCCTGACCACCCTGCCACTACCGGCACTGGGACTGAACTACCTACCGGCCGGCAAAAAAGCCCCAGAAGGGCTGTATCAGTTCGGTCTATCAGCCGAAGACGAGGCACGCCAGATTGCCGACCGGCTCGCCGCTGAAGACATCCAGCGCGCCCTGGTTCTTATCCCCCAGGGTGAATGGGGGGATCGGGTGGAAACCGCACTGACCCGGCGCATGTCCGAGAACGGCAGCCAGGCTCTGGCCATTGAGCGCTTTTTCCGGGAAGACAACCTGCGAGCCGTCACGGCGGACCTACTAGGCATCAGCGTTTCCCGGGACCGGGCCATCCAGGTGGAGCGCACCATCGGCCTGGATGTAGAGTTCGAGCCACGCCGCCGCCAGGATGCGGAGGCCATCATCATGGTGGCCGAACCCACCATAGCCCGGCAATTCAAGCCCCTGTTCGCCTACTATTTCGGCGGCGACCTGCCAGTCTACTCGCCATCCATCGTCTATGAGGGGTCGCCGGACCCTGCTCGCGACCGGGACCTGGACCGGGTCATCTTTACCGACACGCCGTGGACCCTGGGTGAAGACAATGCGCTGAGAGCGGAAGCCAGCCAGCACCTGCCAGGCACACAGGGTCAACTGGGCCGGCTTTTCGCCATGGGCGCAGACGCCTGGCAGTTGAGCAAACGCCTGCCCCTGCTGCGACAGGTGGAGTCAGCAGAAATCCAAGGCCAGACCGGCACCTTGACCATGGCCGAGGACGGCAGCATCCATCGCGAGCAACTCTGGGCGCAGTTCCGTAACGGGCGGCCGGAATTGCTTCCCGCGTTGCAACCGGAGCGGGCAAACGAAGAATTTTCGAAGGATCAGGACGACAACACCAGCACCCTGACGCAGTAGAACACTCCAGACCGGACCAATTGCCATGGAAGGCAGCAAAGCACTGGGCGCTCACTACGAAGGCGTAGCTGCGCGCTATCTTGCCAGTCGCGGGGTGCGACTCGTAGCCCGCAACGTGCACAGCCGGGGCGGCGAAATTGACCTGATCGGCACCGACAATGACACCTTGGTGTTTTTCGAGGTGCGCTATCGTGGACCAGGCAGCCTGACCGATCCCGCCTCCTCGGTAACTCCCTTAAAGCAGCGGCGGGTGCGCCAGGCGGCTGCGTTTTACCTGCACCGCCACGGGCTCTGGGAGTGCCAGAGCCGGATCGATGTCATCGCCATCAGCCCGGGAACCCGCAAAAAGTACCGGGTACAATGGATCAAGAACGCAATTGAAGCAGGGTAAACAGACGTAATGACGGATACCGAACAGCAGATCAATCAATGGTTCGCCAGTCACATGGAACACACAGCACAGGCGGCGAGCACCGTTGGCCCAGCAATTGAAGAAGTTACCGATGCCTTTGTAAATGCCCTGCTGCAGGACGGCAAGATCATCACGTGTGCGAATGGCAACGCCAATGTCCTGGCTCAGTATTTCTGTACCGCCCTACTGAACCGCTTCGACCAGGATCGGCCGGCGCTCCCGGCGATCAACCTTGGCGCCGATGCCACCACCTACTCGGCCATCTGTCGGGACAACCGGTTCAACGACACCTTCTCACGACAAGTTCGGGCTATCGGGAAACCCGGCGACCTGCTCTTTGTGATTGTGGACGATGGCCACAAGGCCAACCTCATCCAGGCGATTCAGGCCGCCCATGACCGGGAGATGAATGTGGTGGTGCTGAGTGCCCGGGAAAAGTCTGACATCACCTCGCTGATGCATCCGGAGGATCACGAAATCGCCCTCAACAATCTTTCACCCACAGAAGCCACCCCGCTGCTGCTGGTGGTGATTAACGCCCTGTGCGGATTGATCGACAGCAAATTGTTTGGGGGATAAAAAAAGCCAGCGAATGCTGGCTTTTTTTGCGCGATCGTTATTTGACCACTTTGAGCGTGGGCCGACCGGATGGCCGGTCGTCGCCGCCCTGGCCTCCGGAACCCTCCGGGCTGGAGTTGCCCTGGTCGGTGGTTCCGTCAGGGTCCGGGGAGCCGGGCTCACTGCCGAACACCATGCCCTCACCGTTTTCCTTGGCGTAGATCGCCATCACGGCCTGCAACGGAATGAACACCTGCATCGGCACACCGCCAAATCGGGCACTGAATTCCAGGGCACCGTTACCGACCACAAGGCCGCGGACTGCGCCGGGACTGATGTTCAGAACAATCTGCCCGTTGGCAACGTGCTCAGTTGGCACCTGAACGCCCTGCACCCCAGCATCCACGACGATGTACGGCGTGCAGTCGTTGTCGAGGATCCACTCGTTGAACGCCCGCACAAGGTAGGGGCGACTCGATGTCATAGTGATGTTGGTGTCAGGCACTGCCAATCTCCTGGAACGGTGTCGCTGCGACGATCACTTCAATTGCGCATGTCTTCTTCGAGGTCAGACAGGCTAGCCTTGAAGCCTTCGCGACTGAAGATGCTTTCCATGTACTTGTGCAGCGGGCGCGCCTGCTTGTCGTCCAGCTCGACACCCAGTGCCGGCAGACGCCAGAGGATCGGAGCAATGCAGCAGTCCACTATGGTGAATTCTTCAGACAGGAAGAACGGCATCTCGCCGAACAGCGGCGCCGTTGCCAGCAGGCTCTCGCGCAATTCTTTGCGAGCTGCATCGGAGGCCTTGGCATTCGGCTGGGCCACGATCTGATCGACCAGGCCACACCAGTCGCGCTGGATACGGTGGATCATCAAACGGCTGTTGGCCCGAGCCACCGGATACACTGGCAGCAGTGGCGGGTGCGGGAAGCGCTCGTCCAGATACTCCATCATGATGTTGGGCTCATACAGCACCAGATCACGATCGACCAGCGTAGGCAGGGCGTTGTACGGGTTCATGTCGGCCAGCTCAGCCGGCGGGTTATCGGGATCCACATTCACAATGTCGACGGTTACACCCTTCTCTGCCAGCACAATGCGCACCCTGTGGCTGTAGTGACTGACCGGATCTGAGAAAAACGTCATTGATGACCGCTTGGTCACAACGCCCATAGAACTACCTCACGAGTAAACAAACCGAAATGATCCTGAAAAAACGCAAAATCCAGCGGGCCGGTTAGTGCCCGCTGGAATTCAGGAAACGGGATTATACCCTATTTCTTAATGCACGTCCTTCCAGTACTCACGATTGAGCAGATAGGCGAAGACAAAGAAGATCGCGACGAAAATCAGGACGAAGATCCCGAGACGCTCGCGCTCAACCCGAATCGGGTCGCCCATGTAGGACATGAAGTTGGTCAGGTCGTACATGGCCTGATCAAACTCTGCCGCAGACATGCTGCCTTCGATCGCGTATTCCGGGCAGATATCGGCGTTGTTGATGTTCCCGCTCAGCGGCTCAACGCTGGCCTCAACACCGATCTTCGGCTCGACCGCACACAGCCCCTGCATTTCCACCAACACGTGGGGCATACCAACGTTCGCGAACACTACGTTGTTCACGCCCAGCGGACGGCTGTCATCCTTGTAGAAACCGCGCAGGTAGGAGTAAACCCAGGACTCGCCGCGCAGGCGGGTTTCCAGGGTCAGGTCTGGCGGCGGTGCGCCAAACCAGTCCGCCGCCATGTCCTTGTTCATGGAGTTCTTCATCAATTCACCGATCTTGGCACCGGTGAAGATGAGGTTCTCCTCATACAGCTCAGGCGGAATCTCCAGGTCGTCAGCTACGCGCTTGTAGCGGGCATACTCCATGGAGTGACAGCCCATGCAATAGTTGGTGAACAGGGCCACGCCGCGCTGCAATGAGGCCTTGTCGGTGTGGTCCGTCTCGATCGGATCGAGCGGCACTGCGCTTCCGGCTGCCAGCCCGAGGGCCGGCAGGATTGCGATGAAAAGACCAAAAATCAGCTTTCTCATTATCCCGTCACCCTCTCTGGTACTGGCTTGGTTTTTTCCATACGCGTATAGAACGGCATGAGAATGAAGTACAGGAAGTACAGCACGGTCAGGATCTGGGCGACGGTGGTGCGGCCCTCGGTGGCCGGCACCAGACCCAGGTAACCCAGCACGACAAAGCTGACTACCAGGATGGCCAGAGCAATGCGGCTCAACCAGCCCTTATAGCGCATGGAACGAACCGGGCTGCGGTCGAGCCATGGCAGCACGAACAGGATCGCGATAGCGCCACCCATGACCACAACACCCCAGAACTTCGCCGGCAGACCAAACAGATCAACCGTAACCGCACGCAACATCGCGTAGAACGGTGTGAAGTACCAGACCGGTGCAATGTGCTCAGGCGTCTTCAGCGCGTTGGCCGGTTCGAAGTTGGGCTTCTCGATGAACAAGCCACCGCCTTCTGGGAAGAAGAAGACGACCACGAAGAAAATAAAGAAGAACACGGCCACGCCCAGCAGGTCGTGCACGGTGTAGTACGGGTGGAACGGAATGCCATCTTTCGGGATGCCGTTCTCGTCTTTGTTCTTCTTGATGTCGATACCGTCAGGGTTGTTGGAACCGACTTCATGCAGCGCCAGGATGTGCAGCACCACCAGGCCAAGCAGTACGATTGGCAAGGCAACCACGTGCAGGGCGAAGAACCGGTTCAGGGTGATGCCGGATACCAGATAATCACCACGAATCCACAAGGCGAGATCTTCACCGATGACCGGAATCGCACCAAACAGGTTAACGATAACCTGGGCACCCCAGTAAGACATCTGGCCCCACGGCAGCAGGTAGCCCATGAACGCTTCAGCCATCAGCATCAGGTAGATGAGCATGCCGAAGATCCAGATCAGCTCGCGCGGCTTCTGGTACGAACCGTACATCAAGCCCCGGAACATGTGCAGGTAAACCACGATGAAGAACGCGGAAGCACCCGTAGAGTGCAGGTAGCGCAACAGCCAGCCCCACTCGACATCACGCATGATGTACTCGACGGAGGCAAAGGCGCCCTCGGCCGACGGGTTGTAGCTCATAGTGAGCCAGATACCGGTGATCAGCTGGTTAACCAGCACCAGCATCGCCAGGGAGCCGAAGAAATACCAGATGTTGAAGTTTTTCGGCGCGTAGTACTTACCAACGTGCTTGTTCCACGCGTCGACCACGGGCAGACGCTCGTCTACCCAGTTCAGCAACTTGTTCATTACGCTGCCTCCGGATCAAGTCCAATCGTGAGGGTGGCGTCATCGTCAAAGCGATAAGGCGGAACCTCGAGGTTCAAGGGCGCCGGCTGCGCATCGTATACCCGGCCCGCAAGATCGTACTTGGAACCGTGGCAGGGGCAAAACAGGCCGCCCAGCCAGTTTTCACCCAGATCGGCCGGCGCAATTTCCGGACGATACGACGGCACGCACCCAAGGTGGGTACACAGCCCGACAATGACCGCAATCTCGGGACGCAGGGCACGGAACGTGCCTTCGATGTAGGAAGGCTGCTGAGGTGCTTCAGACTGGGGATCCTTGACCACATCGTTAAGCTTTTCGATGTTATCGAGCATCGCCTTGTCCCGGCGGATTACCCATACCGGCTTGCCACGCCATTCGACGGTAATCTGCTGGCCCGGCTCCAGTTTGTTGACATTGACGGTTACGGGGGCGCCAGCAGCTTCCGCTTTGGCACTGGGATTCCAGGATCCCAGGAAAGGAACCGCCGCACCAATAGCGCCAACACCACCGACCGCTGCAGTTGCGCCGATCAGAAACCGGCGCCGGCCTTGGCTCACGTCGCCATTACTCATTATGGTTTTCTCCCATCAGGCGATGTCACAGCCCGCGAAACAGCCGGCAATGTGCATCTAAAAGGACTTCACGACCCAAAAATATAAGCGACCAAATGGTAATGAAATTACCAAGGGCTTACAAGTCGGAAAGCCGCCATAGGCGGCCCTGGCCCACCCTGCCGACACTGGCAAATGGCAGAATCAGACACAAAAAAACCCGGCCAGATGGCCGGGTTTTTGGACTGCTGCTCCAGCGATTTTAACGCTTGGAGAATTGAGGACGCTTACGCGCCTTACGCAGACCAACTTTCTTACGCTCGACAGCACGGGCGTCACGGGTAACATAACCCGCACGACGCAGAGCCGGACGCAGTGTCTCATCGTAGTCCATCAGGGCACGAGTCAGACCGTGGCGAATCGCGCCGGCCTGACCACTGATGCCACCACCTTTTACGGTGATGTTGATGTCGAAACGATCGGTCGATTCAGCAACAACCAGCGGCTGACGTACGATCATGCGCAGGGTCTCACGACCGAAGAAATCTTCGATGGAGCGACCGTTGATGGAGATGTTACCGCTTCCCGGCTTGATGAAAACCCGAGCCGTGGATGTCTTGCGGCGACCAGTACCGTAATTTTGTGCTACAGACATATCCGCCTTCCGTTAAATGTCGAGTTCTTTGGGCTGCTGGGCTGCGTGAGGATGCTCAGCGCCGGCATAGATTTTCAGCTTCTTGAACATGGCGCGGCCGAGCGGGCCCTTCGGAAGCATGCCTTTGACAGACTTCTGGATTACTTGCTCAGGCGCCTTGTCCACCAGCTTCTCGAAGTTGATGGACTTGATTCCACCCGGAAAGCCGGTGTGACTGTAGTACATCTTGTCAGATGACTTGTTGCCGGTAACCCGCACCTGGCTGGCATTGATAACTACAATGTAATCGCCGGTGTCTACATGAGGGGTATACTCAGGCTTATGCTTGCCCCGCAGACGACGGGCGATTTCGGTTGACAGACGACCCAGCGTCTTGCCGGCTGCGTCTACAACGTACCAGTCACGTTTTACTGTTTCTGGTTTCGCACTCAGAGTCTTCATTGATTCCGCCTTGAACGCTATATAAGAAACGTTAAAACCTCCCCGGTAACCGCTCGGTTCCGGAAGAGATTTGTACCTGTATTAAATGTGGCAGTGACACTGTTCGGGGCTGAGACAGTGACATCGCCTTGAAAAGCCAGGGCGCGAAGTATACTCGAACCACCCCAAAAAGCCAACCCCGACCCCGGGTGTTTCGTTATTCCCCTATGCCAGACCCATCCCAGCGATACAGCCGTCTGACGTTGGCCAGCAGGGTTGTCGCCATAGCCTCTTCGGAGGTTCGCCGAAGCTCCGCCAGTGCCCGGACAATCCGCGGCAGATGCGCGGGCGAGTTGCGCCCGCGGTCAACGCCTTCGGGCGCCATGTCGGGTGCATCCGTTTCAAGCACCAGGACCTCGGCCGGTAATCGGGCTACGGTATCCCGGGTTTTGTGAGCGCCCGGATGAGTAATGACGCCGCCGACGCCAATGTAACAGCCGAGATCCACCAACTTGGCGGCCTGCTGATAGCTGCCGGAGAACCCGTGAATCAGCGCGGGCGCGCCAAACCGTTGTCGGCGCAGGGCGCTATGGACCTCGTCATGGGTTTTAACCGAATGGACAATCAATGGCCAGTCCTGGCGCCCGGCCAGGGCAAGCTGGGCTTCGAACCAGGGCCACTGTTCCTTCAGGCTGCCACGCAGCCGGTCCAGTCCGCACTCGCCCAGGGCAACGCAGCGCTCCGGACGCGCCGCCAGGGTTTGTTCCAGCAACTCGAGATCGTCGGCGCCGTGCTCCTGCACGAACCAGGGGTGGATACCCAGGCAATAGAATCCTTCGGGAAACGACTGCGCAGTGTCCCGGACCCGAGCCCAGTCAGCGCGCCGAACCCCGGGAATCACCAGCCCGGTCAGACCGACCGAACGGGCCTTGCCCAGTTCGGCGTCCCGACAGCCATCAAAGCGCGGGAAGTCAAAGTGACAATGGGCATCGACCAGCTGCAAGGCAACCTCCCCGATCGGTGTTCAGTGCTCCCGAGTCTTGTGGAATTCAACATCCGGGAAGCGCTCCTGGGCCAGATTCAAGTTGACCATGGTGGGCGCGATGTACGCCAGCCGGTCACTGCCATCCAGAGCCAGGTTGTCGTTGTTCTTGCGCTGGAACTCATCCAGCTTGCGCTCATCGCTGCAGGTTACCCAGCGCGCGGTGGCAACATTGATCGGCTCGTAGATGGCCTCAACCTTGTACTCACTCTTGAGTCGGCTCACCACCACGTCGAACTGCAGGACGCCGACCGCCCCTACAATCAGGTCGTTGTTGCGCAACGGCCGGAACACCTGCACCGCGCCCTCCTCCGAGAGCTGAATCAAGCCCTTTTGGAGCTGCTTGGCTTTCAAGGGGTCCTTCAGGCGAATGCGACGGAACAGCTCCGGCGCGAAGTTCGGAATGCCGGTGAACTTCATGCTCTCGCCGGCGGTAAAGGTATCCCCTAACTGAATGGTGCCGTGATTGTGCAGGCCGATGATATCGCCGGCGTAAGCTTCTTCGGCGTGTCCCCGGTCGCCAGCCATAAAGGTCAGCGCATCGGAAAACCGCACTTCCTTACCGATGCGAACATGGCGGGCCTTCATGCCCTGCTGGTACTTACCAGACACTATGCGCAGGAAGGCCACGCGATCCCGGTGCTGGGGATCCATGTTCGCCTGAATCTTGAAGACAAACCCGGAAAATCCGTCGTCGGCCGGCTCTACCGGCTTTTGGTCGGTTTCGCGGGGCTGGGGCTGTGGCGCCCAGTCCACCAGACCATCCAGCATGTGATCGACACCGAAATTACCCAATGCGGTGCCAAAAAAGACCGGCGTCAACTCGCCAGCCAGAAACGCCTCGCGGTCGAACTCATGGGACGCCCCTTTCACCAGCTCAATCTCGTCCCGAAGGTCGGCTGCGTATGCGCCAATGGCCTCGTCCAGTTCCGGGTTGTCCAGGCCTGGGATGATCCGGGTTTCCTGAATGGTGTGCCCCTGGCCGGACTGGTACAGAATAACCTCGTCCCGCAGCAGGTGGTAAACCCCCTTGAAGCTCTTTCCCATGCCAATGGGCCAGGTGATTGGGGCGCAGGCAATTTTCAGAACGTCCTCAACCTCGTCCATCAACTCCACGGGATCCCGGGTATCCCGATCCAGCTTGTTCATGAACGTGAGAATGGGCGTGTCACGCAGCCGGGTCACCTCCATTAACTTGATGGTTCGATCCTCGACACCTTTAGCGCTGTCGATCACCATCAAACAGGAGTCTACGGCGGTCAGGGTACGGTAGGTATCTTCGGAAAAGTCTTCGTGGCCCGGGGTGTCCAACAGGTTCACCAGCTTGCCGCCGTAGGGGAACTGCATGACCGAGGTGGTCACCGAGATGCCCCGCTCCTTCTCCATCTCCATCCAGTCGGATTTGGCGTGCTGACCGGACTTTTTCCCTTTAACGGTACCGGCTTTCTGGATCGCCTGCCCGAACAGCAGGACCTTTTCCGTGATCGTGGTTTTACCGGCATCCGGGTGCGAGATAATCGCGAAAGTGCGGCGCTTGGCCACTTCCTGGGGAAGGTTTGACATAGTAGAAAGGCAACCTGATTCTGATGTTCCGAGAAAGGCGCCATTATAGGCGCTTAGGGATTCTGACGCGAACCGCCGTTGCGGTCGCAGGCCTGGCCTAGCCGGGGAAACGAAACGCCATCACCCGGGCATCTTCCCGGCCGCCGGGGCCCGGGTAGTAATTCGGACGCTGCCCGATTTCCTCAAACCCCTCGACCAAGTACAAACGCTGGGCCGCGTGATTGCTGACCCGAACTTCAAGGATGGTCTGTAGGATCTGCTCCCGAGCAGCCTCGCTCAGCAGATGCCGCAACAGACGACGACCTATGCCCTGGCCCTGGCTACGGGGGTCGACGCACAAATTCAGCAGGTGGGCCTCATCATACAGATAGGCGACCACCGCGTAGCCCACCAGAACCTCGCCCTGACAGGCCGCCCAAAGACGGTAGTTGGCCTTAAAGCAGTCCTGAAACACGGTCTCGGCCCATGGGTACGAATGCCCCAGGCGCTCGATTTCAAGCGCTTGCGGCAAATCTTCGGTGGTCAGGCTCCGGATCCGCAGATCGCCCTGACGCACCTGCTGATAGGCGCTCTGATCGTGCATCATTGCGAGGCCAGCGGCTTAAGCTCCTGCCAGAGAGTGCGCTTCAAGTCCGGGCTGGTTGCGAGCTCGGCCAGGCTGTGAGAGAAACTGACCGTGGCTTTGGCGCCTGAAATGTGAGTAAACCAGAGCTCCTCACCGGCATACTCATCCGGTGGATTAACCCCCAACACAATCAGGCGACGCTCGCCGAGGCCCGTCAGCGCCTGGTTTAACACCGTTTGCAGATCAGCCATGGAGTTACCGGGCGCCTTGAGGTTATTGAACACTGGCCAGCGCACGGGCCCCACTGTTTCCAACGTTGATTCCCCAAGGCTTTTGAGGATATTACTGGCAAGGGTTTCCTGCAGTCGCAGGCTGGCTTCGCCCGAGATGCTGGCAACAATGGCAGAACGGCTACCTTGCCATATCTGGAGGTCAAGCTTAGGCACCAGACCGCCCGGTTGTTCGGGCTCGGCCTCGGTCACCGGCGTAGCCGGCTCCGCAGCTTCCGCTTTGACGCTTGCCGCAGGTTTCTTTGCCGGCTCAGCAGTCGCAGACGCGGTGTCCTTCATAAGCGCCTGCAGGTTGGCTACGCGAGCGCCGTCGTTTGGCTTGGGGCGCCCGGGGCTGCGATTCGCCGCTGGGGCCGAGCCTGGATGCTGTGACTCCCGGGCCCCCGGCGGCTCTATGGCCCAGGGCTCAGCCGGCGACTGGTCGGCGTCGGTGAAATCAAAGTCCGGGCTGGCAGCGGCGCCTGGCAGTGCCTCACGGGCATACCATAAGCGGATACCCGCCGCGCCCAGATAAAACTGACGTTCAGATTCGGAGTGAATCATGCCCTATGCCTGTAAGTTCCCAATGACTTCACTCACACATCTGCCACTTGCGGGTGCTGTCGGATACCACCGCGGGTGATCAGGTTGAGGGCTTCAATATAGGCCTTGGCGGACGCAATGATGATGTCGGTATCAGCGCCTACGCCATTGACGATTCGCCCTCCGCGCTCAAGGCGCACCGTCACTTCACCCTGGGCATCGGTCCCACTCGTGATGTTGTTGACCGAGTACAACTGCAAGTTGCAGCCGGAATCGACCAGAGACTCAATCGCCTTGAAGGTCGCATCCACTGGACCACTGCCCTCGGCTTCCACTTTATGCTCTTTGCCGTCCAGAGTGAGGGTCATGTTGGCCCGAGGCACCACGCCGGTTTCTGAGCACACCTGCATGCAGACCAGACCATAACGGCCGACCTCTTCCTTCTGCCGGGTATCACTGGCGATGGCCTGAAGGTCTTCGTCGAAGATTTCGTGTTTAAGATCGGCCAGCGCCTTGAAGCGGGTGAAGGCTTCGTTCAACTCGGTTTCCGTCTCGAACTGAATCCCCAGTTCGAGCAGTCGGGTACGGAAGGCGTTGCGGCCGGAGTGCTTGCCCAGCACCAGGGAATTGGTATGCCAGCCAACATCTTCTGCGCGCATGATCTCATAGGTTTCACGATGCTTGAGTACGCCATCCTGATGGATGCCGGATTCGTGGGCAAACGCGTTGGCACCCACGATGGCCTTGTTGGGCTGCACCGGAAAACCGGTGATGGTCGACACCAGTCGGGATGCCGGGACGATGTGCCGGGTATCAACCTGGGTGTCGATGTTGAACAGGTCCTGACGGGTGCGGACCGCCATGACGATCTCCTCTAGCGAGGCATTTCCGGCACGTTCCCCCAGGCCGTTTATGGTGCACTCGACCTGGCGGGCACCCTGAGTCACCGCTGCCAGTGAGTTGGCCACCGCCAGGCCCAGGTCGTTGTGGCAGTGGACGGAGAAGATCGCCTTGTCCGCGTTGGGAATCCGATTCAGAAGCTGATGGATGGTCTCGCCGAACTGTTCGGGAATGGCGTAGCCAACGGTATCCGGAATGTTGATGGTGCGAGCGCCGGCGTCGATAGCGGCCTCAATAATCCGGCACAGGAAATCCAACTCGGAGCGTCCGGCGTCCTCGCAGGAAAATTCCACGTCGTCCACGTGGCTTCGCGCCCGCTTGACCGCTCTTACGGCCTGCTCCACCACCTCGTCCGGCTGCATCTGCAGCTTGTGCTTCATGTGGATGGGCGAGGTCGCGATGAAGGTGTGGATACGCCCGCGCTCGGCCGGGCGGATGGCCTCCGCGGCCCGGTCGATGTCCTTGTCCAGCGCCCGCGCCAGACTGCAGACCGTTGACTCCTTGATGCTTTCGGCGATGGCCTTCACCGCCTCGAAATCGCCCTGACTGGCAATGGCGAACCCGGCCTCGATGACGTCAACCCGGAGCTTCTCCAGCGCTTTGGCAATCCGGAGTTTTTCCGTTTTGTTCATGGTGGCGCCGGGGCTTTGCTCGCCGTCGCGCAGCGTGGTGTCGAAGATAACCAGGTGGTCTTGGGCGGGCATTCGAAGGCTCCATCAAACAGGGTGGTTCAGTATACCGGAGTATACCATCGCCACCGATTTTCGTTCAGGCAATAAAAAACCCCAGCTTCAAGGAAGCTGGGGTTTTGGTATTAGGAGTCTGACGATGACCTACTCTCACATGGGCAGATGCCACACTACCATCGGCGCAGGCCTGTTTCACTTCTGAGTTCGGGATGGGATCAGGTGGTTCCAAGCCGCTATAGTCGTCAGACAAAACGGT